>Ga0209064_1000057_pt1 | contig 237903 bp, 200 predicted proteins | sample Inofromicrocosms_FD_187498 | JGI IMG/M metagenome (GOLD analysis project Ga0209064, IMG submission 187498) | Mouse cecum microbial communities from Vienna, Austria - Inoculum for glucosamine and mucus D2O microcosms (SPAdes) (version 2) | ecosystem: Host-associated > Mammals > Digestive system...
GAATATATCGAGTATTACAACAATAAAAGAATCAAATCCCGGTTAAATGGAAAGAGTCCGGTGCAATACCGAACTCTTTCATTAATCGGATAATGTTTAACCCGTCTAACTTTTGGGGGGCACTTCACTGCGGGGTTTTATTTTTTTCGATTTATATTGATTTAAATCGATATATTTCGATATAAATCGATTTATTTCGGGAGGGATTATTTCAAAATCTTTTTGCCGTTCACGATGTAGACTCCGGCGGGGAGGGCGTTGAGGTCGGAAGCGACGCGGATGCCCTGGAGGTTGTAGATTTCGGCGGGAGCGTCGTCGCCGTCGATGGAGATGATGCCTGATTCGGCGTTGATCGCTACATTATGGTTGGCGGAGGCTACGAAGGTGTAGGAGCCGTCGTCGTTGGGCTCTACTGATGTGCCGTCGACAGTTACGCCCTTGATGTTGGCGTCGGAGGACGAAGCGATGTTGATTTCGGCGCCTTCGAGCACGTTTACACCGGTGGTGTAGGCTGCTTCGGGACGAACGCGGTCGGAGGTGACGGTGATGTCGCCGGCGTTTTCAGCGGGAACGTCAAATGTGATGGCGCAAGTGGCGGGCGCGCTGTTGTGGATAAACACTTTCACCACGTCGTTTTGGTCGACAGAGAATGAATATCCGTTGTCGCCCTGTGCTATTTCCTCGTTGTTGAGGTAGATTTTGGGTTGGATGGAAGAGCCGTAGGGGAAGGAGTAGCCGAAGCGGAAGGGATTCTCTTCGTCGAGGAAGTTGAATGTCTGATAGCCGCCTTTGTGGTTCACGTCGGAGTCGACGGGGAGATAGTCGTAGGCAAGGCCATCGGCTGCCGATGCAATGTATACGGTGTATTGGCTTGTCTCGGCCGGGGTGAGGTCGGACCAGAACATAGCGGTCTTGTCGCGTTCGGGACCCTGAGCCTCGATGTCGATTGTCATGCCGTCTTCCATGTCTATGGCGTGGCAGCCGTAGTAGCTGTCGACACGGATCTCGAAGCCGTCGGCCTTGGCAGAAACGATTTCACCGCCGTTCACCGCCATGATGTAGAGGGTGGGGGCATATGAGCCGGTGTAGGAGAATGAGTTGCTGCCGGGGTTGAGGGCTATTACATCGCCGTAGGTGTTTTGTACGTGGATGTTGACAAGCTCGGGCTTGTTTACATTGATTGTGGCTGTGAATGTGGGGTATGTGTGGAAGTCGAAGGTGAATTCGGTGTCGTCGATCACAGTGCCCGACCAGCTGTAATAGGAGTATTGGCGGTCGCCGTTTACATATACGTTTTCAACATCGTATTTTTCGGTGTTGTACTGCATCTTCACATATGAGCCGCGTTTCACCTCGATGCCTTCGGTGAAATCGACGGTGGAGAGGTCGATGGGGTTATATGCCACTTCAAGCGAAGAGATGAAGTCGTCGACGAATCCGTTTTCAAAGTTGAATGTGAGGCGGGCGGGGGTGTCGGGAACCACGGTCTTGACCTCAACCTTGCATCCGTCGGTCACCTTCACGGAGTAGCTGTATGCGCTGCTCGATGTCTGTTTCACGCCGTCGACGAGTACCTGATAGATGGGCGAGTAATCTCTTGTGGAGATGTTGATGTACACTTCCTGACTGTCGTCGGGATTGAATTTGATGGTGTTGTCGCCATTTGTAATGTCGGTTATTTCAGCGTTGCCGCGTCTGATATTGAGGTTGGAGGCGTTGTCGTCGATATTGAGGGTGCATGTGGCGGTGCGGAGGTCTTCTTTCGAAGCGGTTTCAATTTCATAGGTGCAGTTGCCGTAGCTTTCCATGAAATATAGGGTGTAGTATCCGTAGTTCATAGATTCCTCCACGGGGTCGGCGCCTTCTACGATGCGTTTCACGGATTTGAGTCCGTAGTCGCCGTTTGAGCGAATTTGAAGGACCGTGTTGCTGCCGCTAATGGCTATTTTCTTCACGGTCTCGGCTTGTGTGAGGATTTCAGACACGCCATAGTTCACCATAAGCTCGGCCGAGCCGGGATTGTTGAGCTTGAAGGTGACGTTGAAGGCGGGATTCGGTTTCACGTGGAATACATAGGTGGTTTCGCCTGTCACCACTTCGTTGCCGGCAGTCCAAGAGCCGGTGGCGGGATTGTTCCATGGCTCGCCGTTGCGGAAGCACCAGTTGTCGTCGTCGTCATAGTCGCGAGAGTAGAGGTCGGTGGCAAACTGGAAGTAGATTTTCGAGCCGGCCATCACGGCGAAGTCGTCGTCCATGAAATTGGGGGCGTTCTCTCCGTCGACATATACATATTTGATATAGTCCTCGGTGCCGGGGTTAGCAAACTGGAAATGCACGGGATACATCACGGCCTCGAATTCTTCGGCTACGACGGTGATGTCGGTGTCGCCATAGTTATATACGGATTTGCTGTTAGAGCCGATGTCGGAGATGTACGCGCCGGAGCCGTTGTCGGTTACGGTTAGCGTCACGTTCTTTTTCTTGGGGTTGATGCGGAAAGAGAACCAGTCTTTGTCGTCGCCAAATGAGGTTGATTCGATAGTGTTGTTGCCGTCGGTAATCACGGGGCTGTAGCCGTTGTGGTCGCCGCCATACCATTCGAAGTCGAGAAGGTCGGCGCCGGTCACGTTCATTTTCAGCGTCTCGGCATGAGTCTGGAAGCCGGTAATGGCCGCAACGATCGCCATGATGAAAATAGAGTAGAATTTCTTCATACGATAGAGTTTAGGTTTATTGATTGGTTATTGTTTTATGTATGTTTTGTTTTTATCTGCCGGGTGTGTTACGGATGATATGCGTTTATGGTGCAAATTTAATTAGTTTTTTATGTTAAAGCCAAAAAATATTTGCATTTAATACAAAAAGTGGAGAAATTATTTAAAAACAAGAGTGTTTAAGGGCGTTTTTGATGTTTTTTAACATTTTAAAAGAATGTTACAATCATTGCTTCGATGTGATGCAAAATAGATGCGTATTTCCATTAATAGTTTTCAAAATGTCAATCTTTTATTATTTCTGTTTGCAAGTTGAAATTGCCCTGTTTTTCATTGCTATCTGTCGGTGTGTTAAAATGTTAGGGATTCTTTGCTATATATTGGAAAAGTATTATCTTTGTGGGGTAGATTTTGATATATTTTAACAAAAATACACAGGATTCAGTCAATACTTAACATTTCGTATGAAGAAACTTTTACTCTCGGCCCTCGCCGTGGCTTATTCCGCCACTATTTGGGCAGAATCGACTCTTGACCTAAGCAGCAAGGTGGCGTTGCGTCGTGCCCGCCTCGAGCAGCAGGCTCCATCGGGTATGAATCGGGTCAAGGCCCGTTCCGGAGCCGCAAATGTAATGTCGGCCATAGTGCAGCTTGCTCCGGGTGCCTCCGCGTCAGACCTGGAAGCCGACGGCGTGCAGGTGCTTGGCAGCCGTCACGGCTTTGCATTTATCGCCGTTGATGCCGACCGTGCCGAAGATGTGAGCCGTCTCAAATGCGTGCGCCGCATGGAGCTTGGCCGCACCCGCACGTTTAAGCTCGACAAAGCCCGCGCCGCTTCCGGCGTCGACAAAATCCATGCCGGCATCGACCTGCCCCAGCCTTATACCGGCAAGGGCGTAATCACCGGTATTGTCGATGGCGGTTTCGACCCCAACCATATCAATTTCCGCAATGCCGACGGCACAAGCCGCATCGGCCAGTTCACCACGGTGGATATCAACATGGGCGGCATCGCCTCCGGCACCGATCCCGTGACAATAAAAAAATACGGCCGTGACGAGATTTCCTCGTTCCGCACCGACGATGATGCCCAATATCACGGCACGCACACCCTCGGAATCATGGCCGGCGGCTACCGCGGCAATGCATCGATAGCGGTGCAAACCGGCGTGGCTTCGTCGGAAAAGCAAGACATACCCACTCCTTACTATGGCGTGGCCTACGATGCCGACATCGTGGCCTCGTCGGGCGCATCGCAGGACGGCCTTATCGCCTATGCCATCGACCAGCTGCTCGAATACCGCTACTATCAGGAGAAGCCCATCGTGATAAACATATCGCTCGGCGGCAACCAGGGACCTCACGACGGCACAGGCGCGCTCAGCGAGTTTATGGACATGTGCGCCGAAAACGAGAATGCCATTTTCTGCCTCTCGGCCGGCAACGAGGGCGATTTCCCCATCTCTCTCCGCAAGACATTCACCGAGTCCGACACCGAGATGCAGACATTCATCCGCCCATTCGCCTACAACGACATGCGCTACGGTATTGTCGAGTTCTATTCCGACGACTATAAGGAGTTTGAGGTGCAGGCCGTGCTCTACAATATCTCGCGCGGCAAGGCGTCCAAACGCTATCCCGCCACAAACTCGTATGTATGCTCTTCTGCCGACTACCAGGTGACCGAAGCCGACAAAATCGAGACTGCCGTGTTCGGCAAATATTTCGACGGCTATCTCGGCGTGAACTATTCCGTTGACGAATATACAGGCCGCTACACTGCCGGCATCGACTACTATATGGTGAACAAAGACACCAACTCGCCCGACAAGGGCAACGAGAACTACCTGCTCGGCTTCATCGTGAAAGGACAGCCGGGACAGACCGTGTATGCCTATTGCGACGGCGAGTTCACCGCTCTCGACTCTTACGCCGACAAAGGCATCACCGGCTGGAGCGACGGCATGTTCAACGGCTCTATCTCCGACCTCGCCACCGGCCACAACATCGTGACCGTTGGCTCCTATAACACCCGCAACACTTTTGCCGGTTTCGACGGAAACATGTATTCCACCGAGCAGTATCCCGGCATGTTCCCTGTGGGCGACATCACCAACTTCTCGTCGTTCGGCACCCTCGCCGACGGCCGCGAGATGCCTATGGTGGTGGCTCCCGGCGCCACGGTGATCTCATCGTTCTCCAACCCCTATATGCGCGCAAGCGGCTCAGCCGACAACCTGCTCTCGGGCAATATCGCCGAGGAAGTGCGCAACAACTACTATATCCAGATGCAGGGCACATCGATGGCCGCGCCCCACGTAGCCGGCTCAATCGCCCTGTGGCTTGAAGCATATCCCGAACTCACATATTCGGAATGTATCGACATAGTGAAGCGCACAGCCATACGCGACGATGCCTACGACCGTCTCCCCGCAACTCATATCGGCCAGGGCGGCCTTGGCAAATTCGACGCCTACGGCGGCCTCAAAGAGGTGCTCAAACTTGGCGCCGCCGGCATCGGTTCTGTCAGCGCCGACCGCACCGAGCCTCTGGTAGTGCCCGCGGGCGAACGCCTCTTTACTGTGACCCTCCCGGGCGCGCAGCAACTCAACGCCGACCTTTACGACCTCTCCGGCCGCCGCGTCGTTTCCGCCGCCGGCGAAGGCGAGCTGCGCCTCGACTGCGCCGGACTTGCCGCCGGAATCTACGTCCTTCGCGTCAACTCCGTCTCCACCCGTATTGTAGTAAGGTAGGAACACAAGCCTTTGGCTTGTGAAAACAATAAAAAATAATAAAACCAATCATAATATGAATATCAAAAAAATGTTAGTGGCGGCAATCGCATTGCCACTGATGGCGTCGGCGCAGGACTCGCAGCTGCTCGTTACGATCAAGACCGATGTGTTCAACAATGCCGGCGAGGCCAACCATATCACCATGTATGTCGGCACGCAAGAGAAAACCTATCTCGACATCGACTTCGGTATCGGTGAAGAAGAACATGAGGTGGAGCCGGCAAGTTTCAATCCGGAGACGCAGGCTGTCGACGCCACTGCCATAGGCGGCAGCGTCACCAAGGACGGCGTGGTGAAAATTTATGGCGACCCCTCCACTGTATTTGAATATTTCGATATCACCGGCATATATGCCACAGAAATTGAATTCACCCGTCCCGAGAATGTATATATCCTCGAAGTGTCGAAAAACAACCTTAAAAAACTCGACCTCACCGGATTTACCAACCTGCAATATTTCTATGCAAACCAGAACCCCTTCGACGAGGCTCCGCTGAAATTCGGCAAAAACCATCCCAACCTGCAACTTATCGACCTGCAACTCGTCGAGAACCTGGACCCCGGATTCAATTTCTCCGACTATCCCAACCTCGTCTCGGCCGACTGTTATGGCACGGGTGGCCTCACACGCGCCGACATAAGCGCCTGCAAGAACCTCCTGCGCCTGTCGATTGACAATACCGATGTGGCCGAACTCGACCTGTCGACCTGCCCGCAACTCCAGATTCTCAACATCTCGGAGACGCGTATCCCCGCTGTCGACCTGTCTAAACTTCCCAACCTCACGCAATTCTACTGCACACACACATCGGCAACAAACACCGACATAAAACTCGAGAGCCTCGATGTGACCCACAACCCATCGCTTATGTACCTTTTTTGCTCGGGCAACAGAATCAAGGAACTTGACCTGACAAAAAATACCTACCTTACCGATATTTACGCCGATCACAATATGCTTACAAGCCTCGACCTGTCGAATAACAAGCAATTGTTCAACGTGTACATATCGAAAAACTACATGGACTTCAACACCCTGCCTATCGACAACCTCGGTATCTGGGGCAACTATGATTACGAGCAATATCCTCTCCCCGTGGGCCGCTCCCAGCAGGTGGGCGTGGGCATCGACCTGGCCTCGCGCGTATGCCGCCTTGATGCCGATGGCAACGAAATCACTCCCACCACCGTCACCGTATACGCCCGCTCGGAAAACGACCCGGCCAATGTATATGCCATCGACGCATCCAAATACACCTATGATAAGGGTGTGGTTACATTCCTCGAGGCTCAGTCCGACTCGTGCTACATCCAGTATGCCAACACCGCTTTTGAGACTTATCCGCTCAAATCGAGCCTGTTTGCCGTGAAGACTGCCGCCGATTTTGGCAAAGACGACCTTGCGGTAAGCATCTCCACAAACTCAACCGGACGAATCCCCCTCTATATCGGCATGCGCGGCGCATCTGCCGAGACTCCCAAGACCGTGAAAGTGAACTTTGGCGACGGCACGCTCCGCGAATTCACCATCACAACATCAACAATGCCCGAAAAGGCGAATGTCAAGTATAACAAGACCACCTACGGCGCGATTTACATCTATGTGCCCCAGGACGAGACCATCACGGCATTCGGCCTCGACGGCGTGGAGATTAACTCCATCGACCTTTCAGAGCTCAAAGAACTCCGCGACCTGCGCCTCACAGGCACCAACATGTACCGCGGCGTAAACAGTTCGTCGCCTGTCGACCTGCAATGGAACCGGTGCCTCGAGAAACTTGTCATCACCGGAAACACTTTTCCCGGCGGCATCAGCCTTGCTGGCGCCAACGGCTACTACGGAAAGAATATGCTCTCTTATGTCGACCTTCACGGCAATGCGCTTGCTTCTATCGAGATTGACGAATTAATCCGCGTGATCCGCCACCTCAACCTCTCCGACAACAAATTCGAGGAACTGACCTTCAAGGATGCCGACAATGTGGAATATCTCGACCTTAGCCACAACACTATCTCGGCTCTCAATCTCAACTACATGAACAAGCTCAAGACCCTCGACATCTCCTACAACAATATCTCCGACCTCATCCTCCCGGAAACGAACGTGATAGAGATGTTCAAATTCAACAACAACGCCTTCACATTCCCCACGATGCCCGACCGCAACGGCCTCGATGAAGACCACTATATCTACGCTCCGCAGGCTATCGTGCCCATCTCGACGAAAGGCCCGGGCTTCGACCTCAGCAACCAATACCTCGAAATCGACGGCGCCGCCACTCAATACACCTGGAAGACCCTTGCCGGCGAAACCCTCGCCGAAGGCACCGACTACACCAACGACAAGGGCGTGATCCGTTTCCTCGCTCCTTCGGAAGGCAAGACCATCTACTGCGAGATGTCGCACCCCGCATATCCCCAGTTTGTCGGAGCAAAAGTGATGAAGACATCCAATATCCTCTCTGCCGGATTCCCGCAGAACCGCATCGCAACGTTCAAGACTCCCGTCGGCGGCCAGACTGTCGAGCTCTCCATAGCCTCCAAGACAAGCGGCAACGCCATCTATATCGACTGGGGCGGCAACCGCACCCTCACGCAGTATCCCCTCGCCACGATGTACACACTTTTCTCTGCCACCACCACCGAGGGCGCCGAGGTAAGCATCTACTCCTACGATGAGGACGATAATATCAGCGTTTACTCCCAAAATGGCGCTACCGTAGAGAACGCCGACTTCTCGGGCATGAAATCGCTCGAGCACCTTACCTTGGGCGGCGCCGGAATTTCGGAAATTACCCTTCCGTCCGACAACCATATCCGCGAGCTTTTCCTCGAGGGCAACAATTTTACATCGTTCGACTTCTCCCGCGTACCCGATTTGACCTCCGTTTCATTCACCGGAAATAAATTTGCCGAACTCGACCTTACCGGAGCCCCTGCCATCGAACGCGCGGCGTTCGCCAACAACGAGATTGAGTCTGTGAAATTCGCGCCAAACTCGGTTCTTGACCAACTCTATCTCGGCGGTAACAAAATTGCCGAATTCGATGCCACAAATATTCCCAACATCCACACCCTCGACCTCTACGGCAACCTCCTGTCGGAAATCGACCTCGACGGCCTCAAAAAGCTGCGCGTGCTCGCTCTCGACCACAACCGCTTCGACTTCACGACCCTCCCCTTGCCCCGCAGCCAATGGACAATGTACACCTACTCCAACCAGCCTGTACTCCAAATTGAGGTTGTCGACGGAAAAGTCGACCTCAGCAGCCAGGCCATGGTCGACGGCACACCCTCGGAATACATATGGTTTATCGGCGAGCCGGTGCTCAACTACGAGACGGGCACTCTCGACGGCGAGACACTCTATGTCGACGAAGAATACACCATCGACAACGGCGTCACCACATTCCTCTCCGACATCGACCATGTGATGTGTGTGCTCACCAACGCCAAGTTCCCCAACTTCTACCTCTACACCGACTTCATCGACGCCACATCCGGCATCGAAGATGTGGCTGTCGACGGCAAGCCCGCCAACGCCGACGTCTACACCCTCCAAGGCGTTCTCCTCATCAAAGATGCCACCGACGAGCAGATCTCGGCCCTTCCCGCCGGCTTCTACATCATCCGCGGCGTCAAGACCCTCATCCGCTAAACTATTAGGATATCCATAAAAAGAGCCTCAGCGAATGTTCGCTGAGGCTCTTTTTTATGGATATTGCTGTCCGCTAAAAATATTAAACCGGATATTTCAAAAATACCAAACAGTAGGAACGCACGGCCCGTGCAATGCGGTTCAAATAAGGCATCGCTATGGAGGAGAAGCGCGTATGCGCTTCAAGACAATAGCCGTGGGTGGAGCGATTTGATTCATTATTGGTATTGGAGCGGAACGAAGTCGAGCGTTCTACATCACGGCAGGCATTATCGAACGCTCCGGCCGGCCTCCGCTCCAAAACCCCGGTTGCCGACAACCTTTTTCCGTGGGTTCGGTCGTTGCTTCGCCACTCCCTCACCCACGGCTATTGTCGGAAATCGCTACGCGATTCTGTGATACGCCCTTATTTGAACCGCATTGCACGGCCCGTGCGTCCCTACTGTTTGGTATTTGCTTGGTAATTAATCGTTTATCTGCGGACGCACGGCCCGTGCGTCCCTACAATCTCGGTATAAACAGCCTTTTTGACACAACCTCTAACCTCTCCGTTAGGAGACAAATATTGTAGCGCGGGTCGAAGCCCCGGGAATAGGGGGGGAGGAATCTGTCAGGGCGTGGGAGTGGAGGCCGGCCGGAGCGTTCGAAAATTCCAATGCCCTCTATGCACTGTTTTCTCGGATTATGCCAAAAAAATAAATTCGGATACTATTTTGGTATCCGAATTTAATTCTATTAAATATAAAGTTGATTGCTGAGGCTCTTTTTTATGGATTTAAATCTTTGGCTATATCCTTTATTACGGATAATATTATATTGTCGTGCTCTGATTTGTCATAAGCATAAAGAAGATATAGGCATCCGTTCTTTTCTAACATGTCAAGTGTTATTACACGGCATCCACCGGACTTGCCTTTTCCTTTGGACGATATTGCCATTCTTACTTTTCGAAATCCTTCGCCAAGGTCCACCCCTATATGGGGATTATTTTCAAGTTCGGCTATAAGCCTTTGGTAATCATCATTGAAACTGCGATATTTTTTAGCGATGCGCTTTGCGCTTTTAATAAAGGCAGCCGTAGCGATAATTTCCATCAGAATACAAGATCTTTGGCCGACGGAAGTGTGCGTGAGCCGTTCATATGTTCTTTTACTTCTGTGATGGCTTCGCGTAAGCCGTTTTCAATAATATCGTCATTTTCGGAAACAGGTATAATTCTGAAATGCCCTATCCGTGATGTTAATATTATAGCTTGGCCGTTGCTGGCGGCGGTAAGAACCTTAGTTTGATTCTCTCTAAATTCTCTTGCGGATACTACTATCATAATTGTTTTTTTTGCAAATATAACAAAAAAAATAAATTCGGATACTATTTTGGTATCCGAATTTAATTTTATTTAATAAAATAGATTGGTGCCAATTGTTTTTTAGCGGCGGGTGTAGGTGGTGAGCGATTGGCGGCCGTTGATGAAGAGGCGGGCGCGGATGTCGGCGGAGCCGTTGGCGGCAAAAGGTGCGGTGTACACTGCCGATGTCTCGGTGGGTTCGGTGCCGTCGGTGGTGTAGCGGATTGTTGCGTTGCGGTAGGGCGAGTTCATCGTCACCGTGCCGTTTTCAACTTTTATGCCCGGCTGGCGCACGTGGAAGTCGACGCGGGCGCGCTCCCATGCGGGGAAGAAGCGTTCCGACATCACGGCTATGAATTCGGGGTCGGTGTATGTTGAGTCGTTGTTCCATGCGCGTTCGGCAGCTCCGAGCACTTTGGGGAAGATGTAGCGGTCTTGCATGGCGGGGCCGTCGATAGTCTCGGCGAAAAGGGTTGTGGACAGGCCGGCGAGGGGTATGTCGGCCGGATAGAGCGAGCGGGGGTAGCCGTTGAGGGTGCGCAGGTCGTCGACGTAGCCGCCCCATGGCAGGCCCGGTTCTTCGGGGTGCTTGTTGAATGGCTGGTCGAAGTAGAAATAGTCGACGTTGGTCACAATCACGGGGCATCCGGCTTGTGCCGAGCGTCGCACGGCTTCGGTGTTGGCCGGCGAGGTGTTGATCCAGAAGTTGACGGAATGAAGTTGGTCGGCAAGCAAGCCTTCGTCGCCCTGCACCTGCGAGATTTCTTGCCAGCCCGACATTTTCAGTCCGCGCTCGGCCAGCATGTGGCGTATGCGGTTGACGAAATGAGCGTGAAGGCCTTTTTCATCCTTGATGCCGTTGTCGGCCATGAATTTCTTTGCGGCGTCGGAGCCGTTCCATGAGCCGTGGGCCACTTCGTCGCCGCCGATGTGTATCGCGGGCAGGGGTGCGCCGGCTTCATCGTACATGGCGATGAGGTCGTCGAACACGGCTCCCATGAATTTGTAGGGGCCTTCAAGGGCGGGATTCATCACGCAGTCGTGGTAATTCTGGGCCGACGAGTATTTAGAGGTGTCGCCGTCGTGAATCAGGCGGTACGAGGTGTCGCCGGTGGTGCGTGCGCGGTGTTCCATGGCTTTGATGGCGGCACGTGCGTGGCCGGGTGATTCCACTTCGGGAAGCACGGTTATGCCCATGTCGGTGGCGGCGCGGAGCAGGTCGATAAATTCCTGGCGTGTGTAGAAACCGTTGCCTGTGGTGCTGTAAGAGTCGGGGTTGCCGTCGCCGCGGTAGGCCTGGCCGAGGAAATCGGCGTCGTCGAGCGAGTATCCGCGGCGCGAGGCCATGGACGTGAGTTCGGGCAGCGATGGCATTTCGAGGCGCCATGCCTCGTCGTCGGCAAAGTGGAAGTGGAGCACGTTGAGGCGCAGGTCGCGCATCTGGCGCAGGAGCTTGTGCAGCTGGTCGGGTGTCTGGTAGTTGCGCACGATGTCGATCATCATGCCGCGGTAGTCCATGTCGGGCCAGTCTTCTATCACGGCCAGAGGGAGCGCGGCCACGCCGGGGCGCATCACCTGCGAGCGGAACGATGCGGCGGCGTTGCGTGCCGTGGTGGCGTCGGCGGCTTCGACCGTGATGCCGTCGGCGCCGACGGTGATGCGGTAGTGGCCATCGGGCATAGGCGTGAGTTTTGTGGTGAGCCGTGCCGGCAGATTCAGGACGCCATCTCCGAGGTTTACTTTTTTAAACGACGGCACCACGTCGTAGGCTCCGGGAGCGGCCGAGGGGCGTATTGTTTCGTTTATGGCGAATATCTCGTCGCCGTAGGGCATGGCGTCGCGTGAGCCGTCGGCCCATTGGGCCGTCGATGTGAAAGATATCCGCATGTAGTCCACTGCCTCGGTCGTGCCGTCGCGATTTACACGGTGGGCGCCGTCGGGGGCGTTTTGCGCTCTGGTGAGCGCCGGCGATGAAAGTTCAATCACGAGGCTGTCGATGCCTGAGGTGAACCGTGGCGACGCTATCGCTGAATATCCGGGAAAGATGGGCACGATGGTGTCGGCGGGATTAAGGGGGGTAACATTGTCGAGCGAGTTAAAACAAAGGCGCGAGAAGTCGCAGTCGCCCGTCACGGTGATTCGCTGTACGGCGCGTCCGTCGCGGTTTCCGGTGTTTTCCCAGGTCACATGGGTCCGTTTTGCCGGAGCGGATGCGATGCACATGGCTGCAAGCATGAAAGCAAGGGGGTAACGCATATGAAAATTGGATTATGGATTAGGATTTTCAGGAATTATGAATCAAAACATTCGTAAAGGTACGAATATTTTGCATATTGTGCGGCAAATTCATGTAAAATAAAAGGAAGAAAGTTGCGGAAGGTGCCGTAACTTTCTGCTATATAATCACTTGTATGTCAAAATAGGAAAAGAGGAGAGAGGCGATAAAGGTTTGAATTTTGGCGATAAAGGGTGGAAAAAAGAGATGTCTCACGACATCTCTTTTCCTTAAACCTTTATCTTAATCTAATACTATGAAAAACACACGCACAAAGGTAGGCACTTTTTTTTTACGAACCAAATAATAGGGTGAATTTTTATCGAGTTTAACCTATTTTAACTTAAAAATCGACAATTTTTACCCCGTGATTTTATCGAGGCTTTATGAAAGCATCTGCTCTTGTTTTTGATAAAAATCGGGGCCGCACTCTAAAGCGCGGCCCCGATGGGAGAGGGTTTATTGTCTAACGTGGATCCGGAGATCCTATTGTTTGTCGTTTGTTATTTTGCGTTTTCGATGGTGCAGATTGAAACGCGGTTCCAGGATTCTTCTTCAAACATGTGGCCGATGCCTTCACCTTCGGCGACGATGCGGTCGGAAGCGATCTTGTATTTCTTGATGAGCTGATTCTTCACAGATTCGGCGCGGGCGGCGGCGAGTTTCTGGTTGAATTCGAGGTTGCCGTCTTGCGATGCGTAGCCTTTGATCACAACTTTTGCTTTGGGATGGTTCTTGAGGAACGAAGCGATCATTTCAACGTTGGGCTGCTGGTCGGCGGTGATTTTCGAAGAACCGATGCGGAAGAATACGAAGCGAACCGAAGAGAGGTTGTTGGAAACTTCTTTCACTACTTCTTTCTGTACGGGGCGATTCTTGCATGCTTCGAGGTCGGCGGCGAGAGTGGCTGCTGTGGCTTCGAGAGCGGCGCTGTTTACCATGCATGCGTCGAGCGATGCGCGGAGGTCGTTGATCTGGCCGTTGAGGGCGTCGATTTCAGCCTGGTTGTAGGGCTGAACGCACTGGAAGCCGTTGCCGAAGTGGTAGGTTACGCCGGCTTGAAGGTTGAACGCGGCCTTGTTGGCGTTGTAAGCGGCGGAGGTTTGGTCAACGTCGGCGTCAGACATGTTCCATACGATCGACGGTTTGAGGGCGATTGTGAGGTGTTTGTTTACGTTGAAGTTGAAGTTAAGTCCGACTTTGGTTGCGAAGTAGTTCCAGTCTTCGCCGGCGGCCTTGTTGAAGTATTCGTGGCCCCAGCCTGCACCGGCTACTGCCTCGATAGAGAAGGGACGGCCTTCGCAATTGTAGCCTCCAAAGAGGTTGAAGAGGTCGACTGCGCCATACATGCCTACATAAGAGTTATCGAAGGCTGTGGATGAGTGTGTGCCGGTGAAAACTGTCGAGGTGTTCACGCCCCAGGCTGCTTCTGCGCCAATGGCGAAGGCGGGGGTTACTTGTTTGTCGACGTGGAGGCCTACGAGGCCGCGCATGTTGCCGAAGAAAGCGTGGTGGGTGAGGGGAGTGGTGACACCACCGTCGAGACCCATCGACCAATTGTCGAAGAAACGGGGCTGCTCGATTGCCTGAGCGGATGCTGCGAGAGCACCGAAGGCACATGTTGCTGCGAGTAAAATTGTCTTTTTCATCTAACTAATAAGTTGTAAACGTTGTTAAATTCGGCGCAAAGGTACGTTTATTTGCGCTAACTTTCAAAAAAAATAATTAATTCTGTTTAAAGTTCGGGCCGTCGGAGGCTGTATTCCCGGGCGGTCAAAGTTATAACAATGATTCGGCGCAAAGTGTTTATTTTGATGTCGGGGATGTGAGAAAAAATTGCAAAACTTGTCACTCCTCTGCTGCCGGGCGCGGCCCGTGCCGGGGGTCAGTTGCCGAACGAAAGGGTTGTGTAGTAGCGCATTGAGCCGTTGGTGGCGTACTGCGGGCCGAACGACAGGGAAATGAACTGTCCGTTGTTGCCCCACCAGTTGGCCTGCACGCCGCCGCCTGAAAGCTGGTTTACCGACGCGGGTGCGCCATAGTTGCCCAAAAGCGACTGGTAGGCTATGTTGTAGCGGGCCATGTCGTAATAAGGTGTCGAGTACATGAATTCCGATGCGGCAAGGCCTCCGATGTCGTTGTAGTGGAGCGTTGCGGCCGGCCACAGCAGGTTGAGCTGTGTCACATTATTTATATACACGGCATTATCGGAATATCCGGTCACGGCAAAACCTCGGTTGAGCAGCGAGTTGATGGTGGCGTTGATGGCTGTGCCGATTGTTATGCCGAGAATGGTGCTTATCACGGGCGCGCCGTGGTAGGGGCGGAACGATGGCGGGGGCACTGGGCGGTGCCAGGGGCGTGGAGGCGGCATCATCGGGCGGTGTGGACGCCCGTAGTGAAGATGTCCCCAGGAGGGGCCGCCGGGGCCGGGGCGGAATCCGTGGCCCGGGCGAGGACCGGGGTTATGTCCCGGTCTGTGTCCCGGATTTGGACGGTAGCCGGGATCGGGGCGATGTCCGGGATTTTGTCCGGGACGATGTCCCTGATTGCCGGGGCGCACGCCCTGATGGTTTCCTCCGGGACGGTTTCCGGGATTGTTGTTGCCGTGGTTCCCTCCGGGACGGTTTCCGGGATTGCTGTTGCCGTGGTTTCCGCCGGGACGGTTCCCGGGATTGTTGTTGCCGTGGTTCCCTCCGGGACGGTTCCCGGGATTGTTGTTGCCATGGTTTCCGCCGGGACGGTTCCCGGGATTGCTGTTGCCGTGGTTTCCGCCGGGACGTTGACCCTGATTCCCGGGACGTTGACCCTGATTCCCGGGGCGAGCCGGGCGTTCGGTACGGTGCGAAGGCGAGCCGTGGTTGCCGTTATTGTTATTTCTGCCGCGTCCTTCGACTACGGGGCATGTCAGAGCCATGCTCAGAATGAAGATGGATACTGTTTTGAAGAACCGTTGCATGATAATTCTATTTTAAGTTGTTAATTATAAGAGGCCGGAAAAGCAAAAAAGTTTAATTGAAGGACGAAAATGACGAAATAAATGTCGCTTTTTGCCAAAAATGCAAAATCATTTTGCCATAACAGAAAAAAGCACTAACTTTGCGTCACCAAACAAAAGTGCCCGAATGGTGGAACGGTAGACACGAGGGACTTAAAATCCCTTGGCCATCGCGGCTGTGTGGGTTCGAGTCCCACTTCGGGTACCATCCGGCTCCGTCAATCAATCGACGGAGCTATTTTTATATGGGAACATAGCCTGTTTGTCGCATTGTAATATTTATTTGGTGGGTTCGGAATCATTTGCTAATTTTGCAGAAATTCTAACCCCACCGACTTATCTCCAATGGCAGAAATTAAAATAGCCGGAATAACGAGGGCGAGCGCCTATTCGCCCAATCATATTGGCAACGACGCCGCCATATTCAATATTGTCGCCGACCAGTTGCGTAAACGTGGCTGCGAGGTTACGCTGTACACCGAAGAGCAGCTGGCCGCCGGGGAAATCCACGAGGATATTATTGTGAACATGTGCCGCGAGGCCCGCTCAATAGCCTTGCTCCAGAAACTTGAGGATGAGGGCCGCCTGGTGATAAACTCGGGCTACGGCATCGATAACTGCACGCGCGAGCGCATGACGCGTATCCTCATAGGTTGCAACATCCCGTATCCGCCGAGCCTGATGGTGAATACCGACGAGCGCGTGCGCGACGAGCTGGTGCGCCGAGGATTCCGCCGTTGCTGGATAAAGCGAGGCGACGGCCATGCCATACACCGCGAGGATGTGTCGTTTGCCCGCCACCCCGAGGAGGCTCAGGAAATCTTGCAGGAATATTTCATGCGCGGCATCCATCGCGCGGTAATCAACCTCCACCTCGAGGGCGACCTTGTGAAATTTTACGGCATACGCGGCTCAAATTACTTCTCGTGGTTCTATCCTTTCGAGACGCGGCAGAGCAAGTTTGGCAACGAGGCCGTAAACGGCGAGCTCGAGAATATTCCTTTCGACAAGGAGCGGCTCCACAAGATATGCGACGAGGCCGCCGACGTGCTCGACGTGGTGGTCTACGGAGGCGACTGCATAATATCGCCCGAAGGCGACATCCAGATTATCGACTTCAACGACTGGCCAAGTTTCGCGCCCTGCCGCAACGAGGCCGGGCCGCAGATTGCCCGCCGTATCATGGCCATGATCAAGGAACGTGCAAAAAAATAGGCATATGTCCACCAATCGCACCCATACATCCGCAGAGCATTTCCCGCTCGTGCCCCGCATGATTGCCACGTCGTTCGGCGTGGGCTATCTGCCCAAGGCTCCGGGCACATGGGGCGCGTTGCTTGCCGTGGTGCTTTGGTTGCCGCTATACCTGTGGTGCTCCGATGCCGCCACGGTCTTTTACGTAACCTTCGCCGCCGCCGTAATTTATTGCGTGGCCGGCACATGGGCAAGCTCGGTGGCCGAGCGCTACTGGGGCAAGGACCCCGTAGTGGCCTGCGCCGACGAGACGGTGGGCATGTGGATAAGCCTGCTGCCGCTCGGCACCGTGGCTACTACGCCCTGGTGGGAGATTTTGCTCGCGTTTGTCCTTTTCCGGCTGTTCGATATATACAAGCCGCTCGGCATCCGGGCAATGGAACGCCTGCCACGCGGCTACGGAATGATGGCCGACGACATCCTTGCCGGCATATATTCGATATTTGTCCTGCTTGCGGTCAACAGTTTTATTTAAACAAAAATTGAAAAAACAAATAAAAAAAATTGGAAAGACGGTGCTTGAAAGCGACAAAATCGCTTTCACGTTCCTGCGTTCCATCGTGTCGTCGCAGGCAGCCTCGTGGGTCGACCTTTTCATGGGCTTCGCGCTATTTGCCTGGGTAGGGCTCACGCCTTTTTTGTCGACGGCCATAGGAGCGTTTGCCGGCGGGGTGATCAATTGCATGATCAACTACCGCTTCACTTTCCATGCCTCCGACTGCCCTTGGCGCGCCGTGGCCGTGAAATATGCCATGGTGTGGACCGGCTCGTTGCTGCTGAACTCGTTCGGCACCCAGATTCTCTATTATGCCCTCGCTCACTGGGACTGGCTCGCTGCGCAAGGATTCACCGACAAAGGTTGCTTTGCCGCCGCGCGTCTTGTCACATCGCTGCTTGTGTCGTGGTTTTGGAACTTTCTGCTCCAGCGCTACTTCGTCTACCGTCTTACCTCGTTCGACCCCTACGCCATAAAGGCGTTCAAGACCCTTTTCCGCTTCTGACCAATTATAACCATTTTTTAGACCTGAAAAAGATGTCAATAAAACAAGACGCGACCACAGCGCGCAACGCCATACAGCAAGGCATCTATGCCGTGATAAATCCTTTCGTGCGGCTGCTTGTGAAAATGGGCGTTACTCCAAATATGGTCACCACCGTAGGCCTCCTTGGCCAGATTGCCGCCGCCGGCGTGCTGGTATGGGCCGGATACAAGGCCGGTGACGGAGCCGTCGACTTCGGCTTGCTCACTCTCGCCGGAGTGCTGATAATCCTGTTTTCTGTATTCGATATGCTCGACGGCCAGGTGGCGCGCCTTGGCAACATGGCCTCCACATTCGGCGCCATGTACGATTCTGTGCTCGACCGCTACTGCGAATTATTCATACTCGGCGGCATATCTTACTATCTTATCCAGATAGGCAACATTGCAGGCGCGCTGCTCACGTTCCTTGCCCTCGTTGGCTCTCTTATGGTGAGCTATGTGCGAGCTCGCGGCGAGGGGCTCGGCGTGGTGTGCAAAATCGGATTCATGCAGCGGCCCGAGCGCGTGGTAGTTACCACCGTGGCTGTCCTCGCCACCGGCATTGCCGGACAGTGCGGCGTGGGTTTCGATGCCAACATAATACTCGTCGTGGCCATGGCTTTCATCGCTGTATTTGCCAACCTTACCGCTTTCGCACGCATAGCCTGGTGCCGGAAAGAAATTGAAAAATCGGGAAAGTAGCGTGAAGGGGCTTGCTTTAAAGGAAACGCTTTTCTGTGTCGGTGCCCTGGCCGTATGGCTGGCGGTGACGGGGCTGTTTGTCGGCTTCCGGCCCGAGCATGCGCTTATGGCCGTGCTCATTGCCGTGCTCTTTTTTGCCGCGCCGGCCACGCGTCGTCTCATCGTGGCTCTTGTTCCATTCTTCCTCTTCGGCATATCCTACGACTGGATGAATCTTTGCCCCAACTACACCGTCAATCCCGTCGACATCCGCGGGCTATACGAGACCGAGAAAAGCCTCTTTGGCATCGTGTCGGCCACAGGCGTGACACTCACCCCCAACGAATTTTTCGCACAGCACACATCGGCCTTGCCCGACTTTCTCGCCGGAGTGTTCTATCTCTGCTGGGTGCCCCTGCCGATATTTTTCGGCCTTTGGCTCTACTTCCGCGGCAAGAAGATGCAATATCTGCATTTCTCGCTTGTGTTCCTGTTGGTCAACTTCATCGGGTTCACGTTCTATTACATTCATCCCGCCGCGCCGCCATGGTATGTGGCCAAACATGGCTTCGACTTCGTGCTCGGCACCGGCGGCGACGTGGCCGGCCTCGATGCGTTCGACGCCATGACCGGGCTCGGCATATTCGACAGCCTCTACACCCGCAACTCCAACGTGTTCGCCGCCATGCCCTCGCTCCATTCGGCCTACACGCTCGTGGCATTGATTTACGCCGTGCGCTCGCGCTCGTCGGCCGTGTGGATAGCCGTTCTTGCGGTAGTCACCGCCGGAATATGGTTCACCGCCGTATATACCTCCCACCATTACATACTCGACGTGCTTGGCGGCATCGCCTGCGCATTTGCCGGATTTGCCCTGTTTGAATACGGCCTGATGCGCATCCCGGCCTTCGCCCGCTTCATGGCACGTTATACCAAATATATATCCCATTGATATGTCAGAAAACTATTCAGAATACGAGATACGTCCCGACGTGCTCAATTACGACGACCTCCGACAGATGGTGCCCGCCCTCGAAGGCCATGAACGGCTCGTCAACCGTCTGCTTCGCTTCCTGTCTGTCGACAAAGTGAATCGCGTCCACCGCAACTGCTGCGACACCCCGGGCCCCGACTTTGTGCGCCGTCTGCTTTTCGACGAGTTTCACAACACGCTGCGCGTCGACAACGAGCAAGTGCTCGACCACTTGCCCGAAGGCGCGTTCATCACCGTGAGCAACCACCCCTTTGGCGCCCTCGACGGCATCACCCTCATTCATCTTGTGGCCTCGCGCCGGCCGGAGTATCGTGTGATGGTAAACCTCATCCTCAACAAAATCACCGCCATGCGCCCCAACTTTATCGCCGTCGACGCCTGGCAGAGCGACGACCCTGAGAAACGCAAGGTGTCGGTAGCCGGAATCAAGAAGGCGCTCGGCATGCTCCGCGACGGGCAGCCCGTGGGATTTTTCCCTGCCGGCGCCATGTCGAAAATCGACTGGAACCTGCGTCTCAAAGACCGCCCCTGGCAGCCGTCGGTGCTCCAGATCATCAAGAAAGCGAAAGTGCCGGTAATACCCATTTTCTTCCATGGCTCAAATTCCTGGTGGTTCAATTTCCTTGGCGTGGTGTGCTGGCAGGCCCGTTCATTCCGTCTTCCGGCCGAGGTGTTCCGCAAAAATGGCAAGGAAATCCACGTGTCGGTCGGCAATCCCATCTCTGTGGCCGACCAGGCGCGCTTCGACACCGCCGAGGCTCTCGGCGCATATCTCCGTGAAAAAACCTACGAACTCCGCGACCTTTATAAATAATATCCCATGAATTATCAAGACTCGCTTAAATCGCTCGACACCGAAGAGCATATCGACCTCGCCTTCTACCGCCCCATAGGATATATGTGGGCATGTTTGGCCGCAAAATTGGGTGTGACGCCCAATGCCATAACCATCGCGTCGATATTCCTCGGCATCGCCGCCGGCGTTGCCTTCTATTTCAACAACATGTGGATCAACGTTGCCGGCATGATTTTGCTCATGTGGGCCAACTCTTTTGACTCGGCCGACGGCCAGCTCGCCCGCATGACCAAGCAATATTCGCGCCTCGGCCGTATCCTCGACGGCATGGCCGGCGACCTGTGGTTTGCATCGATCTACGTAGCCATATGTCTGCGCGAGAACTATACCTCGGAGTTTTTCATGGCACGGCCATGGCTCATCTGGGTAATTGCCGTGGTGGCCGGCCTTTGCCACGCCAAGCAGGCGGCCATGGCCGACTACTATCGCCAGTTCCACCTCTACTTCCTCAAAGGCAAGGACGGTTCGGAACTCGACAGCGCGCGTGAACTCGCCGGCCGCTACCGCCGCGAGGCTCCGTCGGCGTCGTGGATCAAGCGCATAATCATGCTCGTCTACCTCAACTACACACGCAACCAGGAGGTGATGACCCCGCAGATGCAACGTCTTCGCGCCGTCCTGGCCGAGCGTTACCCCGACGGCGACATTCCCCGCGAATTCCGCGACCGATTCCGCGCCCTCAGCCTCCCGTTGATGAAATACACCAACATCCTCTCTTTCAACTGGCGCACCATAGCCCTTTTCTGCTCGCTGTTCGCCTGCATGCCTTGGCTCTATTTCGTGTTCGAGCTTGTCGTGCTCAACGCTATCATGATTTACATGGTACGCCGCCACGAATCAATCTGCCGCCGCCTTGCCGACGAATTATCTAAAAAATAAAAAAACGCCATTGTGCCCCGCGTTTCAACGCGGCGGCTCCAACTCCCCAACTTCCATGATACGAGGAATAATTTTCGACTACGGCGGCACGCTCGACTCGCGTGGCGACCATTGGAGCGAGGTAATCTACCGCTCCTACCTTGCCGAAGGCTTCGACCCCGGGAAACAACGCTTCCGCGACGCCTACGTCGACGTGGAACGTCTATTCGCCCGTGAGCCCATCGTGAAGCCCGACTTCGATTTTCACCGCCTCATGCAAGAAAAAATAAGCCGTCAGCTCGCCATCCTTTGTCCCGGCGACGACACCTCCGGCCTTGCCGCCCGCATCGCCCTGCGTTGCTATGAATTTGCCCGGGAATGTGTCGCCGAGGCTCGTCCGGTGCTCGAGTCCCTCGCCTCACGCTATCCGATGGTGCTTGTGAGCAATTTCTATGGCAACGTCAACGCCGTGATTGCCGACATGGGCATAGCCCCGCTTTTCAAGGCCGTAGTAGAGAGCGCCGTAGTGGGCGTGCGCAAGCCCGACCCGCAGATTTTCCGCCTCGGTTGCGATGCCCTGGGGCTGCCGCCCGAGCAGGTGCTTGTCGTGGGCGACTCCCTGCGCAAGGACATCCTCCCTGCCGAGTCCATTGGCTGCGCCACAGCCTGGATTAAGGGCAAAGGCTGGACTGCCGACGAGGACGCTGCCGAGCATCCGTCGCAGATACCGTCGCTCGCGGCCCTGTTGTCAATACTGCAATGAAGCACGCGCTCCTCTCCCTCGTTTTGGCTCTTGCCTTCACCGCCGCCGCGCGCGACGATTGGTTCGACAAGCCTCTCGAAGCGCCGGCCGGCACCGTTGAAGTCGACTCTCTCGGTTGCAATATCGACAGGGCCATGCTTCAAGTCCGTGCCACACTGCCCCGTAAGGCTCGCGGACGCGCCATGTCGCTGCGGTGGGGAAGCGTCAACGCCACACTCTTTATCCCCGATTGGTCGGAAGATCCGCTCTACCTTGTTCCCGAAGCCGCGGTGCGTGTCGACACCCTCGCAGGCGATTCCACCCGCACGCTCGGAAATTACAGCGTGAGGTTGTCGCATGCCGACATCTCCGGGCCAATTTCGATAAAAGTTGTCGCCGATGGTCATTCCGCCCGGCTCTACGTCGGCGGCGAATACCAGCAATATGTGGCCGCCGTGCCGCTCGACCCCGCAGGAGGCCGTGTCACAGCCTCCTTCTCCCACAAAGCTAAGATACAAAGGCTCTCCGCCGAGGCGCGCTATCTCCCGGTGCCGGAATATGCCACTTTTGCATCGATAGATGCTCTTATGGCCTATCTCTGTTCATCTGCCGACATCAACGAGGCCGTTTGGGACTATCTCGACCGCGACATCGACCCCGCGCTCGCCTCTGTCGGGGGCCGCTATCGCCTCGCTACCGTAAAATCGCCGTCGCGCCCCGGCACCTACGATATTGTGTATCTCTCCGGAGCAGACACCTCCCGGCGCGAGCCCGGGCGCATAATCGGACATCTGTCTCCCACAATTTTTATCGGCACCTATGTCCTTGACTGGTACGATGCCCGAGGCCGGTTGCTCACCGGCGACCAAGACGCCCAAATCACCCCCGACCACGCCATCCTCACCCTCCGCTGGCCCCTCCTCCGCTCCCAGCTCCGCTTCTCCCGCTCTCCCAAAAATAAATAATACAATGAAACAATACATTATTTTTCTTGTTTTTGCGGCTTTAAGCACGCTTGCGTTTGCCGCGCCGGCCGTCGACACCGGCTATGACTTGGCTATCGACGAGGTTCTCTATGAGGGCGACAACAACGACGACTGGGTCACCGACCCCAACAGCGAGATTGAAAACCGCGACGCCGACGAGGCCGAATATTACGACCCCGCAGAATATGAGTTCTGGAACACCGGCTCCTGGTTTGCCCGTCATAAATTCCTGGCGTTCCTTTTCACTTTCCTGGGCATAGGCCTGATATGGTTTGTGGTGAAACCGGTGGAGGGCGACAATATATTCATCCGGCTCTTTGGCAATTTCTTTTTGCGCACATATTATATCCTGCCTATGGCAATAGTGGCCTTCGGTATCGAATATGTGATATTCATGGGCTGGAGCAGGTTCTTCAATGATATGATAGATACCATCTTAGGACTTGTTGGCCTTGTCGTTGTCAGCGGCTTCCTTTACTGGGGCCTCGTAAAAGGCGGCTTCAAATCCACCGGCGGCTCCTCGCGCAGCCGTAGCGGCTCCGGCGGCAGCGGCTCCTCGGGCGGCGGTCACGGCTCATGCTCCAACTGCCGCTACAATGTCGGGGGCACGCCCAATATGTGCAGCCTCCACGGCACCACCACCCGCAGCTCCGGCTGCTCCAACCACCAATCTTAAATGGGGAACCTACAGGTAATCGCTGCTCATTACACGACTTCCCCATACATCGTTCGGCATATTCCGACCGTCAATTATGAATATGCGAATGAATTTTGGGGGGTCAAGCTGTAATTACGGTGCATTGCGTCTCCGTTAGGAGACAAATATTGTAGCGCAGGGCGACAGCCCTGGGGGGCGTGGATGTTATTTATTATGGTGTTGGAGCGGAGCCTGCCGGAGCGTTCGATAACGCCAACCGTGGAGCAGAACGCTACGCTGCCGCTCGCTCCGATACCACGATGAACCAACCACAACATACCGGGGGTTCCGCTATCGCTTCACCCCGCTACATTCTTGAATCGCTACGCGATTCCATGCACCGCATTTTCGGCTTGTGCCAAATAAGATAGTTGAGGTGTCCCCAGGGTAAAACTACAACGGCCTGTTGTAGTTTTGAATCAGAATTGCAGAATCGAACGTAAAAACGTTTCATATTCCATAAGTTGCTGACAGACATGCCTAATTTGGGGAACATCAGCTTCAAGTCCGCGGACAGGCGTTTGACGACCCCATCGCCATGTTTGCTATCCAATTTCCTTTCGTGTAGTATGCGTCCTACATTCCAATGCATCTCATTGGTCGTAGAGACAACGGCTCTGGCGACTCTATTCCGTGAATATTCGATAACTGCGATGGCTTGACGCAGGATTTCGTTATATTCCGATTATGTTGAAGGTGATATAATTATTTCCCTATACAAAAGTAGTAAAATAATCCGGGATTAATATAACCTAATTAACTCTCGTTCCGAAAGGCGGTTTTGAATGGGGAGATGCTGTTTTTGCATTTTTTCACATATCAAAATTTGGATAATTGAAAAAATGGGTTTAAATTTGACGCGAAAAGATTTTTTGTGGCAAAATGCTACTTTTGCTTGACCGTTTTTTCAAAATATATATGTTTTTATAGATTGTAGATTTAAAAGGGACCTGTCGAGAGACAGGCCACTTCTTTAACATTTGTTAGCAAATTAGATTCGATATGTTTATTATGTCGCAAGCCGGAGGCTCGCGTTCCTGCCTATTTGGCGGAGGAGCGGAAGAGCGAGGCCGAGGAGTGGGCCGTGAGCGAGGGCGCGTATTGCGACTGGATGGTGGCCACGCCCGACGAGAACGAGCCGGCGAGGGTCACGTTCATCTCATAGGAGAGCAGGTAGGTGCCGGGACGCATCGACACAACGTAGAGCGCAGTGAATGAGTTGCGGTTCTCGCGGTAGAAGCCGCAGCCTTCGCTCCACAGCCAGCCGGGTATCTGGTCGACGGGCGAGAACGCCGCGGGACGGTCGTCGACGATGGTCACATAGTCGAGGTTGCGCTTGGTGTGGATGGTGAGCTGCACTTTCACGCGCGAGCCAACGGGAATCACTTCGGGAGCCTGGACCCATTCGGTGCCTTGGCGCACAAACAGCACTTTCTCTATCGAGAGGTCGTCGATGGCGCGGGCTTTCACGTCGGTCATCTTACGGCTGAATTGGGCGTAGACCGCGCCGTATGACGGGCCTGCGGGCGATGCGGTGATGGTGAGTTCCTTGCCGGCGAAGTCGGAGAGGTCGCCTTCCATGAAGCCGGTGACGCGCTCGATTTCGGTGGTGGAGGTCACGTCCATGCCGTCGACGGTGATTGCCGCGCCTTGGGCCGGCACTGTCCAGCATGAGCCGGTGGAGAGTATCGACGCCACTACTTCGGTGGTGACTACGGCCGAGCCCCAGTCGGTGGCTTCTTTGCGCACAATCAGGTACTGGCGGATGCCGTCGACCATCGGGCTTTGCGGGTCGATGGTGGCGAAGGCTTTAAGGATGCAGGCGTAAGCCGACAGATGGTTGACCGAGGGGAACGACACGCCTTGCGAGGCGGAGCGCACGCCAAATTCGGCTATCGACTGCGTGAGCAGGCGCGCCGTGGCTTTGCGGCCGTTGCGGTAGAGCGCCATGGCGGCTATGGCCTTGTAGGCCGGGTCGGAATATGAGCGCCAGTTGGCTGTGATGTCGTTGAGCGTGCGGTCGATCACGGCCTTGTCGCCAAGGCGGTTGAGGGCCACGTTAACGGGGCCGCCGACAAACATCGGGCGAAGCACGGCGTAGTGCAGGTCGGTGTAGTCCTTATAGTCGGAGTATGCGGCGGCAACCTCGCGGTCGACGTACAACACCGCGCTCTCCACCATGTCGGCCAGACGGTCGTTCTTGGGGAAATATCCCATTTCGATAAGGCCGGCCATGCCTTCAAGGATGTTCATCGTTACCCATTTCGACGATTCTTTCATCCAGGGGCCCCAAGCCCAGCCGCCGTCTTCGCGTTGCAGTTTCTCGAGCGTGCGGATGGCGCGGGAAATGGCGGCGTCGGTTTCCTTGGAGTTGAAAATCATGGCGAGTTGCGACATGCGCTCCGAGTCGGAGCGTCCGGCTGCCACCCAGGGCGTAGCGTTGAGCAGGGCTATTTTCAGGTCTTCGTTGCGCTCGAGCATCGACACGAGGGTAGAGTCCTCGGGATTGTCGAGCCACTGGCGTATCGCGCTGCCTATGGCGGGATTATCTTTTATGATGCCGCGGGCCACGGCTGCCGAGAACAATGCGGCTTCCGCCGAATTGGCCGATTCCTCGTCGAGAGTGCGCAGGCCCGGGAGAGCGGACACCACGGTCCAGGCCGGGTTCTCGCAGAATGTGAGCGATATGCGCGCGCCTTTCTCTTTGGGCAGACGCATCGAGAATGTCTTGTCGCCGGGGTTGAGGTAGAAGGGTGTTGTCTCTATGAGCTGGGCCTCGTTGGGGAGAATCTGTATCACATTCTGCTCGCCGTCGGAGAAGCGGCCCGATGTGGCGCGCACGCGGTAGGCTATGGCAGAGGCGTCGGACGGGGCGGTGACGGGTATCGTCACGGTCTGCGAGGCCTTGGCGGCGAGGGTGAGCTGCTCTGTTTTAGAGTCGATAAGGGCGTAGGTGACGGGGTTGAAAACTTCGATCACGCAGTCGATTTGGGCTGTCGAGTCGCTGTTGTTCATCACCGATGCCACAATATCGGCCTCATCGCCGGCGCGGAGGAAGCGGGGCAGGTTGGGCTGCACCATCACGGGCTTGGAGGCCACGAACTCGCGCATCATCGAGCCAACTTTCATGTCGGCCGACCATGCCAGGCCGCGGAGCACCCATGTGGTGTTGGCGTTGGGCACGGTGAATGTTACAGACACGTTGCCGTCGGCATCGGTGGTGAGCATCGGCGCCCACAGGGCCATGGGCACGTCGGAGGCGCGGTAGCCGGTTTTGTCCTCGGGAACGTCCTCGGAGACAATGCCGGAGACGCTGCCGGTCAACGCCGCCGAAGCATCGGACACAGTCACCACTTCTTCAAGCACGGCACCGTCGGACATGGCCGGGGCGGCCATATCGTAAACCACACTTTCTTCGCTTACGCTCTCTGTCTTCATCATACGGCTGTTCAGAGCCATTTTCGCGCCTCCGCGGATATAGATACCGTCGAGGCCGTAGCGGAACTGGGGCACCGTCAGCTGCGGCACATCCTTGAAGCGCAGCGGCGTGCTGTAAGAGTTGGTTGCGACGCCGGTATAGATATAGCGCAGGTTGGCCGTCACATAGGTGCGGAGGCCGGGGAACGACAGATTGAACGAATGGGGCCGGATAGCGTCCAGAGCCTTGTTGTACATGTCGAGGGCGAGCGCGGCTTGCAGACCTTTGTCTCCGCCTTTGGGGCGGATGCTGAAATTCCATGTCTCGGGCTGTCCGGGAAGCAGGTTGTCGCGGAAACTCGACCCTTCGATGACGAGTTCATTGTCGGCCTTGCGTTGGAGGCGGATTGTGCGGCTTACGCTCTCTACGTCCTTCACCATGAAAAGCATAATCTCGGCGGGGTCGGCGTCGGCAGGGATGTCGACAGTAAGGTCGTGGTAGCCCGCGCCGACTTTAATCATGTCGAGACGGTCGATTTTCGAGCCGGTGGCCACGGCGTAGTGGACGTACGATTCCGAGGGTACGGCAAACGATACGGTGGCGCGGCCGTCGGCAGGTATATAGTTGTCGCCGGGAATCACAAATAGCTGTTGGCCTTCGGGGCAGATGCCCGACGCGCGATTGTAGACGGTAAACGATGAGTCGACGGCGTCGGCAATGTCCTTGTTTACGGGTTTTACCTTTATGGTGTATTCACCCGGGGTGAGGGTGGCGATGTCGATGCCTTCGGCGGTGACTTCGCCCGAAAGTACAGGCTTCTTTGACTTCTCCGGGATGATTTCGTAGACGAGCGGGGTAGTCACGGCCTTGCCGTCGGGGTCGAACACCTCGACTTCGGGCTTGAAGGGCTTCTCGCCGTCGACGGCGGCCTCAACGGCCAAGTTTATCACATAGGGCTTGCCTTTCACCACCGGCGCGGAAGCCTCGGCAGTCGAGCCGTTGGGCGCGGAGGCGGTGAGGGCGGCCACGAAATAGGGGTCGTCGGCATGAGCCTTGAATACGGAGTCGGGAATCACGGCCGAGAAACGGCCGGCGTCGTCGGTAGTGGCCTTTGCCGAGAATACTTTTTCTTGCGGCGAGAACCAGCGCCAGCGCGAGGCTGTGGAGAGCACTATCTCCACGTCGCAGCCGCTCACGGGCATCCCCGAGTAGGTGAACGCTTCGCCGCGGACAGTCACGTCGCCCTTGGCCGGGGCGTCGTTGGCCACGACCACAGAGCGCAATTCGAAGTCGGGCATACGGTAGTCGGCCACGGTGAACATTTGCTGGCCAACTTCCACGTCATCGACAAACGAGTGGATGCTGTATTGCCCTGTAAGGCCGCCCGAGGGGAGATTGAACACGCCGGCGGCGCGGCCGAATTCGTCGCTGTGGCCAACGAGGGTGTCTACTTCCTCGTAGTTGGCGTCGAGCAGCACAAACATCACCTCGTGGTCCTTGGCGAGCCACTGCTTGCGGTCTTGCGTGGCATGGGCCACGGCGAGGAACTGCACGCTGTCGCCGGGGTGGTAGATGGCGCGGTCGGTCAACACGGCCATGCGGTAGCGCGGCTCTTTGTCGGGCTTGGCTCCGCGGCCTCCGTTGATGTAGATGTCGTCGAAATCGAACGGCACGCCTTTGGTAGTGACGCGAAGGCGCCCGTCATGTTTCATGTCGGGATATGCCACGCCGTCGGCGTCGGTCGACACGGCGGCCGATTGGGTTTTATTGTAGACCATCGCCACCGACGCGCCCTTAACCGGTGCTCCCGTCACGGGGTCGGATACTATCACGGCGGGCTTCTCCACATTGTCGATGGCCATGGGCAGCACTGGCACGCACTGCACGCGCGAGTACCAGCTGTCATAGCCCTTCTTCCCGGCCTGTTGCGGCACGATGATGTAGCGTCCTGCTTCGGGAAGAGTTACGGTGAGCGTAGTGTCTTCGCGGAACGGAGCCTTGGCTCCGGCCTCGGAGCGCACTTCGATGCGGCGCACGGGAGCGGAGCGTTCAAGATAGTTTTTGAGGTCGCGTCCCGAGGTGATATGTGCCGGAAGTTTGAAAATGTTGATGAAATAGTGGGTGGAGTTTACGTTCACCACAGTCAGAGTCAACTCGGCGAGGGGAGCGGTGAGGTTGGCCGACATCACACGCACCGTCGGTGCGCAAAGACGCTCGATTTGCTGTTGGAGAGCCTCGCCGAAAGCCAGCGAGGGGTATTTTGCCACGAACTCGCGTATGAGCTTCACCGCGCTGTCTATTTCCGAGATTTTATCCTGCGGAGTATATTGTTGGAGGGCGGTGCCGTCAACGTCGAGAATATCTTCTGTGTCATCGTGTATCGACGTGGGCAGGGCAAGGCCTTCGGCATATGCTTTGAGCGACAGCGACGAATAAGGATTGTCGATGTCGATGTCTTTTTTAAGCGCGGCCTGCGTGTCGGGCGAGAGTTGTGCCTCGCGGTAGGCCCACAGGGCCTCGGTGGCGCGGGTGTCGGGGCGTGTGGCGTAGCGACGGAAGAATTTGAGGCCTTCCTCGTTGTTTTGTGTGGATGTTACAAGGTTGGTGGCCGCCTCCAACACAAAGTCGTAGAGCGACGGATAGAATTCTGCCGAGAGCTTGTCGTAGGTCAGGAACTCATCGCCTTTGGCAAGGGGCACGTCGCGCAGACGCGCCGACGCACCTTCGGCGGCGCGGGCGCACAAGTCGGCTATCACGGCCTTGAACTGGTCGCCCGACCATTCGGACACGTCGGCCGGACGCGGCTCGAGCGGCAGCTCGCGCCGGTCAAATATCCACATGTTGTTCCGGTAGTAGCGGTGGTAGAGCCTTGCCGTGAGCAAGTCGAAAATAGGGGCGTATTCCGAATTTTTAAACAAGTCGGCGGTGGAATCGGCCAAGGCGATGGCTTCGGCGAGCGAGCCTCGGTCGATTTTCGTTTTTGCCGTGGAGATTTGCAACAGAGCCGTGATGGCTGTGGGAGCGTTGTCAGAGGCCACGGCTTTTTTCAGCGCGGCCTCCGCATTGGCCTGCACCGTCTGCGGAAAAGCGAAGTCGGGGTTTTGGAAAGTGTTTACAGCATTGGCCATAAAAAAAGAGAGGAAGAAAAGTGATAATAATATGTCTCTGTACAAGTTTCTCATTATGTGGTGTTTGTTAAGTTAATGTTTTTGTCGCTATTTGCAATGTAGGGACGCACGGCTCGTGCGTCCGCCGTCGGTGGTTGGTATTTTGTTTACATTCACGCTATAAAGATAAGACAATATTTTAACTTAAACGTTTACCCGGATGTTAAAAATTTGGTAGAATTAAGGAATTTGCATACCTTTGTCGCTCATTTATATAAATCAAAAACACAACAATGAGAAATTTTCTGAAATTTGCTTCCCTGGCTGTGGTAGCCATCGCAGGTTTTACTTTCACATCGTGCAGCGACGATGACGAACCCAACAACGGTGGCGGCAATTCCGGCTCCAACATCGAGGAAATCTTCGAAGAAGGCCTTCCCGCAGCAGTCGACGGCGCCACTTTCACCACCAACGAAAAAGGCCAGCTCACCAAGATTGTCGACGGCACTACCAACGTAACTTTCGAATACGGCACTTTCACTCCCCCGTCGCGCGCCCACAACTTCACCGTGCTCATGAAAGAACGCGACAGCCAGAATCCCAACGACGGCTGGGACATGTATCTTGAACTCAACAAGCAGGGCTATGTGGCATATGCCTATCAGTATTACCTCGACGTTGACGTAAACGATGAATATTATGAAGAAGGCGACGAATACGACGAATGGTGGTTTGAATACAACAACGCCGGCCAGCTCACTCGCCTGAAACGCTCCGAAGGCGGCGACGATTTCAAAATTGCCTACTCTAACGGCGACATCACCAAGGTTAATCAGACTGAGGAAGACGGCGACACTCGCACATACACATTCGTTTACACCAACACCGAGTACAAGAATGTGATTGCCAACAAAGGCTGCATCATGCTTTTCGACGACATGTTCCAAATCGACATGGACGAGATGAGCGTTGCTTACTACGCCGGCCTTCTCGGCAAAGCCGTCAAGAATCTCCCCGTCGGCTATGAAGAGAAAAGTATTGAAGGCGGTGATGAATACACTTACAGCGAAGTGTTCCACTGGACTCTCAACTCCAACGGTCTCCCCACCGAATTCTGGGATGGTGACGACCGTTACGACCTCGTGACATTCACCTGGTAATCACCCGCATCCATAACCTTACTGCGGCAGCGCCCCCGGGCGTTGCCGCTTCTTGTAGGAACACTCATCGCGGAGCGCTTTGCCACAAGCAAAGAATCCTCCGGATTGTGAAAAAAGCAGGGTGCGTAAAAAAGCACAAGCCGTAATTACGGTACATTGCGTCTCCGTAGGAGACAAATATTGTAGCGCAGGGCGATAGCCCTGTGTGTGGAACCGCCCATCCATAAAAGGCATTGGAGCGGAGGCCGGCCGTAGCGTTCGATAACGCCGACCGTGGTGCAGAACGCTACGCTGCCGCTCGCTCCAAATCCTCGTTTGGTCGCCTTGGTCTTAACCCCGGGTTTCGCTATCGCTACACCCGGGGCTACAATATTGAATCGCTCTGCGATTCCATGCACCGCATTTTCGGTTTGTATCTGTAACCGTCGAAATTGTAGGGACACACCCTCTAATGGGTATAAATATTGGCGGTTTCGAAATCTATCTCGTAGGAGGAGGGAGGCCATGAGTATTTGGCGGCCATGTCGGCCCACCAGGCGTCGAAGCGCGCTTGGGTGCGCTCGCGGTCGGCGTTTACACGCCCGATGAGGGCGGCGTCGGCCTCGGGGTCGAGGCTCAGGAGGAGTTCGCGCAGGCTGCTGAGGCGTTCGTGCAGGCGGTAGATGGCCCGACATTCTTCCGGGGTTACTTGTCCGATTGGTTGGCGCATTGGTTCAATTTATTAAAAAATATATGGCTTACGGCCATTTCTATCTCAGCCTTGCGGCATTGCTCATAGGAGGGTGTGTTGAGTTCGGCGGTAGTGTGGCGGTTGTCGAAAAGGCAGCGCGTGCAGGCATTGAGCCGGCATGAGCGGCACACGGGGGCGTGGTCGCGGCGCAGAAGCTCGGGCGCGGGGATATGCCAGCCTGTCTCCACGGTGCCGATATGGTCGTCGGGGTCGTTGTAATAGAAGGCCGGGCATAGATAGTAGCGTCCGTTGGGGGCGAGCGTCACCGACTGCGACCCTGCCGTGCAGTCTTTCGGGCGGCGCAGCGAGGCGGGGTCGGTGAGGATATTCATCCGCAGTTTATGCCCGGCGCGCCATAGCGGCAGCACATGTTCTTTCAGCGCGACGAGTGCGGCGCGGTAAGCCTCGGGGTCGAAGCCTGCGTAGCCGTGGAGCATGACGTTGATACGGAGGGCTTGTGGCAGCAGCGGCGCTATCTTGTCGAGCGGATTGCGTTGAAATTCGTCGAAAGTGAGAGCCGTGATGAAATATCCGTCGGTCACGCGCCAAGCCGCGCCGTCGGGAAAAACCGGCCTGTGAGGCAGGGTTTGCAATAGGGCGGCGATGTCCGGGGCGGCTTCCTGCGGATAAATCACGTTTACGTCGACTTTGAGATTTTCCAATGCAGAGGCGAAGCTGCGCAGGGTGCCGGCATCCATTCTTTCCGCTATGTCGCTTTTGCTATACCCGCACACGGCAGGTGAGGCCGAGTCGAGGAGGATGTCGACAGAGCGGATTTGCGCCGGGCCTTTGTCGAGTGCCGTGGCAGGGAGCGATTTGCGAGGGGCGGGGAGAGGGTCGCCGAGCAACTGCCAGTAGTATCGGTTGGCGCGCACGCGTGCGGCGTGCATCCGGCAGATAGCTGTGGCGCGGCGGTAGATGGTTGGTGTCTCCGCGCTGTCGTAGTTCTCGCCCTGGCACCAGGCGCATCCCGAGGCTATGTCACATTCGAGGCAGCGTTGGGCCGACTGCGTCTGTCGGTCGAGATGCACAAACGGGCGCAGGCGGTTGCGGTCGATACCCGTGGCTACGGAGCCTATTATGCGCGGCTTTTTCGTGCGCATGGCAAAGTCGATGAAGCGGTTGCAGGGGTAAAAATTGCCGTCGGGGTCGATGGCGAGCATCTTGCCCGAGCCGCACCAGTTGGTGCAGTCGCGTTCGGGGTCGAGCGGGAAGCCGATGTAGCGGTCGAAAAACGAGCATGTGTAGCCGCGTTCGGTCCATTTCTCGTCGACGAGCCGGCGGGCGAGGATGCGCAGCTGCTCCTCGAAGATGGCGTCGTCGCCCTCGGCCCACACGTCTTCGAACACACAGTTGATGTTCACCGTGCGTATTCCGAGGCCGAAAAGGTGGATTACGCTCTCGGCCACATACGGCAGGTCGGCCGACGATACGGTCACTTTCGTGGCCGCGTCGGGGAAGTCGGCAAGCCAAAGGGGAATGTTTGCCACCACGGCGTCGTAGGAGCCGCGCGAGGGGTCGTCGCGCCACACGCGGTTGAGGTCGTGCTTGGCGCGTGTGCCGTCGATGGTGATGCCGATGCCGAGGTGGGCGTGGTTTTTGCGGATGAACTCGCGCACGCGTGGAGTGTGATAGTTGATGCCGTTTGTCGATATGGAGAAGCGGTAGAGGTTGAACCACGGATGGTCGAGCTCGAACATGCGCCGCTTTATGTAGTCGCACACGCGGTCGATGAGGTCGATTTCAAGCAACGGCTCGCCTCCGATGAAATCGAACACGACAGATTCCGTGTCAAATTCCCGCGAGGTCTGCGCCAACAGGAAGTCGACGGCGGCCTTCGCCGTGTCCCACGACATGCGCTTGCCGGCCGTCTTGCCCGGCAGATAACAGTATTTGCAGGCCAGCTGGCAATCCTTCGTCACCACAAAAGTGATGGTTTTTGCCAGACCGTTTTCCCATATTTTCATGGATATAAGTTAGAAAACTTGTTTTGTCGAGCCGGCGCAAGAGGTGAAGCATCCTCCCAGGCATGAGTGCAGGCATCCGTTGCTGCAACCGGTACAACCGGTGAATGATACATCCTTTCCGGTCGCATGTGTGCCAAACGGATTTTCGGGAGTAGGGCCAGGCTCCGGATCGGGAGTCGGGTCAGGGTCGGGTTCCGGATTAGGTTCGGGATCGGGTTCGGGATCGGGTTCAGGGTCGATGGGGTCTTCGATGATGTCTTCGTAATCGGGGTCGAGCATAATGTATTATTTTAGAGGTGAGTATTTTTAACCGCCAAATGCAGCAAAGAGAAGTCGGGTCAAGCCTGTTGTAGTAAGAATTGATGTGAAGCGGTCGGCGTCGCGGTCGGATTTGTCGTTGGCTTTGTATTGAAGGTAGTTGGCGAAGCGTATAAATTCCTTGCGGATGTCGATTGCATATTGTTTCAGATTGGCAATGCCCTTTGCCTCTTGCTCGGGTGTAAGTGTCGATGGGTAGTCGCAGCGCAGGATTATAAAATCGTTGCTGAAAGAAGGGACAGATAAACTGTCGAAGACGCCATTGACACCACATTCGAGGGCCTGCATGAATTTGGGCAGACGCTGGTTGAGGAGCACGGGGTCGAAAGTGCCGGGCTTGGTGATTTCGGCGATGTCGATACCGAGATTGAGGCGGCATATCCATTGGCGTTTGTTGCTTGTCATATTCACGATGTAATATGTGTATAGAGTATCGGGGGCGCCACATATTTCATCGTAATATTCGGCTTCGTATATTTTTTTTACGGATAAGGGTGTCGGGAATCCTGCAAAAGTAAGGTTTTGGTCCTTATTGTGGGCGTTGGCGGTTTCGTTGATAAACGAAGCCATGGTCTTGTAGGAGAACGGGATGGGGCGTTCGGGCAGGTCGAATATTTGGCGGATGTCGGTATTGTCGTTAATGGTGTGCGCGGCCACGAGCCAGCCGAAACGTTCGAGCTCGAAATACATCTTGCAGATTTTATCACGGGCTTGTCTTATGGCTTTTTTCGGGTCGGAGACAGCGTAGCCAGACAATATGAGGTTGTAGACGGGTTGGTCGCTGTCGAAGAAGATGCACTCGCGGTCGCACCACAGTCCTTCGGGGTTGTCGCCGGCGCGCATTGCGGCGAGCGTGAGAGGCATGATTCGTTCGGGGAGCCCGGGCTTCGGTTCATATGTCGCGCTGCCGTCGGCAAATTTTTTAATCTTGCCGAAAGCCGGGTGGAGGTGTCCGGATACGGATATGCGACGGTTTACAGAGTCGATGAGCACGTTGAATTGCGCTCCGTCGTCGTCAATGGTCGTGATGCTGTCGAAACGGCCGGGAATTTCGAGACCGTAGAGTACACGTATGTTATTGTCTTCTGCTGTGTCGTCCTGCGTGGAGTTTTGCAGTTTGTCGGCCTCGTTTGCCGAATCGAAAATGTAAGATATGGAATTCTTGATGGTGTCGACGGCGGCGTTCATTTCAGCCTCGGGCCATGCGTAGTGGAGGAAGGCCTCTTTTTTTGTGAGTTGCGCTATCAGGTCGGTGCGTTCCTGTTGGTTTAGGAGCATGGTGTCGGATACCGGACGGCTTGTTACGTTGGAAAGAATCTGTGAGAGGCGGTTTTTATTCCAAGGGTTGTGAAACCCGGAGAAGGGTAGGGTGATGTTGAAATTGACTTCAATTGGGGTCGAATTGCCGTCAATTTCGCAAATGGCATTTTTTATGGCCTGTTGGCACGCTCGGTTCACCCGGCGTGCGAGGTCATATTTCTTCTTCCCGTATTTCGAGTCGAGGATGCTCGACGACAGTCTGTTGGCCTCGGTGAGGAAAGCGCTGGGAGTGATGAACATGCTGCCATAGTCGATTTTTCCGGCAATAAAAGATTCGAACAGATTACGGAACAGGTGGCCGAATTCATTGGTGAATACATTGTCGAACGCCTCCTGGATTATTTCCTTGATGCCTTTATCCGACAGCCGGCGAAGCATTTCTTGCCGTATCTGCCTTTGGCGGTTGTCGTATGCTCTTAATCCGAGTTCAAGCGTTTCTTCGATATTGCTATCGTGAAGAAACATCGCGTCGGGAAACATCGCTTTCATCGATAGATACAGTGGATGTAACTGTGCTTTTCTTAGGCCGGTGTAGGGACAATTTCCATATACAATTACAAAATCGGGGTTGAAGTCCGTGTTTTTTGCAAGTGTGGAATCGGAGAAAACCAACATATGATTTTCGAATCCTGCTGCACGGCTATTTTGTGGAGCGTCGATGTTCACGACGAGCACACGGCGATTGTCGCCGATGCGTTCGCTCTCGCGGAAACGGAGATAAGCGAGTTCGGGCGCGGAGATGCCTTTGGGAAGAGAAGTTAATTTTGATTCCATTGCAAGAGGAGGATTATTTCGGTTCGGCTACGATGCGGAATGTGATGGTCGGATTGGATGGGTCGTTGGTGATGATGGTGGCGCGGGCGTTTATGCCTTTGGCCAAGGCTTCGGGCGTGGCCGTGACGGTGATTTCGGCTGATTTTCCTTTTTTCACGGAATCGCTTTTTGTGTCCACTTCGAGGCCGGCGTCCTGGGTGTAGATACGGCGAATTTTAAGCGGGTCCTTGCCTCGGTTGGTGAGGTGGATTGAGCCTTTGCCCTCGGCGTCGAGTATCACGCGGTCGGTGTCGAGCGCGGCCTCGGGGGCGTTTTTCATCTGGCCGGGGGTGAGGCGCGAGAAGTCTTCCTCGATTATGGCCACGACGGGCAGGACGATGCGGTCGGATGCCGCCGGGTCGGGAATGATTGTGACGGAGTCGGTGACGATGCCCCACTGCGGGCAGCGGTCGGCGCGGAAGTAGAAGTTGAACTGCACCTGCTCGCCCGGAGCTACGCGGCGCGGCACAGTGGTCACTTCAAGATATTTCGGCAGACCCTCGACAGTGGGCGAGATTGAGTCGTGGGCACGGTTGTAGCCGTCGAGAAATTCCATCTTGGCATGTCCCGACTTGATTTTGCCGAGCATCACGGCACCGCGTTTAAGGCTGATCGGGCCGACGGCTACGGGGTAGCGCGCGCCCACCGACGATTCGGAGCCTACGACCACGCCTCGCACGATAAGTTTTGTCTTGGTATCGTCGGCCGAGGTGCGTACGCTCACAAATTTCTCAAAGCGTCCGGGGCGTCCTGCCGGGTCGTAGCGCACCTCGATTTTAGCCGTGTCGCCCACAGCGACAGGCTCGCGGCTATAAATCGGGGCCGTGCATCCGCACGAAGCGTTGGCCGCGATGATGGCTACCGGCTCGTTGGTGTCGTTGACGAAGCGGAACACGGTCGACACTGCGCCGGTGTCCTCGTCGAACGCGCCGAAATCGGCCTTAGTCTCGAGCCAGCGAATCTGGCCGTCGGCCATGGCCGACAACGCGGTGAATATTGATATAAGAAGAATATTAAACTTTTTCATATCACTCAAAAAAATAAAGAAACGTCACTTGCAAATTTACAACTTTTTCCTCAATAAAAAAGTTCGCCGTCAAAAATAAAAGCATCCCCGCGAGGGGGATGCTTAAAAGTCATTTTACAATATGGTTTGTCATGGGTTGCAACTTGCGCATCTATGGTGCTGATGCCATGCGCGTTCCGAGCAATAAGGACATTTCGCACCCTCCGAATTGGTATAACACCACCGCAAACCTTGCCCGGCTGTGTGATCTTTCCAAGGGAATGGGTCTACACCGGTGCCATGGCAATTATGGCATGTCGCTTTATTGCTGTTTGATGGTCCGTAATAATTCTCGCCGCTGTTTTCGCCATGCACTGAGCAGTTTTTCTTGCCGGTATTCACATCATAGCCATCCATAGATTGTGTCTTGGAATCGTAGTAATTAACCATGACGGACTCACCCTTGCCTCCGCAATACTTGCATTGGCCGCTTGCGCCGCAGAAAGAGCATGGTACCACACGCTGATAACGTCCCCAACCCGATATGGCTCGTCCCGTGCCATGGCATATTGTGCATCGCCCCGAGCCTTTGCACGAACGACATGGGCTGTGGTAGACATGTGTAGACGAGCCATCCGATTTTTCAGTCACGTCGGCATATGACCCGTCGGCATAAGTCTGGCGGTAAGTCCTTTCATTAGACTGTGCGATGGTGTTAAATGGAATTATTGTCGCAAATAAACCTAATATTATATATATTAATGTTTTCATTCCTGTATTCTAAATGATTGGATGTGAATCCGGCCGGTGATTTTATTCGGAATCAGCAGGATATGCCCATTGCTCATAGGCAACTTCCGTTATCTTGACCTCGCCTTTGTTGGTGACGCAAGCCCCGACAGAGGCAAAGGAGAACGGCGTGTTGCCGGGGTATGTCATGACTTCAAGACCATTGAGGGAAAATACAAAATCGCCTCCATTTTTGCGTTCAAAAGAAATGGTCCACATGCCGTCTTTAGCTTTTTGGTATTTATATCGCACGCGGTTTTCAAGCCCCTGGATTTGGGTGAGGTTCATGAGTTTGTATACCCTCACCACATAGCAGAATTGGTCGTCGAACAGGATGGCGTTATAATCAGTTTCGCTGGCGTTTCCGAATTCAAGGCCAAACATATGGGTATCGTCGACCTTGGAGGGTTTCATGGTGGCTGACACATAGAAGTCGCCGTTATAGTCCACAGGTATTTTTGCGCAAGTCATGACCGGTTGAATGATGTCCATCGTCGGGGTATACATTGACTTGACATTTGATTTGAGAACGATGTCTTTTTTGTTGATTTTGGCTTCACCGTTCCGGTCTTTGAAGACGAGCCAGTCGAGTTCGCCGTTGTTTGCGGGGGTGCTTTCCGGAATTTGGTACTCCTGTTGGGCTGCCATTGGCAGTGGTGATAGCATACAGATAAGACATGCCGCTAATGAGATTAATTTTTTCATTTGGATTGTTTTGTTTATGGTTATTTATTTCCCTTTTGCAACAGATGTCTGCAATTCGTCGATTAAAGGAGTGAAGCTGTTGAGGACGCGGTCGTATTTGGTATAACTTTGCGAGCCGGGACGATTTTTGTCGCGGATTTCGGATGTTATCTTTACACGATAAGGGTTTTCCTCCCCGCCGTTAAATGATACTCTTACTTCCATTTGTGTTCTAACGACTTGCTCGGTGAACGTGGTGGTTTTCCACCCTGTACGAATCCATCCGGCTTCTTTGTCACGAATCTCGATATTGTCGAAATAGTTTAGCGAGACGCTGATAAGGCGTTTCCAGACCTCGTCCTCAGACACGCCGTTTCCGCAGATTATGTCGAACCACCGGTTTGCCATGTCAAGGCCGGAATCTTCTCCTCCGCGGGAACTCTGCATGGCCTCGTCGGGCGACAATTTATAAAGTACGGAGTTGTTGGGATTGCTTTTCAGCAGCTTGAATGATTTGGTTAGATAGCCCGGTGCGGAAACCTTTACCATATAAAAGTCCACTTTACGTTCAAACTTGACCGTGTAGGTTCCATTTCCTACTTCTGCGCCGTCTATTGATATAGTGGCGTTTTCGGGTTGCGTGTGGATGGTGATTTTCTTGGCTGCAAGCGCGGTCAATGAAACGCCTGCAACAAGAAAGAACACGCATAAGAGACGATAAAACTCTCGCATGATGAATTTGTGTGGCGTGCCATGGGATTGTCCCAAATTCTCATGGGCGGCCTTTTTGGGGAGTGGATATGAAAAAAGCGCGGGACGATTCAGTTTATCTATTCACTGGCATCGCCAAACGCCAAACAAAGTAATAAACAGTCCACTCCCACGCCTTATCGGATATCGATGCCCCTTGTCGGGGAGTGGATATACGACAAGCATGAGCGTCCTTTTGACTGCTTGACCCACTTTGTTTTAGAAATTGGCGATTTCGTGAATAGGGTAAAGCAAAAAACGCTTTTTTTTATGTCTCGGAAAATGATGCTGCAAGAGCCACGCATGTTTCCAAGCGCAAATTTACAAATTAATTTTGGATGGCAAAGGCTTTTGGAGGTTTGCAATTAAAATTTTATACCCTATGGATGTATGCCGCACGGTTTGTATGTCGGAGGGCTAAGTCTAATATGGCACGAGGCACAGTTTCACAGTGCCGGCATCGGAGGCATTGGTTAACCGCGCATGTCGGCTACGCCTCCATACGCGGTTAACCAAGGAGCCACGGCTTCGCCGTGTTTGGTGGCAAACGTTGCCGGGATATTTTTATCTATTAGAAAGAGGGTGTGTCAAAAAGGCTGTTTATGGGCACAAGCCGTAATTCTAGTGCATTAATAATTGACAGGCAGGGAGTGAATCCACTCGGTAGGAACACAATCCTCCGGATTGTGATTATATTTTTTCACAATCCGGAGGATTGTGTTCCTACCGAGTGGATTCAAAATAATTTGTGAAATCCGCGAAATTTATGTAATTCGTGGTTAAAAAGAGTGCGACTGCGCTCCGGGGGACACAAATTTCTTTCCGAATCGCTATTCGATTCCATGCACCGATTCTTCGGCTTGTGCCTGTTTATGCCGAGATTGTAGGGGCGCACGGCTCGTGCGTCCGCAGATGAACGATTGATTATCAATTAATTGCCAAGATGGTTTCCCGGACGCACGGGCCGTACGTCCCTACTGTTTGGAGCTTACGGTCTTTTCTCAAGCCGGAGGCTTGAGTTCCTGATGGCCGGAGTTCCTAATAAAAGAGGCGCACACCGGTGGGGGTGTGCGCCTGCTGTGGGGTTTATGCGGGAGAATGATTATTCTTCGGTGCGGGGTTCGCGGCGGGGACGGTCGCCACGGTCGCGGCGGTCGCCGCCTTCGCGACGGGGTCCGCGGTCGCGTCGGTCGCCTTCACGACGGGGTCCGCGTTCGCCACGGGGCTTGCGTTCGGGTTCGACGTAGCCTTCGGGCTTGGGAAGGAGGGCGCGCATCGACAGGCGGTATTTGCCGGTTTTCTTGTCGATTTCGATGAGTTTCACTTCTACGTGGTCGCCTTCTTTGAGACCGGATGCCTCCATGTTGTCGAGGCGTTTCCAGGCGATTTCGGAGATGTGGAGGAGGCCGTCGCGGTGGGGCATGAATTCAACGAATGCGCCGAATTCCATGATTGAGCGTACGGTGCCGGGGTAGACTTTGCCTTCTTCGGGGAGCTCGACAATGGCGTTGATCATAGAGAGGGCCTTGTCGATGGATTCCTTGTTGGCAGCTGCCACTTCGATGTATCCGCCTTCGTCGATTTCGTCGATGGATACGGTTGCTCCGGATTCTTCCTGGATGCCTTGGATGATTTTTCCGCCCGGGCCGATTACGGCGCCGATGAGGTCCTTGGGAATTGTCATGGTGACGATGCGGGGCACGTGGGGCTTGTAGTCTTCGCGGGGCGCGGGGATTGTCTGCTCGATGATGTCGAGGATGTGGAGACGTCCGTCACGGGCCTGGAGGAGGGCTTTTTCGAGGATTTCGTAGGAGAGGCCGTCGCACTTGATGTCCATCTGTGTGGCGGTGATGCCGTCGCGTGTGCCGGTTACCTTGAAGTCCATGTCGCCGAGGTGGTCTTCGTCGCCGAGGATGTCGGAGAGGACTGCGTATTTAGCCGATTCGGTGTCGGTGATGAGTCCCATTGCGATACCGGATACGGGTTTTTTCATTTTCACGCCGGCGTCGAGCAGGGCGAGTGTGCCTGCGCAGACGGTAGCCATCGACGATGAGCCGTTGGATTCGAGGATGTCGGATACAACGCGGCATACGTAGGGGAAATCGTCGGGGAACATGCGTTTGAGGGCGCGGTGGGCAAGGTTGCCGTGGCCGATTTCGCGGCGGCCTACGCCACGCACGGGCTTGGCTTCGCCGGTGGAGAAGGGCGGGAAGTTGTAGTGGAGGAGGAAGCGTTCGCGTCCTTGGTTGAGCACGTCGTCGAGGATTTTTTCGTCGAGTTTGGTGCCGAGGGTCACGGTAGAGAGCGACTGTGTCTCGCCACGGGTGAACACGGCGGATCCGTGGGGGCCGGGGAGGTAGTCGACTTCGCACCAGATGGGGCGGATTTCGGTGGTCTTGCGGCCGTCGAGGCGGATGCCTTCGTCGAGGATGCAGCGACGCACGGCTTCTTTCTCAACGTCGTGGTAGTAGCGTTTTACCAGGGGTGTTTTTTCGTCGCGTTCTTCTTCGGGAAGGGCGTCGATGTATTCCTGGCAGATTGCGTCGAAGGAGTCCTGACGCCAGTGCTTGTCGGCGCAGCCGGCTTTGGCTACGGCGTAAGCCTTGTCGTAGCATTTTGCCTTGACATCGGCGCGGAGGTCTTCGTCGTTTACTTCGTGGCAGTATTCGCGTTTGGTTGTGGAACCGACTTCTTCGGCGAGTTCTTTCTGAGCCACGCACATTTCCTTGATGGCTTCGTGTGCGGTTTTGAGGGCTTCGAGGAGGACGGCTTCTGAAACTTCGTTCATTTCGCCTTCCACCATCATGATGTTTTCGTAGGTAGCGCCCACCATGAGTTCGAGGTCGGCTTTTTCAAGCTGTTCGAAAGTGGGGTTGATAACGAATTTGCCGTCGATGCGGGCAACGCGCACTTCGGAGATGGGACCGTTGAAGGGGATGTCGCTCACGGCGATAGCAGCGGATGCTGCGAGTCCGGCGAGAGCGTCGGGGATGTCGACGCCGTCGGATGAGTACATTGTGATGTTGACAAAAGTGTCGGCGTGGTAGTTGTCCGGGAAGAGGGGACGGAGCACGCGGTCGACGAGGCGCGCGGTGAGGATTTCGTAATCGCTGGCGCGGCCTTCGCGCTTTAAGAAACCACCGGGGAAGCGGCCGGCGGCGGAGAACTTCTCTTTGTATTCAACTTGGAGGGGCATGAAATCGACGCCCTCGCCGGCTTCTTTTGCCGAAACCACAGTGGCGAGGAGCATTGTGCCTCCCATTCTTACTTCCACCGCTCCATCAGCCTGCTTGGCGAGTTTGCCGGTTTCGATTGTGATCTCACGGCCATCGGCAAGGGTGATGGTTTTTTTAATAACGTTCATAAAGTTAGGTATAGTGTATAATAATCGTCGGTTAAAATCGTGCAAAGATACAAAAAAATTGCATAAAATCCAAACGCTTTTGAAAATTGGATAAAATATAAGGTCATTAAGGGCTTTAAGGACCTTAATGACCTTTGTGAGTTTGGGCAGTTTAGCAGTTGGGGAGATGGGAAGGTCTTCCACACTTCCAATCTTCCACACTTTTCACAAGCCGGAGGCTTGTGTTCCTAAATGGCTTTGAGGAGGAAGTAGTTTTTCTTGCCTTTTTGCACGAGGATGTATTTGCCTTGAAGGAGCAGGTCGGCGGTGGCGGCGGTGTTGATGTCGGCGACTTTTTCTTTGTTGATGGAGAGGCCGCCTTGCTGGGCGAGTTTGCGGAGCTCGCCTTTGGAGGGGAATACGGGGGCGCGGTCGGTGAGGAGGTCGGCGATTTTTGTCTCGCCGCCGTTGATTTCATCGAGGCTTACTTCGTACTGGGGCACGCCGGCAAACACGGCGAGGAGTGTGGGCTCGTCGATGCGGTGGAGGATTTCGGCGGTGTTGTTGTTGAAGAGTATTTTAGATGCCTCGACGGCGGCCTCGTAGTCTTCGGCCGAGTGTACCATCGTGGTCACTTCTTTGGCAAGGCGTTTTTGCAGGGGACGCTGCGAGGGGTCGGCCTGCTGCTCGGCCACGAGGGCTTCTATTTCCTCGCGGGAGAGGGAAGTGAATATTTTGATGTATTTTTCGGCGTCGGCGTCGGTGGTGTTGAGCCAGAACTGGTAGAACTGGTAGGGCGATGTGTACCGGCGGTCGAGCCATACGTTGCCTGATTCGGTCTTGCCGAATTTGCCGCCGTCGGCTTTTGTGATGAGGGGGCAAGTGAGGGCGAAGGCTTCGCCGGATTCGGTGCGGCGGATGAGTTCGGTGCCGGTGGTGATGTTGCCCCATTGGTCGGAGCCGCCGAGCTGGAGACGGCATCCGTATTCGCGGTAGAGGTTGAGGAAGTCGTAGCCTTGTACGAGCTGGTAGGAGAATTCGGTGAACGACATGCCTTCGCGCGACTCGCCGGAGAGGCGTTTCTTCACGGAGTCTTTGGCCATCATGTAGTTGACGGTGATGTGCTTGCCGACGTCGCGGATGAAGTCGAGGAACGAGAAGTTTTTCATCCAGTCGTAGTTGTTGACCATGAGCGCGGCGTTGGGGGCGTCGGAGTCGAAGTCGAGGAATTTGGCGAGCTGGGCCTTGATGGCTTCCTGGTTGTGGCGAAGCGTTTCTTCGTCGAGGAGGTTGCGTTCCTGGCTTTTCATCGAGGGGTCGCCGATCATGCCGGTTGCGCCTCCGACGAGGGCGATGGGGCGATGGCCCGAGCGCTGGAAGTGCTTGAGCATCATCACGCCTACGAGGTGGCCGATATGGAGGGAGTCGGCCGTCGGGTCGATGCCGAGGTAGGCCGTGGTCATTTCTTTTTTGAGCTGTTCTTCTGTGCCGGGCATAATTTGGTGAATCATGCCACGCCAGGTGAGTTCTTCGATAAAATTCATCGGGGTATATATGAGAATGTTATGCAGATGTTATTTGAGGAGGGCGAGAGCGCGGGTGATGCGGGCGAAGGCTTCGCGGATGTTGTCGTCGGAAGTGGCGTAGCTTAGGCGGATGTAGCCGGGCATTGCGAATGCGTCGCCGCTCACGGTGGCGACATGGGCTTCTTCGAGGAGGAACATGGCGAGGTCGCCGGCGTCGGCGATGGTGCGGTCGCCGTATTTTTTACCGAAATAGGCCGATACTTCGGGGAAGAGGTAGAATGCTCCGTCGGGCACGTTTACTTTCCATCCGGGGATTTGGCTTGCGAGCTCTACTACGAGGTTGCGTCGGCGCAGGAATGCGAGGCGCATTTCCTCGACGCAGTCTTGCGGGCCGGTGTATGCTGCTTCGGCTGCTTTTTGGGCGATGGATGAAGCTCCGGAGGTGTATTGGCCTTGGAGCTTGGTTACGGCCTTGGCGAGCCAGAGGGGCGCGGCGCAGTAGCCGATGCGCCATCCGGTCATGGCGTAAGCCTTTGACACGCCGTTGATTATGACGGTGCGGTCTTTTATCTCGGGGAATGAGGCCATGGAGGTGAAAGAGCCGGTGAAGTTGATGTGCTCGTAGATTTCGTCGGCGAGGACGATAATCTGCGGGTGGCGTGCGAGCACGTCGACGAGGCCTTGGAGCTCGTCGCGCGAGTAAACGGCTCCGGTGGGGTTCGACGGCGAGCACAGGAGAATCATGCGTGTGGCCGGGGTGATGGCCGCTTCGAGTTGCGCGGGCGTGATCTTGAAGTTGTTTTCGATAGATGCCGGGATGAGCACGTTGTGGCCTTCGGCAAGTTTTACCATCTCCATGTAGCTCACCCAAGCCGGGACGGGGATAATTACTTCGTCGCCGGGGTTTATTGCAGAGAGTATCACGTTGCAGAGGGCTTGTTTGGCGCCGTTGCCCACGACAATCTGCTCCGGGGCGAAGTCGATGCCGTTTTCGCGGCGGAGTTTCTCGGAAACGGCCTTACGGAGCGACATATAGCCCGGCACCGGGGTATAGAAAGAAAAGTTTTCATCAATGGCGCGTTTTGCGGCGTCTTTGATGTGGAGGGGGGTGTTGAAATCGGGCTCGCCAACCGAAAGGTTAATCATGCTGATACCTTGGGCTTTGAGTTCTGCGCTTTTCTGCGACATGGCCAGAGTGGCCGACTGTGCGAGAGATTTTACTCGGTTGCTGATATGCTCCATAATTTTAATTATTAATGACGAATTACGAGTGACTAATGGAGGGTGTGGTATTCGATTAGGCCGGGCATTGAGTCGGGAACGACTTTGTCGATGGTGATGCCGAAGTCGGCGGCGGCTTTGGCAAGAATTTCACGATAGGTGGTGCCGGTTTTGCCCACGAACGACACGGGCATTGCCTTGTAGTCGTAGAATATGAGGTTGCGTTCGAAAAATTTAATGAATCCGTCGTAGACGATTTTGTAGATGTATTCGTTGTCGAGATGGTCGGCAAGGAAGAAGGAATAGTCGGCGAGGGTGCGGTTGGCGTGGGGATGGGAGTAGACGAGGTTCATGATTTCGTCGACGTTGGTGTTGAATCGCCGGAAGAACAGCGATGCTATTTCCATCGGGGCTATGCCTTTCACAATGTCGGCCACGAGAGTCTTGCCCAGGTATGAGTTTGAGCCTTCGTCGCCGAGGATGAATCCGCCGGGGCGCACGTTGCGTGTAATCTCCCGTCCGTTGTACATGCACGAGTTTGCGCCGGTGGAGAGTATGCAGGCCAGTCCGCTGCGGTCCACGAGCAAGCCGCGGGCAGCGCCGAGTAGGTCGCTTTCGACGGTGGTGGGCGTCTTGAACTGTGCAATCAGGCTCGACTCGATTATCTTGTTTTTCTCGGGGTTGGCACATCCGGCTCCATAGAAGAACACGTGTTCCCACCGGCGGCGGAAGAACATCTCGGGGAGTTCGAGGCGGATTACATGTGAAATTTCGCGTCGGGTATGAAAATAGGGGTTCAGACCCGAAGTGAAGGCGTGCTCGACAATTTTTCCGTTGTCGATTATTGCCCATTCGGTGCGGGTGCTGCTGCTGTCGGCTATTATTTTCATTCTTCTTAGTTGGGAAGTTGGGGAGTTGGGGAGAGTGGAGAGAGCGACTCCCGTGGGGGTTATTCAATCAAAACTTTTGAGGCGCGGCCATTGGCTACGCGGATATAGATTTGTCCGGCAACGGGGCGGTCGACGCGTATGCCTTGGAGGGTGTAGTAGCCGGCCGGGGCTGTTGCGGGTGCAGTGGTGATGTCGTCGATTCCCGACACATTGCCGACTGTCATGGGCTTGGAGGGAGCCGATTCGTAGCCGCCGTTGAACACGGCCGATACTTTGTAGTCGTAGGCGTCGGTGTTGCCGAGCATTGCGTTCACCTTGAACGAGTTGGCGCCGCCTGTGGATATGGTGTTGTATTCGGGGAGCGTTTCGGACATGTCGCCTCCGACGAGAATCTCGATGTCGTCGACAGCGAGGTTGCCGGTGCCGGTCTTGTCGTAGCGGAAAGTAATCCGGCGTGTTCCTGCGGGGATGTTGTCGACAGTAATTGTCTTGCCTTCGTCCTTAATGCTTGTCCAGTCGGAGAATGTGAAAATTACGTCGGTAGAGTTTTTGTCGCCGGACAGGATTGTCAGCACCGATTTTGAACTTGCCGGGATTGCATTCTGGTGCATCCAGAACGACATGCTCTGTATATCTTCGTCATACAGAGGAGATTGGAGCGTCTGGCCATTCACGCTCATTTTGAGAGAAGGGCTTGAATTTCCAAAGTTGCCGTTTGACGTATAGGAACTTTTGCCCGACGATGTCCAGTCGGCGGGCACGGCGAGGAGGGTTCCCGAGCCGAAATCGCAGGTGCTTGCGAAAGGCTCGTTCTCGACATGGGTGGCCACGGTGATTTTATAGTCGATAGCGCCGTTGACGGGTTCCCAGTTGGCGGTGAATCCTGTTTCTGTCACGTCGGTAGGGGGAGTGACTATGGGCGGAACAACCACGGTGGCCGATACGATGGCGTTGTTTTCCACGATGTCTAATATCGGGATATTTATATTTTTGTTCTGCCAGGTCGTAAAATTGTTGAACGAGGTTATTTTCTTGGTGCCGGGGAACGAGTAGGCTGCCAGTGCTGCCGCCGATATGTTGTTTGCCACGCCGGAAGCCTCGACAATGTCGACGTACTGGTGTGCGTAGGTGTTGTTTACGTTGTTGCTTTCGAACACGCTTTGGTTATAGTCGATGTGCCAGATCAAAAGGCCGTGTCCGGGGAGGTAGGCGTCCCATCCGGTCTGCTGACGGTTTTCGAGCAGGAAAAATTCGTCGGGGCTGTCGGTGTGGACTATGGCTCCCTCATTTGTGTCGGAGATGTTGCCGAGGCTGAGCAAGCCGTTGCAGTCGAGGAGGTCGTCGAGGTCGATCCAGCCCAGGGCGTTGCGCTCATATATATTATATGCGGGCGGTGTGAGGCCGTCGTTGAGATAGCATCCGTAGTCCATAATCGACCACTCGCCGGGGGTGAGGGCGCCGGCGTTGCTGTATTTTGATGTGGTGTAAAGGTCGGGGATGCCCATTACGTGGGAAAATTCGTGGACGAATGTTCCGATGCCGTCGGGATTCTTGGATGTGTAGCCGAGTTCGTTTGATGTGGCGTATTTGTCGACTATCACGCCGTCGGCTGTGATGTTGTAGCCGCCGTAGGACATGTGCCACTGATGGGGCCATACGGTGTCGGCGAGTTGGTAGGGGTTGTCAGACTCGCCATATCCGGCGTAGAAGACATATACGTTGTCGACCAGGCCGTTTGAGTCCATGTCGTATTGCGAGTAGTCGATGTCGTCGTCGGCGAGGCGGACGGCCTCGGCGATCATTCCGGCGGGGTCGATGTCGTTGCCGTAGTAATCATTTCCGCCGTAATCTACCATATTTTTGGAGAGCGTGTAGGGGCCGTAAACGTCGAATTCAGGTTCGAAGAGGCCTCCTGAGCAGAAGTCGAACCAGTCGCGTGCCGAACCTGTGGCGCCGTATTCGTTGAATCCTTTCTTGTTCATCATATCGTTGTAGAACGCGTTGGGGTTCTTGATTGTGAATTTCTTGTCGGCGAATTCTACGAGGATTACAATGGTGCGCACTTTTCCGAAGCGCGGAAACGAGCTGTTGAGAAGACCCTTGTTGGTAGAAGGGTCGGAGCTTATGCTTTGCTGCACGTCGGACGATGCCGCGCGGCTTTTGTTGAGGCGCGCGGTGTTGGCTATCCGCCGGGCATCGATGGCTTTGCTGAGTTTATTGCGGTCGAGGGAGGAGAGGAACGCTTTCTGGGCCGCTGTGCGGTGAAGGCTTCCTGACGCGAGGATTTCAGATGGTACGATTCCATTGTCGGCGGGTTGGGCGAAATAAAAAGCTCCGTTTTTACCGTGGACAACGATGTTGTCGTCGTCGGTGAGGAAGAAATGTGAAAATTCGTCGCCTGCCGAGGTGATGGTAAGCTGAGAGCCGTCGGGCTGTGTCACGGTGGTGGTGACGCGCCGCGCGGGCACCGCCATTGCAGTCGCTGCAACGGAAAGTGCGAGGGTGATGGTGATAGATTTTAGCAGGGTCATCTTATTGAAATTTTGGTGGTGGTAATCAGCGGATTGCAATGAGAGAGATTGCCGGGGTGTGTCCGGCGAGCGATGACGCGGTGATGAAGCGTGCCGACACATGATAGGTGGCGTCGGCTACGGGATTGCCGTTGGCATCGGTAAGGTCCCATGAAGCCTCGTTGCCGGTGAAGGGCACGGATGCTATATGCTCTCCTGCGGCATTAGTGATGGAGAGTGTTCCTTCGGCTATTTCGTGGCCGGGAAGCTCGATCGTGAAAGTGGCCAAATCGGAAACCGTTTTGGCATCGGCACTGATAGAGCTTTCGAGGGAGGCGTCGCCCACGACAAAAGAGAAGGAGCGGCGTGTGCGGGCGCCGGCCAGGTCGGCCACGGCGAGCACAAGCGTGTGGCGTCCGGGGTCGATGCCGTCGAGCGGCATTTCGAGTTTCATCGTAGAGTCGTCGACCGGCGATATATATGACCTGATGTCGGGGAAAGAGGTCGTGCCATCGAGTATAAGGGTGGGGGTAAGGCCGATTTTGTTATCCGACAGGCTAAGTCCGTTGGAGGCGGCAAACAGGGCATGTACCGATGATGCCACGGCCACGACAGAGCCGTCGGCAGTTTCCGGCGAGTTGATATACAGCTCGGTTATTTCGGGCGCGCTATTGTCGAATTCCGCTTTTTCGGGGTCGAAGTCGGCAATGGATATATTGGCGAGCGCGCCCATGGCCGCGCCGGAATTGTCGGAAGGAGCGGCGGTGAACACTACTCGGTTTTTCAGGCCGGGACGGTCGGTGACGGGTATGGCGACAGAGGCGGAGAAGCGTCCGTCGACTACATCGGCCGATGCGGTGGCGAGGATGGTATGGTCGAGTGTCACAGGCTGGGCGTTGCCATATTGGTCGAATTCCTGCGAGTTGGTTTGTTCCGCGGCTTCGTAGATGGCTATGTCGATTTTGCCGTTGAATCCGGAGAGGATAGCGCCGCCGGCATCGGTGACAGCCCCGGAGAATACAGTCTTCTTTCCGGGGGAGAGAACTATTTTTTCGGCGGAGGCGTCGATGCCGTCGACAGACTCGACGAGCACCTTGTCGGCTGCCACAATCATTGGCAGGGCGGGGTCGCCGGCGAGATTGTAGGCTATGGTGTTGATTAATATGGCTGTGCTGCTTGCCGGGTCGTCGAGCATCCGTTGGCGTGCGTCGCGCATGAAATCGCCTATTGTCCAGCCGTTTTTGGCGTTGACATAAGAATGTGTGAGAGCGAGATTGTAGAGGATGTTATATTCAAGGTAGACCGACACAGACGCGCCTATCGACGCTATCGAGCCGCCTTCGGGAGCGAGGGCGCAGGCTTCGGCGATGCTTGCGAAGTTGGAAGGCATGCAGAAGGCCGAGCATGTCGAGAACATGAATATGCCGGGCGCGGAGTAAGGCGTGGATTGGGCCAGGGCCGACGACCACAGGGCCTGGGCAGACAGTTCGGTGCCGTTGGCGTGTCCGGAATAGTCGAAGAAACCGGCGCCACGGTAAAGCTGCTTTTTAATTTGTGTTTTCAGATATTCGCCTTTGTTGTCCTGAGGGAGGCCTGCTTTGCAAAGCAAAGCCACAGAGAAAGCATCGGAGTTTTTTCTGAACACGTCGGAGATGAGGTTTGCCTGGGCTTCGTGCACGGCATTGTCGCCGGCGTCGGCCACAACGATAGCGCGGGAATATACGTCGGGACTTGGCTGATTTGCCAGGTAGCGGCGTATTTTTTCGTTTACGGCCCATGCCTGGTTAATGTTGCGTATGGGCAGACGGCCCACGGCGACAGGCGTTTTCTGGGCGAAGAGAGCGGCATGGTTGTAGTCGGATTCGAGCATGCCGAACCATATATCGGACGAGTAGCATGTAGGCTCGAGACGGACGTCTTCCATGAGCCGGTCGGTCTGGAAGGTGAGCAGGCGGTCGGCGTCGACGCGAGTGATTCCGCGGAAGTCGGTGCCGGCGGCAGCGTAAAGCAGTATGTTTTTTAAGCGCGACGGGTCGCGGTCGTAGAGCATCTTGGCAAATCGGCGGTAAGCGTTTACAGCCGGAGTGCCCGATGAAAATTCATTGAAAATCTGTTCTTGTGTAGCCACAACTACATCCTGGCCGAGGAATTCGCGGTGGTATCGGGCGAGCTGCTCGGCAGCGGCGAGGTAGTTTTCCGGCGTGATTATGATGAAGTCGGGAGTCGACAGCGCATGGAGGTTCTGATTTGCGACCTGCCCCATGAACTCTACGGCCCGGTGCTCGCGCGCCTTGTCGAAGGCAATGACCCGAGCCTGGTTGGTGAGGGTATAGGAGCTGTCGAACGAGCATGTCACGGTGCGGCGGTCGGCTGAATATGAGATGCCGTAGGCGTAAATCATGTCGGGACGCACGATTTTCCACACTTCCGTTGTGGCGGGAGCGCCGTTAATCTCAAATTTTTGGTTTGTGTTGCCGCACATGAAGGTCATGAACACCTCGGGGCTGTTGGCGAGCGAGTTTTTGCGCGGATATATTATGGAAGCATAATCGAGGGCTCCGTACTCAAATTTGGAGGGATTTGAGCACGAAGGGGAGAAGCGGATGGTGAATTCCGGGTTGCTGAATTTGGAATTGTCCTGTGACGTAAGCCTTGTGCGGCCGTAGGAGCGTCCGAAGCGGTATCCTCCGGATTCCATCTGGGCCGAACATTCGACATAGCTCGCGTTTCGCTCGGCCACACCGGCGGGAAGCATGGGTTTGAGGTTGCTTTTCACCGAGGTGGTTTTTGCAAGATAGGAATAGTATAGGGCGGGGTAGGTGTTTGTGCTCAGTGAGCCGCCGCGGATGTAGTCGAATCCGGATGCTGAATAATCGGAGAGAGAGAAAACCACGTTGAAAGTGGTGCCTATTGAGTATCTTTTACCCAGGAAGAAGCGGCTTCCGAAGGGATTCTCGGCCTCGTCTTCGACAAACGCGCAAGCCGCATGAGTGGAGATGATGTTTCCGGAGGCCGAAACGTTGTAAGATGTTTTTTTAATCTCTATCGGCTCTTGCGAGTCGGTGATGAAGTAGGCGCCGTAGAGCGAATAGTCGTTGCGCAGGCGAGAGGCATAGAAATAATTGCTTGTGGCGTTATATTCCATTTTTACATCCACATCGGCCATGCCGTAGAACAGGATGCGCCCGTCGGAAGTGTGCACCGAGGGTATCTGGACCAGGTCGTCGGGTGTGGAGGCGTTGAAATTATTGTCGAGGGCAAGAGTGCCGCCGTAGCCGTAGACGGTGACTTTGGACGGGTCGGAAAAGCCCCATTCTTCAAGTTGCGCGGGGGTGATCTGGTGGATTCCCTGTTCGGAAACCTTTATTTTGGCCCAATGGCCGGAGGCAAGGACAGACGCGGCTTTTTCGCCGGCGGCAAATAAGGCCGGCGAGGCGCAGAAAGCTAATACGGATAGCAGATACCGGGAAATATGTGACAATGAATTCTTCATTTTATTTTTATATTCAGAGAGGAGTTGCCGGCCACGGAAACTGTGAGGCGCCGGTTTTTTTCCGGCCGGAATGATGCGAAAGGCGGAAATATTATAAAGTCGCCGGTTTTGATAGTTGTGCGCCGTGATATTTTTTCAAGGAAAGAAGCAAAACGGAGGCTTTCCACGGAGAATTGCGCCGAGACGGTGTTTTCATCGCAAGAGGCCGTGAAATCTATTTGCTCGGGCAGGGAGTCGATGGGAATCCATGTTCCGGCAGTGATGGCGGAGTCGATAATGGGAAGCATGGCGTCGAAGTCGGGGTCGGCGCAGCGGAGCACGGCTACGGCGCCAACGCCGCCGGCATATTTCATGGCGAATTTGGGTTGCACGGTGTGGCCAAGCCGCGATATCATCACGGCGGGACACACATCGATGCCCACCGGGGCAGGAGCGTCGGGTATGAAAAGAGGCATGCAGTCGCGTCCGATGGCAGAATCGGCGTAAAAGCGGCATCTGGCGAAGTCCTCGCCACAAGAGCCCCGGTATATGTCCGAAACTTCAATGGCTTTCATAACGGCACAATCTCATTGGCGTCTGAGGCGGTCGAGCCTGTTGTACATAATGGCAAGATTGGAGTAGATGGAGGTGTTTTGAATCACAACGCCGTCGATAACCCGAATCCGGCATGGCGTGAAGTTCCACAGGGCGGATATGCCGGCTTCCATGCAGGCGTCGGCCACGGTCTGAGCCGCTTCGAAAGGTACGGTGACGATGCCCACGCTCACGTCGAGTTTCTGGGCCACCTCTCCGAGTTTTGCCAGGGGAAACACTTCTATCGAGCCGATGCGCCGGCCGATGCGGTCGGGGTTCACGTCGAAACCGGCCACGATGTTGAGGCCGTAACGTTCGAGACCGGAGTCCTGCATCAGGGCCGAGCCGAGCGAGCCGGCGCCGACCACAATGGCATTGTGCACATCGGAAAATCCGAGAAAATCGCGGAGCTCGTGCTCGAGGCCTTCCACTTCGTAGCCTATGCGGGTCTTGCCTTTAATGTTGAGGAAAGAGAGGTCTTTTGCAATCTGTGAGGCGTCGACGTTGAGTTCTTTTGCGATAGATGTGGACGACACGTATTCCACGCCGCGGTCGCGCAGGAGCGTGACAAAGGCCAGATACCAGGGAAGCCTGCGCAGAGTCGGTTCCGGCAGGATTTCTTTCAGCGGATATGTGCGAGGGTCGTTCACGGGTGCAAAGTTATGAAAAAAACATCAATTATTCAAGAAATACTCACGTGGTCATTTTGCAGTGACTGCAATCTTGCGTGTCTCGGTCTGGAATGTCTCGCCTCCGTCGGTGGATATCGACGCGCGGTAGAGGTAGATGCCTCGGGGCACGCGGCGTCCGGCTCCGTCGGTGAGGTCCCATGTCACGGGCGACGACAGGTACATCTCGGAGCGGCCTTGGGTGGTGCTTTCCCAGAGCCGGTGGCCGAGCAGGTTATAGACCGACACGGTGACTGTGACCATAGCGTCGGGACGGTTGTGCGACAGGTAGAAATTGGCTTCGGTGGAGGCCGGATTGGCGTCGGAGTACACGTCGTAAATCACCGGGGGAAGTCCGCGGCGCACGACAAAGCCGATGGTTTGCTCGGCGCAGTTGTCGCCGTTGTCCCACACTTTGAGCGAGAGGGTGTGCTCGCCGTCGCGCAGGTTTTCGAGCGCGTATGAGAATGTGCCTCCGGGCGTGCCGTCGGGGAGCGGCTGGTAGTAGTTGGCCAGGTCGGTGAATGTCTGGTTGCCGTCGAGGGTGAGCACCGGCTGGCGTCCGACGCCGGCGCCGGATATGTTCACGCCCACGTCGTCGGAGACGCGCGCCACAAGCACAGGCGATTCGTTCACGGTGTCGCCCGGGCGGAACGATTCGTGGTTGAGGAACATGGATTCTATCACCGGGGCCACGTCGTCGGGTGTGGCGTCTTCGTCGAATCCGTAGATATAGAAGTCGGAATTGGTGCCCACGGCCTGCGAAGCCATGTCGGCAGTGTAGGCGTAGGCCGAGATGGTGGCCGGGCGGAAATTGTCGGCAATCTGCGAGGGTATCACCACGTTGATGGCAAACCGGCCGCCGGCAACTTTGCCTGTGCCCATGAAAAGTTTCTCGCCGTGGTGGTCAAATGTTATTTTTTTGTCTTCGCTGCTGTATCCGAGCGTGGTGGTGCTTTGCTCGGCATCGAAAACCTGGATGTCGATGAGTCCGTCGAAATTATCGATGAGCTTTCCGTCGGGGCTGCACACCGAGCCTTCGATGGTGGTGCGGCGTAAGGCTCCGAGCGTCACTTGATTTTCTTCGGTGAGCGGGATTCCGCCGATAGATTCAATTTTCACGATGTCGGATGGCATGGGGAGCATCATTGCGGGGTCGCCCATAAGCACGTAGCGCAGGCGGTTGTCGTCGGAGAGGGGCACGCCTTTTTCCGAGCGTATGTCGTTTTTGGCGAGGCGATAAAGCTCGCCGAGACGGTAGAGGTGTCCGTCGGCGTCGCGTGAGGCGATGGCGCGGCCCATTGCGCGGGTGAAGTGGCCGTTTGCCGAGATGTAGACAGGGCGTGTGGCCGAAATCATGGCGATGCAGCCTCCGTAACGCTCGTTGAAGAGAATCTCGCCTCCCGACAGCACGGAGCTGTCCCATTTGAGGAAATCGCAGGTGGCCGCGCAAATTATTGGCAGGCGGTTGAGGTACATCGAGTTTATGTCGTTGTAGGTCAACATGCCTTCTCCGGTCCAGGAGTGATTATTGGCATGGCCGGAGTAGTTCCACCACCACACGCCTTCCTGGAGGAGACGGAACATTTGGTCGCGGCCGAGTTGCGTCACGCCGCCGATACGCTCGTATGCGTCGACATATATTTTGTTTATCAATGTCTGTTGCTGTGGAGTGGCTTCAAGCTCGGCGATCATCTTTTCGGTGTCGGAGAGGTGTATGCCGTTGTCGCCGTCGTCGGCCAGAAATATCATCGAGTTTCGCCAGTTGCCCGATTTGGGCTTTTCGTTGAATTGTATGAGCTTGTCGACGGTGCTCTTGGCCTGGGCGAGGTCTCTGGCCGGGATTCGGCCTACGGCCACGTCGATTTTGGCCGTGGTGAGGTTTTTGCCCGAGCCGTCGGCGAGGATGCCTATCATGTCGTCGCAGTTGTAGCTTTCATTGTCGGAGAGCTGCTGCCGGCGCGTTCCGCCCATATAGGAAGGGATGGTGGGGTAGCCTTGCGCTCCGGTGAAAACGTCGGAGAGGTGGCGGTTGTCGTATGTGACGCAGCCGAAGAGCAGGGCAAACCGCACGGTCTTGGAGGCGCCGTCGGCTTGTGCGCGGTCGTGGAGCATTTTCAGGAATTTGCGCATGGCCATCACGTCGGCGCTTCCCGAGGCAAATTCATTGTACACGTCCTCGACGTTGACCACGGCCACGTCGAGCGGGTTGGCCGAATTGGCGTGCATGTCGGCAATGCGTTGCGCCTGGGCCATATACTGGGGCAGGGAGAAAATCACCATGTCGGAGGCCGGGGTGCCGTGGAGGTTCTGATTTCTCACCGTGCCTTCGTAGGCGGGGGCGGGGAGATTGGAGCCGGGATGCCAGGCGGCGTAGCGGCGCGAGCCGTGATAGTCGTTGGTCCATGAGATGCCCTCGGCGGTGGAGCCGTAGTTTATCGCGGTTATTTCCAGCGGGTTGGTCACGTCCCACACCACGAGGTTGTCTTTTCCGGGGTCGGTCATCATGGGCGAGCCGGAGATGGCGAACACGAGTTTGCCGCGGCTGTCGAGACGCAGGGCGCGGGGGTAGGCAAAAGTCATGTAATCGAGCCACGCGCCGGTCGATGTCGCGGCTCCGGGATATGTCACCTCGACAGTGGCGCGGCCGGAGTCGTAGTCGAAGCTGTGAGCGGTCTGGGTAAAGGTGCCGTGGATATAGCTCGACGATGATTTTGCCGGCACATTGTCGGAAGATAAGGCCGGGAGCTGGGTGCCGTTGACCGAGAAACGCAAGGTCGAAGAGGCAGTGGCCTGCGTGACCACGGCGCAGGTAAGCGACGCCTCGCCGGCTACGGCGTCGGGCGTGTCGAATGAGATGCGCTGTGTCGATGCCGCGCGGAAATTCTCGCCCACGAGCAGGTATCCCACTTCGCCCACGGTCGACCTGTCGATTTCGTGGTGGACGCGTTCGGTGAACGTGGCAAGCGGCGTGCCAAAGGCCGCCGGCGTGCCTTGCTTCGGGATTTCGCGGGCCGGAATAGCGTCGTCGGCTGTCTCGGTCACGAAATAGTAGCCTTTGGTGGAGTAGATGTTGGGCATGAAGCCGTTGGCATCGGACCAGGCAACGGGGCCTTCGGCATAGAACACGATGCCTTGCGGGGTCACGGCCGACTGCACCGTAGGGAGGTCGTCGGAATAATTTTCAGCAGACAATACGGGGTCGATTTGCCGTCCGCCGTATCCGCATATGCGCACGCGCTCGGGCGATGAGAATCCCCATTGGCGCAGGGTGGCTGCCGGAATACGGTAGAGCCCGGTTTCAGTAACCGATATTTTCACCCAGCGTCCGGTGGCGAGCTTTGATTCCGAGGCATAATGCTCAACGGGGAATGCTGTCGCAGAAATCGAGGCGAAAAGGGCAAGTACCGGCAGGACTATGCGGTGAAATATTGCGGTTTTGTTGAGTTGTATAAGTAATTTCTGTTTCATTTTTCGCGTACAAAAGAGCGCGTCGCGGGCGCGGGCGCATTTTTCCTTTTGTAATAACGTGAAGGTTGGCGATTTATTGCCCTTTAAAATGAGTTAAAACGACGGGAAGCCCGACCAAGGTCGTGCTCCGGATTGTTATAAAATACAACGCAAGACTATTTATTATGAAGAATTTGGTACAATTTATAACTATGTGGGCGTTTTTACCGGCATTTTCTGCCGGAGCTGCCGTCGCCGATTCAACCCGGTTCGCGCCCGTGAGTGTCGATATGTCTTCATATCTTATCGAGACACAGCCGGTGGATGTGTCGGAAGTGACTATTGATTGCACGCATTGCGACTATTTGGGCGAATTGCCCAGGAAACACGAGCCGGTGTCGATTTATTCCCTGCCATATTCCATGACGATGTCTAATCCCGACCCCCATCGCCTGTGGGTGAACACGGCTGTGCTTGCGTCGGCTTTTGTCGGCACGCTGCTTGTGCTCGAGTGTCTGCCCGAGGATGCCACCAGCTGGAACCGTGCCGAGCTTCAGGATGTACCGCTGTTCACGCGCTGGTACGATCATGTGATAAAGAAAGGGCCGGAATGGGACCACGACAACCCGATATTCAACTATGTGCTTCATCCTTATGCCGGCGCCGTGTATTTCATGGCGGCCCGCTCCAACGGCTACAATTTCTATCAGTCGCTGCTTTATTCGGCCGCTGTGTCGACCATCGGGTGGGAGTTTGGCATCGAGGCGTTTATGGAACGACCGTCGATACAGGATATTTTCGTGACGCCGCTTTGCGGCTCGATAATAGGCGAGGCTTTTTACAGGCTGAAACGTTCGATTGTCGAAAATGACTACACGCTGTTCGGCTCGCCGGTGCTCGGCACGATAGCGGCGTTTCTGCTCGACCCGCTCAACGAAGTCGTAGGCATTTTTATGGGCAACCCCGCGCGGCAAGCCGCCCGGGCGCAGCTGCAATTCACCCCGGCCATCACCCCGGCGTATCAGGGTTTTGCCCTCACGCTCACATTCTGACGCGCGTTGCCCGCAGAAAGAAAAGCAGGAACAGCGCTCCTGCCGTGAACAGCGACACGGAAAAGCTCAGGATTATGCCGTAGGTGCTCAGCCCGGCTGTGAAGGCCAGCAGATATGTGGCCGGCAATCCTACTATCACGTAGCTTACGAAAGCGATCCAAAGCATCGGCATCACCTTCGATGTGCCTCGCAGGGCGTTGGCAAAGGTAATCTGTGTGGCGTCGCCGAGCTGGTAGAGTATAAGGGGCACTATGAGTGTGGCGCCAAGGCTTATCACGGCCATGTCTTCTGAAAACAGTGCCATGAGGTGACGTCCGCTCAGGGCAAAAAGCAACGACGAGCACACCGACACGGCGAGCATCACATGGTAGCCGCTCCATGCCACGCGCCTCATTCCGGGCGTAGACCCGCGTCCGTGCTCGTTGGCTACAAGCACGGCCACAGCCGCCCCCACGGCGTAGTAGAGGCAGAAGCCAAACATTCCCACTATCACGATCACCTGGAAGGCGGCCAGAGACACGGTGCCTATCCAGCCGGCCATGATGCCGGCGGCGCTGAACGACCCGCTTTCAAAAGTCATCTGCATCGAGACAGGAATGGATGTGGACCACACAAGCCGGGTCTGCTCCCGGTTTGGACGCGCGCGGCGGAAGCCTTGGCGGTAGTCGGAATATTTGCGGTTGAAGAAAAATATCAAGATTATCGTGCACGGACATATCAGGCGCGCCACAAGCGTGGAAATGCCCGCCCCGTTAAGGCCGAGTTCCGGAAATCCGAAGTTTCCGTATATCAGCATATAGTTGCCGGCAATGTTCACGGCATTTGCCGACAGCACTATCCACATAGGCATCGACGTGTTCTTTATGCCGTAGCTCCACTGGGCAAAGGCGTTGAACAGCGACACCGGCACGATGCCGGCCAGATATATAAGGTAGTAAGGCCGTATCAGTGGAAGCAGTTCCGGCGGCTGCCCGAGCTTGTCGATGTGAAAATAAAGCACGGTCATTATCGCGGTCAGCGCCACCGAGAAGGCAATGTTCAGCCTAATGGCAGTGCGCAGCAACGCGCCTATGCGGTTGCGGCTTCCCTGGCTGAAAAGTGCTCCAACCAGAGGCGTTATGCCATAGGTGAATCCAATGCAGCAGAAGAATACAATGTTGAAAAGATTGTTGACAAACGAAGCCGATGCCAACGCGGCGGTGGAGTAGTGGCCCACCATAATATTGTCGGCAAACCCCACAACAATAGAGCCGAGCTGCCCAACGAGTATGGGCAGCCCGAGTGATGCGATAGCTTTATAGTCGGAGAGATGTTGCCGGAGAAAAGTCATTTTAGTGCAGTTCTTTGAGATAGCGGAGGGCGTTTTGCGTCAGTGCCAGCATTTCGTCCTCGCCGGGATAGATATACACGGGGGCTATCCATTCGATATAAGGCAGCAGATGCGACACCACATAGTCGGAATGAGCTATGCCGCCTGTGATGATTATGGCGTCGACTTGGCCCATGAGCACCGGGGCCTGTGCGCCGATGGCTTTCGCCACATGATAAATCATGGCGTTGAGGATAAGCTCGGCGTGCTTGTCGCCCGACTCGATGCGCGAGATTATTTCGCGCACGTCGTTGGTGCCGAGATGGGCCGTGAGCCCGGCGTGTCCGGCGATGCGGCGCAGCAGTTCTTCCTGTGTGTGCTTGCCCGAGAAGCAGAGGCGTATGAGGTCGCCGGCAGGGAGCGAGCCTGCGCGCTCGGGCGAGAACGGGCCTTCGCCTGTGAGGGCATTGTTGGCGTCGACGGCGCGGCCGTGGTCGTGGGCGGCTACGGAGATGCCTCCGCCGAGGTGGCATATTATAAGGTTCATGTCCTCGTAGCGGCGTCCGGTGTCGTCGGCGAAGCGGCGGGCCACGGCGCGCTGGTTCAGGGCATGCCAGATGCAGATTCTCGGCAGCAGGGGCGAGCCGGAGATGCGGGCGTAGTCGTTGAGCTGGTCGACGCGGCCGGGGTCGGCCACAAGAGCCGGGCATCCGCCGGTCTGGGCGGCGATGTCGTAGGCCAGGACACATCCCAGGTCGCAAGCGTGCTGGTGAGGGGCGGCGAGCGTTTCCTCAATCATAAGAGGAGTCACGGGATATACGCCGGCATCTACCGGGCGGGCAAGGCCGCCGCGGCCTACCACCGCGTCGAATTGCATGAGCAACCCGGCTTTTTCCAGCTCGTCGAAAATCAACTGTTTGCGCATGGGCAGCTGGTCGACCACTTGGGCGTATTTGCTTACTTCCTCGGCAGAGTGAGGTATCGATTTGACAAGGACGGGGGTCTCGTCGCGGTAAACGGCTATTTTCGTAGAGGTCGAGCCCGGATTTATTGCCAATATATTTTTCATCAGAGTGAAGCTAATGCCAATGAATAGAATTTAGAAATCACATCGTCGCCACGCGACGGAAGCACCACAGGAGCCATTGTGCCTTTGAGGATGCCGGCAGTCTCGGCTCCGCAGAAAAGGGTGACGGTCTTGTAAAATACGTTTCCGGCCTCGATGTCGGGGAAAACGACAGCGTCGGAGTCGCCTTCGAGCGGCGATACAAGTCCTTTTTTTGCAAGAGCCTTGGCCGAGCAGGCTGTTTTCAGGTCCATAGGGCCGTCGACTATGCAGGGGCCGAAGTCGCCTTTGGCGGCGCGGGCTATAAGTTCACGGTAGCCGGCGGTGAAGGGGAAGTGACGCTCGTCCACCTTCTCGGAGCAGTGTATCAGGGCAATCTTCGGACACTCCACGCCCATGGCGCGAAGCTGCTCCGACAGATAGCAAATTTGTTCGGCGCGCTGGGCGTCGGTGGGATAGGGTATCACGGCAGCGTCGCTGAAAAACAGCAATTTTTTGTGGCCGGGAATCTCCGCGGCCGTAATATGTGTAAGCACGCGCCCGCGCGGGAGAATTCCGGTCTCCTTGTCGAGTACGGCGCGCAACAGATTGTCGGTGTTGAGCATGCCTTTCATCAGAACCGAGGCTTCTCCTTCGCGGACAAGGCGCACAGCCTCGCGGGCGGCCTCGTCGCAGTCGGCCGCCTCGACAAAGCGGATGTGGGCGGCATGGCCCATCAGCTCTGCGTTCTTCTTCACTTCATCGCAGCATCCTACGAATATGGCGTCGGCGAATCCATGAGAGATGGCGCGTCCGACAGCCTCTTGGGTGGTGGGGTCGGAGGCCCACACCACAGCCACGGTGCGCCTGTCGCCCCGCAAGCGGAGACTTTCGATGAGTTGGTTAAAATTTGTGATCATGATACGATGTGGTGGTAAGGTTATATGTTCGGTGGCAAATTTAAGCATAATCCCGCCAATATCCAAAAAATGAAGGAGGAAAATTGCACGTTTGCACATGCGGGTGTGCAATCGGGCTCTCTTGGCCCTGATTTAATAAAATTTATTAAAAATTTTTGAAAATCAAAACCTAATATGTAAATTTGCAAAAACAAAACCAAGGCCTGAAATCAACCAATCAATCAATATACATATGAACCTCAAAGTCAGTTACGTATTTGCCCTCGGCGCGGCTCTCGCCCTGTCGTCATGCGGCAAGAAACTCGGCCAATTCTCGTCCGATTACTTCTCTGTAAACCCTAACCCCCTCGAAGTTGTCGGCGAAAAAGTACCCGCTACCGTCACAGGTAACATCCCGCCAAAATTCTTCGTGAAAAACGCATCCGTAACCGTAACGCCCTATCTCGTGTACAACGGCACGGAAATGGCCTCGCAGCCCTACTCGTTCCAAGGCGAGAACGTGCGCGGCAACGCTCCCACAATCAACTACGAACGTGGCGGCTCCGTGACAATCCCCGCTGCTTTCCCCTATGCGCCTGAAATGAACAAGAGCGAACTCGAGCTCGCCTTCACCGTAAACCAGGGCAACAAACAATATGTCCTCCCCCGCGTAAAAGTAGCCAACGGCGTTGTTGCCACCGCAGCCCTCGCCGATGCAGGCACTGTCAACCCCGCGCTCGCTCCCGACAAATTCCAGCGCGTGATTGAAGAAAAATACGCCGCCGACATCATGTTCCTCATCAACCGTGCCAACATCCGCTCGTCGGAGCTCAGCACCAACGCCATGACCGAACTCCAGAATGAAATCCGCTCGGCCCACGGCGACACCTCCCGTGTAATCCGCGAACTCAACATCCAGTCGTACGCTTCCCCCGAAGGCGGCCTCGACCTCAATACTCGCCTTGCTCAGGAACGTGAGAACAATACCTCCGCTTATCTCAAAAACCAACTCAAAAAAGACAAAATCACCGAATTCGGCGAACTCACCGCTCAATTCACCCCCGAAGACTGGGAAGGCTTCCAGCGTCTCGTGGCCCAGAGCAACATCCAGGACAAAGACCTTATCCTTAGCGTGCTCTCAATGTACAACGACCCCGAACAGCGCGAACGCGAAATCCGTAACCTCTCCAACGTATTCGAGCAGCTCGCCGACCAGATTCTCCCCCAGCTCCGCTACTCCCGCATCACAGCCTCAATTGACGTAATCGGTAAATCCGACGCCGAAATCAAGAACCTCTTCGCCTCCAACCCCAAAGCCCTCAGCGTAGACGAAATCCTCTATGCCGCAACTCTTACCGACGACAACAACCAGCGTCTCCAAATCTACAACCAGGCCGTAGAGCAATATCCCGAAGACTACCGCACATGGAACGACCTCGGCATGGCACAGTACATCGACGGCGACTACTCCGCAGCCAAGGCTTCCTTCAAAAAAGCATCGCAAGTCGACTCCAAAGCCGCTGAACCCCAGATGAACCTCGGCCTCATCGAACTCCTCGACAAGAACTATGACAAGGCCAACCAGCTCTTCGGCGCAGCCGCAGGCGTAGGCGGTCTTAACGAAGCTCTCGGCGTTTACGCTCTCAAAATGGGCGACGCTTCTTCCGCAGTGCGCGCTTTCGGCGACAGCAAATCCAACAACGCCGCCCTTGCACAAATCCTTACCAAAGACTACAACAAGGCTAAATCCACCCTCGCCGGCATCAACGCTCCCGACGCCACCACATACTACCTGATGGCAATCCTCGGAGCCCGCACCAACAACGAGAAGATGGTCACCACCAACCTCCGTCAGGCAATCCGTCTCGACAAGTCGCTCGCATCGCGCGCCGCTTCCGACCTCGAATTCGCCAACTTCAACCTCTCCTCCGCCCTCAACTGATAAGTAACAGCATCAATCCCCTTATTGCGGGAGCCGCGTCACGCTACGGACGCGGCTCCCGCAAATTTTTTTGAAAGAAAATCTTGCAGGCCTTGCAGAATTTGCGAAAAAAGCCGTAACTTTGCACTTTAAAATTCCAATAGCTAAATACATAGAAAAATTACCACATTATGGGAGGTTTTTTCGGTTGTGCAAAAAAGACGCAGTGTGTCACGGATCTATTCTACGGCACCGACTATAACTCGCACCTCGGCACAAAACGTGCCGGCATGGCCACCTACGACAGCGACCTGGGTTTCGTCCGCAGTATCCACAGTCTTGAAAATTCTTATTTCCGCACCAAATTTGAAAGCACACTGCCACGCTTCAAAGGAAATTCCGGAATAGGAGTCATTTCCGACAACGACTCGCAGCCAATCGTAATCAACTCTCACCTCGGGCGTTTCGCAATAGTCACCGTGGCTAAGATTCAAAATATCGCCGAGCTCGAGCGCGAAATGCTTCAAAACCATATCCATTTTGCAGAGACCAGTTCCGGCCTTACAAACCCCACCGAACTTGTCGCCACGCTCATCAACGAAGGAAAAGACTTTGTCGACGGCATCCGCCATGCCCAGGCCCGCATCAAAGGCTCCTGCTCCATGCTCCTGCTCACCCCCGGCGGCATCATCGCCGCACGCGACCGCCTCGGACGCACCCCCATAGCCCTCGGTCGCGGCGACGAAGGCTACGCCCTGTCGAGCGAGTCGTCGGCATTCCCCAACCTCGGCTACGAACACATCCGCGACCTTGGCCCCGGCGAAATCGTCTGCGTCACCGCCGAAGGCGTCGAGCAACTCGCTCCCGAGCTCCCCGAGATGCAAATATGCTCATTCCTGTGGGTCTACTACGGATTTCCGACCTCGACATACGAAGATGTCAACGTCGAAGCCTCGCGCAACGCCTCCGGAGTGCTCATGGGCCAACGCGACGAAACAGAAGTCGACTGCGTGTGCGGCATCCCCGACTCCGGCGTCGGCACGGCAATCGGATATTCAGTAGGCAAAGGCGTGCCCTACCGCCGCTGCGTGTGCAAATACACCCCGACATGGCCCCGCAGTTTCACCCCCTCCCAGCAGTCGATGCGCGACCTCGTCGCAAAAATGAAACTCATCCCCAATCCAAGCCTTATAAAAGGCAAGAGAATAGCCTTCTGCGACGACTCGATAGTGCGCGGCACCCAGCTCAAAGACAACGTGCACACATTCTATGAATGTGGAGCCAAAGAAGTGCATATCCGCATCGCCTGCCCCCCCCTCATCTACGGCTGTCCCTTCGTGGGATACACCTCCTCGAAAAGCGACATGGAACTTATCACCCGCCGCATCATCGGAGAGCTCGAAGGCGACCCCAACAAAAACCTCGAAGCATACGCCACAACCGGCACTCCCGAATACAACGCCCTTGTGCAGAAAATAGCCGACCACTTCGGCATCGACTCACTCCGATTCAACACCATCGAGGACCTCGTCGCCTCAATCGGCCTGCCCAAATGTCGCATCTGCACCCACTGCTTCGACGGCTCATCCCACTTCTAAGAATATTTAACATAACAAATTCTTCCATCGGCGTGTTATATTCACAAACCCCAATATAACACCAAAACCAAAAATCATGGAAGAAAGACATGACGACCATCGCTGCATGCACCTTGGCTTTAAAATTGCCAAGCTCGTCCTCAAAGCAGCAGGCGTGGCAGCAGCATTCTGCCTCGTGAAAGAAGTGCACAAAGTACATAAAGCCATCGAGCGCAGCAAACGCTAAACACCGTTGTAAACACCACACGCCCCGTTTCCCCACAGGAAGCGGGGCGTTCTCATTCAGGAAGAGTGTGTGTCAAAAAGACTGTTTATGCCGATATTGTAGGGACGCACGGCTCGTGCGTCCGCAGATTAAAAATTGATTATAAATTAATTAGCAATATGGTTTCCCGGACGCACGGGCCGTACCTCCCTACCTTTGGTATTTTGACATACCCTCCTGGCACACAGATTTTTTGATACATCCCTTCATGCCTGATAGAAAAAAGCGACAAGGACGTCAAGACCTTGCCGCTTAATACTTTATCGCTTATAGTTAATACTTTTGTCAGTGGTGCTTGTCGGTGCCGTGGCGCGAGATGTTGTCTGATTCGGCATTCTCCACCTCTTCTTCCGTGGGCTGGTAGCCGGGTGCCCATTTCGATACCTGGCCGGGTTCACGGCCTTCGATTTGCCAGTCGAAAGGATAGAAATGCGCGTCAGGGTTGCGCCATGACGGCTTGCGCACCGCGTACACTGCCAAAGGCATGCCTATAATTACGGCCACGCCCACAACGATGATGCCGACATATACAACGGGCGACCCCGTGGTGATTTGCGACGGCGGCAGGTAGCTCAGCACAAGGGCCAGCACGGCGCCGGCTATGCCGAGCACGCACACCACCACTTCGCCGACCTTGCCGAAAGGCACGCGATAGCCGCGTTTCTTGCCCGGCTGGGTGCGGCGCAGGCGGATAAACGCGCCGTAAATCATTATTACCATAACGAGATAGATAATAGTGGCCATTTGCGACATGATTTGGTAGGCCGACTCGACTGTCGGAAGCACAATCAGGAGCAACAGAAGCAGCGACACAAACACGCCTTGCACCATCAGGATGGGAGTGTTCACGTTGTTCTTGTTCAACGTTTGCAATCCTCGGGGCAGATAGCCGCTCTGCGCCACAGCCATAAGACCCGTCGACGGGCCGGTGACAAGCGCGCTCACCTGGCCGATTACGCCAAACATGATAAGGAGCGCCATCACGTTGCCGAGCCAGCTCACGCCCAGGCTCTGCCACAAAGCCTTATAGGCCACAAGCAGCGATTGAAGCAGGTTTATGTCCTTCGACGGTATCACAAGCCCTATCACAAGAGTGCCAAGAGAATACACCGCCACAATGATCGCAATGGAAAGGAACACGGCCTTCGGGAAATCGCGTGCCGGATTGCGCATATCGTTGACGTGCACGGCCTGTATCTCCATGCCGGCGTAGAAAAGGAATATGGAAGCGGCGAGCACGATCGTGCCCACATTGCTGAAATCGGGGAAGAAAGGCACGTCGTCGAGAGCGAGCGGCTTGCCCATGCAGAAATATATCACGCCAAGCACAATCAGTATGGCCCCGGGGATGATTGTGCCCACAAGGCCGCCATAAGTGCTGAGCACGTTGGCCGACCGTTGGCCACGGAACGCGTTAAACGTCGAAAGCCAATACACGAGCAACGCTATCACCAGTGTGTACGCCTTGTTCGACGCAAGAGCTTGGTCGAAACTTTCCGGCCAGAACATATATGCCAGCGACGCGGCTGCAAACATAAGCACCGTCGGAAACCATATCACCACTGTTTGCCATTCGAGAAACATGGCAAGCCAGCCCCACCGCGGGCCAAACGCTTCGGAAACCCAGCGGTAAAGTCCGCCGCTTTTGGTCCAGGTCGACGCCAGCTCGGCGCATACCAAAGAGAAGGGCAGCAGAAAAACAACCGCCGCAAACAGATAATAAAAAATCGACTGCACCCCATATTTAGCTTCCGACGGCAGTCCGCGGAGACTCAATATGGAAGTGACAATCAGGATAGCCATCGCCATCATGGTTATTGACCCATGGGCGGTAGACAGGCTTTTCTTGCGGCCCGAAGCCGTGACCCGAGCCTCTGTCGACGCAGCGGGAGCCTTAGAGTTGTCTCTCTTGTTCATAATTGAAATAGTTGTATTATTTTTTGGCTATGAGGCCATAAGGATGATTCTATTCAAAATAACACGACGGATTGAATAATGGTTCAGTGCAATAATTGACACTTATCGACTTTGCGCACAATGTTTTTCGCCACACACCGCCCTCGTATTCAAATTTATTCGCTATTTTTGCAAAATGAATGTAAAAATAGAAGAATCCTGGAAAAAAAGGCTCGCCGATGAATTCGACAAGGACTATTTTGTGAACCTTGCCGGTTTCGTCCGTCAGCAATACGCCACCCGGCAGGTGTTTCCTCCCGCCGGCAAGATTTTTGCCGCCTTCGACGCTTGCCCGTTCGACAAAGTGAAGGTGGTGATTCTCGGTCAGGACCCGTATCACGATGTAGGCCAGGCCAACGGCCTGTGTTTCTCTGTGGCGCCGGGGGTGCAGATGCCTCCGTCGCTGGTGAATATATTCAAGGAAATAGAATCGGACCTTGGCAAGCCTTTTCCCGCCGACGGCGACCTTGGCCGCTGGGCGAGCCAGGGCGTGCTTCTGCTCAACGCCACCCTCACCGTTGAGGCTCACCGTGCCGGCAGCCATCAGCGTCAAGGCTGGGAAGAATTTACCGATGCCGCCGTGCGTCGCCTCGAACAGGAACGCGACGGCCTGGTATTCATGCTCTGGGGAAGCTACGCAATACGCAAGGGCGCTTTCATCGACCGTATGCGCCATCTTGTGCTCACTGCCCCGCACCCGTCGCCCCTCTCGGCCTATCGCGGATTTTTCGGATGCCGTCACTTCTCGCAAGCCAACGCATGGCTCGCTCAACACGGCCAAACACCAATCGAATGGTAAGCCGGCTGCTGCACATATTGCTCGCGTTTATCGTCACGCTGCCGGCATGGGGACGCGTCGACACGCGCACAGGCATGCTCAACGAGCGCATCCGCTCGTTGCAGGTCAAGCTCGACGGCAACGACGATGCCCCGCCCGTGATAGTGCTCAACACCCCCGACCGCCTCATCTTCTCCTTCGACCATCTTGGCGACGACCGTGTGTATCTCCGCTACGAACTGATACATTGCAACGCCGACTGGCAGCCGTCGACCCTCGTCGACTCCGAATTTCTCGACGGATTCAACCAAGGCTCAATCGACGATTACGCCTTCTCCGAGGTCACGACCGTGCACTATGTCAACTATCGGCTCGCAATACCCAACGAGCAAGTGGCGCCGCGCATATCGGGCAACTACCTGCTGCGCGTATATCCCGAGGACGACCCCGACGACACATGGCTCCAATGCCGCTTCATGGTGTCGGAGCAAAGCGCCGGCATATCGGCCCGGCTGTCGGGCGTAACCGATGTCGACTACAACGACGCGCACCAGCAGCTGTCTATCGAGGTCGACACCGAGCGCGCCAATGTCACCGACCCGTTCAACGACATAACCGTTATGATTCAGCAAAACGGACGCTACGATTCGGAAGTGGCCCTGCGCCAGCCGCTGCGCATGGCCTCTGCCAAGGTAAGCGTCTATGAGCATCAGGCCCCGCTTATCTTCGAGGCCGGAAACGAATACCGCCGCTTCGAGGCCGCATCCACCACCTATCCCGGCATGGGCGTTGAGGAAGTGGCATGGGCCGACCCCTACTACCATGTGCGCCTTGCCACCGATTTGCCCCGTGCCGACGCTATGTATCTCTACGACCAAACACGCGCCGGACGCTTCACCATACGCGAATATAACGCCGCCGACTCCGATATAGAGGCCGACTATGTTGTGGTGCACTTTTCTCTCGAAGCTCCCGAAATGCCCGGCTCTCTGGTGTTTCTCGACGGCGACTTCACATGCCGGCGCTTCGACGATTCGGCCCTCATGTCCTACAATCGCGCCACAGGCCGCTACGAGCATGTGGCCCTGTTGAAACAAGGGCAGTACAATTACCAGTACCTCGTGGTGCCCCCCGGTTCGTCGCGAGGCTACACCGCTCCAATCGAGGGCGACCGCTTCCAGACCCAAAACGAATACCTCATAAAAGTATATACCCGCCGTCCCGGCGACCGTGCCGACCGCCTCATCGCCGTCTCCCTCCTGGGAACACAAGCCTCCGGCTTGTGACAGCTCCGGGAACACGAGCCTCCGGCTTGTGAAAAGAATTATCACTCATCCCTTCTACCTTATACTTGACTACGCAATGCTTCAAATAGGAAAAGACGAGACTCTCGTATCGCTCGATTTTATAGAACGATTCTTTTGCTGCGACCTCGAAAAATGCCTTGGCCAGTGCTGTATCGAGGGCGACGCCGGCGCGCCTCTCACCGAGGCCGAGGACGCCATATTGCATGAAATCCTCCCCGAGATATGGCGCGACCTGCTCCCTGCCGCCCAACGCCGCATCGAAGAAGAAGGAGTAAGCTACCGCGACATCGAGCACGACCTTGTCACGCAGATTCTGCCCGACACCGGCAACTGCGTTTTCTCCACCTATGCCGAGGGTGGCCTCTGCATATGCGCCATTGAAAAAGCTTTCCGCGAGGGCCGCATATCATTCCGCAAACCCATATCCTGCTACCTATACCCGGCGCGTATCAAGCAATTCGACAACGGCACCACTGCCGTGAACTACGACCGGTGGAAAATCTGCAAATGCGCCGAAGTGCTCGGACGCGCAAAAGGCATACGTGCCTACGAATTTTTGCGCGAGCCCCTCATCGCCCGTTTCGGACAGGAATGGTACGATGAGCTTGCCTTCACCGCTGAGGAATACATCCGCCAGTATTGCCAAAATGATTAAAAATCGTGAATCGTGAATCGAGCATTGTGCATCATTAAAAACTACTGGCCCTCGATGGCGGTCGTGGCTTTTATCCTTTACGCCACTCTTGCCGCGCATCCCGTTCCCGACAACTCTCTGCCGGTGATTCCGCATATCGACAAGCTTATCCATGCCATAATGATGGGAGGGCTCACCGGAGCCATTGCTTTCGACTACCAGCGCGTCCGCCGAGGAGCCTCTGTATTGACTCGCCGTGTAATGCTCGCGATAGCCCTTGGCGTGCTTATATTTTCCGCCGCCGACGAAATAATGCAGTCGGCCCTTACCGCCGAGCGGTCGGGCGACCCCCTCGACCTGCTGGCCGACGCCGTAGGCATCCTTATCGCCCTGCCCGCGGCTCCGCCCGCAATCCGTCGCCTCCTCCATATCCGCAGTTAGGCGAACCTTATCTTGCAAGGAATTGTTGAAATGGAAACGTTTCAGCAATTTTGAATATTTTTCCACCCTATATTATGCGATTTTTGGCCGTGCTTGCGCTGCTTGCAGGCATGTGCCACACAGCTCGCGCCGCCTCTCCGGCCGACGAGCCCGGGATAAAATGGGCTTTGAAGACCAATCTGCTACACGATGTGGTGATTACTCCCGATGTGGGAGCCGAACTTTGGTTCGGCAAGCAGCGTGTGTCTGTCGCGGTGGAATCGGTGTGGGCCTGGTGGAGCCAAGACGCCCGGCACCGATACTGGCGTGTGCGCGGAGGGTGGCTGGAAGTGCGCCGTTGGATAGGCCGCGACAAGACTGCCATGGAAGGACACCATGTCGGAATCTACGGCTCTATCCACGATTTCGATTTCGAATTCGGCGCGCAGGGTGTACGCTCGCCGCATGGAGTGTGGAGCGCAGGGGTGAGCTATGGATACTCTTTGCCCGTAAGCCCGAGGCTGCACCTCGATTTTAACCTGCGCGTGGGATATAGCAGGGGCGATATTTTGAAATACAAGCCGCAGTGCGGAACATATGTGTGCACCGGCCGCAACGATTGGTCATATTTTGGCCCGACAGCGGTCGAGGTAACGCTCGTATGGTTTCCGGGGCGCGGGTCAAAGAACCGGCCATGAATGTGGGTATCGCAAATATGGAATCGTGCCTGGCGTTGGTAATAACATTACTATTGTCAGCTTGCAGCCATAAGGACATAGAATGTCCGTTTGCCGCCGACCGGGAAGTGCATGTAAATTTTATGTGGGACAATGCCCCCGGGGCATCGCCCGAAGGCATGACTGTATATTTTTTTCCGGAATCGAAAGGCGGTGCGATCTGGCGGTTCGATATCGCCGGCGCATCCGGCGGGCCGGTGCAGTTGCCCGTGGGCAGCTACCGCATGCTTGCGTGCAACAACGACCTGCGTGGTGTGCGGCTTGTGGATACAAATGATTTCGGAACCCTGGCCGCGCAGGCAAGAACCACGACAGACGATATAGCCGTAACATCCGGGATGCTCTACGGCGCGACAGTGCCTCATGTCGAGGTGACGCTTTGCGGAGTGATTTACACCTCTGCTTCCGGTGAGCACAAGGAGTGTGGCAAAAGCGTGATACGCTGCTCGCCCGATTCCCTTGCCACCGAATTCCGGGTAATAGTGAAAAATGTAAATGGAATTGAAAGAGTGAAGTCGGCCGAAGCCTTGGTGCGAAGCGTGAACACGCGCATGGTAGTGTCTTCCGCGATGCCGTCGGGAGCGGAGGCCGCGCTTTCAGTGCCCATGGAGGTTGGCAGGGCGCAGGCCACGATGGAAGGAGATGCGTGCGGATTCCTGCCTGTCGGCAGCCGGCAATATTGGCTCACAGTGCGTATCGCGCGCTCCGATGGCAAAATGTTTACCAAAGATATCGACATAACCGACCGTGTCAATAACCTTAATGGGCGTCGCCGTGTTATAATAATAATCGACGGGATAGATATCCCCGAGGACGATATACCGTCCAATCCCGATGACGTGGGAGGCATTGCCGTGGGTGTCGACGGCTGGAATGTGGTGGAAATCGACCTCGAAAGCAATTGTGTGTAAAATATCAAATAATTACAAAAGATGAAACAAGAATTCAAGTATCTCACAGCGATGTCTGTCGCTATGATTGCCCTGGCAGGATGCTCCGAGAGCGACTCTGCCGACGAGCCCGTGATGCCGGCAGGCAATGAAATCCGCTTTGCCGCGGCCACCGAACATTCACGCGCCGTGGAAACCACCACCAACACCCTTAAATCGTTCAATGTCTATGCCTACACCGGCACCGACGAGGCACCCAAACTGTTTATGGATAACGTTACGGTGAACAAGTCGGCGTCCAACGTATGGACGTATTCCCCCGTGCAGTACTGGCCGGCGAAAGAAACGGTGGATTTCTACGCCTACGCCCCTGCGTCGTGGCTTGGCACGTCAAGCCCCCTCTCGCCTGTGCCCTTCGACGCATATATGACGTCGAAGGACCTTATCTATGCCGTGAGCCCCAATCTTAGCGGAAACACCGGACAGGCCAACGCCCAGGTGATATTCAATTTCCGCCATGCGCTTTCAAAGTTCACGGTGAAGATGCGTTCGTCCGATCCCAAGCTCACGGTGAAAGTGTCGAACGTAGGCCTTTCCAACATCATGACAAAAGGTAATTTCACATTCCCCAAAGAATCCACAACCGATGATATCGCTTCCGGCAATGTGGGCACATGGACCGACCAGAACACGCCTATGCCATATGTGATATATTGGTCGCAATCGCCCGACGAGCTCATTACCCTCACTACCACGCCTACTGTGATTACCCCCGACGGATTTGGCACGGGCGAAAGCATGTTTATGCTTCCGCAAACCCTTACATGGCGAAGCAACGGCAACGGTAATGACACTTATCTGACTGTTATGTGCTCCATCTACGATGCCGAGAGCGGTTCCAAACTTTGGCCTAATGCCAATACTCCGGAAGAAAACCGCGTGGAGGGAAGCACTTATGGCGACGGTTTGTTGAAATTCGCGCTCTCCACGAGCAAATTCTCATCATGGCAGCCCGGCGTGCACTATATCTACAATCTCCTCATCAATACCAACGAGGACATGGGCGCCATCGAATTCGGCACGCCTACCGTCGACTCCTTCATCGAGATTGAGACCAACTACGAATAAACCTAATTATTATATAAAAATGCGGGCCGCATCATTAAAGACGCGGCCCGTATTTTTATTTTATACCGAGTGGGTATCAGTCGATGATGGAGAAGCCGGTGTAGCGGCGCAGGCACTCGGGCACTACGATGCCTTCGGGAGTCTGGTTGTTTTCGAGCAGGGCTGCCATGATGCGCGGCAGAGCCAGGGCAGAGCCGTTGAGGGTGTGGCAGAGGTGGGTTTTCTTGTCGTCGCCACGGTAGCGGCATTTGAGGCGGTTGGCCTGATATGTCTCGAAGTTGGATACCGACGACACTTCCAGCCAGCGTTTCTGGGCTGCGGAGAACACTTCGAAGTCGAATGTGATGGCGGAAGTGAAGCTCATGTCGCCGCCGCAAAGACGGAGGATGTGCCAGGGCAGGCCGAGTTTTTCGAGAAGCCCCTGCACGTGGTCTTTCATTTCTTCGAGGGCGGCGTAGGAGTCTTCGGGACGCTCGATGCGCACTATTTCTACTTTGTCGAACTGGTGCAGGCGGTTGAGTCCGCGCACGTCTTTGCCGTAGGAGCCGGCCTCACGACGGAAGCATGCCGAGTAGGCGCAGTTTTTGATGGGAAGCTGGTCCTGCGAGAGGATTACGTCGCGGTAGAGGTTGGTGACGGGCACCTCGGCTGTGGGGATAAGGTAGAGGTTGTCGACCTGGCAGTGGTACATTTGGCCTTCCTTGTCGGGGAGCTGGCCTGTGCCGTAACCCGAGGCTTCGTTCACGACGTAAGGGGGCTGTATTTCGAGGTAGCCGGCTTCGGAGGCCTGGTCGAGGAAGAATTGGATGAGCGCGCGTTGGAGTTTGGCGCCTTTGCCGATATAGACGGGGAATCCGGTGCCGGTGATTTTCACGCCGAGGTCGAAGTCGATAAGGTTGTATTTCTTGGCGAGATCCCAGTGGGGGAGGGCTTCGTCGCCAAGGTCGGGCATCGGGCCTCCGGTTTTTTCCACTACGTTGTCGGCGGCAGTGAGTCCTTCGGGCACGCCGGCGTAGGGGAGGTTGGGCACGGAAAGGAGAATCTGGCGGCTTTCTTCTTCTGTTGCGGCAAGGTCGGCGGCAATCTGTTTCTGGCTTTCTTTGATTGCGGCTACCTGGGCCTTGATGGCTTCGGCGGCGTCGCGTTCGCCTTTTTTCATAAGTGCTCCGATTTGGGCGGCGAGTTTGTTGAGTTCGGCGGCCTGGTTGTCGTTTTGGAGCTGGAGGGTGCGGCGGCGGGTGTCGAGTTCGAGCACCTTGTTTATGGCTTCTTCGCCTTTGAAGCCTTTTATGGCGAGCCTGCGGATTGCATCCTGCGGGTCGGCTTTTATTTGCTGTATTGTAAGCATTTTATCAAGTGATAAAGTATGAGTTATAAGTGATAATTATTTTGAGTAGGGACGCACGGCTCGTGCGTCCGTTATCGAAAGATAGGAATCCATGCCGCGAATTTGGCAATGATGCGGACGCACGAGCCGTGCGTCCCTACAATATAATCGCAATAGCTCAGGATATTATTAATCCTGTCCTGCTATTGGGCCAGGAGCGTGCGCACGAGGGCGGAGATTTGGCCGCCTTCGGCGCGTCCGGCGAGGCGTTTTGTGGCCACGCCCATCACTTTGCCCATTTCCTTGGGCGATGATGCGCCGGTCTCGGCTATGATTGCGCGGATTTCGGCTTCGAGTTCCTCGGGGGAGAGGGCTTTGGGCAGATATTCCTTGATTACGGCCAGTTCGGCGAGTTCGCCGGCGGCGAGTTCTTCGCGTCCGTTTTCTGTGTAGATGGCTGCCGATTCCTTGCGTTGCTTAGCCATTTTCACGAGTATTGACGTGGCTTTGTCGTCGGGGAGCTCGCCGTTGGCGCCCGGCGCTGTCTTGGCTTCAAGGAATTCTTTTTTGATACCTTTTAGGGCTTCGAGGCGCACGCGGTCGCGGTCTTTCATGGCCTGCTTCATTGCCTCATTGATTGTATCGAACAGATTCATTATTATTGTTTTTTTGTTATTTGCTGGTTTGGTCGTCGGGCATCACCTTCACACGTACGAGCGTGATGCGGTGGTCGGCGAGTTTAAGCACGAGGAACCGGCATCTGCCGTAGACGAGCGATTCTTTTTCTTTGGGGAAGTCGCCTTTGATAGCGAGGAGCATGCCGGCGAGAGTCTCGGCGTCGTCGGCCATGTCGGAATAGTCGTCGGCATCGAGCCCGGTGATGCGGAAGAAGTCGGTGAGGGGGATGCGGCCTTCGAAATTGAAGGTGTCGTCCGACAGCCGGGTGTAGAGCTTGTCTTCCTGGTCGTATTCGTCGTCGATGTCGCCCACTATTTCCTCGAGGATGTCTTCGAGAGTCACGATGCCCTGGGTGCCTCCGAATTCGTCTACCACGATTGCCATGTGTATTTTGAGCTTGCGGAAGTCTTCCATCAGGTCGTCGATCATGCGCGCCTCGGGCACATAGAAGGGCTGGCGGAGAAGACGGTGCCAGTCGAAGTTTTCGGGCACAGCCTCGATATACGGGAGCAGGTCGCGGGCATAGAGGATGCCCTCGATTGAGTCCTGGGTCTCGCGCCACACGGGCATGCGCGAATATCCGTGTTCGATGATTATTTTCATCACCTCCTCGAAAGGCTCGTCGGCCTCGATGCCTACGATCGATATGCGCGGCGTCATGATTTCGGAGGCGGTGGTGTCGCCGAATCGGAGGATGCCTTCGAGCATCTGCTTGTCGGACCCGGCGTTCACGTCGGTGATGGTGAGGGCCTGCGAGAGCTCGTCGGTGGAGATATTGTGGGTCTCTTTTGTCACCACCTTGTTCACAATCGCTGTTGAGCCCACCAGCAGGCGCGACAGCGGCGAGAATAGTTTTGTGAGGAACATCACCCCGGGTGCGGCAAACTGCGCCCATTTCAGCGGGTAGTTGTTGCAGTAGAGCTTTGGCAGGATTTCGCCGAAAAGGAGAATGAGGAATGTGAGGATTACAGACTGGAGTATGAAACTCAACACCTCGTTCATGCCTTCGAACACGGGGCCGAGGGCAAAGTTTGTGAGCACCACAATCGACACGTTCACAAGATTGTTGGTGATGAGAATCGTGGCAAGCAGTTTCTCGGGCTTTTCGAGCAGCCGGCCGATTAGCGAGCCGCGAGGCGATTCTGCAATATCCTCGAGCTGATTGTCCGACAGTGAGAAGAAAGCGATTTCGCTGCCGGAGACAAATCCCGACACAAAAAGTGCGGCCACAGCGATAACCAGCGCTATGACCTGCGGAGTGGCGAAACTATTAGCGGAAAGAGATATGAGGGCGGGTATGAAATCCGCCGGTAATGGGTCTAAGTCCAAAATACAACAGTTTGGTTAAACATTTTGAGCCACAAAGTTACACAATCTTCCCGACATCTCAAAAAAAAAGTGCATACGCGCCACAAAGACGTTCAGGCAGTGCGGTTAATGTTTGGCATCCCGGATATTTTCCAGATGAAAAAGACCGGTTCTATTACTGTTTGAAGATTGGGTATGTCGCTTTTTACAGCCTTAAACACTATTCCTTAATGGCACAAGCCGAAAATGCAATGCATGGAATCGCGTAGCGATTCAAGAGATTAGCCGGGGGTGGAGCGATAGCGTAACCCCCGGTATGTTGAGGTTTGCCCGGCTTGGTATTGGAGCGAGCGGCAGCGTAGCGTTCTGCATCACGGTTGGCGTTTTCGAACGCTCCGGCAGGCTCCGCTCCAACACCATGATAAATAACAACCCCGTCCCGCAGGGCGACAGCCCTGCGCTACAATATTTGTCTCCTAACGGAGACACAATGTGCCGTAATTAGGTCTTGTGTCTCTTTTAATATCATTGTGCGCTCAATATTAGATTTAGAATATTGCGATTTCATCACGGGATATTTCTTTGAGAAATTTTTCAGACATGTGGGGATGCCGACGTATTAAATCTACTGAATTGTTGAGGATTTTTTCAAGAAAATATTTAAGGGCTGAGAGCATGAATATTTTTGGAGGCATGCTCACGATAATATCGACATCGCTGTCGTCGAGACTGTCACCCCGAGCCACAGATCCGAAAATAGACATGCCCGTCACGCCAAATTCTTCTTTTATTCGTGGCAAGTTAGATTTGAGAATCGAAATACATTCTGCATTTGTACACATAAGGCTATGTTTGTTATGTGTACAAAGATACACAGTTATTTTAAATTATTGAACGCTCGTGCATTTTTATTTCAAAAAAATCCGGACGCCTTGGGTAAAGCGTCCGGTTTGTCCGGTTTGTGTGTGTCTTTTAGCATTTCCGAGGTTTTAGCGCCCGGACCGAGAACCGGCGACGGACCGTCTGCGCCGTTTGCGCATAGCCGGGGAAAGGGCTCGGGGCGCAAAAGTCATCAATTTACATTATAAATGAATTTTGGATATGGTTTTGTTGTGTGCAAATGTAAGTAATAATTAAGGTAAATGTATGAAATTATAATTAAAAAATGTTAAATCATTCATATTTATCATATTTTGCTGTTTTGCGAACTAAATATTGCCATCCCTTGTTAGGAATATGCGACATATAAAATAAGAATGATGAAAAAGACCGGAATATTTTTTGGATCCTCTACCGGATATACAGCCGACGCTGCCAACCGTATCGGGCGTGCGCTCGGCATAGACATGGCCGACATTCACGACGTGGCGAATACCGCCCCGTCTCGCGTCGGCGACTATGATGTGATATTGCTTGGTTGCTCCACATGGGGCGACGGCGACATACAGGACGATTTCGCCGATTTTCTCGACGGCCTCGAAGCCATGGACCTCACCGGCAAGACAGTAGCACTGTTTGGATGTGGCGACGAGTCGATGTCGTCGTTCTGCGGCGCTCTCGGCAAAATTTACCGCCGCCTGCAATCGACAGGCGCGAAATTCGAAGGCTCGTTTAATGCCGACGGCTACGACTTCTCCGGCTCCGACGCTGAGATTGACGGCCGCATGGTCGGCCTCGTCCTCGATGAAGTGAACCACCCCGACCTCACCGACGCCCGCATCGCCGCCTGGCTCAAAACCCTCTGACACAAGACGACATATGCAACAGTGCGGGCAGAGATCAAAAGCCGTCTCTGCCCGCACCGTTGTGTTTATCGACACCAACTTTTAGCAAAAATATTTGTAGTTGAAATATAAAATTTATATCTTTGCAATGTGTGTAGTTTGCTGATATACAAAACAATAATGCATAATCACGGCGAAGCCGTGCCGCTTGATGTTAGCCCCGTATGGCCGGCATAGCCGACATGCGGGGTAAGGTCGACGAGAGTCAATCGCGGTATTGGAGCGGAGCCGGCCGGAGCGTTCGAAAATGCCACGCATGATACGAGGCACACCTTCGCAGTGTTTGTCAGCCGCCATCACCGACCGGGCATGTCGGCTTGCGCCTCCAAACCCGGTAACCAAGGAGCTACGGCTTTGCCGTGCCGAACGTGCAATATAAACGTGCAATACAAATGCTATCACTATGGAATTGTCGATAAATAGAAAATCTGCAATGTTTCGGTTGCGTGCCGAGTTGTTGGACCGTTTGAAAATATTGGCAGCGAGAGATAATCGCAGCCTCAATAACTATGTGGAAACGATTCTTATGGACGTGGCCTTTAACACACCAAACGCTGCTACGATAGCGGCGATGGAGGAAGCGAAAGACGACGCCAACCTTACGCCTGTTGACATGAGTAATTATGAATCATTCCTGAAATCTACCTGCTGATATGGATTGATGAGGAAACAAATGTAGTGAAACTCATTCGGTTAGGCTCCCACTCCGAACTGTTTGGCTAATCGTGGGCGCATGGTCGGCCTCGTCCTCGACGAAGTTAATCGCCCCGACCTCACCGACGCCCGCATCGCCGCCTGGCTCAAAACCCTCAGAACAAAGCATTGATAAATACAGAATAAGCATCGATGGCGTCGCCATCGATGCTTATTCTGTATTGCTGTCGGGTTTATTTTTTGGGACGGCGGGGGAGGAGGCGGTGGCCGGAGAGGAGGATGTGGAGGGTGAGGGCGCCGGCGAAGAAGATGTAGAAGGCGGTGGCAGCGCCAAGGAGGGTGAAGATGCGGCCGGTGTGGATTTCGAGGGCGAGCTGGTAGAGCGACATGGGGCCGTGGACGACTGTGGCGGGCATGGGCGGCACGTCGGGGGATTCGGCTCCCGTATAGTATTGGACGGGGCCGCGGAACCATCCGGCCACGGGGGCCAGGCCGAAGGGCGCGCCTACGCGGTCGGGAGCCGGTTCGCCGGTGTAGTAGTCGGTGACTGCGCCTGTGTCGCGGTTCCAGCGGTAGAGCCCGGAGAATGAGCCTATTATCCAGTCGCCGGTGGCGTTGTCGCGTTCAAAGGCGTTGATGCCCATCACCGATACGGGTGGCTGTTCAGCGGTTCGTTCCATTCCGGACAGGTCGGATGACAGGGTGTAGAAGCCGTCGGAGGTGGATACAAGCCAATGGCCGCGCGCTGTGTCGAAGCGCACGGCGCGCAGGGCGTCGTGCCAGGTGTTGTGGGCGGGCTGGTCGATTTTGAGTTGGGCTATGGCGATGAGCAGCGGCGGACGCAGCATCATGCCGCTGACGACAAGGAACATGAGCACGAACACGCTCCAAAGGCCGAGTCGGCGATGCCACGCCGATGATACGCGCACGGCGGTACGGGCACGTCGGCGCAGCGGAATGATATAGCCTGTGATGCACAGCGCGATCAAGGCCACGCCGAGGATGTCGACAAGGATTTTGCCGGGCAGTCCGAGCGCCTCGCCGGAATGGATATGGAAAATCGAGCGGAAAAGGCTGCGTTGCGGCCGCACGGCAGGGTCGGGGAGTTGGGCTTTCTCCCAGGCGGAACCGCCGACCGACAGGTATGCCTCGGAGCGTGTGAGCAGCAGAAGCGAGTCGCCGTTGACGGCAAGGTCGGTTATTTGTTCTGTAACGGTAATCGGCTCCGGTTGCCAGCATCCCTTGCTGTCGAGGCGATAGAGGCCGAAGCGAGCCGCGGCATAAAGCGCAGAGTCTGCCGATATTACGACCCGGCGGATGTTGCGGAAATCGACGCCTTCGGGGAATCCGGCGTTGAAGTCGACGGCATCGTCGCCAATGATGCGGAAAATGCCGGCATTGCCGTAGATAAGCGTGGATGAGTCGGGCAGGCCGATGGCGCCGCGCACAAGTCCGTTGTTGTAGTTGTCGTAACGATAGTCTGTCGGCAGCCATGCCCGCGATATGTCGGTCGACGCCCACTGGCGGCGATGGTTGAGCACTATTCCGCTGATACAGAACAGTATGACAAACGGCCCGAGCAGCAACCCGAGCCATTTGTGATGCTTATGCCATGTCTTAGGCTTCAACTTGGAGGTTTCGCTTCTTGTTGTTTTTGACGATGATAAAGGCCGTGACTGCGATAAACACGCCGAGAATGGTGAACATCTCGGTCTGATGCTCGAGCGGAGCCACCCATATTTCGGTGAGGATGTCGTTGCGTCCGAGAATCTCGACAGGGGTCCAGAGGGTTATTACCGTGGCGATGGCCATGCGTATGTTGGCTCCCCACGACTTGATGCGCGTCTGCTTGCGGAAGATGAACAGCGAGCCTATGAAGCAGCCTGCGCCTATGGCAAGAGTGACGGGGTGGGAGTCGCCGAGGAAATTGTCGTCGTAGCAGAACATAAGCAGCAGATACGATGTCCAGAGAATCATCATCAGCTCCATGAACGTGATTATCGACACGTGGCGCGTCATGGGTCGGGCGGCAATTTCGGCCTTGCGGCGGCCGAAGATGCGGCGTTGAATCCAGTTCATGAAATTGCAGCCGTTGGCCGTGGAGAAAAGGTAGAGGAGCATCACCATGGCCCAAAGGCCGAAAGTGGCCGGGAGGATGAGGTATTCGGGTTTTGTCACTATTTCGCCGGTCGCGGGGTCGAGTTGCGGCATTGTGCCGTAGCGAGTGGCGTAATATTGAAGGAGAAACTCAAACCAGCCGGTCCAGAACAGCAGTCCTCCGAAAAGGCCGAAAAGGGTCTGTCGAGTGTCGCCTTTTGCAAACACGCCGGCAATAACGATGAGCATGCCGGCCGCGCCCATGCCGAAGGCCGCATAGTGCAGGGCCGTGGGCGATAGCGTGTGCTCCATCAGTATCATCAGCGCATGGCCCAGCGGCATGAGCAAGAGCACCATCAAAAAAGAAAGTATTGCTTTTATCATGGGAGTTGGGGAGTTGGAAAGTTTGAGAGTTGGGAAGAATTGTGCATCGTGCATTGAATCATTTCACCAGCTCGTGAAGCGAAAGGTTGAGGCCGACCATCAGGTTGGCGCCGAGGGTCACGGGCGCGTTGTAGGAATACACTTTCGGTGCATAATTGAAGATATTATCCACGGCTATGTTGAGATGAATGCCGCGGCATATATTCTGCGTGAGCTGTATCTTCCAAAGGGTGTAGGCCGGGTTGGTGATATCGCGCGGCTCGAAAGGCTCGTACATATACATCGACTGATAAGACACCGAGGAATAGACGCGTCCCGACAGCACAATGTCGGTGGAGTAATCGTCGGCCCAGTCGTGAGCCCAGCCCAGGCGCACGTTCAGCGAGTGGGGACGCGCCGGGCAATATTGTGTCACAGACGCGCCTTCGGTCTCTTCCCGGGTGTAGGCATATGACAGGCGGGCCGAGATGCCGCAGTCGTATCGGGCCTGTATGGCGGCCTCGGCAGTAGCCACTTTCAGGTTCTTTACATTTATATAATTGATAAACGGCCCCGTCTCGCCGTAAAGGATTCCCGAGGTGGAAATCTTGTCGTCGACGAAATTATATCCGCCTCCGAGCGTGAAATTATAGTTGCGCCATGTGTATTCGGCCGAGAGATTGAAATTGTGCGATGTCTCGGATTTGAGGTCGGGATTGCCGTGTATGTCGAAGATGCCCGCCATGTCGAAATCCATATATTTTTCTTTAAGCGTGGGGGCGCGGAAACCGCCGGCATATCCGGCGCGTAGAGTCAGATGATTGTGACGGTAGCGGGCCGAGAGTTTGCCGGTGACACGCGAGATGTCGCCGTCGGAAAAATAGTCGTAGCGCAGGGCGCCCACCATTTCCCATGCCTTGGAGATGTTCCAGTCGTATTGGGCGAAGATGTCGGCCGAGACCTGAGTCTTTGCCGCGGAGTGGAATTGGTATGTGTCGAGATAGTCGCGCATGAAATCGCCGCCCACGGTGAGGATGTCGGAGTGTCGGAGTGTGCGGTTGTAGAGGGTGCGCACAGAGTGCTGGAGGTTGCGGTAGTCGCGTATGTCCTTGCCCGTGGCCACGATGAAATCCGATTTGTCGTATTGGTCGAAGGTGTACGACAGTTCGAGCTTGTCGACCGGCGAAATCTGCCACTCGCCGCGCAGTCCCCCCGAGAAGTCGCGGTAGCGGTCGGGAGTGTCGACATTGTAATATCGCTCCTTGAAGAAATATCCGGCGCGGGCCGAGAGCGTGAGCCCGTCGAGCGGACGCCACGAAAATTTGTCGGAGACGTTCCATGTGCGGTTGCCGTGGACGGTGCGGAAGTCACATTCATCCGACGGGTCGAGACATACCGAGTAGGTGGAGATGCGCTGATGCGACACCGAAAGGATATTGTCGACCCTGCGGTGGCTCAGCGACAGTGTGCCTCCGTAGCGCCATTCGTGGTGGTCGGCTCCGCGCACGTTCAGGTCGAGCGCCCAGGGCCGGTCGGCTTTTTTGGTTATAATGTTGATTACGCCTCCTGCCGCGCTCGAGCCGTATAGAGCCGACGACGCGCCTTTTATCACCTCGATGCGCGCCACCTGCTCCATGTTCAGGCGCGAGAAGTCGACATTGTCCATGGTTTCGCCGGCGAGGCGTTCGCCGTCGACGAGCACAAGCACCGACTGCCCCGAGAATCCCGACACGTTCATGTTCACCTGCTGATTCATGGCATACGAGAACTCGACTCCGGGCAGCTCCGATTGCAGCAAGTCGAGGATTGTCGAGGCATCGGAGGTGCGTATGTCGGCGGCGGTGATCAGGCGTGTCTGCACGGGAGTGTCTTTGAGCAGTTTCGGCGTGCGCGTGCCCGTCACAACAATTTCGTTGAGACTGAGGGCGCGTTCGAGCGAGTCGATGTCGATTGGCGGTTGCGACGCAGGCTGGGCCGCCCGGGCCGACAGGAATGTTGCCGGGAGTAATATCAGGATTAGTTTTTTCATTGACGACAGATTTGCAGTTTGTCGTTAGTTATTCGTAATTTGCAGTTCCTACAACGGATAAGTAATATCGATGGTAAGGAAACCCTTTGTGCCCGTTTCCGACATATACGAGCGCATTTTCAGGGCGGCAAGCTCGCCCGACGGCAGGCGCATGATATAGACGCGTCCGGTGGCGGAATATACGGGCGGGGGGGTGGAGAAATCCATCGTGACCCAGCGTGTCAGCGCGGGATTTACTTTGGAGTTCTGATAGCCGATCTTGAAGCCCATCATCTCGCGCAGGTCGGTTATTACCTGGTGGTCGTTCCATTCGTCGGCCTTGAAATCGAGCGAGGCTATGGCCGATTTGTCGACGTTGCTAAGTTCGGACCATTGCGTTTCGGCCACTTCGGCCCCGTTGGTCTTCACGTCGAAATGATGGATGGCGAAATCCCAATGCGCGGGCTCGGCTTGCGTGTCGGTGGGGATATAATCGAGCTCGGTATATCGGTCGCCCTCCACAAGTTGGTAGACCAGGGCCGAGCGTCCGTCCCAGCGTCCGGTAAGCGTCGAGGGGATGGGCATGCGCTCGATTGAGCGGTCGGTGAGGTTAATATAAATCCAGTTGTCGTAGGAAGTGGCGTCAAGGCGGAGCGTGAACGAGGTGCTTTCTGTGCCGTGAAAACCTTCCTCAAAGGTAGAATCCGGCTGAGCGTCGTCGTAAATGCCGTCGAGGATGCCCGAGCACGACGAAAGGCCGGATGCCAAGGCGAAGATTGCCGCTATATGAAAAAATATACGTTTCATTTTGAGGAGAAAGTGGATTTTACGAGAAATGGCATCGAGCCGGGCTTATATTCCATCTCGAAAGAGATGCTTCCGTCGGCATAGGTGCCGGAAATCGACCCGGTGGTGTGGTACTGTCCGGCCATGGTCTCGAAGTCGGGGCGCGAGAATGAGGCCGAGCCGTCGGCGGCGTATGAAAACGACAGGTTTTCTATGGTCATCTCGCCGATAGAGATGTGCATGTCCACAATGTCGATGTAGAGCGAGAATTCGCCTATCACCAGGTCGGCGCGCGAGTGGGCGGAATTCAGCCAGCGTATCTCGGCGAAATCGTCGTTATGCACCGGGGCAAACACGTCGGCAAAGGCCGGAATCCACGACACGAGCTCTCCGTCGAAACGCTCCTCGGTGGGGCGCGTGTCGGGTTCGGGCATGTGCACATTGTCTGATGCACAGCCCGACACGACAGCCATGAGTGCTATTGCGGTATGTTTGATAAACCGGCGCATCAATTTTTATATTCCATGTGGAGGGTGAAGGGCATCGAGCCGTATTTCATGTCCTCGACGAACGAGAACGAGCCGTCGGCATTGACGGTTCCCGACAGGGTCACGGTTGTAGCCTTTCCATCGACTGTTCCTTCAAATGTGCCGGCGAGGGTGTATTTGTCGCCGTCTTTCGTCACTGCTACATTATCGACGGTGGCGGTGGGGAGGTCGTAGAGCGTTCCCATCATGTTATACTGGCAGGAGGGCAGGGCAACCGTCACCTTGTCGTCGGCGGTGGCGGTAACCGTTACATCCACGTTGTCGGAAACGAGCACGCCCATCTGGGCCATCTGGGGAAGCGTAACCTCGCGGGCGGCGGCATATGTGCCGGCCACGGCTTCTGCCGGAGTCTTTTCGGCGGCCTCGGGGGCGAACACCACCTCGTCAATTTCGCTTATGGGGTAGGAGGCTATTACTGTGCCGCCTTTTACAATGTTTACTACCTGTGCCTGGGCGCCGAGGGCGAGCGCAATGGCCGCTGCGGCGGATATGATTGTACGTTTCATTTCGCTATTTTAAAAGATGTCTTGTTTGTTTTCACTATGAGTATTCCCGATGCGGCGCCGATTTCAACGCCGGCTTCGCCATCGATGGCCGTGGCCGAGGCCACGCGCATGCCGCGCAGGTCGTACACTTCGAGTGTGTCGCTGGCTTCGAGGCCCGATGCTGTGAGCATGTCGCCGTCGAGGCGGAACGAGGCCGCTGTTGTGGCGGCGTCGGCTATGCCCGATGTGTCGGAAAAACGGAATGTCACTGCCGTTGTCAGCGGATATGAAACGGTGGCCTCCGCCGAGGCAATCACCAGGTCGGTGGTCGTGAACGTGACTTTTGGACTGTTGCCTATGGCAAATTCAACGTCGTCGCTTCCTTCGGCGCTCACCACCACATAATTGGCGGCAAAGGCGTCCGATGCCAAAAAGGCACAGGCGGCAAAGGCGAGGCTTTTAAGTAGATATTTTTTCATTGGATAATGATTTTTTTCACGATGCAAAATTACTGCCGCGCCGTCGACTGTGCAATAATCAAATTTAGGTATTTTTGAATAGAAAATCGAGAAATTCCTCGTTGTCGCCGTTAAAGGTGTTCAGGTCGACATCGCCCACCACTCCATGGACGTGCCCCTTGTGGCTGTGTTGCCACAGCGACCATCCCACGGATGTGGCCGGCTCGTGGCGCAGCGAGCACACCCACAGCGGCAGGTCGTCGAAACGGAAGCGTATAAAGCGGTCGTAGCCGCTCTTGTTGGTATATATCATCACCTTGCGGCCGGCCTCGTTAAGGCAGTCGATCATCTCGCGGAGCTCGGCCACCACCTCGGCGGTGGTAAAGGTCTCGGCGTTGCCCCATTCCTCAACATCTATGATAAGCGGAAAATCGAGCACAACTCCGTCGACGGCGCGCAGAAAATTCTGCGCCTGGCGAAATCCCGGAGTGTCGAAGCGGAAAAAGTGATATGCCCCGGTGCGCAACCCCTGGCGGCGTGCCGACTCGACGTTCATTACAAACTTCTTGTCGCGGAACGACACGCCCTCGCTTGCCTTGGCCAGGACAAACGACACGGTGTCGGCCGCCACGCGGGCATAGTTCACCGCGCCGTTGTGAGCCGACACGTCGATGCCTTTCACCGGGTAGCGGCTGCGGTCCACGTCGACATGCGCCGACGACGCCCTCATCAGAGGCCGCGATGCAACCCACAAGATGAGCAGTGCCGTAAGGGCGATAATGGCATATGCTATCTTCCTTGCCAATTAAAATTAGATAAATGATAAACTGTGTAGGAACACAAGCCGGAGGCTTGTGTTCCCGCAGACTGCTAATTCAGTACTTTATATCCGGCATTATTGAGGGTGTTGCGGATTTCGTCGATATGGTCGGTGTTGCGTGTTTCAAGCTCAACGCTGATGATGCAGCCGTTGATAGAAGTGGAAGCGTTGATGCGCTCGTGGTTGACACTGATGATGTTGCCGCCTTTTTCGGCAATCACGTTGCACACGCCGGAGAGTTGGCCGGGCTTGTCGTCGAGGTCGATGCGGAACGTGTAGTTGCGTCCGCTCTTGGTCAGCCCCTTATTTATCACGCGGCTCAGAGTAGTCACGTCAATATTGCCGCCCGATACAAGGCACACCACTTTCTTGCCCTTGATAGGCACTTTGTTGAACATGGCGGCCGCCACCGACACGGCACCCGCGCCTTCGGCCACCAGTTTGTGACGCTCGATAAGGGCAAGCATTGCGGCCGCCGTCTCGTCGTCGCTCACAGTCACTACTTCGTCGACATATTTCGAGCAGATGTCAAACGTGTTCACGCCCGGCTCTTTCACTGCGATGCCGTCGGCTATGGTCGACACCGAATTCAGATGCTCGATTTTGCCGTCGTGAAGCGACACCACCATCGACGCGGCCCCCGACGACTGCACGCCGTAGACCTTAACGTCGGGTTTGAGCGTCTTGATGGCGAAAGCCACGCCGGAGATGAGGCCGCCGCCTCCCACAGGCACAATCACAGCCTCCACGTCGGGCATGTCGTTGAGTATTTCAAGGCCGATGGTGCCCTGTCCGGCTATCACCTTCTCGTCGTCGAAGGGATGGACGAAGGTATAGCCGTGTTTGTCGCGCAGTTCGCAAGCCTTGGCATAAGCGTCGTCGTACACACCTGGCACCAGGCACACGTCGGCACCGAAACCTTTGGTAGCCTCAACTTTGGAGATGGGCGCGCCGGCGGGCAAGCATATCAAAGCGCGGATGCCGTTGTGAGTGGCGCCGAGAGCCACGCCCTGGGCATGGTTGCCGGCAGAGCACGCTATCACACCGCGGGCTTTCTCTTCTTCCGAGAGTTGCGATATCTTATAATAGGCCCCACGGAGTTTGAACGAGCCTGTGAGCTGCAAATTTTCCGTTTTCAGCCATACATCGGCCTCAGGGTTGATTTGAGGAGCGGCCACAAGAGCAGTGTGGCGGGCAACACCGTTGAGCACGCGAGCGGCATTGAATATTTCGTTTATTTCGAGCATTATAGAAAGGTGTTTTAGTATCTGTCAAATATGTTTGAAAATGTAGGGACGCACGGCTCGTGCGTCCGCCGTCAAGACGTTCTAAGTTCTAATCGTAAATAGCGCCGCGTTGCGGGTGTTACGGGGAAAGAGTCAGACTGTCGGAGGCCCACCGCCCAAAGCACGGTGTCGCCCGAGGTGAGGAGCCATGCGGTCCGTTTTTGCCACGCGGAATATTTGGCGTCGGAGAAAAGGTCGCTCACCAGCCGCGAGCCGTTCATGCCGTAGGGGCGTATGCGGTCGCCGCGATGCCAATGGCGCAGCGTCAGCGGCTGCGAGGCTATCGCGGAGTCGAAATATGCCACCGAAGGGTTGCGCTCCGGCCGGAATTCCGCCACATCATGCTCGGTCACGGCGATATGCACGGGAGTGAGGATGTCGCGGCGAAGCGACACCGCCGTTTTGCAGTCGCCCGTTTCGGGCTTGCCTTTGGTCATGACAAGAATCCCGCGGCTAAGTTCCACCGTGGCCGTGTCTGTCGAAAACGTGCGTCCCGATGCTCCGGATGATGCTATGATGTCGGCAACCTGTGAGGCGTTGAAGCCCATCGGGCGCAGCATTTCGTAGAGTAAGGCGCGAGGATGCCGCTCTGAGGCTATGATTTTATATAAAAAAATGACGTCGCCCTCGGTATACCGTGCCGCGCGTTCTGCAACAAGCGAATCGAGCAGGTCGCGGTTGTCGGCAATATGCGCCATCGACGCTATTATTGCATCGGAGGCCTCGGGAAATTCTTTGTGGAGCACAGGCAACACAATATTGCGCAGGCGGTTGCGACGGAAGTCACATTCAGCGTTTGTCGAGTCGGTGACATATCCAAGCCTCCGTTCGCCAAGATATTTTAGGATTTCGGCCCTTGACGTGCAAAGAAGCGGGCGCACCACAAAGCCGTTGCGCGGACGCATGCCTCCGAGACCGTGCACCGACGAGCGGCGAAGCAAGTTCAAAAAGAAAGTCTCCTCCTGATCGTCGCGGTGGTGGCCGACGGCCACGGCCTGCGCGCGCAGACTGTCGACTATCGTGTCAAACCATTCATAGCGGAGGCTCCGGCATGCCATCTCCACCGATTCGCCGGTGGAGATGGCATGCCGGGCATCCACGTCGAAATCCTTCACATAGAAGTCGACGCCCAGCGCGTTGCACAAATTTTGGCAGAAACGCATGTCGCGGTTCGACTCCGCCCCGCGTAAATGAAAATTGCAGTGAGCGGCCACACATTCATAGCCAAGACTCGACAGCACACTTAGAAGTGCCACCGAATCGGCGCCCCCGCTGAGGGCAGTCACCACCGGACGCCCCTTCTCGAGCAGTCCGTGCGACGCTATGAAATCTTCTATTTCGCGTTCGAATGAAAACACGTCCAAAGTTATTAAATATTTTTATAACTGCCAATTTCGGCAGAAAAAAATTACACACATATCCATTTATAACTGTGATAAAAATAGAAGGTGCGTCAAAAAGCTGTTTATGCCGAGATTGTAGGGACGCACGGCTCGTGCGTCCGTAGATAAACGATTGGTTATAAATTAAATAGAAATATAATTTCCCGGACGCACGGGCCGTACAATGCGGTTCAAATAAGCCATCACTATGGAGAAGAAGCGCGTAGCGCTTCAAGACAATAGCCGGGGGTGGAGCGATAGCGTAACCCCCGGTATGTGCATTGTAATCATCCGTGTGGTATTGGAGCGAGCGACAGCGTAGCGTTCTACACCACGGTTGGCATAATCGAACGCTCCGGCAGGCTCCGCTCCAAATCCCCGGTTGCCGGCAACCTTTTTCCGTGGGTTCGGTCGAGGCTTCGCCACGCCCTCACCCACGGCTATTGTCTTGAATCGCTATGCGATTCTGTGATATGCCCTTATTTGAACCGCATTGCACGGGCCGTACGTCCCTACCGTTTGGTATTTTGACACACCCTCCTCGCGGCAAGGTTTGCCGAGTAGCCACGTCTCCGACGTGATTAATCTGAAAATTGACGGCTCATTCACTGCCATTAACGTGAAAATCTTGCCCCTCCTGTTCTCCTGTCTTTTATATGTTGCAAAGGCCACGGATATAGTTATCAACATTATGGCGAAATTGTGAAAACGGGGCTGAGGATATTGATTTTTTTTCGTACCTTTGACGCTGTTTTATCAACTCTCCAATCCAACGCACATCTCTCTCTTTGTTATACTAAAATGGCACAATTCGTTCATCTTCACGTCCATACGCAGTACTCCCTGCTCGACGGGCAGGCTTCCGTTTCCGCCCTTGTCGACAAAGCCATTGCCGACGGCATGCCCGGCCTGGCAATTACCGACCATGGCAATATGTACGGCATAAAGGAGTATTTCAACTATGTGAAAAAGAAAAAAGGAAAGATAAAAGATGCCATAAAGGACCTCAAAAAGCAGCTCGAAGAAGCCCACGAAAGCGAAAAAGCCGCAATCGAGGCTAAAATCGCCGCAAAAGAGGCCGACCTCGCTTTCCGTCCAATTTTCGGCTGCGAAATGTATGTGGCGCAGAAAGACCTGCACGAGCATGTCGACAAGCGCGACACCGGCCGCCACCTGATTGTGCTTGCCAAGAACCTCACCGGATACAAAAACTTGATTAAACTGGTGTCGAAGGCCTGGACCGAGGGCTTCTACTCGCATCCGCGTACCGACAAGCAGGAAATCGAGAAGCACCGCGAAGGGCTTATAATATGCTCGGCCTGCCTTGGCGGCGAGATTCCGCAGCTGCTCATGGCCGGCGACTATGAGGAGGCCGACCGCCGTGTGAAATGGTGGAAAAGCGTATTCGGCGACGATTACTATCTCGAATTGCAACGCCACAAGGCCACGGTGCAGCGCGCCAACCATGAGGTGTACGAGGAGCAGATGCGCATAGAGCCAATGATAATCAGGCTCGCCCGCGAGAACGGGGTGAAACTTATCGCATCGAATGACTCCCACTTCGTGAACGAGTCCGATGCCGAGGCCCACGACCGCCTGATTTGCCTCTCCACCGGCAAAAACCTCAACGACGAGGGCCGTATGCTCTACACCAAGCAGGAATGGCTGAAAACACAGAAGGAAATGTCGGAGCTGTTTGCCGACATCCCCGAGGTGCTCGACAACACTGTCGAGATTCTTTCCAAGGTGTCGGAATACTCTATCGACCATGGGCCCATCATGCCCTTCTTCGAGATTCCGGCCGAGTTTGGCACGGAAGAGGAATACCGGAGCCGCATTACCGAAAAGGAACTTTTCGACGAGTTCACTCAGGATGAAAACGGCAATGTTGTCCTCTCCGAGGAAAAGGCCAAGGAAAAAATAGAGAAACTTGGCGGTTATGATAAACTCTACCGCATAAAATTCGAGGCCGACTATCTGGCCAAACTCGCTTTCGACGGCGCCAAACGCCGATATGGCGACCCTCTGCCCGACGATGTGGTGGAGCGTGTGCGCTTCGAGCTGTACATAATGAAGACGATGGGTTTCCCTGGCTACTTCCTTATCGTGCAGGACTTTATCAACGCCGCCCGCACCAAACTCGGCGTGAGCGTCGGCCCCGGACGTGGCTCGGCTGCCGGTTCGGTCGTGTCCTACTGTCTTGGCATTACCCAGATCGACCCCATGCGCTACGACCTGCTGTTTGAGCGTTTCCTCAACCCCGACCGTATCTCCCTCCCCGATATCGACGTCGACTTCGACGACGACGGCCGTGGCGTGGTCCTGCATTACGTCACAGAAAAATACGGTGAGGAAAAAGTGGCGCATATCATCACATACGGCACTATGGCGGCCAAGTCGGCCATCAAAGACGTGGCACGCGTAATGGAATTGCCTCTTGCCGAGAGCAACCGCCTGGCAAAACTTGTGCCGGCTCGTATGCCCGAGGTCGACGGAAAAGCTCTGAAAACCACGCTTAAAAACTGCTTTGAGCATGTGCCCGAGTTCGAACCCGAGCTCAACAGCCCCAATCCTCTGGTGCGCGACACTCTCAACTATGCGCGCCAGCTCGAAGGCAACGTCCGCAACACGGGCGTGCATGCCTGCGGCGTAATCATTTGCCGCGACGATATATCCGACTGGGTGCCTGTTTCCACCGCCAACGACAAGGAGGAGGGCAAGCTGCTCGTTACTCAGTACGAAGGCTCGGTGATTGAGGAAACGGGCCTTATCAAAATGGACTTCCTCGGCCTCAAAACCCTCTCTATAATAATGGAGGCCGTAAACAACATAAAGCTCACCCGTGGCATCGATGTGGATATGGATAATATTCCCATCGACGACCCGGCCACATATAAGCTGTATTGCGAGGGGCGCACTATCGGAACATTCCAGTTTGAGTCGCCCGGCATGCAGAAATATCTGCGCGAACTCCAGCCCACGACATTCGAGGACCTCATAGCCATGAACGCCCTGTATCGTCCCGGGCCTATGGACTATATCCCTGAATTCATCGCCCGTAAACACGGTCGCTCGCCCATTGTCTACGATATCCCGGAAATGGAAAAGTATCTCAAAGATACCTACGGCGTAACCGTGTATCAGGAGCAAGTCATGCTCCTGTCGAGGCTTTTGGCCAACTTCACCCGAGGCCAGAGCGATACCCTGCGCAAAGCCATGGGTAAGAAACTTATCGAGAAGATGAACGCCTTGAAGGCTCTCTTCCTTGAAGGCGGACAGAAAAACGGCCACGACCCCAAGGTGCTTGAAAAAATCTGGGCCGACTGGGAAAAATTCGCATCATACGCTTTCAACAAGAGCCACGCCACATGCTACTCGTGGGTGGCCTTCCAGACAGCCTATCTCAAAGCGAACTATCCGTCGGAATACATGGCCGCCGTGCTTAGCCGCAACCTCACCGATATTACAAAGCTCACCGGATTTATGGACGAGTGCAAGTCGATGAAAATCGCCGTGCTCGGCCCCGACGTAAACGAATCGTTCTCTAAGTTCGGTGTAAACGCCAATGGCGACATACGCTTCGGCATGTCGGCCATTAAAGGCGTGGGCCCCAATGTGGTCGATGAAATAATAAAGGCGCGCAACGAGGGCGGAAAATTCAAGGATATATACGACTTTGTCGAGCGCGTGCCCGCCGGCACCGTCAACCGCCGCGTGATGGATGCCCTCGCGCAGGCCGGAGCCTTCGACTGCTTCGAGGAAATAGCCCGCGAGGATTTCTTCGGGCTGAACCCCAAAGGCGAGTCAATGTCGGAAATCTTGCTCCGCTATGGCGTACAGTTCCAGCGCAACAAGCAGAACCAGGAGGCATCGCTCTTCGGCTTCGACGAATCCATAAGCAACGCCGCCCGCCCCGCCATCCGTCACGAGGAGCCGTGGGCCACGGTGGTGCGCCTCGAAAAGGAGCGCGAGCTTGTGGGCATGTATCTCTCCGCCCATCCTCTCGACCCTTATTACATGGAACTAAACCATGGTGTCACAACTCATCTTTCCGACATCAAGGACGTGCCCATGAAAGACGGCATGGAATTCTCGTTCGGAGGCATGGTCACGGCATATGAGACGCGTCCCACGCGCAACGGCGGCACTTTCGGAATCCTCAAACTCGAGGATTATACCGGCTCATACGAGATTCGTCTCTTTGGCAACCAGGTCTACGATTTTGGCCGCTATGGCATACCGGGCACGCCCATATTTGTAAAGGCCCGTTACCAAAAACGCAGATTCGGCGACCAAATCGACCTCAACGTCGAGTCCATAACCCTCTTGCAGGACATGAAAGGAAAGGTCCTCAACGGCATCCGTATCAAGGCTACGCTCGACGACATTCCACAGCTTCATTCGCTATTGAAAGATTACATCGAGAAGGCAAAAAAGGAGGAGAACCCCGGCACTCTGTCGTTCCGCCTGTTCGATCCCAAAGTAAACCGTTGGATCGGCCTTCGCTCGCCTGCTCGCCTGTCGATGTCGCGGCAGCTTGTCGACATGCTCGATTCCCTCAATATCGAATACGAATTCAATTGATAAAAACTTTATAACTAATAACTTATTCTTTATACCTGAAATAATGGCATTTACTTTTACCGACGAAAACGTCAACGAAATTATCGAATCCGGAAAACCCGTGATGATCGACATCTGGGGCACTTATTGCGCTCCCTGCATCGCTATGGCTCCGCTCATCGACGAGCTGGCCGCTGAATACGAAGGCCGTGTGGTAATCGGCAAATACAACGTCGACGACGAAGGCGACCTCTGCACCACCTATCGTGTTATGGCTGTGCCCACTTTCCTCTTCTTCAAGAACGGCCAAAAGGTAAACATCCGTCTCTCCGGTTCACAGACCCGCGAGACTCTCGTTGCAAAGCTCGACGAACTCCTCGCCCTCTAATCCCTCAGTGTGCAGGAGGGTGTGTCAAAAAGCTGTTTATGCCGAGATTGTAGGGACGCACGGCTCGTGCGTCCGTAGATTAACAATTGATTAACAGCCAATTACCAATATGGTTTCCCGGACGCACGGGCCGTACGTCCCTACCTTTGGTATTTTGACACACCCTCCTGCACGCAACCTTTCCCCCTTATACATTATCCTTTATACTTGATTTAAGTGGACCATTCGCAAAACAAATCTTTTGGTAATTGGGGCGAGCAGGTGGCTGTGGATACGCTCGTAGCCGCCGGGTGCGCTATTGTGGAGCGCAACTGGCGAATGGGCCATTATGAGATAGACATAATAGCGCAGCAGGGGCAGTATATGATTTTTGTGGAGGTGAAGACCCGAAGCACGGCTGTGGCCGACCCGCTCATGGCTGTGGACAAACGCAAGCGCGCACGTCTTGTTGCCGCCGCAGATGTGTTTTTGCGCACGCTCGACCGTCCGTTCGACTATCGGTTCGACATTATCACTATTATAGGCGCGCCCGGACGCTACACCGTGGAGCATTTCCCCGATGCCTTCCTTCCGGGGCTGCGCACCTACCGTTGATTTTTCAGAAGAATGGACTCGACGCCAAGTACATAGCTGTCGGCGCCGAAGCCGGCTATCGAGCCAATGCACACCGGGGCGATAAGCGAGCGTCGGCGTATCTCCTCGCGGGCTGCCGTGTTGCTCAGATGCACCTCAACCACGGGCGTGATGCCATGCACCGAGGCAATGGCGTCGGCAATGGCAAGCGAGGTGTGGGTGTAGGCCCCGGCATTGAGCACTATGCCGTCGTAGCCGCCGGCATGTGCCTGCTGGATTGCGTCGATAAGCGCGCCCTCATGGTTTGATTGGCTCCATTCCACGGCGGCGCGTCCGGCGAAACGAGCGGCAGTGCGCTCCATTATGTCGGAGAGCGTGTCGGTGCCGTAGATTTGCGGCTCGCGCGTGCCGAGCATATTGAGGTTCGGGCCGTTAAGTATCAATATCCGTTTCATTATTTCAACTCAACCTTTACTGTTGGCGGCAAATCGGAGTTGCGACGGTCGACAGCATCTATCACGTTGTGGGCCAGATGGATAAACGACTGGGCCGTGATTGAGTCGCCAAGAGCAATGGGTGCGCCGTCGTCGCCGTGCTTGCCTACTGCTGCCACGAGCGGAATCTCGGCCAAAAGTTCCACGTGGAATTTTTCTTTGAGCCGTTCGGCGCCGCCTTGCCCGAAGATGTAATAGCGTTCGTCGGGATGCTTCTCGGGGGTGAACCATGCCATGTTTTCCACCACGCCAAGCACGGGCACATTCACTTTCTCGCCTGTGAACATGGCTATGCCGCGACGCACGTCGGCGAGCGCCACTTCCTGCGGGGTAGTCACTATCACCACACCGGTTATGCCGAGTGTCTGCACAAGCGAGAGGTGGATGTCGCTCGTGCCCGGGGGCATGTCGATGAGGAAATAGTCGAGTTCGCCCCAGTCGGCCTGTTCTATCAGTTGTGTCAGGGCTTTGGAGGCCATGGCTCCGCGCCACACAAGGGCGTCGTCGGCGTTTACGAGCAGGCCTATCGACAGCATCTTCACGCCGTATTTCTCTATGGGGATGATGAGGTCGCGGCCATCGACATTGTGCATGTACACCTGTTCGTCCTCGACACCGAACATTTTTGGCATCGACGGGCCGAATATGTCGGCGTCGAGCAGGCCCACTTTGTAGCCTTCGCGGGCGAGAGCCACGGCGAGGTTGGCCGATACTGTCGATTTGCCCACGCCGCCTTTGCCCGATGAGATGCCTATGATGTTTTTCACGCCCGGAAGCACCTGCGGCTTGGGAGCCAGAGCGGCTTGACGCGTCTTCACGGCAATATTGCCTTGAATTTCAACGTCTTTGCCTACATGGGTAAGAATTGCCGTCTCGGCCGATTTCACGAGTGAGCGTATAAACGGGTCGGTGGGCCGGTCGAATATGAGCGAGAACGATACCTTGTTGCCGTCGATGCGCATGTCGTCTTCCACCATGCCGAGCGATACGATGTCTTTGCCGTTGCCCGGATAGCGCACGGTGCGCAGGGCGTCGAGTATGAGGTTGGGATATAGTGTCATTGGTAATTGATCGTTAATAATTAGTCGTTCGTCATTTGGCTCATAAGCTCCGGCATTTGGAGCTCGCCTCGCGAGTAGCTGCGATAGGTGTCCGGTTCTATTTCTACATCGGGCTCGATTAGGGCCGGCAGGGGCGGGAGGACGAAACGGATATATTTTATTGTGAGGCCACGGTCGAGCCATTGCTGCTCGTAGTGGGTGCGGATTGGCGGCACGTGGCATTGCAGGGGCGATGCGTAGAGGTCGGTGATATCGAACTCGGGCGCGATGCCGTTGGCGCGGAGCATCTCGCGGGTGTAGGTAGAGAGGAATGGGCTGTCGGTTTTCAAATGCACCGTTCCGCCGGGAGTGAGCACGTGGCGGTACATTTCAAGGAACCGTGTGCCGGTGAGGCGTTTGCTTGCCTTGCGCATCTGCGGGTCGGGGAAAGTAATCCAGATTTCCGACACTTCGCCGGGGGCGAAAAACTCCGGAAGGAGCTCGATGGATGTGCGCAGAAATGCGGCGTTGGCTAAGCCTTCGGCCGCTACTTGGCGCGCGCCCGACCACATTCTTGCTCCCTTGATGTCGATGCCTATGAAATTTTTTTCCGGGGTGGTGCGGGCGAGGCCTACGGTGTATTCGCCTTTGCCGCATCCGAGTTCGAGTACGATAGGGTTGTCGTTCTTGAAATATTCATGCCAGCGGCCTTTCAGCGGAAAACCTTCGGCTCGAAGCACTGAAAACGGATATTGGAACACACATTCGAGACGGTCCATTTCCGCAAATTTGCGAAGTTTGTTCTTTCCCATGTCGGTGTCTATTTTCGGATAAGTTTGGATGTTGCGCGTGTGTCGTCGGCAAGGGTCACGCCAACGATGTAGATGCGGTTGGTCCACTGCGATGTCTCGATTGTGACTGTTGTGGTGCCCGCCGCGATGCGTGTGAGCAGGGTGCCCGCAGTATCGTAAAGCACGGCCTCGGCTATCGGCGAATGTGCCGAGCGAATCACTATGTCGGAGCCGTCGAAGTGTGCGCTTACAGTCTTCACGGCTTCGGAGTCGATGGTGAGAGTGGTCGACAGTTTCACTATGTCGAAATCTTGCCATTGTGCGGTGGTCTCGAAATCGTCGGCCAAGTCGCCGAGGGCATAAAGTTTCACAAGGTCCTGCCGCACGCCGTCCCACACGTTCTCGCCAAGGGCCGGTACTGCTGTGAGCTCGCGGGCGTCGATGCTTTCCAGCCCGGTCATGCCCTGCATGGCATGGTCGCCTATGTGCTCGAGGGCCGGGTAGAGGTTGAGCTGCACCACCTGGTCCATGCCTTTGAGGGCATATGAGCCTATCGTGGCTGTGGCCGGGGTGTAAGCCGAGGCGATGTCGAGCGAAGTGTCGTTTACGTAGGCATAATCGGGAATCTCTGTCACTTGCGCGTCTACTTTGGCAAGGGATGAGCATCCGAAGAACACGCCTTCGCCGAGGTCTTTCATGGCCGGGGCGAAAGCGGCATAGGTCAGGGCGGCGTTATGGGCGAATACACGAGGGGCGAGCGATGTAAGGGCCGAAGCCTGCGAGAGGTCGGCCACTTCGAGCCCGGCTCCGGCAAAAGCCTCGGTGCCAACCGATTTCAGCGCCGCGCCGAATTCAAAAGAGGCAAGGGCGGCATCGCCGCGGAAGGCGCGGTCGCCAATCGCGGTCACATTTTCCGCTCCGTTTACAGCCGTCAGCGCCGTGCATCCGGCAAACATGCGGGCCGGAAGCGTGGAAAGTCCGCCAAGGCTTACGTTGTCGAGAGCGGTACAGTCGGCAAATACAGATGTGCCGAAATCGGTCGATCCGTTGAGGGTGACTGTCTTTACGGCAGATCCGGCGAAGGCTCCTTCGCCAACCGACGCCACGGTTTCGGGGATAAACAATTCTTCGATGGCCGCACCGGCAAAGGCCGCGTCCTCGACGATAAGCCGCGATGTGGCCGGGAATTCGAATTGTGTGAACCGTGCCCCGGCGAATATTCCCGAAGGAATCACATTTTCGGGATAATACTCATCGTTGGCGCGAAACACGGCAATCTCGGCTTTCGAAAGGTCGAGCGACTGCAAGTTTTCGAGTCCCGCGATATATTTCAGGTCGGCGTAAGATATTGGCCCGTCGATTGCGAGCGAACTAAGGTCCGACGAGCTGCCGACGAGCGATTTCACCTGTCCGGCCTCTGTGGGCGAGATGGTGAGCGCCGCCGCGGAAATCCACGTCGGAAGTATCAGGCATAATATTTGGAATCTGTTCATAGTCAATTATAATACAAGGAGATGGAGATTCGTTTCAGTCGTATTGTTCAACCTGCAAAGATAGTGATTTTCTCTCGAAAATGCAAATTTTAGTCTCAGGGCAAAAATAAGACCGTGAATTGTCCGGCAGCCCTGACATCGGCTCCGTGTATTCCGTAAATTACGTGTATTCCGTTAATCTCCGTAATCTCCGTAATCTCCGTAATTCCCGTAATACACGTAATATACGAAATCTACGGAGGAGCGAGGCTTAGAAATTGGAGAGGAATTCGGTGAGGTTTACGGCGCGGTCGAGGCCGAGTTTCTTGCGCAGGCGGTAGCGCGACATCTCGACGGAGCGGAACGTGATGTTCATGAGCGGGGCTATGTCCTTGGAACTGAGGCCCATTTTGAGGTAGGCGCAGAGGCGAAGGTCGGCGGGGGTGAGTATCGGGTATTCTTTCGACAGGCGGGCGAGATAGTTTTCGTACACCACGTCGAAATTGCTGGTGAAGTTTTTCCAGTCGTCGTCGTGGCTGATGTTTTCGCTTATGAGCGACTTGATTTTTTCGATTTGCTTGTCGATTTTTGTAGTGGTTTCCGTCGAAAGCGACCCTTGTATGTGCGTGAGATGGTCGGAAATGTCGAGGAGTATCTCGTTTTTGCGTATCACGTTCATGATAATGTTGGAGAGCTCGGCGGTCTTGTGCTTGAAGTCGTATTCAAGTTTTTCCGATTTAAGCCGTTCGATTTCAAAGTCCTTTTCGAGGGCTTCTTTCTGTGCGGCGCGGTTTATTTCTTCCATCTCGCGGTTTTTGCGCAGCTCCATGGCTGTGGCGGCGCGGCGCGAGTAGATGCGGAATGCTATCCAGCAGAAGTATACTGTAACGAGCACGAGGATGAAATAGAACAGCTTTGCCACCGAGCTGCGATACCATGGCGGTAGCACGGTGAAGGGCAGGGTGGTGAATGCTGTGTGTCCGGTGAAATCGTCGACGGCTTTTACGTGGAATACATAGTCGCCTTCGTGGAGGTGGGTGTATTCCTTGCCGGTGGCGTCGGAAAGCGGACTCCATTGTTTGTCGTAGTTTTCGAGCATCACGGAATAGTGCACGGCCTCGTCGTCGCAAAATTCGCCGGAAAGGTATTCGAAACGCAGCGAATTAAGGGCGTATGGCACGGTGAGCGTGCGTTCGTTGTCGACGAAGATTATGCCGGCATAGAGTAGTGAGTCCTGGTTGGCGTAAACGGCGGTGATGCGTGGCGGAGTTTCCTGCGGCGGGGTGATGGGACGGTTGGTGGACACTTCGTAGAATCCGTCGCGGCACGGCACGAGTATTTTGTTGGGTGTCACGAAGTTGAGCTGTTCGTAGCCGGGAATGAAATTTTTTGCGAGGCGGCGGTAGGTGAGAGAGTCGGGCGATAGCGGAGCCGACCCGGCGATATTGCCGGAAAGCACGTTTACTCCGCGGTACGACACCACCCATGCCTCGTTGGCGGCGGGAGAGGTGTAGATTCGTGATGTGGACGTGGGCCCGAGAAGGTGGTTGATATTCTCTTCGGGGACGAATGTGCCTGATGCGCGGTCGAACCGATAGATATCGTCGGCAGTCGACACCACAATCTCTCCGAAAAGGCGCATCACCACATTGTCGTTGTCCGACGGCAGGCCATGAGCCGATGTGTATAGTTTTACGGTGGTGAATTTTGTGAAATCTTTGTCGGGTTTCAAACGGTAGACGCCTTTTAGCCAGTGTCCGATCCACCATTGTCCGTCGCTGTCTTCGAGAGGGCGTCCGCCAACGTCGGAATAGCCCTTGATTTTTCCGTCGGCCACCCACGTGCCCGCCGGCGTGCGGTGCAGCAGGTAGAAATCGTCGTAAGTGGAAGCCATGGCGTAGCCCGGTTTGGTCTTTATCGGGGTCACCGACCATGCTCCGGGGGCGTTCTCGATTTTGCGAAGCGACGGTCCGGTGCCGTAATATATGCCTGCGTCGCTTGAAATGAACAGGGTTTGTCCGATTGTGTCTATATTCCACACTTGGCCTTTGAGCAGCGATTTCACGTCGGGAATCCTCGCGGCGGCAGGCGCCGGATATTGCATGGCGTATAGTCCCTGGTTTGTGCCGAGATACAGGGTCTTGTCTTTGAGCAGGGTTACATATCCCGTGCCGAATGTTGATTCGGCGCCGAGAAGGTTGCGCACGGGCGAGTTCATCTGCACATAGTCGATGCCGTTGTCGAGGCATAGCCAGATATTGCCCAGGTTGTCGAATCCGCAACCGAGCACGGTGTTGTTTTGCAGGCCGGAATCTACATTAATAAAGGTGTTTTCGCCTGTGAGGAAGTTTTTAATCACGGCTCCGTTGTTTACGGTGCCGAATATTATTTCATTTTCGGATATGGCTGCCGAGAAACATTGGTTTTCTTGAAGGAATGAGTCGATATCGGTGTTGTATTTGTGCATTTCCGACCCGTCGAACAGAAACAGGCCGGAAAAAGAAGTCACCACCAGCAGCCTGTTGCCGGGCATTGGCAGCAAGGCGCATATTTTGTCGTGAATCAGGTCGGCCGAAGGCATGGCGCCGAGTTCTTCGCCGTTGACACGAGCCAGGCCGCCGTCTTGGAATCCTACATATATATCAGTGCCGAAAATGGCTGAGGCCGTTATCTTTTTTTGTGATTCAATATGGCGGCAAGCCCCGTTTCGGCAGCAAATGAGCATGTAGTCGGTCTGGAACCAGATGTCGCGGTCCTTTTTCATGATATGCCATACGTCGGAAAAAACGGGGGTGTTTTCCGGCAAGGCAGGCACGAGAGAACGGTAGCGGGGACGGTTGTTGGCAGAGTCGGGCTCGAAATATCCGAAATCGTAGGATGCGCCCACGTAGATGCGTCTCGACTCGTCGTCGGCGAGGACGCTTCGCACGGCGGTTTTGTTTAGCACGTTTGCCTTCTGCCATGAGCGAGAGTCGAAGAGCAACAGGCCTTCGTTGTTGCCAAAAAGCATCGCTCCGCTCCCGTCTTGCGACACAGCCCAGTTCTGCGAGCCGCCTGAATAGGTGTGCCTGGAAAAATTTTTCACGATGGGAAATGAAGCCCGTGTCTCTATCGGAAACAGGATGGAGAAAAGAGCGATTAAAGGAATCAAACCCGCAATTCTTTTTATGGTGGGGCAACTCATGGATTTTGAAAAAAGGATTTAGACAATGCAAAGATAATGAATATTTTGATGTGAGTTGCATTTTTGGCGAAATAAAATCGGCTAAAAAGTAATGTTGAGGATAAGGTATTGATAATCAATGGTGTGTGTTTTTGATGTTGTATTTATGTTGAGTGTGATTTTTACTGTTGTTGAGTTTTCGTGAATGAATTTTCTTGCAAATGAACGATTTGTAGTATAACTTTGCAACATGGTTCCGAAGTCAAAAGTGGCTCGGATTAGTTCACTTGACAAACTTCGGTAACGTCCCTTTTGCTTTTCTTTATACAAATTATTCGTTATAATAATATCAAGCAAGGGTACATTTTCCCCGGTAAAAAATTACACGATTCTTTTTTGTTTTTTTCTGTTTTTATCCTAAATTTTACCCAAATATCACAGACTGAATTTATACCCTATTTTGCATTTTAATCATCGTTCTCATAAAATAAGACAAGTAAATGTATTTTGAGTGAAGCGGAATCCGTGAGGATACCGCTTCATTTTTTTTCTGAAAGAAACAAACGTTTGCTTTTTAATGGCTATTTTTGTAACTTTGCGCTTATTATGGAAATGTCACAAACACTAAATAACATACTCCAGACCATAGGCGTGGCTGTGATAGTGATCATGGCCGTGGTGTGGCTTATACGCCGTATTATAAGGAAAAGGAAAGGTGATGCCGGCTGCGGCTGTTCAGACTGTGAAGGTTGCGACATAGCCTGCCCTTCAAAGCCTCGTCCGAAAGACAACGGCAAGTCTGTGTTGCCGTTTGTGGCCGTGCTGTGTCTTGGGGCGCAGTTTGCCGCTGCCTCGCATAACGAGGAAGCTCTCCGGAAGCTCGACGCTTTAATCGAGCATATGGCCGATTATACTCAGGTGCGCGAGGCTCAGTTTGAGGATTTGCGCCGTCAGGAAGCCGGAACTAAGAATCTGGAAGAGAAATTCTGGCTTACACGCACGTTGTTCGACCATTACACGGTGTTCGACTGCGACTCGGCCGCTTTGTATGGCGACCGGGCCATAAATATGGCGCGGCTGCTCGACCGTCCCGACCTTGAAGCCGAGTTGCATATCAAGAAGTCGTATACGCTCACGGCCATAGGCTTGCTCGACCAAGGGCTTGCCGAGCTTGAAATGGTCGACAAATCGTGTCTGTCGGCCGATGCAATGGTCGACTATCTGGGCCAGCGCGTATATTGGCTGACTCATTCCGACCAATATCGCAACATAACAAGCCAGGACGAGCCCTATTCCGCCGCCGTGGCTGCCGTGCTCGACTCCATAAATGATATAATCGAGCCGTCGCACCCCGAATACGTTTATTATTTGTCTTACCGGGCCATGAGGCGCGGCGCCGACGAGCAGAGGGCCGCTCTCGCCAAAGTGGAGCCGCTGATGGCTAATTTCAAATATGACAAGCACGAGGAGGCCAAGGCAGCATGGACCGTGTCGCAGCTGCACAAATTTCTTGGTGACACCCGCAGATATGAGGAAATGCTCATAAATTCGGCGTTTGCCGACCTCAGGGTGGTGAACCGCGACATCGCTTCCCTCGAAGATCTCGCCGATATTCGATACCAGGACGGAGATCTTGAACGTGCATATAAATATATAGGATACTGTATCGAATGTGCGGCCGGCTACAAGAACAGGGCCCGTGTGCTCGGCGTGGCCACAAAGCAGACCGATATCAACAAGGCTTATCAGGACCGTGTCACATATCTTCAAGGACAGACGCGCACTTATCTTTCGGTGCTGGTAGTGATGATTATATTCTTGCTGGGCACTACGCTTTACATATATTTCCAACGCCGACGTCTAAGCGCCTCTAATGTTGAGCTGCATCGAGCCAACGAGCGTGTGCAGGGCAATCTGCAAGGGCTGTCAGACGCTTATCAGCAGATTGCCTCGAATAATGAGCAGCTTCTCACGCTTACCGAAAGGCTGCGGTTGAGAAATGAGGAACTTGCCCTGTCGGAGACATCCAAGCGCGAGAATTTCGGCTCGCTGTTCATGCTGTGTTCAAAGTATCTCGACAAAATTAGCCAGGTGCGTCGCGACATAGGGCGTCAACTCAAAGCGAAGCAATATGACGCTGCTCTGTCGACTGTTGAAAATGCCGAGACCGGACAGGACGAGGTGAAGGATTTCCACGAGCAGTTCGACCGTCTGTTCCTGAAACTGTATCCGACATTTGTATCCGATTTCAATTCGCTGTTGCGGCCCGGCGAGGAGATAATACCCAAGGAGGAAGGCCGGCTAAATACCGACCTGCGCATCTATGCGCTGATATTTCTCGGCATCACCGACTCGGTGACGATAGCCGAGGTGCTTCATTGCGCGTCGCAGACGGTATATAACAAAAGAATGAAGGTGCGCAACAAGGCAATCGACGATAAGGACCGCTTTGTCGACCGCGTGCGAGCCCTCTCGCCCGAATCGGACCGCGGAGCCGGTAAAGTAGAGCCGGTGGTATAGGAACGCCAACCACCGGCTTGCATTATTATTTAACAGGCAGGGAGTGAATCCACCCGATAGGAACACAATTGATTAAAAATAATTTGTGAAATCAGGGCACAAGCCGGAATTCCAGTGCATTAATATTTAACAGGCAGGGGGTGAATCCACCCGGTAGGAACACAATCCTCCGGATTGTGATTATATTTTTTCACAATCCGGAGGATTCTTTGCCTTGCAAAGCGCTTCGCGATCAGTGTTCCTACATAATTGATTCAAAATAATTTGTGAAATCAGCGAAATTTGTGTAATTCGTGGTAAAAAAGAGCGCGACCGCGCTCCGGGGTACACAAATTTCACAGATTGCACGAATTTCACAAATTTCTTTCCGAATAGCTACGCGATTCTTTCGCAATGGTTTATTTTTTGCGGGGAGCGTAGCGAACGGGATAGGACGGGCGTGTGCGGCCGGTGATGATATTGTTAAGTTTGCCTCGGTTGAGTTGGCGGCGTATGCCCGATACGTGGTCCATATACACTTTTCCGATGAGGTGGTCGTATTCGTGCTGGATGATGCGTGCGAGGAATCCGGAGAATTCTTCTGAGTGCTGCTCGAATTTTTCATCGAGCCATGTAAGGCGCACGTGCTCGACGCGTTTTACGTCTTCCGACAGGCCGGGAAGGCTGAGGCAAGCCTCGGAGCGGGTCTCGACAGGGCCGTCGAGCACTTCGAGGGTGGGGTTGATGAGGGCTTTTTTCCAACCGGCACATTCGGGAAATGATTCTTCGAGAGGCGAGGCGTCGATTACGATGAGCTTGATGTTGCGGCCAATCTGCGGGGCGGCCAGGCCTACGCCTTCGGAGAAGTACATGGTTTCGAACATGTCGTCGATCAACTGCGCCAGCCCTTCGTAGTCGGCTGTTATTTCCTGGGATGTTTCACGGAGCACGGGGTGTCCGTAAAGGTATATGGGGAGTTTCATTTTATGATTGATGTATGGTTACGGGTTTGTGGAGGAGAAAGAGGATAGCGATGAGAGGTAGTCGTTAAGGATTATGGCGGCGGAGATTCGGTCGACCATGGCTCGGTCGCGCCGGTCGGTCTTTTTAAGGCCGCCGTCGAGCATGGCTCGGTGGGCGAGAACGGATGTGAAGCGTTCGTCGGAAAAGACAAACGGCATGTCGGGCAGCAGTTTTTGCAGGCGCGCCACGGCCGGGCGTAGCCATTGCTGCGATTCCGAGGGTTCGCCGCGCATGGTTGTGGGCAGCCCGACTATTATTTTGTCGACGGTCTCGCGCGAGCAGTAGGCGGTGATGAATTTCTCGAGGTCGCACGTGCGCACGGTGTCGAGGGGGTTGGCTGCTATGCACAGAGGGTCGGTCACGGCTATGCCGCAACGTTTGCGTCCGAAATCTATGGCAAGGAGTCGTCCCATTTCGGGCGCAAAGTTACAAAAAATCCGCGAAACGGGCAAGGTAAAAATCAGGGAAGTGGCGCGCGGGGAAATGCGTCGATATATGAGCCGGGTGTGGAGTTGACGATGCGTATTCCGCGCGTGGCGGCAAACCGGGCTATGGTGTGGTAGGAGGCGAAAGCTATGCGGAAGCTGTCGAGGATGGTGTGGAGCGGGCGGTGGAGGTAGTCGGTGCGCACTCGCGCCAGTTCTTTGTCGTTGTCTTTGTAAAAATGCGGCTGTATCGACACCACCCGGTTGTTGTCGTTGACAGATATTGTTTTCATCCACGAATGGTCGGCTCCGGTGAGGTATATTTCCTTGAATCCCATGGCGATGGCGGCCATAATCGAGGGAATGAGCACGTTGCGCGGGCGCGGCATGCCCCATCCGCGGGCAAAGGCTGCGTTTTCGAGGGGGAGGAAGCCTTCGACGGCGATGTCGTTTACCGTGAGGGTGTCGATGTTGACAGACGCGGGTATGAGGCGCCGCCGGCGTGCGGGCACTATCAGGGTCATGGGCCAGTCGACGCGCGCGAGGTTGTCCCACAGGCGTGTTACGTTAGGGTCGTCGGTCGCGGAGAAAAAATGCGGGTCGATGAGCACGTAATAGCGCGGGCGGAGCGTGCGGAATTCCGGGGCGTTTGCCGCGAAATTCACGGCGAGGGTGGGGTGGGCCTGCAACGAGGGCAGGCTCTCGGCTATGGTTTGGTTGAGCGACGGGCCGTTGGCGAGGATAATAAGCGGGCGCGATGTGTCGGCATCGGCCTTTATGATTGTGGCACGGCGGCGTTGCGTGAGCAGCTTCACGATGCTTTTTGCCGTCTGTCCGAGCCGCGAGGCGAAGGAGGCTATTTTGTCAGAGGCTGTTTTTGTCATAGACGTGGGTGCGGAGATATTCGGTGACGGGCGTGGGGCGGAACGAAGGGTAGGCGGCTGTGAAATTTTCAGGACAGGTGGCGTCGGTGGTGAGCCGGTCGAAGAATTGGCGGCCGTACCAGATGCGTGCCAGGCGCGGAGGGATGGCAAAGAGCCGTTTGCCGTCGATGCGGCAGGCTATGGCGTCGGCAAGGTCGGAGATGGCAGGGTCGGTGCCGTCGGTGAGGGTAAGCGTTTCCACGGAGCCGGCTGCCATCATGGCTGCGCGGGCCACGTCGACGCCATGCACCACCGATATGCGGGCCTCGCAGCCTTTTATTGTTACGAAGCGTCCGGCATAGATGCTTTCGGCGATGCGGCGGGGCAGTCCTGTCATGCCCGTGGCCACGATGCAGGGGCAGTGGAGCACGGCCAAAGGAAGGCCGAGGCGGCGCGTTTCGGCATCGAACGCGGGGTCGGCGTTGGCGGTGGTGTCGTCGGTGACGATTCGCACGGCACGTGTTGGCGCCGACTCTTCATCATAGGCAGGTTCGCCGTCGGCGATTCCGGCTTCGCGGCGCAGATATGGAAGCAGGAAGTCGTTGCCGCAGAGGTCGAACAGTATGTCAGATATTCTGTGCATAGTTTTTCATTATGAGGTAACAAGCGGTGAGGCCGGCGGCCATAAGGGCGCAAAATACCCACATCCACCGGCGCAGGCTCTTTTCGTGACGCAGATTCAGCACCACATACACGGCTCCGAGGACGAGAATGGGGGCAAAGGGCGTGCCGTAGCGCGAGACAGTGCCTCCGAGCATGTAGGCCGGAGCCAGCCAGCAGACTGCGGCCCAAAGGTATAAAAATTTCAAGGGTTTTGTCGACCGTCGCCAGCCTTTTGCAATATAATAGAGAATCAGGCCGCCAATGATATACCAAGGGAAAGCAAACCGGTAATAGGTGGCGGCGTAGCCCATAAAATGTCCGCCGCCGCTTAAATCCCAAGGGAAAGGAATGAGAAATTGAACAAGAATCCCGGCCGGAAACACTATTAGCTGCTGCCATATGTGCAATCCGCCGTCGCGGTTGATGACGGATAGCCAGACGTCCTGGTTGGAGCCTTTATGGTTGTCTGCCATAAGGCCGATGTTGGCTTGCCCCATGTCCTGCACGGCAATGCCCATGGCAAGGCTGCGTTCCAGCGCGTACATGGCTATGATTGTGGCCACGACCACGGCGATGGCCACGCTGTAGCGTCGCCAATTTAAACACGGCGTCATCAGAATCACGCCCAGCAGCATCATCGAGGCCATGGAGGTGCGCAGCCATATTACAGTCACGACGGCGACAACAGCCACGGCCAGCCATTTCGGGCGACGGATGTCGACCATGGCGCGGGCAAAAGCCGGCACAGCACAGCACAGGAGCGCGTCCTTGGTCATAAGAGCCGACATGTATAAAAACGCCGCCACGGCAAAAATCATAATCATGCCCCACATCCCGGCATATGCGGCGCCCTGCCGCGATGGGATGAGCCTTGCGGCAAGGCTGCCGGTGAAAATGCCTCCAAGCAATATGGCCGTGCCATTCACCGCCATCGGAGCTATGACCGACCGGCCGAACAGCTTGATGCACGCCCACACCACCGAGATGTGGCCGAGGAACATATCGTCGACCGGCTCAACGTCGTGATAGCCGGCCATATAGAGCGCGCCACGCCACGACCGCGCCGGATCGTAAAGCAGCCCCGGGTTGTCGAGGCCCGTGCCGCCCACATTGGCGAAATAATACCAGTTTACGGAAATGAGCGTCGCGGCTGCCGTCGCGGCCACTGCGAGCACTGCCCATCCGCCGGCACTCCGCCACGACATGCGGCTGTAAACCCCTGCTGCCGCCGCGCCCATCGCAAGAAGCGCGGCCAGTCCCTGCCAGTACATCCTGTTTGGCATCACGGCAAGCATCACCGCGCACGCCGCGGCATACGCCACAGCCCCTATGGCAATCCATCTTGGCCGGATTGCCCGATGAGCGGGAGAGGCGTGGAGCGTTTGACTGTGCACGTTTTTTATCATCATTTGATAATTTTTGCAAAAATACGCAAAAAACTACATCCGTGCAAAGCCTTTTTTATCAGCAGAAAGGAGAGAGGAGAAATGAGTGCCAAATCCGATAATGTCAGATTAGGTTGAAGAATTTCATCAGGATGTTCCTAAACACATTATCCAGCTAATTCAGATTGGAAACATACCAAGCTATACCCCCGGCTTCAGTCCATTTGTAATGATATTGCGTATTTAAATCGTAAAGAGTTGTTGTTGACGCCAAATCGCCATTTGTATGATCTATATATATGCTATAGCCTCCAATATCATCGTAAATACGTGGATTAAAATTTTTAGTTAATTCGTTCCAACTTATCTGCCTGTCTATTATTTCATCATACGATTCATGTATCTGCTTAGCTTCAGATAAGGTCATAAGTCTCCATTTTCCATTTTTATCATCGGGCTCATAGTTTGATGAGTATTCAGTTGCTTCATTCCACGATAAAATGGGGTCACTGCCACGACTATTTGCTAAAATTATTGACATACTTCTATTAATTAAGACAACGCCAAGGGGTTTTAATATATTTTTTTGTGTATCAGAAAGACCAGAGTATGTGTATTGGGAATAGTACCGTCGCATACCATCCTTTGTATTAACAAAGGCCATGTTGCCTGTTTGGATTTCGTCATCGGGCAGGTTGGGTTCGTTCTCTATATTGTTAAAATCTAACTTGTCAACAGCAGAAGACATTGCGTATACTATGTCCTCTAAATTCAAAGGGTTGTCATAAAAGTTTTTTAAGATATCATAGGCGTTTTCTTCTCCGGATAATTTGTAGAAAAGTTCATCGCTTGTGCCCAAGGCAACAGCAGTTTCAAGACATTTTTTGAAATATGGAAAATATTTATCTTTTGAATATTGATAACTAAGGTAATAGTACGTAAGGGTAAGTTTGCAGATATCTTCCGCATTTAATTCGTCAAAAACAGCATATGCTTCATATGCATGTTGTGAGATTACATTTTCTGTTAATTTAGAACAGGCAGCCCTAAAAGCTATATCTACGTCTTCATTGGATGAGGAGCAAGAATATGTCAAAATTGACAAAATGGGCAAAAACAATAGTAAGCAAGTTTTTTTCATAAGGATAGAATTGCTCTATGAATTTATGTATAATTTACCAACTTGTCGGTACATCCTCAATATAGTGGTTATAATCCATCGTCCATTTTAGGGCATATATTCCTTCGCCGAACGGCTCGTCTGCCTTTTTAAGAGTATAATTGTTTCCCTCATAATCAATCACGTATTCACCATTTGATTTTTTGTATATGCGATATTGTTTGTCGGAACGGGTTTTAGTGTAATTAAGCCAATCAATGGTGTAGACATTGACTTTGCCGACGTAAGTGCCAGAATGAGCGAAGTTCTCCACCGGGCCTGAATCCCACAGCACCTCCTTTGCTTTTTCTTTCGTACAACTCGAAAGAAAACATATAGAAATTAAGACAATGATAAAAATTACAATTTGAGACGATGATTTCATATTTTTATACTTTAATTCCGTATTGGGTGCAACATTTAATTTTGTTTTCTGTCCTTGATTAGAAACTACTGGGCCAGTAAAAATGTATTATTCCTTATCTTTTGTAGCTTTTAAGATTCGATTCCGATTTTTTAATTGAATCATTGTAGGCTGTTTTATTTTATGGGGTTGTTTGGAGCCGAGCCGGTGCTTCCGATATGGCTTTTCCATTCGTATCCGCAATTTTTGCAAACTTTATGTCCATTACGTGTGGTTGGATTCCACTTAGTGTTGCTGTTGGGACATTTCCCGTATGATGGGCCGTGGTTTTTAAAGGATGGATTGTCCGAATTGTTGGTCTGGTTATATGAAATGTCGGTTTGAGGGCAAGACCAATACTGGGATTGTCCATTCGCGTATATAATCTGGACTATATCTCCTTTTTTGAAAAACCATCTCCAGGGTGTGGTTGGTCCCAATATGAGTCCGCCTCCGTTGCCAACGGTTTGGTACTCAGAATTGTTGCGGTCGGAGGATTGAGCAACGACTTGGACGGTGAGATTATATCCACTTTGATTTTGACATTTGAAATAAATGTGTCCGTCATTCTCAATGTTAAACCCACCGAAAAACTGTGCGTGTGCCATTAATGTAAGCACACAAAATAGGAATATGAATGCGAATCTTTTCATGGCTAATTTCAATTAAATCAGGAAGTAAACCAGCAGGAAAATTACCAATAAAACTCCTGCGATTAATACGAATGCTTTTTGCGTGTTTTCTTTGTCGAGATCAAAAACGGATTTTAAGATTAATGTGACAATGCCGCCGATTATTGCAGCGGGAATAAACATTAGAAATAAGTCAATCAGGAATCCGACGACAGTCAGGGCTTCGTCGGGATGTTTGCTGATTTCGTATACTCCTCTTGCTGCGGTATCCCATTTCCCGGCAAATATTGCAGGGGCGCAAGATGTTATAAGAATTGAAATGGATAAAAGACGGTTCATTATGTGATATATATTTATGGTAGTTATTCGGGGTGGAGGAAGTCGGAGAGGGGGGATTTGTAGAGGGTGAAGGTGTGGGTTTTGGAGGGGTTGGATTGGGTGATGCGGAGGGTGACGGTGGCTTTCATGGCTTTGAGGGCGTCGGCTTCTTCGGCAAGTTTTGTTGTGGCGGTGTCGTAATACATATGGTCGTATTCGTCCCAGTCGGATTCGGTTTTTTGTGCAAGGTCTATCAGGGTGTCGTGCCAAGAGCGGCAATTTACATATTGCCCTGCGTTTATTTGTTGGATGGCGGTATGAATTTCATAAAAAGGGGTGTTGAGGATTAGGGTATGCTTGCCGCCGGCGTATGATTCGGTGTAGCTTTGGCGGTCGTTTTGCTCGAGATTGGAGAGGGAGAATGAGGCTTCGCGGTTGTCGATGGAGAGTGTGAGGCGGTATTCGAGTTCGTGGCCGGAGAGTTGGTCGCCGAGGGTGGAGGTGATGGTGAATGACCACATTGGGTTGTCGAATTTGGAGGAGACTGTTATGTTGTCGGCGACGAGGGTCTCGATGTCGGGTGTGCCAGGCTGTTCGGGATTGCCGGAGGGGTCGGCGGGTTCGTCGCCGCCGCAGGAGGTGAATGTGGCTATTGTCAATGCTGTGGAGAGTAGCATTGAAAGAATCTTGGGGGTAGATTTCATGTAAGGTTGTTTGCTTTGATTGGTTTTGGCAAAGGTAGGGGTTTGGGGGCAAAAAGGGGGCGGGGACGTGTGTTGGATGGGGTGACGGTTGTGTATCGGATTTTAAGACAGGGGACCCGGCGTTGAAACGCGGGGCACGGTGGCGGCCCGAGGGGGTGTTTTTCACAAGCCGGAGGGTTCTTTGCCTTGCAAAGCGCTTCGCGGTTAGTGTTCCTGCTTGTGTTCTTACTTTTGCAAGCCGGAGGGGTGGGTTCCTATGGAGCGGGAGAGGTCGTCGAAGAAGTTATGGCCGAGGGCGCGGGATATGCGGGCGAGCAGGAGGATGTCGATGTTGTCTTTTTCGAAGATTTTGTAGGCGTGGGTGCGGGAGCAGCATATTTTGCGGGCGAACCAGGCTACGCTGCGCTCTTGCCGGCGCAGCTCGTCGCGTATCATTGCTCCTATTGTTTTTTGCATGGTCGGAGGGCTGGCAATTCTCTCCCTATTTGCCGTTGTGGTATGAGAAAGGTGTGGGGGAGATTATTTGCTTTATCCGGTGACAGGCTTCTCGCATCGCCTCAGAGATTGATAAAACAACAGCCCCACACCGATGCGCTATATATTACCCTGTCTTGGGGTAGGTATAAAGCCACCAATGTGGTGCTATTTGCAGGTATCTTAATCTCTGTTGGAAATTTTGCGAGAATTTGTCACAGAAGATAGTACAAATAACACCTTTTCAGATGTGTTGAGCCAACTTTTCGGCTCTATTATTTGTGTGCAAAGTTAGAAATATTTTTTATTTATTGGGGCCGGTTACGGATATTTGTTTTATATTTGGGGAAATTTATTTTTTTATGGCTAAAAGTAGTAAGAAGAAGGTTCAGTCCGGAGGTTTTTCGGAGAAGAAGTATATCCGCGAGCGGGTGAGGAATCTGCCTGTGGAGGTGTGCTATTATATCCCGGGATGGGAGGAGAGCGGCGAGACGTCGGTATTGGTTGTTCGCCGGCATCCGCAGGGGACGCTGACTGTGGGCGCGTATCTTGTGGATACGTGGTGCACTGGGGTAAAGGATACGTGGTATGTGTTCAGTATCCCGCAGGATGAGTTTGATGATATTCTGGACCGTTTTCCTCCGATGGAGGAGATTGGGTATGCGGAGGTGCATAATCTGATTTTGGGCGCGGTGGAGTTTGCGGAGGAGGCGGGTATCGCGCCTCATCGTGATTTTGCCTTGACGCAGTTTATTCTTGATGAGGATGGTGATGATGTTCCTCTTATTGAGTATGTGTATGGGCGTGACGGGCGTCATTTCTTGTGCTGTGAGTCTCGTCTGGAGGCGAGCCGCTATCTGCCGGCGCTTGAAAAGAATGTGCCGGGCGCTTATGATTATGTCATCGATGACGGGGATGATGATGAATTGGATGAATGTGATGAATCGGAATATGATTTTGTAGAATAGGTTTTTTTCAATCCGGAGGGTAGGGGCTCGGTGCTTCTTTCGCAAGCCGGAGGCTCGCGTTCCTGCCGGGTTGCTGTTGCAGCCGGTTTCGTTCCTAAGTAAAAAAAGCGCATGGGCGGGTGCTCATGCGCTTTTTGGGTTGGTGAAGGATAAGGACTTTGTGTCAGGTGTCGTTTTCCTCTTTGTCTTTGCCTCGGTTCTTGGCTTTGTTTTTTGTTTTCTCGGTTGAGGAGGTGTTCATGTCTTTTTCTTCTTTGAGGTCGAGCTCGTTGCCTTGCTGGTCGATTACGCGGTATTGGAGCATTGCGAGGGCTTGGTCGGGTATGATTTTGAATGTGCGTCCGAGCTGGCGGCGCCATGTGCCGTAGATGGATGAGAAGAGGCCTTTTTTGATGTATGCCTCGACGTATGGGTGGACGTACATGCGGAAGTTGCGCAGGCCGAGCACGTTTACTACGTATTGGAGTTTTTCGAAGAGGGTGTCGGTGAACAGTAGCGATGGCATCACTTCTCCTTTGCCGAAGCATGAGGGGCATGTCTCGGTTGTGACGATGTCGAGGACGGGGCGCACTCTTTGGCGTGTGATCTGCATGAGGCCGAATTTGCTCAGGGGGAGTATGTTGTGGCGTGCGCGGTCGTTTGCCATGACTTCGCGCATGTGGTCGTACAGGGCCTGGCGATGCTCGGCTTTGTTCATGTCGATGAAGTCGATGACGATGATTCCGCCCATGTCGCGGAGGCGGAGCTGTCGTGCAATTTCGTCGGCGGCGCGGAGGTTGACTTCGAGTGCGTTGCTTTCTTGGTCGGGCGCGGCTTTTGAGCGGTTGCCTGAGTTTACGTCGATTACGTGGAGGGCTTCTGTGTGCTCGATGATGAGGTATGCTCCTGATTTGAATGATACTGTTTTCCCGAACGATGATTTTATTTGTTTTGTGATGGAGAATTTGTCGAAGATCGGAATGTCTTCGGCGTAGAGTTTTACGATGTCTTTGCGTTCGGGGGCTATGAGTGCGACGTATTTTTCAATTTGGGTGTATACCTGTGCGTCGTTTACGGTGATGCTTTCGAAGGATGGGCTGAAAACGTCGCGGAGCATTCCTACGATGCGGCTTTCTTCTTCGAAGATTAGTTCGGGGGCTGTGGCCTGCTGTGCTTTTTTTATTGTCTCGTCCCAGCATCCGATGAGTGTCTTGAGTTCGTTGCAGAGTTCGGCTGCTCCTTTGCCTTCGGCTGATGTGCGTACGATTACGCCGAAGTTTTTCGGCTTTATTGATGCTATGAGTTGCCGTAGGCGGAGTTTTTCTTCGGTGCTTTTGATTTTTTGGGATATTGAGATTTTGTCGGTGAATGGCATCAGGACGATGTATCGTCCGGTGAATGCTATTTCGGTGGTGAGTCTTGGGCCTTTTGATGAGATTGGTTCTTTGACGATCTGTACGAGCAGCTGCTGGCCGGGGGCGAGTGTGTCGGTGACTGAGCCGTGCTTGTCGATGTCGGGGAGGAGTTTCATCTTTGAAAGGCTTGGGATGCGTTTTGTATCGCCGAGCAGGTCTTTGATGAATGCGTTGTAAGAGGCGAAGTGTGAACCGAGGTCGAGATAGTGGAGGAAAGCGTCTTTGTCGTATCCTACGTTTACGAAGGCGGCGTTTAGCCCGGGCATAAGTTTTTTCACCTTAGCCAGGTAGATGTCGCCCACGGCATAGGCTATGTTTCTCGCTTCTTTTTGAAGGGATACAAGCCTTGTGTCCTCCGTGAGTGCGATAGAGACTTCGGAGGGCTGGACATCGACTATTAGTTCGCTTTTCATGTAAGGGGTTGAGTACTTGTTTTTTTTGAAGGGGTTAAAAAAATCAAAGAACAGACTTAGACAGGACTACCCAAACAGTGTGCCCCCATTCTAAGTATGTTCTTGGATTTTACGATGTGGTCCCGAGGGTGTAAACCGGGAAGAAGCGGAATTGCGCCACAATGGGTGACGCATCCGGCTTATTTCTTCTTGTGACGGTTCTTACGGAGACGTTTTTTGCGTTTGTGAGTAGCCATCTTGTGGCCTTTTCTTTTCTTTCCGCTGGGCATTTTAGCAAAAATTAAAGGGTTAGAAATATGGTTGAATTAGTTTTGTATCGATGTTTTTTGGAAGGTTATTTTACGTCTTCCATGAATGATTTTGCGGGTTTGAAAGCCGGGATTTTGTGCTCGGGTATCACGATTGTGGTGTTTTTTGTGATGTTGCGGGCTGTTTTTTCGGAGCGTACTTTTATGATGAAGCTGCCGAATCCGCGGAGATAAACGTTTTCGCCGTTGATGAGGGATTCTTTGACAACTTCCATGAATTTTTCGACGGTCTCGAGCACATGGGCGCGTTCGATACCTGTTGCGCGGGTTATTTCGTTGACGATATCGGCTTTTGTCATTGCTGTATCTTTATGTCTGTGGTTAGTTAATGGGGTGCTGTTTTGAGGCGTAGTTTGCAGGGGCCCGCGTGGGCCTTTTTATTTTGCAAGTGCAAATATCGGAATTTTTTTTGAATCAATAGCAAAAAAATGTGCTATTTTGTTGATTTTTTTTCATTTACACCGATTTCGTTGGTTTTTGGGGTTTCTTTTTCGGGCTGTGGGGTGTCGGTGTCGTCGAGGTCGTCGGTGGTGATTTCGGGGGATTGGGCGGTGGCGCGGATGGCTTTCCGGTGCTCATTTCCGAGCAGGGTTCCTTCGATGAGGCATGCGAGGGCGAATGTGGCGAGCGCTATGCCGGTGATGAGCATTGTGGCCGACTCGGGCATTGCTCCGCGCCGGAGGATGGTGTAGACGGCTTCGGCCACGAGCGCCATGGGGAATATGTATAGCCATCCGGGGAGCCGCACGGGGCGGGTGCCGGCAGCCAGGAGGAAGAATTGCCACAGGGCGCATACGGCAGAGAGGAGCCCGAAGACGAATGGTATGAGGGGGGAGAATGTGGATGTGAACACGAGCATGCTTATGCCGAGGACGATTGCTCCGGTGTTGGTGATGATCGAGAGGATGCGGGCGAATCCTTTTATGCTTCCGCGGCCGATGCTGAAGCATATCATGTTGATGAGGCCTACGGCCACGAAGAGTATTCCTCCGGCCACGACGACATGGGCCGCTGTCATGTTGCGGAAGTAGATTAGCGCGGCGGCCGCTATGGCGGCGATGATTCCGATTGCTGAGATTGTACGTCCTTTCATTTTCCGATATTGTTTTGTTTGTTGTTTTGTATTATCAACAATCAATGTGGTGTGTGGGTTTGGAGGTCGCGTTGCTCGAATGTGGAGAATAGGCTTCGCCATGTGTCGGGTATTTCGAGGGCTGTGGAGTTGCGTGGGTCGAATCCGACCATGACGGAGCGGCATTCGCATTTTGTGGCTTTGGTGCGTGTGTCGACTACGCGCTGGAGGAGTATGAGCGAGTGCACGGATATTGATTCGATTGTGGTGACGACTTCGATTTCGTCGCCCCAGAATGTGGGGGCCATGAATGTGCAGTTGATGTTGGCGACCACGAGTGTTTCTTTGTGCCAGTCGAGGGTGTCGGCGAGGGTTTCGGAGAAGTATCGCACTTTTGCAAGGTCCATATACTGGAGGTAGGCTCCGTTGTTGACATGGCCGAGTATGTCGATGTCGGCGAAGCGCATCTGCACGGGTACGTGGTGGCGGAATACGGGTTCTTTTTCTTCCATTATATATTCATTATATATTAATGTATTATTATTTGTGTGATGACGGGGCGTCCGACTGCGGAGTTGATGCGGTCGACGAGGGCGGGAGCGAGGAATAGCAGTTCGTTTTTGAGCGCCGCGGATGCTATGGTGACGTGGAGGGTGTCGCGGTCGATCCATCGGCGTGTTGTCTGGCGGTTGATGGCCGGGCCTACTATCTCGCTCCAGAGGAAGCATGCTTGCTGGCGGTCGAATTCGTCGGATTTTCCGGTTTGCTCGATAGCCCGGCGGATTATTTCGCCGATTGACAGTGCTTCTCTTTTTTTCATCGTGATGTTTCGCTGATTTTTTCGAATGATCCGCCGGCGACGTGCCACATGGCGTATTCTCCGGCGCGTGCGAGGAGCTCGTCGAGGTGTTTGCGATTGGTGTCGGTGATGAAGATTTGGCCGAATGTTTCGGAGCCGACCACGTCCATGATTCGGCCTACGCGCCCGGCGTCGAGTTTGTCGAAGATGTCGTCGAGGAGGAGCAGGGGTGTCATGGCGGAGGCTTTTTTTATGAATTCGAACTGGGCCAGGCGCAGGGCTATGGTGTAGGTTTTTATCTGGCCTTGTGAGCCGGTGCGCCGGAGGGGCATTGCGGCGAGGGTCATCTCGATGTCGTCGCGGTGTATGCCGGCGGTGGTGTATCCCACGGCTGCGTCACGGGTGCGGCGTTGTTCGAATATGTCGACGAGCGATGTGCCCGGGGCGAGGAGGTGTGAGGTGTAGGCGAGGGCTGCCTGCTCGTCGGTTCCGGAGATGAGGCGGTAGTATCTTCCGAATATGCCGGTGAGGAGGGCGGTCCAGTCGCGGCGGGCTGCGGCGATGTATTCGGCTGAAATTTCCATTCCGGCTTCGATGGCGAGGAATAGCTCGCGGTCGGTGACGCCGGACTTGAGCATTTTGTTTCGTTGCTCGAGGCCGCGGTTGTAGCGGATGAGCATGTCGAGATAGCGGGGGTCGGTCTGGGCGATGATCATGTCCATGAACCGGCGGCGTTCGTCGGCGGGCCCGGTTACGAGGTCCATGTCGGCCGGGGATATGAGCACCAGGGGGAATTTGCCCAGGTGTTCGCTGAGGCGTTTGTAGTCTTTGCCTCCGCGCCGGAATGATTTGCGGCGTCCTTGGCGAATGCCTACGGTGAGTTCTTCGGCGATGCCTTTGCGGAGGTATGTTCCGCGGAGCATTGTGAAGTCGTCGCCGCGGCGGATTAGCATTGGGTCGAGCGCGCCGGTGAAACTTTTGCCTATTCCGAGGTAGTATATCGCGTCGAGGAGGTTGCTTTTGCCCATGCCGTTGTCGCCGAGGAAGCAGTTTGCTTTCGGCGAGAGTTCGAGGCGGGCCTCTCCGATGTTTTTGAAATTTACAGCTTCAAGTCCGGTTAGAATCATTTGGCGCGGAAATTGTCGTCGAAGAAACGGATGTGGTCTTCTGCGGAGCGGCGCCAGTATTTATGTGAGTGGACGCCCGGCCGGCTCTGATAGGTGTGCTTGATGCCTTTTTTGAGCAGGGCCTTGTGGAGGTTTTCGTTCACTTCGGCGAAGAAGTCGCCGGAGCCGCAGTCGAAGATTATATTGAGGGTGCCGTCTTCGAGGGCAGGCACGAGGTTGATTACGGTGTGGCTGTCCCATGAGGCACGGTTTTCGCCGATAGGGCCGAGCCATTGGCTCATGTGCCATTTTTCGGGGAACGGGCGTATGTCGACGCCGCCGCTCATGGAGCCGGCGGAACCGAAAATGTCGGGATGGCGCATTGCGAGCCAAAGCGCGCCGTGGCCTCCCATGCTGAAGCCGGTGATGGCTCGTTTGTCGGGAGAGGGGAGGGTGGGAAAGGAGTCGTCGATATAGGGCACGAGCTCGGTGGTGATGAATGTTTCCATTGCCATTTCGGGGTGCTTGGGCGAGTCCCAGTACCAGCTGTCGCGTCCGTCGGGCATGACGAGCACCATGCCGTATTGGTCGGCATATCGGCCGAGGCCGGGGTCGGTGATTGTCGTCCACGAGGTGTAGTCGCCTCCGTGGCCGTTGAGCAGGTAGACCACCGGGAAGCGGGCGCCGGGCATGGCGGCGCTGTCGGGGGTTATTACTGTGACTTTCATCGGGCTTTCGATGGCTTTTGCCGGCACTTCGATTACTTGGGATGTGTAGCATAGGGCGGCGCTCCATGCAAACAATACAGCTATGAATAGAAGGAATCGTTTCATAAGATAGTAGATTATGAGGGCTAATAGTTGGCAAAGATACGCAACTTTGTCGTGAAGCGCAAGTGCCGAGGGTCGATAAAATCAAAAATAGCGAAAAAAAACGGCTAAAATTTGCAAATTATAAAAATTCGTTCTAACTTTGCACCGCAAAACCGATGCCTCGATATAAGGAGAGATGGCAGAGTGGTCGATTGCGGCGGTCTTGAAAACCGTTGAGGGTCACACCTCCGGGGGTTCGAATCCCTCTCTCTCCGCTTATGAATTAGCCCGATTGGAAAGGTGCCGGAGTGGTCGATCGGGGCGGTCTCGAAAACCGTTGTACCCTTGCGGGTACCCAGGGTTCGAATCCCTGCCTTTCCGCTTAGAAAGCCGCTGATTTTCAGCGGCTTTTTTTTGTGTGAAGAGGGGTGGGTTTGTGGATACAAGTCGTAATTCCGGTGCATTATTATTTATCTGTCGGCGAGTGAATCCACCCGATAGGAACACAATCCTTCGGATTGTTTCCTACATAATTGATTCAAAAAAAATCTTTCCGAATCTCTACGCGATTCCGTGCGCCGATTTTGCGGCTTGTGCCGTTTTTTTGCTCATTAGTGTTTGCCGGCGGCTGATGGGGCGGTGTGGGTTGGTTGGGGAATGACCGTGGCTAAGATGTTGAGTGATTGGGTGAATGAAAATTTAACATATGCGAAAAATGTGTTAAAAAAGTAGCGAAATGTTTGGAAATTAGGAAATTAATGCGTAACTTTGCAGTGCTTTTCGGAGCAGCCAACGGCTTGCCGATCGTTAAGATTTTGACAGTCAAAACGATAGGTGGGTTTTGGTTGCGGGTCTTTGAGTAAAAACTTGAGGATTGAAAAGCGTGAGAAATATTGAAACAATAGCAATAACGAACAGATAAAATTAAAGTAAACCAACCACTAAGATGCCTACTATTTCGCAATTAGTAAGAAAAGGACGTGTGGCACTCGTCGACAAGAGCAAGTCTCCCGCTCTTGATTCGTGTCCCCAGCGTCGCGGCGTTTGTGTGCGTGTGTACACTACGACCCCCAAAAAGCCTAACTCGGCAATGCGCAAGGTGGCGCGTGTCCGTCTCACCAATGGTAAGGAAGTCAACTCCTATATTCCCGGTGAAGGCCACAACCTTCAGGAACACTCGATTGTTCTCGTGCGCGGCGGTCGTGTAAAAGACCTTCCCGGTGTACGCTACCACATCGTTCGCGGTACGCTCGACACATCAGGTGTGAAAGACCGTACACAGCGTCGTTCCAAATACGGAGCCAAGCGTCCTAAGGCCGGTGCAGCCAAGAAGTAATCCGAAGGTGAAAGCCAGAGGGTGAAGTTAACTGAACGCACCACGAGATTAAATCTCAAAGAATTATTTTAACAAAACAATTTTTTAGTTTAACTCGTTTTTGATTTTCTTGATTCGCGGAAACCACCGGCTGAGTAAGCCCCGCCCGCAAAACCTTACCGGAAGCCTGATGGCGCCGGGGCCGAGGCGGAAGGCTGAAGACGACAAAGCAACAAGCAGCCAAGCGATCAAAAACACAACAGAACCAAAAAATGAGAAAGGCAAAGCCTAAGAAACGGGTGGTTCTACCCGATCCGGTGTTCGGCGACGCTCGCGTGTCGAAATTTGTCAACCATCTGATGTATGATGGCAAGAAAAACACCGCTTACACAATTTTTTATAACGCTCTCGAGACAGTGAAGGCTAAACTTCCCAACGAAGAGAAATCGGCCCTCGAAATCTGGAAACAGGCTCTCGAAAACGTTACTCCCCAGGTCGAAGTGAAATCGCGTCGTGTAGGTGGCGCAACCTTCCAGGTGCCTACCGAAATCCGTCCCGACCGCAAGGAATCTATCTCAATGAAGAACCTGATTGCTTATGCGCGCAAGCGTGGCGGCAAGACGATGGCCGACAAGCTCGCTGCCGAAATCGTCGATGCTTTCAACAACGCCGGCGGCGCATTCAAGCGCAAGGAAGATATGCACAAGATGGCCGAGGCTAACCGCGCCTTCGCACACTTCCGTTTTTAGCATAATGTAAAGACAGACAACATTGAATAGAAATTCCAATCACTGACGATACAATGGCTAAAACAGACGAACAACTTAAATATACGCGCAACATCGGCATTATGGCTCACATCGATGCCGGTAAAACCACAACTTCCGAGCGTATTCTTTTCTATACCGGTCTTACTCACAAGATTGGTGAGGTTCACGATGGCGCCGCCACCATGGACTGGATGGAACAGGAGCAGGAACGCGGTATCACAATTACCTCGGCCGCTACCACAGCGTTCTGGAAATATAACAATGACAAATATAAAATCAACCTGATTGACACCCCGGGACACGTCGATTTTACCGTTGAGGTAGAGCGTTCGCTCCGTGTGCTCGACGGCGCTGTCGCCGCATTCTGCGCCGTAGGCGGTGTAGAACCCCAGTCGGAGACCGTATGGCGTCAGGCTGATAAATATAATGTGCCCCGTATCGGTTACGTTAACAAAATGGACCGTTCCGGCGCAAACTTCTTTGAAGTTGTACGCCAGCTTAAAGAAGTGCTCGGCGCAAACCCCTGCCCCATTCAAATTCCTATCGGCGCAGAGGAAACATTCAAGGGCGTAGTCGACCTCGTGAAGATGAAAGCCATCTTCTGGCATGACGAAACCATGGGCGCCGACTATACGGTTGAGGAAATTCCCGACAACCTTAGAGAAGAAGCCGAAGAATGGCGCGACAAAATGCTTGAAAAAATCGCCGAATTCGACGACGACCTCATGTCGAAGTACTTCGACGATCCCTCCACAATCACTGAGGATGAAATCAAGAACGCAATCCGCAACGCAACACTGAAAATGGAAATCTACCCCATGATTTGCGGTTCGTCGTTCAAGAACAAAGGCGTGCAGTGCCTCCTCGACGCTGTCTGCGCTTATCTCCCCAGCCCGATGGACGCCGGTGCCGTAGAAGGCACACTCCCCGACGATCCCGAAGTGGTGGAAACCCGCGAGCCTTCTTCCGACGCTCCCATGTGCGCGCTTGCGTTCAAGATTGCCACCGACCCCTATGTTGGCCGTCTGACATTCTTCCGCGTTTACTCCGGCGATGTAGTTGCCGGCTCATATGTGCTCAACAGCCGTTCCGGCAAGAAAGAACGCGTGTCGCGTCTTTTCCAAATGCACTCAAACAAGCAGAATCCCAAAGAAGCCATCACTTGCGGCGATATCGGCGCCGGAGTAGGTTTCAAGGATATCCGCACAGGTGATACCCTTTGCGACGAAAACCATCCTATCGTGCTCGAAGCAATGGAATTCCCCGATCCCGTTATCGGTATCGCCGTAGAGCCCAAGACTCAGAAAGACCTCGACAAACTCGGCGTCGGCCTCCAGAAACTTGCAGAAGAAGACCCGACATTCCGTGTTGAGACCAACGAAGAGACAGGCCAGACCGTTATCTCCGGTATGGGTGAGCTTCACCTCGACATCATCATCGACCGTCTGCGTCGTGAATTCAAAGTTGAATGCAACCAGGGCCGTCCGCAGGTTACCTACAAGGAAGCCATCACCAAGCCCGTTGAGCTCCGCGAAGTGTTCAAGAAGCAGACCGGTGGTCGTGGTAAATTCGCCGACATTATCGTTCGCGTTGAACCCACCGACGAAGACTTTACCGGAAACCTTCAGTTCGTCGACGAAGTCAAGGGCGGTAACATTCCTAAGGAATTCATCCCCTCGATTCAGAAAGGCTTCACCGCCGCAATGAAAAACGGCGTTCTCGCAGGCTACCCCGTAGAACACCTCAAAGTAACCGTTCTCGACGGTTCGTTCCACCCCGTCGACTCCGATCAGCTTTCATTCGAGCTTTGCGCCATCCAGGCCTTCAAGAAAGCATCTGAAAAGGCAGGTCCCGTACTTCTCGAGCCTATCATGAAGATCGAGGTCGTTACCCCCGAAGAATCAATGGGTGACGTTATCTCCGACCTTAACAAACGCCGCGGCCAGGTAGAAGGCATGGAAACAAGCCGTTCCGGCGCCCGCGTCGTCAAGGCCAAAGCCCCGCTTGCAGAAATGTTCGGTTACGTTACAGCCCTCCGTACAATCACCTCGGGCCGTGCCACCTCGACAATGACCTTCTCGCACTATGCCGAAGTGTCCAACTCGATCGCACGCAACGTGCTCACCGAATGCCAGGGCCGTGTAGACCTGCTCAAATAAAAACAAAAAAGAAAACACCAGATATGAGCCAAAAAATTCGCATCAAACTCAAATCTTACGATCACAATCTCGTCGACAAATCCGCCGAGAAAATCGTAAAGACCGTGAAGGCTACCGGAGCAGTTATATCGGGTCCCATTCCCCTGCCCACCCACAAGCGCATCTTCACCGTCAACCGCTCTACTTTCGTAAACAAGAAAGCCCGCGAGCAATTCCAACTTTCCGCTTTCAAACGCCTCATCGACATCTACAACTCGACAGCAAAGACCGTCGACGCGCTGATGAAGCTCGAACTTCCCTCCGGCGTTGAAGTAGAAATCAAAGTGTAGTACGCAAACAATAAAATCAACAATTGTCGCCTCCTTCGGAGGACACAATCTTCCGGAGAGGCGACAACCAATCAATATCAAACCAAACCAAAAAAGAAATGCCAGGATTAATTGGAAAAAAAATCGGAATGACATCCGTTTTCAGTGCCGAGGGAAAAAACATTCCATGCACTGTTATCGAAGTAGGTCCTTGCGTGGTTACTCAAATCAAGACAGTTGAGAAAGACGGCTATGCAGCCCTCCAGCTCGGTTTTGAGGAGCAGAAAGAAAAACACTGCACCAAACCCGAACTCGGCCATTTCAAAGCCGCCGGCGTAACCCCCAAGAGACACTTGGCCGAGTTCAATGGTTTTACCGAAGAATATGCCCTTGGTGACACCATCGGCGTGGACATCTTCACCGAAAGCGACTTTGTCGACATCGCCGGCACCTCCAAAGGTAAAGGCTTCCAGGGCGTTGTAAAACGTCACGGTTTCGGTGGTGTAGGTCAGACCACACACGGCCAGCACAACCGCCTCCGCGCCCCCGGTTCTATCGGTGCCTGCTCCTATCCCGCGAAAGTATTCAAAGGAATGCGCATGGCCGGCCAGATGGGCAACGAACGCGTCACCGTTCAAAACCTTCAGGTAATCAAAGTAATACCCGAGCATAACCTGCTGATGATCAAAGGCAGCATCCCCGGTAGCAAAGGTTCAATCGTTTTAATCGAGAAATAAGACATGGAACTCGCAGTATTCAACCAGCAAGGCCAAGACACCGGCCGTAAAATTGCCCTCAACGAGGAAGTGTTCGGCATCACCCCCAACGAAAATGCCGTTTATCTCGATGTAAAACAATTCCTTGCCAACCAGCGTCAGGGCACACACAAGTCCAAGGAACGTTCCGAAGTATCCGGTTCCACCCGCAAGCTCCACAAGCAAAAAGGCGGCGGCGGCTCGCGTATCGGCGACATCAACTCGCCCGTACTCGTAGGTGGTGGCCGTGTTTTCGGTCCCCGTCCCCGCGACTACCGCTTCAAGCTCAACAAAAAGGTCAAAGACCTCGCACGTCGTTCGGCATGGTCGGCAAAAGCAGCCGACGGTCAGATTATCGTAGTTGACGACATCAAATTCGAAGCACCCAAAACCAAAGAGTTCGTTCAGTTCGCCAAGAGCTTCAACCTCGAAGGCAAAAAAGTGCTCGTGGTCACCGCCGACAAAAACGACAACCTCTACCTTGCTATCCGCAACGTACCCGGTGCACGTGTAATGAGCGCAAGCGATGTGAACACCTACTCCATCCTTGACAACGTGGCAATCATCGTTACCGAAAGCGGCCTCGCAGTAATCAACAACAAATAAAAACGCAGGAGGATAAACTAATGGACATCCAGATAAAACCTATCGTAACAGAAAAAGCCACCCGCGTCACCGAACGCCGTGGCCAATACACCTTCCGCGTATCGCCCGACGCCAACAAATTCCAGATCAAGGACCTCGTTGAACGCCTCTATGGTGTTAAAGTCGTGAGCGTAAACACAGCCAACATGCGCGGCAAAAATAAATCACGTTGGACAAAATCCGGCCTCCTTCGCGGCAAAACTGCTGCCTGGAAAAAAGCTTATGTCACATTAGCCGAAGGCCAGTCTATCGACTTCTATAGCAATATCTAAGACAATGGCAGTACGTAAATTTAAACCAACCACCCCGGGCCAACGCCATAAGGTGATTTCCGTATTCAAAGGCGTGATCACCGCTACAAAACCGGAAAAGTCTCTCACCACCGGCAAGCGTGCTTCCGGCGGCCGCAACGCAGAAGGCCATCTCACCGCCCGCTATCTCGGCGGCGGTCACAAACGCAAACTCCGCGTAATCGATTTCAAACGTAACAAAGACGGAATCCCCGCAGTTGTTAAATCAATCGAATACGATCCCAACCGCTCCGCACGTATCGCGCTTCTCTACTATGCCGACGGTGCAAAAGCATACATCATCGCCCCCAACGGCCTCGAAGTAGGCGCCACAGTAATGTCAGGTGCAGAAGCCGCTCCCGAAATCGGCAACGCCCTTCCTCTGAGCGCCATCCCCGTAGGTACCGTCATCCACGCCATCGAACTCCGTCCCGGTCAGGGTGCGTTCATGGCCCGCGCTGCCGGCACCTTCGCCCAGCTCGTGTCCCGCGAAGGCAACTACGCAATTATCAAATTACCCTCAGGCGAAACACGTAAAGTACTTGCCGCTTGCAAGGCTACCGTAGGTGTTGTCGGCAACTCCGAACACTCCCTCGAACAGTCCGGTAAAGCAGGACGCAGCCGCTGGCTCGGCCGTCGCCCCCACAACCGTGGTGTTGTCATGAACCCCGTCGATCACCCCATGGGTGGTGGTGAAGGACGTGCTTCCGGTGGTCACCCGCGTTCGCGCACCGGCCTCTACGCCAAAGGTCTCAAGACCCGTGCCCCGAAGAAACATTCGTCTAAGTACATTATCGAACGTCGCAAAAAGTAATCTGATTAATACGTAAACAACAATATGAGCCGTTCACTTAAAAAAGGACCCTTCATCAGCGTCAAACTCGAGAAAAAAGTCGCTGACATGGAAGCCACCGGCAAAAAGACAGTCATCAAGACCTGGAGCCGCGCATCCATGATAGCCCCCGAATTCGTCGGCCACACATTCGCCGTACACAACGGAAATAAATTCATTCCCGTGTACGTTACCGAAAACATGGTAGGCCACAAACTCGGAGAATTCGCTCCCACCCGCACATTCCGCGGTCACGCCGGCAACAAGAAAAAATAATCAGGGCCCAAACACTATAACTCAGAAAAACAAGAAAAACAATGGGTAAAAGAAAAAGACTCGCAGCCGACGCGATGAAACAAGAGCGCAGCGAAGTAGCATTCGCAAAACTCACCAACGTTCCCTCGTCGCCCCGCAAAATGCGCCTCGTCGCCGACATGATTCGCGGCAAGGAAGTGTTCCGCGCCCTCGGCATACTCAAATTCTCGAACAAAGAAGCCGCCGCACGCGTTGAAAAACTTCTCCGTTCGGCCATCGCCAACTGGGAAGCAAAGAACGAAACAAAAGCCGAAGCCGGCCAACTCTACATCCACACAATCTTCGTCGACCCCGCACCTATGCTCAAACGCCTCCGTCCGGCTCCCCAAGGCCGCGGCTACCGTATCCGCAAACGTGCCAATCACGTCACACTCATCGTCGACACCATCCAACCCTCACAAAACTAAAAGCTAATGGGACAGAAAGTAAATCCTATTGCCAACCGTCTTGGCATTATCCGCGGATGGGACTCCAACTGGTTCGGCGGTCGTAAATACGGCGACACAATCCTCGAAGACTCCAAACTCCGCAAATACCTCAACGTTCGCCTCGCAAAATGCTCGGTAAGCCGCGTGGTAATCGAGCGCACACTCAAGCTCATCACCATCACAGTGTGCACCTCGCGCCCCGGACTCATCATCGGCAAAGCCGGCCAAGACGTTGAGAAACTCAAAGAAGAACTTCGCAAGATCACCGACAAAGACGTCCAGATCAACGTATTCGAAGTAAAACGCCCCGAACTCGACGCACAGATCGTGGCCTCCACCATCGCCCGTCAGATCGAAGGCAAAATCGCTTACCGTCGCGCAGTGAAAATGGCAGTAGCCTCCACAATGCGTGCAGGCGCAGAAGGCATCAAGGTGCAAGTTTCCGGCCGTCTCAACGGCGCTGAAATGGCTCGCTCCGAAATGTTCAAGGAAGGCCGTACACCCCTCCACACCCTTCGTGCCGACATCGACTACGCACTTGTAGAAGCCCACACCAAAGTAGGCGTCATCGGCGTAAAAGTATGGATCTGCCGTGGCGAAGTATACGGACACCGCGATCTCGCCCCCAACTTCACCGCACAGAAAGAAGGCCGTCAGGCATCCAACGAAGGCGGACGCGGCAACCGTGGCGGCCGTCAAGGCTTCCGCCGCAACAAACAAAATCGCTAATCACCCCACACAGTAAACAACAATGCTACAACCTAAGAAAACAAGATTCCGCCGCTCGCAGAAAGGCCGCATGAAAGGCAACGCCCAACGCGGCAATCAGCTCGCATTCGGATCATTCGGCATCAAGACCCTCGAATCCAAATGGATCACCGGTCGCCAGATTGAAGCAGCTCGTGTGGCAGTGACCCGCTACATGCAGCGCCAGGGCCAGATCTGGATCCGCATCTTCCCCGACAAGCCCATCACCAAAAAACCCGCCGAGGTACGTATGGGTAAAGGTAAAGGTAACCCCGAAGGCTTCGTTGCGCCCGTTACCCCCGGCCGCATCATCATCGAAGTTGAAGGCGTAAGCTACGACATCGCAAAAGAAGCACTCCGCCTTGCAGCCCAGAAACTCCCGGTAGTCACAAAATTCGTCGTGGCACGCGACTACGACCCCACACAAAACGTCTAAGCAAAAATGAAACAAGCAGAAATAAAGGAACTTAGCACCGCCGACCTGCGCGAACGCCTCGCACAGATGGAAAAAGACTACCGTCAGCTCTGTATCAACCATTCCATCTCAACGCTCGACAACCCGGCCAAAATCACAAAAGACCGCCGTGCTATCGCACGCGTCAAGACCGAACTCCGTCAGCGCGAACTTAACAACAACTAATCCAACCACTTACGATGGAAGTAAAACGTAATCTCCGCAAAGAGCGTATCGGTGTCGTCTCATCCAACGCAGCCGACAAGACCATCACCGTAACCGTAAAATGGAAAGAAAAACACCCCATCTACGGTAAATTCGTCAACAAAACAAAAAAATACCACGCTCACGACGAAAACAACGAATGCTCCGTCGGCGACACCGTTCGCCTGATGGAAACACGCCCCCTCTCAAAAACAAAGAGATGGCGTCTTGTAGAAATCATCGAAAAAGTTAAATAACAATGATCCAGACAGAAACCCGACTCAACGTTGCCGACAACTCCGGCGCTAAGGAAGTACTGTGCATCCACGTCCTCGGTGGCACCGGACGCCGCTATGCCACCGTCGGCGACATCATCGTTGTCTCCGTCAAGAGCGTTATCCCAAGCTCAGACGTAAAAAAAGGCACCGTGTCCAAAGCCGTCGTCGTTCGCACTAAAAAAGAAATCCGTCGTCCCGACGGCTCATATATCCGCTTCGACGACAACGCTTGCGTCCTGCTCAACAACGCAGGCGAGCTCCGCGGTACACGTATCTTCGGCCCCGTAGCCCGCGAACTCCGCGCCACCAACATGAAAATCGTGTCACTCGCACCCGAAGTCCTTTAATACACTAACAGACAACAAACAAAATGAGCAAGATATTCATCAAAAAAGACGACACCGTATACGTCCTCTCCGGCGATGACCGCGGCCGCACAGGCCGTGTCCTCAGCGTCGACCGTAAAAAAGGACGTGCTATCGTCGAAGGCGTCAACATCGTCACAAAAGCAACAAAGCCCTCCGCACAGCACCCCCAGGGCGGTCTCGTGAAAAAAGAAGCCCCCATCGCTCTGTGCAAGCTCGCACTCGTTGACCCCAAATCCGGCAAGCCCACACGCATTGGCATCCGCATCGACGAAAACGGCAAAAAAATCCGCTACGCTAAAAAATCAGGACAAGAGATTAAATAATGAGCACCAAGACAGTTAAACAGGACTACCAGGAACGCATCGTCCCCGCCCTGACAAAAGAATTCTCTTACACAACCCCGATGCAGGTGCCCCGCCTTGAAAAAATCGTTATCAACCAAGGTCTCGGTGCCGCCACACAGGATAAAAAAATCATCGACAACGCCATTGCCGAGCTTACAGCAATCACCGGCCAGAAAGCAGTTGCCACCCTCTCGCGCAAAGATATCTCCAACTTCAAGCTCCGTAAAAAAATGCCCGTTGGCGCACGTGTCACACTCCGCCGCGAACGCATGTACGAATTCCTCGAACGCCTCATCCGTGTCGCCCTTCCCCGTATCCGTGACTTCAAAGGCATCCAGGGCAAACTCGACGGACGTGGAAACTACACCCTCGGCATCACCGAGCAGATCATCTTCCCCGAGATCAACATCGACAACATCAACAAACTCATGGGCATGAACATCACATTCGTAACATCGGCCAACACCGACGAAGAAGGATACGCTCTGCTCCGTGAATTCGGTCTCCCCTTCAAAAAAGCAAACTAATCAACGCATGGCAAAAGAATCAATGAAAGCCCGCGAGGTAAAACGCGCTCGCCTCGTGGAAAAATACGCCAAACGCAAAGCAGAACTCAAAGAAGCCGCTCGCCAGGCCAACATCAACGGCGAAAGCTCCTACGAAATCCAGCAGCAGCTCCAGCGCATGCCCAAGAACGCATCAACCGTACGTCTTCACAACCGCTGCTCAATCACCGGTCGTCCCAAAGGCTACATGCGCCAGTTCGGAATCTCACGTATCCAGTTCCGCGAAATGGCTTCCGCCGGCCTCATCCCCGGCGTAAAAAAGGCAAGCTGGTAATCAAAAATCCAACAATCAGCTTGCCGTCCCCACAGCATTAAATATTGTTGGGAAAACCCAATCAATTTAACAAAAAACAACAATGACAGATCCCATAGCAGACTATCTGACAAGATTGAGGAACGCAGTCAAAGCCAACCACCGCGTGGTTGAAGTGCCCGCCTCCAACCTCAAAAAAGAGATCACAAAAATTCTCTTCGAGCAAGGCTACATCCTCAACTACAAATTCATTGAAGGCGAGACACCCGCTGGTGTAATCAAAATCGCCCTCAAATACGACCCCCGCGACCGCGTCAACGCCATCAAAGGCCTCAAGCGCGTTTCCCGTCCCGGTCTCCGTCAATACACCGGATACAAAGACATGCCCCGCGTCCTTAACGGACTCGGCATCGCCATCCTCTCCACATCAAAAGGTGTGATGACCAATAAAAAAGCCGCAGAACTCAAAGTCGGCGGCGAAGTACTGTGCTACGTCTATTAATCAACTCAACACCACGAAACTATGTCACGTATAGGTAAAGCACCAATCCAACTGCCCAAAGGTGTTGACGTCAAAATCCAGGACAACACCATCACAGTAAAAGGCCCCAAAGGCGAACTCAAACAGACATTCAACCCCGATCTCGACGTAAAAGTCGAAGACGGACACATCATCATAACACGTCCCTCCGACGATATCGAGCACCGCGCGCAGCACGGTCTCTACCGCGCCCTTATCCACAACATGGTCGTTGGCGTTAGCGAAGGATACAAGAAAGAGATGGAGCTCGTCGGCGTCGGATACCGTGCCACAGCATCCGGACAAGTCCTCGAACTCGCCCTCGGATTCTCTCACGCAATCTTCATCCAGCTTCCCCACGAAATCAAAGTCGAAGCCAAGACCGAACGCAACAAGAACCCCCTCATCATCCTCGAATCTGCCGACAAGCAGCTCCTCGGCCAAGTTTGCGCCAAGATCCGCTCGCTCCGCAAACCCGAACCCTACAAAGGCAAAGGTATCAAATTCGTCGGTGAACAAATCCGCCGCAAATCCGGCAAATCAGCATCCGCTAAATAAAACAACGACCCATGACCTCAAAGATAGATCGCAGAAACAAAATAAAAGCACGCATCCGCGGACGCATCTCCGGCACAGCCCAACGTCCCCGTATGACAGTCTTCCGCTCCAACAAACAGATCTACGTCCAGCTTGTTGACGACCTCAAAGGAGCTACACTCGCCTCCGCATCTTCAAAAAACATCACCGAAGGCACAAAAATAGAAATCGCCGCCGCAGTCGGCAAGCAAATCGCCCAGAAAGCCCTCGAGGCCGGTATCACCGAAGTTGTCTTCGACCGCAACGGCTACCTCTTCCACGGACGAGTTAAATCATTGGCAGACGCCGCCCGCGAAGGCGGACTTAAATTCTAACCCACTATGGCAAGAAGAAACAACAGAGTAAAAACTACTACCGACATCGAGCTCAAAGATCGCCTTGTCGCCATCAACCGCGTTACAAAAGTAACTAAGGGCGGACGCACCTTCACCTTCGCTGCCATCGTCGTGGTCGGAAACGAAAACGGCATCATCGGCTACGGACTCGGCAAAGCCAACGAAGTACAGGCCGCTATCGCCAAAGGCGTTGAAGCCGCAAAGAAAAACCTCGTGCAAATCCCCGTTCACCGCGGTACAATCCCCCACGAACAAGAAGCCAAATTCGGCGGCTCGCGCGTAATCCTCAAACCCGCATCCCACGGTACCGGTGTGAAAGCCGGCGGCGCTATGCGCGCAGTCCTCGAATCAGTGGGCATCACCGACGTGCTCGCCAAATCCAAAGGCTCGTCAAACCCCCACAACCTCGTTAAAGCCACAATCGAAGCCCTCTGCGAAATGCGCTCACCGGCCCAAATCGCCGGCAACCGTGGCATATCCGTCGAACAAGTCTTCAAAGGCTAATCCACACCAACGCAATGGCACAAATCAAAATCAAACAAATAAAAAGCCGCATCAACTGCCCCGCAGTGGAAAAACGCACCCTTGATGCGCTCGGCCTCCACAAAATGAACCACACAGTGGTTAAGGAAGACACCCCCTCCGTGCGTGGCATGATCCAAAGAGTACACCACCTCGTGGAAGTAACTAACGCTTAAACCAACCCACTACAATGGAACTTAGCAACCTCAAACCCGCAGCAGGGTCCGTACATACCAAAACCCGCATCGGCCGTGGTCCCGGCTCCGGCAAAGGCGGCACATCGACACGTGGTCACAAAGGCGCAAAATCCCGTTCCGGATACAAGCGCAAGATCGGTTTCGAAGGTGGCCAGATGCCCCTCCAGCGCCGTCTTCCCAAATTCGGCTTCAAACCCCTCGACCGTGTCGAATACCGTCCCATCAACCTCGAAACCCTCCAGGCCCTCGCTTCCGAAAAAGGCCTCAACAAAATCGGTATCGCCGAACTTATCGACGCCGGCCGCATAAGCCGCAAACACCTCGTTAAAATCCTTGCAAAAGGCGAGCTTACACTTCCCATCGAAGTAGAAGCACACGCTTTCTCCAAGGCAGCTGTCGAGGCTATCGAAAAAGCTGGTGGCAAAACCACTAAAATTCAGTAACAAATGAGATTCATCCAAACATTAAAAAATATTTGGACAATCCAAGAACTGCGTCAACGTCTGTTGATAACACTCCTGCTGGTACTCATCTACCGGCTGGGGTGTTACATCGTGTTGCCCGGAATCTCACCCGCGGCAATCGACGCCCTGTCCAACTTCACAAACAAGACAGGCATGATGCAGCTCCTCGATATGTTCTCCGGCGGCGCCTTCTCGCAGGCATCCATATTCGCCCTCGGTATCATGCCCTATATCACGGCATCAATCGTGATACAGCTCCTTGGCATGGTTCTTCCCTCATTCCAGAAAATGCAGCGCGAAGGCGAATCCGGCCGTCAGAAACTCAACCAGTACACCCGCTACCTCACAGTAGTCATCCTCTGCCTCCAGGCACCCGCCTATCTGCTCAACCTCCAGTATCAGGTAAACCAGGCAGGCACAGCCGCATCCTTCGGCGCGTGGACACTCGCCTACCTCACGATAATCCTCGCCGCAGGCTCAATGTTCATCATGTGGCTCGGTGAGCGCATCACCGACCGCGGCATCGGCAACGGTATCTCATTCATCATCCTTGTAGGTATCATCGCCCGCCTCCCGGGAGCGCTCTTCTTCGAACTCACATCCCGTCTGCCCGGATCCACCGGCGGCCAAGGCGGCCTCGTGATGTTCATCATCGAGATAATCCTCCTGTTCGCAGTCACCGTCGGCGCAGTCCTCCTCGTGCAGGGCACCCGCAAAGTTCCCGTGCAATACGCCAAGCGTATCGTCGGCAACCGTCAGTACGGAGGCGCGCGCCAGTACATCCCCTTGAAAGTCAACGCCGCCGGCGTAATGCCCATCATCTTCGCCCAGGCCATCATGTTCATCCCCATCACCCTCGCAGGTTTCGGATCACAAGAAGGCACAAGCGGAATCTTCCACGCCCTCACCGACATCAACGGATTCTGGTACAACCTTATCTTCTTCCTCATGATTGTGGCGTTCACCTACTTCTACACAGCAATCACAGTGCGCCCCACCCAGATGGCAGAAGACCTCAAGCGCAACAACGGCTTCATCCCCGGCGTGAAACCCGGCAAGAAAACAGCCGAATACCTCGACACAATCATGTCGCGTATCACCCTTCCCGGTTCAATCTTCCTCGGAATTGTAGCAATCCTTCCGGCATTTGCCCGCTTCTTCGGCATCAGCCAGAACTTCGCCCAATTCTTCGGCGGAACATCGCTCCTGATTATGGTCGGCGTTGTCCTTGACACACTCCAGCAGGTAGAATCACACCTGATGATGCACCACTACGACGGCCTTATGAAAGAAGGCAAAATCAAAGGACGCACCACAGGACAGGCTTACTAACAAATCGACCCAAGCATCCATTTTGAGCAAAAAACAGATATATCTCAAGACTCCGGAGCAAATCCAGCAAATGATTCCCGCAGCCAACCTCATCAGCGACACGCTCGGTGAGGTGGCACGGTGGATCAAGCCCGGCATCACCACACGCCGGCTCGACACCATCGCCCGGGAATACATCATCGACAACGGTGGCACCCCCGCGTGCCTCGGCTTCGAAGGATTTCCCGGCACACTCTGCATCGAAGTGAACGAAACCATCGTACACGGTTTCCCCTCCACATACACCCTCCGCGAAGGCGACATCATAGGCATAGACACAGTAGTAAAAAAAGACGGCTTCATGGCCGACATGTGCTACACATTCCCCGTCGGCGAAATCACCGACCAGAAAAAGCAACTGCTGCTCACAGCCAAAGAATCACTCGACGAAGGAATCAAACAATGCAGGGTCGGCGCCCGGATCGGCGACATCTCAAACGCCGTCCAACGCTACTGCGAAGCAAGAGGCTACACCCTCGTGCGCGAATTCTGCGGACACGGCATAGGCCGCGACATGCACGAAGAACCGGAAGTGCCCAACTACGGAAAGGCAGGCAAAGGCCCCCTGTTGAAAAACGGAATGGTCATCTGCATAGAACCGATGGTGAACATGGGAAGGCGAGAAATAATAATCGAGCCAAACGGCTGGGAAGCCCGCACACGCGACCGCCAGCCGTCAGCCCACTTCGAGCACACAATAGCCCTCGTCGGCGACCGCACCCATGTCCTCACATCATTCGAGCCCGTAAAGGAAGCACTCAAAGAAAGATACATCTAATCCTCAAAAAACTCATTATGGCAAAACAAACAGCAATAGAACAAGACGGCACAATCGTCGAGGCGCTCTCAAACGCAATGTTCCGTGTCGAACTCGAAAACGGACACGAAATCACAGCACACATCTCCGGGAAAATGCGCATGCACTACATCAAAATCCTTCCCGGCGACAAAGTGCGCGTCGAAATGTCGCCCTACGACCTCACAAAAGGCCGCATTGCTTTCCGTTACAAATAAAACAAGACAAAATACTAAAAGAAAATGAAAGTAAGAGCATCCGTTAAAAAACGCACCCCCGACTCCAAAATCGTTCGTCGCAAGGGTCGTCTCTACGTAATCAACAAAAAAAATCCAAAGTACAAACAACGTCAAGGATAACATAAAAGTTATTATTGAAGCCAAAAAAACAACAATAACATTATGGCAGTAAGAATCGTGGGAGTTGACCTCCCCCAGAACAAAAGAGGTGAAATTGCCTTGACATACATCTTCGGCATCGGCCGTTCGGCAGCCAAGACAATCCTCGAAAAAGCCGGCGTGGACGTAAACATCAAAGTTAAAGACTGGTCCGACGCTCAGGCAGCAGCAGTGCGCGAAGTAATCTCCAACGACTACAAAGTCGAAGGCGACCTCCGCTCCGAAATCCAACTCAACATCAAGCGCCTGATGGATATCGGCTGCTACCGCGGAATCCGTCACCGTATCGGTCTCCCCGTTCGCGGTCAATCAACCAAAAACAACGCCCGCACACGCAAAGGCCGCAAGAAAACCGTTGCTAACAAGAAAAAAGCTACAAAATAATATAAGATATGGCAAAAAAGACAGTCGCAGCAAAGAAGAGAAACGTCAAAGTTTCAGCCGAAGGCCAGCTCCACGTCCACTCATCTTTCAACAACATCATCGTATGCCTCGCAAACGCCGAAGGCCAAGTCATCTCCTGGTCATCAGCAGGTAAAATGGGCTTCCGCGGCTCCAAGAAAAATACCCCCTACGCCGCCCAGATGGCAGCGCAAGACTGCGCGAAGATCGCCTTCGACCTCGGCCTGCGCAAAGTTAAGGCATATGTAAAAGGTCCCGGCAACGGCCGCGAGTCAGCTATCCGCACAGTACACGGAGCAGGTATCGAAGTAATCGAAATCATCGACGTTACTCCGCTGCCCCACAACGGATGCCGTCCTCCCAAGCGCCGTCGCGTCTAATCCCGATACCCGTGAAGGGAACCAACTCCAAATCATAACTCTTTTAGTAAAAAATCCATATCAACCCCTTTGCATCAAAGTCCATCCCGGTTTAGCGGTCTATAATTGGCCAATGTGAAATAGACCATCGCTTACTTCCACCTCTCATGGTCGCGGCTGCACTAAAAGCCAACATAAACCCTGCACAACCAAACCCGGCACGACTCGCAAAGAATAATCCGACTATTAAAAATGGCAAGATATACAGGTCCCAAGACCAAAATCGCCCGCCGCTTCGGCGAACCAATATTCGGCCCCGATAAAGTTCTCCAAAAACGCAACTTCCCCCCGGGCCAGCACGGAGCAAACAAACGCCGCAAAACATCTGAATACGGCATCCAGCTCCGTGAAAAGCAAAAAGCAAAATACACCTACGGTGTGCTCGAGCGTCAATTCTCCAACCTCTTCGCCAAAGCATCCTCACTCAAAGGTATCACCGGTGAAATCCTCCTCCAGCTCCTCGAATCACGCCTCGACAACGTAGTTTACCGTCTCGGCATCGCTCCCACACGCGCCGCAGCACGCCAGCTCGTACTCCACCGTCACATCACCGTCAACGGCCAGGTCGTAAACATCGCATCCTACCAAGTCGTCCCCGGCGACATCGTCGGTGTTCGTGAACGCTCGAAATCTCTCGAAGTTATCGCCGACGCTCTCGCCGGATTCAACCACTCTAAATACCCCTGGATCGAATGGGACGAAACTCAGAAAGCAGGTAAATTCCTTCACGTGCCTGCCCGCGAAGACATCCCCGAAAACATCAAAGAGCAACTCATCGTCGAGCTCTATTCTAAATAATTAACTCCTAATCACCTGATCCATGGCTATATTAGCTTTCCAGAAACCCGACAAAGTGTTGATGTTGGAAGCCGACAACTTCTACGGAAAATTCGAGTTCAAACCCTTGGAGCCCGGCTATGGCATCACCGTGGGCAACGCCCTCCGTCGCGTACTCCTCTCCTCTCTCGAAGGATACGCTATCTCGTCTATCAAAATCGACGGCGTTAAACACGAATTTGACACCATCCCCGGGGTTATCGAAGATGTTACAAACATCATCCTTAACCTCAAGAAAGTCGACCTCAAACAGATTGTGGAAGACACCGAAAACGAGAAAACCACCATCACTGTGTCAGGTAAAGAGGAGTTCACTGCCGCCGACATCTCAAAAGCTCTCACCGGATTCGAAGTAATGAATCCCGAGCTCGTGATTTGCCGGCTCCAGCCGGGCGCGTCATTTACGATCACCCTTACAATCAACAAAGGACGCTCCTGGATTCCGGCCGACGAAAACCGTAACCCCGGCGACGACGACCTCAACGTAATCGCCATCGACTCTATCTACACGCCTATCAAAAACGTGAAATATACAGTCGAAAACTACCGCGTCGACCAAAAAACCGACTACGACAAGCTCACGCTTGAAATCACCACAAACGGATCAATCCTTCCCAAGGACGCGCTCAAAGAAGCCGCTAAAATCCTCATCTACCACTTCATGCTCTTCTCCGACGAGAAGATCACACTCGAAACTCCCGAAGCCGATACAAACGAAGAATTCGATGAAGAAGTGCTCCACATGCGCCAGCTCCTCAAATCCAAACTCGTCGACATGGACCTCTCGGTCCGCGCGCTCAACTGCCTCAAATCCGCAGAAGTCGAAACACTCGGCGAACTCGTTGTTTTCAACAAAAACGACCTGTTAAAATTCCGCAACTTCGGCAAAAAGTCGCTCACCGAGCTTGAAGAACTCCTCACCAACCTCAACCTTTCCTTCGGAATGGACATCTCCAAATACAAACTCGACAAAGAATAAAACACAATGAGACACAATAAATCATTCAACCACCTGGGCCGCAAAAAAGCACACCGCGACTCACTCCTGGCCAATATGACCATCTCATTGATCATGCACAAGCGCATATTCACAACCCTGGCAAAAGCCAAGGCACTCCGTATGTACGCCGAGCCCCTGATCAACCGTGCCAAAGAAGACACAATGGCCAACCGCCGTCTCGTCTTCTCCTACCTCCAGAACAAATACGCCATCACCGAGCTCTTCAACACCGTAGCTCAGAAAATCGGCGAACGCCAAGGAGGTTACACCCGCATCCTCAAAACCGGCAACCGTCTCGGCGACAACGCCAAGACCTGTTTCATCGAACTCGTCGACTTCAACGAAACCTATGGCAACGGCAAAAAAGCCGACGCTCCCAAGACCCGTCGCAGCCGCCGTTCCGGCAAGAAAGCCGATGCACCCGCAGCAGAAACCCCTGCCGCAGAAGCACCCGCAGCAGAATAATCACATCCCCCATAGGATACACCAAAAGGCCACCGGCATCAGCCGGCGGCCTTTTTCATTAAGCAGGAACATTAACCGCGAAGCGCTTTGCAAGGCAAAGAACCCTCCGGCTTGTGAAATAATCGCCTTAATTCGATATAAATCGATATAAATCGACATAAATCGATATATAAATCGACATATATAGAATTAAATCGATCGACTTAAATCGGCCTAAATCGACTTATTTCGATTTTACACGATTGCCTTATTTCAGCCGGCCTCCCAATTTAACATTAGTGGTTAATTAAGTTAATAATAACATAATTTAATAAATTTTAACCTATCATATGTGAATTGGTCACAAAAATTATTATAACTTTGTGTTGTCTTCTTAATTATCCGAAACATCCGGTCATATTTATTAATCCTGTTTTTCGACCGAACCCGACACAATAAGCTGCAAATCACGGCAATACGGCTGTGATGTGTGTCGTAAATACCATGGACCTTCCACGAGCGTCAGCACACCGCAAAACACCCCCTGATTCCGATTGGTCCCTTTTATCCGTCACATCAGTGCGTTGCAAATTGCATATCTTGACGCATATTCCGATTAAAACCCGTTAAAAACCTAATCACTGAATTAAATTAAATCCCGTTAATCCAAAACATCCGAAATTTACTTTTTTACTGTAATCTAAACCAATCACAATTTTTATAACTACCCATCATTTTCACATGAAAGGCTACTTAAAATCAATCCCGGCGCGAGTCCTGCTCGCTGTCCTCGGACTGTTCCTTTCGGTCAACGTTTATGCACAGAACGTGATCATCGGAACCGTAGTCGATGAGACGGACGAACCGCTCATCGGCGTATCTGTTATCGAAAAGGGTACCACCAAAGGTGCTGTCACCGACCTCGACGGTCAATTCCGTCTCGACGTCGCCAACGGCACAACCCTCGTTGTTTCATATGTAGGCTACGACACAAAAGAAGTCAAAGCCGCCAACGGCATGACCATCAAACTCCAGCCCAACGCCAACGTCCTCGACGAAGTCGTTGCCGTAGGTTACGGTGTGATGAAGAAATCCGTCGTTACAGCCTCAATCGCAAAAGTCGACGCTAACGACCTTGCAAACCAGGCTCCCGTACGTCTCGACAACGCCCTCAAAGGTCTTGCCGCAGGTGTGAACGTTACATCTTCGTCCGGTCAGCCCGGTGAAGCTCCCCGCGTGCGCGTCCGTGGTACAGGTACCATCAACAACTCCGACCCCCTCTACATCGTAGACGGTATGCCCATCGGTGGCGGCCTTGACTTTGTCAACCCCAACGACATCGAGTCTATCGAAGTGCTCAAGGATGCTGCTGCCGGCGCAATCTACGGTGCCCGTGCTGCCAACGGTGTAATCCTCGTTACCACCAAAAAAGGTAAACAAGGCAAAGCCCAGATCAACTACAACTTCTCTTACGGCTGGCAGACCGCCGCTAAAAAACGCGACGTAACCAACGCCACCGACTACGCCATCCTTCAAAACGAGCGACTCATCAACGGCGGTCAGGCTCCCACTTACGCCGATCCTTACAACCTCACCGACTCCAACGGCGACCCCATCGTAGGCGGCGGCTGGGACTGGCAGGACATGGTGTTCTACGACAACGCTCCTGTCATGAACCACGACCTCTCCATCTCCGGCGCTACTGAAAAAGTTAACTACTACCTCTCGCTCGGCTACTTCACACAAGACGGTATCGTCGGCGGTAACTACGGCCAGTCCAACTACGACCGCCTCACCCTCCGCTCCAACAATATCTACAACGTGATGGACGAGACGAAAAACCGCGACTTCCTCAATAAACTCGACCTCACCGTCAACGTAGCTTACCTCCGCACACACTCCACCGGCGTAAGCACCAACTCCGAATTCGGCTCTATCCTCGGTTCTGCCCTCTACATGGCTCCCACCGTGGCTCCCGTCGCTACCGGCAAAGTCGCTCAGGACCTCATCGACGCATTCCCCCAATACGACCTCTATCGCGACGCCAACGGCAACCCCTACACCATCGTAGGCCGCGTAGGTACATACCAGGAAATGAACAACCCCCTCGCTATCATGCAGCAGCACCCCACACGCAACTGGTCGCACAAATTCGTGCCCAACTTCGCTGCTGAACTCCAGCTCTGGGACACTATCAAATACCGCTTCTCTTATTCTGCCGACCTCTCTTTCTGGGGCAATGAAGGCGCTACCACCGAGAAATACTATCTCTCCGGTAACAACCAGGCCCAGCACACCTCCGCTTCCATGTACAAAGCAAACTCCACTACATGGCAGATTGAAAACACCCTCTCTTGGAACAAGACTTTCGGCAAGCACACCGTGGGCGTAGTCCTCGGCCAATCCGCTCTCAAATACAAAGGCAACGACCTCAGCGGCAGCCGCTGGAACCTTGTTAACCCCAACAAGCCCTACCTCAACTACACCACCGGCAACATCGAATACGTGAAAGACGCCGACGGCAACATCACCGGCGCCAACGTACAATACGGCGTAGGCGGCGGCATCTGGACAGAACACCGCATGTCTTCTCTCTTCGGCCGTGCCAACTACGACTTCGACAACCGCTACATGATCGCCGTAACTGTTCGCCGCGACGGTTCTTCCCGCTTCGGTTCCAACAACAAATACGGTACATTCCCCTCTGTATCCGCAGGTTGGAACATCATGAACGAAAAATTCATGGAATCCACTCGCGACTGGCTTACCAACTTCAAGTTCCGCGCATCTTGGGGTAAGAACGGTAACGACAACATCGGCGACTTCGGTTACACCTCCCTTACCGCTATGGGCAACAACGTCCTCTTCGGTAAAACCGCTACCAAATTCAACGGTTCCAAGGCTTCCCGCCTCGCCAACCCCAACCTCAAATGGGAAGAATCCGAACAGACCGACTTCGGCTTGGACTTCGGCTTCTTCAACAACATGCTCACATTCAGCGCCGACTACTACATCAAGAAAACCAACGGCATGATCATCGAAATGCCCATCCCCTCTTATGTAGGTGAATCCAAACCCCTCGGCAACGTGGGCGACATGAAGAACTCCGGTTTCGAATTCGAACTCGGCTACAAATTCCGCGTACAGGACTTCAACATCTCTCTCAAAGGCAACGCCACATATCTTAAAAACGAACTCACCAACCTCGGTAACAACGACGGCTTCATCAACCTCGACGGCGTGCAAGGTATCTCCGGCACCGTTACCCGCGGTGAAAACGGCAAGCCCTTCCCCTTCTTCTACGGTTACAAGACAGCAGGCGTGTTCCAGAACATGGACGAAGTCCGCGCTTATGTAAACAAAGACGGCGGCATGATTCAGCCCAACGCAATCCCCGGCGACCTCCGCTATGTCGACGTTGACGGCGACGGCGTAATCACCGACAAGGACCGCACCGACATCGGTAACGGTACTCCCGACTGGACATTCGGTCTCAACCTCAACGCCGAATGGAAAGGCTTCGACCTTAACCTCTTCTTCCAGGGCGTTCACGGTGCCGACGTATTCGACGCTACATACCGTACCGACGTTTACTCCGGTAACTTCCCCTCCTGGATGCTCGGCCGCTGGTGTGGCGAAGGCACTTCCAACAAGTACCCCCGTCTCGCTTCCGGCGACAACACCAACTGGCAGGTTTCCGACATCTACGTCTACGACGGCTCATACTTCCGCTTCAAGAACCTCGTGATCGGTTACACCCTTCCCCAGGCTCTCACCCGCAAAGTTGCCGTTCAAAACCTCCGCTTCTACTTCCAGGCTGAAAACCTCTGCACCTGGACAAAATATCACGGCTACGATCCCGAAATCTCCTCCGGCGCTACTTCGCTCGGCGTTGACCGCGGTATCTATCCCCAGGCCCGCACTCTCACTATCGGTGCCCAAATCTCTTTCTAACCTAATCTAAAAGAATAAATCAATCATGAAATATCTTAATATTTTCGCACCGAAATCGTTCAAAGGCCTCTCCATGGGCCTGGTAGGCGTGGCCGCGCTCCTCGCCTCCGGTTGCTCCGACGATTTCCTCGAAGTGGAAAACCCCACCGGCGAACCCCTCGAAGATTACTATACAACCGACGAAACCATCAACGAAGCCGTTGTCGCAGCTTACGACCCCATCCACTGGCCCGACTGGGGCTTGGGCCAATACAACGCCCTCAACATCGACGCCGAAATCATGGGCGACAACTTCTGGGTAGGTGGCTCCAACAAAGACGATATGAAGAACTGGCACATGCTCTTCAACTACGAGGCTAACCAGGACAACACATTCTCTTCGCTCTGGACTGTCGACTACTCCGGTATCAAGCGTTGCAACGACGTGCTCAAATACACATCACAGTACGCCGCCGCCAACCTCACCGAAGAAAACCGCGCACTCTACGAGGCTCAGGCTCGTCTGCTCCGTGTCTACTACTACAACAACCTCTGGCACTACTTCGGCAACGTGCCCTTCTACCTCGAAAACCTCGAAGGTTCCTACACCGCTCCCCAGCTCAAGGCCGACGAAGTCTACAACCAGCTCATCGCCGAACTCGAAGACCTCATCTCGCTCAACACCCTTCCCCGCCGCTATTACAAGGATAAGGACGGCAATGACGATGAAGGCCAGCTTGGCCGCGTAACCATGGACATGGCTTACATGATCTACGCCGAAATGGTAATGTACCAGAACGACGAGGCCCGCTTCTCCAAAGCACTCGACTACATGAAACTCGTCATCAATGGCGGTTACTCTCTCAACCCCGACTTCAACGATATCTGGTTGAAATCCGGCGAATGGTGCAACGAATCAATCTGGGAAGTAAACTACGAGCAGGCCAACCACGAACGCGGCTGGGACTCGCCCCTCGCCATCGGCGGTACAATCCTTCCCTGTCTTATCTCGCCCAACGGCTTCCCCGGCGATGACCTCTGGAATCCCGGTAACGACGGCTGGGGCTTCCTACCCGTGCGTCAGGAAACCTACGACATGTATGCCGACAACGACGTTCGCCGCGCCGCTACCATATGGGTTATCGACCCCTCAGTGGAATACACCCTCCGCTATCAGGATACCCACATGTGGCTCATGAAATACCGTCCCCGTCAGTCTGAAATCGCCACCGACTGGGATATCAACCTCAACTACGGCAACAACCTCCGCGTTTACCGTCTTGCCGAGGCCCTTCTCAACGCTGCCGAACTCTCGCTCCGCACAGGCGGCTCCGCAACCGGCGAAGCCCTCACTTGGGTCAACATGATCCGCACTCGTGCCGGCATCGACGAACTCGACAAAGTTACTGTTGACGACGTCCTCACCGAACGTCGCCTCGAATTCGTGGGCGAAGGCAAACGTTACTTCGACCTCGTGCGTGCCGAAGGCATCGCCGGCGTTTCCAACGCCAACAAGGCTTCCACAGCCCTCGTGCCCGACTCCTACGGCTACCGTACCAACACTTGGACTCCCTCCAAGAAATACATTCCCATCGCTCAGGGCGAGCTCGACTCCGACCCCGCACTGGTTCAAAACAACTATTAATAGTCCATTCGCAATTAATCAAGCCGGGCGTTCGATTTCAATCGGCTAAATTCGAGATAAATCGACTTAAATCGAAATAAATCGACTGAAATCGGACCCCGGGCTAAAAATCAAAAAAACATTTATGAAAAAATTCATATATATGATGGCTGCCGCAGTTGCCGGATGGGCAATGACCGCTTGCTCCGCCGAGAAATACGAAGGCGCCAACGGCCAACTCCCCCTCGCCGACGAGATTGATGCCGTCATCACTGTTGACCAGTCTTCCAACCAGGTCACATTCAAACTCAACAACGCCGGATACTATCCCATCTGGAAAATCGAGAAATCCGCAGGCAAATACACCCAGTCCACCGTCAACGGCTACACCGACCTCATCACCATGGCCGGCACCTACAACGTTGAAGTGCAGATGGGTAACCGCAATGGCGTTTGCCAAGGCTCAAAATCCTACACCTTCACCATCGAGAATTCTATCATCGACTGGGGGCCCTACATGGCAATGCTTACCAACAATGCTACTAAGCGTTGGGAAATGGCCTATAAAACGAAAGGTCACATCGGTTGCGGTGAATCCGGTTCCGACGGTCTCAACTGGTGGTCTGCCGGAGAAGATGAAAAGGCCGGCACTGGCATGTACGAGACTATCCTCGAATTCGGCGACACAGGCGCCGCTCCTTCCGGCTCTTTCAAACTCGATCCCGGCACAGACGGTAAAATCTACGTAAACAAAGACGTAACTTCGTCGCCCTACGGTGAATACAACCCCAACGACGGCAACGACTACTCCGTGCCCTTCGAACTCCGCGAATCCACCTTCTCTTTCAACATGGAAGGCGAGACCCTCTACATCGAACTCCCCGCAGGCCAGACCCTCAACTACCTTCCCTTCCAGGAAGCAATCGACGCTCCCCGCTATCGTGTGCAGTCTATCAGCCGCAACAAGATGGAACTCGTGGTCGATAACGGCGGCATCGCTTGGCATTACATCTTCGTGCCCGAAGGCACGCAGAACGGTGGTCAGGAACCTGTTTTCGAAGGCTACGACTACAACAACGAAAACAACCTCTACCTCGCTTCTACTCCCGCGTTCCGTGAATCCTACACTGCTGTAACTTCCGACTGGCTTCCCGGTGTTGAACCCGAAGTGACCGTTGAAAAAGACGAATTCACCGTTAACTACACCGAAGCACCCGGTACCGACCAATGGCAGGCTCAGGTCAAGATCGACGTTCCCGGTTTCGCTACTCAGGCCGACAAGACCTATGACGTATCTGTCGAAGTTGAATCTCTCGGCGGCGACCTTCCCAAGGCAACATTCAAACTCACCAAGGCCGACGACGACGGCGTATTCCTCTTCGCTGAAACAGAAAAAGTTCCCGGCTACGAGAAATATATCTTCCACCGTGAAGAACTCCCCGGTGTCGACTGCGACGCTTTCCTCTTCGTGTTCGACTTTGCAGGCGCTCCCGCAGGTGAAATCAAAATCCGCAAAATCACCGTCATCGAGCACTCTCTCAACCCCGGCCCCTTCCCCGGCGTAAGCCCCGAACCCGAGAAACCCAGCGTTACCTGGGTTGACGAAAACTCCGACGACAACCTCTGGAAAAACGCCAACATGACCCAGATGACCACATTCTGGGCTCAGACCAATGATTGGATTGTTGTTGAAGATCCTTCCGTGGAATACGCCGACGGTGTCTATACCGTCACTGCCAATGCCGATGCAGGCTACAGCCAATGGCAAGGCCAGTTCCACATCGAGTCGTCCAACGTCATCGCCGAAGGCAAGGAATATGATATCCGCGTAGTCCTCACTCCCGATGTCGACATTACTGGCGCTACTGTTAAAGTTGTTGAAGTAGGTGGCGACGATCACGACAACATCTTCCTCACACAGGACCGTCACGACATCTACGCGTTAGAAGACAACGTAATCGAAATCGTCAAGGTGGCTGAAGCAGGCGGCAACGCTCTCAACCCCGTGAAATTCACCTTCGACTTCGCAGGCCTCCCCGCAGGCAAGTCTGTAAAGATTTCCGGCCTCATCATCCAAGAACACCGCGATTAATCAATCGCCCCAAATAACCAAAATAGTCGCCGCGCGCCCGTGTGGCGACTATTTTGTAGGAACACAAGCCATACAGGAACACAAGCCTCCGGCTTGTGAATATGTCACAAGCCGGAGGCTTGTGTTCCTACAATATAAAAATTCCCCAACTTAACATGAAACGATTCAAATATTACTTCATGTCGCTCCTGGCCCTGGGCTGCCTCACTGCCTGCGGCGGCGACGACAACGACGGACCCACGCCGCCCACCACTGCGGCCGATGTGACTGTCACTCCCGAAGCCATTGTGGCAAACGCCAACGGCGGCGACTTCGAACTCAATGTAGTAAACAACGGCAAGAACGGCTGGACTGCATATGCTTCCGACGCCTGCAAAGACTGGGTCTCGGTGTCCACTCCCAACTGGTCGTCGGCCGGCTCCAAAGTCCTTGTCAACATAAAGGCTAACAAGGGTACCGATTCCCGCTCGGGTCTTGTCGTAATCAAGGCCGGTTCTGCCATAAAAAATGTTTCTGTGACCCAGGATGCTCCCATGCAACTGGGCAAGACCGAAATCTATTCACAGTCGAAAGGCGAGACATTCGAAATTGAAGTGAAGGCTTCTTCCAACTGGACCGCTACCGCCGACCAGCCGTGGGTGACATGCACCAAGGCTTCCGACACTGTGCTTAAAATCACAACAGCGCAGAACGACACCGACGACACGCTCACAGCCACAGTCACCGTCAAGACCGCTGCCGAGCAGCAGACAATAGCCGTGAAGCAGTCGTCGAGAATCGACCGCGAGATTATCGCTCCCGAGGGCTACCGCCTCGTATGGCACGACGAATTCAACGAAGGCACACAACTCTCGTCGGAATGGCGCCACGAAGTGCAACGCTCCGGCTGGGTCAACAACGAACTTCAGAACTATGTCAACGGCAGCGCCGACGGCAAGCGCGTCACCGAAATCAAGGACGGCAACCTCGTGATTACTTGCTTCAAGGGTTCCGACGGCAAGATTTACTCCGGCCGCGTCTACGCCAAGGACAATGTGGGCTGGACCTACGGCTATTTCGAGGCCCGCATGATTCTCCCCAAAGGCAAAGGCACATGGCCTGCCTACTGGATGATGCCCGTGCGCATGGACGGCGGATGGCCCCACTGCGGCGAAATCGACATCATGGAAGAGGTTGGCGTAAACCCCAACGCTTGCTCCTCGTCGATTCACACCACATCCTACAACCACACCATAGGCACACAGAAGACCCATGAGGTGAAGATACCCGGCGCGCAGGAAGATTACCACATCTTCGCCGTAGAATGGACTCCCGACGCCCTTATCTTCTACCAGGACGGCAAAGAGCACTTCCGCTTCAACAACGACAAGAAAGGCAACCGCGACACATGGCCTTTCGACTATCCTTTCTATCCCATCTTCAACCTCGCATGGGGTGGCGACTGGGGCGGCTGGAACGGCGTCGACGAAAAAGCGCTCCCCTGCAAATTCACCATCGACTACATCCGCATCTTCCAAAAAAATTAGTCTCTGCTTGGCAACGGATGCACAGGCCGAAAAGTCGGTGCATGGAATCGCGTAGCGATTCAAGAGTGTAGCCCCGGGTGCAGCGACAGCGAAACCCGGGGTTAAGCCCAAGGAGATCAAATGAGGATTTGGAGCGAGCGGCAGCGTAGCGTTCTGCACCACGGTCGACGTTTTAGAACGCTCCGGCGGGCTCCGCTCCAATACATTAAAGAATCGTATTCCTCAATCCACAGGGCTGTCGCCCTGCGCTACAATATTTGTCTCCTAACGGAGACGCAATGCACCGTAATCACGGCTCGTGCCATAAAAAATCCTTGTGCAAAATACAATGCCGCGGCACCAATGGGTGTCGCGGCATTTTTTGGTTATGAGTGTTTCCTGTATCCTTTAAGAAGGTTTCTAATCCTAATAATAACTCTAATCCTTTTTAATATCTTTTCCCAAAAATCGGTGTCTTCCCCGATAATCCTAAATCCTGTTATATATAAACCAATCACATTTTTTCTATAATCTCTATCGACTCATCGAAAACTCTTTTTTGTCTTGAAGTCTTCCGAGGGGTCTTTGTCGCTATCGACATTACAAAGATACACCGCCCCGGCCACGCAGCAAATTTTCATGGAATGAAAATGACACACAAAATCGCACAATTTCATAAAACATTATAAATCAATAGCATACGTAAAAATGAAATGTCACAAAAAATGTAACAATCGTGAATTGCTACATTTTTGTGACATTTTTTATCTGTCGGGAGGGGATGGGAGAATCAGTTGTCGCGGTCGGCGAAGAAGCGCGGGATGTTGGCAAGGAATATGTCGGGGGCACGCAGGGCATCACGCTTGGCGATGAGTTCCGAAAGGTCGACGTCGGCGATGAGATAGTTCGACTCGTCGGAGATGAACTGCTCGTGCACGCGGTTGAGGCGCAGCACGTGGCTCACGTTGGTGGTGGAGTAGCGGATATACACGCGCAATTCGACTCCGGTGGTGTATTCGGGGCGGCCCTCGTAATTCATCTTCTTGTATTCGTAGCGGTAGTCGTGCAGGCGAGCCATGATGTCGGACAGGATAGACGATGCCGTGGGCAGGCTTCCCGCGCCTTTGCCGAACATAAACTGGCGGTCGTAGCACTCTCCGCGTATCACCACGCCGTTGTATTCGTCGTCGACAGAATAGATATAGCGCGAGGGCTGCACTATTTCGGGCATTACAAACATAGTGAAGCGGTCGTCGGACAGTTTCACCACCTGGGCCACGAGCTTTATCTTCACGCGCTTCTCGCGGGCGTAGCGTATGTCGGAATCGTGGATGGTGGATATGCCGTAGGTAAACACATCGTCGGGGCGCACATACACGCCCAAGGCGTGCACGGTGATGATTATGAGCTTGAACAGCGAGTCGAAGCCTTCGATGTCGAACGACGGGTCGCTTTCGGCAAATCCCAGCTCCTGGGCGCGGCGCAGGGCCGAGTCATAGTCCTCGCCGTGGTCGAACACGCGCGAGAGTATGAAATTTGACGAGCCGTTTAATATGCCTTTCACCTCGAGCAGCAGGTCGTTGTCGTAATACTCCTCGAGATTGCGGATTACGGGAATAGAGCCGCACGAAGAGGCATCGTAGAGCAACGCCACGTTGTGGCGGCGTTGCAGCTCGATCAGTTCGGGCAGATGCGCGGCGAGCATGGCCTTGTTGCCCGACACCACGGGAATTCCCTTTTCAAGAGCCGCAGACACGATTTTAAAAGCAGGTTCGCCCTTGTCGATTACCTCTACAATGAGGTTGATGTCCGGATCGTCGAGGATGTCGGCCGGATTGTCGGTGAGCACGCCTGCCGGCAAGTCTACGTTGCGTTTTTTGTTGACATCGCGCACACATATGCGTTTTATTTCAGCATGTGTGTTTTTTGTCTTTTCGAGCACCTTGTAGATGCCCTGGCCCACGGTGCCGAACCCGAAAAGCCCGATTTTTATCTTGGAATTCATAATTTTAAGAAAAATATGGTCGATTTAAATCGATTTAAGTCGAATTAAGTCGAGATAAGTCGATCGAATTAAGTCGAAATATATCGAATTAAATCGAAGTTTTAGCCTTCGATGAATGGGTGCAGGATTTCGTTGAGACGGTCGGCTTCCACCAAGAAGCCGTCGTGGCCGAATGGCGACTCGATCTGGCGGTATTCGGCTCCGGGAATCATTGATGCGAGGGTCTGCATTTCGCCGGGGGTGAAGATTATGTCGGTGCCCAGGCCCACGACAAGGGTGGGGGCGGTGATGCGGGCCAGAGCGTCGCGGAGTGTGCCGCGGCCGCGGCCGACATTATGGGTGTCGAATGTGTCGAGGATGGCCATGTAAGAGTAGGCGTCGAAGCGTCCGACGAGTTTGCTGCCCTGGTATCGCTGATAGGTGCAGGCGCGGTGAGGCACGGTGTAGTCGTCGGTGGCGTCCTGTTGCGTTATATTGTAGCCCGAGCCTCCGCGGTAGGTGAGCAGCCCTATGGCGCGCGCGGCTGCGAGGCCTGCGGCTCCGCCGTCGGGGCGGTCGAGGGCGTAGGTGGGGTCGGCGAGTATGGCCATGCGCTGCGTTTCGTCTATGGCGATGGTCCATGGCGAAGCCTTTGCGTCGGTGGCGATAAGGGCAACGCGCCCGAAGCGCTCCGGCTCGGCCACTGCCCACTCCACGGCCTGAAAGCCGCCTACCGACGAACCTATTATGGCGTGGATGCGTCCTATGCCGAGAGCGTCGGCCAGGATGCGGTGCGCGGCCACAACATCGCGCATCGTCAGGCGTGGAAATGTGCGGTAGTAGGGCTCGCCCGTGTCGGGATTCACGCTCAACGGGCCCGTGGAGCCGTAGCACGAGCCAAGAATGTTGGCACACACTATGAAATAGCGTTCCGGGTCGAGAAAGCGGCCGGGAGCCACTGTGCCGGGCCACCAGTCGGCCACATCGCTGTTGGCCGTGAGGGCATGGCACACCCACACCACATTGTCGGCCCGGGCCGACAACGTGCCGTAGGTATGGTACGCTATGGTTATGTCTTTAAGCGAGCCTCCGCTTTCAAGCGGAAACTCGCCATGATGAGTGTATGTCTTCAAGAAAGAAGGGTGCTTATTTGTTTACCTTGATGAGTTCTACCTCGAAGATGAGAGTCTGGTTGGGAGCGATGCCGGGCACGCCACGTTCGCCGTAGGCCAGTGCGGAGGGGATGAAAAGATTCCATTTTGCGCCTTCGCTCATCAGTTGCAGAGCCTCGACCCATCCGGGGATTACCTGCGACACGCCGAAGGTGGCGGGTTCGCCGCGCTCTACCGACGAGTCGAATACTGTTCCGTCGAGGAGCTTGCCGGTGTAGTGCACCGTTACGGAGTCGGTGGCGGCGGGATGCACGCCGTTGCCTTCTTTGAGCACTTCGTATTGCAGGCCGGTGGCGGTGGTCTTCACCTCGGGACGCTTGCCGTTCTTTTCGAGGAATTCGCGGCCGGCGGCAGCGTTTGTCTCGGCCATTTTAGCCGATTCGGCTTCTTGCTGTTGCTGCATGGCGGTGAAGAAGCGGTTGATTTCTTCTTTTGCCTCGGCAAAAGTCATTTTGGGCTGAGAGCCGTAATATACGGCGGCCACGCCGTCGGCGAAATCCTGCACGTTTATTTCCTTGATGCCGGAGGCTTGGAAATTATGGCCCATGCTAAGGCCGAGGGCGTAGCTTATCTTGTCGAAATCCATTTATGTTTGATTTTAGTTTGTAAGATTTTACAAAATTAACAAAAATCCCGCAGAAAAAGTTAACGGCGGAATAAAAAAAGCCCCGTTTTCGATGGGAAAGCGGGGCGGATATATCGTTTTGGTGTAGTGCAGGGTATTACACTGTGAGGATTTCCTTCTCTTTGGCGGCGAAAAGGTCGTCGATTTTGCGGAGGAATTTGTCATGGAGCTTCTGCACGGCTGCTTCGGCGTCTTTCTCCACGTCTTCGGGCATACCTTGCTTTATGGCTTTTTTCAGGCCGTCGATAGCGTCGCGGCGGGCGTTGCGCACGCTCACTTTTGCATTTTCGGCCTCGGCCTTCGACTGCTTCACGAGCATTTTGCGGCGGTCTTCGGTCAACGGGGGTATTGAGAGGCGAATCACCTCGCCGTTGTTTTCGGGAGTGATGCCGAGAGACGAGTTGATGATAGCTTTCTCAATTTCTTTGAACATTGATTTTTCCCAGGGGGTGATGGTGATGGTGCGGGCGTCGGGCACGGCCACATTGGCCACGTTGGAGATGGGAGCCTGCGATCCGTAATAGTCGACGCGGATGCCGTCGAGAATCTTGGGATTGGCTTTGCCGGCGCGTATGTGAGCGAGAGCTTCATCGAGGTAGGCCACAGCCATTTCCATCTTTTCCTCTGCCGGGCCGAGGTAGGTCTTGGGGTCAGTCATATGTGTAGTGTATGTGATTTGATATTCGTAGTTTTGGCAAAAATAGCGAAAAAAAACGAAATAACAACTTTTCCTCCCGATAAAATCCTCTTTTCTCTTAAATAAAAGGCAAAAGCAAGGGGCGACAAACTATTTTGGGTTTGTGCGTGTTTTTTTAATATGGTTTCTAATGCAAAAGCATTTTTATTTTGAAAATTATGAAGAAAGTTTTTATCTCTATCGCAGCCGTTGCCGCGCTTGCCGTGGCAGGATGCACTTCCGGCGCTGAAAAGGCCGTCGACAATCAGGCAAATGAGGTGGTGTCGCAAATCAAGGCGGCCACTTCCGAGGCTCAGGCTTCCGACATCGTGACAAAAGCCAAGGCTTATGTCGATGAACTCGTTCAGTCGGGCAAGGTTCAGGAAGCAAAAGATTACATGGACAAGGTTGCTCCCGCCATCAAAGAAAAATATCCCAATCTCGCTCCGGCTATCGACAAGGTTAACGCCGTGGTAACGGCAGCCGCCGACAAGGCCGAAGGCCTCAAAGAGGCCACCGGCGACGCTGTCGATGCCGCCAAGGCCAAGAAAGACTCTGTGGCCTCGAAAGCCGACAAGGCCGTCGACGCCGTGAAGGCTGCCGGCAAGGATGTGGCCGACAAGGCCGGTGATGTGGCCGAAAAAGGCAAGGAGGCCGTTGAAAAAGGCGCCGACGCCGTGAAAGACGCCGCCAAAGATGCCGCCGACAAAATCAAGGACCTCGGCAAATAGCCGCAAGATTGCAAAGAACAAAATTGCAAAGAAATAGAAAAGCATCGCTTCTTTCGGGAGGCGATGCTTTTCGGTCTATTTGGCAAGTTGTGACGGTTGGAGGATGAATGGCAGCGGCGGACGCATTACAAGCGATGAGTCGGCCTCGGCGCGCTTCAACAGGGCGGCCGCCTCCGACAGCGACGGCATGGCGCCGGCCACGACGAAATAGTAGGGCTCGCGTGTCTGCACCACGAACGCGCCCGGATAGCCTGCGTCGACAAGACGCTCGCGCATATTTTTTGCTGTGAATACTTGCTTGAACTGTCCCACGACAACGCAGTAGCGTTTGATGCTTTCGTTGATGCCTCCCCCGTCGGGCGTGACAGCGACAAACTGTGTGTTCACGGCCAGGGTGTCGCCGCCTACAACGGCCGTGCCGGTCTTCATCTGCCGCCGGATGCGGGTGTAGACGGTGTTGTCGTAGTCGGTGGCATCGGCCTCGCGCGCTGCCATGGTTGTCTCATAAGCCGCGCGGTAGTTCTTTTCCGAAGGCTTGCATCCGGTCAGGGAAGCCAGCGAGAGAATAATTACGGCGAGCGCGATTGTCTTTGAAAATCTCATTTTATTTCAGGCCCATTTTTTTTGCGAGGGGGGTGGGAACGGCGTCTTTGTTGACGTAGATGTCGAGAGTCTTGGCAAGGAAGAAGGGTTCGGATACGTAGATGTAGCCGTCGTAGATTTGGTTGGTGTCCCACGAGTTCTTCACTTTATAGTAGCGGTTGCCTTTCTGGTCGGTGGCGGAGCCTACGATCACCATGCCGTGGTCGTCGGTTGTCTCCTGGCTGTCGAACATGTCCTGACGCATCTGCTGGGTCACGTCGATTTCCTCGACGGGGGCCTTGAAGTCGTATTTCTCGTTTACGCGGTCCTTGTCGGAGAGTTTCACCCAGCGCGAGAGCTCGGTGCCTTCGAGATTGCCTTCGTCTTTTCCTTTGGGCATGAGGGCCACGCCGTCGGTCCATTTGAAGCCGCCTTCGCTCACGTCGGCGGCCCAGCCTATGGTGTAGCCGTTTTCGATGGCGTTGTCGACAATGGCTTTCATTTCATCCATGGGCACGTTGATGTATCGCTCGTTGAGCCAGTTGTCGGGCACTTCGATGATAAACGACTGGTAGAATGGGTGGTGGGTAAACGATGTCACGGCCACATAGTTGTCGTAGTCGAGGCCGAGGGCTTTTGCATAGGATTGCGGGGTGTAGGTCTTGCCGTCGACGGTGAATGTTTCGGGCACTTCGCCGAGGTATGCGTCGAGGATGGCTTCATATCCGCGTTTCCATGCCGTTGAGATTTTTTTGTCGGGGCGCGACACCACGGCTTTGAGGTAGGCCGTGAGCACGGCGTCGAGCTCGCCATGCGAGTGTTTCTTTTCGCCGTAGTTGAGGCCGGGATAGTCTTTTTCGGGAATCACGCCGTAGTTGCGCCAAACATAGGGCACGTCGAGCACCGAGCCGCCGGGGCCGAAGTTGGCCTGGCCGTACATGCGCACGAAGCGGTCGGCTTTGTCGAGATAGCACTGGCGCACGGTGTACATTTCCGAGAGGTCGAGCGAGTCGCCGCCGCGGCGCATTATTTCTTCCTCGAAGAAAGATGTGCCGGCAAAGCACCAGCATGTGCCGGATTTGTTCTGGTCTTTTACCGAGGTGGTTTTGGCAGTTTTTACATCTGTGAAGTGAAACGCGGTGTCGGGTTGTTCGACAGGTTTGTCGCCTTGGGCATTTGCCGAAGCGGCGAAGCCGGCAGCGAGCATGGAGCAAAGAAATGTTTTGAAATTCATAGTCTAATGATGTTTTGATGCAAAAATAGCGCAAAAAGGCGACATATTGCCTATTTCAACCGCTAAAAAATGTAAATTAATCGCTGTCAGTCGTCGATGTCGCGGATTATGGGGCTGTCGCCGCGCAGGTATTCCTCGATGCGGGTGCGCATGGCGTCGAGTTTGGGGTCGCACAGGCAGTTGTCGAGAAATTGGCGCACCTCGTCGCGGTCGGGAGCCTTGAACAGTAATTCGTGGCGGAAGCGGGCTATGGTTTTGGCCACGGGGCTTAGTTTTTGCGAATCGGCGGCTTTGCGCAGGGTGTCGTAGGTGTCACGGTCGATAAGCGGCACGGCATTGCGGCCCATAAGCACCATGTGCAGCCCGAGGGCCACGCGCGCGGCTATCGATATTACATTGTAATCGCGCTGGTGGAACGGGGTTTTCGACATGGCTTTCTTGAAATCTTCCCATTCGAAATATAGCTCGCGCATCCGGTCGATGCCGAATGACTCGGCAGAGCGGATTCCATCGAGCTCGATGGTGCGCGCTGCGAGCGACACATATCGGGAAAGCTCGTCCACTTCCTCGGTCGAGGTGTCTTCCACTATCTCGGCCGGCCGGTCGATGTCGGGCGTTTCTTCGGCAACGACGGGAGGAACAAGAGCCTCGGGGTGGGCATGCCAGTCGAGCATGGGCCAAGGCCGGTCGATGTCGAGCCGCGAGCGCGAGTTGTATTTTTTGAGGTCGGACACGGTGAGGCGGCTTCGGGGCACGAGCACCACGGCGCCAAGTCGGGTAAGGAGCGATATAATTTCCGAGAATTTGGCATCGGACGGTTGAAGCGAGTCGGTATAGTAATGGTAGATGGGCTCGTTTTTTTTCTTTTTTCGTCCGCGGGCCGCCACGCTCGGTTTTTTTATGTTGAAATATGTGAGTATTGAGGCGAAACGCTTGTCGGTGCGGAAAACGGGCGAATCCTGGTCGGCGACGGATATTACGAACGACATGGCGTTGTTGTTTCGCACGGGGAGGATATAGAATTCCACGCCAACGCCGGAAATGGTATATGTGTGATTGGCCACGTTGGTAAACCGCAGGCCCTCGTTGAGAGGGATGGATACGGAGTCGAGCGTGGAATTGACGATTTTCGGGTCGAAAGGCAGCAGAAGTCCGATTTCGGTGCGGGGTGGCGTCCCGGCTTCGATTTCTTCGGGAGTGCGGGCGAGCGTGAAGGTGATGAAGCGGGGGTTGAGACGCTCGATGGCAGGGTTGACGTATGCGCCGAGGATGTTGCCGGTGATGATGCGGCGCGTGACTATGCGGTTGTTGTATTTTGCAATCTCGGTGTCCCACGTGGCGGCCTTGAACGGCACGGTGCGCCCGCAGAATATGCTCTGTATGCGGTCGTAGTTGCTCGACCTTGAAGAAGTGACGCAGTTGATTCTCACTTCCTTGAATCCGGCGGAGAGAGCGAACACGAGTTCCACCTTTCCCGGCAGATAGCGTGTCTTGGGGTTTCGTCCGAAGCGTATGTCCTTTAATACGGCCATGACGCGCTCGACCGGTTCTTCGGGGCTGATTACGTCGCTTATGTTTTCGAAGCATGTGCCGATGACAGCGTCTTCGACCACAGAGGAAATGTCCCAGTGCTGCCGTTGAATCTTATTTTGCTCGCGTTGGGCGCGTGCTTCGAGTGCCTCGAAATCCTCGCTTGCCGAGGCCATGATTCTAAGGGCTTTGCGCCAGTTTTGAGAACCGTGGAGGATTTTTTTCCATACGGAAACGGGATCGTAAGAGTCGGTTTCGATATTGTCGGCGAGGCGGCGCACAACCTTGGGGTCGGAGATGTGTTTCTCCAGGTTCCTTTTAAGATTGTCGAGCAGGACTTCGCGACGCGCGTCGATAACGGACGCGCTGCGTTCGATACGCTCGATGTAGAACTGTTCGATTTCCCGGAGTACGGTCTTTGAGTTGAACCCTTTTTTTGCTTCCTCTATCTCTTTTGTGAGAGTGCGCGAGTCGTAGGGAAACGTTTTGTGGCGGCAGCGGTAGGTGGCAATGTATGATGACCCGCCGAAGCGCGAGTCGGAGTTGCCGGATGTGAACACTTCGTCGCGGACGAATTCGGCGTCGAAGTCGCGGTATTCGCGTTCGAGGTCCCATTGGTTTAGCCGTCGCAGTTCGTCCTCGAGGGTCTGATATGCAGAAAAGAGGTCGTCGATTGTTTCTTGCTGGGCCTCGACATTGAGCATGGCGGTGCGGGCCATGAGCAGGGTGGCCGGAGTCTGAGGCGACACGCCCAGGAGGGAGGCCAGGTCGGGGTGCTCGGAGATGTATTCGGAGGCAACGTCGTTGCCGTATTTGTTTGAGATGTCGATGAAATCGGCGTCGGCTTTTGTCTGGTCCTGATTTGCGGTGGTGTTTGCCGAAAGCATGCGGAGTTTTGCGCGCAGCATCATGTTGAGGCGTTTTTCCGAAGGAATGGCCGTGATGATGTACTCGTAGAGAGGCGGCAGGTCGGCGCGCTGGCCGGTGCGGTTGATGCGTCCGCGCTTTTGCAGGTCGATGTTCACGTCGAGGTCGTTTTGCACGATGAGCATCTTGCGCTGACGCACTTGCGAGTCGGGCACCTCGGCTGTGGCGATAGCGTGGGCCGAAGCGCCGATAGCGCCGCATGCGTTTATGAGGATAACGTCGATTTTGTTGTTTTGGAAATCGTTGAAAATATGGTTGGAGTGGCGTTTGCGGCGAGATGTAAGCGACGCGCCGGTGAAGCCGTCGAGACCGTCGGGCGAATCGTATTCGAGGCAGTGTGCGCGTCCGGTACATTCCTCAAAACGGATGCAGGACTCGGTGCCGTCGGGTGCGGTGAAGCGTTCGCGCGTGATGAGTTGGCGCAGGATGTCGATTGGCGACATGGGCAGGGCGAAAGAGTCTTCCTCGATGTCGCGGCGTATTGTTTTGAAGTCGGTGCGGATAATGGAGAGTTTCCTGGCGAATTCTTCGGGCAGGTCGAGGGCGTCGGTATCGATGTCGAGGATGGATTGGCCGGTTTTCGTATCCTTCACGGTTTTGTCGAGCAGACGCGTGACGAGGGTGGAGAAGTCGCCGCTTACACGGTGGTCGTCGAGCATCACCTTGTCGCGCAGGATACATTCGAGGGTGTCGCTCATGGCAATGACCACGGCTCGTCCCTGCCGGACCTCTTTTACTGCGGCTTGGGCCACATCGGCGACTTTCAGGGCCAGCAGCAGCACTTTGTTGATGTAGAACAGCTGGCCTCGGGCGGGGTATGCCGAGAAATCTTCGAGGGCTTCCATTTCTTTGGCGTCTTTGACAAAAGATTTTATCAGCGACGAAAGGTCGACGATGCGGCGGAAGTAGTGCATGACGCGGTTGAACAGGGCGGCATGGCTTTCGAGGCGGTCGTCGAGATAGGTATATTCGGGTTCGGGAAGATTGTCGGTAGAGTGCTCTCGGCGTATCATCTGGCCCTCGGCGGCGAGTGTCGCCGAAACGAATTCCTGCATGGGCACGCCACCGTTGTGGAAGGCGGCTTCGAGCGTCGATTCTGTGGCGAGCGCGCGCAGGCGCGTGCGACGCATGAATGTGAGCATGCTTTCGGGACGCTTTGCAAATGTGGCCGACAGAAACACGCATTGCGTGCGGGGCGATTCGTCGAGTATGGTGTTGATGGATTCTGTGATGACAGATTGCTTTCCGGCCGACACCGACGACGACCGGTGAGCCTCGTCGAAAATAAAGAGCACCCGGTGGAGCCGGCAGAGCGAGCGCAGGAAGCGCAGGCGCGTCGAGTCGTTGCGGGCGTCTTTGAGCTGCGAGTACGTGACCATGAGATAGTCGAAGCGGTCGCGGTCGATGTCGCCGTTGCTGTACATCTGAGCAAGTTCGGCGCGTTTGGGCGCGGAGTACACTTCTTCGTATTGAGTGCGGTAGACGCCCATGAGGTCTTTTTCGACAATCTGGTCGCCTTCGTCGAGTGGCGACCAGTTTTCGTCGTCGGAGTCGCGGTCGATGATACGGTCGAAGTCGACGACGGATGCGCCGACGTTTACCACGAGGGGGCGTGCGTCGGCAATGCCGAGAGCCTTGCAGTCGCGGTACATGTCGGAGAAGAGGGTGTATCTTTCAGTGAAGAATATGGGAAGGTATCCAGCCTTTATGCCATAGCGGATCATGGCGGCGGCTTGCCGTCCTTTGCCGATGCCGGTCTGGTCGCCGATTATTACGGATTCGGCGCGAGCCTCGATGTTGTAGATGGCCATTGCCACACCGTCGATTTGCTCGGTGGCGAGGGCGTTGTCGAGTTCATCGATAGAAAAGCCTAAACGGTTGGCTACAAACCCGCTTACGTCATCGCACAGGGCTTCGCGGAGTTTTGACAGGGCCTGGCGTGTGCCCTCGGCGAGTTGCGCAGGAATCATCGATCCGAGCGACTGTTCGCCTTCGGACGCGCTGATATACTCTTTGATGTTAGGTGACTGGCTCATAAACAGCAAAGGTAATGCATTTATAATAAAAATGCAATTGTGAGATGGAAAAGAGGCTGTTTTTTCGGTGAAAATGAAAAAACGAGGGGAAGAACGCTACGCTGTCGCTCGCTCTATGACCGTGGCTTTAAGCGGACGCACGAGCCGTGCGCCCCTACACCGTGATTACACTGATTTTATTGTCAGACGCGGGTGCGGAGCGAATGGATTACGGCCCGGAGATGGGAGTCGTAGCGGGTCCAGTCGGTGATGGGGCGGCGTGCCACTCCCGATTCCATGGCCGCGCGTGCCACGGCGGGAGCCACATAGAATAGCAAACGTGGGTCGAGAGGCTTGGGCAGGATGTAGTCGGGACCGAATTCGAGGCTGTCGACCTTGTAGGCTTTGACCACTTCTCTGGGGACGGGCTCTTTTGCCAGCGCGGCAATGGCGTGTACGGCGGCGAGTTTCATCCGGTCGTTGATTTCGGATGCGCCGCAGTCGAGCGCGCCGCGGAATATGTATGGGAAGCCGAGCACGTTGTTGACCTGGTTGGGATAGTCGGAGCGTCCGGTGGCTATGATGGCGTCGGGACGGGTCTGCGAGGCTTCCTCGTAGGTGATTTCGGGGTTGGGGTTGGCGAGCGCGAACACAATGGGGCGTGGCGCCATGGTGCGGAGCATCTCAGGCGTTACCACTCCTCCCACCGAGAGGCCGAGGAAAATATCGGCGTCTTCGAGGGCTTCGGCAAGCGTGGAGATGTCGCGGGAGGTGGCGAATTCGGCTTTTTCGGCCGACAGGTTTTTACGAGAGTGGGATATCACGCCTTTTGAGTCGCACATCACCACGTTTTCGGGGCGTATGCCGAGGCTGATATACAGGCGTGTGCACATGATGGCTGCGGCTCCGGCGCCATTGACGACAAGGCGCACTTTGTCGATGTCCTTGCCTTGGATTTGCAGAGCGTTGATGAGCGCGGCTCCGGTGATTATGGCCGTGCCGTGCTGGTCGTCGTGCATCACGGGGATGTCGCATTCGGCTTTTAGTCGGCGTTCGATTTCGAAACATTCGGGGGCTTTTATGTCCTCGAGGTTTATGCCTCCGAAGGTTGGGGCAAGGGCTTTTACTATTTCAACGAAACGGCCGGGGTCGTGTTCGTCGACTTCGATGTCGAAGCAGTCGAGGCCGGCGTAGATTTTGAACAGGAGCGCTTTACCCTCCATCACAGGCTTTGATGCTTCGGCGCCGATGTTGCCGAGGCCGAGCACTGCCGTGCCGTTTGAGATTACGGCCACGAGGTTGCCGCGATTGGTGTACAGATAAGTGTCGCCGGGATTTTCTTTTATCTTCTCGCATGGATATGCCACGCCCGGTGAATATGCCAGGCCAAGGTCGTATTGGGAGAAATATGGTTTTGTCGGCTGGATTTCGATTTTGCCCGGTTCGGGGTAGCGGTGATAGTCGAGTGCCGCCTGTTCGGTGATTTTCGTTGACATCTTTTTTCTGTACCTTGGAGTTCAATAAATAGTTGGGGAGGTCATATAATTGAACATTCGAAAAACTCGGATTGTTCCGGAGCTTTTTCGAATGTTTTTGTGTTTTCCGGTTTCTCGGATGAGCAACCGTTGTATTTTACAAGTCGGGCTATTTGCCTATTGTCTGGCTTGAATAGGTGAATTTTATCTTGGCTTTGTCGGGGCGGAGGCGTACCATTACGGGTGCGGCGACGTACGGAGCCATGCCTACGAGGACTTGCGATGTCTGGTAGTAGCCGGATGAAGTCTCGAAGGTCGTGCTCACCGGGGTGATGGTGAATGTGCAGTCGTCGGCCGAGATGGATTCTTTGTCGAGCATGTCGAGGATGTAGGAGCGCATGTCGCCGAAGGAGTATAGACCTGTCGAGGAGTCGTATTGGGCGTAGAAAGATGAAATGTTGTCGGGGAGGGAGTTTTCGGCGAAGAATTTGTCTTTCTTTGATTTGAGCACCATCAGCAGGTATTGCGGCGGAGCTATCGAGAATTCGTTTGTGATGGTCTCTCCCGGGATTGAGAAAGAGAGGGAGTTGATTACGTTCAGGTCGGAATTGGCAGCGCGGTATCCGGCAATGATTTCTTGGGTGGGGAATGTTATCTCATAGTCGGTGCCGGTGGGTGCGGTGATTATAGCCTCGCCTTTGTCGATGGCTTTGTCGATTGACTCTGCGGGAAGGAATGAGATGTTGTTGTTTGTGATGATTTCCGGGGTCACGGCAAAGTAGTTGCCGACACGGTAGACGGTGGTGTCGCGTTGCTGGCTGTTACGGTAGGAGTAGTGGTAGTACATCTGCATCAGGGTGGATGTGACGTTTACGATGCGTCCTGAGCCGTATGAGTTTTTGAGGTAGAGTCCGGGGAAGAATCGGGCGAAAGCCGTGGGCGATGTGAATGTTGCGGGGTTGTCGATGTATTCTTGGTATAAGCGACGGCCTTCTTCAACGGGAAGTTTTATTTCGATATATCGTGCGTTGGCCGAGATGATTGTGTCGGCCGATGCAACCGAGAGGTTGTAGATTGAGGATGCGATGGGGGTGGGGTCGTAGTAGTCGGCGGGGTTGAAGTCGGAGTAGATGGGGGAGGGGAGCAGACGTGTGAGCTTGTAGACGTCGAGGCCCATCGGCACCACTGAGTCGCCGACAATGTTGTTGAGGCTCACGGCCATCATTAGTTTCAGGGAGTCGACCTGTGAAGGGGTGATTCGCACGGTGTCGAATTGCGACGCGGGCATGAATTGTGTCACGACGTCGGATTCGAGCCGGCCGTATCCTTTTGCGTTGATGCGACCGATGAGTTGCGATACGGTGCGCGACTGCACTGCGTTGTTTTCCACAACACGTCCGTCGAGAGTGTATGCCGAGTCGATGACGATGGCAATTTTGTCCTGGACGATCGATGATCCGATTGTGGAGTCGTTGTTGCAGGCCGTGAAGCATGTGGCTATTGCGGCTGCTGCGATTATAAGGAGATTTTTAAGCGTTTTCATTCCTTGTCACAGGTAATGGGGTGCGTGGTGTCAGAGTGTATTGTAGAAGTCGGCGTAGGCCTGCGGATTTTCGAGACCGGGGAAGGGGAGGAACGGCTTTCCGGAGGCTTGCGCGTATTCGATGAGTTCGGCGGGAACGTCGTCGGTGGCTGCGACTATGGCATCGGCGTGGTCGATTGCAAGTTTGTTGATCGCTATGTAGTCGACGTCGCCGCCGATTATTGATTCGAGAGCGGCGGTGTCGATGCCGTCCATGGCGATTTTTTCGGCAAAACGTTTGTCGAGCGTTCCTTCGAATCCGTTGCCAAAGAGGGAGTACACTATTTTGGAGTTTTTGAAAGCGGGATCGTCGGCGTATTTTGATTTGATGTAGAGGGGGTTGAGGGCGGTAATCCAGCCGGAGCAGTGGATTATGCCGGGATACCAGCGGAGTTTGCGGACGGTCTCAACGACGCCCCGGGCGAAGAAAATGGCGCGTTCGTCGTTTTCGGCGGGGTCGTTTTCTATTTCGAGCTCGGGATTTACGGCTGCGGAAGAGTGGTGGAAGTAGTCGTCGTTGTCAATAAAGTAGACTTGCATTCTCGAAGGTTGCAGAGTGGCTACCTTGATGATAAGCGGATGGTCGGTGTCGTCGATGATTATGTTCATGCCGGAGAGACGGATTACTTCGTGGAGCTGGTTTCTGCGCTCGTTGATACAGCCGTATTTAGGCATGAAAGTACGCACCTCGATACCTCTTTCCTGCATACCCTGGGGGACTGTGCGGCAAAGAGTTGACATTACCGACGGGTTGAGGTAGGGGTTGATTTCCTGCGAGATGTATAGTGCTTTATTGAACTCCATATTTACAAAACTTTCATAATGAATTGCAAATTTACGAAAAAAATATGATATTATCTCTAAAATGGGTTGTTTTTTGGCATTTTTTAGCAATTGAGTGTCTCAATATATAAGGAATCTTTCGATGAAGGGCATAGGGCAGACACTACGGGACGCCTGATATTTAAGAATGCCCGAAGGACGGCAGAATATTATTTCTGGCGGCAAAATATTTTGTGCGACTTGGCGGCTAATAATATTATTAACTTTGCGTTGCCCATCCTTAAATTTGGGCAGACATATAGAAGCGTTATAATATAATAAATTAATATCAGTCCGCAACGGACGCACGGCCCGTGCAATGCGGTTCAAATAAGGGCGTATCACAGAATCGCGTAGCGATTTCCGACAATAGCCGTGGGTGAGGGCGTGGCGAAGCCTCGACCGAACCCACGGAAAAAGGTTGCCGGCAACCGGGGATTTGGAGCGGAGGCCGGCCGAAGCGTTCGAAAATGCCAGCCGTGGTGTAGAACGCTACGCTGTCGCTCGCTCCAATACCACGGATGATTACAACGCACATACCCGGGGGTTACGCTGTCGCTCCATCCCGGGCTACATTATTGAATCGCTACGCGATTCTCATCCATAGCGACGGCTTATTTGAAACGCATTGCACGAGCGTCCCTACACTCAAAGCATTAACTTTCTCTTGTGACATACTTGCATCATTCAAAGGAAAGGATTCGCACTTGGCAGGCACGGGCTTTGGCCCGTGCCTGCCGTATTCGACCGTCTTGCGGTCCTCCTGTTTTAATCAATAATAAGTAATTTCGGCTTGTGCAATAAATCTATTGACGATTGAGGGGGAGGGATGTCTGGATGGCTTCGAGGGCTTGGGCGGGGGTGGAGACGATGTGCCATCCGCGTTGGGAGCGGGGGGAGGTGAAGCCTTCGGTGATGGAGCGGCGGAGCATCTCGATGAGAGGGTCGTAGTAGCCGCGGGTGTTGAGTATTATGACGGGGCCGTGGAAGAGGCCGAGTTTTTGCCAGGTCATTATTTCTGTCACTTCTTCGAATGTGCCCACGCCTCCGGGGAGGGCTATTACTGCCGATGCCATGGATGCCATGGTGCGTTTGCGGGTGTGCATGTCTTCGGTGACTATTTTGCGCGTGAGGGCGGTGTGGGCGCGTCCGGCTTCGTCCATGAACCGTGGGATAACGCCTGTGGCCGAGCCGCCGGCTTCGATGGCGGCTGTGTTTATCTCGCCCATGAGGCCCATGCGTCCGCCTCCGTTTACTATCGCGTATCCGGCTTTTACGAGGAGTGTGGCGAGTTGGCGGGCGTCGGCGAAGTAGTCGGGGTGTATTTTGTCGGATGAGGCGCAGTATATTGCGATTGTTTTCATTGTTGGTGTTTTTTGAAATGAAAGCCGCCGGCAACGTGGCGTGTTGTCGGCGGCTTTATGTTGTGGGTTGGATTTATCGGGTAAATCAGTCGATGGAATCGACGGTGTCGTTTGTGCCGTAGCCCATCTCGTCTTTGGAGCCGACAACGAGGCGTGTGTATTCACGCAGACCGGTACCGGCGGGGATGAGGTGGCCGCAGATCACGTTTTCTTTCATGCCTTCGAGTGTGTCGGTTTTGCCGCTGATGGCTGCTTCGTTGAGGACTTTGGTTGTTTCCTGGAATGAAGCGGCTGAGATGAAGGATGATGTTTGCAGTGCTGCGCGTGTGATACCTTGCAGAATCTGTTCGGATGTGGCGGGCACGGCGTCGCGTACTTGGACGATGCGGAGGTCGCGGCGTTTGAGCGCGGAGTTTTCGTCGCGGAGGCGGCGTGCGGTGATGATCTGGCCTTCTTTGAGGTTTTCGGAGTCACCGGCGTCGATAACGACTTTTTTGCCCCAGATACGGTCGTTTTCTTCCATGAAGTCGCGTTTGTCGACGACTTGTTGTTCGAGGAAGATTGTGTCGCCCGGGTCGAGGATGTTGACTTTGCGCATCATCTGGCGTACGATTACCTCGAAGTGCTTGTCGTTGATTTTCACGCCCTGCATGCGGTAAACGTCCTGTACTTCGTTGACGATGTATTCCTGCACGGCTGTGGGGCCTTTGATGTTGAGGATGTCGGCGGGAGTGATGGCACCGTCGGAGAGGGGTGTGCCGGCACGCACGTAGTCGCCGTCCTGAACGAGGATTTGCTTGGATACGGGCACGAGGTATTTTTTAGCCTCGCCGAGTTTGGATTCGACGGTGATTTCGCGGTTGGAGCGTTTTACGCCGCCGAAGATGACTGTACCGTCGATTTCGGATACGATAGCGGGGTTGGAGGGGTTGCGGGCCTCGAAGAGCTCGGTGACTCGGGGAAGACCGCCGGTGATGTCGCCGGCGCCGCCGGAGGATGCGCGGGGAATCTTGATGAAGTGTTCACCGGCGCTGATGCGTCCTTTTTCGAGGTCGGGCGTTTTGCCTTCTTTTTTGGCTTCTTTGCGGATTTCGTCGATGTCTTCTTTGAGAAGGTGGGCGCCCACGGGAAGGGCGTAGGTTTTGAGGACTTCGCCGGTTTCGGGGTCGATGATTTGTGCTTCGGGCACTTTGCCGCGTTCTTTTGATTCGATGATTACGCGGTCTTGGAGGCCGGAGCCTTCGTCGGTGTCGATGCGGAAGGTGATGTCTTTTTCGAGGTTGGTGTAGTGGACTTCACCGGAAACTTCGGATACGATAACGGCGTTGAAGGGGTCCCATTCGCATATTACGTCACCTTTCTTTACTGAGGCGCCGTCGGCGAAGAAGATTTTCGAACCGTAGGGTATAGCGGCGTTTGTGAGCATCATGCCGGTTTTGGCATCGAGGATGCGCATTTCGGTGTTTCGGCTTACTACAACCGCTGTCTTTGTTCCGTCGGATTCGACGAAGTCGACGGTGCGGAGTTCGTCGATTTCGAGTTTACCTTCGTAGCGTGATGTGATTGTGGATACGGCGGCGATGTTTGATGCCACACCACCGACGTGGAATGTACGGAGTGTAAGCTGTGTACCGGGTTCGCCGATCGACTGTGCGGCGATGACGCCGACGGCTTCGCCTTTCTGAACCATGCGGTTGTTGGCAAGGTTTCGGCCGTAGCATTTGGCGCAGACGCCGTGCTTGGACTCACAGGTGAGCACTGAGCGGATTTCGACGGATTCAATGGGGGATGCGTCGATGCGTTCGGCTGCCGCGTCGTTGATTTCTTCACCGGCGTGTACGATGATTTCTTCGGTCTGCGGGTCGATGATGTCGTGTACGGATACGCGTCCGAGGATGCGCTCGCCAAGGGATGCGACAACTTCGTCGTTGTTTTTGATTGCGGTGCATACGAGGCCGCGGAGTGTGCCGCAGTCTTCTTCGTTGATGATCACGTCGTGGGCCACGTCGACGAGACGGCGGGTAAGGTAACCGGCGTCGGCGGTTTTGAGGGCGGTATCGGCGAGACCTTTACGGGCACCGTGGGTCGAGATGAAGTATTCGAGCACGGAGAGGCCTTCTTTGAAGTTGGCCAAAATCGGGTTTTCGATGATCTGGCCGCCTTCGGCGCCTGCTTTCTGGGGTTTTGCCATAAGGCCGCGCATACCGGCGAGCTGGCGAATCTGGTCTTTTGAACCACGGGCGCCGGAGTCGAGCATCATGTAGATGGAGTTGAAGCCTTGGTTTGCTTCGGCCATCTGTTTCATGAGGATGCTGGTGAGCTCGGAGTTGACGTGTGTCCAGATATCGATAATCTGGTTGTAGCGTTCGGTGTTGGTGATTACACCCATCTGGTAGTTGGCCATCACGTCTTCGACTTCGGCATATCCTTTTGCCACGATTCCTTCTTTTTCTTCGGGGATAATCACGTCGCCGAGGTTGAACGACAGGCCGCCCTGGAATGCCATGCGGTAGCCAAGGTTTTTGATGTCGTCGAGGAATTGGGCAGAACGGGGGATACCGCAACTTTTGATTACTTTGGAGATGATGTTGCGGAGGGATTTTTTAGAGAGGATTTCGTTGACGTATCCTATTTCTTTGGGCACGTACTGGTTGACGAGCACGCGGCCTACGGATGTGTTCTGGATAAGGCGTCGCACGGGGTTTCCTTTTTCGTCGATGTCGTCGACCATTACGGAAACGGGTGCGTGGAGGGTGACTTTGCCTTCGTTGTATGCGATTTCGGCTTCTTCGGGGCCGTAGAATATTGTGCCTTCGCCTTTGTCGCCTTTACGGAGCTTTGTGATGTAGTAGAGACCGAGCACCATGTCCTGAGAGGGCACGGTGATAGGTGCGCCGTTGGCGGGGTTGAGGATGTTGTGTGCGCCGAGCATGAGCATCTGGGCCTCGAGGATTGCTTCGTTGCCGAGGGGAAGGTGCACGGCCATCTGGTCGCCGTCGAAGTCGGCGTTGAATCCGGTACAAGCGAGGGGATGGAGCTGGATTGCCTTGCCTTCGATCATCTTGGGCTGGAACGCGAGGATACCGAGACGGTGAAGTGTCGGGGCACGGTTGAGGAGCACGGGGTGTCCTTTCATCACGTATTCAAGGATGTCCCATACTTCGGGGCCTTTGCGGTCGACGATTTTCTTTGCCGATTTTACGGTGGATACGATGCCGCGTTCGATGAGTTTGCGGATTACGAATGGCTTGTAGAGCTCGGCGGCCATGTCTTTGGGGATACCGCATTCGTGCATTTTGAGCTCGGGGCCAACGACGATAACTGAACGTGCGGAGTAGTCGACGCGCTTACCGAGGAGGTTCTGACGGAAACGGCCTTGTTTACCTTTGAGAGAGTCGGAAAGGGATTTGAGGGGGCGGTTTGCGTCGGATTTCACGGCCGATGATTTGCGGCTGTTGTCGAGCAGGGAGTCGACGGCTTCCTGGAGCATACGTTTCTCGTTTCGGAGAATCACCTCGGGTGCCTTGATTTCGATGAGGCGTTTGAGGCGGTTGTTACGTATGATTACGCGACGGTAAAGGTCGTTGAGGTCGGATGTGGCGAAGCGTCCGCCGTCGAGGGGCACGAGGGGGCGGAGTTCGGGGGGAATTACGGGTATTACCTGAAGAATCATCCATTCGGGACGGTTTTCTTTGCCGTCGCGGTTGGATGCGCGGAATGATTCCACGACTTGGAGGCGTTTGAGGGCCTCGGTCTTGCGTTGTTGCGAGCCGTCTTTGTCGGCGAGGGCGCGCAACTCGCATGCGAGTGAGTCGAGGTCGAGGTCGACGAGGAGGTCGTAGATTGCCTCGGCGCCCATTTTTGCCACGAATTTCTCGGGGTCGTTGTCGTCGAGGAGCTGGTTGTCCTTGGGCAGACGGTCGAGAGCGTCGAAGTATTCTTCTTCGGTGAGGAGGTCGAGACGGTCGTAGTAGAGTTTTTTATCTTTGTCGGCTCCCATGTCGGCGCGCGAGTCGGTCTCTTCGTATTCGGGACGGCGGAGCACACCGGGGTTTATTACGATGTAGCGTTCGTAATAGATGATTGATTCGAGTTTTTTTGAGGGAAGACCGAGGAGGTATCCGATTTTGTTGGGGAGAGAGCGGAAGTACCACAGGTGAGCGACGGGCACGACGAGCTTGATATGGCCCATGCGTTCACGACGCACTTTTTTCTCGGTGACTTCTACGCCGCATCGGTCGCAGACGATGCCTTTGTAGCGGATGCGTTTGTATTTTCCGCAGTGACATTCGTAGTCCTTAACAGGGCCGAATATGCGTTCGCAGAAGAGTCCGTCGCGTTCGGGCTTGTAGGTACGGTAGTTGATTGTTTCGGGTTTGAGCACTTCGCCGGAGGAACCTTCGAGGATTTCCTGAGGCGATGCGAGCCCGATGGTTATCTTTGAAAAGCCGCTTTTCTTATTGTTCTCTTTTCTGAAAGCCATATATGTTGTAATAGAAAATTCTTGTGGATATTGTAAAGAATCGGGTATGAACTTGCTTGAATCAGGCGGCCATCAAGCCCGGCAACGGGCTTGATGGTCCTGAAAAAGTTATTGTTCGAGTTTGAGGCTCAGACCGAGGCCGCGGAGTTCGTGGAGAAGCACGTTGAGTGATTCGGGAATTCCGGCCTGTGGCATGGGTTCGCCTTTGACGATGGCTTCGTAAGCCTTGGAGCGGCCGTTGACGTCGTCGGACTTGATGGTGAGGATTTCCTGGAGGATGTGGGATGCGCCGAATGCTTCAAGCGCCCAAACTTCCATTTCACCGAAGCGCTGACCGCCGAACTGTGCTTTACCGCCGAGGGGCTGCTGTGTGATAAGCGAGTACGGGCCGATTGAGCGGGCGTGCATTTTGTCTTCGACCATGTGACCGAGTTTGAGCATGTAGATCACGCCTACTGTCGCGGGCTGGTCGAAGCGGTCGCCTGTGCCACCGTCGTAGAGGTAGGTTTTGCCGTAGCGTGGAACGCCGGCTTTGTCGGTCCACTCGTTGAGGTCGTCGAGAGACGCGCCGTCGAAAATCGGTGTCGCGAATTTCTCGCCGAGTTCGCGTCCTGCCCATCCGAGTACTGTCTCGAAGATCTGGCCAAGGTTCATACGCGAGGGCACGCCAAGGGGGTTGAGGACAATGTCGACAGGAGTACCGTCGGCAAGGAAAGGCATGTCTTCCTGGCGCACGATGCGCGAAACGATACCTTTGTTGCCGTGGCGGCCTGCCATCTTGTCGCCGACGCCGATTTTACGTTTTTTGGCGATATATACTTTGGCGATCTTCATGATGCCGGAGGGGAGGTCGTCGCCGATTGAGATGTCGAATTTGCGGCGGCGAAGCTCTGCGTCGATTTCCTTGGACTTGCGCAGGTAGTTGACGATGGTCTGACGGATGAGGTCGTTTTTATGCGCGTCGTTTGTCCACTTCGAGAGGTTGATTGTGTCGAAGTTGAGGCCACGGAGCACTGCGGCGGTGAATTTGGCGCCCTTGGGGATTATATCGGAACCGATGAAGTCCTTGATGCCTTGTGATGTCTTGCCGGCGGTGAGCTCCATGAGCTTGCCGATAAGGATGTCTTTGAGGTCGGCCTGGCGTTTTTCGTATTCTTCGTCGATTTTGGGAAGAATAGCGTTTACGGCGCGTGAGCTTTTCTTGGCGGCGCGCTGGAAGAGGTTGGTGCCGATTACGACGCCTTTGAGCGAGGGCGATGCTTTGAGCGACGCGTCTTTTACGTCGCCGGCCTTGTCGCCGAAGATAGCGCGGAGGAGTTTTTCTTCCGGGGTGGGGTCGGATTCGCCTTTGGGGGTGATTTTACCGATCATGATGTCGCCGGGCACTACGTGCGCGCCGATACGGATGATACCGCGTTCGTCGAGGTCTTTGGTGGCGTCTTCGCTGACGTTGGGGATGTCGGATGTGAGTTCTTCCTCGCCGCGTTTTGTCTCGCGTACTTCGAGTGAATATTCGTCGACGTGAACGGATGTGAGGATGTCGTCGCGGACCATGCGTTCGTTGAGCACGATTGCGTCCTCGTAGTTGTATCCTTTCCAGGGCATGAACGCAACTTTGAGGTTGCGGCCCAGGGCGAGCTCGCCGTTTTCGGTAGAGTAGCCTTCGGTGAGGATATCGCCTTTGTCGACGCGCTGTCCGGCGTGGCAGATGGGGCGAAGGTCGATTGTGGTGCTCTGGTTGGTCTTGCGGAACTTGGGTATGTTGTAGGTCTTGACGGCCGGCTCGAAGGCTACGAATTCTTGTTCTTCGGTGCGGTCGTAGCGTATGCGTATCGATGTGGCGTCGACGAATTCGATTTCGCCGGGGCCTTCGGCTGTGATTTGGGTGCGGGAGTCGCGTATGAGCTGGCCTTCGATACCTGTGCCCACGATTGGAGCTTCGGAGCGCATGAGGGGAACTGCCTGGCGCATCATGTTCGAACCCATGAGCGCGCGGTTGGCGTCGTCGTGTTCAAGGAAGGGGATGAGCGATGCCGCGATTGAGGCAATTTGTGTGGGCGATACGTCCATGAGCTGCACTTCGTCGGGAGTTACAACGGGGAAGTCGGCGTCCTGGCGGGCTTTTACGCGGGAGTTGATGAAGGTGCCGTCGTCGTTGAGGGGCGCATTGCCTTGGGCGATGATTTTGCCTTCTTCTTCTTCAGCGGTGAAGTAGCGCACGTCGGCGTTGTCGAGGTCGACTTTCGAGTCGTTTACGATGCGGTAGGGTGTCTCGATGAAGCCGAAGTCGTTTATCTTGGCGTAAACGCAGAGCGATGAGATAAGGCCGATGTTGGGACCTTCGGGGGTTTCAATCGGGCAGAGGCGTCCGTAGTGGGTATAGTGCACGTCGCGCACCTCGAAACCGGCGCGCTCGCGGGAAAGACCGCCGGGGCCAAGTGCCGAGAGACGGCGTTTGTGGGTGATTTCGGCCAGGGGGTTGGTCTGGTCCATGAACTGCGACAGGGCGTTTGTGCCGAAGAATGTGTTTATCACCGACGATATTGTCTTTGCGTTGATAAGGTCGATGGGTTTGAACACTTCGTTGTCGCGGACGTTCATGCGCTCGCGGATTGTACGGGACATGCGTGCGAGACCGACGCCGAACTGGTTGTAGAGTTGTTCGCCGACGGTGCGGACGCGACGGTTCGACAGGTGGTCGATATCGTCGACATCGGTTTTCGAGTTGATGAGCTCGATGAGGTATTTGATAATCGCTATGATGTCTTCTTTTGTGAGGACTTTCACGTTGTCGGGGATGTCGAGGCCGAGTTTTGTGTTGATACGGAAACGGCCCACTTCGCCGAGGTCATAGCGTTTTTCGGAGAAGAATAGGTTGGTGATGACTTCGCGCGCCGAAGCGTCGTCCTGAGGATCGGCGTTGCGGAGCTGACGGTATATATATTGAATAGCTTCCAGCTCGGTGTTGGAAGAGTCTTTTTTGAGGGTGTTGAATATGATGGAGTAGTCGGTGCCGGATGTGTCTTCCTTGTGAAGGAGGATTGTGGGCACGCCGGAGTCGAGGATTTTTTCGATGTCTTCTTCGGCAAGTACGTGTTCGCGTTCGAAGAGGATTTCGGAGCGTTCGATAGACACAACTTCGCCGGTTGCGCCTTCGTCGTTGAGGTCTTCGTACCAGGTGCGTACTACGCGGGCTGCAATTTTGCGGCCTACTGCTTTTTTGAGGTTGGTTTTGTTTGCCTTTACCTCTTCGCCAAGGTCGAATTCATCGATAATCGCTTTTTCGGAGCCAAGGCCGATAGCACGCAGAAGCGTGGTTACGGGTAATTTCTTTTTACGGTCGATGTACGCCCACATCACGTTGTTGATGTCGGTGGCAAATTCGATCCAAGATCCGCGGAACGGGATGATTCGTGCGGAATAAAGTTTTGTACCGTTTGCGTGTGTGGACTGGCCAAAGAACACGCCGGGAGAGCGGTGGAGCTGCGACACGATTACGCGTTCGGCGCCGTTGATTACGAAGGTGCCCTTGTCGGTCATATAGGGGATAGGACCGAGGTACACGTCTTGTATCACGGGTTCGAAGTCCTCGTGGTCGGGGTCGGTACAGTAAAGTTTGAGTTTTGCTTTGAGGGGTACGCTGTAGGTGAGTCCGCGTTCAAGACATTCGTCGATTGTATACTTCGGCGGATCAATGTAATAGTCGATGAATTCAAGTACGAAAGAGTTGCGCGTATCGACTATGGGGAAGTTCTCGGCGAAGACCTTGAACAGGCCCTCGTTGTTTCGCTTCTCGGGAGGGGTGTCGAGTTGGAGAAAATCCCGGAAGGATTTGAGCTGCACTTCGAGGAAGTCGGGATAAGGCAGGGGATTTTTTACCGAGGCGAAATTAATGCGGGGTTTATCGTTTTGGACAGTCATCTACGTTTTGTATGAATAGGGAAGACTATGTGTTAAGGGATAATCAGGGCAGTTTTACTTACAAGTTTGTGATAATCGGGCTGATTGGGGTCCGTGTGCGTCAAAAAAAGGCGCAAGAAGGACAAATGTGAGGCTGCCGTGTGCTTGTTCGGTTTGATATTTAGCACAAAAAGGTTAAGAATCCTCCCTTATGGGGATTCTTAACCTAAGTTCCTGAAAATCAGGTTTTTTATTTGAGTTCGACTTCTGCGCCGACTTCTTCGAGTTGTTTTTTGAGGCCTTCGGCATCAGCTTTAGCAAGACCTTCCTTGATGGTGGAGGGTGCGCCGTCTACCATTTCTTTGGCTTCTTTGAGGCCAAGACCGGTGAGTTCTTTAACGAGTTTTACAACTTGAAGTTTGCTCGGGCCTACGGCTTTGAGGATTACGTCGAAGGAAGATTTTTCTTCGGCTTCAGCACCGGCGGCTGCGGGGCCGGCTGCAACGGCTACGGCTGCGGCTGCGGGTTCAATGCCGTATTCTTCTTTGAGAATCTGAGCGAGTTCGTTTACTTCTTTTACAGTGAGGTTTACGAGTTGTTCAGCAAAAGCTTTGAGATCTGCCATTGTAGTATTTGTTGTGATGTTTTTGTTTTTTGTTGATAAGAAAGTTTATCTCCGCGAGATTATTCAGGACGCTCGCCGAGAGTAGTGAGGACGCCGTGGATTGTAGTACCGGCAGATTGAAGCGCGGATACCACGTTCTTGGCGGGAGATTGGAGAAGTGCGACGATGTCTGCGATAAGTTCGTTTTTGCTCTTGATAGCGCAGAGAGCGTCGAGTTGGTCTGCTCCTACATATACCGATTCTTCAACGTAAGCGGCTTTGAGAACGGGGAGCTTGTCGCCTTTCTTGACAAAGTCTTTGAGCAACTTGGCGGGAGCGTTGCCCACGGTGGTGCACATCAGCGATGTAGAGCCTTTGAGCGTGCCGAGGAGCTCGGAGTAGTTGCCGTCGAGGCGTTCGAGAGCCTTGGCGAGAAGCGTGTTCTTAACTACCATCAGTTTGATGTCCTTGCCGAAGCATGCGCGGCGGAAAGCTGATGTCTTTTCGGCATCCATTCCGGCGCTCTCAATGAGGTAGAAAGCGGGATATTGTTGAAGTGTTTCGACGATTTTGTCGATGACAAGTGCTTTATCTTCTTTTTTCATTGTTAATGCGAGTTAGGGGTTAGGCATCAATCGATAGATTTGACATCAACCTTGATGCCGGGGCTCATTGTGCTCGAAAGATAAATGCTCTTGATGTATGTGCCTTTTGCGGTGGCGGGTTTGAGTTTAATCAAGGTGTTGATGAACTCGCGTGCGTTGTCGCGCATCTGCTCGGCAGTGAACGATACTTTGCCGATGGAAGAGTGAACGATACCGTTCTTGTCAACTTTAAAGTCGATTTTGCCTTTTTTGACTTCTTCCACAGCTTTGGCCACGTCCATAGTCACAGTACCCGATTTGGGGTTAGGCATAAGGCCACGGGGACCGAGGATACGGCCGAGAGCACCAATCTTACCCATTACAGAGGGTTGGGTGATGATCACGTCGACGTCTGTCCATCCGCCTTTGATCTTTTCGATGTATTCTTCGAGGCCTACATAGTCGGCGCCTGCTGCTTTTGCGGCTGCTTCAGCGTCGGGTGTGCAGAGCACGAGAACAGTAACCTGCTTGCCGGTGCCGTGGGGGAGTGTAACGACGCCGCGTACCATCTGGTTGGCCTTGCGGGGATCGACTCCAAGACGCACGTCAATGTCGAAAGATGCGTCGAATTTGGTGAAGGTGATTTCTTTCACCATTTCGGCTGCTTCGGCGAGAGTATAGGCTTTCCCTGCTTCAATCTTCGCAAAAGCCAACTTTTGGTTTTTTGTAAGTTTACTCATCGTGATTGAATTTATTAGTTATTGGCGGGGAATTCTCCTTTGACGGTGATACCCATGGAGCGGGCTGTGCCTGCAACCATGCGCATAGCGGATTCGATGGTAAAGCAGTTAAGGTCGGGCATTTTGTCGGCAGCAATTGTCTTTACCTGCTCCCAGGTTATTTCGGCCACTTTCTTACGGTTGGGTTGTGCGGAGCCAGTTTTGATTTTGGCTACTTCTTTGAGTTGCACGGCAACCGGAGGGGTCTTGACAATGAAGTCGAAGCTCTTGTCGGCGTAGTAAGTGATTACTACGGGAAGAACTTTGCCTGCTTTGTCCTGGGTGCGGGCATTGAATTGCTTGCAAAACTCCATGATGTTGATACCCTTCGAACCGAGGGCGGGACCAACTGGAGGCGAGGGATTTGCCGCACCGCCTTTGATCTGCAGTTTAATCTGACCAGCAATTTCTTTTGCCATTGTTTATAAATCTAAAAGTTAATTATATGGAAACTTTCGCTTTCGGGATTTGTTATTTGTTAAGGGTGATAGAGCGTAACCTTCTACTGCCTTTAACAATTTATTATTCCCGTTCCACTTGCCAATTGTCGAGCTCGAGCAGAGTTTTACGGCCAAAGATTTTAACAGCCACTTTGAGCTTCTTTTTGTCGCGAAGCACGTCTTCGATTACGCCTGCGAATCCGTTGAACGGTCCTTCGTTGACCTTTACGGTCTCGCCGACCATGTAATCGTTGATTTCGTCGTCGCCGGGCTCCTGAAGGTCGTCGGCGGTGCCGAGCATACGCATCACCTCTGATTCACGGAGGCGTTCGGGCTTGGCGTCTTTTCCGCGGCCACGCAGGAAGTCGATAACGTTGGTGGTGTTTGTGAGTACCGAGATAACTTCTCCCGTGAGGATGGCTTCAACAAAAACGTAACCGGAATAGAGGTTACGTTCTTTTACCACTTTTTTTCCACCGCGAACGGTGAGAACTTTTTCTGTCGGGATAAGAACTTGGAACACGTAATCGCCCAGCGGGGTGTTTTTAATCACGCCGTCGAGCAATTCTTTTACTTTGGCTTCTTTACCTGAAATGGCACGAAGAACGTACCATCCCTTTGTCAATTCTGTCTTTGCTGTCTTTTCCATTTTTCAATTATTTCAAAAACTCGTTTTTTCAGAACTTGTGAAAATTATTGAAAACTGTAAAGGAGGTGCATGAATCTGTCGACAATCTGGTCCATCAAAAGTATTATCAAGGCGATAATGGCGGAAGCAATCAGGACGATGATGGCCGACTTTACGACTTGTTTTTTTGTTGGCCACGATGTTTTGTAGCGCAACTCGTCGTAAGACTCCTCGATATTGGTAATAAGCTGTAGTTTCTTCATTTTGTTTCTTTTTTGCACGGGAAGAGAGGCTCGAACTCCCGACACCTGGTTTTGGAGACCAGTGCTCTACCGACTGAGCTATTCCCGTATGTTAGGGGGCATCCGGGACGAATGCCCCCTGTTTTTATTTATCTTTCAGCCTATGGCTGCGATATTAGTCGAGGATTTCGGTGATCTGACCGGAACCAACGGTGCGGCCACCTTCGCGGATAGCGAAGCGAAGACCCTGGTCGCAGGCTACGGGGTTGATAAGTTCGACGATAATTTCTACGTGGTCGCCGGGCATTACCATTTCAGTACCTTCGGGGAGGGTGATTTCACCGGTTACGTCGAGTGTACGGATGTAGAACTGGGGACGGTAGTGGTTGTGGAACGGAGTGTGACGGCCGCCTTCTTCTTTTTTGAGGATATAGACAGAAGCCTTGAATTTGGAGTGGGGCTTAACGATACCGGGGTGGCAGATTACCATACCGCGTTTAACGTCTTTCTTGTCGATACCACGGAGGAGAAGACCTACGTTGTCGCCGGCTTCGCCTTGGTCGAGGAGCTTGCGGAACATTTCAACACCGGTAACGGTGGATTTGAGAGCTGCGCCAAGACCCATGATTTGTACTTCGTCACCTACTTTTACGACGCCGGTCTCGATACGGCCGGTGGCAACAGTACCACGACCTGTGATGGTGAAGACGTCTTCAACAGGCATAAGGAAGGGTTTGTCAACGTCGCGGGGAGGCAGGGGAATCCAGTTGTCGACGGCTTCCATGAGCTCCATAACTTTTTCTTCCCATTCGGGTTCGCCGTTGAGGGCGCCGAGTGCGGAACCGCGGATTACGGGGGTGTTGTCACCATCGTATTCGTAGGCCGAGAGAAGGTCGCGCATATCCATTTCGACGAATTCGAGCATTTCGGCATCGTCAACCATGTCGCATTTGTTGAGGAATACAACGATACGGGGAACGTTCACCTGACGGGCGAGAAGGATGTGCTCGCGGGTCTGGGGCATTGCACCGTCGGTAGCGGCAACTACGATGATAGCACCGTCCATCTGAGCAGCACCGGTAACCATGTTCTTAACGTAGTCGGCGTGTCCGGGGCAGTCAACGTGAGCGTAGTGGCGGTTGGCTGTTTCGTATTCTACGTGGGCTGTGTTGATTGTAATACCACGTTCCTTTTCTTCGGGAGCGTTGTCGATCTGGTCGAACGATTTCACTTCGGAAAGGCCCTTTTTAGCGAGCACGGTGGTGATGGCTGCTGTAAGGGTGGTTTTACCGTGGTCAACGTGGCCGATTGTGCCAATATTGACGTGGGGTTTGGTTCTTTCGAATTTCTCTTTAGCCATAGGATGGTTTATTTGCGATTGTTAATGATTGACTTAGTTGTTGTATCTTTTAGACAGCAACCGCGGTAGCGACAAAGCACTATCGAGGCTATCGTTATTAAAGATTTGAGCCGATGGCGGGATTTGAACCCGCGACCTCTTCCTTACCAAGGAAGTGCTCTACCCCTGAGCTACATAGGCAATTTGAATTATGGAATGTAACTCCATAAAAATAGAGCGGAAGACGAGGCTCAAACTCGCGACCCTCAGCTTGGAAGGCTGATGCTCTATCAACTGAGCTACTTCCGCAATTGTTTGTGGGCGCGGATGGATTCGAACCACCGAAGTCGAAAGACAGCAGATTTACAGTCTGCCCCATTTGGCCGCTCTGGAACACGCCCTTAAAAGGAATTTTATAGCTTAATTGAGCCTCTTGTCGGATTCGAACCAACGACCCCGAGATTACAAATCACGTGCTCTGGCCAACTGAGCTAAAGAGGCATATTTTCAATATTCTCTGCATTTTGAGAGTCTGTGGCTCTCATTTGCGATTGCAAAGTTATAGCAAATTTTTCATCCCACCAAATTTTTTGTCATATTTTTTTCAAAAAAATACAGATATGGTTTTTAATCTATTGATAATTAGTGTTTTATATATTTCTATTCGGATGTGTTTATTTTTGTGCCGGAATTGTCGGAAAGCACGTTTATCACAATTTGTGAGATCATGGCTTTAAGTTCGGAGATGAATTCGCCGGGAGAGTATTGGCCGCGCTCTATCCTGCGGAGTTTGTTTTCCCATATTCCGGTGAGTTTTGCCGATTTGAGCAGTTCCTCATTTATTATTTTTATAAGGTTGATGCCGGCTTCGGTGGCGAGAATATTTTTGTTTTTTCTAATTATATATTTGCGCTTGAACAGTGTCTCGATAATTGCGGCACGTGTGGAAGGGCGGCCTATGCCGTTTTCTTTCATGGCCTCGCGCAGCTGTTCGTCGTCGACGGTCCTGCCGGCTGATTCCATCGCGCGAAGAAGTGTGCCTTCGTTATAGTGCTTGGGCGGTTGGGATGTTTTTTTCGCGAAGCAAGGTGTGTGTGGGCCTCCTTCGCCTTTGCGCATCGGGGGCAGGAGTTTTGAGTCTGATTCCGCTTCGGGGTTTTCAGATTCGGAGGCATTATTGTTTTTCTTGTTATACAGCACGCGCCATCCGGGGTCGGTTATGACTTTGCCTGTTGCCTTGAACTCTGTGTCGTCGACTTTGGCAAGCACTGTGGTTTGTTCGAAAATGCAGTCTGGGTAGAATGCGGCGATAAATCGCATAGCTATAAGGTGGTATAGCTTGCGCTCGTCGCCTACGAGCATGTCGGGTAATTGTCCGGTAGGTATTATGGCGTGGTGGTCGGTTACTTTCGAGTTGTCGAATACTTTTTTGCTTTTGGGCAGTTTCGGCAGTGCAAGCACGGGGGCGGTCTGCGGGGCATATGGTGTCATGCGGCGCAGGATGTCGGGTACTTTTTTGTATATGTCGTCGGTGAGATATGTAGTGTCGACGCGTGGGTATGTGGTTACTTTTTTCTCGTATAACGACTGTATGAGGCGAAGTGTCTCATCGGCGCTCCATCCCCATTTTTTGTTGCATTCGACTTGCAATGTCGTGAGGTCGAAAAGCCTGGGAGGCGCCTCGCGGCCTTTTTTCTTTGTTACGTCTGTCACGGAGAGTGGGAGCGGAGCCAGGCGTCCGATTTCGGCCACGCAGGCCTCTTCGGTTGAGAAACGGTCGCCGGTGGAGATGAATGTCACGTCGCGGTAGACGGTGCGCAGCTCCCAGGAGTCCTCGGGCTTGAAGTTGGCTATCTCGAAATGTCGCTGCACGATCAATGCAAGCGTGGGGGTCTGGACTCGTCCGATAGACAGCACTTTTCCCGGACCGGAGTATTTTATTGTGAACAGGCGGGTGGCATTCATGCCCAGAAGCCAGTCGCCGATGGCTCGCGACAGGCCGGCGAGGTAGAGGTTGTCGAAATCGGCCTGCGGTTTAAGCTCGGAAAAGCCTTTTCTTATCGATTCGTCGGTGAGCGATGATATCCATAGCCTTCTCACAGGGCATTTGATTCCGGCTTTTTGCATCACCCATCGCTGGATTAGTTCGCCTTCCTGGCCGGCATCGCCGCAGTTTATTACCTCTGCGGCCTCGCTTATCAGAGTCTCGATGACGCGGAACTGGCGTTCGATGCCTTTGTCATCGATAAGTTTTATTCCGAATTTCGGGGGAATCATCGGCAGGGAGCCCAGCGACCAGCGTTTCCACATATCGGTATAGTCCTGCGGCTCTTTGAGGCAGCACAGGTGGCCGAATGTCCATGTCACTTTATAGGGGCAGTCTGCCGAGCCCTCATAGAAGCCTTCCCGACGCACATTTGCGCCGAGAATCGATGCTATGTCTTTTGCCACTGACGGCTTTTCTGTTATGCAGAGAATCAATTTGCGTGATGCTTGATTGGTTATAACGCAAATTCAATCGATTGGCACGTGTTTTCCGGACCAATCGATTGAAAGCGTTTGATTGTATGCCTATTTATTCAGTTTTGCCTGTTGCCACAGGGCTTCCATCTCGTCGAGTGTAAGTTCGCCGATTTTGCGGCCCTGCGCTGCGGCTTGGCTCTCGATGAAGTTGAAGCGGGAGATAAATTTGCGGTTTGTGCGTTCGAGGGCATTTTCCGGATTTATTTTGTAGAGGCGGGCGGCGTTTATCACGGCGAAAAGCAAATCGCCGAATTCCGCTTCAAGAGCGTCGCGGTCGCCCGAGGCTATTTCCGCGCCCACTTCCGAAGTTTCCTCCGCCACTTTCTCCCATACGTCTTCGGGCTTTTCCCAATCGAAACCGGCGTTGGCGGCCTTTTCCTGGATACGGAAAGCCTTGACAAGCGCGGGGAGCGCGTCGGGGACGCCGGCAAGCACCGTGCGGTTGCCGCCTTTCTCGCGCAGTTTTATTTGCTCCCAGTTTTGTTCCACATCGTGAGCGTCGTTCACCTTCACATCGCCAAAGATGTGGGGGTGGCGGAATATGAGTTTCTCGTTCAGGCGGTCGGCGACATCGGCAATGTCGAATTGTTCTTTTTCCGAGCCTATTTTCGAGTAGAAAAGCACATGAAGCAGCACGTCGCCGAGTTCTTTGCATATGTTGGCGTCATCGTTGTCGAGAAGCGCCTGTGCCAGTTCGTAAGTTTCCTCGATGGTGTTGGGGCGCAGCGACTCGTTAGTCTGCTTGGCGTCCCAGGGGCACTGCACGCGCAAGATGTCGAGTGTGTCGATGACGCGGCCAAGTGCTTCTATCTTTTCTTCACGGGTGTGATTCTTGTACATGTCTATTTGTTGTATTCAGTTTTGCCGTCGTTGAGCCACTTGACGAAGGCCGCAACGTTCTCGTCGTAGTCGCGGGATGAGCCCAACGGTTTGCCTTCGTTGTCGAGAAGCATATAGTAAGGCTGTTGGTTTATGCCAAACTTATGACGCTGAAGATAGCTCCATTTGTCGCCGACAGTGCGTATTTCTGTGGCTTTGCCATATTCTTCGACCTTGTATGGCGAGGCAAGGGCGGTCTTGTCGTCGACATGAAGCTTAATCACGACATAATCGTTGTCGAGAATCGACCTTACGTCGGGCGTGTCGAACACGGCCATTTCCATCTTGCGGCAGTTGACACAGCCGTAGCCGGTGAAATCGAGCATCACGGGCTTGCCGTGTTCGCGAGCGTATGTCATGCCTTGGTCATAGTCGTCGAATTCCTGATGTACGCCGCCGTAAAGGTTGAAATCCTGAGTGGTGAGCGGCGGGGCAAAAGCCGAGATGGATTTGAGCGGGGCTCCCCACAGGCCGGGAAGCAAGTAAACTGCAAACGACAGCGACGCCACGCCAAGGAACAGGCCGCTTACCGATGTGTGGTCTTTTTTGTCGTCGTGGGCGAAGCGCAGTTTGCCGAGCAGATACATGCCCAGGAGGATGAACAGCACTATCCATATTGCCACGAATACCTCACGGTCAAGTATGCGCCAGCCATAGGCAAGGTCGGCGACGGAAAGGAATTTCAGAGAGAGAATCAATTCTATGAAGCCAAGCACTACTTTTACGGAGTTGAGCCATCCGCCCGATTTTGGCATAGCTTGCAAAAACGACGGGAATATTGCGAAAAGGGCAAACGGCAGAGCAAGCCCGAGGGCAAAGCCGCCCATGCCCACAGCCGGGCCTATGATTGCGCCCTGCGAGGCGGCTTCAACGAGGAGGGTGCCTATAATCGGGCCGGTGCAAGAGAAAGATACCAGCACCAGAGTGAAGGCCATGAAAAATATGCTCACAAGGCCCGAGGTGGTTTCCGCCTTATTGTCCATGGCGTTGGCCCAGCGCGACGGCAGTTTTATCTCGAACGCTCCGAAGAACGATATTGCAAACACTACGAGAAGCAGGAAGAAAATAATATTGAACACGGCGGAGGTGGCAATTTCGTTTAGCTTGCCCGCTCCGAAGCACAACGTTATGCCGATGCCGAGGATAAGGAAGATAACGACGATGCTCAGCCCGTATATTACGGCGTTGGTTATGGCCTTCGACCGCTGTTTGGACGTTTTCAGGAAAAAGCTCACCGTCATCGGTATCATAGGCCACACGCAGGGTGTGAGCAGGGCGAGCAATCCGCCTAAAAATCCTATGGCAAAAATCATCCACCATGATGATGTGCCGGATGCCGATGCCGTGTTCGTGTCCGGCTCTACCGGAGCCCACCAGTCTGCTTCCTCGGCAGACGGGGCTTGATGCGTCACGGTGGCGGTCTCGGGCTTGTCTTCTGACACCGGTGTTTCTATTTTTGACGGGTCGCCGATTTGCAGGCTGAAATTCTCTGTGGCCGGAGGCGTGCATGCCTTGTTGGAGCAAGCCATATATTCAATCGAGCCTGACAGCTCGGTGCTGAGCTCGGGCGACGCAAGACGTATTTTTTGCGTGAAAGTCACAGGCTCTCCTTCCCACATGGGCAGTTCAAGCGACATGACCGGGTCGAAGTGAGTTTCGGCCGGACGAGATGTCTCTACTTCGCCTACGAGCGTCACGCCATCGGCCGGTTGCACAGTGAAGCGTGTCGGGTATGTGGGCATATCTTTGATTTCAGGCATTGTGAGCCCGTAGATATGCCAGCCCGGTTCAAACCGCGCTGTCCATGTCACGGCTCCTTCGCCCCGGCTGTCGACATCAACAGACGTTGTCCATGTCACATTGCTCTTCGGCTGGGCCGCCATGGCCAGCGTGCCGAGTATCACGGCCAATATCGCCGTTATTATTTTGTGTGCCTGTTTCATATTTATTACTGTATCTTAACGTTTATTCGCTTTGTCTTCGGAGGCATGCAGTTCATGTTGTCGCACGACATATACGTGGCCTTTACAACGATGCGGGCCGACTCCGGGTCGGTAACTTTGAACTTCTGACGGAATGTCACGGAATTCTCCCAGGTGGTGAGCTCCATCATAAACATTTGGTCTTTTTCTTTTATAGGCGCGGGCGATACCGCGGTCTTGCCTTCAAATTCCACGCCTTTCGAGCCGGAATATGAAATTGTCGTGGGTTTTGGGCCTCCTTCCGGCAGCTGTGTGCCGTAGATATGCCATCCGGGGGCAATCGTGCCCTTTACGATGAGAGTACCTTCGGTAGGCGAGCTCATTTCGGTTTTGGCCGACCATGTCACAGGTTCGGCGTCCTGCGCATTGGCTGCAAAACCAATGCAGAGCATTATTATTGTTATAATACGGTTTACCATGACTTATGTTTTGAAAGTTTATTTCGCAAAATTACAAAAAAATCTCAAAAATAGCAAGCCGAATTTCAGGAGCTCGATTAACGCCGATGCAAGATATAAGCCAATGCGTCGGCTTGGATGCGCGAACCGGCCATCTTGTTTATAAGCAAGTAGGCGGAAAGGGCTGTGATGCTCATCGCGGCGAGGATTGCCCATGGGTGCCAGTCGAGAAAAAGCATTGGCGATATTGCGGCGGCGATAAGAGCCGAAAGAATAAAATACGGCATCCCGGCCCCGAACAGTTTCGCCACGGGTATCGATGCCGTTCGGGCTGCCGACACAAGTGTTATAACGTATGCGGCGGCTCCTGCGGCTATCTGGCCGTAGAGCAGAATCTCGACGCCGAGCAAAGGATGCGAGGCGGATTCGGCGGACATGAACGGCAGGGTAGCCGCCAAGGCTATGAGAGCCGTGGCGTCACGCACTATTTCCATTTTCACGATAAGACGCGAACGGCCCAGGGCTATTATAAAATTGTTGTAAAGGTCGGTCATTACGGTGAACATCCCTCGGAAAAGCAAAAGTTGGAAAAGAATGATAGACGCATCCCATTTGTCGCCGAACATGATATGGAACGTGGGCGTGGCCATCACGATAAGGCCGATAAGCACGGGCGCCGAGATGTAGGCGGTGAGCCGGGCCATGCGCAGCGACAGCCGTTTGAATCGCTCCTCATCATCCTGAACCTGCGAAAGCGCAGGCAGCAGCGACGATGTAAGCGTCATGGAAATAGACACTACCGCCATTTTGCTCCATTTGTTGGCCTGGGTGAAATAGCCAAGCGGCGCGAGGCCTATGCGGTTGCCTATGACGAAAGAATATATGTTTTGGAAAAGGGTGTTCAAAAAAGCGGTAAGCATCATCGACCCGCCCACAGAGAAGAAACTCCTGAGCGCCGGCCATGAGAAACGCATCAAAGGCAGCCAGCGTCCCGTAGCCCACAGTATGGCTGATTTCACTGCCGATATCGCTATCGACTGCCATACTATCGCCCAAGGGCCGTAGCCGGCAAAAGCCATCCAGATTCCCACTATGGCTCCGGCCACAAGGGCGGCCAGATTCGCCATGGCCAACGGACGCGGATTCATCTGTTTTATCAGACGGTTGGACTGCACTATCGCCGACGCGTTTGTCACAATAGTGATAAACATCACTCTCGACAAGGGCACAAGCCTGCGGTCGCCGTCGAAACAGTCGGCTATAAGCGGCGCGCATATATATAATATAATGTATAGGATGGAAGCCACGGCAAGGTTGAACCACAGCACGGAGCTGTAATCAAGCCTCGTCGGATTCTTCCGTTGTATCAGCGCGAATGAAAATCCGCTGTCGATCAGCAGCCATGCAAACGCTTGGAATATCAGCACCGCCCCTACCAGGCCGAAATCGGTAGGACTTAGCAGCCACGCAAGCACCAGTCCCGTAAGGGCGTAAAGCACCTGCGAGCCAATGCGGTCGATGGCATTCCACTTTATCGACCGCGCAGTTTGTGTCTTTAAGGTTTCGATGGACTATTCGGGATTGTCTACGCTGATAAGTTTGATGCCTACGGTGCGGTTTTTGATTTTGGGGGTGCCGCGATAGTAGACTTTGCCGGAGCCGGCGCCAAATGCAGAGAGGTCTTCTGAAACGTTGCAGTCGATTGCTCCGGAACCAAATACGCGGCACGATGCTTTCACCGTTTCGAGATCGCCGGCCTCAATGGCCCCTGCGCTCACGATATTGAATTTGCCGTTGCGCGCCTTGCCTTGGAGATAGACATGCCCGTTGCCGGCTTCAACGGCTCCTTCCACACGTGTGGCGTGTATGTTGCGTGCCACAAGATTTCCGTTGCCTATTACTTTCGCCTTGAACACCTGCGCCGGTTGGTTGTTTTCGACGGTAAGCGTCGAGTCGGCCCAGTTTTGAGCTTTTTCAAGCGACGATGAATACACCTTCACGCAGGGGAGCCCTGCGACCGGAAGAGTGTTTTCGGGTGTTATCACCTCTATTTTCAACCTGTCCTTGTCGTTGGTGAACGTGATGTAAGATGCGATTTCGGGCGAGCACGTGTACACGGCCGTGCCGGCTTTGTCGGGGTCCATGCAGTAGGACACATTGATGCTGTTCACCACAGTCAGTTCGTCGAAATCGCCTATATTCAACGTGTAGGTCTTGGTTTGTCCCCAAGAGGCAACTGTTGCCACGGCGAGGACTATAATGGCGGATAAGCGTTTCATAGGGAAGGAAGAATATCGCGTTCTACATGATTGATTATATTCATTAATTCGTCGAGAGTGTCGGCCCGCAGCATCGCAATGCGTGTCTCGCGGAAATTTGGTATTCCTTTGAAAAGAGGACACACGGCCAGATGACGGCGGATGTGGAGTATGCCGCGATATTCGTCGATGCGGCCTACCGATTCAATAATCTGGCGACGCACTATGGCGAATTTTTCGGCCAAGGTGGGTGGTGTGAATTCTTTGCCGGTGACGGCTGCCTTGATTTCGCGGAACACCCACGGCGCCCCTATTGAAGCTCGACCTACCATGATGGCGTCGACGCCGGATTCGAAAGCGCGCACGGCTGTCTCGCCCGACACGATGTCGCCATTGCCGATTACGGGGATGGTGAGGCGAGGATTTGCCTTTACGGCTGCTATCGTGGCCCAGTCGGCCGTTCCGGTATACATCTGCGACCTTGTGCGTCCGTGCACGGTGAGCGCGGCTATGCCGCAATCTTGGAGTTGCTCGGCAAGGTCGACGATTATCTTTGAATTGCAGTCCCAGCCCAGGCGTGTCTTGACCGTTACGGGCAATTTCACGGCATCGGCCACGGCGCGCGTTATCTCGAGCATCTTTGGCACATCGCGCAACAATCCCGCTCCGGCGCCTTTGCCCGCCACTTTTTTAACCGGGCAGCCGAAATTTATGTCGATAAGGTCGGGCTCGGCCTTTTCGGCTATGAGCGCGGCCTCAACCATGGGACCCGGTTCGCGTCCGTAGATCTGAATGGCGGTTGGCCGCTCGGCTGCATTGATGTGCAGCTTGCGGGTGGTGGCGGCAATGTCGCGTATAAGCGCATCTGCGGAAACAAATTCCGTATACGTCATGTCGGCCCCCTGTTCCTTGCAAATCAGGCGGAAAGATTCGTCGGTGACGTCTTCCATTGGGGCAAGCATCACCGGACGTTCTCCAAGATTGATGTTTCCGATAGTCATGTCCTGGACGTTTTGGGGTTTGTCACCCTTGGGCTGTCGCTTATTTGGGGTTCTTCTCGTAGTCGGGGATGTCTACAAGCCCGATCTGGTAGCGAAGGGCGGAGTAGGGCACTACGCCCGAAGATGTGTTCGCGCCGTAGGCCTGTTCGTAAGGAATGATTACCTCGGCGGTGTCGCCAACGCGCATGTCTTCAAGAGCGATGGTCCATCCGGGAATCACAGACGAAAGCTGCGTGCGGAATATGCCGGGACCGTAAAGCGAGTTGTTGTACGACGAGTCGAGCGGTGTGCCGTCGTAATAGTGAACGATGTAGCGGGTGTCGACTGTGGAGGTGTACATCGGAGAGAGCTTGCCCTCGGTTTTGCTGCGGTCGTTATAATAATGTATAAGCACGAACGCTGCCGGGTCCCATTCCGGTACAATAGTCTTGTAGTAGGGATTTCCTGTCTCATCTTTTTTGCCCTGGAGTTCGGCAAGCCAGTTGTCGTTTTCTTTACGCCATTTCTCGTATGCCGACCAGATGTCCTGGTTGTCGTCGTCATCGTTGCACGAAGAAATCCATGGCATGGCCAAGGCGCAGATGAGCAGTGCTATGATAGGATATTTTTTCATCAAAATTGTACTTTGGGAGCATTTTGTGCCTCACGGTCGGCTTGGAACTGGGGTTTAGCGTCAAATCCGAAAATCGACGCCCAGATTTTAGCAGGGAAGCGCTTTACGCTTAGATTGTAGTCTTTTACTATGTCGATATAGCGGGTGCGGGCTGTGGCAATGCGGTTTTCCGTGCCTTCGAGCTGCACTTGCAGGTCGCGGAACTGCTGGTCGGCTTTCAAGTCTGGATATGCCTCGCGCACGGCGTTGACATAGATGCTGAGCGCGCGGTTGAGGTCGGCCTGAGCCTGGTTGTACTGCTCAAATTGCTGCGCGTCGGGCAAGGTCTCGGTTTGCGGCTGCAATTGCTGCGCATTGTTGTAGGCGTCAGACAGGCCGGCACGTGCGCGTGTCACGTTTTCAAACGTCTCGCTTTCGTGCTTGGCATAGCCCTTCACTGTCTCGACAAGGTTGGGAATGAGGTCGAACCGGCGTTGATACTGATTCTGGACTTCGCCCCATGCGCTTTCCACTTCCTGGTCGGCGGTTGTCATTTTGTTGTAAGTCGAGCACCCGTTGCCACCCAAAAGGAGTACGACAACGGCTACTACGGCTATTATAATTATCTTTTTCATTGAGGAGATATTTATTTGTTGATTTTACGGAGAAGCGACGGCAGGCTCACCTGGTCGTGAATCAGGCGGTGAAGGTCGGCTATGGCCACGCGTTCCTGCTGCATGGAGTCGCGGTGACGGAGTGTCACGGTGTTGTCCTCGAGGGTCTGGTGGTCGACGGTGATGCAGAATGGTGTGCCGATGGCGTCCTGGCGGCGGTAGCGGCGGCCGATGGCGTCTTTTTCCTCATAGTGCGTGGTGAAATCGAATTTGAGGTCGTCGACGATCTCGCGGGCCTTTTCGGGCAGTCCGTCTTTGCGGACCAAGGGCAGCACGGCGCATTTCACCGGAGCGAGCGCGGCGGGAAGGTGGAGCACGACGCGGGTCTCGCCGTTTTCGAGCTGCTGTTCCTCATACGACGAACAGAGCACCGACAGGAACATGCGGTCCACGCCAATCGAAGTCTCGATCACATAGGGCGTGTAGCTTTCGTTGAGTTCCGGGTCGAAATATTGTATTTTTTTGCCCGAGAATTTCTCATGCTGGGAAAGGTCGAAATTGGTGCGGGAATGGATGCCTTCCACTTCCTTGAAGCCGAAGGGCATCTGGAACTCGATGTCGGTGGCGGCGTTGGCGTAGTGGGCGAGCTTTTCGTGGTCGTGATAGCGGTATTTTTCATCGCCGAGGCCAAGGGCTTTGTGCCAGCTGAGTCGCCATTCTTTCCAATATTTAAACCATTCCATTTCCTGGCCGGGGCGCACGAAGAACTGCATTTCCATCTGCTCGAACTCGCGCATGCGGAAGATGAACTGGCGTGCTACGATTTCGTTGCGGAAAGCCTTGCCGATTTGGGCGATGCCGAAGGGGATGCGCATACGGCCTGTCTTCTGCACGTTGAGGTAGTTGACGAATATGCCTTGTGCCGTTTCCGGACGGAGGTAAACGGTCATGGCGCCGTCGGCGGTAGAGCCCATCTCGGTTTTGAACATGAGGTTGAACTGGCGCACTTCCGTCCAGTTCTTGGTGCCTGAAATGGGGCAAACTATTTCTTCGTCGATAATAATCTGGCGCAGCTCGTCGAGATTGCCGGCGTTCATCGCATCGGAGAAACGCTGGTGCAGGGCTTCGCGCTTGGCCTGATATTCAAGTACGCGTCCGTTGGTCTGGCGGAACATGGCCTCGTCGAAAGTTTCGCCGAAGCGTTTGCGGGCCTTGGCTACTTCCTTTTCGATTTTATCGTCGATTTTGGCAATCTGGTCTTCGATGAGCACATCGGCACGGTAGCGTTTCTTGGAGTCGCGGTTGTCGATCAACGGGTCGTTGAAAGCGTCGACGTGGCCCGAGGCTTTCCAGATCGTGGGGTGCATGAAGATGGCAGAGTCGATGCCCACGATATTGTCGTGAAGCAGGGTCATGGCATCCCACCAGTAACGCTTGATGTTGTTTTTGAGCTCTACGCCGTTCTGGCCGTAGTCATAGACAGCCGACAGGCCGTCGTAAATTTCAGAGGAGGGGAATACAAAGCCGTATTCCTTGGCGTGAGATATGATTTTCTTGAAAACGTCGTCTTGTTGTGCCATTTTTTCTTTAAATATGTGATTTTGAGAGGGCAAAATTACGAAAAAGTTGGAAAACGACAAAAAGAAACAGCCGTTTGACATAGGAAATATGATAAAAAATGCTAAAAAAGCGCCGCGCCGTTAAACAAAACACCCCCTTGCGTTGTCTTTAAGATACAACAGCAGAAAGAAGCAAGGCATCTTATCAACATAAGTTGTTAAGTAATGACAAATGAATTAGTTTTTTCATAGGATTAGATTTTTAAGTTAAATGCGCCGGATGTCGTGATGACAGCCGGCGCATTTGTTATGCAAACTTCCCAACTTCCCACTCCCCAACTATAAAAAACATTAAAAATTAGCATGTTGCAAAATAATTTTGAAAATCCTTTGTTATTAAAGAATAAATTAGTAATTTTGCAGGCTATTATACCCTCTCTCTAACATAATCCGAGAATATGAGACAGTTAAAAATCAATAAATCAATCACTAACCGCGAATCCCCCTCGCTCGACAAGTACCTCCAGGAAATCGGACGCGAGGAGCTGATTTCGGTTGAAGAAGAAGTTGAACTCGCTCAGCGAATACGTCAAGGCGACCGTCGCGCCCTCGACAAACTCACGCGGGCCAACCTTCGTTTCGTAGTCTCCGTAGCAAAACAATACCAAAATCAGGGCCTCTCGCTCCCCGACCTTATCAACGAAGGAAACGTGGGTCTGATCAAGGCCGCCCAGAAATTCGATGAGACACGAGGGTTCAAGTTTATTTCATATGCTGTGTGGTGGATTCGCCAGTCGATTCTTCAAGCGCTCGCAGAACAAAGCCGTATCGTGCGTCTGCCCCTCAACCAGGTGGGCTCGCTCAACAAGATAAGCAAGGCCCTGTCGAAGTTTGAGCAGGAAAACGAGCGTCGACCCTCGCCCGAGGAGCTTGCCGACACTCTCGATGTGCCGGTTGAGAAAATCGCCGACACCCTCAAAGTGTCGGGCCGCCATATCTCCGTCGACGCTCCTTTCGTCGAAGGCGAGGACAATAGCCTTCTCGACGTGCTCACCAACGACGATTCCCCCATGGCCGACGCCACCCTCACTCAGGAATCCCTCTCCAAAGAAGTGGAGCGTGCGCTTCGCCAGCTCCACGAGCGCGAGCGCGAGATTCTGAAAATGTTCTTCGGTATCGGCTGCCAGGAAATGACACTCGAAGAAATCGGTGCCAAATTCGACCTTACACGCGAGCGTGTGCGCCAGATTAAGGAAAAGGCAATCCGCCGTCTTAAAGGCCAGAAGAGCAAACTTCTGAAAACCTACCTCGGTTGATAAATTACTGCATAACATATACAAGTGGCTGCTAACACACATTAGCGGCCACTTTTCGCTTATTGAAAATGAAAATTTTTGCCGCCCCGTTGCAGGGCTACACCGACAACGCTTTCATAGAGATTCACCATAGCGTGTATGGCGCGCCCGACGCTTATTGCATGCCGTTTTCAAGAATTGAGAAAAATCAGGTCCGCAGGCAGGATGTGGCCCGTCTGCATCGGGCCGTGGAAATAATGTCGGGTGCCGGCGTAGAGATAATTCCGCAGGTGATTTTCAACTCTGTCGAGGAATTTTCAACGCTTGTCGATGCCGTGAAGGAAGCCGGTTTCCGCCGCGTCGACCTCAACCTCGGCTGTCCTTTCCCGATGCAGACCAAGCGTGGACGCGGGGCTGCCGCAATTAGCGCCCTCGATATGATGGAGCAAGTGGCCGGCCTGGTTAAGGCCGACTCCAATATGGCGTATTCTGTGAAAACGCGCCTGGGTCTTGAAGGCTGTGAGGAGTGGCGTGCGCTTTTGCCGATTTTGAATACTATGCCGCTTGAATATGTGGCTGTGCATCCTCGTACCGCCACCCAGATGTACGATGGACTCTTGTCGCTCGACCAATTCGAGGCTTTTGCGGAAGCGTCGGCCAATCCGGTGGTATATAACGGCGATATCAAATGCCGCGAGGATATTTCTAAAATAGAAGCCCGCTATCCGCAGCTGGCCGGAGTGATGATAGGGCGCGGCCTGCTTGCGCGGCCCTCGCTCGTCGGAGAATGGAACGCCGGCGCCTATTTCAGCCTTGACGACCGCCGCGAGCTGTTCGCCCGTTTTCATGCTGCAATGTTGGAGCAATATCAATCGACGCTTTGCGGCGACGCGCAGATTCTGCAAAAGATAAAACCGCTTTGGGACTATGTCGAACTTGACCTCGACCGCAAGTCGCTGAAAGCCATTCGCAAAGCCACATCCCTCGCCAAGTACGCTATTGCCGTCGACGCCGCGCTTTAACGAGCCGCTCGGCAAGGCTCATGACAAACCTTTTCCCGAAAATCTTTATCATGAAGCATTTCATGCGATAAAGACGGAATTCAAGTGTCCGATGGTCGAGCCACGATGCCGCATAAAGGTGTATTGAAACGGTGCGCTCCGTTTTGGTGAGAATCCCGGTGGCGTGGTCAAGCGGGCAAAACACTTCCGACGGATATATCTGCACTCCCGACACTTCCTGTTTTTCATCTTTGCCGTTGAACCCATGGCGAAGCAGCACGCGAGTAGCCTTCTCCACCACTGTTTCGGGAACGCCATTCCCTGATTCGAAAACAGCCCCGTCGTATTCTTCAAGCATTTCGCGGAAAATATCCATCTTCGGATACGCTCCTATTCCAAGCCCCGGCGCCACACCGGCGGAAGTGCCGCCATTTTGCTCAATCCCCATGAAAGGCGTGTTCTCGATTCCCGCGAAATGCCGGATTGCTTCAACGTCGGTGTCGAAGTAGATGCCGCCGTGATTATATAAAATCCAGAAACGCGCATAGTCGCTCACAAAGGCATATTTGCCTGCGTCATATGCCGAGCGCACATACGGGTGAATCCCGATATCGAAATTATCCTCGTTCCATTCTATTATTTCATAACCGGGGAAATAATTCCGCCACGAAGCGATGCACTTGCGCGCATAGTCAGGCAACGGCCCTCGGCCGAACCAGCAATAGTGAATTGTCCGGGGTATTTCCATGTTTGCCTGTATTTGATTGATTGTGCAAAGTTACGAAATTATATTGCACGCTTACCTTTTTTTCTGTACTTTTGCATTATGAAACGCATCGACAGGGAAACAGTGCAGAGAATCCTTGACGCCACCGACATTGTGGAGGTGGTGGGCGATTTCGTGTCGCTTCGCAAGCGTGGAGCCAACTACTTGGGGCTATGTCCGTTCCACAACGAACGCACACCCTCTTTTGCCGTGTCCAAAGCCAAGGGCATATTCAAATGTTTCAGTTGCGGAAAGGGCGGCTCGGCCGTCAGCTTCCTCATGGACCTTGAAAACATGTCCTACAACGAGGCGCTGCGCTACCTCGCAAAGAAATACAATATAGAGATTGTCGACCGCGAGATGACCGACACCGAGCGAGAAGCCGAGACCGAGCGTGAGTCGCTCATCGCCGTGCTCGCCTTCGCCGCCGGGCATTTCGAGCACATCCTTGCCGACACCGAAGAAGGACGCGATGTAGGCTATGCCTATTTCCGCGAACGAGGAATTAACGACCGGATGATTAAAAAATTCCGTCTCGGTTATAGCCTCGACCGTGGCGACTCTCTCCTGCGCGACGCCCAATCAAAAGGTTTCAGCGACAAGTTCCTGCTTATGGCCGGACTTGTGGCGCAGTCCGACCGTGGGCTTTACGACCGCTACCGCGGGCGCGTCATATATCCCATTTTCTCCGTGTCAGGGCGTGTAATCGCCTTCGGTGGACGCATCCTGTCGTCCGACAAGAAAAAAGCAAAGTATGTAAACTCGCCCGAGACCCCTGTCTATCACAAGAGCAACGAACTTTACGGACTCTATCAGGCGCGCCAGGCCATTTCGAAGCAAGACAAATGTATTCTCGTCGAGGGATACATGGACGTGATATCCATGCACCAGCTCGGCATCGAAAATGTTGTCGCCTCGTCGGGCACGTCGCTCACCATCGGTCAGATTCGCTTATTGCACCGTTTTACAAAAAATATAACGGTGATTTATGACGCCGACCCTGCCGGTATCCACGCCTCTCTCCGCGGCATCGACCTGTTGCTTGCCGAGGAAATGAACATACGCGTGCTCCTGCTCCCGCCCGGCGAGGATCCGGACTCGTTTGCGCAGTCGCATTCCCTTACCGAGGTGGAGGAATACATAGCGGCGCACGAAGTGGACTTTATCTCGTTTAAGACGCGCATACTGCTCGAAGGCGTGGAAAACGACCCCATAAAGCGAGCCGGTGTTGTCACCGAGGTCCTGCGGTCCATTGCAGTGGTGCCAAACGAGGTGATGCGTGCCGAATATGTGCGCCAAACTTCGCGTATGCTCGGAATCGACGAGCGTACGCTCGCCCTGCGCCTCACGAAAGAAATTGCCGCCGTTGCGGAAAAACGTCCGTATTCCGACGAGGCCGACACCCAACCGGATGCGCCGGCCTCCGCGGCGGTATCGGCCACAGCCTCGCCTGCCGTCACTGCTCAGCCCGCAGTTGCCGCGCCTATTTTGACGTCTGTCGACCGGCGTCGTCGCCAGTGTGAGCAAGCTATCGTCCGCCTGCTGCTCAAATATGCCATGGTGCAGATAAACGCCGGCGACACCCCCGACGAATCTTTTTCCATGCTCGAGTTTGTAGCGTCGGAACTCGAAACAGACGAGATTGATTTTATCGACCCTCTTTTCCGCCGCATTTTTGATGAAGTGGTCGCTTTTGCCGGTGGCGAATGGAAAGACGCCGTGGCCAATGCCCGGGTCAAAGCAGACGAAGTGCGTCGTCGCATACTCGAAGAAGGGCATGAAAAAATACGCCGTGAGGCCGAAGGCCTTGCCGATATAGAGATACGCGAGGCTCAGCTTGCCGAAGAAGCCGATGCCGGATATTTCGCAACCCTCGACGAAGCTCTTGAAAACATATCAGAATCCACATTCCTGTCGCATCCCGACGATACGGTGCGCCGCGTGGCTTCCGACCTCATTGTCGAAAAATACCAGCTCTCGAAAATCCATACCAAATATGTGCATGTAGCCACAGAGCGCGAGATGCTTCCCGAGCTCGTCTCGCGTGCGGTCATGGAATTGAAATATTGCGTTATCGACAGCGAGATTGCCGCCGCACAGGCCCTTATTAAGGCGGCCTCGGCTGCGCCGGATGCCGACCCGGCAAAAATACAGGCTCTTGTCGCCGACCTGCAAAGCCTCTTTCAGGCCAAGTCGCTGTTTGCCAAACGGCTCGGCGACCGTATTGTCACTCAAAAATAGTATGCTGATGAAAAAACTGGAAAAAACAAACGCCGCCCGGTTGCTCGACAAAGCCAAGATTGCTTACAGCCTTATCCCTTACGAATTCGACCCCGACGATCTTGCAGCCCAGCATGTGGCCGACAGTCTTGGCGAGGACATCAACCGCGTGTTCAAGACTCTTGTCCTTCGTGGCGAGCGCAACGGCATCTTCGTATGCGTGGTGCCCGGCAACTGCGAGGTCGACCTCAAAAAAGCCGCTCGCGCTTTCGGCGACAAGAAAGCGGAAATGGTGGCGATGAAAGAATTGCTCGGCCTTACGGGATATATCCGCGGTGGATGCTCGCCTATCGGCATGAAGAAGCCATATCCCGTCTTCATTCATGCCACAGCCTCCGATTTCGACAGCATATACATCTCCGCGGGCCAGCGCGGGCTTCAGCTCTGCCTCGCTCCCTCCAACCTGGTGGCTTTCACACGCGCCACCGTGGCCGACCTTGTTGTCGCTACTGATTGAGCGATTTCATCGTCGTTATTCCCGGGCGGTTGTGAAGCGTGAACGCCACGAAACGCGACAACTTGTCGCTGTGATACGATATGTGATAAAATGCCGGAGCAAGATTGTCGAGCGTGAACATGGCGTCGGCCACAGGGTCGTCGTACATCGAGCCCGCCGACAGCCGCTCCTCGATTGAAATATCATTCCCTTTAATTTTCACCGCAAGGCTCACCGCTCCCGAGTCGGTCATGCCGTCGAGGCCATGGCGTATAAAAATGACACGTCCGCCGTCGGAGCACCGACATTCTATACTCGGTTCGTTCTTTTCGCCCGGCATTGCCGGCAACAGCTCGGCAGCCAGCAATTCCTCGCGTACCGGCCCTGTGAAAGCCGGACGCGCCGCTGCCGCCACAATCGCCGCCGCCACCACGGCCAGCAATATATAAAACTCCGCCGACCCGAAAAAGCCGGCAGCAAGCATAATAGTCATATCCATATCCGCAAAGATAAAACAATTTGCCCGATCCTGCAATCCCCCCCGCGCTTTTTCCCCGATTTATTGAAAAGTGTATAAAAAGCCCCTCAATTTTTATTGAAAAGTGTATAAAATACTTGCTAAAATCTTTTGAAAAGTGTATTTTTTTAGAAAAACAGCCCATTTAGCATAATAAATACTGTATATGCTGCAAGCGTTTTGTATGTAGGAACACAAGCCTCCGGCTTGTGAAAATTGCCACAAGCCGGAGACTTGTGTTCCTAATAGATTCCCGCTGACGATTATCATTTGATTTTGTCGTAGAGCAGGCGGGCATCGGAGAGGGCAGGGTAGCGGCGGAGCCAGGTGAGTTGCTTTTTGGCGTAGACGCGTGTGTTTTTCTTGATACGTTCGATGGCCACGGGCAGGGGCATGGTGCCGTCGAAGGCCGCGAACAGTTCTTTGTAGCCCACGGTGTTGAGAGAGTTAAGGTGACGCAAGTGGTAGACGCTGTGCGCTTCCTCGACAAGGCCGGTGCCGACCATTGCGTCGACGCGGCGGTTGATTCTGTCGAACAGGTCGGCGCGCTCCATCGGTAGATGGTACATCTCTATGTCGAAAGGACGCTCTTTGGCCTCCCCCGTGAGTAGCGTGGAGGCGGGCACTCCGGCCTCGATGCATATTTCGAGCGCATGTATGTTGCGACGGGGATTTGCCGGGTCGACGCGGGTGGCTCCGACAGGATCGAGGCGACGCAGTTCGGCGCGCACGGCGTCAAGGCCATGCTCCTCATAAAGACGCATTACTTCGGCTCGCACCTCGGGCGAAATAGTGGGCAGCTCGTCGATGCCGCGTACCACGGCGTCGATATACATCATCGACCCTCCGCACATCACCTGCACCGGATTCTGTTCCCACAGCCGCGGCAGCAGTGCCATAACGTCGGCTTCGTATTGTGCTGCGGAATATTGCCGGTCGAGGTCGAGCGTGGCCACAAAATGATGGGGCACGGCAGCGAGTTCGTCGGCAGTCGGGGCGGCAGTGCCGATAGGTATGCCGCGGAAAATCTGCCGTGAGTCGGCAGATATGATGTGGCATCCGAGCCGTCGGGCAATATCAAGCGCCACGGCGCTCTTTCCCGAGCCCGTGGCGCCTGTTATGACTATGAGTTTATTTTTCTGCGACAAGACGTGCTATTTCTACTATAACCTGTTGAGCTTTCTCCATCGACGGGATGGGCACAAATTCGTAGCGGCCGTGGAAGTTGAGGCCGCCAGCGAAAATGTTGGGGCAGGGCAGGCCCTTGAACGAAAGCTGCGCGCCGTCTGTGCCGCCGCGGATGGGCACTACCCTGGGCTTGATGTCGGAGCGGCGCATTGCCTCCTCGGCAATGTCGATGATATGGCGCACCGGCTCTATTTTCTCGCGCATATTGTAGTACTGGTCCTTGATTTCGAGGGTGCAGCAGTCGGGGAACTCATGGTTGATTTTGCGGGCGAGATGCTCGAGCTCGCGCTTGCGACGCTCGAAGCGGTCGCGGTCGTGGTCGCGGATTATGTAGGTGAGCACCGTTTTCTCCACAGAGCCTTCCATGCCCACGAGATGATAGAATCCTTCGTATTCCTCGGTATGTTCGGGAGTTTCCCAGCGCGGAAGCATTATCACGAACTGGTTGGCGATGCGCATCGAGTTTATCATCTTGTGCTTGGCGTAGCCCGGATGCACGTTGCGGCCCTTGAACGATACGCGGGCCACGGCAGCGTTGAAATTCTCGTATTCCAATTCTCCGATTTCGCCCCCGTCCATGGTGTAGGCCCAATCGGCCCCGAAAAGCGATACGTCAAACTTATGCGCGCCCTGGCCTATTTCCTCGTCCGGGTTGAATGCGATGCGGATTTTGCCGTGCTTTATCTCGGGATGCTCTTTCAGATAGGCCACAGCCGATACGATTTCGGCGATGCCGGCCTTGTCGTCGGCGCCGAGAAGCGTCGTGCCGTCGGTCACGATCAAATCTTGGCCGACATAGTTGAGCAGTTCCGGAAATTCAGAAGGCGACAGCACAATACCCTCCTCAGCGTTGAGCGTGATATCGCCGCCGTCGTAAGCCTCGACAATGCGCGGTTTTACATGACGGCCCGACATGTCGGGCGACGTGTCGAGGTGAGCGATGAAGCCCACGGTTGGCACATTGTCGGCAGTATTGGAAGGGAGAGTGGCCATAAGATAGCCATTGTCGTCAAGAGAGATATCTTCGAGCCCCATCTCCTGGAGACGTTCTTGGAGATACTGGGCAAAAATCATCTGTCCGGGTGTCGACGGCGTCATATTTGTCAATTCGTCACTTTGGGTGTCGAATCTCACATAATCAAGAAATCGGTCAACTACATTCATGGTTTCGAGGGTGTGTATTGATAATATGCCACAAAGATAGTCAATCTCCACCTAAAACGCAACAATTCCCCCATAAAATTCCCCCATTCGCAAAATAGCAATAAAAAACTTGTTAATTCGATATAAGTTTTGTAATTTTGCATTGAAAAATCGAGATGCGCCCGTAGTTCAATGGATAGAATAATGGATTCCGGTTCCATCGATTGGGGTTCGACTCCCCACGGGCGTACATTTGAATCCTTTCGGCAACCAAATTGCCGAAAGGATTTTTTTGTAATAAGCCGTAATTCCAGTGCATTATTATTTAACAGGCCGGGAGGATTCAAAATAATTTGTGAAATCCGCGAAATTTGTGTAATTCGTGGTAAAAAAGAGGCGTTTTTATGCAAATAATCATCGAAAAATTTGCAAATTGCAATAATGTATGCTATATTTGCAAACGTAAATAAACCTGTATCTTTTTAATATGGAAAATAAACCTGTTATCTTGCCTCATTGGCTCGAAGTGCTCGAATGTTGCGGCGTGAAGACGCAACTCGCGGTGATTAAGGCACTTGTCAAATATCAAGCGGAAGGCGTTATGCCCGATTTCAAGGGAACCAAACTTGCGTTGTTCAACTTTCTTGTTCGAGACTTGTCGCCGGCAGAGGAAGAAAAGGGGGCAGATGGCAAGAATAAGCCAGATAATGCGCTTACGCGGGCAGAAAAGACACGCCTAAACAGCCTGATGATGACGATTGCCGCAGTCCCGGGGCTAATCCCCGAATTGACGGCCGCCTCGGGGTTAAGCCCGACGGAATATATGACCCGCCTCAAAGACGCCGTCCTCGCCGACCCTCCCGCCCGCATAATGTCATTCGACCTTCAAACCTTTGTCTCTTATATCAGGGACAAGGGCGGAAGCCTTGCTCGCGGATAAAAATAATTTGCGAGGCCCTGATTTTTTATTTTGTCGGTGCGAAGAAATCGGATTTTTTTATGTATTTTTGCACACGTGAATCGAAAGTCGATCACAAACATAATGGTCCGGAGGGACCTAATAATATATATAATAATAGCGTTTGCTATTTGTTCTTGTACGCTGGAACGTCGGAAACTTCAATGTACAGACCTGAACAGAATAGTGAATGTTCACGCATAGCGTGGGCGTTTATTGTCTCTGTACAGGCATTCCGACAGTTAGGGTTTATCCCGGCCTCAGCGTAGACATTACATTAAACGTCTGCGCATTTTTCTGTCGGAGTCAGCAACAGTGGCATTCGCAAGTTGTGTAACTAATCGAATGTCACTCGGTTATGGATACCCCATACCCTTTTATAAACTTGTCGACATCCGTTATTTCCGGCTTCAGCCCCGAAGTCCGGGAAAAATTGCTGTTTGACCACACCACACGAAACAATATCATGTGGTGTACCGACAACTATGCCTTTTTGGGCGCCGGTTTCCAAGCACGCGACAGTATCACGGTAGATAATATCACGTCAAAATATCCCAACCTTATCCTCCCGCGTGCCCTTAAATCTAAGGACACGCAGCGCGACCGCACGCGCGACATGGCAGAGGTTTTCACACCCTCGTGGATATGCAACAAGCAAAACAACCTTATAGACTCCGCATGGTTTGGCCGTGAAGACGTTTTCAACATCGAAATCGACAATGCCGACATCGCACACTCCTGGATGCCAACCTCGGGTAAAATCGAATTTCCAGAGGGCAAGACGTGGCAAGACTATGTTACTGATATCCGGCTTGAAATCACTTGTGGCGAGGCTCCATATCTTGTCAGCCGATACGATGCCGTTTCCGGTGCGCCACTACCCGTTGAAATGCGCATAGGTTTGCTCGACCGCAAACTTCGCGTTGTCGGCGAGAACACCGCTACATCCGGGCAGTGGCTCGCAGCCGCCAAGGCTGCCCTGCGCGCAATATATGCTTATGAATGGCAAGGCGACAACCTGCTTATCGCCCGGACAAACATACTTCACACAATACTCGACTTTTATCGTGCCCGTTTTGGACGCACTATCCCTGCACGATCGCTCCCCGGCTTCGCCTACATCATTTCATGGAACATATGGCAGATGGACGGCCTCAAAGGTGTAATCCCCGACACTTGCGGCGAGCGTCGCGCCATAATACGCACCCTTTTCGGAGAAACCGAAATCGTCAAGCACTGCGATGGATGCAACAACTGTAACATCCGCGAGCATAACGGCACATACGCCCTTATAGCCGATTGGCCTGCCGACACCGCCTCGTCGCAAGTAAAGCATAAAAAAACCATCCGATTCATCGACCTTTTCAAATAGCCATGGAATACTTCTCGACTCTCAAACCCAAACTAATCTATGTGTTCCGAATCCCCGACCAGGCTCATGCCGACTGCCTGAAGATAGGAGAAGCCACTTTCGATAGCATCGATTTAGCTATCCCGCCCAACAGCAGCGTGCTAAACAAGGCAGCTAAGGCCCGTATCGATGGGTACACTAAAACTGCCGGTATCGCTTACGAACTCCTCCACACCGAAATTGCAATAGCTGTGCGCCAAGGTGCCATTATTGGCTTCAACGATAAAGCCGTGCACACTGTTCTGCTCCGCAGCGGTATCGAGCGAAAGGAATTCGACCTGGTAAACGGTGCAAACGAATGGTTTTGCTGCGATCTTAACACAGCCAAGCGAGCCATCGCCGCCGTGAAGGAAGGCCGAAAGTCGCTTCTTACCACAGAAATTACCGACGAGCGCTCGCCAATAATATTCCGTCCCGAGCAGGTAGAGGCTATCAATAAGACCATCGACAGATTCAGAAATGGCTCTCATATGCTTTGGAACGCCAAGATGCGTTTCGGTAAAACACTCTCCGCTCTTAAAGTTGTAAAGGACTGTGAACATTTCCGCCGGGTGCTCATTCTCACCCACCGCCCGGTAGTAGATGCGAGTTGGTATGAAGATTTCCAAAAGATATTCTACGACACCCCCGACTTCCTCTATGGCTCAAAGACCAACGGCGAAACTTTCCATTTTCTCGAATCTCATGCCAAAGCCGGTAAGAACCGCTATGTATATTTCGCTTCAATGCAAGACTTGCGAGGATCTGAGCTTGTCGGCGGCAACTTCGACAAGAACAACGATATATTCTCAACCCCATGGGATCTCATCATCGTTGATGAAGCCCACGAGGGTACGCAGACCGAACTCGGCAAGGCCGTCATGGCCGAACTGACCAAGAAAGATACAAAGGTCCTGAATCTTTCAGGTACTCCATTCAATCTGTTAGACAACTATAACGAGAACGAAATATACACTTGGGATTATGTAATGGAGCAACGCGCTAAGGCGCAATGGGACTTGGTCCACCCCGGCGACCACAACCCATATGCCGACCTTCCCCGCATCAACATATATACTTACGACCTCGGACGGCTTCTCTACGAATATGCCGACGAGGACATCGCTTTCAACTTCCGCGAGTTTTTCCGAACGAGGGAAACGGATGCTTTGGGGGGCATCCCTACATTCGTGCATCAACACCACGTTGAAAATTTCCTCAATCTTCTCACCAAAACAGATGAGGAAAGTATGTATCCCTTTGCCAACAAGCGTTACCGCGACATCTTCCGTCACACTCTGTGGATGGTGCCTGGTGTCAAATCGGCAAAGGCTCTTTCTGCAATGCTCAAAAACCACCCGGTTTTCGGCATGTTCGAAATTGTCAACGTAGCCGGTGACGGCGACGAGGAGCAGCCCAACAACGAGGCTTTGGGCAAAGTGGAAAAGGCAATCGGCAAGAATCCCGAGTTGACGCGCACCATCACCCTGTCGTGCGGACGCCTCACCGCAGGCGTGAGCGTAAAGGCGTGGACGGGCGTACTTATGCTGTCGGGTAGCTTCAACACCTCCGCGTCGGCTTACATGCAGACTATCTTCCGCGTCCAAACTCCGGCCTCCATCAATGGCCGCGTCAAGGAAGATTGCTATGTGTTCGATTTCGCTCCCGACCGTACTCTCCGCGTGCTTGCCGAAACAGCAAAAATTTCCACCAAAGCCGGGAAGCAGGGCGAGTCGGATCGCCACCAGCTCGGCGAATTCCTTAATTTCTGCCCGATTATCGCCATTGAGGGTAGCCAAATGAAGCAGCTCGACACCGAACATATGCTTCAGCAGCTCAAACGCGTCTATGTGGAGCGCGTTGTTCAGAACGGTTTTGAGGATGGCTTTCTCTACAATGACAATCTGATGAAGCTCACCGACCTCGACATCCAAGAGTTCGATGAACTTAAAGGCATTATCGGTCAGACTAAGGCAATGGGCAAGACCAACGACATCACCGTCAACGACCAAGGCCTTACCAATGAGGAATATGAAGAAAAAGAAAAACTCGAAAAGAAGAAGAAGAAACGCGAGCTGAGCGGGGAAGAAAAGGCTCGTCTTGAAGAATTGAAGAAAAAGAAGAAAGTCAAGGAAGACGCCATTTCGATTCTTCGAGGCATTTCTATTCGTATGCCATTGATGATTTACGGTGCGAAAGTTGAGAACGAGGATGCGGAGCTGACTATTGACAACTTCACTCAGCTTGTCGATTCTCAGTCGTGGGAAGAATTTATGCCCAAAGGTGTAAGCAAACAACGCTTCAACGCCTTCAAGAAGTATTACGACCCCGACATCTTCACTGCCGCGGCAAAGCGCATCCGCGCCATGGCCCGCGCCGCCGACCGTCTCTCTATCGAGGAACGCATCGAACGCATCGCGGCTATCTTTGCAACTTTCCGCAACCCCGACAAAGAAACCGTCTTGACTCCTTGGCGTGTTGTAAATATGCACATGAGCGACACCCTCGGCGGCTACACTTTCTTCAATGAGGATTTTTCAGAAACCATCGAAGACCCGCGCTTCGTCGACCGTGACAATGTCACTGCCGAGGTATTCTCGCCGGACAGCCGCCTCTTGGAGATAAACTCTAAGTCGGGGCTTTATCCACTCTACCTCGCTTATAGCGTTTACCGTTCACGTCTTCGTGATTCGATGTTCTCCCCTGAAACCCTTGAGCAGCATCAAGCCCTTTGGGACGCCGCCGTTGCAGAAAACATCTTCATCATCTGCAAGACACCCATGGCCAGAGCCATCACCCGGCGCACCCTCCTCGGCTTCCGTCAAGGCAAAATCAACACTTGGGTTCCCGAAAACCTGATTAACAAAATAAAAAACCAACCCGAACTATTCACCAAAAAAGTCCAAGACCGAATAGGCAAAAACATGAAAATAACAGCAATAGTCGGCAATCCCCCATATCAAGATATGGGAGGCAGCGGGGGCACAAACGATGCTCCAATTTATCAGGAGTTCTGCATGTTGTCATCGCAACTTAAACCCTCTTATGTCTCTCTTATAATTCCTTCACGATGGTTTGCTGCCGGTCGTGAAAACCTTTTAGGAAATTTTCGTGCGAAAATGCTCAAAAGTGGAAAAATTGTTAAACTGACAGCATTTAATAACAGCCATGACTTGTTCCAAAATGTGGAAGTAAAAGGTGGAGTATGTTACTATTTGGAGGCTTCTACTTATGTTGGAAAATGCCGATATACATTAGTGAATGGTGAAAATACTCAAACTATTAATATCTCTCTTGGAGCATTTGATGTTATGATCAGAAATCCACGGTTAATAAAGATTGTAGTAAAAGTGTCCAATAATAAATCACATGGAGTAGACGAAATAATATCATCTGACACGCCTTTTGGAATTCCGACAAAGCCGACTAATAATACAAAGGGTACATTCGACATAACTGAAATCGAAACGCCTACTCATAACACAAAATTATATATCGTAGAACGCTTAAAACGAAAAGTCGTATTTATAAGAAAATCAACAGTTCGGAAAAATGTACAGGATATAGATAAATACAAGGTCTTTATACCGGAGGTTGGAGGAACTGGAAATGATTCGAAAATTATTGGAACCCCAGAATACGCTCCCCCCAATTCCGTATGTACACAATCATATCTATATGCAGCCTTTAAAGGTGAAATTGAAGCAAAAAATTTCATTAAATATTTGCGTACTAAATTTCTTCGTATTTTAGTTTCTGCGATAAAAATTACTCAACACGCAACAAGCCGTGTATATAGATTTGTTCCGCTTCAGGATTTTACGGAAAGTAGCGATATTGATTGGTCGCAGTCGGTGGCTGATATCGACCGTCAACTCTATGCCAAATATGGTCTGACTGATGAAGAAATTGCTTTTATTGAATCAATGATAAAGCCCATGTAACTTTATCAGGGACAAGGGCGGAAGCCTTGCTCGCGGATGAAAATAATTTGTTATCTTTGCAGGACAGGAAGAAGATGTATCAAAATTCCGGGTAGTAGGGACGCACGGCTCGTGTAATGCGGCTCAAATAAAGGCGTACCACAGAATCGCGTAGCGATTCAAGATAGTAGCCGTGGGTTCGGTCGAGGCTTCGCCACGACCGAACCCACGGAAAAAGGTTGTCGGCAACCGGGGATTTGGAGCGGAGGCTGGCCGGAGCGTTCGATTATGCCAACCGTGGTGTAGAACGCTACGCTGTCGCTCGCTCCAATACCACGGAGATTACAACGTACATACCCGGGGTTACGCTATCGCTCCACCCCGGGCTAACGTCTTGAAGCACTACGCGCTTCTTTTCCATAGTGATGGCTTATTTGAGCCGTGCGTCCCTACATTGTGATTATTCTAAATTTTTAATCGGAGATATTTATGACTATTGGCGAGGCTTTAAAGGATATTGAGGGGCGGCTTGCTCCTGCCGTTGGCGAGGGCGAGGCCCGGGCTATGGCGAATGTGATAGTGGAGACGGTGAAAGGTTACAAGCCGGTGGAGGTGGTGCTGAACCGCAGCCGTGTGTTGCTTGATGACACGGTGGATAATATCCACCGTATCGTTGGGCGCGTGCTCGACGGCGAACCGTTGCAATATGTGCTCGGAGTGGCGTCTTTTGCCGGACGCGATTTCGAGGTGACGCCGGCCACTTTGATTCCACGGCCCGAGACAAGCCAGCTGGTCGACTTTATTGTCAAGGCTTATGACGGCCGTACTGACTTGCGTGTGCTCGACATTGGCACCGGCTCGGGATGTATCGCCGTGACGCTCGCCGTGGTGCTTCCGTTTGCCCGTGTTACGGCAGTGGATATTTCGGCCGACGCCTTGGCTGTGGCGCGTAGGAATGCGGCACGCTACCGTGCCGACGTGAAGTTTGTCGAGGCCGACATCCTGAAAGACAATATTGACGGTGAGTTCGACATAATAGTAAGCAATCCACCCTATGTGCTTGATAGCGAGCGCAAAGATATGGATATGCGTGTCGTGGACCACGAGCCGGCTTCGGCGTTGTTTGTGCCCGACAACGATGCCTTGCGGTTTTACCGTCCCATCGGGCGGCTTGCGGCGCGGAGCCTTGCCTCGGGGGGTAGTCTTTGGCTTGAAATCAACCCTTTGTGTGCCGAAGCTCTCGAAAAGATGCTCGAGGCCGACGGATTTTCCTCGGTAGATGTAATCCGTGATTTCCGTGGCGCCAACCGTTTTATATGTGCCCGACGATGAAACAGATTTCGGCAAAAGACGCGCTTGTGCGTCTCGAGACGCTGTGTGCGCGCTCCGAGCAGTCGACAGGCGAGGCTCGCGAGAAACTTCGTCGCTGGGGGATATTGTCCGCCGATGCCGAAAAGATTATCGACAGTCTTGTCGACCGCCGGTTTATCGACAATGCCCGCTTTGCCCGGGCTTTTGCCCGCGACAAAATCCGCTTTTCAAAGTGGGGGCGCATCAAGGTGTCGCAGAAATTGCGTGAAAAAGGTGTCGGCCGCGACACTATTGCCGAGGCTATGGATGAGTTTGACGATGAGGAGTATAAGTCGATTTTGGCCGACGTGCTTGCTTCGCGTATGAGGCGCGACCCCGGACTGATAGAGTCGTATGAGGGCCGCACGGCTCTTTACCGCTTCCTGCTCAGCCGTGGATTTGAATCCCAACTCGCGGCGGCGGCCATACGCGCGGCCAAGGCCTCGATGGAAATGGAATAGACCTCAGCCCACTTTGATGCCGAGGGCTTTTTGAATCCGGAATGTGAGCAGGAAGAAATGCCATGAGAGCCTGTGGAGCAGGCGCATCGGCAGCGACGCTCCGGAATAGTGCTCGACATAGTGGCACGCGCTTTCGGCTCCGGCTTTCATAATCGGATATGAAGCCTGCGACGGCGCAGAGGTGGTGGCGGCTCCGAGGTGGATGCAGCGGTGGTCGAGCGACAGATAGTTGCGCAGACCTATCGCCTCGGCGCGGGCATTCAGGATATTTTCCTCGTAGAACAGGAAAGTGGCAGGGTCGAATCCTCCGATACGTCGGAACACATCCTTGCGCAAGAGCATGCACGAGCCCGACGGCAAGTCGACCGGGATTACTCCGGAGGTCGGGGCGGATTCTTCCGCGAGGATATATTGCTCCTTCGGCCTGTATCCGCGCAGCCTCCACCAGTAATGGAGCAGATTGGCCTTGATTATCGCCCCGACAGCAGGCTTGCGGCGGGCGCAGTTGAGGTCGAGTCCCTGCATGTCTTTTTTGTAGAGCACGGGCGACACCACGGCGGCGTCGGGACGAGCGTCCAGTATTCCGAGCAATCCCGGAATTATGTCCTCGACAAAGAGAATGTCGTTGTTGAGAATCATCACCGTGTCTACATCGGGGTCGGCGTAGGCCAGTTCGAGCCCGGCGTTGTTGCCTTGCGCATAACCCGAATTTTCGGGACACAGCAACAGCGCGGCATCGCGTCCGCACAGTGCATCCCGAGCCCCTGTGGCCGTTGCTTCTACAACGGCGGCGCCATCTCCGAACTCCCGGCGGAACACGTCGATGAGCGCTTCTCTTTGCTCGGGGCGCGATGCGTTGTCGACCACCACGGTTTTTATCCGTGCCGAGTTGTAAGTCCGCACCGAGCGCAGGCAGTCGGCCGTGGCCGCCGCGTTGTTATAATTGAGGATAATGAGGGCGGTCGCCTGCATATTCCGTATTGTTGGAGTTTGACGAGATTTGTTGAGTATCGTTTTCCGGGGCACTGTCTTTTTTGCGGTAAACCATATATAGCACCACCATTATGCCTACAATCTGCCAGTAGATTACCGGGGGCCCGGAAGCAAACGATGTGACAAAATAGAAAATGAGCGAGTATGTGAGAAACTGCTCCTGCGGAGGCTTGCGCCGGAAAATGGCTGTGAACATAAGCGCGAGGAGGCCTATGGTTGAGAAAGCTCCGAAAAGCCAGTAAAATCCGGCCCAGCCTACATCGACCCAGAAAACTCCCTGATCCAGAGTTTCAGCATCCATTATTATGCCCCAGCGGCTCACGCCAAGAGCAGGCATGCCGTTGCCAAAAATAGATGAAAGCGTATTGGTCTGGTTGTCGTATGTGTAATATCGCCATGCGGTGATGCGGATGTCCTCTTCTTCGGTATTGTCGTCGGCTTGTTTCTCGGTAAGTTCCATCATGGCCTGATACATCGGAATACGTGGCAATACAAATAATCCGAAGGCCACGACAAGAGCGATTATGCCAATTCTGATTTTTGTGTTGGCTCGTTTGAGTATGAACCACAGGCCCAGCAATGCGCTGAGGCCTATCACCTGCCGTATTACCGAAAGCACAATCATCAAAGATGTTCCTCCGGCGAGAAAAAGCCATTTAAACTTGCCGTCGAGGAGCCAGCGGTTGATGGCATAGAACAAAATTACAGGGAAAAATTCGACAAACACGAGCGGAAGTCGGAGAATACCGCGAGCATCGTCGGCATCGAACATCGGGCGTCCGAATATGTTGAATGGCATCGTTGCCAGATTTATGAAATAGACCACAGCTGCGCATGCACAAAGCACCATATAGGCTTTCATCAGCCGCTCCGTGGGGATGTCGAAGCGCATGAGCACGAAGAACATCAGGTAGGCGAGCATGTAGGGCATCGTGGTGGTTACCGACTCGGTGAATGTCTGCATATGGAAGGCCGAAGCCATCAGCACCGACACGGCAATGCCGCCGATAATGAAAGCGTAGGCCCATCGGGGATAGCGCACGCCACGCAGCGACACTCCGTCTTTGAGCGCCACGAAAAGGCATGTCACAACCGACATGTAAAACAGCAATTTGCCGATAGGGCCGTCGAGGCGGTGCCCCGGGTCGAAAAACGACACGGATGCCAAAATCGTGAAGATGAGAAGATAGAATCTCAGTTTCATTGCCGCGGGGTCCTCACATACCCGAGTAAGGCATCCTGCATTTTGCCGAATACCGGATTTTTAATGTAAAAACGCTGCACTGCGTAGAAATAAGGAATGAGAATTATGCCGCCTATTATCATTTTCACGATTGGCGAAAGTGCGGGAATGTACAGAAGCAAGCCCGACAAAGCTATGAAAGGAGCATATCCGATGATATTGCGGCACAACGACCTCCAAGGAAAATGGAAATAACCTTTGCGCGACACAAATCTCTGGGCTGTGACAAGCACGGCTATTTCAGCCGCAAACCACACTATGGCCGAGCCTGCCGAAGCAAGATGACGCACAATCAACAGATTGCCGATCACGCCAACTGTGGCGCCTACTATCGAGTTGATGAGCACGCCGCGGTCGGAAGTGAGCGGAATCATTACCTGCACCACAAGAATCTGCTCGTAGCCGATAATGAAAAGCAAAGGCATGGTGATGATTACAGGTATGATAGTAGGAGCGAATTCCTCGCCGGCTATGGTGTAGACTATGCCACGGGAATAGAGCATGCCGAAAATGGCGATGGGTATGGCAAACATCATAAGCGCGTTGACCGACATGGATATCAGCCGGTTGAATTCTTCCCTACGGCCTTCGCCAAGAAGCGAGCTTGCCCGCGGGAGTATGGCCAGCGAATAAGCGGAATACATGGCCAGGATTATGTGGAAAATCTTGGTGGCGGTGGTGTAGTAGCCGACTTCGGCCTCTCCGGCGACAAAGCCGAGATACATCACGTTGAATGTGGTGTACATAGAATTGAGCACCAGGTATGAGCCTAATATCAGCGACGGCAACATAAGCGCGCGGATCGACGGGAAAGAGAAGCGCAACGATACCAGACGGGTTGCACGAAGGCAGTTGATTGCGGCATTTATGGCCACCGACAGGCACAGCAGCAGGAAATAGGTGGTGTATTCAGACTCGTTGTGAACGAAGATATAGACGGTGGCCACTAAAAGCAATTTTACGATAATCGACCGCAGCGTGATGTATTTAAAATCTTCAAGCCCCTTGAAGAACCATTCCAACAGCAGGAAGTTGCCCCACAATTTAAGCTGTCCTATCAGCATCACCTCCATATGCTCCGACAGTTTGGGCACAAGGAAGGTGGCCGCGAGCAGCCCAATGCTTACAACAATGGTGAAGGCTCCGGAAATAATGAACAAGGATGTGAAATCTTTTGCCATCTGCTCTTTGTCGCCTTTGCTCTTAGCAATGATGCGCACCCCCACGATGGGGATGCCGATGAGCGATATTAGCGAGGCCCAGGTGACGATGCTGTCTGCAAAATTGCAGATGCCGAGGCTGTCCGGGCCCAATACGCGCGTTACGTAAGGATAGACCAGGAACGGGAACAAGTAATTCGAGACAGAGAGAATTACGTTGAACACTATGTTGCTCGACAAGCTTTTCGACATCCTTATACTGTTTCTGCTAACTAAGTTCTACTCCGTGGTTTCGGACGCACGAGCCGTGCGTCCCTACAACGTGACGGTTATTATGCTATCACAATCGAGAGGCGCGGGAAGCGGCCTTGACGACGGAGCCCGCCAAGGAATTCGAGGTCGGTCGGAGTGGCCGAGTGTGCATCGACAGCCGTAAGGGTGATGTCGACATCGGCGGCAAGGGCATATGCTCCGCTGCCTTCGGCAATGGCCGGCGAGGCTATCACTACATAATCGAACCGTTGGCCAAGACGCTTTACAAGGGCGGCGAAAGCCGGAGACGCTATGATGTCGGCCGCGGCGCGTTCGGTTGAGCCGGACGGAATCATATGCAGATTGGGAGCCGCTTCTTTTGTGGCATCGCCGGATGCCCCGGCGCAGATTTCGGCTACCGACGTGCCGGAGACGGCGTTTTGGCCCGAGAAAGAGGCATCGACCAGCACCGTGGAGTGTCCGGCGCGGGCAAATGCCGAGGCAAGTTCTGATGCCAAAGGCATTGAGGCTTGTCCGAGAGTCGTAACCATTATATTTTTAGCTCCGAGCGGGTCGAGGATGGCGCGTAGATCGGTGCGCAGCATGTTTATGCCTGCGAGCGGGGCGTTGGCTATTTCAGCAAGTACGGGCACTGTGCTTGCGTCGGCCACGGCTTCGGAGGAGCCAAGGGGAGTGCGGGGCATCTTGCGGAAGAATATCCATGCGGCGGCTCCGACCATAGAGAAGAAAAAGAGCACCATGGCGAGCATTTTGGGTTTCAAGCCCGGAGTCTTGGCCACGATGAAAGGCTCGTCGAGGGTGATGAGGGCATCCATTTTCTTTGTAAGGCCCATGCGTGCATCCTCGCGCTGTTTCAGCAAGAACAGGTATAGCTGTTGTTTGAGCATTACGTCACGCTCGAGGTCGATGTACTCACGTTCGAGTTCGGGGATTGTGCCCATTTTGCTGAGAGTCTCGTTATTCTGGCGATTCATGCTTGCGAGACGCACATTCGAGTTTTCGAGAGTGCGTGTTATGGATTCGCAGATATTGGCTCGGAGCATCGAGAGCTGTTTTTCGAGTGTCTCTATCGTGGAGTTTGTGGTGTTGACCCTCGATAGTTCTTCGTTGAGTTTAAGAACCAGTATGTTGTATTGCTCGATGGCGCCGACAGATGATGGAGTCTCTGTCGACGACAGAGTAGTAACGCTCATCGAGGGAATCATCTTGCGGTCGTTGGCCGGGTTGGCGATGAAATCGCGCGTCATGCGCAGAATTTCGTTATATGTCGTGGTGCTGGCAATCTGGCCGTCGAGGGTGGCTGCTTTGTGGATAAGCATGGATGCGGCGGTGCCCGGTTCGGTGATTTTGTTCTTTTCCTTGAACTGTTGCACGGCTGTTTGAGCGTCGTTTAATTCTGTTTCAAGAGTTACGAGCCGGTTCTCTACAAATTCCAGATTGTCGCGCTGTGTCTCTGCAAGCTGGTCGTTGCGCAGCCAGTTGTAATTGTCAATGATGGTCGAGAGCAGTTTTTTGCCGAAATCGGGGTCGGAAGTAATAGTCGACATAGAGATTATGTCGGTTTTCTTGTTGGGAGCGAAAATGCTGACAAAGCCGCCGAGATTTTGGGCGGCGACGTTGTAAGAATCGTAGGTTATCAAAAACTTGGGATAAACCTCTTCTTCGTTGAAGAATGCAGTTTTTTCGAGGCGGAAATCGGCAAATGGGGTCTTGATGTCGGCCGGGAGGGTCACATCTTTAAGTTTTGCGATCCGAGTGTCGAGAGCTGTATTTCGGATTTCTATTTCGAAGTTTCGTCCTTTGCTGTCGGGCCAAATGATAAACATGAGGGAGTACCGGAATGTATCGGCAACCGCCGGGTCGACCGACAGGTGCAGCTGTGCGCGGTCGTAGGCCGGAATGGTACGCAACATGCGTTCTTTTTCGAGATAGTTGATATTGAGGCCGAGCTGGCGCACGGTGCGGTCGTAGACGGTGTGCGACTGCATCACGGCAATTTCATTGTCGATGTTTGATGCCCCAAACATGTCGCCCATCGAAAAAGAGCTTGCAATGTCAGACAAGGCGAGCATGCCGGAGTTTTGGGACGTTTCCGGAGGAAGTATCAGCGAGGCGTTGACTTCAGTGCCCGGTTTGCGTACAAAAGTGTAGGCCAAGGTGATGAGGACGACGGCAACGATGGCTATGGCATATACCATCCATGCTTTGAGGCTTGCACGTATAAAACGGCGTATTTCGACAACGAGGTCGAATTTCTTATTTGTTTTTTCGTTCATAGACGTGCTACTTTACGGTGAGTGCTATGATGAGAGACGCTATTACGGAGCAACCGCTTACGATAGTGGAGACTACTGAAAGTTTGAAGGAGTTGTTCTGGTTGTATTCTGCATTGTCCTTGCGCACTTCCGATGGCTCGATATAGATGTAGTCGTTTTGTTTGAGGAAAAAGTAGGGGGAGGACAGGGTGGCGGCATCGTTGAGGTTGAGGCGCACGGATTTGCGCACACCGTTTTCCTCGCGGATCAGCAGCACGTTGTCGCGTTTGCCGTAAGGCGTGAGGTCGCCGGCCTCGGTTATGGCGTCGAGCACGCTGTAACGGTCGGCGTTTACGGGGATTCGTCCCGGACGGAGCACTTCTCCCGCCACATCGACGGTGAAGTTGACAAGCGTTACTTTCACCAGCGGATTTTTCACATCACGTGCTATGCGTTCGGTAAGATTTTGCTGAATTTGCTCGGTGTTGAGTCCTGCCACGTGCACACGCCCGAGCACGGGCATGGTTATGTCGCCTTGGGAGTCGACAATATATGTCTGGTTTTGCGGCTGGCCTGAGAGCACGGTGGTCTGGGCTGTGGCCGGGTTCACCTGTGCCACGTTGTAACGTGCTGTCACATCGGGATATTCGGAGTTTACGGAGACGAAAAGTTCATCGCCGGGCTCCACCTTTACACGGTAGTCGGATATTGGAGTGGAAACCGATGTGTCGATGTCCTCGAAATAAGTCAGAGGAGTACGGTTCGATGAGCACGAAGCCAGTAAAATGCAGGCTGAGGCAAATATGGTGGAACTGAATTTATGAAATTTCATATTATTTCAAATCAATGATTCAAGATAATAACGCGCCGTAGAGTAAAATATTGTTAGAGACGGCCTTTTTTGTTAAAAAATCTTATCGGCGCAGCTGCCGGAAGGTTTCGGCGGGGAGCAGCGAACAATTTTCCGCCCGAGGCGTTCTATATGCATAAGAGGCATTTTTCTGGCTTCATTAAAAAAGCCGACAATTCGTTATGAAAGCGTCTCTATTTTCCCGCGACCATGCCCCATGGCGCGGGATTTTTTTTGCCCCGATCCGTAAATTGAAAAGACAAGGCAGACCGCAGTCGCGGTCAAATACGGTAGGCACGGGCAATAGCCCGTGTTTAGTTTAGAGCCGTTATCGGCGCAGCTGCCAGAAGGCGACGGCTGAGGCGGCGGCCACGTTGAGGGAGTCGACGGAATGTGACATGGGGATGCGGGCCACATAGTCGGCGCCGGCGATTACGCGGTTGCTAAGTCCGTCGCCCTCGGTGCCGAGAATCAGGCCCAGGCGCGGCAAGGCGGCGAGCACGGGCGAGTCGATAGCCACCGAGTCGTCGCGCAGGGCCATGGCCACGGACGCTATGCCGAGGCTGCGGAGGTCGGCGATGGGGTCGTCGATCCAGGCCCATGGCACGAGGAATACCGTGCCCATCGACACGCGTATCGACCGGCGGTTGAGCGGGTCGCAGCTCTGGCGTGTGAGCAGCACGGCATCTACGCCGAGGGCGGCCGCCGAGCGGAATATGGCTCCGATGTTGGTGGTGTCGGTCACGGCGTCGATCACGGCCACGAGTCTCGCGCCGGCAGTGACTTCGGATGCCGGGCGCGGCGCCGGGCGTCGCATGGCGCAGAGCACTCCTCGGGTGAGGGTGTAGCCGGTGAGGCTGCCGAGCGTGTCGCGGTCGGCGGTGTAGACAGGCATGTCGGGGCAGGCGGCTATGATGTCGGCGGCATCGCCGGCGATATGCCGCCGCTCGCACATCAGGGCTACGGGGCGCAACCCTTGCTGCAACGCCACATGTATCACTTTCGGGCTTTCTACAATGATGAGAGCCTCGTCGGGATTGACTTCGCTGCGCAGCTGCCGCTCGGTGAGAGAGGCGAACATGGCTATTTCAGGGGCGTTGATATCGGATATTTCAATTATCATAATGCTTCAAGGTCGAGTATTGATGACAGCACGGCTATGGCTTCGGCCACGGTGGGCACGCGGTCGATAAGGAATGAGCGCCGGCCTCCGCGGTCGCGGATATGGACGCGTTTGGGGTTTTGTTGCAGATAGTTGACTATGCGGCCAAACATGGGCGACTGGTAGTAAGCCTTGTTTTCCTCGCCCACGAAATAAAGATAGAGCGCGCCCTGCTTGAGCAGGATTTTTTCGATGCCGAGTTTGTGGCCGAGGCGACGAAGACGGGGCACGAGCAGAAGCTCGGCGGCTTGCGGCGGTATTTTGCCGAAACGGTCTTCGAGGCGGCTTTTGAACGCGTCGAGGTCGGGCTCGCGCTCGATATTGTCGAGTTCGCGGTAGAGATTTATGCGCTCCGATTCCTGGGGTACATACCAATAGGGGAAAAGGAGCTCGAGGTCGGTGTCGATGGCGCATTCCACCACATATTCGTTTTCACGGCCGGAGTCGGCGGTGAGCACGTCGGCAAATTCCTCGTTGCGGAGTTCGGTTACGGCTTCGTGGAGAATCCGTTGGTAGGCTTCGTAGCCGAGGTCGGCGATGAATCCGCTTTGTTCGGCGCCGAGCAGATTGCCCGCTCCGCGTATATCGAGGTCCTGCATGGCGATATGGATGCCCGAACCAAGGTCGGAAAACGACTCGATGGCTTGCAGGCGTCGGCGTGCTATGGGCGTGAGCGGCAATCCCGGAGGCACGAGCAGGTAGCAGAAAGCCTTGCGCGCGCTTCGGCCCACGCGGCCACGGAGCTGGTGGAGCTCGGAGAGCCCGAACATCTGGGCGTTGTTTATGAGGATGGTGTTGACGTTTGGCATGTCGATGCCCGACTCTACGATGGTGGTGGAAAGCAGTATGTCGTATTCGTGTGCGGCGAAGTCCACAATCGCGCTTTCGAGTTTTTCCGGGGGCATCTGTCCGTGGGCCACAATGACGCGGGCATCAGGAACAAGTCGTGCGATCATGGCTTGCAGGTCGTAGAGCCCCTCGATACGCGGATTGATGATGAAGGCTTGGCCGTTGCGGGCAAGCTCGAAGTTGATGGCCTCGGCCACGATGTCGTCGGAAAGGGAGTTTACGGATGTGAGAATCGGGTAACGGTTCTGAGGCGGGGTGTTTATGGCCGAGAGGTCGCGCGCGCCCATAAGGGAAAACTGGAGGGTGCGCGGAATCGGGGTGGCCGACATGGTGAGGGTGTCGACATTGGTTTTCAGCTGTTTCAGTTTTTCCTTCACGGCCACGCCGAATTTTTGCTCCTCGTCGACAACGAGCAGCCCGAGGTCTTTGAACCGGACCGACTTGCCGATGAGTTTGTGCGTGCCGATTATAATGTCGATTTTACCCTCGGCGAGGTCGGCGAGGATTTCTTTTACCTGCTTGGGCGAGCGGGCGCGCGAGAGATAGTCGACGCGCACGGGGAAATCGCGCAGGCGGTCGGAGAACGTGTGGAAATGCTGATACGCGAGCACCGTAGTGGGCACAAGCACGGCAGTCTGTTTGCCGTCGACGGCGGCCTTGAAAGCGGCGCGGATGGCGATTTCTGTCTTGCCGAAGCCCACGTCGCCGCAGACAAGGCGGTCCATAGGCCGGGGGCTTTCCATGTCGGCCTTGACGGCGCGCGTGGCAGTGAGCTGGTCGGGGGTGTCCTCGTAGATAAACGAGGCTTCAAGTTCTTGTTGAAGATATCCGTCGGGCGAGAACGCGAAGCCTTTCTCCTCCTTGCGGGCTGCATAGAGGCGGATAAGGTCGCGCGCTATGTCTTTGAGCTTCGATTTTGTGCGCTCTTTCATGCGCGACCACTGTCCTGAGCCGAGCTTGCTTATTTTTGGCGGAATTCCTTCTTTGCCGCGGTATTTCGAGAGTTTATGCAGGGCGTGGATTGGCACAAACACTATGTCGTCGTTCTGATAAATAAGTTTTACCATTTCCTGCACGCGGCCGCCCACATCGGTGCGGAGAAGGCCGCCGAAGCGTCCGATGCCGTGGTCGATATGCACGATGAAGTCGCCCGGCTCTATCGATGTGAGTTCTTTGAGCGAGAGCGCGAGTTTGCCGGAGCGGGCGCGCTCGGAGCGGAGGGTGTATTTATGGAACCGGTCGAAAATCTGGTGGTCGGTGAAAACGCAGGTGCGGGTGTTGTGGTCGACAAAACCTTCATGCAGGGTCAGATTCATGGCCGTGAATGAGATGTCGTCGCCACGGTCGGCAAAGATAGCTCGCAGGCGGTCGAACTGCTTCGGGGAGTCGGAGAGGATATAGAGACGGTATCCTTCGGCAAGCAGCTGTTTGAACGAACTGCTGATAAGGTCGAAATTTTTGTGGTAGATGCCTTGCGGCACGCATCCGAAGTCGAAAGCCGCCGGGGTTTCAGCCGGAGCCGTGTTTGCGGCTGTGAAAGCGAGACGGCGGAATTGAGAAAGCCTTGCGGCGAAAGCCTCCGGGTCGACCACTTGCAGCAGGGCATGGGCGTCGCCTTCGCCGGCCACGATGGCCGATTCTGAAAACGATTCTGCGGCTATGGCCTCGATGCGGCCTATGGTGAAACGTTCGTCGCGCAGGCATACCAGGGTATCGTCGGGGATGAATTCGAGCAACGACACGCCGCGGCTGTCGGCAGTGGTGTCGACGTTGGCGGCTATTGTCACCATGTCGAGCCGTTCTTCGGAAAGCTGCGTCTCGACGTTGAATGTGCGTATCGAGTCGATTTCGTCATCGAAAAAGTCGATACGGAAGGGCAATTCAGACGAAAACCCGAAAATATCGAGGATTGAGCCGCGCACGGCGAAATGCCCCGGCTCGTAGACATAGTCCTGCTCGACAAAACCATTGTCGCGCAGCCATTGCTCGGTTGCCGACATGTCGGCTTTCCCGCCTTTCCGCAGGGAAATGGTATGCTCCTCGAGCGACTGCCGGGTAGCCACTTGTTCGGCCAGAGCTTCCGGATATGTCACCACGATTCTGAGGCCGGTGTCGGTGTGCCAACGGCCCAGTGCGTCGTTGCGCAATATGCGGTTGGGCGCGTCTTCCTGCCCATATTTGATGTCGCGTTTAAATCCCGACGGGAGCATTGCCACAGCCCCCTCGCCGAGAAGGCGCGACAGGTCCTGATAGAGATAGCCGGCATCGTCGAGCGAATCGCCCACGGCAAGCACCGGGCTTTTGCGTTTGGGAATAGACGCCAGCAGCATCGCCGCCGCCGAACCGGCCAGCCCATATGCCGCGCTCTGCCGGTGACGCAACAATCCGGCGACAGCCTTAGCCCTCTCCGGAGTAAAAAATATATTTACCAAATCCTTTTCCAAGGCAATCAATCGGTTAGATGTTTAAGAAATTGTATTCCAATACGCTCGACAATGCCTGTGACAAGGGCATTTCCCATAAGAAAAGCACGACGCAAGTCGGAAGCCCCTTTTGTATGATTGTCGGGGAACATATTGAGCCGTTCCAATTCAATGGGAGTAAGGCGTCGGTATCTTCCGCTATTGGAGAGAATGACGTGTTTGAACCGAGACGGAGCAGCCCCTCCTTCACCTGTTATTATGGTTCTTGACGGTTTGTCGGCACTGTCCGGGAAAGCCATGGCGCCTTCGGAATAGTTGTATTCAAAGCCGGTGGTTTTATTGATGCGTTTCTCAGATTTGCCTCCTTTGGCATATTGCCATTTTTCCACATCTTCATCGTTGATGAAGAAAGAATCGGGAACATTATGCTCGTCTACGAGTATGTCGCCAAGATTGATGTATGGCCCCGTATAATGCGGCTTTGCTTGAAAAGAGAAGACTGTGCGGTCTATCATTAAACCTGCATTTTTGAAAGGAGAAACTTTTTTGCCTTTGTTAAATGATTCAGAAATTTCCGCCAAATCTCCATTTATAGCAAATGATGATAGTGCGGTTTCTGATTGTTCGATAGGGAAAGACTGAGCCATAATGCCTTCGTCATACAGCCATCGAGCCGGATTATTTGCCGCTTTGGCAAAATGGGTGTCTTGCCTGAAAGCGAACATATAAGTCCGGCGTCGTCGTTGAGGCATGCCATATTCGGCTGCGTTTATTATGCGCCATTCCACACAGTATCCCAAATCAGACAAAGAAGCCAGGATAATGGCGAAATCGCGTCCGCGTTGTGATGCCGGAGAACCTAAAAGGCGGTCGACATTTTCAAGCAAGAGGTATTTCGGAGGATTCTTGTGGTCACGCAAAATGCGATGTATTTGCCACCAAAGAACACCTTTTTTACCCTCAATGCCACCCGATCGTTTAAGAGTTGTTGCAACAGAATAATCCTGACAAGGAAAACCTCCTACCAACATATCTGCATCCGGGATGTCTGACACATCGACAGATGCAATGTCAACATTTGAATGTCCGGAAATACCGAAGTTTTTACAGTAAATAATTGATGCATCCTGACGTTTAGTGGAAGGCTCCCATTGATTATTCCATATGGTCTTGAACCGAGAAGAAGCTCGTTCAAGGCCAATCCGGAACCCGCCAACACCGGCAAATAACTCAATGACTTTAATGTCATCGGCAGAAGATACGGAATTCTCATCTGTGAACAATGACGGTTGATGGAAGAAATTGCTGTAAGAAACCAAAGGTTCGCATAAAACACTGTCAGAGTGCTCGGTATAATCATTCATGAGGTCGTGTATTGTCAATAATTTGTTTTACGTATTCGGCATTGAACCAATAACAAAATTTGTCGCAATACCCACCATTGGGATTTATTGCTTGATCAATTTTAACCCTTGCTTTTGGGCGCACATGAAAATTCTTATGGTCGGACAAAGACCAAAAGGCGTCGGAGATAATATTGTCGGTTAAAACAGCGGTGCGTATATTCTCCCAATATTTCCTGGCGATTTCAAGATCGCCAGTTGGCATTGTCCAAAAGAAAGCAGAATCAAGGACATATGACTGTTCGGTTACATATTGTTTTGTAGCATTATTAAAGATTGTGATTGATTTTCCGGGAACCGGCTTAAAGACCACAAACAGAAACCGACTGGTAAATAATTCATATGTCTCGGAATCGAACCAATTGTCATTGTCGAAAATTTCACAATAATCTATATTTTTGAAGGACATAGACTCTTTTGGCATGCCATTTTCCCGAAGCCTGATTGTCTTCATCATTATGCCGGATTTTATGAATTCTTCAGACGAATTGATGTTTCGGCTTCGTAATTCAGAAGCAATCAATGCACTTGCCACGGCATATTTATTTTTAGACTGAAAGGCCTCAATGCCAAGCATATCACAAATTTGAATGTAATCTTTACCGATGAAAGGGGTAAATCTCGATAAAATTATATTTTCAAAAGAGTTGTCTTTCAGTTCGGAGTTTGATACAAGTTCAAATTCAGGCTTGGCAACTTCGGTATAATTTGAGAAATAATCTTTACCGGACTCAATGACATGACTGAGAATATAGCGCATATATGCCGGTTTGAGGCTGAAGGCCCGTTTGTGGGCTTTAATTTCAGAGTTGGGCTGCTCTTGAGGGCTATCTCCTTTTTGGCCTTTGCGGCAGGCTCCGAGATAGACAGTGTCGCCCTCTGAAAGCAGATGCGCCTCGCCTCGTCTGACTTTTTCCGCGATGGTCTGGTAATCTTTTTTTATAATACACAAGTCCTTTTCAGGGAGTTGCCATAAAACTCGGAATAGAAACTTATAATCGTAAATTTCATCTCCGCTGACATGAAGATAAAACAAAAGGAGCATGAGTTGGCATTTTGAAATCAGATGAGAGTCCTCGAAAGAGGTTTTTATGATTTCAAAATAATCAATCATAGTGCAAACCAGTCGCTCTTTTATTCTATAAGAATTGTCCGATTTGGATTTGAGGAGGGGCGTGCATTTTAACTCGACATGCGCTTCCTTGAAATCAGCATCACGATTGGAATTGATGTCATAATTGAAAAATAACTCCTCTACCATTTGGCCTAAGCCCCCTTTTCCTTTCCTCTTTTGTCCGACAACAGAATCACCGAACAAAGAACGCAGTGATTCTCCAATCAGATGCCGGCTATAATTGAAAATAGATATCGGATTGGAAGAATCATATATTTCGAATTTAGTGTCAGTAGTCATTAATGGGCGTGGCTAAATGAATTATAATTTGTTGATGCGCCAGACGGTGCCTTCGATGAGGGTGGCGTAGACGGTGCCGTCGGGGGCGACGGCGAAGCCGTTTACTTCGGATGTGCCGGCGGGGAATGACCAAAGCAGGCGGCCTGTGGCGGCGTCGACGGCGCAGATAACGCCACGCCGCGAACCGACATATGCCACGCCGTCGGATACGGTGATGGGACATGGGGCATGGTCGTAGCCGATGCCGAGGTCGGTGGCCCACAATTCTTTATAGCCGTCGGGGTTGATTTCGACTGCCACGAGGCTTCCGTCCATGGTTTTGGCAAAGGCCGTGCCACGGCCGTCGGTGCCGAGGCTCTCGCGGAAGCGGTGGGAGTTGTCGCGCCAGATGGTGCGGCCTGTGCGTCGGTCGATGGCTGTGATGTAACGGTCGGGTGCCACGATAAGCACGATGGAGTCGGTAACGACGGGTACGACGTTGCCGGGGCCGAGCATGTTCGCGCTCTTGCCGTTGTTCCATTTCCAGCGCAGACGGCCCGAGCGGAGGTCGAGACAGCGCAGGTAGGTGTCCCATGCTCCGAAAATCACGTCGTTGCCGTCGACGACGGGTGCGCCTTGGCAGTAGTTGGCGAGTGAGTCATATGACCATACGATGTGCCCTGAGCGAGGGTCGCGGCGGTCGATGCGTTTGTAGCCGCCTTGAATCCAGTATTTGTCGGAGGCTATGCCGTCGGCCACATAGGGAGTGGCGCCGTCGAGCCGAGAGTGTTTTCCGTCGGGTTTGGCGATAATAATGCCGTCGCTGACGGGGAAAGCCACTTTGCGGCCTGGCAGTACGGCCGGGCGCGAGAAAACGGGGGCTCCTGTGGCTATGGAGAAGGCTTGCCCGCCCGACGCTGTGTCGACGGCGCGTACGGCTCCTGTGGAGGTGCCGAAATAAATGCGCGAGGCGTCGACGGCCGGAATTGTAAATATAGAGGCGCTGTCGGCCCACAGGCGTGTCACGTTCCAGCCTTCGGGCACGGCGGCATTGGATGCCGCGGATGCCGAGCGCGTATGGGCTGTTTTGGTGGGGAAGGCGTATTTGGGGCGGGCCGCTGCGCCGAGCGGCTTGTCGTAGACGTGAATCCAGTCGCGGTCGATGTCGACAATGGTGTATCCGTGGTCGTTTTTCATGTCGAGTGCGCGCACGCTCACGGCATTTATGTCACCGCCCATATAGCATTTCCAAGAATGGTAATGCCCGTTGATGTGGGCCACCACGGGGTAGCGTTCGAGCACTTCGAGATAAGCATCGATATTGTCGATGTCGCGGTTGAGCGGATAGTGGTTGAACGACAGCACCCGTTTGCCCGGCGTGGCTTTTTGCGCGAGTGTGGCATCGAGCCAGTGGAGGTCTTCCTGCTTTATGTGTCCGTCGCCCATTTTCATATACGGGCCGCAGTTGATGCCGACAATAAGCAGCGAGTCGAAGTCGGCGACAAAGCGGTCGTCGCCCCACAGGCGCGGGAAGGTTGTGCCGGCCGACTGGCTCCAGTTGTTTTCATGATTGCCGGGGAGCACGTAGAGCGGAGCCTTGATGCCGTCGAGTATCGACTTGACATTGGCAAGTTCGGCGTCGGAGCCCTCGTTGGTGAGGTCGCCGTCCATCACGACAAAGTCGAACGTGCCGCGGTTGATTTCGTCGACGGCGATTCTCAACTGCTTCTCGGCTTCATTGCCGGGAGATACGTGCACGTCGCTGAGCACGGCAATGTGCTGGCCGAAAGCGGCTACCGCGACAGTCAGGAAAAAAACGGATATAAGGCTTTTCATATTGGCTATTGCTCGTCGAGGGGGTTGGGCTGGTCGGGGTGTGTGTACCAGCGTGAGTAGAGAAGATAGTTGTGGGCTATCTTTTGGTTTATCTCGCGGCTTTGTTCGGGGTCGACTTGCTTGATGTATTTAGCGGGAGCGCCGGCCCAAAGTTCGTTGGGCCCTATTTTTGTGCGCGACAGCACCACCGCGCCTGCGGCCACTATCGCTCCTTCGCCCACCTCGGCATCGTCCATCACCACGGAGCCCATGCCAATGAGGGCGTAGTCGCGGATTTTTGCGCCGTGGATGGTTACATTATGTCCGATTGAAACATCGTTGCCGATTTCAATAGTCGATTTTTTGAAAAGTGTGTGGAGCACGGAGCCGTCCTGTATGTTTACGCGGTGGCCGATGCGGATTGAATTTACATCGCCACGGAGCACGGTGTTGAACCATACGGAACATTCGTCGCCCATTACGACATCGCCGACCACAGTGGCGTTTTCTGCAAGGAAACAGTCGCGGCCTATTTCGGGATTGTGGCCACGGAGGGGTATGATAAGAGCCATTTTATTTAAGTATGAGGTATGAGTTATAAGTTATAAGGGGAGGGGGCGGGTTTTCTCGGCGAGCCATGCGCGGGCTTCGGCGTCGAGGCCGGGGGATAGCGTCTCGCGCACCGTGGCATGGTAGTCGTTGACCCATGCTATTTCGTCGCCGGTCATAATCCCGGTCTCGAACAGCGAGAGGTCGAAGGGAAAGAGCGTTATGGTCTCGAAACGCAGGAAGCGTCCGAATTCAGTGGTCATGGCAGGCACGGTGAGCATAAGGTTTTCACAACGGATGCCATGGATGCCCTCGCGGTAGAGGCCGGGCTCGTTGGACGTGACCATGCCGGGCATGAGCGGGGTGGGCACGTCGTTGAGCCGGATGCCTTGCGGGCCTTCGTGCACGTTGAGGAAATGGCCTACGCCATGCCCCGTGCCATGTAGATATGCGAGGCCTTCGCGCCAAAGATATTGGCGGGCTACGGCGTCGAGTTGGGTGCCGCGTGTGCCTTCGGGGAATACCATTCGCGCAAGGGCTATGTGGCCTTTCATCACGAGGGTGAAGTCGTGGCGTTCCGCATCGGTGGGCGTTCCGCAGGCTATGGTGCGTGTTATGTCGGTGGTGCCGTCGAGATATTGAGCGCCGGAGTCGATGAGAAGCAAGCCCTCGGGGCGTATTTCGGCATTTGAGGCTTCGTCGGCCTCGTAGTGGACGATTGCGCCGTGGGGGCCGTACCCGGCTATCGTGCCGAAACTTTCGTCGAAGAAAAGAGGCTGAGCCGAGCGATGTTTCAGCAAAAGAGCGTCAACATCCATTTCCGTGATTCTTCTACCTTCGGCCAGGGCTTTCTCCACTTCCATCATGGCATATGCCAGGGCTATGCCGTCGCGGACCATGGCTTCGCGGATGCCTCGAATCTGTGCCTCGTTGCGGCAAGCCTTGGCCAAGGCCACGGGCGACTTTCCTTTCACGGCGCGGTCGCCGAGCAAGCCGGCAAGTGTGGCCGATGTGGAGGCCGGCTCAATGAGCACCTTCATGTCGGCGGGAAGATTGGCGATAAACGACTTTATGTCGGCGTAGTTGCAGGTCATCACGCCTTGCGACAGCAGATAGTCGGCAATGTCGCGGTCGGCCTTGTCGGGGTCGGTGAACAGCACCCCGCCTCGGTCGCCGACAAACAGGTATGCCGTGACAACCGGATTGTACTTCACGTCGCGCGAGCGGATATTGAGGGCCCATGCAATTTCGTCGAGTGCGGATATAAATGTGGCGTCGGCCCCGTGGCCGCGGGCTTCGGCGAGGATGCCGGCAAGTTTGTCGGCGGCGTCCTGTCCGGCGTATTCCATGCCGTGGATAAATATCGGCTCCTTGGGCAACGGCGGACGGTCGTGCCATATATTGTCGATGATGTCGAAAGAGGTGTCTATCTTGATGCCGTGTTTGGCATATTCCGGGGTAATGCGTTCCACCTCGGCGGCGGAAAGAAGCATCCCGTCGACGCCCACTGTGGCGCCCGAAGGCAAATTTGAACAAAGGTATGCGGTGATCGAGGGGGTGTCGGGCAATCCGTCCTTCATAAGGGCGATCCCTGTTCCGTCGAGTTGGTCGGCGGCCTGGATGAAATAACGCGAGTCGGTCCACAGCAGAGCCTTGTCTGCGGTGACGACGAGTGAGCCGGCCGAACCGGTAAATCCCGACAGCCACCGCCGTACCTGCCAATGGTCGGCAAGGTATTCGCTTTGGTGAGGATCGGTCTGAGGTATTATCACAGCATCGATGCCGGCGGCACTCATGGCTGCGCGTAAAGCCTCGATACGCAAGTTTATTTCATTTTTCATTACTATATTTTTCTACAAAAATACGCGAATTATGTTGGTCGGAAAGCCGTGTGGGCGTTAAAAAACATTAAAACCAGCTGTCGGGGTCGACGTCGGCCAGGGTGGGGAACACCGTGGGGGTCAGAGGCGTAAGCCGTTCGGGAGAGTTGGTGGTGGAAAGGGCTATCACTTTTGCTCCGGCGGCAATTCCGGCTTTGACGCCGTTGAGCGAGTCCTCGAACACGATGCAATCTTCCGGCGCGACGCCGAGCCGGCCGGCAGCTTTCAAATATCCTTCGGGGTCCGGCTTGGAGTTTGTCACATCCTTGTCGACAATCACAGTGCGGAAGAAGTCGCGGAATCCGGGGTTTTGCACAAACAGGCTGTTCATTTTTGTGGCGTTGCTGCTTGTGACAATTGCCATTGGAATTCCTTTTTTCGAGAGTTGCTGCAAGAAATGGAGCACACCGTCGAAAAGGATATATCTCATGGTCTTCTCATGGTCGGCAATAAGCGTTGCCACCTGCGACCGGATGGGCTCGTCGGGGAAATATCGGTTTAGAATCTGCTCGAGAGTCGAGCCCTTGATTACTTGTTCGAAATTGGGAACGCCCACCTCAAAATCCTCTCCGGTCTTTTTCCAGAAATCGGAATATACGCCCTCGGAGTCGACGAGAACTCCATCTAAATCGAATAATGCTGCTTTGTACATAAAATATTTATGGTGATGTTGATGCAAAATTAAAAAATTCCGCCGACATGGCAAAAAACGCAAATTACACAAACAGTTATTTACAGAAATGTTCCTCTCGTTATCATGTCTTTAACCACAAATTTCACAAATTACGCAAATTTTACAAATTACTTTGAATCAATTATGTAGGAACACAATCCGGAGGATTGTGTTCCTATCGGGTGGATTCACTTACTGATAGTTAAATAAAGCACCTTTAAACCACATTCCACAACGTGCTCCAGTCCGTTGCCTCCTGCAACGCCCAATATCATTACGGTGTCAGCATCACACAAGGAGAACTACCTGCGCATCATTTTGTTCATGGTCTGCAACTGTTGTACAGACTTCAACCTCATGTGGTTTTCGTAATCTGATAATGGGATTTCTTCCCATGTGTTTATCTCATTATGATTATTCATGATTCATCTCGGTATAAAACCTATTTGAATATGATAAGGTAATCTTTGAAATTGTGCTTATTGCCATGGTATTCAACTGCAAAAGTAGCTATCTTTTATGAGATTTTAAACCTCTCTACGGACTATTTGCAAAGATAGAATGCAGAAATCAAATGACAAGCATTGTTCTTTCAGATAATTATTATACCTTTGCATCAAGACGAGAGACCAAGTGTACAAAAAATATTGGGATAAATACCTCGTTCACTTTATAGAGAAACATATCTATGATTATTCTTATTGCAGGAGATACCCATACAGGGAAGACCTTATTGGCACAAAGGTTGTTGGAAAGATATAAATATCCCTATTTGTCGATAGACCATTTGAAAATGGGACTTATCAAAAGTGGGCAGTGCAGCCTTTCTGCTGATAGTAACGATGCGGAACTGACGGAGTATTTATGGCCGATTGTTCGGGGAATGATAACGACTTGTCTTGAAAATTCCCAAAACCTAATTGTCGAGGGATGCTATATTCCATTTGGTTGGGAAAAAGATTTCTCTTTTGAAGATTTGCGGCAAATCAAGTATGTTTGCTTGATATTCAGTAGAAAATATATAGAAACCCATTTTGATGATATTATGCGATTTGAAAAAATCATAGAAAAACGATTGTCTTCTGATGTAATTGGGGGAGAGATAATAAAAACAAACGAGTATAATTTAGAACAATGTGTGTCACGAAACTATAATTACATTCTGATTAAAGATACTTATCAAATTGACATTGACTGCATATAGTTTTTTGATTGAAATATTGTGGTTTTGAATATTTGTTCTAACTTTGCATTTAGAAGAGTTATTTGACAGCATAGCAACGCAAAACGCTGAAATTCGCACGATTGCTAAATCGTTACTTCCAGTTCTTAAATGCTCTGCTAAATGTTTATTTCTCAATTGGTTGTGTCAAACCGTTGAAAATCTAAAATAAAAGTTATAAATTTGCAACATGACACACCTTCCGTGATTTAACTTTACGGAACGGGAATTGTTAGTTACACAGTGAATATCAAAGATAATGCATATAAGGTGTGGCGGTTTTACGTCGACGGGTTCCGCGGAATGACCGTGGGACGCTCCCTGTGGCTGCTCATTCTTGCCAAACTGGCTATTTTTTTTCTGATACTCAAACTGTTTTTCTTCCCCAACCTGCTCGAGCGTGACTATGACAATGACGCCGACCGGGCTCGTGCCGTGAGGGAAAACCTTACACGTTGACAAAATATCTAAATTAAATATCATGAATGATCTAATGAGTGTAGTAGACTGGTCGCGCGCGCAGTTCGCGCTCACGGCCATGTACCATTGGCTGTTCGTGCCGCTCACTATCGGCTTGTCGCTTATCGTGGCGATAATGGAAACGATTTATGTGCGTACCGGCGATGCCAAGTGGAAGGGTATAACCAAGTTCTGGATGACGCTGTTCGGCATAAATTTTGCCTGCGGCGTGGCCACCGGCATCATCCTTGAATTTGAGTTCGGAACAAACTGGTCGAACTATTCTTGGTTTGTCGGCGACATTTTCGGCGCTCCGCTTGCCATAGAGGGTATTTTGGCCTTTTTCATGGAAGCGACCTTCGTGGCCGTTATGTTTTTCGGCTGGAAGAAGGTTAGCAAAGGTTTCCATCTTGCCTCTACATGGCTCACAGCCCTTGGCGTGTCGCTGTCGGCACTCTGGATTTTGATTGCGAATACCTGGATGCAGAACCCGGTCGGCATGCGTTTCGACCCCTCGCAGATGCGCAACGTTATGGATAATTTCTGGGAAGTGGCGTTCAACTCAGTGGCCATGAATAAATTCTTCCATGCCGTAACGTCGGGATGGGTGCTTGCCGCCGTGTTTGTTGTGGGTGTGAGCTCTTGGCTGCTCTGGCGCAAAAGCAATGTCGAGGCTGCTAAGAAGTCGATGAAAGTGGCTTCGTGGGTAGGTCTCGCCGGCGCAGTGCTCGTGGCCTGGACCGGCGACGGTTCGGCCGTAGAGGTGGCGCGTGTGCAGCCCATGAAACTTGCGGCAATGGAAGGTCTCTACAACGGTGCGAAAGGCCAGAGCCTTGTCGCCATCGGTGTAGTCAACGCCGACAAGCGTCCCGGCGACACTCAGCCCGAAATGCACTTCTCGATAGATATTCCCTACGGCCTGTCGATACTGGCTACGCACGACATGAATGCTTTCGTGCCGGGCATCAATGACTTGATAGACGGCATCGAGATAAATGCCGCCGGCGACACCGTGAATACCGTGTCGTATGCCGAGCGCATCGCCCTTGGCAAGAAGGCGCAAGACGCGCTCCGCGCTTACGGCGTGGCTGAAAAGGCCGGCGACACCGAGGCTATGGCTGCCGCGCAGGCCGACATCGACGCCAATTTCAAATATTTCGGCTACGGTTATCTTTCGAGCCCCGAAGATGCCGTGCCCAATGTGCCGTTGACATTCTACTCGTTCCGCATTATGGTAATGACCGGCGGCTATTTGCTCCTTCTTTTCATCGTGCTTCTTTTCGTGTCTTATCGCAAGACGTCGGTGCTCGAGAAAAGCTGGCTGCACTGGGTGGGCATCCTTTCCATACCCGTCGTGTGGATATGCTCGCAGTCGGGATGGATTGTAGCCGAGGCCGGACGTCAGCCTTGGGTTATTCAGGACTTGCTTCCCACAGGAGCGGCGATTTCCGACATTCCGGCCGGTTCGGTTGCCACCACATTCTGGATTTTTGCCGTGCTTTTCACATTGCTCCTTTTTGCCGAGATAAGCATCATGATTCGTTTCATTTCTAAATCGACCGGCTCCGACATCGAGTCCGCTAAATAATTATGGAAATACAAGTGTTACAGGCCTATTGGTGGCTGTTGATAGCCGTGCTTGGCGCGGTGTTGGTGTTCCTGCTTTTTGTGCAGGGCGGACAGTCGATGTTGCTGGAAACCAAACAGCAATATAAGTCGCTGGTGGTAAACGCCCTCGGACGCAAATGGGAATTTACGTTCACCACGCTTGTGGTGTTTGGCGGCGCATTCTTCGCATCGTTCCCATTGTTCTATTCCACAAGTTTTGGCGGAGCCTACTGGCTGTGGATGCTCATCCTGGTCAGTTTTGTGGTGCAGGCGTTCAGCTATGAGTTCCGCCGCAAGAGCGGCAATCTCTACGGCACACGCCTCTACGACGGCTTGCTTATGTTCAATGGCTTCTTTGGATGCGTAATGCTTGGCGTGGCCGTGGGCATGATGTTTTTCGGCGCCGAATTCACGGTAGCCAAAGGCAATATCCTCGACGGAGCCGCTCCTGTGATTTCGCAGTGGAGCGCCACGCATGGCCTCGAAGCCATGATGGAACCCGGCTGTCTGCTGCTCGGGTTCACCGTGTTCTTCCTTGCGCGCACCCAAGGCGCCATGTATCTGCTGAATGCCGTCGACGGCGGCGAAGATATGGCTCGCACGCTCCGCACCAAGACGCTGCTCAACGGCGCGATATTTGCCGTACTCTTTATCGGTTTCGTCGTGCTGCTTATGCTTGCCGACGGCTATCGCGCCGATGCTTCCGGCACGATGGTAAAAGAAGATTATATCTATTGGAACAATCTCTGGCGCATGTGGTGGACGGTGCCGATGCTCCTCATAGGAGTTATCGGTGTGCTTTACGGCATCATCCGTTCGGCTCTCGACGCAAAATTCCGTACAGGCATCTGGTACTCCGGCATCGGCACGGTGCTTGTGGTGATGGTGCTGTTCTTCCTTGCCGGATATGAATCCACGGCCTACTATCCTTCGTTGCTCGATGCGCAAAGCTCGTTGACAATCGCCAACAGCTCGTCGTCGCATTTCACGCTCACCGTCATGTCGTGGGTGTCGCTGCTCGTGCCGTTTGTCATAGCCTACATCTGGGTGGTGTGGCGCAAGATGAACGCGACCCCGCTCACCGACAGCGAACTGAATTCAGATTCCCACACGTATTAATGAAATATCAGACACTCGCGGCGCCGTCGGAAGGCATCATCCGCGAAAAAATGAGTAAATTCATGGCTTTTGCCGCCCCGGTGGATTCCGCCGAGGCGGCTCGCGCCGTGATAGCGCGTATCGCTAATGAATATCACGATGCCCGGCATGTGTGCTGGGCTTATATGATCGGCGCCGACCGCGCCACCTTCCTTTCGTCGGACAACGGCGAGCCGTCGGGCACCGCGGGCAAGCCCATACTCGGGCAAATAAACTCTTTTGGGCTAACCAACGTGGTTATTGCCGTGGTGCGCTATTTCGGAGGCATCAAGCTCGGCACATCGGGGCTGATTGCCGCCTATCGTGAGGCTGCCCGCGCCGCCATCGAAGCCGGAGAGATAATCGACGTGCACGAGATGGCGTACATCGAGTTTACATTCCCGTATCTGGCCATGAACGACGTGATGCGTGTGGCCAAAGGCGACGGTGTGCGCATTGTCGCTCAGGAATTTGACAACAGTTGCCGTATGACGGTGGAAGTGCGTCTCGACGACGCTCCGCTTTTCGCATCGCGCTTTGCCGCTGTCGACGGCGTTTCTATAATTGATTGACAGAATGGAAAATTTCACCTATTGGGCGCCTACCAAATATGTGTTCGGGCGCGATATGGAAAGCCGGGTCGGCGAACTCGCCGCATCCTTCGGCATGAAAAAAATTTTGGTAGTTTATGGCGGCGGCTCGGCTGTCCGCTCCGGCCTGCTCGGCCGCGTCGAGAAATATCTCGCCGACGCCGGTATCGAGGCCGTGAGTCTCGGCGGAGTAAAACCCAATCCGGAAGACGACCTCGTGTACAAAGGCATCGACCTCGCCCGTGCCGAGGGCGTAGATTCGATGATTGCCGTGGGCGGCGGCTCGGTAATCGACACCGCCAAGGCAATTGCCGTGGGCGTGCCTTATCAAGGCGATTTCTGGGATTTTTATAGCGGAAAGGCAAAGGCCACGACAGCTCTTCCCGTAGGCGTTGTGCTCACCATTCCCGCCGCCGGAAGCGAAGGTTCGGGCAATTCGGTTATTACCAAGCGGGAAGGCCGTATAAAGACAGGGCTCCGCACAGAGTCGGTGCTCCGTCCGCGTTTTGCCGTGCTCGACCCCGTGCTCACATTCACCCTTCCGCCTTATCAGACCGCATCGGGCATCTCCGACATGATGGCCCATATAATGGAACGCTATTTCTCCAACACCCCCGACGTGGAAGTCACCGATCGCCTTTGCGAAGGCCTCTTGCGAGCCATAATCGAAGAATCGCCCAAGGTAATGGCTAACCCCGAAGATTATCAGGCGCGCGCCAACATAATGTGGGCCGGAACTCTCGCCCACAACGGCATCTGCGGGTGCGGCCGGCAGGAAGAATGGACGTCGCACGCCATGGAGCACGAGATTTCCGCCGTCTACGGCGTTACCCACGGAGCCGGACTCGCCGTGGTGTTCCCCGCATGGCTTCGCTTTATGGCCGACCACAATCCCGGCAAGGTGGCGCAATTTGCCCGCCGTGTCTTCTCTGTCGAGGCTCACGACGACCGCGCCGCCGCCCTCGAAGGCATCCTCGCCCTGCAAACATTCTTCTCCGACACCCTCAATTTGCCCGTATCCTTTGCCGCCCTCGGCATCGAGAATCCCGACATCGACCTGCTCTCCGACCGTCTCCACGCCCTTAAAGGCAACCCCACCGGCTCATACTATCCTCTCACGCCGGCCGACTCACGAATGATATATCAGATGATGCTTTAAGATGATAGACGAAATTCTGAAACACAACCGCGAGTTCGTAGCCTCACGAGGCTACGAACGCTTTATCACATCGAAATATCCCGACAAGAAAATAGCCATCGTCACCTGCATGGATACGCGGCTTGTCGAACTGTTGCCGGCCGCACTCGGCTTCCGCAACGGCGATGTGAAAATAATAAAGAACGCCGGAGGCACCATCACCAATCCGTTCGACTCCACGGTGCGCTCGCTCCTTGTGGCTATTTACGAACTCGGCGTTAACGAAGTGATGGTAATCGGCCACACCGGATGTGGCGTGCAAGGCATGGACGCCTCCGAGATGCTCGGCCTTATGCGCTCGCGCGGCATCGACGACGAGCATATATCGCTGATGATGCACTGCGGCATCGACCTGCTCTCGTGGCTTCACGGATTCGACGACACGGAAAAAGCCGTTTCCGACACCGTCGACCTTGTCCGCAACCACCCCCTCGTTCCCCGCGACATCACCGTCCGCGGCTACATCATGGACTCCGTCACCGGCGCCCTCACCCCCGTCGAATAAGCATTTGGTTTTACGGCATAATCACGGCGAAGCCGTGACGTTTGATGTTAACCCCGCATGGCCGGCGCAGCCGACATGCGGGGTTAACATCAAGCGAATCAATCGCGGTTTTGGAGCGGAGGCCGGCCGGAGCGTTCGACGGCAGCAACCTTGCCACGAGGCACAGCTTCGCCGTGCTTTTAGCTTCCATAATAGACCGGGCTTGTCGGCATTCTGCCTCCAAACCCGGTTATCCAAGGAATCACGGCTTCGCCGTGGCTTGCTTGCGAAAATTTGATTAATGAATAATTTGCGGCAATTAACGCAAAATTCGTTTTCACGAGAATTTGACAATCCACGTAATTAACGTTGGTAACAATCTCTAAATCAGTGTTTTTGAATATATAAATTTGGGATCGCACTTACCGGGATAGGATTATAGACAGCACTTTTTCGTATTCGAGACCGGGCATTTGTGTGCCGACAGGTGCCCCGATATATGTCGGGTCGCATACTATGAATTTTCGACTGTCAATCAGCATCGCATCTCCGGCAACATCGTCATTAAAGCAAACGGCAGTTGCAAGGTGCCCCGGATAATAGATGAGAGCCACGTCAAGCCCAAGCAGGTCCCTGACAAGCCGGGAGAAAAGTATAGATCGGTCCTCGCAGTCGCAGTAAGGATAGTAAAGGCTCTCCTCTGCAAAGAAAGCGCGGTCGTGCCCCCACACTTTGTCGTCGTATTCATATACGAATCCGGTTTGCACCCAGTTGAGAAGCATATTCGCGGCCTCATGTGCCGATACTCCTTCGATTGCTTTTCTCAACGTGGGATAGACCAAGTCTCTCGTCTTCTGCGCCAGAGGGGTGTTGGCATACATCGCCCATCGGGTCATGTGATTGCCGTCGATTGCCGAAGTCGGGTATCCGTCGTAAAACTTCACAAGATTCTCCGGAACACGCGACTGCACCTCCATGGTGGCGTATAGCCGTGATTTTATGTCGCGTTCGGCCGACAAATCCCCGCCGAGCATCGGCTCGCGGGTAATCAGCAGCGACAATGGCGTCTCGCCTTCAAAGGCGGCATCGCATATGCTGATTGAATTTGATGTATTGCCATACGGATAAAACTTCAAGCCATTCAAAGAGAAATATCCCATGTCGTATATTTGATGTTTGCTACCATAAAGCATAACGAGATTACCGCCATCAACACCCAATCGCATCTGATAGCCTGACTGGCAATAAAGAAAAGCCATGAGCAGAGTAGCCGTATTTTTGTCCGGACAAAAACTATTACAAAGTTTGTCAAGAAACATAAGATAAGCCCAGTCGCAAAGATTATAACGGATTCGCGCTTCAAGGCAGTCTCTGATAGCATTGTTCATGTTCGGAGAACACAGTCGTTTCCAAGAGTCCGAAATAGATATTGGAGAACAATCCGACAACTTGAAGTTTGCCGTCGCCCACATTCTGACCTGACATGAATTGCCATAAAAATCAAATGTGAAATATTTTTCTTCCGGAGTGGATTGCTCTTTTATCGGCTCTATGGGTTTTGGCTGTGGGGTATCTTCTATTGGCTCAATACTAATTGGTAGAACCTCGACAGGGGTGTCATGCCCTTTGCCATCATATGGTTTCGGTGGCACCGGCCTCTCATCCTCAGGCATCGGCATCGGGGCTTTACCCTCGTGCCAATCCCAAGCCGTCAGTAAAAACTCCGCATATTTTTTGTTGCACTCGTCACGGAATGAAGAATACTCCTGTTCTGCCTCCTTTCGAAAATCCTCATATATGGCTTTGATGTTTTGTGCACTAAGGCAAAGCGTATGGCACAATAATAGTATGGCGATAACGTAACGCATATTCTATTATCTTCCTAATTTCCATTCCATCCATTTATCTTTGACGGATTCTCCGATCTTGACAGTTGGCGTCTGTAATTTTCCATTGGATACGACAGACTGACGTTTGACTTGGTTTATTAAGTAATCGCTAAGTTGTCCAAGCGTAACATCGCCTTTGTTTTCTTGCAATTTTTTAAGCAGATAATACGTAAACATTCCATGCTGCTCTTTATCAAAAGGATAGGCCGTCTCGTCACCTTGTGATGCAGAAAATACGACCATATTTCCTTTGGGTTCGGCATGATTAGATTTTATTTTGACACTTCTTGAAGCATATAACATGCCATCGCCACGAACAGAACCACTAAAACAAGCATCCATCATGACAATTATCGAGTTTGCGTTATATTTTTCGAAAGTATGGAAAAGTTTATCAACATCGTAGCAAGTTTCAGGTATAGACGCGTCTCCATCAACAGGAAGAAGCATACATTGTTTCGTTTGTTCATTGGGTACGCCATGACCTGCATAATAAAATATCAAATTTAATTTTTCGCCAAAGGCAAGCGACAGATTGTTTATGTGTTTCAATGCTGCTGCCATATTGCCAAAAGTCGCATTGTTATATATTTTAACATGCTCTTTCGGTAATCCGATTGAATTAATCAGGTATTTAGACAGGATATTGCCATCGTTTTCGGCATATGGAACGGGAGAAACATTGTTGTATTTCTCATTTGCAATAATAACAGCAAAAGTAGTTGAATTTTTTAGTTCTGCATTTTGAGGTATTGAAATATCGACATCCGATTTTTCACTGGCCGATACTTTATTGCGTTCGGGAATATAATTATTATGGGCTAACTCTATATCTTTGTTTTTTAATTCAATAACAGACGATGAAGTATTGTTTGGAATTGTCGAAACGCCGTCTATTTCTATATTTGCAAAGTCTATTTCGTCGATTTCTATTGGGGCAAAGTTGTAATTTATATCGGTAATAGCATATTTGGCAACGGTATGGCTGTCGTAGGTATAGGAAGTTTGGTTGTGATTAAAAATCAACTTATTTAATGCGACATCATCTCCGTTAGGCACGAATTCAGGAATAATATTATGGCTTATACTGGGCCAATTCGTTTTAAACGATGGAGCGTCCTTGATTGGAACGGGAAGAAGTATATCACCATAAGAATTGCTATGAATTAAGAATGTTTCATTATCTGCATCATATGGATTTAATTCAAAATCATAACTTGAAAACTTATCTTTTGCTATATTAATACGATATTGATAATATTTGTCTAAGATATTCTGTTTGTATAATTCATATTTTTTTGCTAATTCTATTTGCTCTTGTTTCATTTTTTTTAATTCGTTCTCATGTAGTGATGCAAATAGAGATGCTATTTTCGTAATATATTCTTGTCTAGTTTTATCATTGACGCGTTTTCTCCATGATGCTGTTGTTTCAAATTCGCCCTTTTTTTGCCAGTTCTCAACATTACGTTGTATGGCTTGTCTAACATCATTAATATTATTATATGTAAGACTAGATTTTTTGTTCGCATTATAATATTCTTCCCATGTTAACATTTGTTTGCTAGGAGGGTTAAATGACAGAGGTAGTTTTATATTATCTAAAGTGAAAACGCCTATGCGTAAACTAAATTCATTACTGATGTTTAATAATTTAGATGGGAAGGTCAAGGTGAAAGATATAGCCTCATAATGGATGAGGACTATTGTATTTGAAACGGTCTTCAGCGAATTATGAATTGGTCTTATTTCATTATTGTAATGTTCAGATTTGCTTTTTGGAATAATTAAGGCGCAGTCTGAGGCCACACACGTTTTAGTCTTGTTGGTCTTATTTTGTAGCGTAATTATTATGCGTGTATTTATATCGTCTTTTTCAATTTGCGAAATCCTCCATTCGAAAGGAGGTGTCGATTTGGTGTAGTTTAAATTAAGAATTTCGGCATGTAATCCAAATGCCAACAAGGTTAGAAATAGTGTTAATATATACTTCATGATTTACGTATAGTTAATGGGATTGTTATTACTCTGCTGAATTTGTCTTTATGCCTTTTTTTGATAAGCCACTTGTTGAACGATTCAAAATCCATTGATAACGGTTCGTCGTAGACTTGTGATATTGTGCTATTCATTCCAATGGTATTTGGTGTGTATAGAATGAGAATATTAGCAAAGTCAATAACTCGGTCTGCGAATAATTCATATTCATCAATGTTTTTATTGTCCGGGCCGCCATGTGCTTTTGAAAAGAATATATAATTTTCCCCACCTATTACGGCATATTCTTTTTGCGTATCTCTTTTATAAGGCAAGAGCCTATATACTATATCATTTTGCACTAAGAATATGATTATATTGCCTGATGCTGTCGCTTTAAATTGTATATATAGATCATCACCGTCTTTATAATCATTTGATTCAAAATTGGGTGTTATGCCATTTTTTAATGTCTTGGCTTCGATTTCAATTTCAGGTTGTATGATTTCGCGGATTTTCCCTTTTACTTTACAGTTGACTGAGAGAATTGAATTTTCGAATTTGATGGAATATACCGGAGCATTGATGGTTTCAATCCATTCGCCTTTGATATCGGTAGTTCCCAGAAAGAAAAAATGAGTATCCGACTTACTGTTAAGAGTTGAAATTGCAGTCGTTGCGCTTTGGGATACATTCGTTCCGAATTCATCTGCGATGGCCTGTGTTTTTGCCCTGTCAAGAGCAATTCTTTTCGCTTCTTCTATTGATGTCGATTCTGTGGCATAATAGGTGTATTCGCCATAAGCAATCGCTGTTCGTTGGGCTAAACAATGATTGCTTATGAGAATTAATAGTAGCGGTAGAATTATTCTTTGAAATGCCATCCTATTATCCGATGTTCAATTTGGTTTCAACGATAGAAATAAGTCGGTGTAAATCATCTTCAAAAAAACCGTGTTGGCACAACCCGGAAGCCATGCCATTGTTGGCCTCTATATAAATCTCATCCGGGATATAATGACGATTGTTAATTAGTCTTATAACCGATTCTTCAATGTTGGACTTTGCTCGGTCGTTTTTTTGTAAGCAGCCACTGATTATAATATTCGGTTAGTCTTTCATGTGCATCTTTTAAATTGTATTCCATATTACCAGCCGAGGAGTTCGTCGAGTTTGTTGTGGAGGGTGTCGCCGCGCTGCTCGAGTTCTTTTTTGACGGCGCGTTTGGCGGCGGCTTTTGCCATGTCTTGGCTGTATGCAATGCGGATTAGGACTTCGCGGTTGTTGCCGTTGACAACACGATAGGTCTCGACTACGGGCACGACACGGCCAATGCTTTGCGAAATCAGGTTTTTGGATGCCATGACGCTTCGGGTGATGGATGCGGCATCGCTTTGGTCCATCTGCTCGTTGGCGATGGTGTTTTCAATCAAGGCTGTTACTTCGGTCTGAATCTGGCCGGCGAGATTTTGCTTGGCGAGTTCGAGGGCTTGCATTTTGGCGGCGTCGTAGTTTCCTCCGGTGCTCATTGCCTCGGCCATAATGAACTGCGGGAATCCGTCGGCATCGTATTGATATTGCATCATATACGATTTGTCGAGTTGTTTTTCGAGAGGGAGTGCTCCGGGTGCGGTTTTCCAGCCTTCTTTCGAAAGTCGTTTCGCTTCTTTTCGGGCGGCTTTGCTTGCCTTGTTGTTAAGTTCTTTCTTGGATGCCTTGGCAAGTTCTTGACGCTCTTTGCGTTGTTCTTTTGTGGATTGGGCATAAGCCAACCCCGATGCCGATACCAGCATCAATGTGATTAGTCCGAAAATAGTCTTTCTCATAGATGGACTGCGACGATTGGTTTTGTGTTGGAAGATTCCACAGTCCAACTAAGGCACAAAAAAAGCGTAGGAATCTGTATCTGTTGCCATCCTACTATCAGAGGCTTCTCGCATTGCCTTGTCTATGTCGGACGGCAACGCAGAAGCCCACGCCTGTATATGCAACAATGGCATTCGGCTATGCCTTTCACAAGACAATGTGCCGAAAACTCGATATTACATATCCACGGGCATCTACCGTTGCACAACCCTTGACATAGACACGAAATTTTGCGAGAATTTCTGATAGTCAAGAATCAGCGCGGATAAACTCTAACTTTGCAGCAGCAAGTGGGAAAATGGCAAATTCGTCTTAAAAAAGCCAAGAGAGGCGGTCGGATTTTAACCGAAATCTTATGAAGCTAAATCAGTCTTTATTACCTTTGTTGTAAAAAGG
>Ga0209064_1000059_pt1 | contig 237008 bp, 199 predicted proteins | sample Inofromicrocosms_FD_187498 | JGI IMG/M metagenome (GOLD analysis project Ga0209064, IMG submission 187498) | Mouse cecum microbial communities from Vienna, Austria - Inoculum for glucosamine and mucus D2O microcosms (SPAdes) (version 2) | ecosystem: Host-associated > Mammals > Digestive system...
TATTGTTGATTAGGTTGCCTAGACCCAAATCTATGATAACATGGAGGTTTTATTTTTGGTACTTTAGGGATCGCTACTGCTCACTCTATTCTCCCCAGCTCTGCTGGGGGCTTAATGGACGTTCAGTAAAAATAGAAAAAATATCCTAAACTGTATAAGATTATCAATCATTTACAAAGAAAGTTAAAATAGTACACTGTTTTTATTAAAATAATACACTGTTTTTTACAGGAAAATCTAATATATTAATGATAAAGAGATAAAAATAAATAAAAAGAACATAAAAATGCGCAAAATTAACAAAATATGTATATGCAAGCCGCGCAGAAACGAGGTGAAATATGAGAAAAAAAAGAACTCCATGGCAGTATATGAAACCCTATCTCTTTTTACTGCCAATTTACCTTTTAATGATAATCTTTAAATATGTTCCCTTTGGAATAGCGATTGAAAAATCATTTTTCAACTGGAATGGTGCCAATGTAAATCAGTTTATCGGACTTGAAAATTATATTCAGGCATTTAAAGACCCTACTTTTATCATTGGCCTAAAAAATGTGGGTATCATCTCCATTGCATATATCGTAATTGTTTTGACCGTGCCACTCCTTGCAGCCGAACTGCTATATGCGGTTAAATCCAGGAAAAAACAATATGTAATACGAACTGCATTTACCTTCCCCATGGTAGTGCCGGCTGTCGTTATTATACTTTTGTGGAAATGGATACTTGCCGGAGATAATGGCGTATTAAATAATTTTCTCACCGGCGCAGGGCTGGAAAGCTTAGTAAAACCCTGGCTGGGAAGCACCAAAACAGCCCTTGGGGCTATCATAGCCATAGGATTTCCCTGGTTGGGAAGCGCTTCTTTGGGAGGGCTTCAATTCCTTCTCTACTACGGAGCGCTGCAAGGCACATCCCAGGATATGTTCGAAGCAGCGGAAATTGACGGGGCCAACATTTTACAACGTTTTATCAAAATTGATATTCCCATGCTTGCAAGCCAGATGAAACTTACTGTAACTTTAGCGATTATCAATGCGGTACAGGTCTTCGACTCGGTCTACATTCTCACCAAAGGAGGGCCTGGAACAGCGACTATTACACCATCTGTAGTTTTGTACGAACAAGGCTTTACCTACAAAAAAATGGGATACTCATCCGCCATTGGCGTTATTATGTTTGCAATTATTATGATTCTCACCATTATCAATCAAATGATAATGAAAAATACGGAAAAAATGGATTAAAAGGAGGGGGCTATGAGTAAATTTATCAGTTTTTTAAGCCGTATACTATTAGGATTCCTGTTGATTCTTACCTTACTGCCTTTTTATCTGTTAGTAATCAATGCATTTAAAAGCCAAAATGAGATAATACTAAATCCATTCCAATGGGCGAAAAGCTGGCAGTTCCAGAATTTTGTAAAAGCAGCTCCCCAGATTATACGACCTATGGCAAATACATTTTTTGTAACGGCGGTTATTATTATCATTACTATTGTAGTTTCTTTGTTAGCCAGCTATGCTTTTGTCAGGTATGAGCGGTTTTTTGGAAAAGAAGTCCTGTACTTCGGCATTATCGCTCTTTTGATGATACCCGGATTTGTAATGCTTATCCCTCAATTTGTTCAGATTACAAACTTAGGTATGTACAATACATTTTTAGGGTTGATTCTGCCGCCGGCCGCCTATCAGGTAGCCATGGGAACATTTTTAACCAGATCATCCATGGAATCCATTTCCAAAAGCCTTTTCGAAGCAGCGGAAATTGAAGGGGCCAATGATATGGATATTCTGGTAAAGGTAGCGCTTCCTTTATCCAAACCAATCCTTTCTACCGTAACCATTATGACCGGATTGAATGCATGGAACAATTACATCTGGCCCCTGGTATCCACCAGCGGAGAGAAAACTCAGCAAATTGCAGTGGCCTTGACCAAAATTATTGTTTCCGTATCCGATGGGCAGGGAGTAAGATTTGCAGCATATATCATCGCTTCTCTTCCACTGATTATATTGTTCTGCTTTGCCAGCAAATATTTTGTAGAAGGCCTCACATCCGGTGCCGTAAAAGGTTAGTGTGAAAAAAATGAAGTTTCACTAAGGCTGCCAAATACGCAGCCCAAGTAAAACTAAGTCATTTCTTTCGGATTTGAGTCACAGCAAAGCTGTGGCACGGAGCTATCTTAAAAAGAAGTTCTAATAAAGCGAACTATATGAAAGATTCATATGAAATACACAATGAATCTGAATAATAACCATATAACATAAACAGGAGGAAAATACTATGAAAAGAAAAATGTTAAGCGCACTATTATGTGCCACACTAGCAGCATCTGCGATGCTTACCGGATGCGGAAACGGAGGTGGATCCAATACCGATGCCGCACCTGACAATGCCCAAAGCAAGCCTCAGGATGCAGAAACAGCTAGTACCGAAGAAACAGGCGAAGAAAAACAAGGCGCTGAAGATTTCTCGGATATTACCCTCGTATTCGCACAGGATTTGGGAACTGATGAAACAGCCAACAGCGTAACGAACGAAATCCTTCAGGCCTATCAGGAAAAAACCGGCATAACCATTCAGTTTGAAAACCAGCCCACCGATTACAGAACCTGGCTCACTACCCAATTTACAGCAAAACAAGGTCCTGATGTATACAGCGGTATCCTTTATGATATGAGCAGCGACTATGAAGCAGGTTATCTTTATAATTTTGCAGAGCTTTATGAGCAAGAAAGCGCCTATGACCCTGGAAAACCATGGAAAGATACCCTTCCGGAATCTATCTCCGAAAGAATGTACCTTACTGACAGCGATGTACCGGGATATCCGTCTTCCACATCGGTAGTACGTATTTTCTATAATAAAAGCTTATTCGATGCAGCAGGGGCATCCATTCCCACAACCTGGGTTGAATTCATGGATGCTTGTGCAAAACTAAAAGAAGCAGGAATCACACCTTTCGGATTTCCCAATGCTTCCAAAGATGACCTTTCCTGGCTTTGGTTTAACAATTCCATATGCAGCCAGTTAAACGGCGATATGACAAAAACACTGGATGTATCTGGCAATGGATATGCAGAACTGAATGAAATTGTAAAAGGTTTCGATGATGGATCATTAGATTTTACTTCCGACCGGATGAAGCAGTCTTATGAACTGATGAAAGAATTTTCTCAGTACTGGACCTCTGATTATAATGGATTGGATCAGGCATCCGCCATTGATATGTTTATCCGCGGAGAAGTTGCCATGGTACAGGCTATGTCCACCAACCTTACAAGCATAGCAGCAAATGTAGGAGATTCTTTTGAATACGGCGTAATCCCTATTCCGGTTATCACTACAGAAACTTCGGAATATGCAATGGGACAGTCCGTTATCTTAGGCGGCCAGCCGGACATCATCTATGGCGTGAATAAAGCCCTGGAATCCGACTCCGCTAAACTGGCAGCAGCTATTGATTTCGCACAGTATATGTCTTCTCCTGAAGTACAGACCAAATATATGGAAGCTATCAACCGCATTCCGCTCGCAACCAGCACAGAACTTCCGGAACGTCTGGCAGGGTTTATTATCACTGAAGATTCTTTAAGAGTTCCGTACTACACCGGTATCAACGGGGAACTTCGTGATTTCTTCTGCCGCGGCGGCCAGCTTTACTTAGAAGGCAGCTACAGCACTGATGAATTTGCGCAATATGTACAGGAATCTTTCTCTACCGTACTGGAAAAAATTAAAATTGAAAACGATTGGAATGCAGAAAATAACTATGGATTATAAAAACTGTTGATAACATGTGTTATATAATAACGCAATTATACGACACGGCGGTCAATTTGGCCGCCGTGTTATAAATAAAAGATGCGCAGAAATGGGGTGAAGATTTAAAATTGAAAATCCCAAGTTTGTGTCTGCGCAGCATCCACAAACTTTACATGCGCAAAAAACTGCGCAGAAATGGGGTAAAAATGAACAAACCTAATTTGATTTACATTCTTGCAGATGATATGGGATATGGGGATATTTCCGCTTTGAATGAAAACTGCGGATTCCGGACACCAAATTTGGACCAGATGGCAAAAGAAGGTATGTGTTTTACCGATGCACATTCCACATCTGCTGTCTGCACCCCTTCCAGATATGGTATTCTGACCGGGCGCTATAATTGGCGTTCCCGCCTGAAATCATATGTAATGGGAGGATACTCGGAAGCACTGATTGAGGAAGGTAGAAAAACTATCGCTGACTTTTTAAAAGAAGAAGGCTATTATACTGCCATGGTAGGAAAATGGCATTTGGGCATGAATTTTTCAAAAGAGCCTGGATTTGAAGAGCAGCCTGATTTTGCTGCTTGCAATTATGTGGATTATAGCGGAAAAATTGAGCGTTCCCCAATAGCCAACGGTTTCGACTATTTCTACGGCATCAGCGGTTCTTTGGATATGCCCCCTTATATTTATATTGAAAATGACCATTTCACAGCACTGCCGGATCATATAACAAAAGGAACAGGAAAAGGGTTTTACAGAGAAGGTCCTACCGCTCCGGGGTTTGTACACGAACATGTACTCGATGAATTAACCGATAAAGTGCTGGCACAAATCGAAGAAAATAAAGAAAAACCATTTTTTATTTATTTCCCTATGCCCGCACCGCACACACCCATTCTTCCCGCCAAAGAATTTCAGGGAAAATCTGGAACCAATGAATACGGGGATTTCGTACTTCATGTAGACCATGTGGTAGGGCAAATTAACCGGAAATTAAAAGAAGAAGGATTGCTTGAAAATACCATTGTAATATATACTTCCGATAATGGCTGCTCCCCTATGGCCAACTACCAGGAATTACTGCAAAAAGGGCACAATCCCAGCTATATTTTCAGAGGCACCAAGGCAGATATTTACGAAGGGGGACACAGAATTCCATTTATCGTCCAATGGCCCAGGGAAATACCTGCAGGAACTGCCTGCGACAAAATAGTATGCTTAAGCGACATTATGGCCACCATGTGTGATATCCTTAATATTGATATGGGAGAAAGCGATGGGGTAGACAGCGTAAGCAATCTGCCTTTATGGAAAAACCCCCATGGGGATGAGGTCAGGGAAGATTTAATTCATCAGAGTATTGATGGTTCATTATCCATTCGAAAAGGAAAATGGAAACTTGAAATGTGCCCCGGCTCCGGAGGATGGTCTGACCCAAAACCGGGCGAGGAAGATGCCGCAGCGCCAAAATTTCAGCTATATGACCTATCTGTAGATATTGGTGAAAAAAATAATATTATCCATCAATATCCCAAAAAAGCTTATGAACTTAAAAAAATACTCAAAAATCATATTTTCCGTGGCAGAAGCACACCAGGGCCAATACAAAAAAATAACGGGCAGGCCATTTGGGAAACTATCAAATGGGTGGAAGAAGAGGAGGAGGAAATAAATGTATCAATTTCATAGAGAAGAATACAATAAACGGATGGAATGGTATCAAGATGCAAGGTTTGGTATGTTTATCCATTGGGGATTATATTCCATTCCCGCCAGGGGGGAGTGGATTCGAAGTACGGAGGAAATAACAAAAGAAGATTACATGAAATATTTTTACGAATTCGACGCCAGGGATTATGATCCAAAAAAATGGGCAAAAGCGGCAAAAGAAGCCGGCATGAAATACATCGTCCTCACAGCAAAACATCACGACGGATTTTGCCTTTTTGACAGTAAGTACACTGACTTTAAATCCACAAATACCAAATGCAAAAGAGATTTGGTTGCGGAATATGTGGATGCAGTGCGGGCTGAAGGATTAAAGGTAGGTTTATATTTTACCTTACTCGATTGGTATGACGAAAACTATCCCCATTACAAAGACAGAAATCACCCTATGCGCAATCATCCGGAATATAGCAACGAACACCGGGATTTTAGCAAATATGTGGATTATTTCCATAAGCAGGTAGAAGAAATCTGTACCAACTATGGTAAATTGGATATTCTATGGTTCGATTTCTCCTATGATGATATGCGTGGCGAGAAATGGGAAGCCACGAAACTCATCAATATGGTAAGAAAACTTCAGCCGGATGTTATCATTGACAATAGACTTGAAGTGAGCGGCGAAGGGAGAGGTTCTTTGGCAGAATGCAATCCTTCCCCTTATCACGGAGACTTCGTAAGCCCCGAACAGATGATTCCTCCGGAAGGGCTGAAAGATGTACAAGGAAATCCCCTGGCCTGGGAAGCATGTGTAACGATGAACAACAATTGGGGCTATCATGGAACGGACAAGTTTTTTAAACCCGCCCCTATGCTGATTAAGAAACTGGTGGAATGTGTTTCAAAAGGGGGAAATCTTCTACTCAATGTAGGACCCGATGCTTATGGGAATTTTCCTCCCGAATCCACTGCCATTTTAAAAGAAATCGGCAAATGGATGAGTAAAAACTATGAAAGTATCTACGGATGCGGTATAGCCGATGTACCCAAACCGGATTACGGCCGTGTAACAAAAAAAAGAAATACCTACTATTTTCATATGTATGAAAATACCATTGGCCCAGTACCTCTTTTAGGGCTGGATAAATCAAAAGTAAAGAAAATTAGGGCATTGGCTTCGGGATATGAAATTCCGATATCAACTAACTGGGTACATAGCGACTACCCGGATATTGTATTCGCTGATTTAGGGCCGAACCCTATTTTGCCCGATGATATTGATTATGTATTAGCAGTGGAAATGAACGAGTAAATGTTTGGAGGGATTATGTTTTCTGAGGAATTCGTAAAATATACAGAAGAAAAATATGCTGCGCGTTTGCCGCTTTTTGGAGAACTAAGTAAAGAAATAGAACGAACATTTGAAACTTTAAATCAAGGAGAAATCAAATATAGAAATCCGAAACAACTGCCAGCAGAAAAACAGACCGCAGCAGAAAATAATAAATTCTTAAAAGACAGAATACTTTTAATGAAATTCCTATATGCTACGATGCCTCTCCGTGATGCAGGGGAATATGACTTTTCCGTCTTTCTATCCTATGTGGATCATGCCCTGATGCTAAAGGAAAGTATGCCCTGGTGCATGGATCTTCCGGAAGATTTATTTTTACATTATGTTTTATACTACCGTATCAATACAGAAGATATTAATCCCTGCCGAACATTTTTTTACCAACAGCTAAAAGACCTGATTTTTGAAAAAACAATGGAGGAAGCCATCCTGGAAGTAAATTACTGGTGTGCCGAACAGGCAAGTTATGCGGCTTCAGATGAAAGAACACTCTCCCCCATGGGTGTATACCTTTCAGGTACAGGCCGATGCGGGGAAGAATCCACTTTCACGGTATCCGCCCTTCGCAGCGTAGGAATTCCTGCACGGCAAGTTTATGCTCCCTGGTGGACCCACTGCGATGATAATCATGCCTGGGTGGAAGCATATGCCAATGGGCGATGGCACTTTCTAGGGGCATGCGAACCGGAAGAGGTCCTTAATAAAGGATGGTTCCTGGGAGCTGCCTCCAGAGCCCTCCTTATCCACAGCAGAACTTTTTTTGACTATTGGGTATCGGGAAAACGGCATAATATCCAATATGAATATAATGATTATATAGGGAAGGAAGGAAGCGTCTACTATTTTAACAGCACCCCTTTATATGCAAAAACCCATCATCTCCGGATTCAAGTACTTGACCGGGAAGATATCCCGGCAGGCAGCGCAGAAGTACTTTTGGAAGTTATGAATATGGCGGAATATAAGAAACTGGCCAAGCTTACAACAAATGAAGAAGGCCTGGCTTCTATCACAATTGGTTTCGGGGATATCCATATATCCGCATATAAAGATGGATGGATGGGGGAAATGAATTATCCCGTTAAAAATAGCGAAACTCTGAGTCCAAAACCGTTGAACCCAAAATGCATCCCGGGGCAGACGGAACAAAATACAGTTTGTATTAAATTGCTTCATAATGTGAATGAAAATATTCGAAATATTTTAACTAATAATTCAAACGATATAAATGCCCTCCAATATCAGATGACCATAGAAGCACCTACAGAAACTTCTGAAAATCAAATATCTTTAAGTAAAGAACAGCAGGAAAAAGGAAGGGAAAAAAGAAAAAAAGCCGAAGAAAAACGTATAAGAAAACTAACAGCTTATTTTGATGAAGAAAAAGCTTTAAAATTTCCGGAAGAAAAAGAAATTTTGGAAATGGCAAAAGGCAATTTTCAAGAAATTTTTCAATTTTTGTCCAAGGATTCCAATCCGGAGAGGAAGGCTATACTATACAGCCTTTCCAAAAAGGATTATAAAGATGTAAAAGCAGAAACACTGGAAGCTTTTTTAAATAATCCATATTATATGGAAGAAAAAGATGTTACAAAATATATTTTATGCCCAAGAATTTATAATGAAGAACTGAGCCCCTATCCTCCTTTTATCCGCAGCTATTTTTCGGATAAACAACTGGAAGCTTTTCGTAAAAATCCATATAGCGTTTGGGATTATATTCAGGAAAATATCAAAGATATCCCTGAGGAAACCTATGAAACGCTCTATAGTTCTCCAATAGGCTGCCTGAAATTAAAAGCGGGAACCTATATAAGCAAAAAAATTCTTTTTGCCGCTATTTTAAGGAGTATTGGCATTCCTGCAAGGATAAGGCAAAAGGATATGAAACCGGAAATATATATGGGTGAAGTTCCCGGACAGGTTTGTGGCCGGGCATATTGGAAAAAAATGGAATTACACCCGGAAAAAAGGACAAACCATAAAGGTACTTTGTTATTATCCGTAAAAGACGGACTAAAGTGGATTTACCATCAAACATGGACCATCGGTAAATTAAAAGGAATCCGGTTTGAAACTTTAAATTATGATGGAATCTCTTTTGAAAACAATATACTATCGTTGGACTTGGATGAAGGCGTTTACAGGATAATTACTTCAAGCCGCATTCCCAATGGAAATCAGCATGTTTCTTTCCATCTGTTTACCATCAAAGAAGGGATGGAAAAACATCTTTCCTTATCTATGTATGAGAGCAAGACGGAAGATTTATTATGCAGCCATAGACTGCCTGATTTTGAAATCACCTCATTGTCTGGGGAAATATGCCTTCTATCGGATGTAATAAATAACACAGAAAGTGATAAAGAAAATACTGTTCTCGCCTTTTTAGAAGCAGGGCAGGAACCAACAGAACATGTATTGAATGAAATGTTAAGCCAAAAGGACCTTTTAAAAACTCTTCCTGTTCAAATACTTTTCATACTTTCAAACAGGGAAGATACCAATCATTTAACATTAAAAGAAGTATTGAAGGAATTACCGGGCATCCAAATATTTTTTGACAGGGATTTTAATAATAGGGAATCTGTAGCAAGAAGCATGTATGTGGATTCGGAGAAACTCCCTCTTCTTTTAGCAGCAAAAAAGGGTATGACAGGAATATATGGATGCAGCGGCTACAATGTAGGGAACGTTAATTTAATTTGTAAAATTGTTAATTTAACATAACCTGTATTCGCCTTAAATTTATAGGAATGAATAAAATGAAACAGCAATCACTAACTATGACTATTTTTTTTAATACCGCCGGTATTTTTTTATATATGGTCGGTATCAAAGTATTTGCGGCACCGGCCGGAATCGCTCCGGGCGGTGCCAGCGGTATTGCGGTATTAGTGAACTACATAACGGGATTTCCCATCGGATTATTTTGCTCCCTGTTCAGCATCCCTCTATTATTTATTATTTTATGGAAAAAAATATTCCCACTATCTTTTTTCTGTAAGACTATAGGAAGCATTCTTTTACTCTCATTCCTCACCGATATTATCGGCCCCATGCTGCCTGCTTATAAAGGAGATTTTCTATTAGCGGCTATCTTTTCGGGCGCTTTTATGGGAATCGGGCTGGCACTTGTCTATCTAGGGAATTCGGATACCGGGGGAATTACACTAATAGGGCTTATCATACAGAAAAAATATCCGCAATTTCAGGTGGGTACTATGGTTTCTCTTTTAAATTTTATTATTGTATTAGCATCCGGAATCGTTTATAGAAATGTAGAAAATATTTTGTATGCAATAGTAACAGTATATGTATCGGGACTTTTTATGGACAGGATGGTAAACAATTCCAATGCTAAAAATTTAATGATTGTTATGTCAGAATATACGGATAAAGTACGCTGTATTTTTTTGGACGAAGAAAAGGGTCTTACCATTTTGAAAGGGGAAGGGGGATATACGAGCGAAACCCAAAGGGTTATTATGGGTGCCGTTAACAAAAAGGACTGTGCACGGATTCAGAAAAAGATTACTGAAGCGGATGAAAAAGCTCTTATTATTGTGTCGGAAGCCAGCAGAGTGTCAGGAAAAAGTTTTGGGCGTATGATTTAATTTGAAATATTTCTCGGAGAACAAAAAATAATGATAAAGATAACCAATAATAAAAATACAGAATTTCTTGTAGAATATGTTTTTAAAGGGGAAAACCATATTCAAACTTATTATAAGATCATGGGTTATGAAGGAATTGGAATTGAGAAGATATTTCACGGGGAATATTTGAGAAGTCTGTTTATTCCTGTGGAAGAAAGGTTTGTTTTATTTATCGGCTGCGGTGATATTAGCAGACTTGGTATGTTGGAAGTCAGGGAACTGGCAGCCTATACTGCAAAAGAACTTTATGCACATGGAATTTTCCAGTGTTGTATGGATGTTACTGCTTTTATAGGGAAATTGGGTACTGGTTCTTTAACCGAAATCGTGTTGGGTTTGGAACTTGGCAATTATGAATATAAAGCGGAGCATTTTATATATGGAAAATGCGGGCAGGATGGCAAAGAACCTCTTTTTCCCCTGAAAAATATGGAACGACATGAGGAATTGGATAAAAAAGTTTTATATCATTTATATGGTATTCCTGATTTGGAAGAAGGGGATCGTCTTTTAATCGAAGCATTGGAGTTGGCGCAGGACATTATATTTGCCAGGGATATGGTAAATACTCCTGGAAATATTCTCAGGCCCATGGATTTTAACCGGGCAATCGAACAGTATCTTAAGGATGTAGATGTGGAAACAGAAACCATTGTTTATGGCCAATTAAAGATGTTGGGATTTCAAGGCCTTTATGGAATTGGAGGAAGCAGCGAATTTCCTCCCTGCTTAATGATCCTGCGGTATAAGGGAAATTTGGAATCCTCGGATTGTTTTGGCTTTGTCGGTAAAGGGGTTACCTGCGATACAGGGGGATATTGTCTGAAAAAAGCCAAATCCATGGCCGGAATCAAAGGGGATATGGCTGGCGCTGCTGCTGTTGTTGGGGCAATTCATGCGGCTGCAAAACAAAATCTTAAAGTAAATATTGTTGGTGTGCTTCCTCTTTGTGAAAACAGAATTTCCCCTTCTTCCCATCTGCCAGGGGATGTAATTACCAGCTACAGTGGAAAGACAATAGAAATTTTAGATACTGACGCCGAGGGACGGCTGATTTTAGCAGATGCTATCTCCTATGCGGTTCGCAAAGAAAAAGCGACTAAAATATTAGATATCGCTACTTTAACCGGAGCGGTATGGGAAGCTTTGGGATATACTATTGGGGGAAGTATGTCAGATAACGACGCTTTTTATCAATTGTTCCAACAGGGACTTATCTCTTCCGGAGAAAAATATTTGAGATTTCCTTTTGGTACAGAACATGAAAAAATGATGGAAAGTCCTATAGCTGATTTAAAAAATACGGGCGGGGATTGTTGCAAAACTATCACAGGGGGACTATTTCTCCGTCATTTTACAGAAAATATACCATGGATTCATTTGGATATAGCTGGAATAGCATGGAACGATACGCCATTCTATGCTTATGAAAGCAAAGGAGGTACAGGGGCCGGCCTTACATCCCTGTATTATATGCTAAAAGAAGCGGCTTTCTTTTTTTAAGACCTGACTATCCGGAAAAATTTAATATAAGGGGCTGTTAACATTGACAACTCCAAAATATATGGCTAAGATATCTCAAATATCCCTGCCGTATATTCCATACATATGTCATTTATCAACAACCCCTCTATATTTACTTTCTATTATACTGCTCCAAATAAATAAGCAATACGGAAATATCCGCCGGGGAAACGCCGGAAATTCGTGAGGCCTGTCCTACAGATACCGGCTTATAATCCATTAACTTCTGCCTTGCCTCTAAACGGAGGCTTCCGATATCATTATAATCCAGGTTATCGGGTATCCTCTTTTTTTCCATTTTTTTAAACTGGGCTACCTGCCTCAATTGCCTTGTTATATAACCTTCGTATTTTACTTCTATTTCTACCTGTTCGATTACATCTTTCGGCAAAGGTTTTCTGCCTTCATCAATTTCAGAAAGAATCTCATAGGATAATTCAGGACGGCACATAAGTTCTGCCATATTTGTACCTGTTTTCAACTCCGTACTTCCATTTAAAATGAGAAATTCTTGAATTTTTTTTGCCCCTCCCACAGAATAATTTTTCAAACGCTCCACTTCTTCTTCTATCATTTTCTTTTTTAACAAAGCAGCCTGATAAACTTCCTCGGAAACAAGCCCTGCCTGATACCCTTTCTCCCTTAAACGTAAATCCGCATTATCCTGACGCAGCAAAAGCCGGTATTCCGCCCTGGAAGTCATCATCCGGTATGGTTCAAAATTATCCTTAGTTACCAAATCATCAATAAGTACGCCTATATAAGCTTCCGAACGGTCTAACGTAATCTGTTCCTTTCCCTGAATAGAAAGAGCCGCATTGATTCCCGCAAGCAACCCCTGAGCCGCCGCTTCTTCATACCCGCTGCTCCCATTAAACTGCCCTGCACTGAAAAGCCCTTTTATTTTCTTAAATTCCAAGGTTGGATATAACTGTTTGGCATTAATACAATCATATTCTATAGCATATGCATTCCTTACTATTTTACATTTCTCCAGCCCAGGCACCGTCCTATACATGGCAAGCTGCACATCCTCCGGAAGGGAGGAAGACATACCGCCCACATACATTTCATTTGTATGTAAACCTTCCGGCTCTATAAATACCTGATGCCTTTCCTTATCCGCAAATTTTACCACCTTATCCTCTATAGAAGGGCAGTATCTCGGTCCGGTACCCTCTATTACACCGGCATAAATAGGAGAACGATCCAAATTATTTCTTATTATATTATGAGTTTTCTCATTAGTATAAGTCAGCCAGCAGGAAACCTGATCTATTTGTACATCCTCTGCATTTGTGGAAAAAGAAAAAGGAACTACCTTTTCATCCCCGAACTGCTCTTCCATTTTAGAATAATCAATACTCCTCCCATCCATCCTGGCAGGCGTTCCTGTTTTAAACCTTCTCATCTCAATTCCAAGTTTCTTTAAAGAATCCGTCAAATGATTTGCCGCCTGCAAACCATTGGGCCCCGTATAGGTAATCGCCTCCCCGCAAAGGCATCTGGCCTTCAAGTAAGTTCCTGTACAAAGAATAACAGCCTTACACTCATAAACGGCACCGGTAAATGTTTTTACCCCTATTATCCTATTTTCCTCCACCATACATTCACAAACTTCCGCCTGCTTTATCGTCAGATTATCCTGATTTTCAAGAACCTTTCTCATAGCCCTTGAATACTCCGCCTTATCCGCCTGCGCCCTAAGCGAATGAACAGCAGGCCCCTTCGATTTATTCAACATCTTAGACTGAATAAACGTTTTATCAATAACTTTTCCCATCTCTCCCCCGAGGGCATCCACTTCCCTGACCAAATGCCCCTTAGAAGATCCCCCTATATTGGGATTACAAGGCATCAAAGCAATGCTATCCACACTAACAGTAAAAATAACCGTCTCCATGCCAAGCCTGGCACATGCAAGCGCCGCCTCACATCCAGCATGCCCCGCCCCTACCACACAAACATCCACCTTTTCCCGTATCCCTAAATCCAACATCTGCCCACTTCCCTTTCCATCAAAAAAATACCTATGAAATAATCTTTTTAAAACTTACTTTCGTAACATTTAAACATTCTTATGCTGAACTTTTACCTACTTTCCCATACAAAACTTGGAAAATATCTCATTCACCAAATCCTCCCCCACCTCTTCCCCTATAATCATTCCCAAAGAGGAATAACAGCTCATCAAATCAATGGAGTAAAAATCCTCCGGCATATCCTCCTCAATACTTTTCTTCACCTGGAGCATACTATCATAGGCATCCATAATGGCTTCCTTATGGCGCATATTTGTAATAATCACTTCATCATCAAAAGAAATTTTTCCATGAAGAAACATATTTTTTATAGTATCTTCAAATACATCCATCCCAATATTTTCTTTCATAGAAACTTTTATCATATGAATATCAGAAAAAATATTCTTTCCGCAGGAACTTTTTAAATCATCATCCAAATCCATACGTTCTCCCCATCGGCTGCCCATTTTCTCCAATACCATATCCTCTGTTACAAAAGCATCCAAATCCGTTTTATTCAAAAGGACTATTGTCTTCTTGCCAGCTATCATATCAATAATTTCATCATCATTTTCGTCCAAAGAAATAGAAGCATCAATTACATAAACAATCAAATCCGCATTGAGCGCATATTTTTTTGCCCTCTCCACCCCTATTTTTTCTACCACATCCTCCGTAAAACGAATTCCTGCCGTATCAATAAGATTCAAACAAATGCCATTCAAATTAATATGCTCTTCCAATGCATCCCTGGTTGTTCCCGCAATATCCGTAACAATCGCTTTTTCTTCGCCCACAAGCACATTTAAAAAAGAAGATTTCCCGGCATTCGGTTTACCCACAATCACTGTATTAATCCCTTCCTTAAGTACCTTCCCATTTTCCGCCGAATCCATCATTTTCTTCAAGCGAAGCAATATTCCATCCACTTTTTCCGACAGCTTATCCTGATATCCATCCAAGCTGATATGCTCCGGGTCATCCAAAGCCGACTCTATAAATGCAATTTCATAAATTATCTCATCCCTCAACTTACTGACTTCATCAGAAACCGCTCCCCTCAACTGGTTCACAGAATTCTTCAAAGCAAACCTATTTTTCGAATGAATAATATCCATCACAGCTTCCGCCTTGGATAAATCTATCCTCCCATTCAAAAAAGCCCTCTTCGTAAACTCCCCCGGCTCCGCCAGCCTCGCCCCATTACGAAGTACTGTTTCCAATACCCTATTCACCATCAGAACTCCCCCATGGCAATTAATTTCCACCGTATCTTCCGCAGTATAACTATTAGGAGCCTTCATCAGGCTCACCATCACCTCATCAATAACCTTACTTTCTTCCAATACTACATTACCTTGATTACACTTTTCACCTTCCACGATATATCCATAATGAATGGTATGGGACTTAAAATCTCTCAAACCATATTTTCCCGATTTTGTCCTATAAATCTTATCCACAACATCTATAGAATCCTCCCCGCTTATCCTCACAATCCCAATACCAGAATCCGTCATCCCGGTAGCTACCGCTGCAATCGTATCACTCTTCATATCCTTCACCATTTCCATGAATTTTTTATATAGTACCTGTGCATTTGCCCTATTTTAAAAGGAAAAAGTTTTCTTAACAGAAGGCGGCACGGATATCCGTTTCTTTCGACCCTAACGGATACCAACCACAAAAACCTTCTGTTTAGAAAACTCCATTTTAAAATAATACAAATGTACAGGTACTATTATTTTCTGGCGGACGCCCTCCCGCCACCAAAAAAGTAAGATTCCCCCTACCTCTTCAAAGTAACCACAACTCTCCGAAACGGCTCTTCGCCCTCACTATGGGTAGTAACATACTTATCCCCCTGCAGAGCAGAATGTATAATACGTCTTTCATAAGGATTCATAGGCTCAAGGGAAACAGGCCTCTTCGTCCTCTTCACCTTATAAGCAATATTTTTAGCCAGATTCTCTAAAGTCTCTTTCCTCCTCTGACGATAATTCTCCGTATCCACTTTCACCCTGATATAATTTTCCGATTCCTTATTGACCACTAAAGATACTAAGTACTGCAAAGAATCCAATGTCTGCCCTCTTTTACCTATTAAGACACCCATCTCATCCCCGCTTAAATCAATATTCATATAATTGTCCAATTCATCATATTTGATATCAACCACTACGATAAGGTTCATCGCCTGAAAAACTTTATCTAAAAATTCCTTAGCATTATCTGTAACGGAAGACTTCACCCTTGCCTTAATAATAGCCGGTTTAGAACCGATGCCAAGAAAGCCTGAGGAACCTTCTTCTACAACGGTATATTCTAATTTATCACTTGTTACAAGAAGCTTCTGGCATGCTTCCGTAATCGCATCGTTAACTGTTTTTGCTGATATTTCCATATATTCCATTACAGTGCCCTCCCTTTATTTTCTATTATTTTTCTCATTATATTGTTTTACCATATTCGCTTTAGAGGCCAGGCTTCCCGGTTTCGCATTTTTATTATAATAATCCGTAGAATTTCTCACTGCCGCATCCTTTTGTTCCTGTGTCATCTGGGATGAAGAAGCATTGGCCTTGGAAGCTATATTCCTTGTTTTCATATTGGCATAGCTATTAATTTTATTAGGGTCAATACCGGCTTTTGCAAGCTTTTTATTTCTTTTTTCCACATTTTTCTTAATAACTTCATCCAAATCCATTTTATCGATGTGCTTATTAATCACTACCTGCTGGATACTTCTCACCACAGCACCTGCTATCCAGTAAAGTCCCATACCTGCAGGAAGAGTATAACAGAAAATAGCCGACATAACAGGCATCATATAATTCATTGTTTTCATGGAAGAAGCCATCGGATTGTCCTGTGAATTATTATTTTCCGGCTGAGGCATCAGCTTCGTATTAATCCATTGGGTTACCGCCGCAAAGAGGGGAACAGCTATTGCAGCCGCTACCATAAGGTAAGCCCCGGATGAAAGGGATTCCTTCACTATAAAAGAAGGCGAATTCCCAATATTAAGGCCTAAAAAGTTATTATACTTTTCCAATGTAGCAACTGTATTCGTTACATCAGAAGATAAGGAAGGAAACTTTTCAGCTATGCTGTGCCATTCCAATGTAGATGCCCGGTTCAGCACATCAATATAAGTATTCTGTATATATTCCATATTGCCGCCGGTAAAAGCTTCATTACTAAACTGTTTTACAAACATTCCGGCATCTTTAAATGTCTGGATAAATTCGGCGCTCCCTGTCTGTGAAATCAACTTGTCCACCAGCGGGAAAAAAGCTTCTTTAATCTTCCCTACATAAGCCGGCATAGAATAAATTACACGGTAAAGGGCAAATAAAATCGGCATCTGAATCAAAAGCTGTAGACAGCTGCCTGTAGGAGAAACCCCGTATTTGGCATATACAGCCTGAGTTTCCTCATTCATCCTCATCATGGATTCATTATCTTTCTTATTTTTATACCTGGCCTGAATCGCCTGAAGTTCAGGGTTCATCTTCGCTGAAAGCTTTGAAAACTTCTGCTGCTTGATGGTAAGAGGCATCATAAGAAGATAAATTACAATTGTAAATAAAATAATGGATAAACCTATATTAGGAATACCAATCTTGTCCAAACAGAAAAAGATTCCTTCCATAATATAACCGAGAAGCTTTGCCACCGGCCCTATTAAAAAAGTCTGATTCTGCGTTAAAATTATACCCGGCAATTTCTTTCCTCCTAATTTCTCATTCTTCTTTTATCTCTCGATAATACTGAGAAAGTATTGATTCTACGGAACAGGATCATATCCTCCCTTTGAAAAAGGATTGCACCTTAATATTCTCCATAATGTCAAAAGACCGCCCTTCAAAGCCCCATACTTCGCCACCGCTTCCAAACCATAGGAAGAACAGGTAGGTATATACGGGCATTTCGTTGATTTCATAGGAGATATATACTTTCTATAGAATTTAATCATGTAAATAAGCAATTTTTTCATAGCTATTTTCAAATCAAACTTCATAAAAAAACATTTTAATAATATGATGAAGTTTTCCAAGATGTAATAATGCGCTTTCTATCTCGGCATACCCAGCCGATTTCGCATTGTTCCTCGCAACAACTACTATATCTAAACCACTATTAAATATATTTTCATGTAGTCTGTAGCTTTCTCTCACCAGCCTTGTCACCCTATGGCGCACAACGCTGTTTCCCACCTTTTTACTCACTGATATTCCAATCCTGTTTATCTCCATTCTATTTTCCAATACATACATTACAAGATACTTATTAGCGTAAGACTTACCATTTTTATAAACATTCCTGAAATCATCATTTTTTTTTAAGGAATCCGAGAATTTCATTAAATATAATACTCCTTGTACAAAAGAATACTTCCATTTTCCTATAAGGTAAAAAAGGCCACAAAACTGCGGCCTATGCTGATAATCTCTTTCTTCCTTTTGCTCTTCTGGCAGCTAAAACTCTTCTTCCGCCTTTTGTACTCATTCTGGCTCTGAAGCCATGAACTTTTTTTCTCTTCCTTTTATTTGGCTGAAATGTCATTTTCATAATCGATGCACCTCCTTTTCCAGCCTTTCATCTATATAATATGTGAAAAGCAATTATATTTAAGCAAATGTATTGAAAAATATCGTTACAATTATAAAGGATAAAAAGCATTACGTCAAGTAAATAAAGCCAATTTCCATGAAATAAAAATACCTAAAAAAAGCCGGAAAAATCGTGATTTTTACTAACCCAACATATAGATATAAACTGATGGACAAAACCACAAAATATAGATGCAAAAAAGTTATCCACAATAATTTTTCATATTTCGATTTTTCATACAAATTATACACAATATGTGTATAATTTGTGGATAAATGAAATATATCATGTGAAAAATTTTTTTTATTTTTTAAATAATCCCCTTTTTATCAATTATTTTCCTGTTCATATCTTTTTATTATTATACACATATTTTTTCTTAACTTAAAATCCATTTTAAACTGTTCACAGGATTATCCACAAAATGTGCATAATCCTGTTCATAAAATTAATCATTTGAAATTTTATTGCATTTATATTAAGATAGATATACTCAATACGGAAAGGGATTGGTTATACATATGGATTTTATTGAAAAGAATTGGGAATTAATTAAACAGACTATTAAAAAGGAATATGAGTTATCTAACATATCTTATAACACATGGATTGAAAAACTTAAATTCCATAACTGTGAAAACGATATTATTACTATAACCATACCCTCCGAACAGGCCCATGCCCTAAGTTATATTGCCAACAAATATAACAGCTATTTCAAAGTGACTATCTCTGAAATGATGGAGCATGATTACGAAATTAATTTTATATTGGAAAAGGACGTTGCCGACAGCGAAGATTCTATGGCCTTAAAGCCATATTATAATATTAATTATGAAAAAGCGAACTTAAACCCTAAATATCGGTTTGACACCTTTGTAGTAGGAAGCAACAACAAATTTGCCCATTCCGCTTCCCTGGCCGTAGCGGAATCCCCTGGAAATACATATAACCCTCTATATTTATATGGAGGGGCCGGACTGGGCAAAACTCACCTTATGCACTCCATCGGCCATTTTATTTTGAAACAGACACCAAACAAAAAGGTCCTTTATGTTACTTCCGAACAATTTACTAACGAAGTCATCAGTTCTATCCGAAGCGGTAATGCTGCGGATATGACAAAACTAAGGGAAAAATACAGGACAGTGGATGTCCTTTTAATCGATGATATTCAATTTATTATAGGAAAAGAAAGCACACAGGAAGAATTTTTCCATACCTTCAATGTTTTGCATGCGGCAGAAAAGCAGATTATCATATCCTCAGACAAACCCCCGAAGGAAATGGAAACCTTGGAAGAACGTTTCCGTTCCAGGTTCGAATGGGGTCTTATTGCAGATATCCAGCCGCCGGATTATGAGACAAGGATGGCAATCCTACAGAAAAACGCAGAAAATTTCAGCAAAAAGATAGATGACCATGTTTTCAGCTATGTAGCTTCCAATATCAAATCCAATATCAGGGAATTGGAAGGTGCCTTCAACAAAATTATTGCCTTTTCCAAATTAAATAATGTAGAGATAAACCTTGAAATGGCACAGGAAGCTTTAAAAGATATTATTTATCCGGACAAGCCAAAGGAAATAAGCCCTTCTATCATTATTAATATAGTAGCGGAACATTTTGGGGTCAGACCCGAAGATATTACTTCAAAAAAACGTAATTCTGAATTTGTGGAGCCCAGGCAGGTAGTTATGTACCTCTGCCGTTCCATGACAGATACTTCCTATCAAAGTATAGGAAAAATCCTCGGAAAAAAGGACCATACCACAATTATCCACGGAGTTAACAAAATAACCGAAGAATTAAAGACAAATGAAGACCTGAAAAACAAAATTGAGATCATAAAAAAGAAAATAAGCCCCTCTTAAATGAAAAAATTGCAGCCTTGAAAATATCAAATGTGAATAACTTTGGAAAAAAAATGAAGTTATATTTAGTTTTTCACATAGATAATGATTCCTTTTTTCCTTGAAAAATAGTATAATATTAATGTTATACACATATCAACAGCCTTTAATATATATATTAATAAATTCTTTCTTAATATAATTTTCAGCCTTTCGGGAAGGGAGCACAAAAAAACGATGAAATTAATTGTATCGAAATCTAATTTATTAAACGGAGTACAGACAGTATCAAAAGCTGTTCCAAATAAAACAACGATGTCTATCTTGGAATGTATCTTGGTGGATGCACGGGGTACCGATATAAAATTAATAGCCAATGATATGGAATTGGGGATAGAAACGCTGATTGAAGGAAAAATTGAGGAAAAAGGCATCATAGCCCTGGATGCTAAAATTTTCCTGGAAATCGTAAGAAAGCTTCCGGATAATGAAATTACCATCGTTACCGATGATAATTTTAAAACTACGATTACCTGTGAAAAATCAAAATTTAATATTATTGGCAAGTCAGGGGAAGATTTTTCTTATCTGCCTGTTATTGAAAAGATTGACTCTATTATTATTTCCCAGTTTACTTTGAAGGAAGTTGTAAGGCAGACGATTTTTTCCATAGCGGATAACGATAACAATAAATTAATGACTGGTGAATTGTTTGAAATTAATGAGGATATTTTAAAAGTGGTATCTTTGGACGGGCATAGGATTTCTATCCGTAAGATCAGGCTGAAGAATTTTTATATGCCGAAAAAGGTTGTTGTGCCAGGGAAAACTTTAAACGAAATAAGTAAGATATTATCTGGCGACATGGACAAGGACGTACATATTTTCTTTACGGATAAACATATTGTTTTTGAATTTGATAATACTACGGTAGTTTCCCGTCTTATAGAAGGGGATTATTTTAAAATAGACCAGATGCTGTCCAGCGATTATGAGACTAAAGTGAGAATCAATAAAAAAGAATTCCTCAATTGTATCGACAGGGCGACTTTGCTTGTGAAGGAAGGGGATAAGAAGCCCATAATTATAAATATTACCGATGGTATGATGGAACTGAAAATCAATTCTGCGGTGGGCAGCATGAACGAGGAAATTGATATCGATAAAAAGGGCAAGGATATTATGATTGGGTTCAATCCGAAATTCCTCATTGATGCATTGCGGGTAATTGATGACGAAGAAGTGGACATCTATCTGGTAAATCCAAAGGCTCCATGTTTTATCAGGGATTCCGATGAAAAATATATTTATCTGATTCTTCCGGTAAACTTTACGACTGTAAACTGAATCAATGGTTTTAGCCGTTACAGAAAAAGAGAATAAGAAGGGAAAATATGGAAATAATAAAAATTAAGGATGAGTTTATAAAACTTGGCCAGGTATTGAAATTAGCGGGATGGGTAGGAAGTGGCTTGGATGCGAAGATGGTAATACTAGACGGCCTGGTAAAAGTAAATGGAGAAATTGTGCTTCAGAGGGGGAAAAAAATTTACCAAGGGGATATAGTAGAATTCGATGGAAAATCGTTAAAAGTACAGAACTAATTATATTTCAGTCAAAGGTGTAATATATGATTATAAAATCGTTGGAACTGATGAATTTCAGGAATTATGAATTCTTGGATTTGAAATTCAGTGAAGGAACCAATATTCTGTATGGTGATAATGCACAGGGAAAGACGAATGTGCTGGAAGCGATTTATTTATCCGCTACTACGAAGTCACATAAAGGAAGTAAAGATAGGGATATTGTAAGTTTCGGCAAAGAGGAAGCCCATATAAGGGCTTATCTTGAAAAAGATAAAAATGAATATAAGATAGACATGCATCTTCGTAAAAATAAGTCTAAAGGAGTTGCTGTAGATGGACAGAAGTTAAAAAAAGCGGCAGAACTTTTAGGCTTATTAAATGTTGTCTTTTTTTCTCCTGAGGATTTGAGTATAATTAAAAATGGCCCTGCTGAAAGGAGAAGATTTGTGGATATGGAGTTATGTCAGCTGGATAATTTTTATCTCTATAATCTGAATCATTATAACAAAATTGTCAATCAGAGAAATAAGCTTTTAAAGGACATATATTTTAATCCACAGTTAAAAGATACATTGAATATATGGGATTCCCAGTTGGTTTCTTTTGGGAGTAAGATTATAGAAAGACGGCGTGTTTTTATAGAACAGCTAAATGAAATTATATATGGCATACATAAGAAATTATCGGGGGATAAAGAAGAACTTGTAATTCATTATGAGCCGGATGTGGAAATTGACAGCTTTGAGGATGCCCTGAAAAAAAGCCAGGAAAAAGATATGAAGCTGAAACAGACTCATGTAGGCCCCCATAGGGATGACTTTTCCTTTATGGCTGAAAATATAGATATCCGTAAGTTTGGTTCACAGGGACAGCAAAGGACGGCTGCTCTATCTTTGAAGCTTTCGGAAATAGAACTAGTAAAAAAAATAACAAAGGATACGCCGGTATTATTGTTGGATGATGTGCTGTCGGAACTGGACAGCAACAGGCAGAATTATCTTTTAAATAGTATAGGGGATATACAAACAATTATAACCTGCACCGGTTTGGATGAATTCGTCAATAACCGGTTTGAAATAAATAAAGTATTCAAAGTAGTGGAAGGAACAATACAGGAATAATTCGTTTTGAAAGAAAGAATGTGAGGTAAGAATGGAAAATAATAATGAATATGGGGCGGATCAAATACAGATATTAGAAGGACTTGAAGCGGTAAGGAAAAGGCCTGGCATGTATATAGGGAGCACTTCCTCCAGAGGACTTCATCATTTGGTTTATGAAATTGTGGATAATTCTGTAGATGAAGCCCTTGCGGGTTATTGTGATAAAATAGAAGTGGTAATAAACAAAGATAATTCGATTACTGTTACCGATAATGGCCGTGGAATTCCTGTAGGCATAAACCACAAATCGGGAATACCGGCGGTGGAAGTGGTATTTACGATTCTTCATGCAGGCGGAAAATTTGGCGGCGGGGGATATAAAGTGTCCGGCGGGCTTCATGGAGTAGGCGCTTCCGTGGTAAATGCCCTTTCCAACTGGCTGGAGGTTGAAATCTGCCAGGAAGGGAAAGTTTACAGGCAGAGATATGAAAAAGGCCAGGTTTGTTATTCGTTAAAGGAAGTGGGAAACTGTCCTGCGGATAAAACGGGTACAAAAGTAAGTTTTAAACCTGACGGGACAATTTTTCAAGAAACAACTGTTTATGATTTTGATATCTTAAAGCAGCGTCTCAGGGAGATGGCATTCCTTACTAAAAATTTGAAAATCGTACTTAGGGATGAAAGGGTGGATGTAGGCGAAAAGCCCATAGAAAGGCAGTTCCACTATGAAGGCGGAATTAAAGAATTCGTGTCTTATTTAAATAAAAGCAAAACACCTCTTTATGAAAACATTATGTATTTTGAAGGATCTAAAAATAATGTTTATGTAGAAGTGGCCATGCAGCATAATGATTCCTATACGGAGAGTTCTTATAGCTTTGTAAATAATATAAATACTCCGGAAGGGGGAACTCATCTCATAGGGTTCCGAAACGCTTTAACAAAAACTTTTAACGATTATGCGAGAAATAATAAACTTTTAAAAGAAAATGAGGCGAATCTTTCCGGAGAAGATATCAGGGAAGGGCTTACGGTTATTATCAGCGTAAAAATAGAAGATCCACAATTTGAAGGGCAGACGAAGCAGAAGCTGGGCAATTCGGAAGCGAGGGGGGCTGTGGATAGTATAGTCAGCGAACAGCTTACTTATTTCTTAGAGCAGAATCCTGTTGTGGCTAAGATTATATGTGAAAAATCCATTTTGGCCCAGAGGGCCAGGGATGCGGCCAGAAAAGCCAGGGAACTGACAAGAAGAAAGACAGCTTTGGAAGGGATGAGCCTTCCGGGCAAGCTTGCGGACTGTTCGGATAAAGATCCGGTAAATTGTGAGATTTATATTGTGGAAGGGGATTCTGCCGGCGGAAGTGCAAAAACAGCCAGAAGCCGGGCAACGCAGGCAATCCTTCCCCTTAGGGGAAAAATACTTAATGTGGAGAAGGCAAGGCTGGATAAAATATATGCCAACGCGGAAATAAAGGCGATGATTACAGCTTTTGGTACGGGAATCCATGAAGATTTTGATATCAGTAAATTAAGATATCATAAAATTATTATTATGACAGATGCCGATGTGGACGGTTCCCATATCGCTACATTGCTTCTTACTTTCCTTTATCGTTTTATGCCTGATTTAATTAAAGAGGGGTATGTTTACCTGGCTCAGCCGCCCCTTTATAAATTGGAAAAGAATAAAAAAGTTTGGTATGCTTACAGCGATGAAGAGTTAGATAATATTTTAAAAGAAGTGGGCAGGGATCAGAATAATAAAATCCAGAGATATAAGGGTCTGGGGGAAATGGATCCGGAGCAGCTTTGGGAGACTACAATGGATCCTGAAAGAAGGATTTTGTTAAGAGTTACCATGGATGAAGAGGCGGAATCTGAGATTGATTTGACTTTTACTACATTGATGGGGGATAAGGTAGAGCCGAGAAGGGAATTTATTGAGGAGAATGCCCGGTTTGTGAAGAATTTGGATATTTAGGCTTATAAAATGTTTGGATTGAGGCATGAAAAGGTTTTTCACAAAACATATAAATGAGATGCATAAAACTGCGCAGAAGTGGAGTAATTAATGGAAGATAATATTTTTGATAAGATTCATGATGTGGATTTGAAGAAGACAATGGAGAATTCGTATATTGATTATGCGATGAGCGTTATTGCTTCCAGGGCATTGCCGGATGTGAGGGATGGCTTAAAACCGGTGCAGAGGAGGGTTCTTTATTCAATGATAGAGTTGAATAACGGCCCTGATAAGCCGCATAGAAAATGTGCCCGTATCGTGGGTGATACAATGGGTAAATATCATCCTCACGGGGATAGTTCCATTTATGGGGCGTTAGTCAATATGGCGCAGCCTTGGTCTACCCATTATCCTTTGGTGGATGGCCATGGGAATTTTGGTTCTGTGGATGGAGATGGGGCGGCAGCTATGCGTTATACGGAGGCAAGGCTGTCTAAAATCTCAATGGAAATGCTGGCAGATATCAATAAGGATACTGTGGATTTCATTCCTAACTTCGATGAAACGGAGAAAGAGCCTTCCGTTCTGCCCAGCCGTTTTCCTAATCTTTTAGTGAATGGTACCACGGGGATTGCTGTTGGTATGGCTACGAATATACCTCCTCATAATTTGAGGGAGGTCATAAGCGCTGTTGTAAAAATTATAGATAACCGGATAGATGAGGACAGGGATACGGAGATGGAAGAGATTCTTTCTATCGTAAAAGCGCCTGATTTTCCTACCGGAGGGGTTATATTAGGAACGAGGGGCAGCGAAGAGGCATACCGCACCGGCAGGGGTAAGGTAAGGGTGCGCGCCGTATCGGATATAGAAACTATGCCCAATGGGAAAAGCCGTATAATTGTGACGGAACTGCCTTATATGGTGAATAAGGCAAATCTGATACTGAAAATTGCGGAACTGGTGAAATTAAAGAAAATAGATGGAATTACTGACCTTCGGGATGAATCCGACAGGGAAGGTATGCGGATTGTGATAGAGCTGAGAAGGGATGCCAATGCCAATGTAATTATGAACCAGCTTTATAAGCATACCCAGATGCAGGATACCTTTGGCATTATAATGCTTGCCTTGGTGAATAATGAGCCCAAGGTTATGAATATTCTGGATATGCTGACCAATTATTTGGCTCATCAGGAAGAAGTAGTTACAAGAAGGACAAAATATGATTTAAATAAGGCCGAGGAAAGAGATCATATATTACAGGGGTTATTGATTGCCCTTGACCATATTGATGAAGTAATTCAGATTATAAGAAGCAGCGAAAATGTGCAGAGGGCAAAGGAAAGGTTGATTGAACGTTTTGCCCTAAGCGATGCCCAGGCCCAGGCTATTGTGGATATGAGGCTGCGTACCCTGACCGGCTTGGAAAGGGATAAGATAGAAAATGAACATAAAGAGCTGTTGAAGAAAATTGCGGAGTTAAAAGCTATTCTGGCCGACAGAAAATTATTATTAGGGGTTATTAAAGAAGAAATTTCCATTATCTCTGAAAAATACGGGGATGACAGGAAAAGTGTTATAGGTTTTGATGCTTATGATATTTCCATGGAAGATTTGATACCGAAGGATAATACTATAATCGCAATGACAAGCCTTGGGTATATTAAAAGGATGACCATTGACAATTTTAAAAGCCAGAATAGGGGAGGTAAAGGCATCAAAGGGATGCAGACCATTGAGGAAGATTATATTGAAGACTTGCTGATGACGACTACCCATCATTATATTATGTTCTTTACCAACTTTGGAAGGGTATACAGGCTGAAAGCCTATGAAATACCGGAAGCCAGCAGGACGGCCAGGGGAACGGCTATTATAAATCTGCTGCAGCTTAATCCGGGGGAAAAGATTTCTGCAATTATTCCCATTAAGGATTATGAGAATAATAAAAATCTTTTCATGGCAACGAAAAAAGGCATTGTAAAGAAAACTCATATAATAGAGTATTCAAATGTAAGGAAAAACGGCCTTGCGGCTATCAATTTACGTGAAGATGATGAATTGATAGAAGTTAAGATTACTGATAAGGATACGGATATTTTCCTTGTAACCAAGCAGGGCGTATGTATCAGGTTTAAGGAAACGGATGTCAGGTCTACGGGAAGAATGTCCATGGGCGTTATAGGAATGAATCTGAACGATGGGGATGAAGTGGTAGGTATGCAGTTAGACCATCAAGGGGATTCCCTCCTTATTGTTTCGGAAAACGGTATGGGCAAGAGGACTTATCTGGAAGAATTTTCCGTTCAGAAAAGGGGCGGTAAAGGCGTTAAATGTTATAAGATTACGGATAAGACAGGTTATGTGGTGGGAGTAAAGGGAGTTAATAACGACCATGAGATTATGATGATAACTACTTCCGGTACGATTATCCAGTTAAGGATGGAGGATATTTCTACTTTTGGAAGGGTTACATCGGGTGTTAAGATGATTAACCTGGATGAAGGCTCTAAGGTGGCTAAAATAGCCAAGGTAAGGGAAAAGGTATCGGATGGAGACCATGAATTCGATAATTTTGAAGATGCCTTAGAGAATATTCCGGAAAACGAAAAAAATCCTGTGATTCCTGACGGTGAAGAAGAGGTTACTTTGCCGAAGGAAGAAAAGGAAGAGAATGAATAAGATTTGAATAAACTATTGGAATAGTAATAGGGCGGCGGCAGAATTCATTATTTGCATTTAATGTTTTACCGCCGCTTTCCTTATTTTTATGATTTGTTTCTGGAATATGAAAAGGATTTTCAAAAAGTAATTTCGGTGTATAACCTCCCCCTTTTTTCCATAGGATGGTAAGTGGAATCAGGCTGTATTTTTTTATTTCATAACCGCCTGGTGTCGGAACTACGGTAAAGTGCGCCATCCCGCCTTTTATACAGGACTCTTCCGGCTGGACGCTGACGTAATTTCCAATGGAATAATATATCAGCATTTTGTGCCCATCCGTGCTTTCCAGCATTTCATAAGGCTGCAATATATGCGGATGCGTTCCTATTACTACATTTACCTTATTCTCAAGAAAAAAAGAAGCCCATCTTATTTGAAAATCATCAATTTCTTCTGTATTTTCCGTTCCCCAATGTGTAAATATAATAATAAAATCCGCTTCCTTTCGAGCCTTCTCTATATCAATCCGGATTTGTTCTTCATCTTCCAGAAGATGCACCATATATGGATAACTTTTCGGCAAGGGGATGCCGTTTGTGTCATAGGTGTAATTGAACAAGGCAAACTTTATATTGTTTCTCATTATAATTTCATAAGGTTTATTTTCAGGTTCTTCCGTTGTCTGAATGCCAAGGCAAAGAATTCCATGTTTGGTAAAAAAATTTTTGGTGGTATGGATTCCCTCCGTTCCCTGGTCAAGTGCATGGTTTGTGGCACAGGTGACCACATGAAACCCTGCATTTACGATGGCATCCCCCACCTGAATGGGAGTTCCGAACCTTGGGTAGTCACTGTATTTGGAAGAATCCGTTACAAAGGGGGTTTCCTGATTGATAACGGCGATGTCATTTTCCCCAATCGTTTCTATCATATGTTCATATAGAAAATTGAAATCACCTCCGTGATTTAAACCGTATTTATAAATAGGCTCGTGAATCAGGTTATCTCCAAATACAGCAAAAGAAATTTCTGCCTCTTCTTTTTTAAATCCCCAAGAATCCCACTTCCAGTAACTTATTTCCCCTTCAGGTTCAGTCAATAAGAGATATTTTGCATATTGATTTCCGCCGCCGGATGATATGTTTGCTACATCCTGTCCGATATAGGAAGACATCCATTTAGGTTGTATCTCATGGTTCACATATTCATAAACAAATATATGCTGAGACCATTTTTTTTCATCTTTTTCAATCCAGAAAGGTTTATACTTTCCAAATCTCCCTTTTTTCCAGCAAAGAAGAATTAATTCGTCCATACCATCATAGTCTATGTCGGCAGAGAGTATCTGCTGTACTTTTACGCCTTTTGGAGATTTCCATATTTCCCTGTTTTCCAGGGAAACATGGGCGGTTTTATTTTTAAGGGAAATATGATAACTGCCCGATGTATCCGTTATATTATTTTCTTCCCAGACAGCCCATCCTGGCAGGAATGTACCGCAATTCCATAGGATATATAATATGATGCCGGATAGAATAAGCACAATGATTGTTATAATTAATTTTTTATATGAAAAGGTTATATTTTTTAATTTCATTTTTCCCTTATTTTTGTTTCAAAGATATGTTGCGCCTTGCTGCATTGTAAATTTGATGCTCTAGTTGCTTGTAGAGGAATGTTTGTCTCTTTAATATCGGTAGCTTAGTGTCCATTGGGGTTGATTTATCGGTATTTCATCAAAATTCCAGTTTCCATTTTCATCCGCCTGAAATCTCATCATATAACGCCACTTCGGATCTGTAAGGCGGTCATCAATGGGCCAGGGAAACTGATAAAATGAATATACGCTGCCTTTTGCTATTTTCACTTTTCCATCTACTTTGATTGCCACATAGATAGTAGACGGATTTCCGGTTGCTATTTCCAGTATTTGCCCGTTTGGGTCTGTGGCAATATCCACTACAATGGCAGCAGGAAGTTCCTGGGAAGCTTCTACTCCTGTATCTTTTTTTATGGCTTCTATCCAGAAATGTTCCAAATTTCCGCCGTAAGATTTGATAAATTCATATTCTTCATCGCTTAGAACTTCATCTTGCAATTCCTTTTTTGATATAACAAAAAGTTTTTCCGCTATTTCTTTTAATCTTATAAGGTTTTCTTCATCCGTTTTATCCAGCATCCTATAGTTTTTAAGACCTTCAGCTGTCAGGTCGGCGAGACGGGAAAATCTTGAATATATAAGAGGTTCCGGTTCCACATATCCTCTGTCATCGGGTTCCTTTTCCATACCATCGCCACCCATTTCAGCCATAACTTGTTTTGTATAAAGAACAGTATCATGTTTTAGTTCCGCAAAACTACCGGCAAAACACTCTAAATTCTTTTTTGTCCATTCCATATTCTGCATAAAGAAAGGATACCCTTCCCCTTTTTCATCAAGAAGAGGACGGAGGGTATTCAGCCAGTTGGCATAGAGGCTGGCTGTCCATAATGTCTGGTTGGACTCGGATAAACCTTCTTTAAGTTTTTCCATATTTTCCGAATAGTTTTGATATTCAGTATCTCCCTGCTGGGTTAGAATCTGAAGGGCCATATCAGAACCGAGAGCTGCTGGCACATCCAATACGTCAGGCAGCATGCGGTTATTTCCAAGGCTGTTTTGTTGGACGTTGTGATAAATAAGCTGTTGCATAATTGCCGCATCTATGGTAAAACGCTGCCCCATGAAGCGGAATCCCGGTATTACATTGCTTTCCCATTCCATAATAGGAATGGAATTTATCTTAGGGGATTCGAGGTTTGCCGTCATTTCATGGAATTTATTGAAATTTTCCTGATTATTTGGCAAATCGTTGACTGATATATCTTTGCCATAGACAGTCTCAATCAGAGGCCAATATTCAAAAACGCTTGAATCATCGCTTGCCCCTGCGAAAAACGATGTTACGGCATAAATGCCTTTCCAAAGTTCATAGCTTTCAGCATCTTCCGCTAAAGCCATTGTAATCAGCAAGGCACTTTTATCCAACTCTTCTTCATCCTGCCGAAAATGGATTCTTCCATACCACATCATTGCTTTGAAATAAGACTCTAATTGTTCATCGCCTTCATAATATCCTCTTGGGATGTATTGGCTATAATCTTCTTCATCTTCTGTTATTGAGGAAATAGCAATGCCATTTGCTTTTTTTATTTTTTCCAGTTCCTCGGATATTATCATTTCCGTATAATCATAAGAGGGAATTTGAGCATTTAAAAGTTTTGCACCTACAGAAAAGAATGAAACATTACGGACAGCGGCATTTTCCCATTCGCTTCCTTTTAATATTTCATATTGTTTTGCGCTGTTTTCCACCATTTTTATACTCAATGCCGAAAGATTTTCTTTCAGATGATTCTTCTCGATATTTTTCATCAAATGGCTGAAATACAAATGATAGGTATGCATCAAGGAATCTACTGTTACAAAGTTTGGAATATCAGCATATCGATTCCATTCATATACTTGAAAAAATTCACTGCCGGACTCACCACCTACAACAAACCCGTTTTTTATGAATTTTTCTTTCATTCCATCTTCCATATAGACTTGCCAAAGATTATCAATATTACTTAAGTCCGGTTCAATGATATAAGGCATGACATTTGGCGAAGGCATTTCTTCCTCTTTTATATCGCTGATATTTAATAAGGAAGGCCTGTTTTTTTCTTCTTGTATGGAAGCAGCTAAAATTTGTTTATTTGATTCACTATTTGTTTCAATATCTGTTTCTTTATTTGTTTCTTGCTCTGTTTTCTTTTCAGTATTTTCTCTTTCACTTTCGGGATATTCTTCGCTTTCATCCGCTGAATATATGTTGGATTCCTCGTTTGTGCCGGATGTTTCACTTATATTTGAAAAGCCGCATCCTCCCAGTATACATGTTGTCAGAATTATAGAAAGTATCCTTTTTATCGTTTTCTTTTTCATAAATTACCCCCTTTCCGATATTTGAATTTTATTATAGCATATGATGCCAATTTTAGATAGAAAATTGGTGGTTTGAAAAAATATCCTTTTATTTTTCCTTATAATAGGCTACAATAATCCAAGAATCAAAAGCAAAAAAGTTCAATGCGTACAGATATTAAAAATGTAAAAATTTGTGTAAAAGCACGGAAACGGGGATAAAAATGGAAGTAATTATACAATTTGCATTATTGGCGGTAGGTTTTTTATTATTAATAAAAGGTGCAGACTGGTTTGTAGGAGGGGCATCGAAGATTGCGGATAGGTTTGGTATTCCTCAGTTGATTATAGGGTTGACTATAGTAGCTATGGGAACGAGCGCCCCGGAAGCTGCTGTAAGTATATCGGCGGCTGTTAAAAATACTGCGGAGAATAATAGTGCGGCAATTGCTATCGGAAATATTCTCGGAAGCAATATTTTGAATGTTTTACTGATTCTTGGCATAACTGCGGTAATTGTTACTATTCCGGTACAATTGTCTACGATAAAATATGAAATTCCTTTTATGATAATTATTACTTGCCTTTTGGCCGGCATAGGCTATTTTAAGGGACATCTTGGCAGGATAGACGGAATTCTTTTATGGTTTTTTATGATTTTATATTTCGTTTATTTAATTGTAATGGCCAGGAAAGGCCAGATTAGTGTAGGGGTTGATGAAGGGGAAATAAAGGTAAATGAAAATATGTTCATGCTTTTAGTTCTGTTGGTGATAGGTATTATAGCTATTGTGGTCGGGAGTAATATTGCGGTGGATGCAGCAACGGCTTTGGCCAGGATATTCGGGATGAATGAACGCTTGATTGGGCTGACAATAGTTGCCTTTGGTACATCCCTTCCGGAATTGATTACATCTATTACTGCGGCTATGAAGAAGAAGGCGGATATTGCGGTAGGTAATATAGTTGGAAGTAACATTTTCAATATATTGTTTGTTATTGGAACTACATCGCTGATTACTGATGTACCATATAATTATTCGTTTAATTTTGATAGTATAGTCTGTATTGTCACTTCTTTCGTTCTTTTTCTTTGCGTATTAAAGAAAAAGAAGTTGAACCGTGTCCATGGGGGTATTCTTTTGTGCATGCTGGCGGCATATTATGGGAAGTTGATTTTCTTTTAATTTAATATTTTTCCTTTTTTATATTTCAACAGGGTTGAAATAGGTCAATGGATTTGGAATAAATTTAATAAGGAGGTATCTAGTAACAGAAAAGGATAAAATATTTAGAGAAATTGGATACGCAGATGAGTTGGGCTCTGGAATGCGTAATACAAATAAATGTACTATAGGATTCTTGATATATTAGAAATAAGGCCAGATATTGCTGTAAAAGAAATTGCTGGGATTGTATCACATATAGGTTCGACAAAAAAGGGAAAGTGGATAATATTTAAATAATATGAACTAACATGCGTAAAGCCCCGGAAATCATTTTTTTATTACAAATTAAGAAAAAACAATTTAAATATTTTATATATCGTTATATAATAGAATAAAACTTAATAGAAATGGACGGATATTAAAAGAAAACGAATATGCGCAGGGGCAGCGCAGAAATGAGGAAAAGGATGAAAAAGAAGTATGATGTAGTAGCTTTGGGAGAATTGTTAATTGATTTTACGGATAACGGGGTAAGCAAGCAGGGAAACACAGTGTTTGAAGCAAATCCGGGAGGAGCTCCCTGTAATGTTCTTGCCATGCTGCAGAAGCTGGGTAATAAGACAGCTTTTATTGGAAAAGTTGGGGAAGATATTTTTGGTACAAAACTGAAAAGCGTGTTAAAGGAAGTGGGGATTGATACTTCCGGGCTTGTGATAGATAAGGATGCCAGGACTACCCTTGCATTTGTGCAGACATTAAAAGGCGGAGACAGAGATTTTTCTTTTTACCGTAATCCGGGGGCAGATATGATGCTCCGTTCAGATGAAGTAAATAATAAATTGATTAAAAACTGTGCAATATTCCATTTTGGAACTCTTTCCATGACCCATAAAGAAGTAAGGAAAACAACGAAAAAGGCGATTAAAAAGGCAAAGGAAAGCGGGGCTTTGATTTCTTTTGACCCTAATCTTCGTCCGCCTCTTTGGAAATCTCTTGATGATGCAAAGAAACAGGTGGCTTACGGCCTTGGACAATGCGATATCCTTAAGATTTCGGATAATGAAATCCAGTGGTTTACCGGTGAAAAAGATTTTGATAAGGGAATTAAGAAATTGCAGGAAGAGTATAAGATTCCTCTTATTGTATTGTCTATGGGCAAGGATGGAAGCCGGGCTTATTATAAAGATTTAAAGGTGGAGAAGGCTGCATTTGTACAGAAGAATACGATTGAGACTACAGGTGCAGGGGATACATTTGGCGGATGCTGCTTACACTTTATTTTAAAGTATGGCATTGAAAATCTGGATAAAGAAAATTTGGAAAAAATGCTTACATTCGCCAATGGGGCTGCTTCCCTGATTACTACGAAAAAGGGGGCATTGCGCGTAATGCCGGAAAAAGAAGAAGTGAAAGACTTTATAAAGAAATTTAAGAAATAAAGAAAAATAAAGGAGCTGTTGCAAATGGCAAATAAATTGTGCAGCAGCCCCTTTTATTCTTTTTTGATATTATTATTTTGTAAGTGCCTGTGATTGGCCAAATAAAAGAGAGGGAAAGAAGGTATGAAAGAAAAAGTAAGGGATTTGGAAGATAACAATAAGGTAATTTCTCAGATGAGAAGTATCCATATGGTTCCCATGGATGAGGTCTGCGGTTTTGAGGTACGTCCTGGGATGTATGAGATTAACGGGGCTACGGCAATCCCTTGCGGGGTAAATTTTACGGTTCATTCATTGCATGCTACATCTTGTGAATTGCTTCTCTTCCATAGGATGGAAGATGAGCCTTATGCGGTGATCCCGTTTCCTGAGAATTATAGGATTGGAAATGTTTATTCCATGATAGTGTTCGGCCTGCATATTGAGGATTTTGAATATGCTTACCGTTTGGACGGCCCATATGATGTGAGAAAGGGATTATTGTTCAATAAAAATAAGGTGCTTCTTGACATTTATGCCAAGGCAGTGAGCGGACAGAGAATATGGGGAATTAAGAAAAAGGAAGGGGTAAGCTATAAGGCCAGAGTAGTGAGGGATGATTTTGACTGGATGAACAATTATCATCCCTTGATTCCTATGGAAGATTTGGTAATTTATGAAATGCATGTACGAGGCTTTACAAAGGATAATTCTTCTAAAGTAGAATATCCGGGCACATTCCAGGGCCTTCAGGAAAAAATATCCTATTTGAAAGATTTAGGCGTAAATGCCGTGGAATTAATGCCTATTTTCGAATTCGATGAAATGAAGGACTATAGGGAAATAGATGGCAGGCAGCTGCTGGATTACTGGGGATATAATACGGTTAGTTTTTTTGCACCAAATACCAGTTATACGGCAGAAGTGGAGTATAACCATGAAGGAACGGAATTAAAGAAGCTGATTAAAGAACTGCATAAAAATGGCATAGAATGTCTTTTGGATGTTGTTTTTAATCATACGGCAGAAGGCAATGAAATGGGGCCATGTTTTTCTTTTAAAGGGTTTGATAACAATATTTACTATATGCTTACGCCGGACGGGTATTATTATAATTTCAGCGGATGCGGAAATACATTAAACTGTAATCATCCTATCGTACAGCAAATGATTTTGGAATGTCTGCGGTATTGGACAACGGTTTATCATATCGATGGATTCCGCTTTGATTTGGCAACCATTCTAGGACGGAATGAGGATGGTTCTCCGATGAACAACCCGCCGTTGTTAAAGAGCCTGGCCTTTGACCCTATTCTCGGTAATGTCAAGCTGATAGCGGAGGCCTGGGATGCCGGCGGCTTATATCAGGTAGGAAGCTTTCCTTCCTGGAACAGATGGTCGGAATGGAATGGAAGATACAGGGATGATATGAGGGATTTTCTAAAAGGGGATTATGGAAATTCTGGTTTGGCAGCCAAAAGGATTACCGGTTCTAAGGATTTATATGACCCTCAATATAGAGGGGATAATGCATCTGTGAATTTTATCACCTGCCATGATGGTTTTACTTTATGGGATTTGTATTCTTATAATTGGAAACATAATGAGGCAAATGGCTGGAACAATACGGACGGAAGCAATGATAACCGCAGCTGGAACTGCGGGATAGAAGGGGAAACGGATAATGAAGAGGTTCTTTCCCTGCGTTACCGTTTAGTAAAAAATGCGGCAGCAGTACTTTTTATGAGCCGGGGAACGCCTATGTTCCTTGCCGGGGATGAATTTTGCAATACACAGTTCGGAAATAATAATGCTTATTGCCAGGATAATGAAATCTCCTGGCTGGACTGGAATCTTTTGGAAAAAAATAAAGATGTCTTCGAATTTTTCCGATATATGATACAATTCCGGAAAGAACATGATATAATAAGAAAGCATACAGGAAGCTGTTCTTTAGGTTTCCCTGAAATACAGGTTATGGAGGCTGATGATTCCTGTAAAGTGCTTCGTATAATTTATGCGGGAAGAAATAAGGAGGATACACAGGATGATATTATCTGTCTGGCAGTAAATGTATTCTGGGAAAATCAGGAGTTTTGCCTTCCGGCCCTGCACCATGATAAAGGGTGGTATGTGGCTGCGGATACTGGAAAAGGATATATTCCAGGTGTCATTCCTTCACAAGGGGAAAAGATGCCTTTGCTGGAAAGGGGATGGGTAAAAATGTCACCCCGCTCGGTATGTGTGATAGTAGTAAAGTAAGAAGTATATAAACATATGTAAAAAAGGGAAATTTATTAGTAATTTATTATTTTATCAATGGAGGGAAAAGTTATGGCAGAAGAAGTAAGAAAGGAAACGATGGAAGATTACAGCAAGGAACTGGAAGCATCGTTTAAACCGATTAATGAAGGCGACATCGTTTCAGGAACTGTAATTTCTGTAAATGAAGAGGAAGTGATTCTGGATTTTAATTCATTTGCGCAGGGTGTTATTAAAGCAGAAGATATGAGCAATGACCCTAAGTTTAATCTTTTAGAAGAAGTGAAGATAGGAGATAGCATAAAAGCTACTGTTGTAAAGACGGACGATGGAACAGGCAGCATTAGATTATCCTGTAAAGAGGCAAAGGAAGTCCTTTCATGGGATGTTTTAAAACAGGATATGGATGAAGAGAAAGAACTTAATGTTAAAGTAAGCGAAGTAGTTAATGGGGGTGTGATTGCCTATGCGGAAGGCATTCGCGGATTTATACCTGCATCCCATCTTTCCATTAATTATGTGGAAAATCTGGAGGAATGGGTGAATAAGCAGCTTACGGTAAAAGTGATTACCGTGGATGAAAGCAAGAAAAAACTGGTAATGTCCGCAAAACTGGTAGAAAAAAAGAAAGCGGAGGAAGAAATCAATCATAAGATTTCTATGTTGGCTCCCGGAACCATTATGGAGGGGGCAGTGGAGTCTTTAATGCCTTATGGAGCATTTGTTGCCCTTCCCGATGGGTTAAGCGGATTGGTTCATATTTCCCAGATTAGCCAGAAAAGGATTAAGAAGCCTTCGGAGGTTTTAAATGTTGGGGATAAAGTAAAAGTAAAAGTATTAAATACCAATGATGGTAAGATTAGCCTAAGTATGAAAGCGGTGGAAGAAAATTCCCAGGCCGATGAAGTGGAGAAGGTGGAAACGGCAAAATATAGTTCTAAGGAAAATATAGGGACTTCTTTAGGGGATTTGTTGAAAAACCTTAAGTTATAATTGATATATTAGGGGCTTATGGGTTATAGTGCTGCAGATTTATTTCATAATGAAAAAATAAGCACTTTGGCAAAAATACTTCCAAAATTTTTCTGTTTGTTTTATATGAAGATTCTTGGAATCTATAAAATAATAAAGGAGGGGTAAGGATGTATAATATTGTAACAATTGAAAGAAAATTTGCCAGCGGCGGAAATGAGATTGGGAGGAAATTGGCAGAAGCATTGGGGTATAAGCTGTATGACAGGAATATTCTTTTGGAGGCGGCGAAGAATCTGAAAATTCCTTTTGTACAGATTGAAGAATTGGAGGAGGCCAGTGCGGGAAGCCTGTTATTTAATCTTTCCAAAACTCCTTTTGGAGGAGTTTCCAAAAATAAGGATCTGCCTTTAGCGGATAAACTCTTTTTGGAAGAAAAACGCATTATTGAAGAAGCGGCCGAAGAAGGAAAATGTGTAATAGTAGGAAGGGCTGCAGGATACATTTTGCGCGACAGAAAGGACTGCCTAAAGGTATTTATTCATGCCGAAGATGAAAAGAGAATAAAGAGGGCGATAGAAAAAGAAGGATACAGCGAGCAGGAAGCGGAAAATGCGGTAAAGAAAAACGATAAGAGAAGAAGCGGATTTTACCGTTCCGTGACAAACCATGAGTGGGGAGACCCGAAACGGCATGAATTATATATGGACAGCGGTAAGCTTTCTATGGATTTATGTTTGAAGCTTTTAATAGAGGCCGTGAAGTATTAGTGATTATGTAATCCAGGATTCCTTTTTGGAATCCTGGATTTTAGTATACAGCCCTGTGCAGAGGAAACAAGCCTCTATGTGGAGCATGGGGGGCACAGCGAATAGGAGAAAGGGAATTTCCCTACTCGATTTCATATGGGCATCCGGTCCATTGCTTCAGCATAGCTTTGGCGGAACGGTTCATTTCTTTTCTGAAATCCACATAGAATTTCCGATTGGCAAAGGCTGTAATATAAGCCTTCAGTTCCTCCCCGGATTTTCCGGATTGCTTTTCAAACATAGTCTTAATTTCTTCTATAGATTTTTCATGGTAAGTATTTACGTGGACGATATCTTCCAGTTCGAAGCGTTTTGGCTTTGGCCTGTCTTTTTGCTGCTGTGTGGGTCTTCCGAATACTACCATGGAATAGGGAAGGGCATAGGTGGGGAGATGGAGAAGTTCCCTGTTTATTTCAAAGTTTTCCATTATATCCCCTATGTAGCAGGAGTCGATTCCCATGGATTGGGCTGCCACAACAGCATTTTGGGCGGCAATCACGCAGTCTTGGGAAGCAAGGAATAAATCGGCTTCTCCAATTACAGGGGTTTCTTCGCAGCAGGCATTGAAAATATCATACCATTTCTGAAAATCAGCCAGAAAAATGAGTACCAAAGGCGCTTTGGCGATAAAAGGCTGGTTGTCACATCTTTTTGCCAATTCTTCTTTCAAATCCTGTTCCTGTATATCAAGAATGGAATAAAGAGTCATGTTTCCGGCCGTGGGTGCCTGAAGGGCAGATTCCAGGATAATTTTCCTTTCTTCTTCCGTAATAGGATCATCAGTGAAAACCCGTGTGGATTTTCGGCTGAATAAATCTTGAATGGTTTGGTTCATGGGTAAATTCTCCTTATGATGTGTGGATTAAATATTTTATCTTCTATATATTATAAACGTAATAATTTGCCTTGCCAATGGGATTCTATAGTGTTTTTATTGATACATACATTTCTTTCTGTTATTATAAAATATAGGATAGGCATTGGTATTTTTGTATATCAAATAATCAATATTAGATGTACTGGGATGAGAGGGAGGAATGCGGCTATGGAAAAGATATATGCTTTTGATGAGATAAGGAGAATTGTAAGTCCTATTTTACAAAATTATGGTGTGAGTCGGGCATATCTTTTTGGTTCTTATGCCCGGGGTGAAGCAACAGAACATAGAGGTAACTATTAACTTAAAATAAAAAGTATTTGGAAAATCTCGTATAAAGTACGGAGAGGATTCCGGGAGTACGGAAATGGAGGGAGAATATGGTAGGAGTTTTAATTGGTTTGGCGGCAGCAGCAGTCATCATTGTCATTCTGGTGACAGGGTATAAGAAGGCGCCGCCGGATACGGCATTTATTATTTCAGGCCTTAGGAAAAAGATAATTATAGGTAAGGCAAGCGTGAAAATTCCGTTTTTCGAGCGGATGGACAAATTGAGCCTTAAATTGATTGCTATTGATGTGAAGACGTCCAATGCGGTACCTACGGCGGATTATATTAATATTCAGGTAGATGCTGCAGTAAATATAAAAATCAGCAGCGAACCGCAGAGACTTGCTTTGGCAGCTGAGAATTTCCTGAATCAGAATACCCAGTACATAGCCGGTATAGCCAGGGAAGTTCTGGAAGGCAATATGAGGGAAATCGTAGGCCGTATGCGTCTGGAAGAAATGGTCAGCGACAGGCAGAAATTTGCTAATTTGGTAAAAGAAAATGCGGAGCCTGACCTGGCGGCTATGGGGTTGGATATCGTCAGCTTTAATGTGCAGAATTTTGCAGACGGTAATGGTGTTATCGATGACTTAGGTATTGATAATATTTCTCAGATTAAGAAAAAAGCAGCAATTGCAAAGGCAGAGGCGGAAAAAGAAATTGCGGTGGCTAAAGCGGATGCAGACCGTCAGGCCAATGATGCCCGTATTAATGCGGAAAGAGAAATCGCAAAGAAAAATAATGAACTTTCCCTGCAGAAATCGGAATTGAAGAAACTGGAGGATACAAAGAAGGCGGAAGCGGATGCGGCATATAAGATTCAGGAGCAGGAGCAGAGGAAAACAATAGAAGTGGCCACTGCGGAAGCCAGCATTGCAAAGCAGGAAAAAGAAGTAACTTTAAAGCAAAAAGAAGCCGAAGTAAGGGAAAAAGCGCTGGATGCAGAAGTGCGCAAGAGGGCAGAAGCGGAAAAGTTTGCCCGCCAGCAGCAATCCGATGCGGAACTGTATGAAAGGCAGAGAAAGGCGGAAGCGGAGAAATTCGAACAGGAAAGGGAAGCGGATGCCATGAAGGCAAAAGCGGAAGCACAGAAGTTTGCCAAAGAGCAGGAAGCGGCAGGAATCCGTATGGTAGGTGAAGCGGAGGCGGAGGCTATCCGCGCAAAGGGTATTGCGGAAGCGGAAGCTATGGAAAAGAAAGCGGAAGCTTACCAGAAGTATAACAATGCAGCTATGGCTGAAATGCTCATTAAAGTATTGCCTGATATCGCCGGAAAGATTGCAGAGCCTTTGACCCAGATCGATAAGATTACGATTATTGGAGGCGGCGGCCAGTCAGACGGAGTAAGCTCCGTAGCGGATAACGTACCTGCGGTAATGGCAAAGCTTTTTGAAACCATGAAGGATACGGTAGGTATAGATTTAGCGGATATTGTAAAAGCTGGTACTTATGATGCTAAGGTAAACAGGCACATCAGTATTACGACAGATGACGGGGAAGAAAATAATGATATAGATAAGGTCTCTGTGGCATCTTCTGAAATGTTATTTTAACTTTATTTGATTTGAGTCACAGCAAAGCTGTGACATGGAGGTTTGTGTGTAAAAGCGTTATAGAGAACAGAAGGCTATTTAGGGATGAATAAGCTGTGGATGAAGTAGAAATGTAGATAAAGTCTCCTGTAGCAGAAGGAGGATGGCGTTGCATGCCGGATTCATTTTGTTACGGGAGATTTTTTACCATATAGGAAACAAGCAGATATACAGGATTGAGGTGGAAAGTTTTATGGTCAGGATAGCGATTGTGGAAGATGAAATAATGTATAAAAAACAGCTGGAAGATTTTTTGCATCAGTATGAGAAAGAGAGAAAAGAAACATTTGAAATTACTCTGTTTACAGATGGAGATGAAATAATAGAGAATTATAAGGCACAGTTTGATATTATCCTTATGGATATTCAAATGCAGTTTATGGATGGAATGACTACAGCAGAGGCAATAAGGGAAGTGGATTCGGAAGTAATTATTATATTTATAACAAATCTGCGTCAGTATGCCATACGGGGGTATGCAGTGGATGCTCTGGACTATGTGGTAAAACCGATATCCTATTTTGCTTTTTCGGAGAGGTTAAACAGAGCTGTCAGGCGGTTGAAAAAAAGAACAAAACATACCATTATAGTGAAAATGAGGGGAGGTATAACACGGATTGATGTGGCGGATCTTTATTATGTGGAGAGCAGAGATCATACAATGATTTACCACACTGCCAAAAAAAATATAGAGGCGTCCGGTACAATGAAAGAAGCGGAAAATATGCTTGTAGAATTTCATTTTTGCAGAGGGAATAAAGGATATCTGATTAATTTAGCCCATGTGGATTCCATACAGAATGATTATGCCGTTGTCCGAGGGGAAAAACTGCTTTTAAGCAGATCCAGGAAGAATGCTTTTATGGAGGAATTGACAAATTACTGGGGGGAAGTGAAATAGGGATGGAAAATGTATTTCTTGATATTCCGAGGCTTTATACGGCAATTGCAGAGTGGACGGCCTGCATGGTGTATATTTTGAATATGAAAAAACGTTTTAAAGGAAAAACTCTGGCATTTTTATCATTAGGCGGACTTTTGATACAGAGTTTTTTCCTTGTTGTGACAGGAAATGTAAATATCATCTGGTGGATTCCCTGTATGATTACAGCCGTAATTTTGATGATCGGCTTTATCTGGATTTGTCATAAAGGAGACTGGAAGGATGCAGTGTATGTAGGGCTTCATGCTTTTGTTCTTGCGGAATTTGCTGCGTCTTTAGAATGGCTTTTGCACTGTTATTTTTTTAATGAAAAAGCAACGGATGCTGTCAGTTTTTGGATGACGGCTGTTATTTATGGGATTGTTTATAGTTTTTATGCCAGTCTGTTAAAGCGCCAGCAGTTGGAAAATGAACAACTGGATATAAAAGGGCCGGAGCTTATGGCGACATTGCTGATTGCAGTTTCGATTTTTTCTGTAAGCAATCTGAGTTTTGTTTCAATGGATACTCCTTTCAGTACTTCCTATCAGGGTGCGGTGGCTATTATCCGGACAATGGTGGATTTGGGCGGTGCGGCGATTATGTATGCATATTATTTGCAGCGTTTTCAATTTCGAATGAAACAGGAACTTTCCCTTATGCAGAATATTGTCCAGAATCAGTATCTCCAATATCAGATGTCAAAAGAGAGCATTGATGTAATCAATTATAAATACCATGATTTAAAACATCAGATTGCCGTGCTGAGGGCGGAAGAGAGCGCAGAAAAAAGGATGGCTTTCCTGGATAGCATGGAAGAAGAAATTCACCAATACGAGGTACAGAATAAAACGGGAAACAAAGTATTGGATGCAGTGCTTACAAGCAAAAATGTGGTTTGTGAACAGAACGGGATTTCCTTAAACTGTGTGGCAGACGGAGAACTATTGGACTTTATGGATATTATGGATATCTGTACGATTTTGGGGAATGCTCTGGATAATGCCATTGAGTGTGAAAAAAAGATTCAGGAAAAGGAAAAAAGGCTGATAGATGTAGCAATTTTTTCGAAAAAGGATTTTCTTATTATGCGGTTTGAAAATTATTTTGATGGGGAATTAAAATTTTCAGAAGGTAATTTGAAGACAACAAAAACAAAAAGAAGCGAACTTCATGGTTATGGGATTAAAAGTATTAAGCATGCGGTAAAAAAATATGGCGGAGCGGTGAATATTAATGTAGAGGAAAACTGGTTTGAATTAAAAGTGTTGATTCCTATTCCATCGAAAAACTGAATTGAATGTTTTGCACAAAAAGAATATTTTAGAATTGTGAAATATGCACATTTCGTTGAACAGTTTACGAAAAAAAAATACAGTTTACGAAAAGTGCGTTTGCAGAATAAAAAAGAATGCTATACTAAGAGCCATCAAAAACAGATGAAAAGAAGGAGGCAAAAATGTTTAGGAAAAAGTTAAACAAAACAGTGGCTCTGTTGTTGTGCGGCATTCTTACATTTAGTGTTATGGCATGCGGCAACAGTACAGAACAGCCGGCAGAAATGCAGGAAGAAACAACACAGGAAACGTCTGATGCGTCCGAAAGTCCGGAAACGGTTCAGACGGCATCACCGGAAACACCGGTGCTGTATGAGTCAGAGTATGGGAGCAAGGCGGAAGCTTTGGAGGCTGGCCTTGCACTGAATCTGGAAATTTCCAAAGAAGGTATGATCCTTTTGAAGAATGAAGAAAAAGCACTTCCTCTTGCAGGCGGTGCAAAAGTAACGCTGCTCGGTTATGCGGCGATTAATCCGGATGCAGGCAGCGGAGCAAACGTAGTAGATGCTTCGGCAGGGGCTGCTATTGCAAAGAAAACTGTCATAACCAGCATGGAAGATGCGGGCTTTAGCCTGAATAAAACGGTGATTGACCTGTATACTAAGTGGGAATCTGAGGATGTGGAAGGCGCAGAGGCGGATGACCAGGGAAATATTCCCAAGAAAACTTCCGATATTCTGGTTGCTGAGGACTTTGCAGAGGCTTCAGAGACAGATGAGTGGAAATCCTCAATTGAGGAATACAGTGATGCGGCTATCGTAGTTATTTCCGGTGGAACCGGTGAAATTTCAGGAGATGGAAGAGTTCATCCCTGTCAGTTGGATGATGTACAGTATGACCTGATTGATTATGCGACAGATAATTTCGATAAAGTTATCGTACTGGTAAACAAAAGTACACCGATTGAGGTAACGGATATCCAGAGGAACAGTAAGGTAGATGCTGTGCTGAATATCGGTGAACCCGGTGATAACGGGTTTGATGCCCTTGGTATGATTCTTTCCGGCGAGGTGAATCCTTCCGGCAGGACAGTGGATACCTGGGCGGTAGATTTTACGAAGAACCCGTCTTATCCTATTTTTAACATCTCTTTGAGCGATGATGGACAGAGTACGGACGGAAACGGTAATCTGGTTGGATATACCCGTTACAGTGTAAATGGCGAACTGGTAGATACATGGTCCGTAGGTTATGAAGAAGGTATCTATGTGGGATATAGATATTATGAGACAAGAGCTCATGAAGAAGGCGGCAGCTGGTGGGAAAATAATGTAAACTATCCTTTTGGCTATGGTCTTTCTTATACAGATTTCACATGGGAAGTTACACCTGCCACGGCGGCGGATTCTGCCATTACAAAAGATGACACATTGTCATTTGACGTAAAAGTAACAAATAATGGCGATGTTGCAGGTAAAGATGTTGTTCAGCTGTATTATACGGCTCCTTATGGTGAAGAGGAGACCGGAAACGAAACGGTAATCGAGAAAGCTTATGTTGTCCTTGGGGATTATGCAAAGACAGGTATTATCGAACCGGGTGCCAGCGAGACAGTGACTCTTTCCGTAAAGGTATCCGATATGGCTTCTTATGATGAAGTGACGGATAAGACTTATGTGCTGGATGCCGGTACATACAATGTAAAGATTGCAGAAAACTCACATTATGGAATGGGCGATAATGATATTGACTTTAATTATTCCGTAGGGGAAAAGGCTCTTTGCAATACGGCAGTGACAGGGGCAGAGATTACAAATGTTCTGGATGATGTGACAGAAGGCTTTAAGAGCGAAGGTTATACGGCACTGAGCCGCAGTGATTTTGCAGGCACTATGCCGGATGGTTTTGAACACGTAAAGGAAATTTCTGAGGAAGAACTGGCAACATGGAAATATGATGATGAGGCATTTAATGCTTATTATGATGCAGCAAGCATTGGTACGCCTGTTTATGAGACGGATGCGGCAAACCGTACGTCAGACAGATATAGTGTGGTACTTTCCGACTTAATCGGTGCAGATGCGGATGATCCTCGTTATCAGGAACTGGTAGAGCAGCTGACATTAGAAGAGATGATAAACATGGTGAATTCCGGCGGTTTTGATTCCGAGGCAATTCCTTATATCGGCAAACCTTATTCCCGTGATACGGACGGTCCTAAAGGCTGGACGGGCAACTATACGGATACAAATGACAGATATAACTATTTTGCAGCAGAGCCTATGATAGCGGCAACCTATAATAATGATCTTCTTTACCAGATGGGCGTTATGATTGGCGAACAAGGTTTGTGGGGCAACAGCACACAGGAAAGCGGTATGGTTTATAACTATACAGGCTGGTATGCGCCGGGCATGAATATTCATCGTTCTCCTTTCGACAGACGCGGATCTGAGTATTATTCGGAGGATCCTTACCTTACAGGAAAACTGGCAGCGAATGTGTCTCTGGGCGCAAAATCAAAAGGGGCTTATATTACGCTGAAGCACTTTGCATTCCACAATGACGGTGCCGGTTCGAGTACTTACCGTAACGGCGCCATGGGTGCAGATGGTACGGGAACAGGCGGTTTATCCGCATGGATGACAGAACAGGCTGCACGTGAAATTTACTTAAAAGGATTCCAGAGGGCGGTAGAAGAAGGCGAAGCAACGTTTGCAATGGGTTCCTTTACCAGAATCGGTAAGACATGGTGCGGCGGCAGTTATGCGGTGATGAATCAGATTACCCGCGGCGAGTGGGGATTCAAAGGATCGGTGGTAACGGATATCGTTTTATATAATACATGTAATGCTTACCAGTTGATTAAATCGGGTGCTAATCTGATGCTGGATGCCATGGTTTATAATATAGAAGGCGGTATCTACCTGGATAAAGAAGAAATCCTTGCCATGGATGAAGATGCAAAGAACATTACCATTCATTGTCTGCAGGAAGCAACAAAACAGGTTCTGTATATGGTTGCGAACAGCAATGCTATGCAGATGCCGAAGGGAACTAAAGTAGTTTATAAGGATACTGTTGAAGTGGACGGCGAAGATGTTGCGATGACGCTTGAAAATGCAAAAACAGGCGAAGCTTATACTTCCATAGAAGTGAATACGGCTATTCTGAATACTTATTATCCGTATTCCAATATTACTTATACAGTGGAAGGACTTCCGGAAGGATTAAGCTTTGATGCGGAAGCCGGCGTTATAAGCGGTACCCCGTCGGCGGCAGGAAGCTATACGGTTAAAATTACAGCAGAAGCGACAGGTTACGAATCCGCTTCTATAGAATTACCCCTTACCGTTGAATAAGAGACAGATATTTTTAGATAATAATAAAGAACCTTTACAGATGCAGTTGCGGCACTGGCCGCAATTGTATCTGTTTCAAAATACCCATGGAATCGGGTTGGAACTCTTACAGTAAATTTAAATCAGAAAAAAATGGAGGAAAATGGAATGAAAAAGAAAGCGGCAGCTGCCGTGCTCATGGCGGCGGTAACGATATTTATGATAGCTTGCGGCGGCAGTAACGATGCGGGGAACGGTGCAGCGCCTGAAAGTGAAGAGACGGCGGAAGCTGAAGAAGAAAGTGCAGATACAGAAGGAACGGGAACAGAATATATTTTTGAAGCAGAATATACCGTATTGGAAGGGCTGGAAGGACTCGGCGTATCCGGTTCGCCGACAGGAATAGGCCTTGCAAAGGAAAAAGCCAGTGCAAGTAATGGATTTTATGTAGGAGAACTCGGCACATCCAGTCCGATTACTTTTGTGATTACATCTGATGCCGATGCAGCAGCTACTTTAAAAGGCGTATTCGGCTCCAATGCTTTGGGAAACTGCAGTTGGAATCCGGAAAGCTTTATTGTGACTGTGAACGGCGAAGCAGTCCAGTATGAGGAATTTACAACGGATAATGGAATGGATGCAAACGATCAGGAAAATTTCAAGACAAAAAATCTTGGTGAAATTCAGTTAAAAGCAGGAGAAAATGAGATTGTTTTTGTTGCAGGGGATAACACCTATCGAAGCAATCTTCCCAGTGCACCTTCTATAGACTGTCTGAAAATTACAACAGAAGCGGCGCTTTCCATGGAAGAAGTTGTGGAAAATATTGAATAATACTGTGAAATATTTGTGCATGCGATTCCTCTGTTAAGGGATTGCGGCAGAAATGGAGAAGATCATGGAGTTAATTTGGAAGAATAAGAAGACGAGGATATGGCTGATTGTAACGGCTATTGTACTTGTTCTGGGGATTGTGGTTAATGCTGTTTTGCTGAGCGTGCCGATTGTAACAAATTCATTGAGCCTTGTTTTTGGCGGAGAGCGTGCGAATATTACCGAGGATAACAGGACGGAATGGTATGACAGGCAATATGCCAGCAAGGAAGAAGTATTGGATGCGGCAAATGATTTTGTAATCGAGGTGGAAAAGGAAGGAATCGTACTCCTTAAAAATGAAAATGATGCGCTTCCCCTGTCAGGCAAAGATGCACATATCAGTGTATTTGGCAAGAACTCAGTAAATATCGTTTATTCCGGCTCCGGTTCAGCCAGCAGCAACAGTTCCACTGCACAAAGAACATTGTATGAAAGCCTTGAAGCGGCGGGAATCTCCTACAATGAAACATTGAAAAGCTTTTATGAGGATTCCGGGAAATCCGGTAAAGGAAGGCCGGAAAATCCCGCTATGACATCGGGACAGAGGCTTCCAGGATTCGGAACCGGCGAAACACCGATGGATTCCTATACTCCGGATGTGGTAGACAGTTATGCCGGATATCAGGATGCGGCGGTTGTAGTTTTTTCCAGAATCGGCGGCGAGGGTTTTGATCTTCCCAGGGCAATGGCAGAGAGCTTTAACGGTGCCGCTGTGGCGGGGGCTTCGGCGGACAGCCATTATCTGGAACTGGATGAGAACGAGAAGGCTCTTTTAGAGCATGTAAAAGAAAATTTTTCAAAGGTTATTGTCGTACTGAATGTAGGAACTACCATGGAAATACCTGAATTGAAGGCGGATGAGGATATTGATGCGATTCTCTGGATAGGATTTCCGGGTGCAACAGGCATTATGGCATTAGGACAGATTTTAACAGGAACGGATACGGAAGGAAACCAGATTAGCCCTTCCGGCCATACGGTGGATACTTGGGCGGCAGATTTTACGATGGACCCGACCTGGTATAATACTGGTATTTATGGCAGTGAATATGGCAACCGTTACCTTTATAACGGTGAAACAACGGATTATGCGTTTGTAAACTATGAAGAAGGAATCTATGTGGGATACCGTTATTATGAGACCCGGGGCTATGAAGAAGCAGCGGCAGATCCGCAGTCCGTATGGTATGAGAACAGTGTAGTGTATCCTTTTGGGTATGGGCTTTCCTATACGGAATTTGACTGGGATGTTTCCTTTGGAACGGATTCCGGCAGCGGGATTACAGCAGATGATACACTGGAGGTATCTGTCACAGTGAAAAATACCGGTGATTATGCGGGGAAAGATGTAGTAGAGCTATATTACAGCGCACCGTATGATTACGAGGGTCCGGCGATTGAAAAGTCTCATGTTGTTTTAGGGGATTTTGCTAAAACAGATATTTTGGCGCCAGGGGAAGAACAGACGCTTACCCTTACATTAGATGTGGAAGACATGAAGTCTTATGATTATGCAGACGCCAACGAAAACGGATTCAGCGGGTATGAACTGGAGGCCGGCGAATATCGTATTATTATTGGAAGTGATGCACATACAGCGAAAGCGGATGCAGTGTATACTCTTTCAGAAGATTTGCAGCTTAAGACAGATATGAATGCGGACGGTGAAGAAACAGAAGTTGCAAATGCATTTGATGATGTCAGTGCCGGTATATTTGGAACGAATACATACGCATCTTATGTATCCCGAAAGGACTTTGAGGGTACGCTCCGGACGGAATATCTGGATGATGCCGAAAGAACTTTGACAGATGAACTCAAAGAAGAACTGGACGAAAGCATCAAGCGTAAATATACGGAACCCGATGCCGGAAAACCTTGGGAAGTGGCGGGAGATGCTCCGGCTACAGTACCGGTGAACAGCGGATTATCCTTGAGGGATATGCTTTATGATGAAGCAGGAAACTATGTGGGAGAGGTGTCTTTTGACGATCCCAGGTGGGAAACATTGTTAAATGAGATTTCCCTTGATGAGATGAAAAATCTGGTGGGATTCGGCGCTTTCCGTACAAGCGAAGTAAAAGGTGTGGACGGAGTGGTGGGAAAACCGCTTACTGTGGATTCAGACGGGCCAAGCGGGTTTACAAGCTTTTTGTCGGAATCTGTTGTCTATGGTACTTGCGCTTATCAGGCAGAATGTGTGATGGGTTCTACATGGAATGTCCAACTGGCAGAGAAAATGGGTGAACTGATAGGAGAAGAAGGGCTTGCCGGAAATGAAAAAGGAGACGGGCTGCCTTATTCCGGATGGTACGCTCCGGCGGTTAATATCCATCGCTCTCCTTTTGCAGGAAGAAATTGGGAGTATTACAGTGAAGACGGTCTGCTGTCCGGTAAGTTTGCAGCCAGTGTAATCAAAGGAGCGGGCAAAAAAGGCGTTTATTGCTATGTGAAACATTTTGCAGTAAATGATCAGGAGACAGACAGAGAGTATAACGGTATTCTCGTTTGGGCGAACGAACAGTCAATGCGTGAGATTTATCTGTATCCTTTTGAGATTGCAGTAAAAGAAGGCGGGGCGACAGGTATGATGTCTTCTTTCAACCGTCTGGGCATGAAATGGGCAGGCGGGAGTTACGCATTGCTTACACAGGTGCTCCGTGATGAGTGGGGGTTCCATGGTTCAGTTATTACAGATTACAGCCTGAATACTTATACACATGTGGATGAAATGATACGCGCCGGCGGCGACCTGTTCTTGACACAGGATGTCAAAACATTTGGTATGGAGGATGATGCGACACAAATTGCTATGCTTAGACAGAGCACAAAAAATATTTTGTATATGGTTGCGAACAGCAGCGCCATGAGTATTTCGACAGACGGATATTTAAGGCCGGTATGGCAGATAGTTATGATTTGCGTTGATATTGTTATTGTTGCGGCATTGGCTCTTTGGGGTATGTTTGCGGTTCGTTCTGTAAAAAAGAAAGAACAGCAGGGAGAAAAAGCGTAACACAGGATAGGGGCCTGTATATAAAGTAAAAACTGCCGCATCCTGCGGCAGCTTTTTACTTTATGGTTACTTATCGGGTCAGTAGGAAGAAAAGATTGGAAATTGAAAATTTTCAATCCAAAGTTTGCGTCTGCGCGGCATCCACAAATTTGACATACGTAAAGCCCCGGAAATGCCGGGTCACAAATGCAGCGCAGAAATGGAGAAAAGAGATGAAATTAAAATATCAAAATATTATTTCACAAATGTCTTTGGAAGAAAAATGTTATATGTTTTCCGGCAAAGATTTTTGGCAGACCAGAAGTGTGGAACGTGTCGGGATAAAGAGTATTATGTTGTCGGATGGGCCTCATGGTGTCAGGAAACAGGAGGGAACAGGAGATCAGCTAGGGTTAAATCCCTCTTTGCCGGCCACCTGCTTTCCGACGGCTGCAACGATTGCAAACAGCTGGGATACTTCATTAGGAGAAGAAATCGGCCGTATGATAGGTGAGGAGGCGGCAAGCCAGGGAGTCAGCGTGATACTTGGACCCGGCATGAATATTAAAAGAAACCCATTATGCGGCAGAAATTTTGAATATTTTTCTGAAGATCCATATCTTTCGGGAAAGATGGCGGCGGGCTATATTAAAGGGATTCAGGAAAATGGCGTGGCGGCCTGCCCCAAACACTTCGCGGCAAACTCGCAGGAACTTAGACGGATGGCAAGTGATTCTGTGGTGGATGAACGGACACTTCGGGAGATTTATTTGACAGGGTTTGAGATTGCGGTAAAAGAATCAAAGCCCAAAAGTCTCATGTCTTCTTATAATCGTGTAAATGGTGTGTATGCTAATGAAAATGAACATCTGCTGCAGGAAATTCTGCGGGATGAATGGGGATTTGACGGGTTTGTGGTTTCTGATTGGGGCGGAAGCAATGACCATGTAGAAGGCGTGAGAGCAGGCTCCCATTTGGAGATGGCCACTACCGGGGGTGACAGCGATGAAGAATTGATTCGGGCGGTGAAGGAAGGCCGGATCAGCGAAGAACTGATAGACAGGAGATTGGATGAGTTTTTAGATGTTATTTTTTCTGCCAGAGAGGCGGTAGAGAAGGCGGCGAATAGTACATTCGATGTGGAATCCCATCATAAAATTGCACAGAAGGCCAGCGAAGAAAGTATTGTGCTTTTGAAAAACGAGAATAATATTCTGCCTTTAAAAAAGGGAACTTCCGTAGCGCTGATTGGTGATTTTGCTGATACGCCCAGATACCAGGGGGCAGGATCTTCCGGTGTAAACCCAACGAAATTAGATTCTGCGAAAGCTGTCATCGGGCAGTTTGACTTGAAGGTGGCAGGGTTTGAGCAGGGATATCCAAGGGTAGGATCAAGGAATATCATGATGCGGGATCAGGCGGTGGAACTTGCGAAACATGTTGATGTTGTACTTCTTTATCTGGGATTGGATGAAATTTCTGAGACAGAGGGGCTTGACAGGAAGCATATGAGACTTCCGGAAAGCCAGACAGATCTGCTCCATAAGATTGCACAAGTGAATGAGAATATTGTAGTTGTTATGGCAGCCGGTTCTCCGGTGGAAATGCCGTGGTTAAATGAATGTAAAGCATTGATCCATGGGTATTTATGCGGACAGGCGGGTGCTGCGGCTATGTTGAAAGCGATTATGGGAGAGGTAAACCCGTCAGGGAAACTGTCCGAAACATATCCGGTCTCCTATGAGGATACACCGTCTGCACCATATTTCCCGTCAAAACAAAGAAATGTGGAATATCGGGAGGGATTGTATGTGGGCTACCGTTATTTTGAGACAGTGGAAAAGCCTGTGTTATTTCCGTTTGGGTATGGCTTAAGTTATACAACATATGAATATTCCGATTTACATATAGAAACTCATGAAGAAAACAGGGAGAATCCCGTTACCGTATCTTTTAGAATTACGAATACCGGAAAACAGGACGGAGCGGAAGTGGTGCAGATTTATGTGGGCGCGAAAGAACCTTCCGTTTATCGTCCTGCAAAGGAATTGAAGGGATTTGCAAAAGTATTCCTGAAAGCCGGTGAAAGCCGGGAAATAGCGATTCCTCTGGATGATAAAGCTTTCCGTTATTTTAATGTAAAGACAAACCGTTTTGAAATCGATGGCGGAGAATATGAAATTATGACAGGGGCTTCTGTGGCGGATATCCGCCTTCGGGGTATTGTGTCTATAGCCGGAACAAAAGCGCCGGCTTCTTGTGATATGGAAAATCTTCCGGATTATGCGTCAGGGGAAATTTTATCTGTTCCTGACAGGGAGTGGAAAGAACTGTTGGGGCATGAAATCCCTGACGGGGAATGGAGCGGAACTTTGGAAGCAAATGATGCGTTATGCCAGATGTATTACGCCAGAAGCTTCCTTGCAAGGCTGGCATATAAAATTTTGACGAACATGCTGAATAGAAGCATTAAAAAAGGAAAGCCGGACTTAAATATTACCTTTATTTATAATATGCCGTTTAGGGGGATAGGTAAAATGACGGGCGGACTAGTAAGCCAATGTATGGTGGACGGGATCGTAAAAATGGTAAACGGCCATTTCTGCAGAGGGGCAGGACAGGTGATTTCCGGTTATTTTAAACAGCGAAAAGTCCTGAAAAAGGCAAATACGATGAAATAAAAAGGTTTGGGGAAGTCCTGAGCGGAATGAAACAGAGAGGAGCTGAGTATGAAGTTTTTTGAAAGTTTTTCTGAAAAACATCCAAAAGCTGCCCAGTGGATCAGGGAAGGCGGATTGTTTCTTATCTTCAGTTATGTGATTACATTTTTAAAATATCTGATGTTGTTGTTTTTGCCGAAACTGTTCTCTGCTTATGCGGATAACGGCTGGGGGTGGCCGGGAATTGAAGGCAGCCTGTTTGGTATATCGTTCACATTTAATGTAATAGGATATGCTGTTGCGGACGGCGGTATGGCATATATGTTTGCAAATCTGGTGTCTAGTCTGTTGGGGGAGTGCGTTAATTTCCCTCTGCAGAGAAATATTACATTTCGCAGCAAAGGGCCGTTAAAGCTTCAGATACCGCTTTACTTTATGGGATGGCTCGTTATTTTCTTAGTTGTAAATGCCATAAACAGTGTGTGGGTAGGCGTGGCAAAGGTATTGCTTCCCGCAGCGGTTTATAACATCGGAACGACTGTTCTTACCGGCGGTGTGGCGATGGTTGTGTTTTTTGTTGTGAATAAAATAATTTTTGCGGAAGGATTCGGAGAAAGGAAAAAGATAGAAATTTAATAAATAATCTGCCCGGTGTTATGCCGGGCATTTTTTTGTTTGAATCCGCCCCAACATCATGACATTGCAGGCTGAACTGTTACTGAACTGTTACGAATTTTAAAACATGCTCTGGTATAACATATTAAAATGTGATAGAATATGGTTTAGCAAAAATGATAGAAATTTATATATTGAGATTGAAAGGAATAATCAGGAGGAGTTATAAATGGCGAAGGAAAAGAAACCGCAGGTGGAAACGGAGCAAAAAGTTCAGACAAAATATGAAAAGAAGATGGAAGCGAGAAGGAAGCAGGAGGAAAAGGATAGACGGGAAGCTAAGATTTGGCGTATCTGTTCGATTGCCGTATGTGTCCTTATTGTAGCAGCAATAGGTGTTTCTATTTTTGCTTCTGTTTGGAATAAGAAGACGGCTACGAAAGATACTTATTTAACAATAGGCAGCCATTCGGTAACGAAACTGGAATACGATTACTATTATTCTATGCTTAAGAATAATTATTTATCCAGTTATGGTTCCTTATTTTCTTATATGGGCGTGGATACCACACAGGATATTGAGGGGCAGCAGTATAACGATACCATGACATACAAGGATTTTTTTGACCAGATGACTGTGGAGCAGATCAGCGAGACGAAAGCATTGGTGGATGATGCTGCCAAAAATGGCTTTTCTTATGATGTGACGGAAGATTATACAGAAATCGTAAACGGTATTGTGTCAGGTGCGGAAACGGCAGGCACATCAATAAAAGAGTATTATCAATCGATGTACGGGAAATATGCTACGGAGAAAAATATGGAGCCTTTCATCAAGGACGGACTTTTGGCCAATGAATATTACAATCATCTGATTGAGCAAAATGCACCGGAAACCCAGGAAATCAAAGATTATTATGGGGAACATGTCAGAGATTATGACAGGGTGGATTATCATAGCTTCGCTATTGCGGCACAGACGCAGGAGGATGCATCGGAAGAAGATACGGATAAGGCTTTGATGGATGCGGAAAATAAAGCGAAAGATATGAAAGAAGCTTTGGAAAGCGGAAAAGATTTTAAGGAGCTTTGTATCGAATATTCTACAGAAGAGAATAAGGCTACTTATGAAGATGAAGAAACGGATGCTTCTCTGAGGGAGGGGGCTTATTATTCCGGCATACCGTCAGTGGTTGCGGATTGGCTCTATGAAGATGGAAGAAGCGAAGGGGATACGGCAGTTTTGGAAGATACAGCGAATAACCAGTATTATGTGGTGAAATTTATCAGCCGTTATTACGATGAAGCGGATGATACGAATATTTCCAATACCATTTCCAGCGAAAGGGCCAGGGAATATATTGATGGATTGCTTGTGAACTATGGGGTCACAGACGTAAAGGGCGAACTAAAGTATCTGACTCTGGAAGAGGAAGCGGTTGGGTAAGTTTTACCTGATAGGAAAGCAGGGAAAACTACCGATGGAAGGATAAAAAAGCGGCACTGGCAAAAGCTAATGTCGCTTTTTGAAGTAATATGGAGGAAAACGAAGAAATGGTAATTATTACTATATTTTTTCAAATGCTTGCGCTTGTGATTATGATTGGCGCCGGGTATTGGATGACTAAAAGGAAGATGCTGGATGAACATACCAACAGTCATATGTCTTCTATGATCGCAAATGTATTCAATCCTTTGCTTGTTTTTTCCAGTGCAGTGAATTCTGTGGGATTGGTCTCCATAAAAAAGATGGGGATTGTAGGAATAGTTGCCATATGTATGTTCCTTTTTTTTATTGTAATAGGAATGATATTATCTCCTTTTTTCGATAAAGATAAGGAGCAGCGGAAAATATTTCAAATGATGTTTGTTTTTTCTAATTTGGGATTTATCGGTATCCCCGTTGTTTCCAGTATTTTGGGGGCGGAATATGTAGTGTACGTTATGGAATTTATGCTCGTGTATTCCTTTGTTTTTTATACATATGGGGTAACATTGATGGAGGGGAAATTCTCCCTGTCTTCTTTAAAAACAATGGTGAATCCCGGCACCATATTTAGCGTAGCCTCCCTGTTAGTAATTGTCTTTAACATACGAATTCCCGGTTTTATCGGTACGGCAGTTACTTATCTTGGAAATGTGGCTTCGCCAATGGCTTTGGTGGCAGTAGGTTTTTCGTTGGCCCATACGGATTTAAGAAAAATATTCGGAGAAATGAGGCTGTATATTTTTTCTGTAATTAAACTGTTAGTATTGCCGTTAATTATGCTTCCGGCCTTGAATTTTATTATGCCGGACGCAGAATTAATCCCCGTCTGTATGGTTATGTTCGGAATGCCAATCGGTAATATGCCACTCATCTTGGGAACGGAAAAAGGAATGGATGTGACTACATGCAGTGCTGCAATTATATTGTCCACAATACTTTGTGTGTTCACTGTTCCCATATTGATTGCTGCGGCTGCGGCTTTTCGGTAAATTATATTTCGCCTTGCATTCAAAGGACGTTTGATATTGAGAGTTTGCGTCTGTGCGGCATCCAGAAACTTGCTATGCATAAAGCCCCGGCAATGCCGGGTCACAAAAGCCGCGCAGAAATGGAGGAAAAAAATGTTAGAGACTAAAAACCTGACAAAAACATATGGAAAGTATAAAGCGGCAGACAACGTAAATCTTACCGTTGAAAGCGGCGAGATAGGAATTCTTTTAGGACCTAATGGCGCCGGTAAATCCACGGTGATTAAAAGCATTGCGGGATTGCTGCGGTATAAAGGAGAAGTATTGATAGAAGGCATGGATGCCAAAAGCATAGAAGCCAAGAAAATTTTTGCCTATGTGCCCGAACTTCCTGCAATGTATGAAGCGCTGACGGTGCGTGAACATATAGAGTTTATTATAAAGGCCTATAAGCTTTCTGTTTCAGAAGAGGAAATAGGGGAATTATTTGAACGGTTCGAACTGTCTGATAAGCAGGATAAATTAGGAAATGAATTATCTAAGGGGATGATGCAGAAAGTGAGCATCTGCTGTGCCCTTATCATAAAGCCCAAAGTTATTATGTTGGATGAACCTATGGTAGGGTTGGACCCTGCGGCTATTAAGGAATTAAAGAAAGTCATCCTGGAAATGAAAGAAGCAGGAACTACCATACTCATCAGTACCCATATGCTGGAAATGGTAAAGGAACTTTGGGATGTGATGTTTGTAATGGATAAAGGGAATATTGTGGCTTCTTATAAGAAGAGTGATGTAAAGGATGAGGATTTAGAGGATCTGTTCTTCCATGTCACGGACTTTGAGAAAGTATGAGTTGGAGTTCAATAGATAGTGTGAAAAATAGATTTTTCACACGGCGATTTGTGTCTGCGCGTTGCTTGCCACAAAGTCGCTTATGCGCAAAAGCAGCGCAGAAATGAGGATTTTTATAAATAAAAAGATATCAGGGAAAGAAGGCAGTATATGAGAGAAATTAGTGGAAATCATGAATTTCTTTATCTTTTTAGAAAGACATTCAAGAACCGGCTGAAAAGGGCTTTGAAGAAACCGGTCACATATATTTATATGGCATTTGTCATCTGGTATTTCTATATTATATTCAGCTATTTTGGGGAACTTACACAGTTGTTTGAGATGGATAAGAATTCTGTACTGACGGCATTGCTGACCGGATTGATTTTCTTTATTGTTCCATCCAATTTGATTTCTTACAGTAAAAGAAAGGGGCTTATTTTCCGGGAGCCGGATGTGCATTTTCTTTTTTCCGCACCCATTGAGCCGAAAAGGATTCTTTTATATGCCCATTTAAAAACAATATGGATGACATTGCTGTTAAATCTTATTGTGGCAATCGGTGCAGTATTATGGTTTGATATGCCTGTTTGGAAAGCTGTGGTGTATTTTATTTATTCTTTTGTGGCAGAAAATGTATTGGAATCATGCCTGATGATTTTGTGCTACGGGAATGAAAGGCTGGATGGGGAGCAGATGAAGCGGGTAGAGGTATTGATGTATCTGCTTATTGGAGTTTTTGTCTTGATTGGTATCGGAGTATATTTGAAGGAAGGGGCAGGCTTCAGGGCAGTGGTCAATTATTTGCACAGCCCTGCTATCCGGCTGGTTCCTGTGATTGGCTGGAATATCGCTTTTCTCCATCTTTTGTTTATGGGTCCCGAGACGGTGAGTGTGATAGGCTCCATATTATATTTTGTGTCGGTATTTGTATTGCTTTTTGCGGCGTATCGGATGAAATGCACAGGGCAATATTACGAGGATGCCATGAAATTTGCAGAGGATTACGAAGAAGCCAGAAAAAAGGGGAAGGCGGGGGAAGTAGCGGTCATAGGGAAAAAGAAAAAGTACGGGAAAGCAGAAGTTGCTTACAAGGGAGGCTATGGGAAAGCTATTTTTTATAGGCAGCTGTTGGAGTACAAAAAAAACCGTTTCTTTATTTTCGGATTTTATACGCTGGTTTGTCTCTGCATTGGTATCGGTATAGGGATATTGGGTTATATGGAGAAAATCGGCGGATATGGAGAGTTTGTGATATTGGGGGTAATGGCTTATCTTACTTTTATGTTTTCCGGTTATTCCGGAAAATGGGGGAAGGAATTAAAGAAACCTTATACGTATTTAATTCCGGATACTGCTTTAAGTAAGCTGTGGTATGCCACATTGATGGAACATATCCGCTCATTGATAGATGGATGCCTGATTGCATTGCCTGCAGGGATTGGTTTAGGTATTTCTATCGTGCGTATTTTGTTAATCATAGGGGTTTACATTTGTGTACAGGCATGCAAACTTTATGCAGAAGTGATGGTGGAAGCATTTTTGGGAAATCTTCTGGGAACTGCAGGAAAACAATATGCCAGAGTGTTTTTTCTTGGGATTATCATGATGATTGGCATAATGGGGGCAGCAGCCGGAACGATGGTTTATTCTATGGAAATAGGGTTTTTGTTTTTAATAGGCATAATTATTTTTCTGACAGGGGGAATGATGGCCATTGCCGCGGTGAATTTCGAGAGGATGGAAACTGTGGAGTAAAGGAAATGAAGTTTCACTAAGGCTGCATAATACGCAGCCGGGCAGGAGAAGGATATGCTGATTGAGAAATTGGAACAGGGAGAAAATTTTACCAGCCATGAAAAAGAGGTGGCGCAGTATATACTGGCGAATCCCGATAAAGTACCAGGAATGTCTTCCATGGAACTGGCCCGGGCTTCTTTTACCAGCAAGGCTACGGTAGTGCGTCTTTGCCAGAAAATAGGGCTTGCGGGCTATCAGGAATTCCGGTTGAAGCTGGTGGAGGAGATGAACCAGAAAAACAGGCTTTCCCAGATGCTTGCGGGGGAGCCGATACATGATAAAAGCACTTATAAGGATATTATCAATACGCTGCCCGTTCTTTACGATAAAGCGATAACAAATACAAGGCTTTCTTTGGATAAAAACAGTATGAACAGAATTAATAATATGCTGCGAAGGGCGGAGTGCATTGATTTTTACGGAGCCGGAATCAGTTATATACTGGCGCAGTCGGCTGCCTTTAAATTCGCCACACTGGGGATGGAGTGCTCGGCATATGAAAGCATTAACGGGCATTATCTGGCGGCCAGGAAGAATAAGAAAACCATTGCTTTTCTGATTAGTTTTACCGGGGCAAACCGGACGATGATCAGGGCGGCCAGATATTTGCGGGAGGCTACGAATAATTATGTAGTTGGTATTATGGGACCCCATAATGAAACAATAAGGAAAGTATGCCATGAGATTATAGAAATACCCAATAGGGATTCGTTGGTAAGCCTGGATGTGATTACTTCTTTTTCGGCAGTCACTTATGTCATTGATATCCTGTTTTCCCTTCTTTTATCCGGGTGTTATAATGAACATGCAAAATCTTCTTTGGAGATGCTGCTGCATAATGATTTGCTTATAGATAAAATGGGAAAAGAATGGGAAAAAGAAGTATAAGGGAAAGAAATAAATTTTGAACCGCTGTTACAGAAAACAGCGGTAATTTTTTTCCTTTTTTGTAACAATGAACCTATCGGGCTGCTGCTTATTGAGGCAAAAATATTCCCATGATATAGTTGGAGCAACAAAAAGAAACTGAACGAAATAAGGAGGAAGAACAGATGGGAAAATATGAAGCGCTGGCAAAAGAGATCGTGAAAAATGTCGGTGGCAAAGAAAATGTTGCGGGTTTGGTCCATTGCATTACAAGGCTGCGTTTTACGTTGAAAGATGAGGGGATTGCAAAGGATCAGGTGTTAAAAGATATGGAAGGCATTGTGACCGTTATGAAGAGCGGCGGCCAGTATCAGGTGGTAATCGGAAACCATGTGCCGGAAGTATTTGAAGACGTAATGCAGCTTTTGGATTTAAAAGAAGGGGCGGCTGCACCGGAAGAAAAGAAGAAGGGGAGATTTCTGGATAAGGCTATTGATATGGTATCCGGGATTTTCCAGCCGATTCTTGGCATTATGGCAGCGTGCGGTATGTTAAAGGGATTAAATACGCTGTTTGTTACACTGGGATTATACAGCGGTGACTGCGGGGGATATATGATTATCAATGCGGCGGGGGATGCTTTATTTACCTTTTTGCCCTTGTTTCTAGGATATACGGCAGCACAGAAATTTAAGCTGAAACCGATGCTGGGGCTTGCCATCGGGGCAGCTATGTGTTATCCGGGTATTCAGTCCGGGGCATTATCCGCGGCGGCAGACCCGATGTATCACATTCTTCAGGGAACGATGTTCCATTCCCCCGTATATATTGATTTCTTTGGAATCCCGGTGATTTCAGTAGATTATACGGGAACGGTGATACCGGTCATTTTGGCAGTGTGGTTCGCTTCCAAATGTGAGAAATTATTCAGTAAGTTTATACCGGATTTGGTAAAATTTTTCTTTGTACCTATGCTTACATTGCTGGTAACTATTCCGGTATCCATGCTCTTTTTAGGGCCTGTTGCAACTTTCGGCTCCACATTAATTTCAGAATTTACATTGTCAATCCGGAGTTTTAGCCCGATGCTGGCAGGAGGGATCGTAGGATTGACCTGGCAGATATTGGTAATTTTTGGTATGCATTGGGGCTTTATACCGGTTTATATCAACAATGTACAGACATTGGGATACGATAATGTGATGATGCCGTTCTTCGCCTGTACATTCGCCACATCGGCAGTGGTATTGGCAATATTTTTGAAGACAAAGGATAAAAAGCTGAAAGAAATGGCTATCCCCAATTTTATTTCCGGGATTTTCGGTGTGACGGAACCGGCTATATATGGTATTTTGCTGCCGAAAAAGAAACCGTTTATCATCAGCTGTATCGCAGGCGGCATCGGCGGGGCATTTTACGGGTACTTTAATTTCAGAAAGTTTATTCTGGGAGGTATGGGTATTTTTGAACTTCCTAATATGATGAATCCGGATGGAAGTATGGGGAATATTTTGGTGGCGTTTGCCGGAATAGGTATTTCTATGGCAGCAGGCTTTATCCTTACTATGATTTTTTATAAAGAGGATGGGCAAAAAGGGGATATTGGTGAAGATGGGAAAAAGGATACAGCAGGAAATATAGCAGATGATAAAATAAACGATAAAAAGGGAAATGGGGAGAAAACAAATACAGCGGCTGAGATAAAAATTTACAGTCCGTTAAGCGGGAAAACAATTCGGTTGGAAGATGTGGAAGATGAAGCGTTCTCTTCGGGCGTCTTGGGAAAAGGGGTTGCCATTTTACCGGAAGAGGGTGTACTGTATGCACCGGTGGACGGAATCATATCCGCATTTTTCCCTACCGGCCATGCCATTGGTATTTCTATGGATAACGGTGCAGAACTGCTGATTCATGTAGGGATGGATACGGTGCAGCTGAACGGAAAAGGCTTCCGGCCGTTTGCTGTAGAAGGCGATAAGGTGAAGAAAGGGCAGAAGCTGTTGGAATTTGATTGCAAACTGATTAAGGAAGCCGGATATTCCCTGGTTACACCTATACTTATAACAAATGCGGAGGATATGGGTATGGTAGTTCCTGTGGAGAATGGAAAACAGGTACAGGCAGGGGATGAATTGATTACGGCAGAAATGGAGTAAAAAATGCGGAAAGATTTTTTGTGGGGCGGCGCTACGGCGGCGAATCAATGTGAAGGAGGCTGGCAGGAAGGCGGGCGGGGAATGGCAATCGTGGATGTAATTCCCCACGGCGCTAACCGTATGCCGGTGATGAAGGGGATTATGGATTATCGGGATTTGCCAAAAGATTCCTACTACCCTGGCAGGGAAGCTATAGATATGTATGGGCATTATAAAGAAGATATCGCGTTATTTGCGGAAATGGGTTTTCAATGTTATCGGTTTTCTTTTTCCTGGTCTAGGATATTCCCTACCGGGGAGGAGACAGAACCTAATGAAGAGGGGCTGAGGTTCTATGATGATGTGGTGAATGAACTTATCAAATATGGGATAGAGCCGGTGGTGACGCTTTGCCATTTCGATGCCCCTTTGGAATTGGTGGAAAAGTATGGTTCCTGGAAGAGCCGGAAGATGATAGATTGTTTTTTAAGATATTGCGATGTGGTTTTCCGGCATTTTAAGAACAGAATACGGTATTGGATTACTTTTAATGAAATCAATATGCTGATGCATCTGCCTTTTATGGGGGCGGGAATTCGTTTTGAAAAAGGCGAGGATGAAATACAGGTAAAATACCAGGCCGCGCATCATGAACTGGTGGCATCGGCACTGGCGGTAAAACTGGCACGGGAAATATGCCCGGATGCCCAGGTGGGCTGTATGCTGGCAGCAGGCAGTGTGTATCCGTATAGCTGCAATCCGGCGGATGTATGGGAGAGTATGAAAAAGGACAGGGAGAATTATTTTTTCATTGATGTACAGGCACGGGGTGAATATCCGGAATATGCAAAGAAATTTTTGGAACAGCAGGGTATACGGATTGGCATGCAGGAAGGGGATTTGGATATTTTAAAAGAAAATACGGTGGACTTCATTTCCCTGTCCTATTATAACAGCCGGTGTGTACGTTCGGACGGACAGGGGGAGGCTTCCAGGGGAAATGTATTTGCTTCGGCAAAGAACCCTTATCTGGAATGCAGCCAGTGGGGATGGCCAATTGACCCTATGGGATTTCGGATTACTTTGAATGCCCTCTATGACCGTTATAATAAACCTCTGTTTGTTGTGGAAAATGGCCTCGGGGCGGTGGATACCGTGGAAGAAGACGGGAAGATTAATGATGATTACCGGATTGATTATTTGAGAAGCCATATTAAGGCGATGATAGCCGCAGTGGAGGAGGATGGCGTGGATTTGCTGGGGTATACGCCATGGGGCTGCGTGGATTTGATTAGCGCCACTACTGGGGAGATGTCTAAACGGTATGGGTTTGTTTATGTGGATAAGGATGATATGGGCGGAGGTACTTTGAAAAGGGTGAGGAAGAAATCCTTTGAATGGTATAAAGAGGTGATTGGAACGAATGGGGGGAATCTTTTGTAATGTGATAGGGATTCTATAAAGGAGATAGTGTAAAATTTTTTACACGCGAATTTGAGATTAGTATGGTGAATGTTTTATAGCATATAATATAGTCAGATAGAATAAAAGCGGAAATTTATTGTTGGGAATTAATATGTGTGCTATACTGATTAAGAAAGGATGTGATTATATGTTAGCAACTAAACCACAGGCAGTTTTAGATGCATCAGATGTTGCAAAGTTGGAATTATATAGATTAATTGGCGAAGGTTATAAGGCAATGCAGGATGGAAGAACCAGCACGATTGAGGAAGTAAGGGTCAAACTGGAAAATAGGAGAAAAGAACGTGGAAAAATGATGTGGTGTATATAATCAGGGTTTTGTATAACAAAGCTGACTGGAAAAATATTTTGAAAAGATAACAATGTAAATTAACAGAAGAATGAAGGGGCTGCTGCAAACTGGCATATGCAGGCAATATATGGTAGGGATATCTGAGACATTTTGGCCATATATTGCGGAATTGCTTAACTTTGCAAAAGCTCCTTTCAAATGTCAAAATAGTATAATTAATAATCACAAAAGAGTAAGATAATGGCAATATCTCCGATTATAATAATAAAAAAGTGGAAATTATGATTGCGGAATCGGAACGACAGGAGGTATTGCATTATGGTTAAAACATGGTGGAAAGAGGCGGTAATTTATCAGATTTATCCCAGAAGCTTTATGGACAGCAACGGGGATGGTATCGGGGATTTGAAGGGGATTACCAGCAGGCTGGATTATTTGAAGTATCTGGGAGTGGATGTGATTTGGCTGTCGCCGGTGTATCAGTCGCCTAATGATGACAATGGGTATGATATCAGCGATTACAGGGATATTATGGATGAGTTCGGAACGATGGAGGATTTTGATGAGATGCTGGCACAGGCCCATAAAAGGGGAATCCGGATTGTGATGGACTTGGTGGTGAACCACACTTCCGATGAACATAAGTGGTTTATGGAAAGCCGGAAATCCAAGGATAATCCATACAGGGATTATTATATATGGAGGGAAGGGAAGGAAGACGGCAGTGCACCCAATAACTGGGGGGCATGCTTCGGAGGGCCTGCCTGGGAGCATGATGACGAAACGGATATGTACTACCTCCATTTGTTTTCCAAAAAACAGCCGGATTTAAATTGGGAAAATCCGAAAGTGCGCGAAGAAGTATTCGATATGATGACATGGTGGTGTGATAAGGGAATTGATGGATTCCGGATGGATGTCATCAGTATGATATCGAAAACGGAGGAAATGCCGGACGGAGAGGTAAAGGATTTATATGGAAACCCTAACCCTTATTGCGTAAATGGGCCTAAGGTGCATGCTTATTTGCAGGAAATGAACGAAAAGGTATTGTCCAAATATGATATCATGACAGTGGGGGAAACGCCTGCAGTAACAACGGAACTGGCAAAGCAGTATGCGGGTGAAGATACCCACGAATTAAATATGGTATTCCAGTTCGAGCATGTGGAGGGCGATGGGAAGTACGGAAAATGGACGGATGAAAAAGTTCCCCTTATCCGGTTGAAAAAGATTATGTCTAAATGGCAGACGGAGTTATATGGAAAGGCTTGGAACAGCTTATTTTGGGATAACCATGACCAGCCCAGGGCAGTTTCCCGTTTTGGGGATGACAGGCCGGAACATAGGGAGGTGTCGGCTAAGATGCTGGCCACATGCCTTCATATGATGCAGGGCTCCCCTTATATTTATCAGGGGGAAGAATTGGGGATGACCAATTATCCTTTCCGCAGTGAAGAAGAGTTCAGGGATATCGAAAGTGTAAACGCGATAAAAGAGTGGTGTGACAGCGGCGTGGTTTCTAAAGAGGATTTCTGGCCTTGCCTTCTTAAGAAAAGCCGGGATAATGCCAGGACGCCGGTGCAGTGGGATGATACGGAAAATGCCGGTTTTACTACCGGAAGGCCTTGGATAGGGGTAAATCCTAATTATACGGAAATCAATGCGAAGGCAGAAACGGCGGATGAGAATTCGGTGTTCCATTATTATAAAAAACTGATTGCGCTGAGAAAACAGAATCCTATTATGGTATATGGGAAATATGAATTGCTGTTGGAAGACAGTGAGGAATTATTTGTTTATACTAGGACGCTGGAGGAGGAGAAACTGCTGGTGGTGTGCAGTTTCTCGGATAAGGAGACAGTTTTTGAGATACCGGATGAGTTTGTAGGGAAAGCCTGCCTGATATCGAACAGGGAAAATGTTTATGATAAAAAACAGGTGGTTTTAAAGCCTTATGAGGCCTTTGTTTTAAAATAAAGGCTGTCAGATTTTCTTCATAACTCAATATATATAATTTTGTGTGATGAGTCAAATGTTCAGAGATGGTTTTATTTCTTAAAAAGGGCATTTGACTCATTACATGTGTAAGTAAAAAAGTACTGAAGAGGCAACCGGCGGCATTAAGTGTAAAATCGCCTATTTAACTATCTATTTAACGCCACCGGCCCGGCCAGTATTTCCCTGGATACGTACAGGCTCATATCGGTTCGGGTGGACAGAGTCCATTTTACAAGGCAAATACGGCTGCGCTCAATTTCCAGGCAGGTAATGCATCGAGGGTGGACGCAGCTTCCGCTGTTGTAATAAAAAATATCCTCAAAGGAGAGAGTCGGCCGATGGGTATGACCGGTAATGAGAATATGGTTTTCTTCTTTTGCCCAATGTTGAAGCCGTTTTTCCGCTTTGTCCTTTCTCGTGTAATTCTTGGCCGCGCTGGTGGGGTCCAGGACACCGAAATGTTCCAGGGGTTTCCATAAGTAGCGGACGAGAAAGCGCGACAGACGCCAGAAGGTGGAATTGAATAAATCGGTTTGATGGCCATGGGTGAGATAAATGTCCATAGGAAAATTTGTCTCCAGAATGATTCCCGGATAAAAGGGAATGTTGGGAATGGAGAATTCTTTTTCCCAGGCTAAAAAGTCCTCAGGGGCATGATGGCAGCATTGGCATATTTTTTTCGTATAACGGTTATTTTTCTTTACCATGTCATGATTGCCGTAGAGCATGTATAGACGGTTCTGCTCATGAAAACGGGAGAGCAGGAGGAAGACATTGCTGTGGGCTTCGATAATTTGCTTCATGCTGCGGTTTTCCCAAAGTTCATCCCCATCTCCCAGTTCGATGTAGGTATAACCTGCTTTATAATAGTGCTGCAGGGCGGCAAAATACAGGTTCTGGTTTTTCAGGAAATTATCGTTGGAGTTCCCTACGCCGCGGTGACAGTCACTGATTAATACATATTTAGAATTTCTATTGAGAGGGAGCCTGAGCGCTCCCTCAAAAGATTTGGAAATCCTGGAATAATAACCCATTTTTAACCCCATTTCCGTGCTATAATCCAGTTCAGCCATAGACTGGACTGTTACTTTTTTTACCTTCTTTTTACCTTCTTATGGCGTTTAAATTTTTTCATGCGAAGTATTTTCCTGAATACAAAAGGCAAATAATAATACAAATATAGGATTTTATCCAAAGAAAGGCAGAAGGGTCTGGTGACGAACAGATACACTTTGCACCAAAAATGGTTTATCCCCTGTATGAGGCGGATTCGCAAACGGTGCAGGCAGCTGCCGGCCTTTCCCAATGATTTGGTAAAGGAAAAAGAAACGGTATTGTGGCAGATGTAAATATCTTCCCGGCAATAACCGGCTTCTGCCAGCCCTTCTGCAAAGGCTTCTGCCATTTCGCAGTGAGGGAAAGAAACGCTGGCGCGCATGTTCAGGTCGGTGGGATTGGAAAAACGCCCTACGGAAAATGCGGTGAGCCACCAATGCCTGGCACCTACATCGGCAATTCCCATACCGCAGCGGAATAGATTAAAGGAAAGCCCAAGCATATCTTTATCCTCCACGCATTGGAAAAGCGTGCTTTCCCGTTCTGAGCGGGGTATGATGCCGTCCGCATAATAAATGCCGATTTCACCGCCGGTATTAATGCCGTATTGCCCTTTCCAGAATTCTATGAGCCAGGTCCTGCCGTGATAATTAAAGTAGACAGGAAGGGCATCGAAGACCATATGAAACGTTAGGGCAGTTTTATCATATAAAGTACAATAACCAAATTTTCGCTGAAATGCATCGATGCGGGAAGTAATGATATCCTGTGAAGCCATATAGCGGAAGCCAAAAGGCTCTAACAGTTCATCCAGAAGATGGCATTTTGCCCGCGTGGACATGCAGCAGATTTTTTTGATTATTCTTTTCCGACGCCAGAAATTCAGGCAGAAGAAGAAAAGAAGGATGAGGAAAAATATTCCGAAAAATAAATACATACCAAATTCCTTTCATCATAAGTTTGTTATATCTTATGATGAATTGTCGAAATTGGTACGGGATTTTTACTATTTCATGTTGAGGAATCCGACTGGTGTCATAATTATTGGATTTTCTAAACCGGATTCGAGAAAATCTTTATCACCAGTGAGCAGGATATCCGCCTTTGCATTAATGGCAGCCCTTAAGATTGGGCGGTCATTGACATCCCTAATTTGTAATTCTGATAAATTTTCATCTGTAGGAATTGGTACTAATTCTAGGGTCAACAGGGCAATTGAGAGAAATTTATTCAATGATTCTAGCCGTTGAGGAAACTTTTTGTTGAAAATCCTTTTCATTTCATCAACATTTTGTTCACATATTAACCCATGATTAGGATAAGAAGTGGCTTTTATATAAGCTTGAAATGGTGTGCCATTTGCACTTAATGCCGCAGAGATGAGAACATTTGTATCAATTAAAATCCTCATACATTCTCATCCTCATTTCTTAATTCTTTTACAAGAGCCATAATGTCTTCATCAGATGTAAGGCCAGCACGTTCTGCTTCCCCAATCATTTCATTTTGGAGCATTTGCATAGCGTAGACGGCAGAATTAACAATGCGGACGGTATTGCCTTCAACAATAAAGGAAATACGGTCTCCGCTTGTTACCCCGAGAACTTTTCGAACATCTTTTGGAATTGTAATCTGCCCTTTGGCCATAACCTTTGCATTATCAACAAAAGCATTTGTTAACATATTTTACCCCATTTCTGCGCGGCTTTTGTGACCCGGCATTTCCGGGGCTTTATGCATGTCAAGTTTGTGGATGCCGCGCAGACACAAACTTGGGATTAAAAATTTTCAATTTTATCACTTCCTGAAATCATAGAAAGTAGGGATTTCCCTACTTATATTATATGTATATATTGAAAAAAATCAAACATATTTTATAAATATTTTTATTATGGGGAAATATGAATCCGTGTAGCTCTCCCCTTAAAGCCCGCATCCCCCACAATTTGGGGGATATCTTTTTCCCCTTCCATGTCAGAGACATGGGGAAAATGTACATGTCCCGCAATGACGGCAGCTACAGGGCTGCTTGCTGCGGTGGTCAGACCCATAAACTCTGCGGATATTTCGTTGGGATAAGTTCCTCCATGGACGCCGCCGCCCAGTACCACGCTTTGCTGCCAAAAACCGGAAGCCTCTTCTAAAAGAGATGGGGTGTAAAAGGGCACATGAACAAGGAGAAGGACGGGTTTGTCCAAAGTTAGGATTGTTTTATATGTTTCCAGGGCATCAGGGTTAATCTGATTGCTGCTGTTGTCCACCGCTGCAATGATAAAATCATCCAGTTCCAGCGTATGGATAGATGTATTTCCATCCATGTAGGGGGAGAGGGATGGCAGGTAATCATTGACAGCTGTTTCTGTCATATATTCCCATGGGTAAGTCCAATCATGGTTTCCAGGGGTATAAATATAAGGGATTTCTAATTTTTCTAAAGAATTCCCCAGAAAGTCCATATTGGAAGGAGAGGGGGAATCAATAATATCCCCGCCTAACAGCACAGCATCCGGTTTGGTATCATTGGCATAAGACAGTAAGGCTTGGAACAAATCGGAGGAAGCAAATTGGCTTTCACCGGCAAACTCGGAAAGGCGCTGGGAGGAATAATCCCTGATTTCCTGGGAAACTTCCTCAGATATCTCCGGGATGATTATGTGGGTATCTGTGAAAAAAAGCAGATCATATTCCCTGGAAATGCCTGGAATCGTAATCTGACAGGTATCTATGGCTTCGGGAGTAATTTCTATAGATTCTTGGTGTTTTGTATCCGCATTTTCTGTTTTATTCTGGCCGGTATCTGCATTGGGCTGCTGTGCTGTCTCTGTCTGCCCTTTATTTTCCTGCAAGGCATGGGGAGAGGAGGCACATCCGCTAATGAAAACAGCGGCCAGGAATGTGGATAATGTCAATAGTACGGCAAGAGTATGTGTGTTTTTGTATTTTGTAGGTTTTTCCGATTTCATGTTGGAGTATCTCCTTTTCATTCTTTCAAACAATGGGTTAGGTAAGATAATTTTAACTAAGCCCCATCGGACGCATTTTTCAAATCTATTTCTGTCACCAAGTTTATGCGGGTACCCACACAGATGGAAAGGCAAATGCCTATGATCTGATTCCTGTAATGGACAAAGTTGCTGATTAAAAGCAAGGTGTCCGGAGGGTTCAGCTTGAGCAGCCCGATGATTTCGGGTTCGGCGTAGTCGGCATCTATAACGCGGATGGACTGGGTGACGGTCAAAGCTTCCGGTATGGTGTCCATTTCAAAAAGATATGGAATGAGTGCCTGTGACACGGGCTCCTGGAAAGTGTAGGTAATGCTGATAGGGGTGTCATTGACATATTCCAGATGCCTGCGCGTATTGCTTTTTTCCATTTTGATTGGGCCAAGAATATTGTTGACGATATTCTGGATTCTGTCAGGGATAGCCTGAATAGGGATTATCCGGTATCCTGATTGGATTAAACGTTGGTCTTTGTATGGGAAGCAGTAGTAAAGAAGTTCCCTGTCTATTTTGGGCGGGCAAATATAATATCCGCTGTTTTTTCGGTTTTCGATAATGCCATCGCTTATCAGCAGTTCTAGGCCATGGCGGAGTGTGCCCCGGGTAATTCCCAGTTCTGTGGAAAAAGCTCTCTCTGCCGGAAGTTTATCCCCGGGCTGTAAATGGTTGACGGCGATATATTCCCTGATGTATTCCTCTACTTCCAGACTTAATTGGTTAAAAACTTTTGGCATAATAAAAATTCCTTTCTATTCCAGTACCGCAATAGCCCTCCCAGTACCCATAACTTCACGCAGAGAAATTTCCGCCCGCTTTGGCGTGCGAAAATTCTCTGGGGCACTGTCCGGGCTCTTGCTGATTTCCAGTGCCGCAATAGCCCTCCCAGTGCCCATACTTCACGCAGAGAAATTTCCGCCCGCTTTGGCGTGCAGAAATTCTCTGGGGCACTGTCCGGGCTCTTGCTGATTTCCAGTACCGCAATCTAGGTAATCAGCTGGGAAGTGAGGTTGAAGATTCCATTTTTGATGATTCCATCGGTATAATATTTGGAAAATTCAGGAACGACAATAACTTCCGTATACTCGGCAATCTGGTGTGTTTTGGTGCAGGAGGTAATTTTAATATTGATGATTGGGGCATCTTCTTCCTTATTTAGTAATTTGGCATAGGCGCCATGGATTCTGGTGGAGGAAAAAATATGCTCGATATTCTGGATGGATATCCCGTTAATCATAAACATGTCGTAGAGGGAGTATACCTGGAAATCAATGTCTTCTACGCGTTTGATGCTATGGTAGGGAATCGTTGTATTTTCAATGGAAATGGGCAGATTATTGCCGAGGCGGAGGCGTATAATCTGGAACATTTCCGTATCTTCATCGACATGGAAAATATTGGAGTATTTGTATTTTGCTTTTCTTGTCAGGGTGGTCAGGACTTTGGAAGATGGCTTAAAGCCGGCTTCGTTGAGCAATTCGCTCATACCTTTAAAGTGGATGGCCGTGTCATCAATGTCCGATTTCGTCACGTAAGTGCCTTTTCCGTGAATCCGTTTCAGTATGCTTTCATCTATAAGGGAGTCAATGGCAGAGCGGATCAGGCTTCTGCTTACATTGAAATGTTGGGCCAGTTCTCTTTCGGAGGGAATGGCAGAGCCGTATGGGTATGTCTTGTCCTGTATTTTTTCTTTTATTAAATTTGTGATTTCTAAAGTTTTTTCTTCTATAGCCATAAGAGATTCCTTTCTGGCGATTTTGACTTACTAAAATATTATAACAGAAGAAAGGGGGAAATAAAAGTGGTATTGTGAAAAATATGTATAGAGAAGATATGGTTCATTAAAAAATATTAAAAATAAAAAATTGGTATATTAAAAATAAAAAGTGATTGACATAGAAAGAGGTATGTGGTATTGTATAATCACAAGGTGGTTAGAAAATGGTATAAGAAAAATAAAACCGTCTTATGCGCGCAAAATGATACACAAAAACAGCAATATAGGAAAAAAGATAATTTTCAGGAGGAAAAGCAAATGTATGGATTTGAGAATGAAACTTTTTTGAATGTTCTTCACGGTGCGGTAGATAATATTGAGGTTATTAAGGAAGTACTTGATAAAGCTTCGGAAAAGGGATATGAGAATATATTCTTAATCGGAACCGGGGGAACCTACTCTATGTTAAGCCCGCTTTCTTATATGTTAAAGACAAACAGTACCCTGGAGTGGTATTATGATATTGCAGCGGAGTTTGTAAAAGCAAAACCGAAGAAACTGACGGAAAAATCCCTTATGATTACTGCTTCTTTATCCGGCGATACGAAAGAAACAGTGGAAGCGGCGGAATATGCGGTGAGTGCCGGCGCACAGGTAATCGCTTTTGTGGGCAGCGCAGACAGCCCTTTGGGAAAAGCGGCTACTTACTCTATTGCCAATGCAGCGTCCAATGATAATCTAGTGGAAGAAATCCATATCCAGCTGTTCGCACTGGGAGCGCTTTTGATGAAAAGAAATGGCGAATTTGAACAATGTGACAGATTTTTGGATAACTTAAGGCGGATGCCGGAAGTACTTTTGAAAGTAAGGGAACAAAATGATGAGCGCGCGCTGGCATTTGCGAAAAAGCATAAGGACACTAAGTTCCATATGTTTGTAGGTGCGGGCAATACATGGGGTGAGACTTATTGCTTTGCGATGTGCGTATTGGAAGAGATGCAGTGGATTGCCACGAAATCCATCCATGCGGCGGAATTTTTCCATGGAACGATTGAAATGACCGAAAAGGATATGAGTTTTGTATTGATTAAAGGCGAAGATGAAACAAGGCCGCTGGTGGACAGGGTGGAAAACTTTGTAAAACAGCATTCGGATTGTGTGGAAGTGTTCGATACAAAGGATTATGCGCTGGAAGGTATTGATGAAGATATGAGAAAATATGTTGCCCCTACGGTTACCTCTACTCAGTTGGAGAGAGTCAGTGCCCATTTTGAACATATCAGGGAGCATAGCCTGGAAATCAGAAGGTATTACAGGACAGTGGAATATTAAAATGCTGCGGGGGTGAAACGAATGCGGAAACTGCTGGTTGCAACTCATGGAAGGTTTGCGGAAGGAATTGGGGAAACCCTGAGATTTATTCTCGGGGATTCCCAGCCATTGGAAATACTGAATGCGTATACGGTGCCGGATTTTGATATGGCCAGGGTGGCAGAAGAATATGTTTCCAATCTGGGGGAAGAGGAAGAACTAATTGTGGCTGCGGATGTGTTTGGCGGAAGTGTGGCCAACGCATTTACGGAATATGTGACAGGGGGAAAGGTACATGTGGTTACCGGGGTGAACCTTCCTTTGCTAATCGTGCTGGTGTCATCGCTGGATTCGGAAGACACAACGGAGGAAATGATTCAAAGTGCGATAGAAGATGCAAAAGAAGGCATTGTATATGCGAACCGGATAATAAATGAAACGATGCAGGAAGAAGAGGAGGATTTCTGAATGATTAAAATGCTGAGACTGGATGAAAGGCTGATTCATGGGCAGGTTGCATTTGCATGGACCAATTCTTTGGGGGCGGATTGTATTTTTGTGATAAATGATGATGTGGCGGGCAATAAACTCCGTATGACATCTTTGAAGCTGGCGGCTCCGGGAGGGGTAAAATTCGTGGCAAAGTCTGTGGATGAGGCAATTGGGCTTTTGAATGGAAATAAGACGGATAAGTATAAGCTGTTCCTCATTGTAGATAATACAGCGGATGCTTTAAGGCTTGTAAAAGAAGTGAAAGATGTAAAACATGTGAATCTGGGAAATATGAAAGTAAAAGAGGGAACAAAAGTACTGACACCTTCCATAGCGGTTACGGAGCCGGACATAGAAAATATCCGGGGAATGATTGCGGAAGGTGCGGAAGTGGAATGCAGGGCAGTGCCTACGGATAAGAAAATAATGGCGGAGTCTCTGATTTAGCCTGCAAATAGTGTCTGAAGGCTAAGTTTAACCTGGAATAAAAAGTCAAGGTTAAATGGATGAAAGGAGTAATATTATGGTAATTGCAGCATTTTTAGTAGCGATTGTGGCTTTTCTGGCTGCTATTGACGAACAGGTTTTTGGTGCGTCAATGTTGTCAAGGCCTTTATTTACAGGCCCTATTGTAGGGTTGATTATGGGGGATGTTACAACCGGCATTATTATGGGGGCTTCGTTAGAGGCCATGTTTATGGGCTCTATTATGGTAGGGAGTGCCGTTCCTCCGGAAGTATATGCATCCAGTGTTTTGAGTATTGCCGTGGCGATCCAGTCCGGGGCGGAGGTAGGCACTGCAGTTGCCCTGGCCCTACCTCTTTCTATATTCCTGCAGATGTGGAGAAACTTCTGTTATGCCATTCCCGGAAGCTGGGCAGGGAAACAGATTCAGAAGGCCGTAGAGGAAAGAAATTTGAAAAAGGCCAATTTCCTCCACTTGACTGTGGTTCCCCTTTCGATAGGGATTCCTTCCGCATTGCTTGTATTCGTGGCCATCGCCTTTGGGGCGGATTCTATTAATGCGATTTTAAACATGATTCCGGAAGTGGTAATGAATGGGTTTAATGTGGCAGCGGGAGTATTATCCTGTGTAGGTCTTGCGCTGCTGATTAAGATGATGTCTAACAGTAAAGTTCTGCCTTATCTTTTCTTAGGGTTTGTGGCAGTCATTTATTTACATATGGATGTAATCGGCGTAGCTGTGGTTGGGTTATGCATCGCTTTGATAGCGGTGAATGGCATGAAGTTTGAAGATGCGGAGGAGGATTTCTGATGATGGAAAATAATATTCAGGTAATGGATGAAGGACAGAAAACAAAAGAAATTATGACCGCAAAAGAGTACCGCAGTATATTCTGGAGGTCATTTACCATACAGTGCTCCTGGTCTTTTGACAAAATGATGGCTTATGGGTATATGTATGCAATTCAGAAACCGTTGAGAAAGATTTATCCGGATGATAATGATTTCTATGCTGCATTGAAGCGTCATACGGAGACCTTTAATATTACTCCCCATGTATCCCCTTTCATCATGACATTGGGTGTGGCGATGGAGGAAGAAAATGCTAAGGCGGAAAGCTTTGATACGGATTCTATCAATAATGTAAAAGTCGGTTTGATGGGCCCCCTTTCGGGAATCGGTGATTCTTTCTTCTGGGGAACCTTCCGCGTAATCGCAGCGGGTATCGGTATCGGACTGGCACAGCAGGGGAATATACTGGGTGCACTTATTTATTTCCTGCTTTATACGTCCATTCACTTCCTTACGAAAATTTTAGCGGGGAAATATGGATATAAACTGGGTACTTCTTTCCTCGAAAACGCATCGGAGAACCATATGATGGAAAAACTATCCTATGGGGCATCCATATTGGGGATGACAGTAATCGGTGCGATGGTGGCCACGATGGTATCTCTGCAGACTACACTGAGTTTTCAATTATCAGGTACGGAAACTACCCTGCAATCCATTTTCGACCAGATTTTCCCTGGCTTGCTGCCGTTGGCAGCCACCTTCCTCTGCGTATGGCTTTATAAGAAAAATGTGAAAACTATATACATTATCCTGGGTATTTTTGTATTCTGTATATTGGGGTGCGCCATTGGAATCCTCTAAAAAGCTGGTAATATTTGATGTGGATGGAACGCTGAATATGACGGAACTTTATGCCATACCGGCATATAAAAAGATTCTGGAAAAAATGGGCGCGGAAGGCTTTACGGATGAAATGCTTAAAAATAGAATCGGGGCAGCGTTTATGGATGATATCCGTTACTTTTTCGGGAACAGGGCAGAAGAAAGGAAAGAGGAATTTGAGGAACTGGTTGAGGAGTATTGGCTGAAAGACGTGGAATCTAAGGCAAAAACTTTTCCTCATGTGAATCAAACATTACAGGAACTGATAGAAAAAGGATATCATCTTGCCATCTGTTCTAATGCGGAAGAGGATGAAATTGCCAGGGTGATAAAAGCATTGCATATTGAAGATTATTTTAGGTATGTACAAGGAATTACGAAGCAGCAGACGAAATCTCACAGCCTGCACCGGCTGCTGGAAAAGGTCAGGCCGGAATGGGCGGTAATGGTAGGGGATAGATTTTATGATAAGGAAGCGGCGGAAGATAATGGAATTCCTTTCATAGCCTGTTTATATGGATATGGAAAAGAAGGTGAGTTTTCTGGGAACGAATTGTCCATAACAGATATCTGTCAGCTGCCTTCGGTGGTGGAAGGGCAGCGCAGAAATGGGGTAAAAGATGAAATACAATTAAAGCAAACATAGTCTAACAGAGGTTTCAAAAATTTAGCCCTGTTTTATATTGTGCGGAGTGGTCCACATGATATAAGACAGGGTTTTTGGCGAAAACTTAAGGAAATCAATTTACATAGGCGGTCGCCGGGCAGCAATTCTGATTATGAAAATTGATATCTGTGCAAAAAATTTTTTCCATCTTGCTATTATTTTTATAATCTTGTAAAATATGTTTTACCGCTATCTTTTAGGGTATTTGCCCTATTTAAGGTTTTGCCGCAGATTTGTGAAGGCGGTACAAATTTGCAGACTAAGAAAGGAGCATGGCTATGAGCATGAATAACACAAGATTTTCAAAATTACAGAAACTATTTGCACCCGTCGATATGACGGCAGGAAACCCGGGGAAACAGATTGTGGCATTTGCTATTCCTATGCTCATAGGAAATATTGCCCAACAGCTTTACAACACTGCGGACAGTGTAATTGTTGGAAGATATGTAGGGGATAATGCACTGGCGGCGGTGGGCAGTGCATCGCCTATTTTAAATCTGCTTCTTGTACTGTTTGTAGGTATCTCCGTAGGCGCAGGCATCATGGTTTCCCAGTATTTCGGGGCGAAACAACGTGAAGATTTGTCCGGGACAATCGGGAGCTGTATCACGTTGACAGCGATTTCTTCTTTATTTATTACGATAATAGGGCCATTGGTATCCGGGCCTTTGTTAAGTTACCTGGATACGCCGGAATCTATTATTGGATGGTGTGAATCTTATCTGAATATTATCTTTATCGGCATTATGGGTATGGCATACTATAATATATTGGGCGGCGTCCTCAGGGGATTGGGAGATTCCGTTTCAGCCCTTCTTTATCTGTTGATTGCTACCATAGTGAATATCGTGCTGGATATTTTATTTGTGGCAAGCTTTGGCATGGGAGTGGCCGGGGTGGCGTTAGCAACAGCGATTGCCCAGGCTTTATCAGCAGTCCTTTGCTTTTGGAAATTGCTGCGCATGTCGGATATTTTTGATATGAAGAAAAAGTATTTAAAATTACATAGAAAATATGCTATAACGACTATCCGTCTGGGATTGCCCTCCGGCCTGACCCAGGCTATATTTTCTATGGCAATGATTATCGTACAGTCTTTGACAAATAGTTTTGGTGAAATGTTTATTGCGGCCAACGTGATTGTGATGAGGGTGGACGGATTTGCCATGATGCCCAATTTTTCCTTCGGAACGGCAATGACCACTTATGCAGGACAGAATGTGGGTGCCCATGAATTGGAACGGGTGGATGAAGGTGCAAAACAAGGAACGTTTATAGCTATGGGCGTATCTGCTGCTATTACAGCTTTGATTCTTATTTTCGGCAAATATCTGATGGGGATATTCACCGATACATCTGAACTGGTGGATATGAGTATGAGGATGATGCGTATCCTTGCGGTAGGGTATGTGGCAATGGCGGTTACCCAATCTTTATCCGGCGTTATGCGCGGTGCCGGGGATACGATGACGCCCATGTGGATTTCCCTGATTACTACGGTAGCCATTCGCGTGCCGGTGGCTTATGGCATCGCTTATCTGACACGGAGCGAGCAGTATCCGGGCGGGCGCTGTGAAAGTATATTTTTTTCCTTGCTCTTCTCTTGGACCTTAGGTGCGGTTGTTACTTTTATTTGTTATAGATGGGGGAAATGGAAACAGAAGGCTATTGAGAGTGTGTAAGTGCTGAGCGGAAAGGATAGGATGAAAATGCAGCAGGAGGAAAAGTACATATACATGACAGAAACCCCGGTTCCACGGCTTATAGGGGAACTGGCTGTACCGACGATTATCAGTATGCTGGTAACTTCGTTCTACAATATGGCGGATACTTTCTTCGTAGGGAAATTAAATACCCAGTCCACGGCGGCTGTGGGCATTGTATTTTCGGTTATGGCTATCATTCAGGCTTTGGGATTTTTCTTCGGCCATGGCTCCGGGAATTATATTTCCAGGCGTCTGGGCGCGAAAGATTTTGAAGAGGCGGCGGTGATGGCGGCCAATGGCTTTTTCCTCGCCTTTCTCTGCGGGATTGCAGTTTTGTGCGGAGGGCTTATTTTCCTGAAACCACTGGCAATAGCCCTGGGCTCTACGCCTACCATACTTCCCTTTACGGAGGCTTATTTAAGAATTATTCTCATAGGGGCGCCTTTCATGACCTCCTCCCTGGTTTTGAACAATCAGCTGCGTTTCCAGGGAAGCGCGGCCTATGCCATGGTAGGCATTGTAACAGGTGCAGTGATTAATATTGTGTTGGATCCGCTGTTAATTTTTGTCTGCGGCATGGGGGTGGCTGGTGCGGCTGCGGCTACGGTAATCAGCCAGTTTTGTAGCTTTTTGCTTTTATTGTATCAAAGCAGGAAGGGCGGGAATATTGATATAAAGTTCCGTAATTTTAAGCCTAACGGCCATTATGTAAAAGAAATTTGCAGGGGCGGTGTTCCTTCCTTATGCAGACAGGGATTGGGCAGCGTTGCCGGAATCCTTTTAAACCATGGAGCCGGAATTTATGGGGATGCTGCCATTGCCGGTATGTCCATTGTATCCCGTGTGACCATGTTTGCCAGTTCTGCGCTTATCGGCTTTGGCCAGGGCTTCCAGCCGGTCTGCGGATTTAATTACGGTGCAAAGTTATATCATCGGGTGAGGGAAGGTTTTGTTTTCTGTGTAAAATATGCCACCATTTTTCTGATAGGTATTTCCGTTATAGGAGTAGTATTCGCGCCGGACATTATTGCCCTGTTCCGTAAAGAGGACCAGGAAGTTATCGCCGTAGGGGCTGTGGCGCTTCGTATGCAGTGTATTGTATTTCCGTTAACCGGATGGATTGTCATGTCCAATATGATGCTTCAGTCTATTGGCAAGGCTCTGAAAGCGTCCATTTTGGCAGCGGCAAGACAGGGGCTGTTTTTCATCCCCCTGATTCTAATATTGCCCCGCATGTTCGGGCTGCTCGGTGTGGAAATATGCCAGACGGTTTCGGATATTTTCTCCTTTGCGTTGGCAGTGCCACTTTGTATTAGCGTGATTAATGAGATGAAGAGGCAGGAATATAACCAAAAGCAGGCAAATGGATAGAGGTAAGGGGCGGATTCCCCTGCCTGTTGAAAATTTGTATAAACAGTTTCAATATGCCATATAATTTGTTATACTAATAAAAATATGTCAATAGGTTATGTACTTGTATTACAAGATTAGTGCAAGTAAAGGCGCAGTTTTTGGCTGCGCCTTTTCACATAGATATTTTTATCCCTGCGAACAATGAGGAAAATACTATTATTACGAAATTTCTTCTGCCGGGTTATCAAGCCGTTCCCAAAACTGAGTGATATACTGATTGGCGATAAACCGCGAAAGATTAAAAGTCCTTACCTTTGTGCCTTTTTCTTCTATTAATTCAATATGAATAGACTTTCTTAATGCATATTCTCCCATCCATGAATTCATAGCAATACGGCTGGAAATTTGACCGTTTTCCGTGATCCCGCCTTCTTCTGAGGAGGTATCCAGAAGCTGCAGCAATGTTTCTTCGTTAAGTATGGCCGGAGCGGCATCTGCGGATAAATAATAGGTCAGATAAAGGGCATCGTGATACTCATCCGGATTGTCCAGTATCTGGGAAATATTGTATTTGGCAATGAAATAGTCGGGGTGGCTAAAAGAAAATGCGATATAAAATACGGTAACCACCACCATGCTGTATTTAAACAGAGGAAACCTTTCTTTATAAATATTAGTCAATACGCCGGTCATCAACAGGAAAATGACAGCCAGCGACCAGAGTACGAAAACCCGGAGAAAAGTCAAATCGTAACTTTTAATGTACATCAGCATACGCAGGGCGCTGGATGCAATCATAATATAAGTGCATAATGAAATCGTAGTCATAATTGCTTTCAAGGCTTTATGTTCTTTGAACCGCCCGAGGCAGATGAGGACGATGCATAAGTTTAACAGGCAGATAAAAAGCAGCTGGAAAAAGCCTTCTCTCGCGTATGCGGCATAACTGTATCCGATGGGCAGTTCCATGCTTCCGGTAAACAGATAAATAATTTGGACAGCGCAGAAGAGCAAATATATAACGGAAAGTATGGATGTTACAGTAATGGCCAGTACCGGTTCGCCGGTCCGCTTATCCGCTACCTCTTCTTTCATCGTTTTTTTCACCAGATATGCAAGGATGCAATAGGATGCCAAAAAAGAAAAAATAATAGTCCAGCATATGGAGAAAAAGTTCTGTGGTATCTGCAGGGATGAGAAAATATCATTTACGATGGACGCGAAAACCATATCTGCAGAGCAAAGCAGCATCATTACAACGAACAGCAAAGGGATGGAGATTAAAATGCCGATGAAAATATATTGTCCATAGGTCTGTTTGTTTTCTTTTTCTTCCTTCCTGGATTTCATGGAAAGGCTAAAATCCGATATGGGCCTGCCGATAACGCCGATAGAACCAAATATTGTCTGGAAAATCGATTTCATGTATTTGGAAAAATTCCATTGGGAATCCCTATAAAAGTTGTGTATCATCAGTACGAAAAAGAGTACAAAGATTCCCGCTTTATTCATGGAAATAATATAACTGTTATCGGTGCAGAAAGTGGAAATGCCCAGCAGCAGTATGGCTATTACATAAAAAACAGAGTCTTTTTTCGCGGAAATCCCTAATTTTTTCAAGGACAAGAAGAAACAAAAGAGGGTTCCGCCTGTGAAAAAAGGGTAAGTAATTCCCGAAGCATTTTTATAGAGGCAGAAGGTATAAAAAAGGGCATAAATAACGCTGGTCATGCTGAATAAACGGAAATGGCGGATACGTTTTTCCTTTTCTTCTTCGCTCAGGCTGTTTGGCTGTGGGGCGGCAGGGGCAGCCGGGGTGAATACCCAGGGTTGAGATGTCTGGGTGGGATTGTCTCCAGTGTGTGAAGCGCTGCCAGTCTGGGAAGTATGGCCGTCAGCGAGTGATATATTGCCGGTCTGGGAAGTATGGCCGTCAGCGTGTGATATATTGCCGGTCTGGGAAGTATGGCCGTCATCATGTGATATACTGCCGGTCTGGATAGTGTTGTCGATTTGAATGCGGTTGTCAGCAGACGGAATTTGGCCTGCAGTGCCAGGGGTTTCCGTATTCTTTTTAGAAACAGAGTGATATTCTTGGTTTGGATAATCGTTCATAATTTACCTCATTTCTCATTTTATGTTATAGGTTCATAGCTATTCATCACTGCCGGTTGTGCTATTCCGGCTTCTCTATATATTGTAAAATATCGCCGGGCTGGCAGTCTAATGACTTGCAGATAGCATTGAGTGTGGACAGGCGGATGGCCTTTGCTTTGTTATTTTTTAATATGGATAAATTAGCGAGGGTGATGTCCACATCCTTGGCCAGTTCAGTCAGGCCTTTTTTCCGCTGTGCCATAACAACGTCTAAATTAATAATAATTCCCATGGCTTCCCTCCTAAATCGTATAATCATTTTCCAGTTTATAAGTAACTGCCTTATCAAATACCTGAGATAAAACTTTGCTGAAAAGCCCTGCGATGACAAAAACCAGGATAACAATGAGTACGGAGGGTGTGATATAAAGGAAAAGGCGGCCTGCCGTAATCAAGGCGATAATCAGGCTGTAAGTTCCCATACGCCGAAGGCTTATGACGTTTTCAGGTATAAAACAATCGTCATTTATCACCGTACGAAATATCTTCCGGAGCTCGTAAATAATAAGAAGAGCCAAAACGCCGGAAGAAAACAGGAGGAGGAGAAGAGGGATGTAGTTGTCGGCAAAGTGGCTGCTGTATCTTCCATAGAACTTGATGCTGAACGGAAGGGTGAGGATAACGAGTATCCCTGAGTAGAACATGGAGTCTAAAATGAATTTTGTGATTAAAGTCAGTTTATCTTTCATGAAAAAACCTCCTTGGCAGATGTAATTGGTACAGTACATTTTACCTTATATTGAAATTAATGGTAACACGGTGGGAATTGATTGTCAATAATTATTTATTGTAAAACAATAAAAATATATTGATAATCAATGGGATATAATGAAAATTCAACAATAAATTATCCAGTTTTATTCGTTGATTTTTTTATGATTTATGCATATAATAAAGATAAGATAAATCAATGGAGGTGTATATTATGGCGATTGCGGCAGATCTTTTACAAAGTCTTGTTCCTATTTCGCAATTCAATAAAGGTCAGGCGGCGAAGATATTCGATAGACTTCATTCTGAAAAAGAGTTGATCGTTTTAAAAAACAATCAACCTTCAGCAATTATTTTGTCGCCGGAGGAATATGCAAGGCTAACAGAAATTGAGGAGGATTATTTTCTCTTGTTAGAAGCGAATAAACGCATAGAAGATAATGGAAATAATGAGACAATTTCATTTGATTCCGTAATGAAGAATTTGGGTATCAGCGAAGATGAACTTTTAGATACGGAGGGTGTAGATCTCGAATGACATGGAGTATTGAGTTTTTAGAGGAAGCGGAAAAGGACATAAAGAAATTTGATCATTCAGTTCAGATACAAGTGTTAAAGGGTATTCGAAAAGTTGGTCAAAATCCGTTATCTGCAAAAGAAGGCGGATATGGTAAACCTTTAGGAAATAAAAGCGGAGTAAATCTTACGAATTTTATGAAAATAAAATTCAGGGATTTGGGAATCAGAGTTGTTTATAAAGTTGAGCATATAGATGGAGTAATGAAAATTATTGTAGTTTCTGCCAGAACCGATGAACAGGTATATAAGGAAGCTGCAAAAAGACGGAACAAACATGGATTGTAATGTCCCCCTACGAAGCAATCTATATTTTATAAGAAGTTGCCAAAATTGTGGCGATACATTCTACTACCAATCTGAAATCAACAATCGTGCTATCAGAAATTTCGAATTCTAATTTTCACTTGCTTTCTACCCTTAATGCATATGTTAAGTTGTTGCAATTCACTATGATTTTTACAGAATTTTCATGAATATATATTTTGGTTAAAATGCCGAAAATAGAACATGAAAAAGAAATACTGCGCATTTAATTTATTGGTATTAACTAAAATGGAATAAATTGGACGGCTTATTATATAAATTATTAACAAAATATTCACAATTTGTCATCTCCTTGAAATATCCATGTGCTATCCTTATATTATATAGATGCCTTGCGGGAAAAAGATTTGTACTCCTTTAGGCAATGGCTGCGGAATTGGAATAGAAAGGGGATGGGCAAATGGGAAAGAGGAAAAGATGGCTGTGTTTGGGTGTAATTTTGGTTTTGGCTGTGATTCTGAATATCATAGCATGGAAGAGCCCGGCTTTTTGTGACTTTTACGTGGAAAATGTCTATCCGTTATGGGTGAATACATATGGAAGATTTATGGGTATATTTCCTTTTTCGGTAGGGGAAATTATGTTTGCGGTGGGTGTCGTGCTTACGGTAGTGGCTTTCATCCTGGCACTGGGTACGGCCGTTGCGTTATCTTGTAAAAAGATAAAATGCCTGAGGGGGGCTTTTCACAAAGAGTATATAAATGAAACGGAAAACGGCAAAGAGGAAAACAGGGAAAGTAAAGCGGAGAATAAAACAAAAAGGGCGGATGGAGAAGGAGGAAACGGAGAGGGAAAAGAAAGCCGGATAGGCAGATTCTGCCAAATTTATTTTGCCGCCTATGGCTTGATATTCACGGGGGTTGTGGTGGTGATGACGCTGAATTGCTTTATCCCTTATCACTGCTCTTCCCTGGAAGAGAAGTATGGGGTTATGTGCAGGGAAATGGAAGAGGAATTCCCGGTGGAGGAACTTTTGTTTAAGGAGTATTCCCTGGATGAACTGGTACGTTTAAGGGATTATGTGGTAATTAAGTCGAATGAATTGGCCAAAAAAGTAGAACGGGATGCGGACGGGAATATTGTTTTTCCGGAAAACATGGAGGAGATTGCAGTAGGGTGCATGCAGGAATTAAGCGGGGAATGCGGGCAATTGGCGGGATTTTATCCCCAGCCGAAGCAGTTTACTTTTTCCGGGTTTTTCAGCCAGCAGTATATGAAAGGGTATTTTTTCCCGTTTTCCATGGAAGTCAATTATAATAAGCTGATGCATGAGATTAACCGCCCGGCTACGATTTGCCATGAATATGCCCATCTGAAAGGGTTTATGTATGAGGAAGAGGCGAATATGATTGGCTTTCTGGCCTGCATTAATTCTACGGATGAAGTATTTCAGTATAGTGGGTATCTGAGCGTGTTAAATTATATTGATAATGAGTTTTACAAGGCTATTGGGAAGGATAAAGAGGTGTATTTATCCCATGTAAATATTTCTCCATTGGTAAGATCGGAAAATATATTCCTGAAAGCGGAAACCTGGGAAAAGGTGGAGGAAAAAGCGGTGCTTAAAACGGAGATTGTGGATAAGGTTTCGGATAAGCTTTCGGAAACCTCTATGGTACTGAATGGAGTGGAAGACGGGGTGCTTAGCTATACAAGAGTGGTCGGTTTGCTGCTGCATTATTATGACGGGGTTTCTGAGGTGGATGAGACGCTGCTGCAAGCACAGGGGGCGGATGGATTTTTCGATGATGCGGAGATGGCAATGGGAGGGATGGAATAGTATTAAAGTAGCTAATATCATCGGACGGCAGCTGAAATAGGATATGAAAAAGAAAGGAAATACATCAAATGAAACTGATTTCATGGAATGTAAACGGCCTTAGGGCCTGTGCGGGAAAAGGTTTTTTGGATTATTTTAAGGAAGCGGAAGCGGATGTCTTCTGCGTACAGGAAACGAAGCTTCAGGAAGGGCAGATTGACTTGGATTTGCCGGGATATTATCAATATTGGAATTATGCAGAGAAAAAGGGCTATTCGGGTACTGCAATATTTACGAAGAAGGAGCCTTTGTCCGTATCCTATGGTATTGGGATAGAGGAGCATGACCATGAGGGCAGGGTGATTACTCTGGAATTTGAGGATTTTTATATGATAACTGTGTACACCCCTAATTCCCAGGATGGCCTTGCAAGGCTTTCCTATAGGATGGAGTGGGAGGATGCGTTCCTTTCATATATGAAGGGGCTGGAGGAGAAAAAGCCGGTGGTATTCTGCGGCGATTTGAATGTGGCCCATAAGGAAATTGATCTGAAAAACCCGAAATCCAATCGGAAAAATGCGGGATTCACCGATGAGGAGAGGGGGAAATTCACCCAGCTTACGGAGGCGGGCTTTATCGACACATTCCGGCATTTTTACCCAGACAAAGAGGGGGTTTATTCCTGGTGGTCATATCGCTTTAGCGCCAGGGCGAAAAACGCGGGGTGGCGGATTGACTATTTCCTTGTATCGGATGCTTTGAAAGGGAGGCTGGAGGATGCGTTCATTGATACGCAAATCCTGGGATCGGACCATTGCCCGGTGGGGCTTTTGTTAAAGGATGTATAAAAAGTAATAAAAAGGTTCACTGGAAAACAGATAAAATTTTCTAGTGAACCTTTTTATATGAATAAGTTCAAATCTAGTTTAGTGCACGCACCGCCCCAGTAAAAATCTTTAAAATTTTTGATCCATAAACAATATTCTGCTCGTTCTCACCGCTTGATCCTTCGCATAACTTTAAACATGACGCCGATATCCACTGGTTTTGCCAAATGCTCATTCATGCCGGCATCCTTTGCCATTGCGATATCCTCTTCAAACGCATTGGCCGACAGCGCTATGATAGGCACGGTTTTCGCATCCGGCCGATCCAGTCCGCGAATCACTCTGGTTGCCTCATATCCGCTCATGACCGGCATCATCAGATCCATGAGTATACAATCAAAAGTACCTGGGTCAGATGCCGTAAACTCATCCACAGCGGCTTTTCCGTCATTTGTGGTTACAACCTGCGCCCCTGCCTGTTCCAGCATAAATTCCATGATTTCGCAGTTGATTTCATTATCCTCTACTAAAAGGACTTTCATCCCGGCGACATCATTGCGCACATTGCGTTCCTCATCCACAGGCCGCGTGCTCCATGCTTTATCTATTTGAAGAGGCAGGACCACCTGAAATACGGTTCCCTTGCCAACCTGGCTTTCCAGTTCAATGGTTCCTCCCATTTGGTCTACCAGTTTTTTCGCAATGGACATACCAAGCCCTACACCGCCATAGTGAGTCCTTGCACTTTGATGTTCCTGGGTAAATGGCTCGTAAATATGTTTTTTGAATTCCTTTCCAATACCAATTCCGGTATCTTCAATTATAAACTGATATTTTGCAATTCCGTTACGGTGAGAAATCTCTTTTACCTGAACAAACACAGAGCCATGAGGTATGTTATACTTAATGGCATTGTCAATGATATTCATCAAAATCTGCTTTAGTTGAAGAGGATTCCCAATCAGCTTGCTATGATGAAGGTCGGCCTCTTCCAGAACCAGACGGATACCCGCCTCTTCCGCCTGAATGGACAAGATGGTAATACAGGTTTCCAGTATAGTATGGAGGTCAAAGGGCTCTTCCACTACTGAAGGCCTGCCGCTCTCCAGTTTGCTGACTTGAAGGACATCATTGACCAGGGAGAGCAGATGCTCTGTAGAAACACGGATTTTCTTGCGGCACTCTTTTTGCTTCTCTAATTGTTCCTGGCTATGTTCCATAATAGCAAGCATTCCCAGAATTCCGTTAATGGGTGTACGGAGATCATGGGACATATGGGAGAGAAACTCGCTTTTTGCGGAATTTGCCCGCCTTACTTTTTCCAGCAGTTCCATAATGGCTTGGTCCTGTTTTTTTCTCGTTACCATAATTTCTGTGATATCTTGATGGTATCCGTTTAAGCAGACACCCATTTTTTTAAATTTTTTATCAGGCACACCGCCGCAGCGGACATAAATTTTCCCTAATTCCGGATGATTCCAGGGATAAACTACTTCGGAACGTCCGGTTTCCAATATTTCCCGCACCGCTTCCTGCACCATTTCCACATAGTCTGGCTCAATATTGTCAAACCAGTGCCGGTAGCATTCCTCCGGTTCTATCTCATCCGGTATACCCAATAGCATCCGCATAGTTCTGTCAGCATACATTCTTGGCTGACAACCTTCCTCCAGTTCAATAGTCCAGATACCGGCTCTGGCACCCTCCAGGATATCCTCTAAGCTTTGCCTTGTTTCCAGTCTGTATTTTTCTTCCTGCTCTACTACGGTGTTGATATCCCGATGGGCAAAAATCGCACAGTTTTCTTCTGACGTATTTCCTGTGGCGGAAAAATGAATCTCTAAATGATTCAATCCATATGGGTTATCCTTCACCTGATATCGGACATAAAATTTTTTCTTTTGCCTTAGTTGGGCGAGCACATAATCTTTTTTGGTTACAGCACGAAGGCGTTCCTGATCCCGTGGAATTACATACCGGGAAATATATCGCTCCATAGCCGTTTGATAGCCATCCTCGAAATTGATAGACCAATCCGTCCGCATCCGTTCGTTATCCCGGTATATCTGGCATTCATCTGTGTCGAAGTTCACCTGATAGATGCCCAGGTAGTCTACGCTGAGTGCATGAAGGACATTATAACTTCGTTTTTGAAGTTCGTGAACCAGGTTGCGCCGTTTTAGGGAAGATATGATGAAGTAAGCCGCCGTATGAAGCATATTCAATGCATAACCTAATGACTTCACAGGCGGATTATCTACGCCGTAAAAGCCGATAATCTTATCGTTATCATAAAGAGGAATCACTACAAGGGAATGAATGTTCTGCTGCTTTAGGTTTTCGTACTGGAGAGGGTCGGACTCCCGGATATCTTCCAAATCCTCAATAACAATATGCCCATCCACACTGAAATTCTGATACCAGTTCGCACATACTTCGGGAGGAAGATTTTGAAGGCTGTCCTTTTCCGATTTTACCCCATCGGCTACCCATTCGTAGGTGTTGACATCGCATCCGGAAGGACTCCGTTCAAATATGTAGGTTCGCTCTCCATGCAGCGCCTTTCCCAGGTATGCCAGCAATACTTTCAAGGACTGATCCGGTGTTTCCTCCTGCAAAGCAACACGAAGCCCTTCATTGATGATGGCTTCCAGATTCTGCACGTTTTGTATACCGTTTTGCGGCATCTGGTTTCCGGTGCTTGGAACGCCTTCGCCGGTCTGTTCAAATACTTTTTTAGAATAACCCATATTAATTGCCCTCCATATTTTTGTGTTTGGGTAAATACCAGCATCCGTTCCAGACGAAATTATCCTTTTGCTAAAAGTATAGGTAATTGTAAATTCTTTTAAATTGTACAGAAAGGATATCATACAAATAGCTAATTTTCAATACTTTGCGCGTTTTTCTTTTTTAGGCTAAAAAGGTCAAATAATTAAGTTTTTTGGATTTGCCGCCCATACAGTAATATACTTTGTCCTGCTGATTGGAGTGGAGTGCATAATCTTAATTGTAAGCAACACCTATATTGACACAGGAGGGTATGCACATGAATGATTACAGCAAAATCACAGCCCTTTACTCCCGCTTATCAGTGGGGGGCGAGGACAGGAACGGCGGCGAAAGCGGCAGGTTTTTTGACCGCTCTGACTACTCCCGCATGATAGAGGACGTGGAAAACGGCAAAATCGGTGTCTGCATTATGAAAGACATGACCCGTTGGGGGCGCGACTATCTCCAAGCGGGAACAGCAAACCCGCAGAAAACAGGATATGGAGCGATAACAGACAGGGCGGCGGGATAGTCAATGCCTATCACCACCGCCCTGCTTTTGTTTTTTATCAGCCTGACAAATTGAAATCTGTCAATCCATCTTATTAAAAATAACCGTTTGTTCTTTTATCGATATTTTTCCTACTTGATAGCCGTACTCTGTAAGTTCCTTTTTGTATTTTAGAAAAGAGTGGTCTATCGGTATCCCGGCAATATTCTGTATTTCTTCAAAGCTTAATTTAAAAGACTGACTTCCATTATTTTTCACGTATTCCCATAAAGCGCCGTATTTGCCCATTATGTTTTGCTCCTTTTAAATCCCGATTTCCCGATTTATCAGTTTGTGCTGGGGAGAATTATACCATACCCAATTACGAAAAACAATCCCCGTTCTATGTCCGTTCCGACGAGGAAAATTTTATATTTTTATTGTAATTTATAAAATCTCAATAATTTGTTCACAAATTGGACACATTTATGCCATAGTATGTTTACAGCCGGTAAGGAAAAGGAAATACATAAGAATTCCAAAACCGGCCAAGCAGGGATTTGTGTCCGCACTGTATCCGCAAACTCTGTGATATATAAATAGAGCAGTGCAGAAAAGAGGAGAAGAATTATGAAAAAGAAAGTAGTTATGTTATTGACAACAGTAGCAACATGCGCAGCCCTGATGATGGCTTGCGGTAATACGGAAGCAGAAGCTCCTGTAGCAGAACCCGCTGTAGAGGAAGAGGCAGAGGTACAGGATGATACAGCAGCTGATGTGGAAGTTCCTGCAGAAGATGCAGCTGATGTGGAAGCAGAAGTTACAGATGAAACAACAGATACAGAAGATGCAGCAAATGCAGATGAAGCAGCAGATGCGGAAGATGCAGCAAATACGGACGAAGCAGCTGGCACAGATGCAGCAGACGCAGAAGCAGCAGATGAAGCAGCAGACGCAGAAGCAGCAGATGAAGCAGCAGACGCAGAAGCTGATGCAGCAGTAGAAGCTGAATAATTGTAAATCAAGATACCCCGTTGCTTGCAGCGGGGTATTTGATTTACATATAGAAAAGTCCGTTATCAGGTATAATCCACCTTAATTTTATCCTCATAAGGAAGCATCAGTTCATGAACCATCTCATAAGCGAAATCCTTCATGTCAGAAAATGTCTGCCTATAGTTATCTTCCGTCAGCCGATGATTCCCGGCGATAATCTGCTCCGCCATATACTGATTGATTTCCGGTGAAAAATGCAGTGTATCCATATAATTTTCCAGGTTGGTAACAATGGATCTTTCATCCTGAAAATAATATATTTCCACATTGCTGTAGGGGAGGAAGGCGGCCACGGCCTGCTCCATATTATAAAGATATGCCTCCAAGTCCCCGGTGCGGTAAAGGTTGTCCCAGAAAAGCATGGAATAGGCGGGGAAAAATATTTTAAATTCTGTTTCCGGATGGCTTTCGATTTGTTTTTCCATCAATCGGATATTGGCATCCAGCATATCCTGATAATAATCTTCTTCCTTCATAGGGGCAATTTCTGCGGTCCGTATATACAGCCCCAGCGCCATATCCTGATTAAATTCTTTCCACTGCGCCCAATTATAGGAGTTATTGGAATCATAGTCTCCAATCAAAGAATTGGCAATCATATAAGGGATTTTCTCAAAAAGCACCCCTTTATTATACAGATATTCCACATCATCAAAATAATTTTTATTATATAAGTACATGGGGCAGCCGGTGAGTTCATAGGTAGGAACAGGCTCGGCGGCCAGTGCAGAAGTATCCATGCTGTAAAAAACATATTTTAAATCGTGCTCCTCATAAGCCGCATCCAGCAAATAGCATAGATCTGCCGTAGCCCCATAGGAACGGATAGCCTTGATAGGGGTGCAGTCAAAACCATCGCCAAACCAGCCGTTGTAATAGTTCTCCGCTACGGAAGATCCTACAATCAGGCTGTCATAATCGAAGGTCCTTAGGGAACCAATGCACTGATATTCTTTGTCAGTAAGCACCTCCTTTAGTCCAAACCAGGGTTTGTGGTAATGGAAAAAGGGGTCGATGAGGATGACCGCCGCTGCTATAAGGAACATAAAAAGTAAAGTTCTTTTGGCAAACTGTTTTATAAATTTTTGGCTTGTAGAATTATTTTTATCTGACATAAAAAACCTCTCGGCATAGCTGCTTTTGCAGGCAGGAATAGTGAAATCTGTATAAGTAATCTAAAAATTAAAATATATAAAAGTACTGACCTGTGAAAAGGAAATCAGGGACCAAATAAATATTATAGTAATGAACCAGCAGAACCTGGAGTCGTAATCGGTAGACTCCACCATTTGCAGGGCATTTTTCCGGGTTAAAATAAAGGCGCTGGCAGCCAGCATTAATAACAGCAAAACGACGTAAGCCACATTGAGTATGTCTGGCGCTAACATGGTAATAGCCTGCTTAAAAATATAAAATTCAGGAACATCCATATTTGCGGCCAGCTTGTAAATGTAGCCCGTGTTTCGGAAAGAAAATAGGTTCTTAAACATCTGGAAGGCATAAGCCATGCTTTCGCTGCGGAAAAAAAACAGGGATAAATTAAAAAATGAAAAAGTCAAAAACCACCCAAGCCACCTTGGAATATAAAATCGCGCAGGATTTTTTTCCGTAGTGCCCCGTATACCGATAATGCCTAAATTATCCCACACTACCAGAAGCCCTTGCATCACGCCCCAGGCTACATAAGTCCAGTTGGCGCCATGCCACAGGCCGCTTAAAGCGAAGATGGCCATAGTGTTGAAAATAGTTCTGGCCTTTCCTTTTTTGCTGCCGCCCAGAGGAATGTAAACATAGGTAATAAAAAAACGGGAAAGCGTCATATGCCAGCGCTGCCAAAGTTCTTTGACGGAGCAGGATTTATAAGGAGAATTGAAATTCATTGGCAGCTGAATATGAAACATATGCCCTAACCCCATAGCCATATCGCTGTAGCCGCTGAAATCAAAATAAATCTGGAAGGTATAAGAGAGGATGACCAGCAGGGTGGAAGGCGAATCCAAAAAGTAAGTCTGTTCAAAGCCGAAATTGGTTACAAGCGCCAGTACATCCGCCAGAAGAACTTTTTTTCCCAATCCTATGACAAAGAGGGAAATGCCTTTGGCGAAGCTGTCCATATCGAATTTCCGGTTATTTAAATCATCGAATTGAGGGATGATTTCCTTGTACAGTACAATAGGCCCGGCAATGAGCTGGGGGAAAAAGGTGACAAAGGCGGTGTAATTGGTAAAGGAATAATGCCCGGCCTTCCCCGTACAGCGGTCGATAATAAAGGAGAGCTGCTGGAAGGTAAAAAAGCTGATGCCCAGGGGGAGAAGAATGTGTTTCAAGTTAAAGTCCGCCCGGAAGATATAATTGATATTTTCAATGAAGAAATCGTAGTATTTAAAATAAAATAAAATGGCAAGGTTTACACCAATCCCGGCAAACAAACCGATGCGGTCCGTCAGCCTGGACTTGGAAAAGGTCATCAGATAGCTGATTAAGTAGTTGATGAGGATGCTGCCCACGATGATGAGGAGATAATAGGTATTAAAATAGCCATAGAACCATAAGGACATTCCGGTCAGGAACATTTTTGCCAGTTCGTATTTTTTCAAGCGGTTCAGCCCATACCACCCTAACAGGGCCATGGGCAGGAAGATGAAAATAAATATATATGAATTAAATAGCATGTATAATATATTACCTTTCTTATCTTAATTCTATAGCATTCGTATGGAAAGGGCACAGCCTGCGGCGGGATGCCGGACAATGCCTGGTCATCCGGCTTGCTTTTTTTATGCCTTTTTTTATGTGCCATCTTCTGATTAATATATACATCGTATCAAATATTATTTGCAATGTCAAAAAAGTTTCCGGGCGAAGTTTTGGGATAAACTTGATGAATTGGGAAATACTGATAATAAAAGTTTGGGTATTTCCAAATTTATAATGCGTAAAGACTTAGAAAATCCTTAGCAATGCCGGGCCGCAAAAGCAGCGCAGAAATGAGGTAAAATATGAAAAAAGTTATAATTAAGGAAAATTTATTGGTAATATTGGGCATATGTGTGCTTGTTGCTGTCGTATTATCCGGATGCGGGGAAGGGGAAATATTTGACTCTAATACAAACAGTGTAGAAAATACAAAGCGAGTAACTGAAAATGCGGATGAATACGGGGAGTACAGCGATGCCTATCTTCCTATGGAAGAAATAAAGGAAGCCGTGATTAATATTCTGGGCGAAAATTATTGGCCGGACAGACAGCTGACCGTTGGGGAACTGAATGCGGAAACGGGAATCGGTGAAGAATTGTATGATGATTTTCTGGCGGAAAAGCTGAATGCAGAAACGGATATTGATATGATGATAATTGTGAAGGCGAAAGCGGAGTATTTAACGGAAATCGAAACTATGATGAACGCATATAGGGATGCACTGATAGTAAAATATGCAGACCGCCCGCAGGAACTCGGAAAAGTACAGGCATCCAGAATAGAGGTGGTAGACCGTTATGTATGCTATGTACAGCTGGGGGCGGATACCAGCGAAGCGGCCGAAAAAGGCGATGAGGAAGTGCTGGCTGTGTGCCAGCAGGAGAATGAAAGGGCAGTGGATATTATTGAGAGGACGATTTTAAACGCGGATTAAGGTCTTATCTGTTTTTGAAAAAGATGAGAAGGAACTTGGCGCGTGGATTGTGTTTTACTGCTTTGTAATGGGTATCCTCCGGCCAGGTAAGGAGGTCTGGCCAGGGGTACAAAATTCAGTAACAGTTCACCCTTCCGGCTTCGTTGTCACTGAATCCAAAATTAACAAATAACACAAATAAATCTATTGCTACAGGTAAGCCAATGGGCTATAATGGATAAAAGAATTTGAACCAGTTCGTATTGGAATCTATACTACATAAAAGAAAGGCATAAAGGTACTATGACAAACACAATCATATTTGACATGGACGGCGTATTGTTTGATACGGAGAGAATCAGTTATGAGTGCTGGGCCGAAGTAGCGGATGCGATGAAGCTGGGTGACCTGGGCGAAGGAATTAAGGGATGTGTGGGGCTGAATCATACGGATGCGGAGATCCTTATGAGTAATCTCTATGGAAAAGATTTTCCCTTTGAGGAATTCAGCGAGACGGTCCATGCTTTGATGAAACGTCGTTTCCTGGAGGAAGGTGTTCCGTTGAAGGAGGGAGTAAAAGAGATATTGGAATATCTGACGGAAAACGGGTATATTGTAGGACTTGCTTCTTCCACCGGAAGAGGAAGTGTGATGGAACATCTGGAGCAGACCGGGCTGACCCATTATTTCCGTACAATAGTCACCGGAGATATGGTGGAACACAGCAAGCCTAACCCGGATATTTACTTGAAAGCGTGTGAAGAACTGGGTGTAAGCCCGGTGAATGCTATCGCCATTGAGGATTCCCCCAATGGAATCCGTTCGGCATACCGGGCAGGGATGAAGCCGGTAATGGTGCCGGATATGATAGAGCCTACGGCGGAAATTGAAGCGATGTTGTACGGGAAATTTTATTCCCTTCTGGACGTGGTGGATTATATAAAGAACAGGAACAGGGGATAGGGAAATTTAAACAGCAAAGCCGTAAAATCAGAAAATCGAAAATAATGGGTATGCATAGCAGTTCAAAGAAAATATTAAAAATTCATAAAACACAATATAATAAACATCGGAGGTAATTATGGCAGCATCAAAAGTGTATTATGCAAACATGAGGACATCTTTTAACGAGAACCTTCCTCAGAAGCTGGAACGGCTGATAAAAACGGCGGGAATCGGTGAAATTGATTTTGAAAAGAAATATGCGGCGGTGAAAATCCACTTTGGGGAACCGGGCAACCTGGCATTTCTCAGGCCTAATTATGCGGCGGTAGTGGTAAAGGTAATCAAAGAACTGGGCGGGAAGGCATTTTTGACCGACTGCAATACTTTATATGTAGGCGGCAGGAAGAATGCGTTAGACCATATGGATGCGGCGTATGGGAATGGTTTCTCCCCTTTTTCAACAGGATGCCATGTGATTATTGCGGACGGGCTGAAAGGAACGGATGAGGTCTTAGTGCCTGTGGAAGGCGGGGAATATGTAAAAGAAGCAAAAATCGGAAGGGCGGTTATGGATGCGGACGTGTTCATTACGCTGACTCATTTTAAAGGGCATGAGGCGACCGGTTTTGGCGGAGCCTTGAAAAATATCGGTATGGGCTGCGGCTCCAGAGCCGGAAAAATGGAAATGCACAGTGCGGGGAAACCATACATAGACAAGGAAGCATGCATAGGCTGCGGGCGCTGTATCAAGATATGTGCCCATGATGCACCTTCGATTACAGATAAAAAGGCGGATATTGACCACGATAAATGCGTAGGCTGCGGACGTTGTATCGGTGTCTGCCCAATGGATGCGGTGCAGGCAGCAGGGGATGAATCCAACGATATTTTGAATCGGAAGATTGCAGAATACAGCAAAGCGGTTATCCAGGGAAGGCCTCATTTCCATATCAGCCTGGTAGTGGATGTAACGCCCAATTGTGACTGCCATGCGGAAAATGATATTCCCATTGTGCCGGATGTGGGCATGTTCGCATCCTTTGACCCGGTGGCGCTGGATTTGGCATGTGCCGATGCGGTCAACAAGCAGCCGGTAATTGCCAACAGCCAGTTGGATAGGATGCCCCATGTACACCATGATCATTTTATGGATTCCGCGCCTCAGACAAACTGGAAATCCATGATAGAGCATGCGGTGAAAATCGGTATCGGGAACGGGGAATATGAACTGATAGAGATATAATACATAGTTGTAGTGAAGGATTAGAATTGCAGGATTATGGAATTTAAATAGAAGTGATATTTTCATATATTTGCAAAAGGGGTTGTTGCAAGAGGGCGTATGTACGCAATATATGGTGTGGATTTTGAGATGCTTTAATCATATATTGTGGGATTGCCGAATTTTGCAATGGCTTCTTTTGGTATCTCAGATATCAGTGGTAACAGTTCAGCCTGCAACTGCGCACTTGCCATGAATTAGAGCAACCAGGAATCCGCCCCTTTGCCGCAGGCAAACTTTAAAATGGGCGGATTCAGTGACAGCGAAGCCGGAAGGCTGAACTGTTACTATCAGTGAACTGCTTGCAGGCGGATGATCTGAGAGAGTAAAAAGGAAGGAGGGAACACATGGAAAGGCAGCTTTTGCACGAGAACTGGAAGATGCGCCAGGTTAGCTGGACGCAGTGGGATGATGCGGTTGTTCCGGGCACTGTTTACACCGATATGCTGCGCAATAAAAGGATGGATAACCCGTTCTGGAAGGATAACGAGAACAAGGCAGTAGAGTTGATGGAGGAAGATTACGAGTATGTATGCCATTTCAACTGCCCGGAGGAAATGCTGGCAAAAGACCGTGTGCTCTTGCGTTTTGACGGCCTGGATACAGTTGCGGACGTTATGCTCAATGGCCGGAAACTGGGGGAAACGCTCAATATGCACCGCATATGGGAATTCGATGTGAAAAAAGACTTGAAGGATAAAAACAATGAACTGCAAGTATATTTCCATTCTCCCAACAAATGGATAGCGGAAGCGTTTCAGGTGTTCCAAACAGTGGGGAACGAAGATACATACGAAGGATTTATGCATCTGAGAAAAGCGCATTACATGTTCGGCTGGGATTGGGGGGCACACTTGCCGGATGCAGGTATTTTCCGCCCGGTTTCCCTGCTTGGTATTGATAAAGGACGTATTGGCAGCGTATATATCAGACAGAATCATGAGGGCGGCAGGGTAAGTCTGGATCTTGAGGTGGTAAATGAAACAGCGGGCCAGGAAGAGACGGATTATCGGGTGACGATTACGACACCTGAGGGAACTAAGGCCTTATATGAAAACGCACCGCTCCATATAGAGATTGAGAATCCGCAGCTTTGGTGGCCCAATGGCTATGGCAGCCAGCCCCTTTACACGGTAACAGTGGAACTGCTGATTGGCGGCATGGTGGCGGATGTGTGGGAAAAAAGGATTGGCCTGCGCACAATGACCATGTCTACGGAAAAAGATGAATGGGGTAACGAATTCGCACATGTAGTAAATGGTGTGAAAATCTTTGCCATGGGTGCTGACTATATTCCGGAGGACCATTTGCTGGGCAGGGTGACGCCGGAGGTAACAAGAAAACTGTTAAATACGGCTAAATTTGCAAATTTTAATGCTATCCGTGTCTGGGGCGGCGGCTATTATCCGGATGATTGGTTCTTCGATATTTGTGACGAACTGGGTCTGGTAGTATGGCAGGATTTCATGTTTGCATGTGCTGTTTATGATTTGACGCCGGAATTCGAAGCGAACATCAAACAGGAATTTATTGAAAACATCAAAAGAATCCGGCATCATGCATGCCTTGGCCTGTGGTGCGGAAATAATGAAATGGAAATGTTTGTGGAGCAGCGCAACCAATGGGTAACGAAACCAAGCCATGTAAGGGATTATTTCCTGATGTATGAGCGCATTATTCCGGAAATCGTGAAAGAATATGATCCCCAGACTTTTTATTGGCCGGCAAGCCCCTCTTCGGGAGGCAGCATGGATTTCCCCAACGATCCTGACCGGGGCGATGTACATAACTGGGAAGTATGGCATGGCAATAAACCATTTAGCGAATACCGGAAATATTATTTCCGTTACCTGTCGGAGTTTGGTTTTCAGGCTTTTCCGTCAGAAAAGACAATCGAAACGTTTACAGACGACCCGAAGGATAAGAATATTTTCTCTTATGTAATGGAAAAACATCAGCGCAACTATGGGGCAAATGGCAAGATTATGAATTATCTGTCCCAGATTTACCTCTATCCCGGCAGCTTCAGCCTGGTAATTTATGCTTCCCAGCTTCTGCAGGCAGATGCAATACGTTATGGTGTGGAGCACTACCGCCGCAACAGGGGGCGCTGCATGGGGGCAGTTTACTGGCAGCTCAATGACTGCTGGCCGGTTATTTCCTGGTCTTCTGTGGATTACTGCGGACGTTTGAAGGCGCTGCATTATTATGCGAAACGTTTTTTCCAGCCGCTTATGATTTCCTGTGAAGAGCATGGCATGATGAACGATTTGGCAAATATGAATCGACAGCATTTTGTATTTGAAAAATCTATTCGGCTGAATGTGGCAAACGAGACCATGCAGGAGCAGAAAGTGACGGTAAAATGGGCATTGCGCAATGCGAAAGCGGAAATTTTACAACAGGGCGAAGAAGAGTTAAAGGTACCGGCGCTCACAAGCGCATGGCTGGATAAAGTGGAATTCCCGGAGGCGGATATTTTCAATCATTATGTCAGCTATGAGCTGTGGCAGGATGGCCGGGTAATCTCTGATGGCAGTGTAATCTTTTCTTATCCGAAATATTTCCGTTATGAGAATCCGGAATTGTCTTACCGCATAGAAGGAGATGAAATTGTAGTTTCCGCAAAGGCTTATGCAAAGAGCGTGGAAATCCGGAACGAAAATGAAGATTTGGTGGTTTCTGACAACTATTTTGACCTAAATGCCGATGAAAAGAGGATTCGGGTAATAAACGGCGATACTGGCAGCCTGAAACTGAGAAGTGTTTACGATATCCGTTAAGAAAAAAATAAAAAGAAGGGAAATAGGAATGAGTGAAGTAAACAAAAAATATGTCATTGATACAAAAGAAAATAAAGAATTTTTGGGAGAGATTCAAAAAGGCCTGTTTGATTTGGGGCGTCAGTTTCCGGCTCCGGGGGGCAGTTCTTATTATCTGGGGGATGACGGTACGCCGTGGAAAGACCGCAATCGTGAGACATGGGTTACATGCCGTATGGCTCATGTATACAGCCTGGCATCTTTTCTGGGATATGAAGGCAGTAAGGAACTGGTGGATGCAGCGGTCAAAGGCCTTAGGGGCGAACTGCATGATGTGGAAAACGGGGGCTGGTATGCCGGTCTGACAGCAGAGGGCTCTGTCCTGCCTAATAAGCAGTGCTATGCCCACGCTTTCGTGATTCTGGCGGCATCCTCGGCATGTTTGGCGGACAGGCCGGGAGCAAAGGAACTGTTGGACGAGGCGATTGCCTTGTATGACCTTCGTTTCTGGAATGAAGAAGAAGGGCTTTCCTGTGATACATGGAATACCGAATTTACAGTACTGGATGACTATCGCGGCCTGAATGCAAATATGCATACGGTGGAAGCTTTTTTGGCAGCAGCGGATGTGACAGGGGATGAAAAATACAGAGTCAGGGCCGGACGGATTATAGATCACGTAGTTGGCTGGGCGTCAGAAAATAGCTGGAGAATTCCGGAGCACTTTACCAAGGAGTGGGTGGCGGATTTGGAATGCAATAAGGAGAAACCGGATGACCAGTTTAAGCCTTACGGCGCCACACCCGGCCACGGCATCGAATGGTCCAGGCTGATTGTACAATGGGCGCTTTCTGCTTTCAAAGATGATAAAGAAGGTGGGGCAAAGTATATTGAGTCAGCGGAGAACCTATATAACAGAGCGATTGAAGATGCATGGAATGTGGACGGTGCACCGGGAATTGTATATACCACGGACTGGAACGGAAAACCGGTGGTTCATGACAGAATGCATTGGACTTTGGCAGAGGCCATCAATACTTCCGCAGTGCTCTGGCATGTGACCGGAAAAGAAAAATATGCCGGGGATTATGCCGGATTTATGCAGTATCTGGACGAAAAAGTGCTGGATCATGTACATGGTTCCTGGTTCCATCAGCTGGATCAGAACAATCAATTGATGGGAACGGTATGGCCGGGTAAACCCGACCTGTATCATGCAGTACAGGCAACCTTGATTCCGCTTTATACAGCGGATTTGTCTATCGCGCCTGCGGTAAAGGAAGACAAGAAGATTTAAGGAAGGAAAATGGAGGGCCTGGATAGGCAGTAAATCGTACATTGCAGATACGTAGATGCAGAGTCGATAGGCATGGGGGAAGCCGTTGCTTATCGGCTCTGTTTTTCTGTCCTATTTTATGATTCTATCGCTTTTTATTGGAGTTGGCCGCAGATTATTGCCTGGGAAATCAACGGATAGTATGATAGGAATAAGAAATGCGGCGGCTTATATGGACTCAAAGAAAGGGGCGATAATAGGATGGAACAGATTTTACAGACACGGAATGTACCTGTTACGGGTGAGTATGATGTAGTGGTTTGCGGCGGCGGACCGGGCGGATGGATAGCGGCAGTGGCAGCAGCCCGGATGGGGGCCCGTACCGCATTGATAGAGCGCTATGGATTTGTAGGCGGGATGGCCACCGCCGGTTTGGTAGTGCCTATCAGCGTATTCACTTATAATGAAAAGTTAGTGTGCGGCGGGATTCCCTGGGAGTTTGTGCAGCGTATGGTTGAAGCGGACGGTGCAGAAGTGGAGCACCCTCTGGGCAATATCTCCCATGACCCGGAATGCTACAAGCTGATTGCCCAGCGTATGCTGCTGGAAAGCGGGGCAGAACTCCGTTTCCATAGTTATCTGACAGGATGTATAAAGGAAGAAGGACGGATTACCCATGCGATTGTAGATACGAAAAGCGGTCCCCAGGCATTAAAGGCAAAATATATTATTGACAGCACCGGTGACGGTGACTTGTGTGCTATGGCAGGCGTGCCCATGCAGGAGCAGGCACAGCCCTTGCAGCCGCCGTCTTTGTGCTTTTGCCTTGGGGGTATCAACACGGATGAACTGGAACTGATTCACCATGAAAAACAGGGTCTGAATTATCATAATCTGAGAATTCAGGAAAAACTTCATGAATTGGAAGCAAGCGAAGAGGTGCCCATGTTTGGCGGGCCGTGGTTTTGCAGTATCCATAGGCCTGGGCGGGTGATGGTGAATATGACCAGGACCAAGGCGGATATGCTTGACCCGATGCAGGCCGCCGATGCGGAATGCCGCCTGCGGGAAGACGTACATAGGTTTGTGGCTTTGCTGAAAAAGCATATCCCGGATTTTAAAGATGCTTATCTCATTTCCACTGCAATGCAGACAGGCGTGAGGGAAACGAGGCATGTGAAGGGAGTACATGTACTTACAGGGGAAGAATATGTAAACGGCGTTTGCTTTGAAGATGCCATAGGGAGGGGCGCGCATCCTGTAGATATTCATGCGGCCGGGGATACGAGCCAGAAGGTGATATTTTTGAAGGAAGCCGCCTATATCCCGTATCGTTCGTTGATTGTGGAGGGCTTCGATAATTTATTGGTAGCTGGGCGGTGCTTTTCGGCAGACCAGGTGGCATCCGCATCGGTGCGGGTACAGGCGTCCATCATGGGGCTGGGGCAGGCCGCTGGTTGTGCCGCTGCAAAGTGCGCTGCGGATGGAGTGAGTGTGCATATGGTGGATGTATCAGGAGTCCGGGATGTGCTGCGCGGATGGGGGGCCGTAATATAAAATATGGTGCAGAAATGTAAAGATCGAAAGTTGGAAATTTCTAATCTCAGGTTTGTGTCTGCGCGGCATGCACAAACTTGCCATGGGCAAGGCCTTGGCAACGCCGGGCTGGAAAAGACGCGCAGAAATGGAGTGAAAAATGAAAGAATGGAAATATGAGAAGAGTGTGCCGGTAATAGGCAGTTATGATGTGGTGGTAGCGGGGGCAGGACCGGCGGGAATCTGTACGGCGGTGGCGGCAGCCCGCAGCGGAGTAAATGTGGCGCTGGTAGAAAGGTACGGTGTGCTGGGAGGCAATTTAACGGCCGGATATGTAGGGCCGATTCTGGGTATGGTAGGTAAGGGAACGATGCGGGATGAGGTAATGGACTTACTTGGCGTGCCGGATAATGACATGATTGGCGAGACAGGCGTAGCCCACGATATGGAAAAGGCAAAACGGGTGCTGGCGGAGTTTGTGGCCCGTGAGAATATCGATGTATTTTTACAGACTCCGATTGTGGATGGAATATTGGAGGATATGTCACTAAAAGGCTTGGTGGTGATGACAAAAGAAGGTATGCGCATCATAGAGGGCAAGGTGACAGTGGATGCTACGGGGGACGGGGATGTGGCTCATTTTGCCGGGGCACCGGTGGAGAAGGGGCGAGAGGATGGGCTGATGCAGCCGGTGACTTTGGAATTTACCCTGGAAGGTGTGGATGAGAGCCGGGCGATAACCTGCATCGGAGATGTGGACGATGTGAAATTGAATGGCGAGCGCTTTTTGGATTACTGCGCCCGCTGTGCAAGACAAGGGCTGCTTCCGAAAAATCTGGCAGCGGTGCGTCTGCACCCTACGGTACGGCCTGGCCAGCGTCAGGTAAATACCACGCAGTATAACGGTGCAGATGCAACCCGTGTGCAGGATTTGTTTGCGGCGGAAGTGGAACTGCGCAGGCAGATAGAAATTCTTGTGAAATTTTTCAGGGAAAACCTTCCCGGTTATGAAAAGTGCTGGTGTATGGCCAGCGGGGATACCCTGGGGGTGCGCGAAACACGGCGTGTGCAGGGGGAATATGTGATTACGGCAAAGGAACTGGCTGCCGGTAAACGGTTTTGGGATGTAGTGGTGCATAAAGCGGAATTTATCGTAGATATCCATAACCCGGCAGGTGCAGGGCAGGCAGAGGATAAAATACAATATGTAGTACCGTATGACTTGCCATATCGCTGTTTTGTTCCGCTTAAAGTAGAAAACCTGCTTACAGCAGGACGTTGTATTTCGGGCACACACCGGGCGCATGCTTCATACCGGGTGATGTCTATCTGTATGGCCATGGGAGAAGCGGCAGGCACAGCGGCCGCTCTGTGCATAAAGGAAGGGTGTACACCCCGCAGCCTGGAAGTGAAGAAACTGCAGGATGTATTGACGGAAAAAGGGGTAGACTTATTTAGTGAATAAATTAATGAAAAGTTCGATTTGAGAAAGGGTACGGTATAGTATAGGGTGTATAAAGCGATAATTGCTGATGATGAAGAAATGGTACGCCGTGGGTTAGTGAACCATTTTGACTGGAAAGGCCACGGAATTGAAGTGGCAGGAGTATTTGGCGATGGGGCTTCCGCTTTGGAATTTGTCCGGGAAAATAAAGTGGATATTATAGTAACGGATGTCCGCATGGCTCGTATGGACGGCATAACATTGGCAAAGAATGTCCTGGACTTTAGCCCGGATGTAAAAATTGTGTTTATCAGCGGATACGCGGATGTAGATTATTTGAAAGATGCGCTGAAAATGAAGGCTGTGGATTATATTTTAAAATCCATTGATATTGATGAACTGGATACGGTAATTACGAAAGTGGTAGGAATGTTGGAGCGGCAGCAGTCGGAATCGGCAGCCGTGGACGGCATGCGCCGCCGGCTGGAACAGAGCATGCCTTTGCTGCGCCGGCAAAGGCTGTGCTCCCTTTTACAGGATAGTGACGAGAGCGAGGAGGAAATACAGCAAAGTATTGAATTTCTGGATATTCCCTTGAATAGCCGGAGCGCTTACGCGGCGCTTGTATTAAGGCTTCAGCCCAAATCCAAATGGCTGGCGGTAGGAAATATGCAGGAAAAGGAGTGCATTAATTTCGATTTGGCAATTGAAGCTTTGTTCGGGCGTGTGCTGGCAGAATGGGGTGTAAAATGCTTTTTTAAAGAACACTCTTTTGAGTATATCGCGCTTTTGGATATGGAACGGGAGGAAAACAGAAGCGAATCCAATATTTCGCAATATTTGCAGCAGCGTATGTGGGATGAGATGAATCTGGAGGTGATGGTTGGAATCAGTGAGCCGTTCCAGGGGCTTCGGAGTATACATGCCGCGTACCTTCGCGCCTGCGAGAGGATTAGCCAGGGGTATTTTGCTCCTGCGGGAGGCGAATCGGGCATTTTGGCCGGGCAGAGGCCGGTATTGGCAGGGGATTTGGGGGGCGGTTATTCCGACAGCGCTGAGGGAATGGTCTCCTGCCTGCAAGGCGTAAGCCATGGCAATAGCTATATGCTGCGGGAACAGGCGGAAAAAGAAATATGTGAAAGCATATTAAACGGTGACATTTCTGTGATACGCAGTGCCTTAAAACGCGCTGTAGCCGGTTTGCGCATGCTGCCCCAGGAAGAGGAACAACAGAATTTTATGGTGTATCTGCTGTTTTTGCCTACCTCTCTTATGGAAAATATACAGGCAGAAAATATGGGGCCTTATACTTCTTACAGGAAGCTTATGGCCGGTTTTCTTCAATGCCGCGGACTGGGTGAGCAGGAGGCTATGCTGGCTTCCGTGTACGAAGAACTGGCAAAACATTTGCAGAGGATAAGGGCGCCCCGTTCCAATACTGCGATTAAGCGTGTCCAGGAAATTATAGCGGCCCAGTATATGGAGCAGCTGTCCGTGGCCAGTTTGGCTGAGGCGGTGTACCTTACGCCCACATATCTTTGTGTTCTGTTTAAACAAGTCACAGGAAAAACAATTAATGAGTATATTACCCAGGAACGAATGAATAAGGCGAAAGAATTTTTATCCCAAACGAATATTCGTTTGTACGATGTATGCTATAGGGTAGGTTATTTTTCGCCCAGTTACTTCTCTCGTATATTTAAAAAATATACAGGACAGACGCCGGGGGAATACCGTGAGAAGATTATGCTTAATTCCCGGCCGGAGAGGGGGTAAAGGAATCTATGAAGTCTTCCGGAAATGTGCATGCGGCACGGGAGGATAATAGCGGCAGCAGCCGGGTAAGGCTGAAGCGTACCCGGAACGCTGTGCGCTTTTTAATGCTGCTTTTATTAGTGGCAGCTTTTGGCCTGCTTACATTGGCGGTGCTTTATTATACCAGCAATACAATGGAGGCAATGGAGATGGAACTTTGCCAGAAAATGCAGGTATCGGTGGAGCAGACGCGCAGCAATATGGATTACCGGTTTCTGCAGACGGCGGAAGATGCCTCCACATTGATGGGAACTCTGTACCCTTATTTGAATTCGGATGCGGATACGGAAGAACAGCTGCAGGAATATTCCAGGATATGCCGGGCTTTGGTAGAAAATCTGGACAAAAATATGATTTCCAGCCTGCGGCTGTATGTGCCGGATAATAAGATATACAGCGGCCAGCAGACGGAACAGTATTCTCTGCGTTCTTTATGCGAACTGGAAAATGAAGAAGTGCTCAGTCACAAGGGCGGAGTTTATTGGATGGAACCTCATACTGTAAAACTGGGCATGGCTTCGCCCGTGCCGGTGATTTCCTGCGGCCTGGCTTTGAAAAGCCAGGCAAACTATGATAAATGGGCAGGAGTGCTGTTTGTAGATTTGGATATATCCCAGTTTCAGGAAATATTTGCTTCTGCCGGTGATGGTACGTGCCTTGTGGACGGAACGGGAAAAATCCTTATGGATGTGAACGGCATCTACGCAGGGCAAGGCGGGTTTACAGAAACGCAGATGGAACAAATAAAAACAGAGGAATCCGGTTATCTCACAGATGAAAATAGTATAATCGCGTTTAGCCGCCTGAAGATACGGGATTGGTATATCGTGGCATCTATGGCGCGCCATCAGGTGCAAAGCGAAAATATCGGTACAGTCAATACAATAATAGCTATGTGGGCGGTAGCCTGCCTGGCTTTGTTTATCATTGCCTTCACAGCCGGTTACAGCCTGATTTTAAACCATACAGTCCATAATATAAATACGGCAATCCGCACATTGGAAATGGATGATGCGGGCGGCCAGGCGAGGGGTTCTTCCGGGCGGTGGGGCAAAGCCATATTTGCATCATTGGAATATGATACCGAGCAGATACTGCGCTCCGTGGCCGATATTGTGGAGGCTCGCTACAAGGATAAACTGGCGATATCCGAATACCAGATGGAATCGCTGCAGGAGCAGATTAAACCGCATTTTCTATATAACACATTGGATGCCATCAAATGGATGATTTTGGATGAAAAGCAGGATGACAGCGTATGGATGGTAAATGCCCTGTCCAAATATTTGAGGATGAGCATTAATGTGGGGGAAATGATTGTACCTTTGTCGGAAGAACTGACATTGACAAATACTTATTTAGGTATTATGAAAAAAAGGTTTTCTCATCATTTTGAAGTGGAATACGAGTTGGAGGAAAGTGTAATGGACTATCTGATCCCTAAGCTTTCTCTGCAGCCTTTGGTGGAAAACGCGCTGCTGCATGGTATTTTATATTGCGATAAGGAAGATAAACGCCTGACTATCCGTACATGGCGCTCCGGCCAGTTCTTTGGAATAGAAATTGAGGATAACGGCAATGGCATGCCCGAAGAGGATGCCCGCCGCTTAAGCGAAATGAATGTTCATGTGGGAGGCAGCTATGGTGTGGCCAATGTGCACAAGCGCCTGGATATTTTTGGGCACGGAAAACTAAAGTTTGGCATCGTTTCCCATAGGGGGGAAGGAACCTGCGTAACAATAGAACTGCCTATTAAACGGGATGGAATGTAATATGGATGATAATTTAGCCAGGCTGTCAGCTGTTTGTTAAATCCGTGGAAGTATGGTGCTCCGCTGCCTGTTAGCGGGAGTGTGATTTTCCGAGTCGATGAGGCCAGGCTGAACTATTCTTAATATTCTGTACAATTGGACAAGAAAACAAAAATATGGATTATTTACGCCAAATTGATTGATAGTTTAAAATAAAAATATAAAATAATCCGGGAATTGTTTCCGGAAAACAAAAGGAAGGAGTGAGGTTCAAATGAAAGCGTTAGCAAAATCTTCCGCAGCAGTTTCCGGAAAAAAGGGATGGAAATATGAAGTACGCAGTTTCTTTACATATGTAAAACGTCACCCCGCGATGTATCTTATGTTGATGCCAGGGCTGTTTTTCATGATCATCTACAAGTTTGTGCCGCTGTATGGTATTTTGATTGCTTTTAAAGATTACAACATTTTTCTGGGGGATAATCCTATAGATGCGATTGCCAAGAGCGATTGGGTGGGGTTTGAGCATTTTCACAGGTTGTTTTCCAGCTCCCAGTTTATGAAGGTGCTTTCCAATACGCTGATTATCAATGGACTGAAAATTGTATGGCTGTTTCCGCTTCCGATTATTTGTGCGATTTTGTTGAATGAGATTCGGAAGGTTACCTTTCGGAAATTTGCCCAGACGGCGATTTATATGCCCTACTTTTTTTCCTGGGTAGTCATTTTCGGCATTTTTTATTCCCTATTTGGCTCTTATGGTACGGTAAATACGGTTATTACCGCGCTGGGTGGCTCCCGGGTGGGTTTTTTTACAGATACGAGAGTGTTTCGCAGTGTGCTGGTATTTACGGAAGGCTGGAAGGAAGTGGGTTATAATACGGTGATTTATCTGGCCGCGATTACAGGCATTGATATGACGCTGTATGAAGCCGCCCGGGTGGACGGGGCCGGAAAGCTGCGTCAGATTTGGCATATCACCATGCCGGGGCTGCTCCCTACTATCGTGTTAATGTTAATTCTTAAGGTGGGGCATATCCTGGAAACCGGTTTTGAACAGGTGCTGGTATTTTACAACCCCGGCGTGTACGATGTGGCGGATATTATTCAGACATATGTTTACCGGCTGGGGATGGGCCAGATGGATTTCCCGTTGTCCACGGCGCTTGGCCTGTTTAATTCGGTAGTGGCCTTTGTACTTATTGTAGGCGCCAATACGGTCAGCCGTAAGCTGTTAGGCCGGAGCATCTGGTGAAAGGGGGGTATGGATGGAAAAGATAAAAGAAAGAAGTTCTTATCAAAAGAAACGTGCTTTTGCCAGAAGGAGAATGCCCGCATCCACAAGAGAAAAATGTATGTCCGTATTCGCATATACGGTTATGGGCCTGTTAAGCCTTATTGCAATCCTGCCCTGCCTGCATGTAATCAGTAAAGCCATAAGCAGCGGGCCGGAGGTTACGGCGGGGAATATTTATTTCTGGCCGGTGGGTTTCCAGCTGGAAACGGTAAAATATGTGCTTACGAAAACGGCGTTTCCCACGGCGCTGAAAAACTCCCTGATTGTTACGGGCTTCGGTACGCTGATTAGTATGTTAACAACGATTACCACGGCTTATCCCCTTTCCAAGCCGGATTTTAAGGGGCGCAAAGTAATTACATTGCTGTATGTGATTAGCATGGTATTTTTTGGCGGTATGATTCCGGCCTACATGGTAGTGCGCAGTCTGGGGATTCTGGATACTTATGCTGCCTGCATACTGCCCTTTGCAATCGTACAGTTCAATATGTTTATCGTAAAAAATTACTTTGAAAGCCTGCCGGAGAGCATAGAAGAGTCCGCCCGTGTGGACGGGGCCGGGGATATGCGTATTTTGGTATCCATCGTCTGCCCTATGTCAAAACCGGTAATTGCAACGGTAAGTTTGCTGTATGCCATTAATTACTGGAATAATTATTTCCATGCGATGATGTATACAAAGTCGCCGGATATGAATACGCTGCAGGTGTACTTGTACAACATTATAAGCAACAGCCAGGATTTTGTGGAAAATCTGGCCAGCGGCAATTTTATGATTAACATAACCTCGGAAGGGATGGTGGCCGCTGCAGTTACCATATCGCTGCTTCCTATGATTATTTTATATCCTTTCGTATCCAGGTTTATGATTCAGGGTATTACTATCGGATCGGTGAAAGGGTAGAAAAAGTGCAAACTGTTACAACAACAAGACAAGTTTGTGTCCGTGCGGCATCCGCAAACTTGATAAGCCAATATGGCTTTGAACACAAAAAGCTGCGCAGAAAGAGGGAAAATGAAAAAGATGAAAAAAATGAAACAACTATGTTCGATTTTGCTGGTGATGGCAATGCTGGTTATGTGTATTTCTGCATGCGGAAGCAAACCGGAAAGCGGTAATGAGGAAGGGTCTTCCCCGGCATCGGAGAATGTGGAGACGGCGGCAGGGGAAGGGGAAAGTGCAGTCCCGGCGGAGAGTGGAGGCGAGAAGGCGGATGTGCCCCCGTTAAAAGGGCCGGGTAATGTTACGTTAAAGCGTCTGGGCTACAATGTGGCCTGGGACCCAACCAGCGACCTTATGGCGGATGTGCTTAAAGAGTCTACGGGATATGATGTGGAATATTTTATTTTACCGGCCGAAAACGCAGATGAAAAGCTGGTAATGGAGGTTTCCGGCGGCGCTGATTATGATATTATCCAGTGTTCCCCGAACCAGTTCCAGACATTGATGGGGCAGGGGGCTTTGGTTCCGTTAAATGATTTGCTGGAAGCTTACGGGCCGAATATCCTGGCCGGCGTAACAGAAGAATCCTGGCGCGCCTGTTCGGATGAAGATGGGAACATTTACGGCATTCCCTACAAATACCCTTATGCTCAGGAGATTGCTTCCTTTATGGCCTGCCGCTGGGATATGATGCAGGAGGCAGGGATTGAGTCTATGCCTGCTACCATCGATGAGTTTTACGATTGCCTGGTAACGTTGAAGGAATATTATGGGGATGAATATATTATTTTCTCCGGCCCGTACCGTGCACCGTCGGAAGGCAACGGAACATGGATATTCCCCAGGGTCATCGCAGCAGCTTTCGGTATTTATAATGACTGGATGGTGGACGAGAACGGTAAGGTATACTATATGACAGAGGCGGAAGGCTTCACCGATATGATTGAGTTTTTGACAAAATGCAACAACGAGGGATTGCTGGATCCGGACTGGGCGGTGAATACATCCACTACGGTTTGTGAAAAATTTGCCGGCGGCAAAGCAATTATTGTGCAGATGAACCGTAACGGATTGGGAACTACAGTGCCTGCTATGCTGGAAACTCTTGGTATCGGCTATGAGGATTTGAGTTATGTGAATGCGTTAAAAGGCTCGGACGGAACATGTAAATATATGCGTACAGAAGCGATTAACTTTGTTACGGTTGTCCTGCGCAGTTCGGAAAATGCGGCTGATGCGATAAACTGGATTGATTTGAAGCAGCAGGAGCAGCTGTTCCTTAATATCGGCGTAGAGGGAACTCACTTTAATTATGATGAAAATGATGGCAGCATCCTTCCTATCAATCCGATTTTTTCGGATGAAAGGGGTAATTCCTATTGGTATCTGGATTCTACCAATGAAGAGGAATTCGCCACCCAATGGCCGGCCCGTATCCGTAAATCTCAGGCACAGTGGGAAGGCTTTGAAGCGACCACTTTATATGCCAACGAGCATATGCCGGAAATTTTCGTAAATAATGACTTTGCATTTAAACCGGCTACGGAGAAATATTCCAAATATAATACCGCATTGTTCAGCAGCCTGAATGATTATATCCTGCAGATTATGGCGGGAACAAAGACCCTGGACGATTTGGGCTTCTTCCAGTCCGACTGGGCGGCGGCAGGCGGGGATGAAGTCCGCGAAGAACTACAGGCTTGGTATACCAGCTTTTACAACTAAAAACAGCAAGAGCCCGGACAGCACCCAGAGAATTTACGGACACAGAAAGCGGCCGGAAATTGCTCTGCGAGAAGAAAGTGCTGGGAGGGCAGGTTCTAAGGAATCCACCAGGCTTCGCCTGATACCCCTTAGGACAATGCTTGCGGAACCGGAATAAGGAGATTAGGATGGATAAAAGACCGAATATTTTATGGCTTTGTACCGACCAACAGCGGTGGGATACCATACATGCCCTCGGTAACCCATATATAGATACTCCCAATCTGGATAAACTGTGCAGTCAGGGCGTTGCGTTTACCAACGCCTACTGCCAGAATCCGATTTGTACGCCCAGCCGGGCCAGTTTCCTTACCGGGCGTTACCCGTCTTCGATTAATGCCAATATCAACGGCGCCTGCAATTTGCCGGAGCATTGTACGCTGATATCGAAGCGGCTGGCCGATGCGGGTTATGAATGCGGCTTAATCGGGAAACTGCATATTACTTCCGCCTGGGATGATTATGAGGAGCGGATGGATGACGGGTATTCCTATTTTTGCTATAACCTGGCATCCGGCCATCATTTGAGAAGCCCTAAGAATCCCTATGTGAAATGGCTGGCGGAAAAAGGGGTGGATTGGCAGGATATTTTTACTACCGATGAAAAGCATGATTACCACTGGTACCGGGAAGATGCGCCGGTGGAATTGCGCCAGACCGCATGGCTGGCGGAAAAGGCCATAGATTTTATGAAGGAGCGGAAGGATTCGGACAAACCGTGGCTGTTATCGGTGAACTGTTATGACCCTCATCCGCCTTATGATGCGCCGCTTCATCTGGTAAATAAATATCTGGACAGGAAACTGCCTGACCCTATCTATAGCGATGGGGATTTGGAACTGAATGATAAATTGAAAGATTTCTTTTTCCAGAGCGCGGCACATCCGGTGGATGATAAGGCGAGAAGGAACAAAGCATCTTATTATGGAATGATAGAGTTGATTGATAAGCATTACGGGCGCATCATAGATGCTTTGGGCGAATTGGGAATGCGGGAAAATACGCTGATTATTTATAATTCGGACCACGGGGAGATGCTGGGGGATCATGGGCTGACCCATAAGGGCTGCCGGTTCTATGAGGGATTAGTGCACATTCCCCTGATTATGTCCATGCCGGGAAGCATCGGGCAGGGGATACAGTATGAGGGGCTGGCGGAGGAAACGGATATTGTGCCTACGATTGCCCAGCTATGTGGGATTGAGGCCGGGGATACCCATGGGAGGTCATTAGTGCCCGTGCTTAGGGGTGAACCCGATGAGAAACCGCGGAAGTTCGTTCGTACCGAGTACTATGATACCCTGGAATTGGATATGTGCTACGACGGGCTCAGAGAGCCGGGCGAGGCGGAGGTTGGCGATGGGGTAGACAGTTCCTATGCCACCATGTATTTTGACGGAAGGTATAAGCTGTGCGTTTATCATGGCAGCGAGTTTGGGGAACTGTATGATTTGAAAACTGACCCGGAGGAGCGGAAGAACCTTTGGTATGAGAAGGAATATCAGGGGGTTAAGAATGCGCTGGTGCTGGATTCCTTTGGGGCAACGGTGAAGTTCTCCAGGCCGGGACAGAGCAGGCGGGGGAGATATTGAGAGATGTATTGTAAACGGGTATAGCGGTTAGGGGTGAAAAGCCGGGAATCCGGGCAGGGATCAAGGGCTTTGCTGCGGGATTTCCGGCTTTGTTTCTTTATAGGATTCCGGTGTCAAAAGCCTTGGCTGCGGAGTGCGCCTGGCTTTTGACACCAGAACCTTTTATAGAAAACTGTATCATAAGACATATTCCTTTTTATCCTTTGGCAGCATAGAAAAATCAACGAACGTAATCTATGTACAAATACCGGTTTTTCAGTTCATAATCTGCATCCAATAATAAATTGCTGAAAAACATTTCCAGGTATTTTGTTGTTGCATGAATTCCATTTCTTATATCGTTATAATTGGCTCTGACCAGCGCATTCCTGAAATACCAGGAATGCTGTTTAAATGCATCATTATTTACCTTTAATCCTAATGTATCCATATATTTAATAATGAATACTGCAGTGGCTCTTGTATTACCCTCACAGAAAGGATGGATTTGCCAGATATCGGATGTAAACCTAGCAAGGTGCTGTATGGATTTCTGGAGATTCAAGCCTTTGAAGGAGAACTGTTTTTCCGTGTTAAAATCATAATCTAAGGTATCTTTTATACTATCCCACGAAGTATAAATAACCGTGTTGCCGTTCAATACCCATTCTTTTTTTGTGATATTATAAGTCCTGATTTTGCCGGCATGGGCAAACACATTTTCAAAAAGGCGGCGGTGAATTGCCATCCACTCTATTGGTGAAAAGTGAAATGTCTTTTCGCCAAGAAGCCTGGCAATCCTTGTTGAGACGATATCAGCTTCTTTTGTGCCATTTTCGATTTCCTTCCGTTTGGTGGCCTGCTCATAATAATTCTGAATTCTTGTTTGAGCCTCATCAATGCTGATATTGCCTTCAATGTGCTCTTTTGCAGTATCCAGAAGGTAGGGGGAGGTCTCCAAGCCATCTACCTTCTGCAGGCCAATGGCAATCTGCCACGCTTCGCTTTTCGCAGTTTTTTGCGGTTCGCCCTGACGGATATATTCATCGAGTTTGAATTTCCAGTTCGTTTCTTTTGGCATGTGTCCTCCTTGTTTTTTATAGAACCTCTACTTTGCATAGATGTTCTTTCGTTTTTTTGTTATATCCGATTCCCACGGCAAGGATTCGGCTAGTGCATCTGGGTTTACCCCTAATTTTCCCAAGAAACGTTATTGTTCTATCTTAGCATAAAGGTTATGATGCGGCAAGGCTGACGTGATTTCCGGCTGTACTCTTTGCACTTCATAAGATAATACAGCCGGGTTTTTATACAATATCATTCCCCCAAATAAACATTCTGTTCTCTTAGCTTTTGCCGAAGTTCTTCCGGATTGATATCTGCCGGATTCTTCCCCTGTTGGAGAGCCATTGCCGCTGCAGTTCCGGCCGCCTGTCCAAAGGCAATACAGCAGGGAATCATGCGGATAGAAGAAAAGGCAGTTTCGTCCGCAGAAATGCTCCTCCCTGCCACCAGGAGATTTTCGGTCTTTTCCGGCACAAGGCAGGCAAAGGGCACACCATAATAGGGCTTGTCTTCAAGCACATAGTAACTGCCGCCTTCGTCTTTTTCGTTGTGCATGTCAATGGAAGTTCCGAGCACGGCAATGGAGTCTTCCCGTACGCGCCCGGACAGCACATCCTCGCCGGTCAGACAGTATTTCCCTTTGATATGCCGGGTTTCCCTTAAGCCAAGCGTGGCAGCATCTCCCATGAACACGGCATTTTCAAAGCCTGGCGCATATTTTTTCAAGAAGGAAAAAATGTGGGCCGTCTGTGCCATACCCTCTATTTCCCCTCTGGTAAGTTCGTCCGGGTTGGTTCCATCCAGATGAAGGAGACGGCTTACGTTCATCCGATATTCTCCTTTGGTAAGCCCCTCAAAGAGACATACTTCGCCCCGGGGAATCCCCCACTCTTCCTTTTTATCCCGTATCAGCCAGCTAAAAGGCCCATAAAAAGGACGGATTTCATCCCTATGCTCTTTGATATGGGCGTCCAGTTTTTGGGAATCTACATTATACACCCTGAAAAATAATGTTGCTGACTGCATTTCTCCTTTTCCATTGCCAAGAAGGAAATCCTCTCCTGAGGATACTGCCACGTCTCCATCTCCGGTGCAGTCGATGACTTGTTTGGCCCGTATCAGGGAGAGCCCCGCTTTGTTATGGATTACAACTCCTGTTATCCGGCCTTCTTCTTTCAAAACATCCACAAAAGAAGTATGGAGCAGAATATCAGCCCCTGCCTCCTTTAGCATAGCGGCAGCTTCCCTTTTCAGGCATTCGTGGTCAAAAGGGCCTACATGGTTGTGGCCGATTTTATACCATCCGGAATAAGAACATTCAGGCCCTATATCATCCGGGTGGATGGCACCGCCTTTTTCTGCCATGCGTTCCACTAACTCTTCAAAGACCCCTTTAATAATCTGCTTTTTGCCCTGTGCATCATAACAGGTCATAAACGGCCCTACCAATCCGATGGTGGCCATGCCCCCAACACAGCCTGCCTGGTCAAAGATCAGGGTTTTGGCACCTGCACGGGCAGCACAGACTGCCGCTCCGATTCCGGCAGGCCCTGCACCTGCCACTACTACGTCCACATCTTTGTATAAGGGGATTTCTTTGCTGTATCTAATAGTTTCTTTTTCCATAGAAAGACCTCCGTTTCTATAATTATTGTATCAAATGGTCTATTTCACAGTAAATATTGCATACTTCTGTTTTGTTGCCCTATCTTTTTCTTTTTTCGAAGTTGCAGTATGGGGATTAGTTTCTTTTAAGCTGATAGGCTTAAAAAATGACAGGGCAGAAACCGCTTTTGAGATTCTTGCCCTGCTTTTGACACTTGGACTATTTAAAAGAATTAGTTAAAATGTATACTTTTTACTATAATTGTTCAGCAATAAATTTTAACTGATTTTTACATTTATCCACAGATTTATTGACGCTTACCCTTACTCTGTCGATTACTTTTGTCTCTCCTTCCTGCAATAGATCCATAGGCTTTGATTCAATGGAGGAAATACGTCCAGATCCTAGAAAATCATCAAGCATAAATAAATGATTTTCGGGGTTAGCTGTTGATAACAGTGTTCTGTGCTTTGAAATAATGTCATAAACTTTATTTAAATAAACCTTAGTTTGCTGGTTAGGTTCATTTCTGGCGCCGGCTACTGTAGACCATCCACAATGTGTCAGTACTACCATTTGTATTTTTGGAATGTTCATGTCATTCTCTGGTAAATACTTTCGGAACTCGCTTTGGGGGTTGCTTAAGGTGTTGATAAGTAATTCTAATGACTTAATTGACTGCTGGTCTGTTCGAACCGGAATTATAAGTGCATCAGCCGCATACCAGGCAAGTTGTGTAGCACCTGCAAAAAAAGGTGAAGTGTCTATTAAACACTTATCCAGACTGTTTTCGTTTAGTTCCCGTTCAATCTCCTTTTTTAACGAATACAGAATACTTTTTAATGCTTGTTCTTTCTGGGCATGCTGTAATCCGGCCGTTTGGTTAATCGCTGTAATTAATTGTGACGGTAATAAATATAATTCTTCCGAAGACGGAATATAATAATTGTTTTTCTGTTCAAAAAAATGGTTTGTAGCACCAATGTAAGCAGATACTCTTGTTGCTTTACCTAATCCAGGTACTAAATAAGGTAATAACATGTCCTTCACATTAGTCTGCTGCCCGGCATAATAATTATTATCATAAAAATACGATAAATTTCCCTGAGGGCAAGTGTCTACAGCCAGTAAATTGTCAACTAAATAACTTAAGTTGAAAGATAGTGTTGTTTTACCAATACCTCCTCTTAGATTGCACATGGCATAAATTTTTTGCTTGGGCAAATCAATAGCATCTGCTTCATTATTTGCAATGGCATATTGTCTGTTTATTATGGTTTTAATCGACATGTTAAATCCTCCTTTCTTACAATTAGTTTTACATATAATTGCATTATAGGTAAAACTAATTATATTATACGTATTCTTCGGCTAATGTCAATACATAAACACGTAATTTATATAATGTCGGAGTTTATGGCATTAATCTCGTTAAAATATAGATAATAAATATTAATCTAATTATACTTAAGAATTAATTTTTACGCTATTGAAGGCTGGCTGGAAAGACTCTATAATAAGCAGTAAATGAGAGAAACGGAAATCATTGTTAATGTGCAATTACGAAAGCGGCCAGAATAAAGTGGGGGAAGATGAAGAAGAGTGAAATAGTTTTTCGTATTATGACAATAAGTGCAGTTCTTTTAGCCACAGGGGCTATTTTATGCCTTGGGCTTCTGGAACACGGCAGGACGGTGCGGAAGGAAGAGGAAATGGAGCGCATAGCCGAACTGCCGGTAAAGATGGAATCCTGTCTGATTGACGAAGAAAGCGGGGAGACGGTAATAAAGGCATGGGCGGATGAAATCCCGGAGAGCGATGATGAATATTTTTACCTGTTTGCGCTGCGCCCTTATGAGGAGGGTATTGGGAATAATAAAACCTATCTGATGGGGGAACGGAAGGGAAAGGAGATAGAGTTCTGTTTAAAGACAGGGGTATTTGATAAATTTGTGGTGGGAGTGAAGGACGGCGGGTCTTACAGGGCGGTGAGCGCCCCTCATTATATTACTAACCCGGGGGCTATGGCTGTTTTTACTTCCAATGGGGAAAAGCCTTCCGGTAAAAAGGGGCTGCTGATTGACCCGGATAAACTGATGTCGGAGGAACTGGACGAACTGGGGATAAAGCATGCGGCCTATAACATCCCTGTTTCCAGGATATTGGGCCATCCTGAGGAAGACGAGTATTCGGCGATTCATTATACATACAACGGAAATGAGTATGTTTTCAATGGGCGGGTGATGGCGGAGTATGATTTGATTTTTCGCACATTGACCGAAAAAGGGATAGAGATTACGGCCATTATTTTAAACGATGTTTCCCTGGATTATCCCTGGCTGATTCATCCGCTGGCCCGCGAGGGCATTGGAAAACCGCCTTATTATGCGTTTAATGGAAGCGATGAGACGGGGGTGGAGTACCTGGCGGCTATCGGAACTTTTCTGACGGAAAGGTACTCAGGCCGGATGAACGGGCGCGGGGTGGTGGCCAACTGGGTCATCGGCAATGAAATTAATGCGCGGAAAGAATGGAATTATATGAAGCACGTGGATTTGGAATTGTATGTGCGGGAGTATGTAAGGGCCTTCAGAATCTTTTATAATGGGGTGAAAAGTGTAAACAAGGCCTGCGGGGTTTATATTTCCCTGGACAACCAGTGGAACAGGATAAACGTGCTGACCCAAAGCTATAGGGGGAAGGACGTTCTGGATGAGTTTAACCGGCAGATAAAAGCGGAAGGCAATATCGACTGGGGGCTGGCCATTCATCCCTATAACAAGCCGCTGACCAGGGTGGATACATGGGGCTCTTCTATTTACGTAAAGGACAGGGTGGATACACCGGTGGTGTCCATGGCGAATATCCGCGTGGTTACGGAATATATGGAGCAGGAGGATTTTTTGACGGAGGATGGGGAAGTGCGCTCCATTATTATCAGCGAATTGGGGTATACTTCTTCCAAAGGGGAAGAGGAGCAGGCACAGGCTATTGTATATGCATACCGGATGGCGGAGGGCAATCCCCATATTGATTCCATTATATTTTCCAGACAGACGGATGCCAGGGAGGAAGTGGAGAGGCTGCGGCTGTATCAGGGGCTGAACCGGGCGGATGGCTCCCATAAATATGCGTATGAGGTGTTTCGGGATATGGATGGGGAGGGGATGGTACGTTGAATGTTCTTTGGATAATGGCCAGGGGAATCAGTTTTCAGGTGCAGCATGGTGGGGCGGGTTTCTCGACAGTGCTTTGCCTGCACGGTGTTTGGTTTTGCAGCTGAACAAAAAAGTGGGGTAGATTGGATTGCTCTGCATTGGAAAGTATGATATAGTGTCGATATGGAAGGCCATGACGGCTGACGCTGTAAAGCGTTAAACAACTCACTGTCTGAGGGAAGCCAAGGCTGAATAGTTACTATAGGGCATAAAGATAGGGGACGCAGGATATGGCGAGGGTTATCGGTATTGGGCATGATGATTTTGGTACAGTCAGAGAGTCTCATAATTTTTATATTGATAAAACGAATTTCATACAGGAATGGTGGGAGTCAAATGATAAGGTGACATTAATTACACGTCCCCGGAGGTTTGGGAAGACTTTGAACATGAGCATGCTGGAGCATTTCTTTTCTGTTAAATATGCCGGGCGGGGTGATTTGTTCGAAGGGCTTTCTATTTGGCAGGGGGGATTTGCCGATGGGGAAATATATTCTTATGAAGAAAATAAATACCGTCAGATGCAGGGAACATGGCCTGTAATTTCGATAAGCTTTGCAAAGGTGAAGGAAACAACTTTTCGGAGTACCCAAAAAAGGATTTGCCAGATTATTACTGAATTGTATAATAAATTTGATTTTCTGGTTGAAAGCGGAAAATTGAACGAAAATGAAAAAGAGTTTTACTGGAAAGTTTCGGCTGATATGGAAGATTATGTCGCAGCAGATTCTTTGAACGCCTTATCCCATTTTCTGATGAAATATTATGGAAAAAGGTAATAATCCTTTTGGATGAATATGATACTCCGATGCAGGAAGCATATGTAAATGGATATTGGAGGGAATTAGCAGATTTTATTAGAAATTTGTTTAACTCTACTTTTAAGACAAACCCATATTTGGAACGTGCTGTGATGACTGGAATTACGAGAACAAGCAAAGAATCTATACTTTCTGATTTGAATAATTTGGAGGTAGTGACAACGACATCAGAGAAGTATGAAGACTGTTTTGGCTTCACAGAAGAAGTTTACGAAGCTTTGAAGGAATATGAATTAACAGGACAGGAACAGCAGATAAAAGATTGGTATGATGGTTTCTCTTTTGGAAAGAGAAAAGATATGTATAATCCGTGGTCCATTATTAGCTTTTTGAATGAGCGGAAAGTGGGGGTATATTGGGCAAATACAAGTTCTAATAGCCTGGTGGGAAAGTTAATACGGGAAGGGAATCCAGGCGTTAAAATAACTTTTGAGCATCTGCTGCAGGGTGAAAGTATTCAGGAAGAACTGGATGAACAGATTGTTTATGACCAGCTGGACGATGAAGAGCAGGCTATATGGAGTCTCCTTCTCGCCAGCGGTTATCTGAAAGTAAAAAACTACAGGGCATTTATGTCTGATTTTGGAGAATGGAAACAGGAATATGAATTAGGGCTGACTAATTTTGAAGTAAAGGTAATGTTCCGCAGGATGGTGCGGAAATGGTTTTCGGGTTCAACATCTGGCTACAATGACTTTATCAAGGCATTGATTGTTGGAGACTTAAAAGCGATGAATGTTTATATGAACAAAGTGACAATAGAGATGTTCAGTTTTTTTGACACGGGAAAAGGAGCCCTGGGGGATGAACCGGAACGTTTTTATCATGGATTTGTATTAGGCCTGATGACAGAACTGGCAGACAGATATGTACTTACATCCAATCGGGAAAGCGGTTTTGGGAGATATGATGTAATGCTGGAGCCCAGGAAACTGGTTGATGATGCGGTTATTCTTGAATTTAAAGTGCAGGACAAAGAGGAAGAAGCAGAATTGTCCGATACGGTACAGAAGGCGTTAAATCAAATTGAGGAAAGGCAGTACGAAGGGGCTCTTATAGCAAAAGGAATCCCCAAAGAGCGTATTCGGAAATATGGTTTTGCCTTTTGCGGAAAAAGGGTGCTGATTGGTACTGCTTCATAGACTCTGCTAAGAAAAAGTATCAATATGCATAATAATATTCTGTGCATGGTCGCCGTAGGCCTTGCCGAAGATGTTGATGCCGCCGGTGTGGACGGCATCTTCTTTTATATTATTAGGAAATTACGCCACAGCGTTGTAAGGCGCCAAGAAAGAATGCGAAGCATTCTTTGGAATTGGCCGCCGGGCCAATTCTTTTTTATAGCAATTTTGAATGATATATAAGGGTTGAGGGCTAAATCGAAGGCATCTATATTAATGGATTCCGTTTTCAAAACGCCATCCAGGGATACGCCTTTTTTGTCAAGGCCGATGGTTTTAAGCAGGCCGAACTGGGTATTGCCGTCTGTCCACCAGGCAGGGGTCAGCTTGCCGTGGCGTCCGCCGAAATCGCCAGGGGAAGTATAGGTAAGGAGTTCGATATCATTCAGGTAAAAAGTGATATCGGAGGGCCAGATATCCCTGTATCCCGGCGCTTCCGAGCATAGTTCAAGGCTGAAAGAGATATAGCTTGGCTTGGAATCAATGAGGAAATGGTTGGGAAAACGGTACTCGATAAACCCCTTCTGAAACCAGATAAGCTGTGCGGAGACCCGGTTAGGGGAATAGAATGCCCTTACATCATCACAGGACTCAATATAGGAGGTTTCGTTTACCATGCCGCAGGTGGGATGGATTTTAAAATCAAAATAATTTCCGATGGGCATGTCCACGGAAAAAGAGCGGGCAGGTGTCTGGGGAGGAGAATTGTTGATGGAAATCTTAATATCTTCCGCCCGGGAACTGCACACTTTTTGGGAGCCGCGGATGCCGGGAAGCATTTCGGCAGTAATTAAACCGGCCTCTTCCAGCAGATTGATGTGGAAAGCTGTGGAGGAGACGGGAATCTGTAATTCTTTCGCCAGTTCAACGATATTTAGGGACTGGTGTTTTAAAAGATATAATATTTTCAGCCGTATCTGAGAAGAAAGGGCTTTTCCCAATAACTCCAGGGGCTGATAATCGCCGGGGTCATCCAGACTCAGCGAGATATGCCTTGTTATTTTTTCGATTAGTGTTTGTTCGTTCTTTTCGGTTTTCTCATTTTTTATAGTGACAGCGGGATTCATAGGCTTCCTCCTTCATAGAAGTGAAAGTAGTGTACTATTTTTATTTTAACATAGCTATAGCGGAGTAGGATAGTTTTTTTCACTTAGCCATAAAAAGAAAAATATACTTAACCGCAAAATGGAATCTGAAAAAAACAGGAAGAACTACAGGCGCCCGCTCAAAAATGCAATAAACTCATCATACTCATGAAACGTCAGAGCCTTTTTTAAATTATTAGGCTCTGTCAGTATCATAGTCAGGGGTTCAAAAATTTCATTGAAAATATAGCGTTCATCCCGGTTAAAGCAAAGCATGATAATCAGGTAAACCGGCATTCCGTTCCAATTGGTGGGGGTATCGCACAGGTATAGGTACATGCCGGTTTTCTTCGCTCGCATACGCATGGAATGGGGGATGGCAAAATTCTGGAATCCGGTGGAAGACATTTCTTCCCGCTCCAGCACCTCCGTTTCAAATTGTTCTTCCACATAGCCCTTTTGGCGGAATTTTTCGCAGAGATAGTGTATGGCTTCTTCCTGGTCCGGGAATCCTTCGCCCCGTTCAAAAAAGTCCGGCAGGATAATCTGGTGCAGGTAGGAGGTAAACGTCTCCCTTTTTTTGGAAGTGCGGATTTCATTTATTTTCTGCCGGATTGCGATAACATCCGATTCCATTAAAAAAGGCTGCACCTGAACAAAAGGTGTAACCAGGGAGCGATTGATGGGAACAGTGCAGATAATAAAATCCGGTGTTGTAATTTTATCCAAATCGGCTTCCTCTGTAATGATATTTGCAATTAACAGTTCCGTATCCAGACGGCTGCAGATGTTTTCCAATAAGCGGTTGCCCATATTATAGTAGGTTGGGCAGTATATAACGGCAGAAAGCTTGCTGGCAAGGGCTTTTTGGGTTTCCAGCGTGCTTCCCAGATGAAAGGCGATATAGCTGATTTCATCATCATTGATGGAAATGCCTGTCCAGTCTTTGATAATACTGGAGCAGCAGACGGCATCATCGTAGATGAGCGGGCAGGTGGCCTTCAGCGTATCCCCAAGGGGGTTTTTACAAAAATGTTCGTTCTGTGCCCGAATCAGCAAATTTTTTATATGCAGGGCAAACCGGATGAGGAATTCCGGTTCATTCAGGTTGATGTAATAATAAGAGCCAATCGCATTTACCAGTTCATAGACCAGGTCAATACAGTCTTTTCCAATAATATCCGCCAGATTATCCACGGTGATACTGTTATAATTTAGCGAAGTAGCCCGGGAAACGAGAAGCAAAGTCATTTCCTGGACCTCCCCGGCAGAAAATTTCAGCCGGAAATGTTCTTCCAGGCGCTCCACAATCTTCTGGGACAGTTCATATTCGTGGGGCAAAAGGTTCAAAGTTCCCATAGTCTGTTCATATTCCCCGTATCCGGCATTGTTTTTGATGCGGTCGGCAGCGATGGCAATATGAAGCACCAGATTGCTTAGGGAGTAGTCATTAATGAAATATCTATATTCGCTTAAGATTTCCAGCACAATATTTTTAATAAAAATAATATCGATATCCGGAAAGGCAATCTGTATGGTTTCCAGATTCACAAAACTTTCCATCTCTTTCTTAATTAAATCATTGGTGTACTTTGGAATGCAAACTGTCTTTTGCACCGTAACGGTGAAAAGGTCGGTTTGATTTGCATGGAAAAATCCGTCATACTAAAACTACAAACAGCGCAGAAATGAAACAAAGGTTGAAAATTTTTACCCCGGAGTTTGTGCCGGCAAGGCTTCAAGTTTGCATCTGCGCAGCATCCACAAACTTGACATGCGTAAAGCCCCGGGAATGCCGGGTCACAAGAGTTACGCAGAAATGGAGGAAAAAATGGCAAATCATAATATTTTATTGGTGTGTGGTTCCGGCGCCAGCAGCGGTTTCATGGCGGCGAATATCCGTAAAGCGGCTTCTGCCAGAGGATTGGAATGGAAGGTGACAGCCAGAAGTGAATCTGAGATTTTAAATTATGTAGAGGACATTGACTGCCTGATGGTGGGCCCGCACCTGGAGTCCAACCTTGGAGTCATTGAGGAAGACTGTGAAGGCTATGATATTAAAGTATCCCTTTTGACAAAGGAAGCTTATTCCAAATTGAACGGGGAACTGGCGGTAGATCAGATTCTGGAAATGTTCGGTGAAAAATAAAAATAAATATAAAGAAAAAAATAAGCTCAGGAAAACATTCTCATGACGTTTTGTGCCTGGGCGGAGCGAAAGGAATGGATATACTCATGAATGCATTGATTAAATGGCTTGAAAATAGTTTTGCTCCGAAAATGAGCAAAGTAAATAATAATATATGGGTAGTAACCCTGAAAGATTCCATTATGCAGACGCTGCCCTTTATCTTTTTGGGCTCTATCTTCTGCTGCCTGGCAATTATTGAAGATTTTGTCACATTGCCGTTTTCCTTCTGGACGCCGTTTGGCTGGACGATGAGCAAAATCTCCCTGCTGGTTGCATTTTTGATACCGTTTAATTATTGTGAGAAAAAGCGTTACAGGAAACAGCGCCTGATTGCTGGTTTGACAGGCATGCTGCTGTTTATGATGGTGGTAACCCCCGAATTTATCGCTGACGGTACGGTAGGCTTTGGCCATGATTCTTTAGGGGCAGGCGGTATGTTTGTGGCAATCCTGACAGGCATTGTGACTAGCGTGATTTTCGGTGCTTTTGCAAAATTCACTTTCTTTAAAGACGATTCGGCCGTTCCGGATTTCGTACGTCAATGGTTTGACGCATTGCTTCCCATTGGACTCACTATCGTAATTGGCTGGGTAATCGTTCTGATTTTGAATGTGGATATTTATAAGATTATTGTAAATCTTTTTATGCCGCTGCAAAATGGTTTGAATACATTGCCGGGATTTACATTCTTTATGTTTTTCACCTGCTTTATTTATTCCATGGGCATTTCCAGCTGGGTACTGACCCCCATCGGGCAGCCGGTAAGGCTGGCCTCCATTACAACAAACCTGGGACTGGTAGCAGCCGGAACAGCAACGGCTTCCAATCTGCTGATTTATACGGAAGGGCTTGTATACTGTACTTATATGTGGGTTGGCGGTATCGGCTGTACACTTCCTTTGGTTATTATGCTGATGCGTTCCAAATCGAAAGAACTTAGTTCCCTTGGAAAAGCCTGCCTTGTTCCCGGAATTTTCAATATTAATGAACCGGTTATTTTCGGATGTATCGCATGGAATCCGTACTTGATGGTGCCGATGTGGCTGCAGGGTATTATCATCCCAATCCTGACCTATGTTTTCACAAAATTTATTGCTCTGGCTCCGCTTCCTCATGTACAGTTTGAACTTTGGTATGCGCCTTATCCCATAGGAACGATTATGAACATAATGAGCCAGGGTGCCGGGGCGCTGATAAGGGCTTTGATATTCCTTGTAATTTCCGTTATCGTATCTTCTGCCATCTGGTATCCGTTCTTTAAAGCCTATGAAACGAAACGGGTGCAGGAGGAGCAGGAAAAAATAGCGGCAAAATAAAATCGGAAAAAGGGAATGAAAAAGGTATCTGAAAATAATTTCGGAAATGGGGTGTGATTTTTGAACGAACAAATTGTTGAAAATGCAATGAACATTATAATGCATGCAGGAGATGCCCGTGTATTCTGTAAAAAGGCGTTGGACCTTCTGGCGGAAGGTAAACCTGCGGAAGCGGAAGAAGAAATGAAAGGGGCCGATAAAGAAATTGCGGAGGCCCATCATATCCAGACAGACTGTATTCAGGGCGCTATTGGAGGAGAGGAGTTTGAATATAACGTTCTTTTCGCCCATGCACAGGATACGCTGATGACAATTTACAGCGAAATTGCATTGGCAAAGCAGTTGATTAAGATTTCCAGGCATTTGGAAGCGCGTATTGATGCGTTGGAGAAGAAATAAGAACAATGAAAAGGCTGGTGCGTAGCCGATATTAATGAATTTGTGGATGATATTCCTATTGACCAGAAGTATAATGAGGAAGTGACCACTCAATTCGTAAAAGACGCGATGGCCTCCAAAGACCGTATTTTCCCGAAAAGGCATGGTATTGATTTTTACCATACCTATAAAGAGGATTTAAAACTGTTGGCGGAACTGGGGCTTAAGACATACCGGACTTCCATTAACTGGGCGCGTATTTTCCCCAATGGGGATGACGGGGAGCCCAATGAGGCGGGGTTAAAATTCTATGATGATTTATTCGATGAGATTTTGGCCAATGGGATGGAGCCTATGATTACCATTTCCCATTATGAGATTCCCTTAAACCTTACATTAAAGTATAAGGGATGGTATTCCAGGGAAGTGATTGACTTCTTTGAAAAATACTGCAAAACGGTATTCGACCGTTATGCCGGTAAAGTAAAATACTGGATTATTGTGAACCAGATTAACTTGATTGTCCATGAATCCTTTAATCACCTTGGCGTGGCGGAGGATGTGGTGGAGGATGTGCTTTCCGCTAAATATCAGGCAGTGCATAATGAAATGGTTTCCTGCGCAAGGGCTACAAAATATGCCCATGAAAAATACCCGGAAATGCAGATTGGTATGATGCTCTGCGGCGGACCGGCTTATGCGGCTACATGCAAACCGGAAGATGTCCTGGCAACTGTGCGCCATAACCAAATGGAATATTTCTTCGGCGATGTATTGCTGCGCGGTTATTATCCCGGCTATGCCTTCCGATTCTTTGAGGATTTTAATATCAAGGTGGAATTTGGGGAGCATGATGAGGAAGATTTGAAGAATACGGCGGATTTCTTCTCCTTCTCTTATTACTATACAAGAATTTGCTCCAAGGAGAGTTTTGAGGACGGGAACAGCGTATCCAGAAATAAGGAATTGCCGGCGAACCCGTGGGGGTGGAGCATCGACCCTGTTGGCTTGCGTACTTTGCTGAATGAGTTTTATGACCGGTATCAGAAACCGATTTATATAACGGAAAACGGGGTAGGATATTACGATAAGCTGGAAGAGGATGGGCATATCCGCGACCCTTACCGTGTGGATTATTACCGGGCGCATATCGCACAGATGAAAGAAGCCATTAAAGATGGCGTGGATTTGCGGGGGTATTATGCATGGGGGCCTTTGGATATTATCAGCTGCTCTTCCTCGGAAATGAGCAAACGTTACGGCTTCATTTATGTGGATTTGGATGATTATGGGAAAGGAAGCGGGAAGCGGATTAAGAAAGACAGCTTTGCCTGGTACCAGAAGGTGATTGCATCCAATGGGGAGGATTTGGATTAATAAGAAAAGTTTTCAAGAATCCATCATCTATATGAATATCAAATAGGGATTTTAAGTTGGCGGCATGGATCTGCGGAAAGGGCTATGCCGCCTTCCGTTTTTTGCATTATGGTACGTAAATGTATCGGATACTTTATATATTAAATATGCATAACGCTTATGGTATAATTATGGCATTAATGGAGATAGCTTTAAAGGAGAGCCTATGAAAAAAGGATTATACCGATTGGAAGTATACTATAAACAAAGTGCTACGGAAAGTGAAAAAGAGGTATTGAGGTTCCTTATTAACCAAACAAGGGAAGCCGTAGAAATGGATATTCATACAATGGCGAAAAAATGTTTCTGCAGCCCTGCGACTATTGTAAGGATTTGTAAGAAAAACGGCTTTTCGGGTTTTAAAGAATTGAAACAGGCTTTATGGAACGATATGAATTTTTCCAAACAATTGATGCAGGTGAATCTGGATGCGCCTTCCGGGGAGAAAATTCCCAATATTGTGGCAAACGTTTTGAACACGAATATTATGGCGATTCAGAACATCTATAATCTATTGGATTTTGATGAATTGGACAGGATTGTAGCTTTGCTGTTATCCCAAAGATATGTATACCTGTATGGAATCGGCGCCAGCTTCCTGGTGGCAAAGGATTTCCAGCAGAAATTGGAACGTATCAACAAAAGGACTTTTCTGTATGAGGATATCCATTTACAGCTGATAAGTTCTACCAATCTGGAGCCGGGCGATGTTGCCATCATCGTTTCCTATTCCGGTATAACAAAGGAAATCATAGAAATTGCCCAAAATGTAAAAATGTGCGGCGGGAAAATTATTGCCATCACTAAATATGGAACGAACAAACTCTCTTCCATGAGCGATTTTAACCTTTTTGTTCCCATGCTGGAAAAACCTCTGCGCGTAGGTGCCAGTTCCAGCCGGGTATCACAGCTATCGGTGGTAGATATTGTATATAATACCTATATTTCCCTGGAAAAAGATAAATCTATGGAGAAAATCCTTTCTACAAATAAACTGTTAGAGAAAAAGGAAGATGAGTGATGCAAGGCCTCTTTTGTGTTGAAGCCAACTATAGGTTGCTTTTAAGCACACACTTGGTTCATTGCCCGATGAAATAAAGAAGCATTCTCGGTATAAAAAGTTCCAGGATAAGAAACAAAGTTTCATAAAAACCGTTACATATTGTAAATAATATGAAAGAAGTTTATAGTTCCCTTAGGAGGTAAACGAATATGGTAGATTTAAGCAATATGTCAACGGAGAGGGTAAATCCAAACACAGTGGAACTGAGTTCCATGAGCATCCGGGAGGCCATTGAGGTTATAAACCGGGAAAATTATAATGCAGTATCATGCATTGAGCAGCAGTATGAGATGCTGGAAAAGGTCATTGAAATTACAAGTGAAGCTTTGGAGCAGGGCGGCAGAATCATTTACATGGGAGCGGGAACCAGCGGACGGCTTGGACTTCTGGATGCGGTGGAATGCCCGCCTACATTTGGGGTAGACTTCAATACAGTAATAGGGCTGATTGCAGGAGGCGAGAATGCTTTCGTGAAAGCAGTGGAGGGCGCTGAGGATTCTTCGGAACTCGGTGCGGAAGATTTAAAGAAAATCGGCCTGAGCGAGAAGGATGTGGTCATTGGCCTGGCGGCCAGCGGCAGGACTCCCTATGTGATTGGCGGCCTTGAATATGCCAAAGCGGCAGGGGCAAAATATTGTGCGGTAGTATGCAATAAGGGCAGCGAGATTGGCCGGATGTGTCCGTTGACCATTGAAGCGGAGCCGGGACCGGAAGTGCTGACGGGCTCTACCCGTCTGAAAGCGGGAACAACCACGAAGCTTATTTTAAATATGATTAGCACCATCAGCATGATTCGTATTGGGAAGATTTATAAGAATTATATGGTGGATGTGAAAATGTCCAATGAAAAGCTAATTACAAGGGGGACCAATATTGTTACGGCAGTCACCGGCTGCACCGCGGAAGAGGCCAGGGAAGCGCTGGAAAAATCGGGCGGCAGAGTAAGGACAGCTATTGTGATGCTATTGCTTGGCTGTGAAAAGGAAGAAGCCGAAAGTGCTTTAAATACAGTAAACGGCAGAATCCAGAATCTGGTAAAGGAGGGGCAAGATTGAAAATTGAAAATTTTCAATCCCAAGTTTGTGTCTGCGCGGCATCCACAAACTTGACATGCGCAAAGCCCCGGAAATGCCGGGGCACACAGGCCGCGCAGAAAAGAGGTAAAAGATGAATAATGCAGAACTTGCCAGAACCCTTGTGGATTTGCTGGGCGGAAAAGAGAATGTTGTAAAAGCGGCTAACTGTATGACAAGGCTGAGAGTTACCTGCCGGGATAAAGGCCAGGTACAAGAAAATGAGATTAAAAAAACAGAAGGCGTTCTTGGGCTTGTAACCGAAGGGAATAATTTTCAAATCGTGCTGGGTCCGGGAAAGGTGAAGAAGGTTACAGATATATGCATAGAAGAGTTGGGGCTTCCGAAAAATGTGGATGACAGTAGCTGGGAGGCCAATAAAGAACAGATTAAGAGCAGGCAGAAGCAGAGCAAAGTGCGGGATTTTATGAAGCTGATATCGGAGATATTTGTTCCCATGATTCCTGCGATTATCGCCGCCGGGCTGTTTAACGGGTTTGGAAGCCTTTTAAGCCAGCTCCTTGCGGACGGCATGGTTTCAGGCAATTTCTTTGTGATGCTGCAATTGATTCTGTCATTGCTTGGAAGCGCTTTTCTTGGTTATTTTGCAATCTATACAGGTATCCGGGCGGCTGAAGTGTTCGGGGCAACGCCGGCTTTCGGGGGTATTCTGGGCGGAATCAGCATTGGGGCAAACATAGTGGAAATCTCTAAAATGTTGGGGCTTTATAATGAAGAGGTTCCTCTGGAGTCCGTATTGACTACGGGGAAAGGCGGTATTATCGGAGTTATTTTCGGAGTATGGATTCTGTCCATAATTGAGAAAAATATTCGGAAGAGAGTGCCTGATGTTCTGGATTTGATAGTTACGCCTTTTATATCCCTGCTGCTCTCGGGTGTGGTATTTATTTTCCTGATTATGCCGGCAGCCGGGTTTGTGAGCGATGGGCTGGTCGCTGTTTTGACGGTGATTATCAATTCCGTTAACCCGGTCATTCGGGTTATCAGCGGATTCCTGCTTGCGGCATTGTTCCTGCCGATGGTGCTCTTAGGGCTGCATCATGGGTTGATTCCCATCTATGCCGTACAGCTGGAACAAATGGGCGGCGTGTCCTTATTCCCGGTGCTGGCCATGGGCGGTGCCGGACAGGTGGGAGCGGCCATCGCCATTTATTTGATGGCAAAAAAGGTTGGAAATAAGAGGATGAAGGGAATTATCACAGGTGCGCTGCCCGCCGGTTTCCTAGGGGTAGGCGAGCCATTGATTTATGGGGTAACGCTGCCTATGGGTAAGCCTTTTATTACAGCCGGAATCGGAGCAGGCTTTGGGGGAGCTTATGTAATGCTCACCCAGGTTATGGCCAATGCATGGGGCCCCAGCGGCCTTGTGGCAATTCCTTTGATGCAGGGAACATCGGGAATGCTGAATTATCTGATTGGATTGGTAATTGCTTATGTGGGCGGTTTTGTTGTCACGAAAATTTTTATTAAGGATAAGGATGTGTTGGAAGAAGGATGAGGCTTAGGAACTGGAGACATTTAAGGGTAAACGGATTGAAAAAGGTATTACTGTAACGGTTCGGTGCAACATTTTCAAATCGTATTCATCTGCTAAATTATTATTTGCATGATTTTGCAGATGAATACGGCCTGCTTAGTTGTTTTCTTGGATGCCTTTTAAATATTAAGCGTGGATCATAAAATTTGCCCGGTACCTGTATATGGATGGCTTTTTGCATAGTCAGATGCATTTGCCGCAAATTCGCCTGGTAATAGTTTGTCAAAGTAATCTCGCTGCCAAGTAGTGTAATCGAAGTCGTTTCTTTTAATCAGTGCAATAAAATATTCTGCGTCAATAACACCTAAATTTTCTACAAGGCATGCAAATCCTTGATCCAAAATTTCTACTGTATTAGTCATCATTTTTTTCCTCCAATCTTCTGATAAATTCTCCTGGTGTAACTAAAGTTATTTTTTCAGACTGATATTTGAGTAGCCGGTCATCTGTAGTAATGAAGTACTTGCATTCCGCAATGATTGCACAGGCCACATGGTAGGCGTCTTTTTCTTTGATGCCAGTTTCCATAATTTTGTCAGCATAATTTCTGATAATAGATTCATTGTTAGTACTGACATACAAAGAAGTATAATCTTTTATAAATTTATTAATAGCCATTTTCTTTTGGATTGCTCATCATATGGACGGTTATAGCTACAATTATCTAAATATATTTTCACTGGGCCACCTCGTTAATGCACTTTATAATGTTATATTAATATATAATCATATAATATCCTATTTTAATACTTCTATCAAGATAATCCTTGACAAATCCCCAAATTCCATGTACGATAAGTACAACGTTGTACTAGCGGAAAACTGTTAATGAAACCAGTGCAAAGCATAAGGTTGGCCGATGTGAATCGCGCTGGGATGAAAATCAAAAGGAGAATGGTTGCAAGGATGAAAAAAATAGCAATTGGCGGAGGCCAGGGCTTTTGGGGTGACAGTCCGGATGCGGCGGTACATATGATTCGCAATGCGGATATCCAGTACATGGGCTGCGATTATCTGGCGGAATTGACGCTTTCCATTATGGCGAAGCAGCAGATTAAGGATCCGGCGAAGGGGTTTGCGCCGGATTTCATAACACGTATTTTGAAGGAGGCAGGCAAGGAAGCCTGGGAAAAGAAAATCCGTATTTGTACCAATGCGGGGGGCATGAATATTTCGGGCTGTGTGGATTCCATTCACCAATGGGCTTCCGGCCAGGACATGAAAGGGTATAAAATCGGCTATGTGACCGGGGATAATATCAAGGATAAGATTCCCCGGTTAATCAAGGATGGGTGGACTTTCCCCAATTTTGACTATGACGGGGATTTCCATGAGATTTTGGATAAGATTTATAATGTAAATGCTTATATCGGGCATGAAGGGATTGAAGGCTGCCTGGCACAGGGCGCTGATGTGGTAGTGACAGGGCGTGCGGCTGACAGCGCACTCTTTCTTGCGCCATTGAAATATGAATTCGGATGGGCGGATGACGACTGGGATAACCTGGCAAGGGGTATCATGGCAGGGCATCTCCTGGAATGCGGCGGCCAGGGCGCGGGCGGAAACTATATGTATGACTGGAGGAACGTGCCGCGGATGGATGAACTGGGTTTCCCCATTGCGGAACTGACAGAGGATACCATGGACATTACGAAAGCCCCGGACTGCGGCGGTATCATTTGCGAGCAGAGCTGCAAGGAGCAGTTCCTGTATGAAGTACATGACCCGGCCAACTACTGGACGCCGGATGTAAATGTGGATGTGAGCAAGGCCACCATTACTCAGATTGGGGATAACAGGGTGAGAATCGGCGGCATTAAGGGAAAGAAACGCCCGGATACCCTGAAGCTTTGCGTAGGCTACCATAAAGGATGGAAGACTGTGAGCATGCTTAGCTTCGCATGGCCGGACGCTTATGAAAAGGCGCAATATTGTGCGGAAGTGATTATGAAGAAAATGCAGCGCCGCGGGATGAAAGCGGATGATATCCATATCAGCTATATCGGCCTGAACAGCCTGCATCTGGGTGTTGCGGATATGAGCGAAGAAGCCCTTAAGAATTTGAATGAGTGTGTGATGCGCATCGCTATTTTCAGCGAGGATAAGAACGAGTGTGCAAAAATCATTCCGGAAATCAGCCCTCTCCAGCTGAACGGACCTCCAGGAGCATCTTTCTTTGGCGGAAGGGCACATGTGCAGGAAGTGATGGCCCTTTGGCCCACTACCGTACCGAGGGATGCTTTGGAAATCGAAAGCCATATTTTGGAGGTGAAATAAATGCCGGAAATTTATTTGAACGATATAGCCCATGGGCGCAGCGGGGATAAAGGCGATACCAGCAATGTATGTGTATATGCGAGAAAGCCGGAATATTATAAGATTATTGAGCGTGAAGTAACGCCGGAAAAGCTGAAAGGATTTTTTGGCGATATGGTTAAGGGCGAGATTACCAGATATGATGTGCCAAGCCTTGGAGGCTTCAACTTTGTTATGAAGCATGCTTTGGGCGGCGGGGCTACCATGAGCCTGCGTTTGGACAGTTTGGGGAAATCCATGGGCAGTGCCGTTATGCGTATGAAAATCCACGTAGAAGACGGCGAGGTATAAATTATTTTAAAGCTGTATGCCATTTGACAAGATGAGAATTGGCCGGGAAACCGTGAAAATATACACGGATTGCCCCGGCCAATTAGTGGTTTAGGGGTGAAGGGAAGAAAATGGAAAGCCTGAAAATAGAAGAATTGGCGCAGGAAATATTGCTGCTGGCTCAAAGGCGTCTGATGGTAGACTTAAGATTTTTATGCAAAGCCTCCCGGCAATTTAAGCTAAACGGTATGAAGGAAGAAGAACTGGACGGGCTGATGGCCACAGATGGAAAGAAGCTTTGCTACGTACCGGAAAGGATAGTGCGGGCTTTCAAAGAGGAGCAGCATCGGCCGGTGCGCGTTTTGCTGCATTTAACGCTGCACTGCATGCTGGGGCATCCGTTCCGGGGGCAGGATAAAGTCAGCGATATATGGAATTTGGCAAGCGATGTGGCGGTGGAAAAAATTATTCGTCAGCTGGATCTCTATTCCTGCAGCCTGCAAGGGGATGAGAGACAGCAGGAGTGGCTGTTGGTATTGGAAGAATATTGCCCCCATATGACGGCGGAAGAATTGTACCGGTACTTTCTGGATCGGGGATTGGAAGAGGGCCGGCAAGGAAAACTTGCCCAATTATTTGAAAAGGATTCTCACTTCTTATGGAACCTTGGGGAAAACAGGAGGGATGTGAGAAGGAATAGGGGAAAAGATGAAAAGAACCGGCAGGACGGAGGCGATAAGAAGACCGGGGAAGAGGATGCAAAGGAAGCCGAAGAGGAAGTGACGGCATCGGAGGAGATGCTGCGGCAAAGCGGGGAAGATGAAACGGAGGAAAAGTTAAAGCGGCGTAAAAGGCGGATGGTGCAAAAGGAATGGAAAGAAATCGCAAAGCAGGCGGAGACGGATTTAAAAACGTTCAGCAAACGGTATGGGCAGCAGGCAGGTGCATTGATGGATGGGCTTGCGTCTATTACCTTTGAGGAATGCGATTACAGCGAATTCCTTAGAAGATTTGGGGGACAGCATGAGGTAATGCAGCTTTCCGAAGATGAATTCGACATGATTTATTATACATATGGGTTAAAAAAATATGGCAATATCCCATTGATAGAGCCGCTGGAATTCAGGGATGATAAGCGGATTAAGGAATTTGTCATCGCCATTGATACATCGGGGAGTGTTCAAGGGGATATTGTACAGAATTTTTTGCAAAAAACATGCGATGTCCTGAGGCAAACGGGTTCCTTTACGGAACGGGTAAAAATTTATCTGATACAATGCGATGCGCAGATACAGCATATTGAGGAGATAGAAAGCCTGGACAGTCTGGAAGATGTAATTGCCGGGCTGCGGTTATACGGGTTTGGCGGAACCGATTTCGGCCCGGTGTTCGAGTACGTGGATGGATTAATAGAGAGCGGGGAATTGACAGATTTAAACGGGTTAATTTACTTTACGGACGGTGCCGGGATGTACCCGGAGAAAAAGCCGGAATATAAAACTGCTTTTGTTTTCAACAGAGATGATTATATCAGTCCTCATGTGCCCTATTGGGCGATCAGGGCAGTGCTTACTACGGACAACATAAAGGTGTTGAATGGGTAATCTGCGGTCTTGCTTCCATGGCATGAAAAGGCTTTTTACAAAAATATATTGCCAGAATATTCGGCAAGTTTATCGACGTTGCAATTCTTCTGAATGGGCAGAAATGGGAAAGGGTAGGGGTTGCGTTATGGATATTGGGAGCGCGAAGGAACAGATTAAAAATACGATACAGATTTATTTGATGAAAAATCCGCTGGGAAAATACCGCTTGCCGGTGATACATCAAAGGCCGGTTTTCCTGTTGGGGGCGCCGGGCCTTGGAAAAACGGCGATAATGCAGCAGATTGCGGACGAACTGGATATTGGCCTGGTGAGTTATTCTATGACCCATCACACGCGGCAGAGCGCCTTGGGGCTGCCGGTTATTGTAGAAAAGGAATTTGACGGGCAGACATATACGGTGAGCGAATATACTATGAGCGAAATCATAGCTTCCATTTATGAGTGCATGAGGAAAACGGGAAAGAGGGAAGGGATTTTATTTCTGGATGAAATCAATTGTGTCAGCGAGACTCTGTCGCCTTCCATGCTTTTATTTTTGCAGTATAAAATTTTTGGGGGGCATCAGATACCGGAAGGATGGGTGGTAGTGACTGCCGGCAATCCGGCCAGATTTAATAAAAGCGTCCGGGAATTCGATGCAGCTACAAGGGATAGGCTGAAAGTGATGGAAGTGGAGCCGGATTACGAAGCATGGAAGAAATATGCGGTGCGGCAGGGAATTGGGAGAAGTGTGATCAGCTATTTGGATATCAGGCAGGAGGATTTCTATAGGGTGGAAACCACAGTGGACGGGCTGATGGTAGTGACGCCCAGAGCCTGGGAGGATTTGTCCGAAATGGTTCAATATTATGAGGAATTGGGGATTCCGGTGGGCTATGAACTGATTTCCCAATATTTGCAGAATAAACAGACAGCGCGGGATTTTGCGGTTTATTACGAATTGTATCAAAAATACCGTCAGGTTTATCATATCGAAGAATTGCTGCAGGGGTTTTGGAAGGAAGATACGGTGCAGAGGGCGGGCGAGGCGAAAATGGATGAGCGGATGAGCCTGGTCAGCCTTTTGCTGGAGGGCGTTTTCCTGCCTATGAAAAAATGCATGAGGAGATATGATGCGCTGGCGGCAGCGGCGAAGGCGCTGCGGGCATATAAAGAGGGGATGGGAGAAGAAACCGGCAGCCAAGCGGGGGCAGGGAAAAAAGGGGAATCAGGGAAGGGTGAGGAATATGGGCGTAAAACCCAACCAGGGAAGGGTGAGGAATATGGGCGTGAAACCCAACCAGGACAGAGTGAGGAACATGGATATAGAGTCAAATCAGGACAGGATGGGGAGGCTCTAAGGGCACTTCATGAAATGGAGAAGGAATGGCAGAATTTAAGTCAAAACGCAAAGAAAAAAGATGTGGAGACCTATGGGGAATTAATTCAGGTAGCGGGGCTATGGCATGAAAAGCTGGAGGATGGTAACCCTTATGAAGCCATTCGGAAATGCTATCAGGCATCGGTGGCCGAACTGAAGGAGGACATAAAGGAAACACAGGAAAAAATAGGGAATATGCTGAAATTCCTGGAGGAAGCCTTTGGAAAGGGAACGGAACTGGGAATGGCGGTCAACGATTTGACGGTGACTCCCGAAGCTGCCGCTTTTATCGGCCAGTTCTTAAGTAAAGAATATTTTGCAGCCAGCCGGGAACTGCTCCCTCACCGTCAGGAGGAGCAGCTGCTTAAGAGGATTCACATTAAGAAATGAAGTTTCCCTAAGGCTGCTAAATACGCAGCCTAAGTGAAACTAAAACATTTCTCGGAATCATGGAGGTTACAGGAAGTGGGGGAAAGGGTATTCAGATATCAAATTACAATGGAAGGGAAATTGGGGAATCCCTATGCAGGGGAAGAAGCAATGCCCATCACAGCGGATTTTTGCGAAAATGAAGAGGGCGGGATGACGCTTTTGCGTTGGCCCAGGCTGGCAGGGGCGGCTGTTTTGCCAAAAGAAATTCAGGGGAAGAAGCTGACGGCGATTGCCGCTACGGCATTTGCGCCGGAGCATTTGGCGGAAAAGCTGTTTGGGCAGATGTTTGGATCGGTGGTCAGCTATAGCATGTTCTGTATGAAGATGGGAAAGTATATCGCTATGGAGCCGCTGGACCAAGGCGGGCCGGAGTATGTGGAAATACCGGAAAGTGTGGAACAGGTAGGCTTCTATGCTTTTTGGAAATGCAGGAATCTAAAGGAAATCCGGCTGCCGGATGGGATTAGGGAACTTCCGGCAGGGGTATTTGGCGAATGTGCCGGTCTGGAGAAGGCAGTCTTGCCGGGTAAGCTTATGCAAATCGGCTATATGCCCAAGGCGGCACAGCAGATTATGCCTGACGCGGGTGTTTTTGCAGGATGCCATAATCTGAAAGAAATAGTGCTGCCAAAGGCTCTGGTCAGGCTGGGGGCGCAGACTTTTAACAGTGCCGGGCTGGTGCATCTGGCAGTGGCCGGAGAGCCCGGAAGTCTGTGGAGACGAAGAATAGAGGTGGATGAGACCGCATTTTCCCATGCGGCGTCTCTGCTGTGGATGGATAAAATTACGGATGAGGGTAAAAAGAAAGACGGAACGGCCAGCCATGTGGAATACCGGATAGGCCTGCCGGCAGCCATGGACAAAATTTTGCCGGGTGATTCCAAATTCAGCGTGATTAAGAAGATACCGGTAGATTTCTTTACCAGGCCGGCAGAGTACTTTGACGGATTGGCGAAGAAGGCCTTTCGGTTGGACTTTTCTGCACGCATGGCTTTGGCAAGGCTGATATATGACGGAGGCTTATCCCGGGAGGGCAGACAGTGGTATCTTGGCCTTTTAGTGGAATATTATGGGCAGGCCGGACAGTTTATGCCTTCTGGCAAAGACGTATTTCGGGAATTATTTGATTTCCTGCAAAGTTGTGAGGGGATTACCGCCATTCAGATGAGCGGCTTAATAAGAACCGCCGGGGAGAAAAATCTTCCGGCGGAACTGATATCATATATGATGGAAATAAAGGAGCAAAAGTTTCATACGGTGACGGGATTTGAGGAACTGGAAGTTTGATTCCTTTTTCTATTGGTGGAATCCCGCACATAAAGCTTCGTTTCATAGAATACTCCCGCTGCCTGCGGTTGGGAGGCCTGCCGGTTTTCTTTGATAAATTGATAGCAGCCTTCCCCCATTTTCTCAATAGGGATATCAATAACGGTTAGAGAGGGATGGTTGTACCGTGCAAACATGGATTCGATGCTTCCTACGGAAATCACGCCGATATCCTCGGGAATTTTGATATTGCGGGCGCTAAATGCATTTAGAAGCCCCAGGGCGATGCTGTCCGAAAAGCACCAGAAGCTGTCCGGCAATTCTCCGGAACTGCCGGAGTCTGAAAGAAGCTGCTCGGCAAACTGGGCTCCATCGCGGACGGATGGGCCAATGATATAAATATAATTCTTCGGAATATCAATATCTAATTTTTTCAGCTGTTCCACGAATGCCCTGTTACGGTGGGAAGCGCCAGGGAAGGTCTGGGTACTGGTTACTATGGCCGGATGGCGGTATCCCTGCTCGTACAGATGCAGGGCGGCAATACGGCCAATCTCCTTATCATTAACATTTACCGAAGGGTAGTTTTCCAATAAACGGTTATATAAAATAATGGGCATGACAAACTGATGATTTTTCAGGTAATTCAAGTCCTTGGCATCCGCATTGGCGATGATGGCGGCGTGGAATTCGGCTCCGCTGAAATGAGAGTGTTCTTTTGACAGATGGCCGGACTGGTAGGGATAAATAATGACTTTAATCCTGTCCTGGTTTAAATCAATCATATTCTGTATTCCGTATAAAAGGCGGGTCATCATTGTATTGCGGAAATCAAAACTGCAAAAAAGCGCCAGGATATATTCCGGCGTTGCGCCGCTGCGCATAGTTTTTGCAGAGATATTCGGGATATAATTCATTTCCCTCATGATTTTCAGAACTCTTTCTTCCGTTTCCCGTGATATTTTCCGTTCGCTGGCCTTGCCGTTTATGATTAGTGATACCGTGCTGAGAGAAACATTGGCCTTTTCGGCAATATCTTTTATTGTTGCCATATATGTAGTGCACCTTTCCGATTGCTGATTTTTGTCTATAATTTTGTGGTTTTTGTGAATGGCGGGTTCGTTAGAAAATAAAGAAGAACAATATTAAATTGCGCAAGTTCTGTATTTTACTATATTTCTGCATGTTCTTTGTGACCCGGCATTTCCGGGGCTTTACGCATGTCAAGTTTGTGGATGCCGCGCAGGCACAAACTTGGAATTGAAAATTTTCAATTTTCAATCTTCATCCCCATAATGATAGTATATCCGTTTGCCCAAATAAAATCAACCGATGGATTCCTTAAGATTTTAGCAATAACTCACAAAAAACGGTAAATAAAACTAGGAATAACAGAGAAAAACGGAATGCAAAGGGATAATTTATTGACATTGATATGGCAGAATGATATTATTAGTACAACGTTTTAGTACAACGTTTTAGTTACATATACTATTCAGTCACATTAACAATTTACAGGAGGTAAAAGAATGAAAAAGAAATTAGTAAGCGTGCTGTTGGCTGCTTGCCTTGTAACAGGGCTTCTTGCCGGATGCGGAAGCAGCGGCAGCGATGCGGGCACACAGGACACAGCGACTGAAGAAGCAGGGACAGAGGCCAGCGAAGAACCTGCTGCAGAGGAACAATCGGAAGTGGCAGCTGCAATGGAAGAAGCTACAGTGGAGGAGGCTCCTGCGGATGCAGGGGAAGCAAAATATGGTGGGGTTTTAAAATATGCTTCCCATAATACAGTATCCACACCGGGTTATACGCCGGAATGTACAAATAATGCATCCCTGATTTTCCTGACAACAGCGTACGAATCTTTGGTTACATATGCGGATGATGGAAGCCTTGCACCTCTTCTTGCTACCGAATGGGAAGTGGATGCAGAAGAACCCAGCATTACATGGACGCTGCGCGAAGGTGTTCAATTTGCAGACGGAACGCCTTTCAATGCGGAAGCTGTGAAGAGAAATATCGAAGAATATCAGAAGAGTGAACGTAATGAAACTGCAAACGTTGCAAGCTGTGAAGTGATTGATGATACGCATATTAAGATGGTCCTTAATTCCTGGAATTCATCTACGGTAGAATCTGTTGGTTTCTTCGTATATTATATGTCTCCGGAAGCATTGAACGATGTGGATTCCCTGAGGAATAGTTCCTGTGGAACAGGCCCTTTCCAGGTATCCTCTTTTGATCCGGGCGTATCCGTAAAATATACGAAAAATGAAAATTACTGGCAGGAAGGCAAACCTTACCTTGACGGTGTAGAAATCTATGTAGTAGACGAGCCTACCACAAGGTCTTCTGCATTCCAGGCTGGGGAATACGATATGATTCTGATGAACAACCTGACAGTAGCAAGCGAATTATTATCCACCGGAAAATTCGTAGTAGGAAAGAATATAACAGGGCAGGGCCTTGTTATGACAGGGCTTATCCCTAACAGTGCAGAGGACGGACCGTTTGCAGACCCGAAGGTACGTCAGGCAATGTGCTATGCATTGGATGTAGATGCTCTTTGCGAAGCATTTGGATATGGGTTGTTGACAACACTTGCTCAGTGGGGTTCCCCGGATGCGGTTACTTATGATACTTCTTTAGAGTGCTTCTCCTATAACCCGGATAAGGCAAGGGAACTGTTGGCAGAAGCAGGATATCCGGATGGATTTGATACTACTCTTACTACAGATGCGGGTAACTCGGATATGTTCACCGCAGCAGCTAATATGCTGAGTGAAGTAGGAATCCGCTGCGAAATCAACCTGGTAGACGAAAGCGCTCAGGTAAATCTGTACTCCACAGGTACATGGACCGGTATTATGGGCCACTTTGCAGCAATTTCCCCTGACTTAGGCCTGTATATGGGCCGCCACCTGGATACGAACGGTGCATTCTATGCAAAAGGTATTCAGCATCCTGATGATGCAATGGCACTTTTGGAAGCAATCCGTACCGCTCCTACAGATGAAGAAAAGATTAAACTGGAGCATGAAATGCAGGCATTGATTTATGGCGCAGAAGATGGCATCGCATTATTCGGAAGACCGCTCTTTATCCAGAATGAGCCTGTTTTCAAATATGATTATGTAAAGAATGACGGCAGAAGCGTATATCATGTAGGAACATGGACATTGGCTGACTGCTGGTTAGACAAATAAAAGATGAATAGAGCTGTTCTATAAAGAACGAATCTAGGGGCTGCTGTACTCAGTGTGCAGCAGCCTTTATATCCTTATAGGAAACAGTTTCGCCTATGGTTTAAATATTAGGAGGTATGCACGTGAGCAATAAATTGTTGAAAATGATAGGCAGGCGCATTGTTCAGTCCATTATCGTTATATTTTTAGTGACACTGATCGTATTCCTGCTGAATCAGATGGTGCCTGGAGACCCGATTGTGAACTTCTTAGGCTCCAATGCGACAGAAGAACAGATTGAATATTATACGAAGCTGTTCGGCTATGATCAGCCGGTGCTGGTGCAGTATTTTAAATGGATTCAAGGGCTGTTTCGTGGGGAAATGGGCCGTTCCGTAGCGATGCAGGCGGAGATTTCCACTATTTTGTTCCAGCGTCTGAAGGTAACTTTATCTATTGTTTTCCCCGCATTTATATTGGCTGTGGTATTGGGCGTTGTACTAGGGATTGTAGCGGCGAAGAACAGGGGAACTGCAATAGATTCCGTGATTTCCTTTTTCGCTAATATCGGTATGTCCATGCCGATGTTCTGGTTCGGTATGATTTTGATTCTTATTTTTGCTTTGAAGCTGGGGGTTCTTCCCACTTCAGGGTTTACTGCATTTAACGAAGGGGCAGGGGAATGGGCTTCCCATATTATACTGCCGATGATTGTGCTGGCCATGGGGCCTTTGGCACAGTTCACCAGGCAGACCAGGTCGTCCATGCTGGAAGTCATCCGTCAGGATTATGTAACCACTGCCCGTGCGAAGGGCATCAGCCAAAAAGCGATTACTTTTAAGCATCAGCTGAGAAGTGCTTTTATCCCGATTATTACGGTTATGGGCGTGACATTGGGCGGTATGATTGGCGGTACGGTGTTGGTAGAAAGTATCTTCGTTGTGCCGGGGCTTGGTAACCTGATGATTACTTCGATTAAAGGAAGGGATTTCATGGTAGTGCAGAACGGCGTGCTGGTGATTGCCATTGCTGTAGCTATCTGTAACCTGATTGTGGATATTTTGTACGGTGTGATTGACCCGCGTATCAGGAATGATTAATTTGCCAAGATGCCAAGCATAGTGCTTGACTCGTTGCCCGCGGGAATAAATGCGAGGTATGCACGAAAGTTTACAGATTGAGAGAAAGGCATGGATGGAGGTTAGAATGAATAAAAAATCGGCATTTCAAAAAATAAAAAACTCCAGAGTGGTGCGAGTTATTTTTGCCAGAAAATCAGTGGTGTTTTGTCTGGCAGTTTTGCTGCTTTTAATTCTGGCAGCAATTTTTGCGCTCATAGTGGCGCCTTATGACCCTTACAAACAGGATTTGAAGGGGATGCTCCAGGGGATGGGGCCGAAACATATTTTTGGTACGGACGCCATGGGGCGTGACGTTTTGACGAGGATTATCTACGGCGGGCGCGTATCCTTTACGGTAGGCCTGGTATCCGTGTTAATTGCGGGAACCATAGGCATGATTCTCGGGCTGATTGCCGGTATGGCAGGCGGCATCGTGGATGCGGTGATTATGAGATTTATGGATGCGATGATGTCTGTTCCAATGATTATCATGGCTCTGTTTTTGGGGAGTATTTTCGGAAAGGGGCTGGGCAATATCTGCCTTGCTATCGGTATTTCCATGATACCCAGCTACGCCCGTGTGACCAGAGGGCAGGTGCTTACGGTAAGGGAAATGGACTATGTGACGGCAGGTACTCTCTGCGGCGCATCCAAATTAGAAAATACGGTTTTTCATATTTTCCCTAACTGCGTTTCATCGAATATCGTTCTTATGACAATGAACCTGGGGAATGCGATTCTGAATGAAGCAGCCCTTAGCTTCTTAGGAATGGGAATCAACCCGCCCACAGCCAGCTGGGGCAGTATGGTAAATGACGGCTATAAATATATGGGCACCAATGCGGTCATAGCAATCGCCCCCGGCCTGTTCATTATGATTACTGTGCTTTGCTTTAACATGGTAGGCGATGCGTTAAGAGATGCAATGGACCCGAAGCTGCGCGGAACATTGGGTAAAAAGGGTAAAGGAAAGAAGAAGAAAGGATAGGCGTTATGGCAGATAAACTTCTGGAAATAAAAGATTTAAGTATAACATATAACACAGAAATAGCGACTGTTTATGCGGTAAACGGTATGAGCCTGTCGCTGGAATATGGGGAAACCCTGGGCCTGGTAGGGGAAACGGGAGCCGGCAAGACTACCACCTGCCTCAGCATCATGCGGCTTTTGCCGGAAGGTATAGGAGAAGTGACCAATGGCTCAATCATACTGGATGGAAACGATATGCTGAATCTCCACGAGGATAAGGTAAGGGATTTGCGGGGGAATATTGTGTCCATGATTTTCCAGGATCCTATGTCCAGCCTGAACCCTGTTATGACGGTAGGCGACCAGATACTTGAAGTGCTTAAGACCCATAATAAAGATATGAGCAAAGCCGATTTGGATAAAGCGGTGAATAACATGATGGAAATGGTGGGGATTCCGGCTAACCGCAAGAACGAATACCCTCATGAATTTTCCGGTGGTATGAAGCAGAGAATAGTCATCGCCATCGCATTGGTTTGCGAGCCGAAGCTGATTCTTGCCGATGAACCGACTACCGCGCTGGATGTGACCATCCAGGCACAGATGCTGGGCCTGATTAACGATTTGCAGAAACGTCTGAATACGGCCATGATACTGGTAACCCATGATTTGGGTGTTGTGGCTCAGACTTGTGAAAAAGTGGCGGTTATGTATGCCGGGGAAGTGATTGAGTATGGTAAGGCGGAGCATATTTTTGACTCCGAAAAGCTTCATCCATATACCCGCGGCCTGTTCGATGCCATTCCCAAGCTGGATGAGGATACCCAGCGCCTGGTGACGATTGACGGGATGATTCCGGATCCTACGCAGGTAATCGAGGGCTGCCGCTTTGCGGATAGGTGTAAATTTGCCGCAGATAAATGTAAAATTGCACCGCCGGTAGTGGAAGTGGAGCCGGGGCACCTGATTAAATGCCATAGATATGGCAAGTAGAAGACGGCAGTGAAACTAAATCATTTCTCGAAAAATGCCCAAAAAGTGGCATTTTTCATCCGCAAGTTTGTGCCTGCGGCCCCAAATTTGCAGGCTACGGAAAGGGCGTGGTTATTAGAATGGAAGGAAAAGTATTAGTTGAAGTAAAAGATTTGAAGAAATATTTCAAAACAACAAAAGGAATGCTGCACGCTGTGGATGGTGTTAATTTTCAGATAAAAAAGGGAACTACCTTAGGTGTGGTAGGGGAGTCCGGGTGCGGTAAGTCAACCCTTGGCCGGCTGCTTTTGCATCTTCACGAGTCTACGGGCGGACAAATTATCTATGACGGAGTTGATATTACGGGTTATAACGAAAAGCAAATGCATGAAGTCCGTAAGAAGATGCAGATGATTTTCCAGGACCCTCAGGCTTCGCTGGACCCCAGGAAAAGCGTAAAGGATCTTATCGGGGAGCCTTTGAAAAATTATAAAGTATGTAAGACAAAGGATGAATATGAGGCCAAAGTAAAAGAGATTATGGAGACGGTAGGGCTGGCAGACCGCTACGCGGAAAGCTATTCCCATGAACTGGACGGAGGACGCCGCCAAAGAATCGGGATTGGCAGGGCGTTAGCCATGAACCCGGAATTCATCGTCTGTGATGAACCGGTATCCGCTTTGGATGTTTCCATCCAGGCACAGGTGCTGAACTTGTTAATGGATTTACAGGATGAAAAAGGGCTGACCTATATTTTCATCACCCATGACTTAAGCGTGGTAAAACATATCAGCCATGAAATCGTAGTTATGTATCTGGGGCAATGCGTGGAATATGCGAAAACGGATGCGCTGTTCAAAAACCCTATGCACCCGTATACCCGCGGCCTGCTGGATGCGGTGCCGATTCCCAGCCTGACGGGGAAGAAGCTTTCCACGGAAGTCATGAAAGGGGAGCTTACCAGTCCTATCGAGCCGAAACCGGGCTGCCGTTTCGCACAGCGCTGTCCTCATGCTACGGACAAGTGCAGGGGAAAAGATATCCCGCTGCGTGAAATTGAGCCGGGACACTTTGTGGCTTGTACGCTTTATGAGAAATAAGGAAAAAACTTTCTTGTGTATGGATGTGCATGGCCCATGAACAGTAACAGTGAAGCCATTGGCCAAACTGTTGCCATGGAATGGGGAGAATTAGAAGATAAAAAAGCAGCAGAGAGGGTGTGGGCAATAGAATGACAGAGCAGGAGCAGTTAGAGCAGGAAAAGTTTGAGTTGGAAAGAATAGAAAAGCAGTTTGCGCAATGCGGACATCCCGTGGTGTGTGAAGAGGTCCATGAGGAAGAAATCATGCTGCCTATGGAGGATGGCATTTCTTTGAGGACGATCATTTACAGGCCTGAATTGGAGGGGCAGATTCCGGTAATCGTAGTGAGGACCTGCTATCCCAACAATGATTACATATACCGTGCCACGGCGCGGGAGTATAGCAGAAGAGGGTTTGCTTATATTTATCAGTATTGCAGGGGAAGCGGCGGTTCGGAAGGTGAATGGGAACCCAATGTAAACGAGAGGGCGGACGGAAAATGCATGATAGATTGGGTTTGCGGGCTTCCCTGGGCCGGCAATGTGGGATATTGGGGATGTTCCTATCTGGCTTTGACAGGATGGCTGATTGCGGACATTCTTCCGGAGAAGGTAAAGACCATGTATTTGACCCACTATGGCACATTCCGTCATGTTTCGGCTTATAAGGACGGGCTCTTCCGCCATGACGTGCTGACGGCCTGGGCTATGGAAAATGCGGGCTATCCGGTGACAGCGGACTATCTGGAATCCTGCCGATTCCGCCCTCATGCGGAAGTGGATGAAAGGCTATGGGGCAAAAAGCTGGAATGGTACCGAAAGTGGGTAACGAGCACCGATGCCAGCGATGAGTACTGGAATACAGGGGTGTGGGGATTATTGAAGGAAATCCCTTCCCAGGTGAAAGTGCCTGTTTATATGGGGGAAGGCTGGTATGACCACCATCTGGGATCGGCCATTGAGACGTACCGAAGCTTATCGGAAGAGGCGAAGAAAAAAAGCAAATTCGTAATCGGGGCCTGGGATCATAACTTTAATGTAGTAGTGAAGGGGCATCAGGGAGAGCACTTTGAAAATGATGATATCTTGCGGGCATTTGACTGGTTTTATGAGATTCTTATGGAAGGAAAGATGCCGGAAGGAAGCATTGATACTTATATCATAGGAGAAGACAAATGGTATCAGAGGACAGATTATGATTTGGAGAACCAGGAGGAATACCGGCTATGGCTGGGGGCGGAGCGGTCGCTTTTAGCCAAACAGGGGGAAGAAGGGGTAGAGGAATTCACTTTCTGCCCGGAAAATCCGGTTTCCACCCACGGGGCAGAATCCCTTCTGGTGACGGCACAGGAGCAGGGAAGCCTGCTGCAGCCGGGGCCGGATTATCGGGAAGACGTCATAAGCTTCCTGTCCGGGCCATTGGAAGAGAGCATAACAGTATTGGGGAAAATCAGGGCGGAATTGGATGTGGAAACGGATACGGAGGATACGGCATTTGTTGTGAAGGTAATGGAAGTGATGGAAAACGGGGAGGCGTATAATGTGCGGACGGGGATTACTACGCTTGGGTATCGCAACCGGAGCAAATCCAGGGTCGCATATGCTTTCGATACCATAGTTCCGATTACCATTGATATGTGGGATGTAGCATGGAAATTCCAGAAGGGCTCCAGGATTCGGATCGATATCACATCGTCCGACTTCCCGCAATATGCCGTACATAGCAATTACGCGGGCTGTTGGGCTTTGGCAGCGGAGAGCAGGGATGCCCATCAGAAAATACATTATGGCAAAGGGCACATTTCTTCTGTGGTATTTCCCAAGCTTGGGTGATGCGTAAGCGGCTGGAGTGCATAGCGAATGGAAGAAGGGAATCGGCAGGTTTGTGTCTGCGCGGCATCCACAAACTTGATATGCGTAGAGTCTTGGCAAAGCTGAGTAATCTTAATAGAAATAAGATATAAAAAACGCGCAGAAATGAGGTAAAATGATGGGAAGTCAAAGATTGGATAATATAAATAAGGAAGAAGTACAAGCGCTGCAAAACCTGAAAGTACTGGACCTGACAAGAGTAGTCGCAGGACCTTATGGGGCTTCTATTTTGGGGGACTTTGGAGCGGATGTATTAAAAATCGAGATGCCAGGCAACGGGGATGATGCCAGGGGTTATGGCCCTTATGAGCATGGGGAGAGCGTTTACTATGCAAACCTTAACAGGAACAAGAGAGGGATCACCCTGAACCTGAAATCCGAAAAGGGGAAAGAAATTTTCCTAAAGCTTGTGGAGGATGCGGATATCTTGCTGGAAAATTACAGGCCGGGCGTAATGGAGAGGCTGGGGCTTGGCTATGAGACGCTGCATCAGATTAACCCTAAGCTGATTTATGGCGCAATATCGGGATTTGGCTCTTATGGCCCTTATTCCCAGAGGCCTGGGTATGATATTATTTCCCAGGGGATGGGCGGCCTGATGAGCATTACAGGGGAAAAAGGCGGCAAGCCTACCCGATCCGGCAATGCCATGGGGGATATTCTGGGCGGTTTGAATCTGGTAATCGGCGTCCTGGCGGCAGTAAATGCCAGGAATATCACGGGCCTTGGACAGAAAGTGGATGTTTCATTGGTGGATTCCGTGGTGGCCAGCCTGGAAAATGCTTATATCAGATACTTTGAATCCCGGGAACTGCCAGTGAGGAACGGGAATGCATATGCTTCCATCGCCCCTTATGATACCTATAAGGCGAAGGACGGATATGTCATTATCGGGTGCGGCAACCAGAAACTGTATGAAAAGTTCTGTAATGAAGTGGTGGATATGCCATGGATGATTACCGATGAAAGATTTCTGACAGTGCCGCTGCGCGTGGAAAATAACGAGATTCAGAAGGGTTATATTGAGGAGTGGACCGGGGAGCGCACGGTGGATGAAATCGTGGATTTGGTGCTTTCCAAGGGAATCCCCGCGGGGCCGATTTATAATGTGAAGCAGATCGTGGAAGATGAGCATATCGCAAAGGCCAGGGAAATGTTTATCGACATCGAACATCCCCGCATCGGGAAAATGACTGTGAACGGAAACCCGGTGAAGCTGATGGATATGAAGCCCAGAATCAACCGCCCTGCCCCTGTATTGGGGCAGGATAACCATGATGTGTTTGTGGGGAAACTGGGATATTCGGAAGAAGAGTATGAGAGGATGAAGGAAGAGAAAGTGTTTTAGGGGAACGATGAGCGGGTAAGAGAAGTTAATAGTGGATACTTAGTGGGTAATATGAAGTGCTGCCTTCCTGTGTAATGAGCGGGAGGGCAGTATTTTTTTATACTATAGGATATTACGCCACAGAGTTGTAAGTCGCCAGGAAAGAATGCGAAGCATTCTTTGGAATTGGCCGCTGGGCCAATTCTTTTTTATAGGGATTATATTATAGGGGGATACTGTTTTATGGAATTATACGAGGTAAATGGATTATGTTTTAATAATTGAAAATTAAAATTCGGGAGCAGGGAGGGAGAATATGCCGGATATAGTAAGCAATAGCCTTTATCAGTTTTCCCAACAAATGAAAAAGATATTTGGTGTATATTTGTCGAAGATTATTGTCTATGGCTCTTACGCGAGGGGCAATTATCAGGACAACTCGGACGTGGATGTTACGGTTTTGATGAAGCTGCCAGAAATAGAGATTAAGAAATTGGAGAATGATGTTTATGATATCGCTTTTGAGATAGAAATGGATACAGGCATAGATATTTCCCCAATTATCAAAAACGAGGCCCAATATGAATATTGGGTGGATGTGTTGCCATTTTATAGAAATATAAGGGAAGAGGGGGTAGTGGTCAGTGGATAATAAGGCTGCAGATTTGTGTATATATCGGATGTACAATGCGAGGGAGACTTTAGACACCGCTAAACTATAGTCTGTGAAGAATGTCAATATGTCTAATATCATATCGGAATCCAGCCATTTCGAGTTTTGCCTATGGCAAAAGGGCCGGATTCTTTTTTACATCTATATATTCGTATGCTGAACTGATATGTGTAATCTTCATCTATCCCCATTTGATTGAAAACAAAGAAGAAAGTTTGTATAATTATCCCAATCATTGTCATGCATGACATGGACGGAAAATATGGGTGGATTTTGGCTTTCAAACAAAAGAGGAGGTAGCAGGATGGAAGGTTACAGGCTGACAGAGGAGAGGGTTGCAGGGTTTAGGGAGCACCTGGAAGGGGAGGAGCATGGGAAGGCAACGGTAGAAAAGTATGTGCGGAACGTGAGGTTTTTCGCGGCCTGGCTGGAGGGCGAAGCGGTATCCCGGGAGGCCGTGGCCAGGTGGAAGGCGCACCTGCAGGGGGAGGGGCTGGCGCCCTGCACGGTGAATGCCAAGCTCTCGGCGCTGAACCGGTTCTTTGCGTATGCGGGGCTGGAGGGGTATCGGGTGAAGTTCCTGCATATCCAGAGGAAGGTGTTCCGCGATGAGTCCAGGAATTTAAGCCGCAGAGAATACATGAAACTGTTGTGCGCGGCAAGGGAGCATGGGAAGGAGCAGCTGGGGCTGGCGATGGAGACGATAGGTGCCACGGGGATACGGGTGAGCGAACTGGCCTACATCACGGTGGAGGCGGCGCGCGCCGGGAGGGCCACGGTGTCGCTGAAGGGGAAGGTGAGGGTGATACTGATACCGCCGAAGCTGTGCCGGAAGCTGCTGAAGTACGCAAAGGGGAAGGGGATAAGGAGCGGGGAGGTGTTCGTGACCAGGAGCGGGAAGGGGGTGTCGCGGAGGCAGGTATGGCGCGGGATGAAGGCGCTGTGCCGGAAAGCGGGCGTGGAGGGGAGCAAGGTGTTCCCGCACAACCTGAGGCACATGTTCGCCACAGTGTTCTACCGGGCCAGCCATGACATCGTGAAGCTGGCGGACGTGCTGGGGCACAGTTCCATAGAGACAACGCGTATTTACCTGATAGCGACTGGGGAGGAGCATTCGCGGCAGATGAACCGCTTGGATTTGGTGACGTAGACGGATACCACATTCTGTCTACTTTATGTGGAAAAACATAAAATATAGTGTATGCATTATAGCATACCGGAAGCGACAAGTGAAATAATTTTAAGGATTTCCGCAATTTGGCTAAAAATTTGCGCAATTTTTTAAGGGGCACAGCAGAAGAGAGGGTTGTGCCCCTAAAAATTGCGCTTAATTTATGCCTATTTTCATCCAGAATACCTTGCCTGCACACCGGCCTCATGGATATCCGGTGTTTTCCCGTGCCATTTCCCCGACACGAGTAGACAGAATGTGGTATCCGCATATTATATTGTCCAAAGAATATGCCAGTTGGCCATAAGCGATTGGTACTTTCGGATAGTGGGAAAGGAAAAGGCAATAAAATGCGGGAATACTTTGGATATACAATTAGAAATGGTCCGGCAGCGGCCTGTACGTCTGCGGGGCACGGGGAAAGGGGCGGGCAGTTTGGAACGAAGGGAAGAGGAATGCCTGACACCGGCTATGATAGACGATTATCTGGAATATCTGAAAGAAAAGGGGCGCAGCAGTTCATCCCTGGAGAGCTACAGCAGGATACTAAAAGGGATTTATGAATTTCTCCCAGAAGGAAAAATGATAAGGGGAGGAACTGGGGCAGTATGGAAAAGCTATATGGAAGGGCAGGGCTTTTCTCCGGTAACTGTGGATTGCCGGATTTCTGTCTGGAATGGCCTAGTGCAGTATCTTGGGCACCGGGAATGGCAGATGGATGATTTTTGCCGGGAAAAGGGGGAGGAGCAGCCGGAACTGAGCCGTGCTGAATACTTAAAGCTGTTGTCTGCGGCAAAGCATATGGGGAAGGAGAAGTCCTATCTGTTGATTAAAACGCTGGGCGGAGCAGGCATGCGTGTTCAGGAGTTGCCCCAGCTGACGGTAGATGCTGTGGGGCGCGGGGTAGTCGAGTTGGAATACCACAACGCTCGCCAGAGGAGGGTATTATACTTGCCGGAAGGGCTGCGCGGGGAACTGTTGGGCTATATAGAGCGGGAAGGGCTTCGGGAAGGGCCAGTGTTCTGCTCGCCGGATGGAAGGCCGATGGCCCGCTCCAGCATCAACTACTTTATCGCCGCGGTGAGCCGGGAGGCTCACGTGGGGGAAGGGAAGGCAAATCCCCGTGGCCTGTGGAAAATGTACCAGGGCACGTGCATGGGGATAAGGGCGAATGTTTCGGCCCTTATTGAGCAGGCTTACCAGAGAATGATGGCAGAGGAGCAGTTGGCAGTAGGATGGGATACCTGAGACGTGCACGGGCTTAAGTGCCCGGCTGCCTGCGCGGCAAGGCAGGATTAGAGTTGGACTTCTGGGTCATGCATATACTCAAATGCCTGCAGCCAGGCCAGGATGCCGGATATGCATTGGCATTATGAAGCGGGGGAGAAGGGAAGGCTGGGAATGGCAGGGGAAGAAATGAACGGGGGGCAGGAAATGCAGCCGTATAGCCGGATAGAGTTTCTGCTAAATAGAATCAGCATGCTGGCGGCAGTCACTGCGACAGCCATATTATTGGAGACACTGTTATTGCCGGTAATCCAGATTTTTGGTTCCAGTATGACACCGGCGCTTTATGAAGGGAATTTTGTAGTGGCTGTGAGATATGCGATGCCAAAAAGGGGGGATATCGTGGCATTTTACAGCAATGACAGGGTATTGGTAAAGCGTGTAATCGCCTTGGAGGGGGAACAGGTGGACATAGATAGGGAAGGTATGGTGTACATAGACGGCAGTCTGCTGGAGGAGTCGTATGTGGAGAAACTGTCCTACGGGGGCTGTGATATTAGCTTCCCCTTCCAGGTGCCTGAAGGAAGCCTGTTTGTGCTGGGTGACCACAGGGGTATTTCGGTAGACAGCAGGAACTCTGCGGTAGGATGTGTGGAGGAGGGGCAGCTGATTGGGAAGGTTATTTTCCGTATCTGGCCATTGGACAGAATAGGGCTGGTACACTGAACAGGGCAGTGTGATATGCCATGGCTGTAAGCAGATGTGCTGGCCGGGGCGGTTAGAGAAATAAATAATTTAAGTGCCGGGAACAGAAGATAGAGCAATGGAAAGCAGCAGAATAGATTAAATTTATTTTAGAAGGGGGTATTCCTATGGGAACTTCAATCTTTGAAAAAATGTCAGGTTTCTTACGGGGGAAGGGAAAATATGCAGTGGTGCTGACAGGCATGCTGGCGGTGACGGCGGTCGGATGCCGAATGGCTCTGCCAGGCTTTACGCTGGAGAGGGAGCTGGTCTGCGGCCTGGAAGAGCATGTGCATACGGAGGAATGCTACCCGGAACCGGAGACAGGAACGGACGGAGAAACAAAAGGTGAAGAAGGTGTGGATAGCACAACGGAAAAGGTGCTGGCCTGCCCTTTCGAAGGGAAGGAAGCCCATGCCCATACGGAAGGCTGTTATGAGACGGAGAAAAAATTAATCTGCGGGCAAGAGGAAGAGGCCGGAGGGCATGCCCACGGAGATGATTGCTATTCAACAACCAGGGAACTGACCTGCGGCCAGGAGGAACTGGCAGGCCATACCCACGATGCGTCCTGTTACCAGACGGAGACAAATTTGACTTGCGGCCAGGAAGAGACGGCGGGGCACAGTCATGGGGATGGGTGCTATGACGAAGACGGCAATGTTATCTGTGGGCAGGAGGAAGGTGCCGGAGGCCATGTCCACAGTGATGCCTGCTACAGCAGCGAGGATAAACTGGTGTGCGGCCAGGAGGAATCGGCGGGGCATACCCATGGGGATGGGTGCTACACGGAGTCGAGGGAACTGACTTGCGGGCAGGAAGAAGTGACAGGGCATACCCATACGGAAGACTGCTATGAAGAAGAAAGCAAAATAATATGTGGGAAAGAGGAATATAACCCTGCGGACCATGTCCATGGGGATGAGTGCTACATAGAGAAGCCGGTCTCCGGGGAAAACGGGGTGCCTGATGGAAATATTCCGGAAGGAAACGGACCGGATGCAGAAAACGGAACGCTCACAGAAGGCAGTGAGGACATTGAACGCCAGCCTATCTGTGGCCTGGAAGAGCATACCCATACGGATGCCTGCTATGGGGCGGAAACTATGGCTATTGCGGATAATGTGATTGCACATGAGGATTGGTGGCAGCTGGATAATGAAGGGCTGTTGACGATTACTGCAACGGATACCGTGACGGAAATACCAAGTTACAGTTATTCCTCGCTCAGTCAACGTCCATGGAATGACTATTTGAGTCAAATAAAGTCCATAAAAATAGAAGGCATGCAAAAAATCGGAGATTATGCATTTAGGGACTGTATGCAACTGCTAGAAGTGGAAATGTCAGAAGGAGTGAAGGCGATTGGGAGTAATGCTTTTTACAATTGTTTTGAGGCAACCAGCATTAGCATTCCAGAAGGGGTAACGGAGATAGGAAGTAATGCTTTTGTGTCTTGCAGAAAGCTGACCAGCATTAATATTCCGAAAAGTGTAACGAAAATACAGGACTATGCTTTTTACAATTGTTATGGGGCAACCAGCATTAGTATTTCAGAAGGGGTAACGGAGATAGGGAGTTATGCTTTTGCGTCTTGCAGAAAGCTGACCAGCATTAATATTCCGAAAAGTATTACTACAATACCGAACAATACTTTTTTCGATTGTAGCGGGCTGACCAGCATTAATATACCAGAAGGTGTGACGGTAATACAGGGTGGCGCTTTTTATGGTTGTACAAATCTACGTAGTATTAAACTGCCGGAGAGCCTGACAGAGATAGGGAATCAGGCATTTAGAGGCTGCACCTCATTGGTAGAGGTGAAGATGCCGGAAAATATGGTGCAGATAGGCAGGGAGGCATTTTTAGGATGTACATCGTTAAGCAGCATAAAACTACCGGCAGGGCTGACACGAATAGAATGGTATACGTTTTCCGGCTGCAGCGGGCTGGCTGACATAAGTCTGCCGGAAAGTCTTACAGTGATAGAAGGGTATGCATTTGAGGGATGCAGTGCATTGAGCAGCATAAAACTGCCGGAAGGGATAACGTCTATAGGGGGAAGTGCCTTTGCAAAATGTGGGGAACTGGCAGAATTTGAGTTTGGCCCAAATCTGAATACAATAGGGGCTCAGGCACTGGCTTCCTGCAATAGCTTGGAACATCTTATTATAAAAAGCAAAAGCCTAAATTTTGCCTCAGATATTGGGGTATCGACGACGGGTTTACGAAAAGTAACCATACACTGTGATAGTGTGGGTGAACTGAATGAAACAGTATTGAAATTGTGGCAGGCGGCGGAAGTTTCTTTTGAGGGGGAGGGCTATTTTAGCCTGAGTTCAATACTCCCTTTGGGACGTCCGGTAAGGAGGGAACTGCAAAGCGGAAATTATTATGCGGATGGAACAGGCGCTTTGTATTTGCTCAAAGACGGAACAGCTTCGTTGGCGTATGTGCCGTCAGGGCTAACTCGCTATACTGTCAGGAATTGGATAGGAGGGCAGGGGGAGTGGATTGTATGCTCTGTGGAGCGGGATGCCCTTAAGATGGCGGATGACCTTCAGGCCCTTGACTTCGAGGGGGCGGAAGAGATTACAGAACTTCCGGATTATTGCTGTGGGAATTGCATTAGCCTTATTTCCGTTAACGGAAAAAATACGGTGAAGGAAGTTGGCGAATCGTTTACCAACCCTGATGTAACAATCAGCCCTTTGGCATTTTATAATACCGGGCTGGAGGGGGAAGCCCCGGACGTGGCCGATGGAAATATAGAGATTATAATTGACGGACAGAAAATGCTCACAATGTCAACACGCAAAAGGGAGGGGGATGCAGGGCTGGAATTATATACCGGAGAGCAGGCGGAGACAACGCTCAATCTATCGGGTCAGCTGAATGAAACAGACTATACGGTGGCACGGTGCTATTTTTCCTTTGACAATAAAGAGGGTGTCACCAGGTATGGCAAGAATAGTGGTGATGACTATGATTTTGAAATTATAGATGAACAAGGTAACAGCTATACAGTGAAGGCTCGTAAAGCATCGGTTCCGAATGTGTATTATTATGAAATACCGAGACCAAAAGAAGGGGGAACGCTGAGCCTGATGCTCCCGTCCTGGTATGAATCGCCAACATCGGCGGGAGGAAAGGTAAAAATCTGGCCGGTTCTGCTGACGGAAGCGGAAAGGGAAACCCTGGGAAACGGGGTTACAGGAGATGGTAAAAAGTATCATCAGGTCAGCTGGAGAACGGAGAAGAATACATTCCCTGTGACAAAAACATGGTATACTGCTTCGAAAGTAATTCCTTCGATTATGGGGGGGACAGAAGAAGGGAAACTATACCTGAAATCCCTGGCTTATGGGATAGAGATGAAAAACGAAAATAATGCGCCGGCAGATAAGGGGAAAGACTATATGCTCAGCGCAGACTATACGGATACGCTGGTATTGCCGGATGGCATGCAGTGGAGGGAAGAGGTTTTGGAAGCCATAGAGGCTGGCAACTATTTTTGGCAAGGTCGTAATCTATATGTGGTTATTGAAAATGATTCTTTGCTGCTTTGCAAAATTGACGGCAGCACAGAAATGGTCAATTTCAAAGGAAAAAAGCCGGAGGTAGTCAGGGAGGAGGATAAGAGTTTTGTCAGAATCAAATGGAGTTTGAAGAACAGCAGAACTGACGGGGAAATGCCGGCTTATAAAGGCTGGGTACTGTATTTTGGGGATGAGGTTATTTACGTGGATATTCCGCAGGATGTGGACAGCTTTGAGGATGGCTATAACGTGGTTAATGAAATTGAAACGGTACAGCATTTTACCCATTCAAAGGATATGACACAAACGAGCCAGGCGGAGGCCATGGTACAGCCTTCTGAAGGGAGTTGTGAAATTGATAAAAGTTCTGATTCCAAGCTCGACGGCAACAAAGATAGGACATGGGGGGATGGCTATAAGTATTTTATTACCCTGATGAACAAAGGCAGCTTTCCATACAAGGAACTTGACAGTGTGTCTGACCAGCTGAGCAGCTATTTATATATCAGGCCGGCGGATATGGAATCCATGTTCCGCGAAGCAGAAAATATAGATGGTGTAAAGAAGCTGGAGGTTAGGATTGACAATGCTGTCTTATGCAAGACGGAAGCAGCGGATGGGGGATATTGCCCAGGGAGAGAAGTAGTAGGGACGGATGGGAAGCATTATATACTTACCCAGCAGGATACTGGGGCTGGAACAGAATATAATGCCGGAGAGATAGGATGGGATCCGGCAGAAAAAGCCAGAGATACGCAGATATATGTGGTGTGGGAGCGGGGGGGAGGAATTACCCTTACCGGACCGGATGGAACGAAGGAAATAGGTGAAGAGGCAGATATTGGCAAGGGGCTGGAGGACATTGGATATGTAGTGACAAGCAAGGCGCAGTATACAGTTACCTGGGAACTGGAAAATTTTATGTTGTATAGCGGAAAGGATGTAACTTTTACCATACCGGTAATGATAAAGGACAGCTTTATGCTGATGGAGCAGGATAGGCTGGAAAAAAGGAGTGAGGAAAGTTTTCAACTCCAGGAAAACAGAGCCACTGCCAAAGCGGGCACAAAGGAATATACAGATAAGGTAACCCACAGGGAGAGTGGCAACGAGAAGCCTCGGCGCGATTATATTTTGCATAAAGGCTTGAAGAAGAATAACCAGGAGGTGGGTTCGGATAAAGATTCTGCTTTTGCCGGAGATGTATTGAATTACATGCTTCGTGTAGAGCATCGGGAAAACCCACACCGGGGTATTGTACCATTGGTAGACCGTATGCGGGGGGCACAAGCCCTGCTGATACCGGTGGAAGGGAATGGACATTTATCGGGCGATGGCCTGGAGGAAATCAATGCTAACGGCAAAGGCTATTATCTGCTCTCAAAAGAAGGGAGATATACCAATATCATCCTTGGCGGCAGGCTGACGGACAGCATTACCGTAACAAAACAGGAAAACGGGGAACTGGATACGATGATACGCTGGTATCTGACGGATATCCAAGGGACGGGAACCGAAAATATTGATTATGAAGCATATGTCCTCCCTGCCTTGGGAGATGGCGGCGGTTCCTTTAGCCTTTCCAACGAAAGCTGGCTGAATGACCATCAGAGCCACAGGCTGTATGACAAGGTGGGAATACTGGGTACAAATGTAATTGTAGAAAAAAAGATTGTGGCTTCCCAGGGGGAATCAAAGAAGCCGGGGGAAGATAAACTGGAAGAATATTCACCAATACTTGAAGGAACAGCCACAACATACCGCCTGAAAATAGAGAATATCGGGCTGGAAAGGGAAATAAAAGGTTCGGATATTTATGATATCCTACCTCTGAATAAAGGCTTTGAATGGTCAAAGGAAAATGTAAAAGTAAGCTATTATGATGCGGGAGACGGGGCATATACGCTGAAAGGCGGGGATGACTGGCAGATTGTCAAAGATGGGGATGATAGATGCCGTATTGTATGGGGGGAAGAATTTAGCCTTACATTAAAAAATACCATTTATATTTATGTAACATTGGAATGGCCCAAAGGGAACGCATGGGAAGACTATGTCAGGGCGTGCAGTATGGAACGCCTGGAAAATACCTTCTGGTGCTATAGCCTATGGGATAAGGTTTCCCATGATCTGGCGGCCGGAACTGAGGGGTATTTACAAAAAGGGGTTGTCAAGAGCGAAATAGGAACCCGGCTAACAGACGACAATTCAGAAAAACGCTTCTATTATACAAATGGGGGCTTGTGGAGCGAAGAGGGAAGTGGTGTCCTGTACTATGTTGTAATTTATAACAGTGGGTATACTAAGCTGTATTTGAACGAGCTGCAGGATAAGCTGCCCAGAGGATTTAGCATAAAGGCAAATGGGTCAAATGTGCCGCTGCAGTATAGTAACAGAAAAATTAGTATTACTGATGAAGAAGGGAATAAAGTAACCCCAAAGTGGATGCAGGGTAGGCAGGAAATAAGGGAGCTGGATAACGGAAAAATAGGCATAGAACTGACAAATGGAGGCAATGAAAAAGAAGGGTATCTGCGCTATGACCCAGTAAACCGGAAGTATTACCTTGCTCCAGGGGAAGCCGTTTATATTCAATATTGGTGTTATCCCGGTGAATATGCGGATACGGATGACATTGCCACGAACAGTGTGGTGATGCCCTATGATGATATAACCGGAGGTGGATTCAAGAAGGCAAATTTGGTGGTAGAAGGACCCGATGAAGAGAATGGAGAGGTTCTGAAAAATGACGGCAGTTGTTACCTTATGACAACAGAGGAGGCAGAAAAACAGGGATTTATAGGAGGAAAGGCTGATACGCTGTGGCTGACTTCCGATGTGGATGTGAAACGGAGGGAAATCATTCCCGGAATTACAAAAAAACTGGCGGGAGTGACGGCGTCTGATGGCAGTACCTCTAACCTGGGTTATGCAAATGCTGGGGATATTGTGAATTGGACAATTACAATGACCAACAACGGGGGAGAACCGATTACTGATTATACGGTAACGGATGCTATGGAAACCCCTTACGGCTATATCGGTACGGTAACGTATACTATTGAACCGCGTTCAAATACTGAACGCCGGGTATTGTTTACAATAAGTGAATGCCAAAAGAAAAACGGCAGGATGTGCCTTACTTTGAATAAGGTAACCGGTATAAATTCTGAATATTGGGAATGGAAAAAAAATGGCGTGGTAACGAAATTGGATGAACTGGAATTACAGGGCGAAGACGTTATATCCATCAGATATATAGAAAAAAAGGCCGGCACTAAGAGGTCTACATGGGAATATGATGTCAGCCTGTCCGGTGATGAAGGGAAAGAGGAACTGAATATCCGTTGTAAGAGCCGCGATATGAGTATTCCACCCCAAGGTAAAAGTGTATTGACACTATCTACCCGGAACGTGACCCCAACACACCAGAATAAAAGCTATTTCAATAGATGCTATATCACTCCTGAACAACAGCCATATGACAGTGGATTAGTTACCCAGGGAAACAACACAGAGCATCACGGGAAACCTTCAGTGATTAGCATCGCCCGAATACAGGTATCCATTGGGTACACCACCAACTCCCAGAAAAGGGTGGAAGAGGTAGATAAGCCGGAAAACAATACGACATCGGAGGATGAGAAAAACTATATTCTCTTGCCGGGAGCGGGAAGTTTGTTCCGCTATACGCTGATTGTAGATAACACGAAAACGAATAAAGTGGCTATGGAGAAGCTGGTATTAATCGACAGCCTGCCTCAGCCGGGGGATCATAACCCGTTTACAGAAGAAGAACCTCGATTCAGCGGTTTACGGGTAGACCTGGCAAAGACCCCTCAGTTTGAAGTATGGATAAAAAAAGAGGGGGAAGAGGCCGTAATGTTGAACGAAAGCCAATACCGGCTGGAATATAGCAGCAAAACGGAATTTACCGAAGGGGACTGGAACGGAGAAGGCACCAATGGATGGGAGCGTGATATGGAGTCCATAGATAGAACAAGTATACGTTCTTTCCGCGTTGTGATTTTGGATAATGGCGTGGAAGGGAGCGGGGATTTGATTCCGGCAGGGGCTTCCGTAGAGGTAAAATTCACCGGGGAAATATCTTCGGGAGAAAATGGCGAACCCCCGATGCCTGGAGAGACAGCATGGAATGGTTTTGGCTACCGGTATGCATTAAAGGGGGTAGGGGATGACCTGGAATCCACCCCGTTAAATGTAGGGGTACGTTTGCCGGATGTGCCCAGGCTTATAAAAGAACTGGAAGATGCTGATGGCAATCCCACATCGGCCTCGGCAGATATGCCCTTCCGATTCCTGATTTACCAGGGTGAGAAACTGAACCTGAAAAAGGGCTTTACCGATAAGGAGTTGGCAGACGCCCTTCTGGCAGCTGGCAGGGAGTTCACATGTGTAGAAACGGTGGTAAAAAGCGGAAACTCTCAATCAGAGATGTTAGTGCTTAAGGATTTAAAGAAATGGGAATATTTCGGCAGTGAAGGAACAGGAGAGGAAACTCTGGGAGAGAACGAGGCGGCAGCAGGGGAATGGAGACCAACGGAAGAATCCTGGTCCTGGAAAGATAAAGAAAAATATACTATTGTGGAACTGCCATTAGGGGAAGAGGGCATTTATCAGTTCGCATCCCTGGGCGGGATAAAAAATAATAGCTATACATTTACCCATTCCGTTGAACAGGGAAAGAAGATTATTGCAGTTAACTCCTGTGAAGGTTCGGCAGCTTACGAACTGCCGGAGACTGGCGGGGTGGGAAGTCATAGATATACACTGGCCGGGTACTTGTGTTTGGTGATGAGCTGTCTATGTTTGGCAGCAGGATGGCATTTACACAAGAAGAAGCAGGCAGACAGGTAGCCGGCTGTTAAATGGATGACTGCAATTAGTTCTGGAAGGGGGGATTGGAGAAAAGCAAAATAAAAAGAAACTATAAAAGAGACAACAGGAAAGGAAACAAATCTATGAAAAAAATGAGAAGAATTGCCAGCGTGTTGCTGGCACTGACCATGGTCTTTGGCCTGACGGCCACTGCTTTTGCGGCGGAAGTGGAGAACCAGACGGAGCACAGTTATGTCGCGGAAGTGGAGAACCAGACGGGGCACAGTTATGCCGCCTATCAGGTGTTCAGCGGCACACAGCAGGAGAGTGTGGAAGAGGGGGATAAATCCATCATCGCCCTGGGAGATATCGAATGGGGGCGCGGTGTTGGTGAAAAAAAAGGTGGCGACCTCCTTAAAGAATTAAATGACTTGGAAGTGGAGGGGGCAACCCCATTTGCAAACTGTAAAAGCGCTGCGGATGTGGCGGCAGTGCTGAACAAAGAAAAGGACTACACCAGCGCCATTGCAAAGGCCTTTGCCAATGCGGCGGTCAAACACAGGACAGAGTCCTTTACGGAGATACCGGCAGGGGCAGCAAGCGTTCCGCTGGACATCGGGTACTACCTCCTGGTGGACACCGGGAACCCGGACGGCAGCAGCCCTGACGCGTACAACTCCGCCCTGCTGCAGATTACCAACCAGAAAATCACCATCAAGAAAAAATATGACGTGCCCACAGTGGATAAGGCGGTAAAGGACAAAGAGGACGGGGAAGCCGGGGAGGCGGTGGATGTAAACATCGGCGACAGCGTATATTTCACCCTTACCGGCACGCTGCCTAACAGCCCTGACAACCCGGATATCCTGGGTGACTATGAAACCTATAAATATGCATTCACTGACACTCTTTCCAAAGGCCTGAAATACAACGGGAACGCGAAGGTATACCTGTTCAAAGACGGCAGCACAGAAAACGGGGCAGACGGCAACAAAGTGGACATCACAGACAGCTTTACGATAGAACATACCCCGGCCGATCCAGCCAACCAGGCCGGTGGGGGCGGCACCCTGGAAGTCTCCATTGATAACCTGAATACTGTGGAGGGCGTATCTGCAGAAAGCGTTATCGTAGTGGAATACAGCGCGGAGCTGACAGCGGATGCAGTGACCGGCGGCAGTGGGAATGTCAACACCGTAAAGCTGGAGTACTCCAACAACCCGAATACAAGCGGGGATGGGAAGCCATCCACCGGGGAGACACCGGAGGATAAGGCCATCGTGTTCACCTATAAACTGGACGGCACGAAGGTGGACGGACAGACGCCGAATAAAACGCTGAAGGATGCCCAGTTCGTCCTCTTCCGAGTAAAGGGCGAGGGGGAGCCAAACACTGACGGCGAAAACAACACCCCTACAAACGTGGAGTACGCGGAGGTAACAGACGGGAAGCTGACGGGCTGGACAGACAACAGGGGAACCGCAATAGGCACTGAGGACGCGAAAGGCACCGGAATCGTGGTATCGGATGAAAACGGCCTGTTTGTAATATCCGGCCTGGATGCAGGCATCTACTACCTGGAAGAGGTGAAGGCGCCGGCAGGCTACAACCTGTTACAAGACCCTGTGAAGCTGACCATAGACGCTGAAATCAGCGGAGGGGATGCCGATACGAACCAGCCGCCGACAATAGGCAAACTGGATCTCATAACGGAGGGGAAAGACGGGTCAATAACTACCCCGGGAGATAAGGACAACGGGACAGTCAGCCTGAAAGTACAGAATAACATGGGCGCACTCTTGCCCTCCACCGGCGGCATGGGCACCACCCTGTTCTACATAGCAGGTGCAGCCCTGGTACTGGCTGCAGGCGTGCTTTTTATGATGAAGAGGCGCACTGATGCAGGAAAATAAATTTCCCGGAAGTAAATTTTTCTGAAATAGATTTTTGGAAGATAGATTTCCAGAAAAACCCCCGGACACGGGGAACATGTAACTATGCAGTAGCCCCTGGGGGAGGTATCCCTCCCCCGGGACTACAGCAGCAAGGAGAGCCCTGTATGAAGAAACATATCACTACAACCCTATTCATAATAACCCTGCTTGCAGGGCTGTCCTTACTGCTGTACCCGACAGTGAGCGACTGGTGGAATTCCTTCCACCAGTCACGTGCCATCGCAGGCTATAGCGAGGCGGTGTCAGGGCTGGATGCGGAATCCTATGAGACCTGGTGGGCAAAGGCCAGGCAGTACAATGAGGATTTATCCCATAAGGAAGACCGATATCGGATGACGGAAGAGGAAGGGGCGGAATACGAAGCCCAGCTGGATGTGGCGGGGAACGGGATTATGGGCTATATCGAAATCCCGCGCATTAAGTGCTCCCTCCCTATTTACCACGGAACCGATGAAGCGGTGCTGCAAATCGCTGTGGGGCATATCGCGGGAACATCCTTGCCGGTGGGAGGGGAGGGAAGCCACTGTGTGCTTTCCGGCCACCGGGGGCTTCCCTCAGCGAAGCTCTTTACCGATTTGGACCAGATGGGTGAGGGTGACCTCTTTATGCTCCATGTGCTGGATGAGACATTGGCTTACGAGGTGGATCAGATAACAGTGGTGTTGCCGGAGGAGGTAAATGACCTGGAATTGGTAAAGGGTGAGGACTACTGTACCCTGGTGACCTGCACGCCCTATGGAATCAACAGCCACCGGCTGCTGGTGCGGGGAAGGCGGACGGAAAACCTGCCGGAAGTGGAGCCGGGGGCGGTGGAAAAGGAGGCAGGGGAAACCGGTGAGAGACTGGCGTGGCTGCAATACCTATGGGCAGTTCCCGTTTTGACAGTTATTTTGGCAGGGGCGGCATTCTGCCGAAGGAAAAAGAGGAGAGAATAATGGCAGCTATGGGGCAAAATAGCGGATAGCTGCACACAATTAGTCAAACAGTAAAAAGATAATGACGAAAAGACATGAAAAATGGAAAAATGAAAAAGGGCCTGTGTCGGCGTGGCATGCATGGGCCGGGGATAAAAAAAGCCGCGCAGAAACGGGGGAAGGTATGGGAATGAGATGCAGAATGAAAAGCAGGCTGTGCGTTGTACCGGCAGCGGCAGGTTTCCTGGCGGTTGTGTGCCTCCTGGCAGCGCTGCCCCGGACAGCTGCCCTTGCGAGGGGGCTTATTGACACAGGGAAGGAATGCTCCCTGACAGTAAAGACAGAAATCCTGGTACAGGATGAAGAAGAGGGGGATACGGACTGGCAGGAATTGAATGAAACGCATATCCAGGCCTACTTATACCGGGTGGCATATGTGAACCAATATGGCGAATATGTAGGGGTGGATGGCTTCGAGGGGCTGGAACTGGAAAAAATAGACAGCACAGTAAAGGCGGACGACTGGAGGGAGAAGGCCCGGGAAGCAGCAGGTATATTGGGGCTGCCCATACCACCTAAGGCAGAGGAGGTAAATGATGGGTATCCAGGCGATGAGGGCAGTCAACCGGGAAATGGCCAGACTGGGAATGACAGCCGGCAGTCGGGAAGCAGCCAGACAGATACTGGCCAGCCTATGGGAAATCAGGGCCAGACAAAGGAATGGGAGCCCCCGGAGGATTTGCAGGATAAGCTGGCGGGCGCGGATGCTGCCATCACCCTTCAGGACGGGGCAGGAACAGCCCAGGGATTGGCCCAGGGGATGTACCTGGTATGGGTGATGCCTGTGTATACAGAGAGCTATCAGTATACTTTCCTGCCTTACCTGGTCTCCCTGCCAAACAACAGCTATGACCCTTCTGCTCCTGTTTCAGTGGATGAGTGGGATTATGACCCGGCTGTAGGGTTAAAGCCCCGCCAGGACATCCGATATGGAAGCCTGAAAATCCAAAAGACGCTGGAGGCCTATAATGCATCCTTGGGGGAGGCGATGTTTGTATTCCAGGTGGAGGCCAGGAAGGATTTGGACCATGACGGGGAAAAAGAGGTTATCTACAGCAATGTGGTAGGCCTGGAATTCGGGGCCGCCGGACAGAAGGAGGTCGTCATTGAACATATCCCGGCAGGGGCTGAAGTGACGGTAGAGGAGATATACAGCGGCTCCGCCTACACGCTTTTGGGAACGGAGGACGTAAAGAAGACCACGGTAATCCGGCCGGAGGGCAGTGGAGGAGGGCCGGCCCTGGTGGGCTTTACCAATACCTATGATGACAGGACTACTTATGGAACAGGAGCTGTGAACCGTTTTAGCTATAACGGGAATGGATGGTTCGGAGAACGAATAACGGAAAATGAAGGGGGCGGCAGCGAATGAAAGAAACGGCAGGGAGAACAGGGGGAGTAAGAAGGGGAGATAAAGTGGAGGAAACAAGACACCTTTTGTACGCTCATTTGTTACGTAGGTACAGATGGACACTGCCGCTGTCTGGGCTTTTGCTGATTATAACGGTGTTCCTACTGGCTTACGGGCAACAGGGCCGGCTCTCGGGGGCATACTTTACTACTTACGCCAGCGCAAAGGGAGGCTACGAAATACAGGCCGGAACAGAGACGGAAATTCATGAGGAGATAGATGGGTTGAACAAGCATATAAGGATAGAGAATACCGGGGCGGCAGACTGCTTCGTGCGGGTGAAGGCGTTTGCCGGAAGCATCACTGATATTATATACTCCCCGGAAAGCGGAAGCTGGCAGGAAGGGGAAGGGGGGTATTGGTATTGTATGGCCTCCCTTGCCCCTGGGGAGGTGTCGGGGGAATTGACGGTATCCATAAAGATTCCTGAGGGCATGGAAGATATGGCGGGGAGTTTTGACGTGGTAGTTATCCAGGAATGTACGCCGGTCCTTTACCATGCGGACGGCACGGTCTATGCGGATTGGAATCGGAAGATTGAAAAAGCGCCAGGGGAGGTGGGATGAAGATGAAGAAGGAAGAAAACGCCGGGAAAACCAGGGGGGTGCGTATTGCCTGGGGCATGTTCACAGCGGCGGCAGTACTGCTGCTCTTTAGCGCGGCGAACAGCAGCCGTGCGGCTCTGACCTACTACAGCGAAAATTATTCCGCAGAATTCCAGATGTTTGACATCGGCGTAACCTTGCTGGAGAACGGGAATGAGGCCAGCTGGAGGAATTACACCCAGAAGGACGATGTGTGGCAGGAAGGGGGAGGCGAACTGCTCTCCCACCTCCTGGACGGGGAAGCCGGCGGGAAAATCCAGCCGGGAAAGGCCTACAGCGAGGAACTGAGCGTGCGCAACAGCGGCTCCATTGACGAGTATGTCAGGGTCATCCTTTACTGCTATTGGGAGGATAAGGACGGAAACCGGGTAACAGACGTGTCCCCTGGCCTGATTGAACTAGGCCTTACCGGGAACGGGTGGGTGGAAGATGCTTCCGCCAGCACAGAGGAGAGGAAAGTCGTATATTATACGGGAATTCTTCCGGCCGGGCAGCAGACGCCGGCTCTTTCGGATACGCTGACTATTAATGAAAAAGCAGCATTGATGATGTCCGGCGGGGAAGGCCGGGAGGAGGCCGGGGATAACGGCAGTACTGGCCAAGCCACGGACTATGGGTATGATGGACTGCGTTTTGTATTGGAGGCGGAAGTGAATGCGGTGCAGACCCATAATGCGGAGGATGCCATCAAAAGCGCCTGGGGTGTAGATGTGTCCGTGGGGGCGAATGGAAATCTGAACCTGAGATAACGTGATAAATAAAGCGGTATAAAGTTTGCGATAAGGTTTGCATACTGCTTTTTGTATAAAGAAGGCAGCATAGAAATGAGGGTAGATATGAGAAAGAAATTCACAGCAGGAAAGCCGGTGGTCAAACTGTTACAGGGATTTTGGTGTCTTGCCATAGCCGCAGTTATGTTCGGGATGAACGGGGCATCCGTATATGCGGAAGACTATACAGGCGGACAGGGGTGGAAGGTGGAATTTACCGGAAGCGGTTTGGAAAGCAGCTTTACCTCATCGGATATTTCCGATGCGGTGTATGCGCTGCAGCCCGGTGACAGCGTCACTTTATCCCTTACATTGAAAAATGGGGATTCCCAGGATACGGACTGGTATATGTCCAATGCGGTACTTTCCAGTCTGGAGGATAGCCAGAAAATGGCACGCGGCGGCGTTTATTCCTATCGCCTGGCATATATGGGGAGTTCGGGGGAGGAGAGCATTTTATATAGCAGCGAAAATGTAGGTGGCGAAAAGGATTCCGATGCGGGGGAAGGCCTGCACGAGGCGACAGACAGCCTGGAGGAATTCTTTTACTTGGATCGCCTTGTTCCGGGAGGAGACGGTATAGTTACGTTAAAGGTGGAACTGGACGGGGAGACGCAGGGGAATACATACCAGAATACCCTGGCTAGTTTACAGATGAATTTCGCGGTGGAAAAAGCGGTTGCGACACAGGAACCGGGAGGGGGAGGCGGTACCCCCGGAAATCCGGATAGCCCGGCTGATGGCGATAGCCAGGGGAATCCGCCGATGCCAAGGACATCCGCATCCAATGCGTACACATTAAACAGTGTAAAAACAGGCGACCCGTTTCATATGCTTTTATGGTCAGCAGCGGCGTTGGCCAGCGGTATGGCTTTGCTTTTATTCGCAGTATTGTATATAAAAAACAGGAAGGGGGAGGAGAGAAGTGAGTAAAGAATGGAATAAGCCAAGGAGAAAATCAAGAAAACTTTTTTCCCTTCTTTTTGCTCTGTGCCTGGCCTTCCTGCCTTGGGGGATGAAGTGCCAGGCAGCGGAGTATAGCTATACGGTTACATTTTACCCTGGAAACCACGGAAGGTTTACCGGAGTTGGCAGCATATCGGTACAAAGCAGCGGCTCTGAGGCCAGTGTGGAGGTGGTAGGGCAGGCCATCAAGGTAAGCGGGTTAAGGAACGGGGATATGGTCAGCTTTGACGCAGCCATGGATGGCGCGGTAGCGCTGGAGGAAGGCAGCCAGTATTATGTAAAAGGAATCCGTTTAAGCGGCAGGGACAACAATACGGTGGACACCTCCGCCTTTCGGGTGGAAGGCGACAGGGATTATGTGGTGGCCTATGGGATACGCGGGGATATGGTTTCCTATGTAGTGAACTATCAGGATGAGACAGGGAATACCCTGGCATCCAGCCGGAATTATTATGGGAACGTGGGCGATAAGCCGGTGGTGGCCTTTTTATATATGGAAGGCTATGAGCCCAGAGCCTACAACCTGACTAAGACGCTGGTGAGCAATGAGGCGGAGAATGTCTTCACCTTCGTATATCGGCGCGTGGCGGCCAGTGGCGGCGGAAATGAATCGGGCGGCGGAACGGGCGGCGATTCCCCAGCCGGAGGCGGCATCGGAACGGGAGATGTTGTAAATCCTGGCCTGGGGGATGGCGGACTGGCAGAAGGTACTGAGCCGGGCGCTGGGGGCGGCATAGGCGGAAACGGCAATGAGGGAGGCAATGCCGGCGCAGCCGGCGGCGAAGATGCCGATACCGCCATTGCGGACAATAATGCCGATGAAGCCAATGCCGGTCAGGCTGGTGCAGAAGGTGATGAGGGCGAGAATGTGGAATTGAGCGATGAGGAAATCCCGTTGGATTTGATGGAACTGGATGATGAAGAGGTGCCATTGGCAAATAATTTCTTAGATGGAAGGCCGCAGATGGAGGAAGGGAGCCGGATTTTTGCCGCATCCGCAGTGCTGGTGGCAGTTTCTGTAGGTGTATTGCTCTTTTTTGCCTTCTGGATGAAAAGACATTCAAAAAATAAGGATGAATGACAGACTATGGTTTTATCCCAATCAGCGATATCCCTTTCGCTTTCCCGCCGTTGATATTTTGTATTAACTCATCAAAACTGGTAAAGGGACCGACAACTTTACCGTTACAGTAAACGTTATGGGCAGTGAACATGCTGCCCTTTTTTGAGATATGTATGGTATGGATTTCTTTCCGGATGTCATTCCGGTCATTGTACATTGTGAAAATAAGGCCCGGATATTTTGCCGCGAATGCGGCGAAATCGGCTTCTTTTGCAGTGAATGCGGCGGTAAAACCATTAGACTTTAAGAAATCCCGAAGAGCCTTGGGCGATGTGCCGAATTTGCCGTTAAGGGCCATGCCATCCTTTTCAAAATAAAAAATTAATTCCGGTAAATCCATAACCGGATGCTGCAAAAGGCTGCGCATAGCATTGTATACCGCGAAAATCTCGCAGCCGGAAAACTGCATAGTAGATTTGCCGTAAGGCATATCAATATATGCATTCTGGTCTTCCACATAACCGTTATTTCTCTCAATCACATGCAAGTGATGGGATATTGCCTGCTGGTTTATTGCCAAATGCTCCTGCCGGCGGCCTGGAATCAGCTTCTGGATATGGCGGAGCAGTTCATAAACGGCAACTATAGTGCCATTGCTTATTCTTTTCGGAATAAAGGAGAATATGAAGTTCATCTGCTTCCGCCCCTGTAAGTCTCTTCCAGAAGATTAGTAATAGTCTTAATGGAATTGAGCTGGCTGCTGCGGCTCATGGCTTCTATATAAGTCTGTCTTGTAAAATAAAGCTCATGGCATTTTTCCACAAGAAGGCTTTCCGTCAGGTAGTCTTCGTCAATAATCAAGCTGAATCCCTGGGATTCAAAGGATTTCGCATTTAAAATCTGGTCTCCCCGGCTGCTGTGTGCGGAAAGGGGGATGAGCAGATTAGGTTTTTTCAGGGCGAGCAGTTCACAGATGGAATTGGCGCCGGCCCTGGATATCACAATATCCGCCATAGCAAAAATATCTTTTAATTCTGACTTCAAATATTCAAACTGTTTATAGCCTTCAATATTCAGCATCAGGTTATCCACTTTGTCCTTGCCGCAAATATGAACCACCTGAAAATCCTCCAGAAGCTGGGGCAGGGCATCGCGTACCGTTTTATTGATGGCCTCTGCTCCTAAGCTGCCGCCGATGACCATAATGACCGGCTTGTTGGATGTGAATTTGCACATATCATAGGCGGCAATTTTGTTGCCTTTCGCCAGTTCTTCCCGGATAGGGGAGCCTGTGAGGACAGCTTTCCCTTCAGGGAGCATAGGAATGGTTTCCGGGAAATTGCAGCATATTTTTTCCGCTACGGGTATGCACAGCTTGTTGGCCAGTCCCGGCGTCATATCCGACTCGTGGATAATGCAGGGAATGGACAGGGAAGCGGCGGCCCGAACGACGGGAACGCTGACAAAACCGCCTTTGGAAAAAACGATGTCCGGCTGGATTTGTTTCAAATATTTTCTGGCTTCCCGGTAGCCCTTCATTACGCGGAAGGGGTCGGTGAAATTCTTCGGGTCAAAATACCGGCGGAATTTGCCGGTAGCAATACCGTAGTAGGGAATGTCGAAATCGGAAATCAGTTTTTTCTCGATACCTTCGTAGGAACCTATATAGTATATCTCATAACCCAATTCCCTAAGTTTGGGAACTAAAGCGATATTCGGTGTTACATGGCCGGCTGTTCCGCCACCGGTAAGGACGATTTTCTTTGCCATTGATAGATTGCCTCCAAAATAATAGTCTCTTTTTTAAATCATGCTTTCCAGTGCTTGTGCAAGCTGGTCAGGGCAGGATGTGGATTTGTATCCGCAGCGGATGCCTTTTAACCTTTGGATGGCTTCCCTGGCATCCATCCCTGCCACCAGTTTGGAAATCCCCTGCAAATTGCCGTTGCATCCCCCTGTAAAGGATACGGACTGTACAATACCGTTTTCCAGTTCAATATCAATGGATGTGGAACAAGTGCCTTTTGTCTGATATTTCATAAGTTATCCTCCCATATAAATTGCTACTAATTTCCAATGATTATACCAGAATTTATTCGGTTTTTCCAGTAGTATTGCTCAATCCGTCGAAATTTGTAAATGCCTTACACCACTTGAAATATTGAGATAAAAGTGGGTTTTGTTTATAATATTTAAAACAAGGGCAGGAGGTGACGGTGTATGCCTATGGATATACTTAAAGGAATGTACGCAGTATTTTTGGAAAACAGGGTGCTCAGCTATATTTTTCTGGCGCTGTTATTATTAAGCATAATATGCCAAATCATAATAGGCGTGATATATTTGAAGCTGATAAAACAAACGGACAATATGGCTTGTGCCAAAAGCAAATTCTTGAAGCAGTGCAAGCTGAAATTTATTAACTGCTATCAAATCAGCGGCGAAGTAACTAATGTTTCGGTTTTTGTGGACAAGTCCATGACCAAAATCTCTTTTTTGGGGATATCCATGTCGGGATTCCATCACCTGGCAGGGCAGTTTGTGCTGCTGTCGGTAGTGACTGCCGGTGCAGGGGCTTGCCAGGAGATTACCCAGGGGGAAACAGTGGGGAAAATACTTCCCTATTATGTTGTCAGTTTTCTCGGATTATATGTATATTTTTCTGTGTCCGGGCTGGTGGATATTACAGGAAAAAAAGAGAGGCTGAAAATTAACCTTGTGGATTATCTGGAAAACCATATGGCAAATAAATTAAGGCAGTCGGACGCGGATTGGGAAAAGCTGACCGGTGAAAATCTAAGCGCGGAGAAAAGAAAGGCATATTTGTGGAAAACAAGCCAGCAAGGAAAGAAGAAAGGGGTACATAAAAAGAAGGCGGCATCAAGTGTAAAGAAAGCAGAAGCGGGCAAGAATGCCGTGAACCGGAAAAAAGGACAAGCGCCATGGGATAGAATGGAGTTGGATAAAAACAATGCGGAAATAGGAAAGGGCGGAATAAAGAAAGGGAAGGCAGGGGGGAAGAAAAAGAAGGACAAGAATGCAGCAGCCGCAGGATTGGATGCGAAAGAAAAGAAACGTCTGCTCCGGGAAGGGATAGGGCTTTCTGCGGAACGTGCAACAATGAAAGAAAATAGGAAGGTGATGGCCTTTGCGCCTGCAGGAGGGCAGGAGGATGAAAGAGAGGAAACGGCATTGGATGCAGCCGTTGGAAATGAGAGTACAGGAAAGGAATGCATGGAAAGGGGAGATGCGGAAAGAGCGAATACAGGAGAGGAAACTATGGACAGGAGCAATGTAGAAGGGGAGCATTTTGAGAAGAAAAATACAGAAGAAGAGGGTGCGCAGGAAAATACATGGGAGGAAAAGGGCAGCATAGAAAGCGGGGAAAGCGAAAAAGTGGCAGTATTTTCGCATCAGGAAGTGGAGGAACTGGAGGAATTTTTACAGGAAATGCTGGTATAGGCCGGGCGTGAAATAAAAATATATTATGAAAATGTATTTGACATAGAAATTACTTATTAAAACAACAAGTTTTACGGATATAATCGCAAAACTTGTTGTTTTAGATTATAAAGTAGGGTATAATCAGATTAAAGGTTGAGAGAAAGGCGTGGTCATTCATATGAAAGATAAAGCATTATATATCGATAGGCCTATGTATGTGGATAAAATTATGGCTTATGTAGATGCGCCGTTTATAAAAATTTTAACAGGAATCCGCCGTTGCGGAAAGTCTACTATGCTTAAAATAATTATGGATAGGCTGCATTACCAGAAAAATGTGCCGAAAGAAAGAATTGTCAGTTTCCGTTTCGATTCTATGCTATACGAAGACATGACTGCAAAACAAATGTATGAAGAATTAAAAAGCAAGCTGTCAGAGAATGGCAAAACGTATTTTTTCCTGGATGAAATACAGGAAGTCAATGGATGGGAAAGGGTAGTGAATTCCCTGGCTTCAGATTACGATGTGGATATCTATATCACGGGTTCCAACTCTCGTATGATGTCTTCGGAAATATCGACTTATCTCACAGGGCGATATATATCTTTTCGAATTTATACGCTGTCTTTTGAGGAATATTTAACTTTTAAAGGGCAGCATACGCCGGTGGAAAACCCAAGGACGGAACTGGCCAATTACATTTGTTTGGGCGGTTTCCCGGCTGTTCATCTGCAAAGCTATAGTTCGGATGAGGTATACACTATCGTCCGTGATATCTATAATTCTACCGTTTTTTTGGATATTGTGAGACGCAGCCAAATCCGTAAGGTAGACCAATTGGAACGTATTATTAAATTTACTTTTCATAATATGGGAAATACATTTTCTGCAAAGACAATTTCGGATTACCTGAAAGCGGAGCGGAGGGCACTGGATAATGAAACGGTGTACAATTATCTTCAAAAGCTGGAAGGCGCTTATTTGCTGCACCGGTGCAGCCGCTATGATCTGCGGGGCAAGGAAATATTAAAAACTCAGGAGAAATTTTATCTGGCAGATACATCTTTGCGATACAGTGTTTTGGGATATCAGGCAGATACTTATGCTTCGAGCCTGGAAAATATAGTTTATCTGGAGTTATGCCGCCGGGGATATAGGGTATTTGTCGGGAAAACTGAGGATGGGGAAATAGATTTTGTGGCTGAACGCCTGAATGAAAAAATATATGTTCAGGTAACACAGAAAATTGAATCGGAGAAGACAATGAAGCGCGAATATGAAAGGCTGTTGTCCGTCCGGGATAATTATCCTAAGTACGTGCTCCGGACGGACGAATTTGCTGGCGGCAATTATGAGGGGATTAAGACAATGCATGTGGCAGACTTTCTGTTAAGCGGCGCGTTTTAATGCGGTATTTAATCATGGAAATAAACTAAGTGACTGATTTTATCCAACACTTCCAAATCCCTTTTAGAGACCTCGGCGCTATTTTGTAATGCCTTCCCTGCCGCAATAGAGTTCGCAAAGCATGACAATTCTGCCTCCAATGGAATCGCGTTAGGGATAAATACTTTTTTCCCGGAAATGGTAAGAGTATTGTGCAGTAAATCGCATTCTATATAAGATTTTTTACAATGCACGTTAATTTTCCGAATCCTATCATCGGTTGTTCTGCTGGAGATAATCGATGCCTGCGCTTCGTTTTCAAATTTAAAAATGGCTTGTACAAAATCCACATTTTTCGTATTGTATGATGTTCTTCCAAATGCATGCACTTTATTGAGCTGCAACCCTGGAAATATAACATTTAAAAGGATGTCTATATCATGTATCATTAAGTCATAAATGACATCGGTATCGCTGATGTGCATATCCATTGGCGAACATCTCTCCATGGTAACGGCAATAATGTCCTCGCCTGCCAGTATTTTTTCCAGTTTCTGTACCACCGGATTAAAACGTTCCACATGGCCTATCATCAGGACTTTGTGGTCGAGCGCCATATATTTTTGGCATACTTCACCGGCATCTTCCGCATTTAGGCACAAAGGCTTCTCGACTAAGACATGAAGGTTATGTTTTGCTGCCTTTAGCGTTAGGGATTTGTGCAAAAAGGAAGGCGCTGCGATGATGACGGCTTCTGTATTTGACATCAGTTCCTCTTCGGATTGGAAAATTTTACCTGTATACCCGGTATCCCTTATGCGGTTTTCATCTAAATCATAGACGCCGCATAAATTAAAATTCTCTTTCATTTCCGATAATAGGCGGACATGTTTTTCTCCCATATGCCCTACTCCGATGACGCCTATTTGTATTTGTTTCATGTGAACCCCCATTTCTGCGCTGCTTTTTGCACATAAGCGACTTGGTGGCAAGCAACGCGCAGACATAAATCGCCGTGTGAAAAATCTATTTTTCACACTAACCATGCCTTTTCCATAGCCTGCAAACTTTCATTTCCCTTTTGGCGGCTTTTGCAATATTGCTTTTCAGTATCTCAAATAAACATAGGTATTATACCGCTGTTTGGTGAAGTTGGCAAGAGAATTTTCAAAAAGCGGAGAAAAAATCTCTTGTAATTGACGAATAATGATGTATAATTAGAAATATAAAGAGGTATAATGCAAAAATAGAGAGAAAATCGCGAGGCGGTTATTATGTTGATGAGATTTTCAATATCAAATTTTATGTCATTTGGATATCGGGAAAATGAAAACGGGGAGGTTATTCCTGTGGAATATTACCTTTACGCTGGACGGTCGGAACAGCATAGGAAAAGAGTGGTTAATTACAAGGAACGAAAAGTGTTAAAATTTTCTTCTATATATGGGGCTAATGCATCTGGGAAAACGAATTTGGTGAAAGCGATGGGGGCTGGAAGAAAAATTGTTTTGGATACCATGGATAGTGTTGCTTTTCAAGATAAATATTGTAGAGGTAATAATTCTAATGCGGATAAGCCCACTTTTTTTGAATACGAATTTACAATAGGCAGTAGGTGTTTTGCATACGGATTTACGGTTAATTTGAAAAACAACACAGTTCTTTCTGAGTGGTTATATGAAATGAGGTCTTTAGAAGAGCATGTTATCTTTGAGAGGCTAGTGGAAACTAACCAGTATTTTTTTGATGAAGCAATGTTTCAGGAGAAAGAAAACAGTGAGCAGTTTCACTTTTTTATGAAAGATGCAAACCGCATAAATACCACATTGTTGTTATATGAAATAAAAAGAAGAAAGTTGGAAGGAAAAGATTTTGAAGTTTTTAATAATGTCTTTGACTGGTTTAAATACAAGCTTGTGATAATTTATCCGGAGACAAAAATTGGTGCCAGCTATTTTTTGTTTAGCAGCGATAATGAAAAATTGTCAAATATTTTAAAGTATTTAGATACGGGAATTACTGGCTACAGTATGCGTGCAATGAATGCTGAGGCGTTTAAGGAATACTTTTCAGAGGAAACATTGGCAGAAAAATTTTTGCGGAAACCGGATGTAGACTGTGAAACTGAGTTGAAAAGCATTCTCAATTTTGGTACAACATTATTTGAATTAGATTATGATGAAACCGGAACAAAAAAAATTGCAAAATTAATGTTTCAACATGGGAGAGATGAGGGGAAATACGAATATGGGGAAGAGTCGGATGGTACGCAAAGGCTGATAGAACTGTTGGATGTTCTCTTGAATGATGATGGTGATAGGGTATTTGTAATAGATGAACTGGATCGTAGTCTTCATCCGCAGATGACAATTAAATTTGTGGAAACTTTTTTGAAATTTTCAGAAGAAAAGAATACACAATTAATTATTACTACTCATGAATCAAATTTGATGGATTTGAATCTTTTGCGGAGAGATGAAATATGGTTTGCGGAGAAAGAGGGGGATAACTGTACAAATTTATACACTTTGGAAAAGTTTAAAATTAGATATGATAAAGTGGTTGCTAAGGATTATCTGGCTGGAAGATATGGCGCAGTTCCTGTGTTCAAGGATTTTGAATATGTGTGGGGGAGGGAATAGGTTTGGAAAAATTGAACCTGCGGACTCCCAAAAAATTTGATTATACGGACGAATCGGGAACAAGGCAGCAAAGAATTTGTTTTTACTGTGTTTCAGAAGGTGCAACAGAAGAATCATATTTGCTAAACTATTTTGTGAAAGTTCCAGGGGATTGATTGATGAATTAGGTACTTCTGTCGGAAGGCTGATAGAAGAAATGATGCAACAATAATGTAATTTGATAAACTATAAGCTGCATTTTCCATATATACATATGAAAGTGAAAAAAATTTTAAAATTGCCTGATACAATAATGGAAAGTAAGCCCTTGAATTATGGATGGGCTTAGACCCGCATGTATCAGGCAATTCTGTTTTAAAAAAGCATATTAAACGGAACTGGATTCCCGAATAATCAATTCCGTATCCAACAGCATCCGTTTTGTCTCCGTAAGGGGATTTTGGAGTTTTTCAAATAGAAACTCGTTGGCCAGGTATCCCATCTGGAAGGAGGGCTGGTTTACGGTAGTGATGGAGGGAATCATCATGGTGGAGAGGGCTATGTTATCGAATCCTACAACAACTACATCTTTAGGCACATTTTTTCCCACATAATTAACGGCGCGGATAGCACCCGTAGCCAGGACGTCAGAAACTGCGAATATGGCATCGGGCTGCTCGTGGTTGGAAAATAACTTGATGGTGGCCGAAAAAGCCATATCAGCGTTGATGTCATTTAAAGGGAGAATCCAGTCCTGATTTACATGGACACCGTTTTCTTCCAAAGTGCTGGTAAAACCTCTTAAGCGTTATTTCGCATATTTATATTCTAAAAGCCCGTTTAAAAGGGCTATTTTTTTCCTGCCGATGGAAAGGATGTATTCTATCGCCTGTCTGGCAGCAAAAAAAAGTAAGAATCGGTATCATCGGATGTGGGAATATCAGTGGAAAACACATGGAATCTTTGAACTGCCTGTTTGAAAATACGTTGGCTTATGCCATAGGCGATATGGATTTTCGGAATGCGGAAAAGAGGGCAGAGGAATATAATATTTCTCATGTGTGTAAATCCAATGAGGAGCTTCTTTCCATGGATGAGGTGGAAATTGTGGTTGTGCTTACGAATCCATCCAGCCTTTGCGCGGTCAGGTTATCAATGTGGAAGTTCCCACTTATTTGGCAGACATCCTTCATATGGAGAATGGGGTGATCTAGAAGCAATTGCAGGGGCATAGGGGTGGCGGATATGGCAGATGCGCTGAGGGAAGGGAGGGAACCCCGGTTAAACGGAGAATTCGCCTTCCATACGCTGGAGACACTGGTTCGGCTGGAGGAGTCGGCGAAGGAACGGGAAGCGAAAAAAGTAAAAAGTAGATATGAAATAACACCGCTTATGCCTATGGAGGCGGTCTGGGGGCCGGATAGGGAATAAGAGAAAGGCGGAAAATATGGTTTCAAAATATACGTTTGCCAATGGAGTGGAAGTGCCCATGCTTGGTATAGGGTTTGATCAGGTGAGGGATATTGCCTTGGCACAGAGGCTGATGGAATATGCGTTGGAAACCGGATACCGGAGCGTGGATACTGCCCATTCTTATGGAAATGATGTGATATGTTGTGAAGTGTAGATGTCAGATTCCTCTAAAATCTTGTGTTTTAGCGGAAATCTCCATCTGCTAAAATACAACATATGCGGCTGACTCATTTGTGGTGAATGGAAAATTGCAGATGTTGTGATAAAGAAAGTAGCGGGTGATAACACTTTTTATTCGTATCTGTAGACAGTTTAGTACAAAGAAAGGCGGTTGTATATGGAAATTACTTACCATTGGGAAGGCGATTATCTGATTCCCGACCTCAAACTTTCGGATACAACGGAATACCATATCGGAAAGTATGGAAGAATGAGGCAGCGGTTTTTGAAGGAGAATCACGGAGGCGTTTATTCGTATATGATTTTGTTAGAAACCTTATGGGAGCATCTTGCGGAAATTGATGAAGCATGCTATGGAGCGGTCAAGGGGGAACAAAGTTCCCCCCATTGCATTAAAAATGCCAATGGCGGTATTCTGAAAAAATCAAAATTGGGGATTGACAGGAATTGAAAAATGGCTTATTATTGACAATAAGAAATGGGTTTTTACCGTACAGTGTTTTCACTCCACTCAAGCGGGCTGCTCGTTTCTTTTTTTATTGCCAGAATATCATACAGATACTTCCTGCCATCATTCGCATGACGGACAAGCATACTTGCTGAATAAATATTATGTCTTGCTATTTTCCCTGTTTTGTCATCATATACGGGCAATGCAAATCTGATGTTGTAGCGATACCATCCATATACCGCATCTGTTTTGTGTTTTTCTTTCCGGTTTGCCTCATGTTTTGGATTGGTGGCTATTCTTATAAGTTCAGGAACAGCCTGTGAAGCATTTGCCTTAGCCCTTGCGACAGCGCCTTTTAAGGCGATACGGCTTTCTGAACTTGCGTATTCATCGGGAAAATCTGCCGAAATATATATTTTTTCAGAAGTTTCCTCAATTTCGTAAAAATCCCCGATATACGCTTTCAGGTATTCTTCGACAGCCGTCCAGTCATCCCGCACTTTTGCCTTGAAACGGATATCGTTAATCAAGACCAGCTTTTTACCGTCCGCATCGGTTATGATATTTACATTCCTGTTTTCAATCATCTCTTTTGTTTCCTTTCTTCTTTTCCCTTGATTTGTAGACATTAAACTGGTTCTTGCACTTCTGGCTGCAAAATTCATTCCCCTTCCTGCTTGCGACAAAGGCTTTTTTACAGTGTTTGCACATGCGCATATCACTGTCCTTGTCCGTGAGCATGAATGAGAAGCACATCTGCACCATGATTAGCAGTGAATGGAAATTCCATACGATAACGGGCGAATCCTTTTCAAGCGCGATCCGGTAAGTCGGGGATATGCCGCCGAAAGCGGAAATGCCGTGACGGTACAGGCTGCGTGTCTGTTCGTCAATCGTATCATAATCCATGTAATAAAGGAAACTTGTCATAAAGGTAAACGCCCAGTCGGTAAATTCCTTTACAAGCCAGTCATATCTTTCCGCATATTCCTTCTGCAATTCCATTGCCACAGCCTGCGGCGCATTTCCCATAGCCATCGTGATCGCAATACCCTCACGGTCAGTTACAGACCAGCCTGATTCTACGCCGTTCTTTCTGAAATCCGGCTTGTCAAAAGGGTAAAAATAAGAAAAATACTCATCTGTAGGGAGGGATTCTTCCTTTATAAAGTGGTTTTTGGGAAGATACACCGATTCATAGGTTATAAAATCCGCAGTTGTCGGCAGGGCGGTCATAAAGCCGAGAAAACCATATTTTTTGATAAAGTCAAGTACAGCTTCTTTCAATTCTTCTTCCGGTACTTTGTGCATGGCAGCAAGCCCGACATTTATGGCATCAATGACGAGCTGTTCCGCTTCCTGCATGGGATGGTACATTTCCGGTCTGGCATCTTTGGAAACCGTTATGTAGAGGTTGTTGTCACTGCCTGTCTTATATTCATAACTGCTGTACCGAATCCACGGTGCGCTGGTATGTTCAAATAAATTCTTCATAAATAATCTGCTCCAATCCATCAATCCTGCCACATCATCTGATGTAATATTTCTTACATTATAAACAGTTACTCGTTATCGGTCAAGCTGTCGGGTGTTCTTTTTCTTCCGCACTCCGTTTTCCAAGAAATATTTTTCGTCAATCGTCATCGGCAGACGGTTTTCTTTTCTGTATGTAAGTATGCCGCCATAGAGTCTCCGTATCTTTTTCAGAGCAGTTTCCCGAATACCCCTGATATTCCGGTCAGTCTGTCCGATACTCTCCGCATATTCTGCTGTGGAATAGTCACGCAGGAACAGATAATAGAACATATTTTTGAGATGCGGCTTTAGTTCCTTTAATATTTTCGATAAATCCGCATCTGTGACAAGCTCGTGTACTGTTTCGGGATGGTCAAATATAATATCGAGGAAATCGCCCGCAAGCATGAGCCTTCTTAGAATCATGTCATAGGAAGGGCTGTCGGAAAGGTACAATTCGTATGCGCCCCATTCCAGAGGAACAGCGGAGCGTCCTGTTTCATGGTCTCTTTCTTTCCGTTCCCTGTTTGCGTCCTGTTTATCCCACCAGTACAGTACATTTTCAAAGTCGGCTTCCGTCCTTGCGCTTTCCTCAATACGCCGGATTGCAAGGGCACGGGCTTCACGGTGGAGCATATCCCCGTCCGCTTCCGTTATGAAATTCTGCTCCCTGAATGCCGGGAGTTCAGCGTATTTTGGCATTTGCAGTCAGTCCTTTGCAAAAAAATAAAATTTTGTAGCTGTTTTTTCAAAAACACTTCCGCTTTTATAGCCGTATTTCTCCTATTAGTGAAAGGAGTAATTCTTTTTTATTAAAAATCAATTACAAAAAAGGAGGAACAGGCTATGGGGTACGGATAAAATGAAAATCCGGTTACTGAATACGGAAGTACAAGAGCCATTATAGGGGAAATGCGTATGATACGCAAGAAAGGATTGCATAATGGAAACAGTAAAATTGGATAACGGTATGGTAAAAACCAGCCCCTCTGCGGCTGGCTTTTTTTACCGCAGAATCGGCGGGACGCTTTTCAAGGTCAGGGTATATACGGGTTCGGGTTATGCCGATACGCTTGACGAAAAAATAACCCGTTTAATACGCAATGAAGTGATGACAGGAGGCGGAAACTGTGGTATTATGAATCTACCACAGATGAGCCAGCCGCCGGAAAGGAGTTCGGAATGAACAACAGGACGGCTGGTAACAACAGAATAACAGCTCTTTACGAGCGGCTCTCAAGGGACGATGATCTTGCGGGGGACAGCAACAGCATAGTCAACCAGAAGAAAATGCTGGAGGACTATGCGAAAAGCAACGGGTACACCAACACGGTGCATTTTACGGATGACGGATTTTCCGGCGGGAATTTTGACCGACCGGGATGGAAGCAGATGTTAAGCCAGATTGAAAACGGCGACATTGGCACAGTCATAGTAAAGGACATGAGCCGTGTGGGGAGGGATTACCTTCAGGTAGGATTCTACACGGAGGTATTCTTCCGGGAAAAGGGTGTCCGTTTCATTGCTGTTTCCAACGGCGTTGACAGTACGAACAACACCAGCAGCGAATTCGCCCCTTTTTTGAATATCATGAACGAATGGTATCTGCGCGACTGCAGCAGGAAGATTACCGCTGTACTCAGGGCAAAGGGAAAAGAGGGGAAACCTCTTACAAATAATCCGCCTTATGGTTATATGAAAGACGCAGAGGACAAAAACTGCTGGGTTATTGATGAAGAAGCGGCGGCAGTTGTGCGCAGGATATTTGCCATGACGGTGGAAGGCATGGGACCGTACCGGATCGCAAAAATACTGTCTGATGAAAAAGTGGAAAAACCGTCTTATTATCAGGCAGTCAGGGGAAGGGGATGTTATAAAAACCAGTGCGATTTTGAACATCCTTATGCGTGGATGGGCGTGAGCATTGTAAGGATGCTGGAAAAACCGGAATATATGGGCGATACCGTAAATTTCTGCAGCCACAAGGAATCCTACAAGGATAAAAAGGCGGTTAAAAACAGCAGCGATGAAATCCTTATTTTCCGGGATACCCATGAACCGATCATAGACCGCAGGACATGGTATATGGTGCAGGAATTAAGAAAGACGGTGCGCAGGATTGACACAAGCGGAGAGGGAAGCCCGCTGACGGGAAAGCTGTTCTGCGCTGACTGCGGCAGTAAAATGTATTACCGCAGGACAGGGGAGCGCGCCGGAAGGGACTGGCGGGGGATGCCCGACGGAACGGTCAGAAAAACGCCTGCGTCTTTTAACTGCGGCACTTATAACAGCAGCCGCAAGCAGAATGATAAAAAATGCAGTTCCCATTGTATTCAGGAGGATGCCATGAGGCAGATCCTTCTTGAAACAATCCGGTATGCCTTAAAAAGCGTCCGCATGGACGAAGCGGCATTTATACAGAATATGCGGAGCGCATCGGAAGTTAGGGATAAAAGTGAGGTAAAAAAGCTGAAAACAGACCTCTCCAAAAAAGAGAAACGCTTCGCAGACCTTGACCTGCTGATAAAAAAGGTGTATGAGGACAACGCAATGGGAAAGCTGCCGGACAGACGGTATGAGATGCTTTCTTCCGATTATGAGAAGGAACAGCAGGGGCTTGAAATTTCCATGCAGGAGATCAGGGTAAAACTCATGCAGTTCGAGGACGATACGGACAGGACAGAGGAGTTTATCTTCCTTGTCCATAAGTACACTGACATTCAGGAACTTACGCCCGCCATCATCAATGAGTTTGTGGACAAGGTGCTGATTCGTAAAGCTGAACGGATTGATGGGGAGCGTGTGCAGGAGATTGAAGTTTATTTGAATTTTATCGGGAAGGTTGAGCTGCCGGCACAGGAGATTTCTGAAAAGGAACTGGCAGAGATAAGGGAGAAGCAGAGAATCCGTGAACGGAATGCAATGTACCAGAGACGGCGCAGGGCAAAATTCATGCCAAAGACAAAAGCAATTTTAACGGAAGCGGACGGAGCGGAAAAAGAAAGGACTTTGGCAGAGGCGCGGGCACAGGCGGAGGAACGCCTGAAAGCGGATGACACAAGCCACATCGCTTCCGTTGTTGCCGGAGAAAATAAGATTATTGTAGAAAGTGGTATTTTCCCTACAAAGGAAGAAGTAAGAGCCAAATATGAAATTTAACAAAATAATGTGAAAGTGAGGATTTTGATATGACAAAACTTAGGGATTACAACATGAACGGAACAATTATTTTAGGCGTGGATGCAGGCTATGGGAACTATAAGACGGCAAGGTGCTGTTTTGCGACTTCCGTGAGCAGGAGCAGCCAGCCGCCCGTTTTTACGAGGGACTATCTGGAATATAATGGCGGCTATTACACCATAGGCGAGGGGCATAAGGACTTTGTAGCGGAAAAAAACAGGGATGATGATAATTATATCCTTACCCTTGCCGCCATCGCAAAGGAACTGAAAGCGAGGGGACTGTCAGCCGCAAAGATACACCTTGCAGTGGGGCTTCCGCTGAAATGGGTGCAGGCGCAGCGGGATTCGTTTCGTGAGTATATGATGCAGAACCGCCATGTTGATTATAAGTATGCTGGCAAGCGTTATGAGGTTGACATCGTGGATTGTACGGTCATGCCACAGTGTTATGCGGCGATAGCGGAAAATCTGCCCGATTTTATGGGTATGCACATGGTAGCGGATATCGGCAACGGAACAATGAATGTGATGATACTCAATAATGGAAAGGCGAGCGAAAGCAAGTCGTGGACGGTAAAGCTGGGGGCAAATGAATGTTATATGGCGATCCGCAATCTTATACTGGACAGGAAAGCGGAGGAACTTCCGGCAGAGATCATCGAGAATTATCTGCGTTATGGTGATACAAAAGTGGGCGGGGAATACCAGCAGTTCATGGAGGAAGCGGCAAAGAGCTATGTGGATAAGATATTTGCAGAGCTAAAGGTACATGGGTATAACCCCAATCTTATGAAACTGTATATTATGGGCGGAGGAGCAAAGGTTGTGGAACTTGTGGGAGATTATGACAGCGGTAATGTCACTTTCAACCACGATATACGGGCAAATGCCAAAGGCTATGAATACTTCTGTTATATGAAGCTGCGCAGACAGAAATCAATGGCTTCCGCCGGGTAAGGGGGCGCATCCGAATGAAGAATAAAAACCACAATATCCGTTTCAACATGGAGAAAGAGGACGAGTGCAGGGCGTGGGAGCTTCTGCACTCCCCCAAGGTGCGGCAGATGTTCAAGTCACAGAATAAATTTGTGATAGAGGCGGTCAATGATTATTACGATAGATGCGTGGCAAAAGGTAATGATCCGTATCTGGAAACGAGGGAGAAAGAGGACGCCTTTGCAGAGCGTATCGTGGAAGTGGTGGAAAGGAAAGTGATGTCCAACCTTCCGGCGCTTTTGGGGATGTATATGGCACAGATGCAGTTTTTTCCCTTATCCGTTCCTATGGGTGCATACCCAGCGATGCAAGGCGGTATGGTGTACGGTCAGGCATCAGCAAACGGTACGAATAATGGAAATGCAGTAATGGGCGGGGCGGTTTCTCACATTATTTCCAATCCGGCAGATATGGAAGCAGCGATGCAGAATGCAGGGGATGTGCAGGAAGAAGCTGTACCGGAGAATGCCACAGAGCCGCCGGACAATGATTTGATTGATTTTGATGCATTTTAATATATTTGCAGAGTGGGGCTATGGTAATCAGGTTTACTGTAGCCTTATTTTGGTGGATTTTTTCACATCAGAGCATAAATGCATCCATATTTTCATAAAAGACCGACAAAGGGTAGCCGAAAGGCTACAAAATAAGGACAAAGGGCAGCCATATAAGGCTGCATAATAAAGGGCGGGCATTTAAGCCCGCAAAATAAGGACAAGGAGCAGCCGGAAGGCTGCAAATAAAGGCGTAAATGTAGCCATCTGTTTTGAAGCTGGAATACCAGTTTTCAGGCAGGCGTTTTTTTAATGTCTGTGAAGCATCTGCTCTACGAACTGCTTTGGAGTGGTCCGGGGAGTGTCAGGAACTAATTTCCGGGGAGGGCGTAAGCCCTTCCCTAAGCCCTCGGCGTTTGAGAGCGAAATACACCCTACGCACAAACCTGACGGTTTATGCTCCAGGGATTTCGCCCTGCCGGGGGCAAATTTGCGCAGGCGCAAATTTACAGTCCGAAAAAGCCGGACTGTATTTATCCATGCCGCCCGAAGGACGGGGCGCATGGATGCTGTTGCCGCCAACGGCTACGTTTTTGAGCAGACATGCAGCAACATCTACGGGACTTCGCAGAAGTCCCCTTGTAGCTGTCAGAAAGCGATAGCCGTGAACAGCCCGGATACGGGCATGGGTTCGCAATAAGCCGCCTTATGGCGGCTGCCAACAAGGAAAGCGGCGGCATTAGGTTATCCGCTTAAGGAAAGGAGAAAGGCATTTGTGAAAAGAAATTCATTTATAGAAATGGCAAAACTGCATAACCTGTCGGGGCGCATCACGTATATTTCAAGCCGCGCCAAGCAGGAACACTTGTATGAAGTTTATGCAACGGAGCCGGACAGGGCATTCTGGCGGGAACTTGCCAAGTGTAATCAGAAGGAATTTGAAAAAAGCGGCACGAACGGGAAGTGTATCGAGGCAAGAGAGCTAATGATTGCCCTGCCGGAGAGTTTTATCCACTATGACCATGACTATCTGCTGAAAAGGATGGTGGACAAATTTAAGGAAAAGTATGGCGTGGAGTGTTTTGCTGCGCTACACCACAATAAGCGAAAAACAAATCTGCATATCCATATGATATTTGCGGAGAGGAAACGGCTGGAGCAGCCAACAGAAAAGGTTGCCACCCGGAATATGTTTTATGACGAGCAGGGGCGTCATGTGCGGACTAAGAAAGAGATTCTTGACGGAGACGGAAATATCCGTAAAGGTTGTAAGATCATCAAAAAAGGCGAAGTGTATGAACGTAAGATTTTTACCACAAAAGACGGGCGATTTAAGCAGGAATCTTTTTTGGATGTGGCAAAAGTATTTTATACGGATTTAATCAATCAGATGGTGCTTTACGATAAAGACAGGCTCAGCATATTTGATAAAAACGGCCCGTATCTTGCAACCAGAAAAGTTGGCAAAAATAATCCGAAAGCGGAGAAGATAAAAGCAGACAATGAGATCCGGATGGAATGGAACAGGGCGGTTGACCGTGCTATTGTAAGTGGTGTATCTGAGACGGAGGTTGTGGAACTTAAAAAGATGGAAATTACGAACAAGGTAAAAGAATCCGTGAAGCAGAATGGCAGTAAGTCGGAACTGTTTGGAGATATCGTCAGGGCAGCGATTGCACTGTTAGAGCGTCTGATTGTAAAAGTCATGCAGAAGGTAATGAATGCTGCGGAAAAAATCGTTGGCAAAGCTGTTGATGCCGAAAAGGAAACACTGGAAAAAACGGAAAGCGATATCCATGTAAAAGACGAGCAGTCAGACCAGCCGGAGCCGGAATGGAAGAAGATACCACTTCCTGTAAATCTGCACCGGAAAGAGGTGGCAACAGAAAGACCATCGCAGCCAAAGCCTTCCGCGCTTGCAGGTAAATATCCCCGCCTGAAAGAGATTGACAGCAGACTCAAAGACCAGAACGAGGCAATTTTTGAGCGTGAGAAAAAGCGGGATAAGCTGAAAAAGGAATTATCCGAATGCACGGGCATTTTTAAGGGTAGCAGACGAAAAGAATTACAGCAGGAACTCAACGAGATTGACATTCAAATTTCAAGTATGAAAAAGCGGCTTTCATCTATCGTGAAAGAATATAAATTTGACTCTGTGCAGGCGTTTTATAAGGAATTCGATGCAGCCAAGAGAGAATATCTGGATTATAAGGCAGCTCGTACAGAGTGGGAGAAAACCTATGGAGGCAAAGCGACGAATCCAAAGAGTATTAGAGAACAGCTCAGACAGAAAGAGCAGAGGGTAAAACAAAGAGAAGCGGGCAGGGTGCATCAGACAAGGAAGAAAGATAAAGGGGCGAGGTAGAAAAGGGCAGACAGATGATATCCCGCATCTGTCCAGTAACTTCTGTATTTATGAGAGTATGAGCTTTGTGTGGAATTATGTTTGGCATTGAGAGACTATGAAAATAGAATATAACAAAAATAGGCTTTTCTCCCATGTATAGTGTGGTATGAAAAGCCTTTTTTCTTGCCGTGAATCAGGAGAAAACTGTCAACGTAAGGTTTCGTATATGTTTTAAAAAATGCATACAAAATTTGTGCAGTTATGATATAATTCCAATATTACGTTAATTGTATTTGTTGAGTTTCATTTAAGCTATAAGATATAGACTTTTGCAAATTATGGGAGGAAATCAAATGGCAACGTTTTTTCCGAATGTATTGGATAAATTTTTATCATCTGCTTTTTTAGAGGGAGTACGCAAAAAATACCATTATGAAGAAACACAAGCATCGGAATTTCAAGTAGTAGCGGAGGAAATGCTACCGCTAATGCGAGAAGAAGCCTTTTGGGAGAGAAGAGTATCTCTTGGGAAAAATAAACATCAAAGTGAAGAGTGTAACATGATACATGAACAAGTTGTTATGTCTTTGGGTAATGGTGTAGATCGTTTACAGGAAAAATATAGTGAAAGAGGGCTGTTGTCACAAAGCTATATGATCGAGGTAATGGCAAGTGAACTTTTATTGCAGGGATATGTTGCTTATAATTATTATATCAAAGAAAATACGGACTGGCATGTTGCCAGATATCATTTTCTTGGAAGTGAGGAAAATTACCCTTTAGAGATGATGCCGGATCTGTTAAGAGAACTGACTCCGCTGATTACCTGTAATTCTGCTTTTTGTATGTTGCCCAAAAAGAGTGTTGCATTTATTGCAGAACTGACACAGGATGATAAAGTTCAGTGTAGAGGTATTTGCGTTGGATGTAATAATCTTAATTGTTCAAATAGAATGGAAGATGGTGGGTTGATTCAAAAACGGTTGTCAGTGATGACCGATTTGCCGCTGACCTACGGATATAGACGGATTTTTGGATTGATCTAATATTTTATTGATTACAAATCATTTCTTTTACAAATATTGACATTAAAACAAAATGTGTTATACTTTCTACAATTGAATAAATAGCATACAGGTGTCAAAGCAATGCGTGAAATAGGCATTGGTTTTGGTGAAAAGGGAAACAGGTGCAAATCCTGTACGAACTCGTCACCGTAATTAGGGAGTAGAAGCCGATATGTCACTGGGAAACTGGGAAGGCGGCTGATGTGATGATCTATAAGCCGGGAGACCTGCCTGAATGCTGTACGGAAACATTTGTTTCAGACCACGAGTAACTGGTTGTACGTTTTGAACTTGCAGAAAGCACGATGGACTATTGTTTACATCGGAGTATTCTGTGGGCTTATTTTGTGTATGAATCCTTTACCGTAGTTATGTTATGGTAGAGGATTTTTTTATAAAATATTGCGCGATATTTTAATAAATTTAATATTCTTGTGGAATAGCAAGAAAGGAAGAGAGGAAAAAATGAAAAAGAAATTAGTAGTTGCTTTATTAACTGGTGTTATGACTTGTTCATTGGCACTGACAGGCTGTTCAAAGGAGGCTCCGACATCAGTAGAAAATGCCGTACAGACAGATGCAGGAAGCACGGAGAGCGCAGAACCAGCGGGAGAGAATAACAGTCAAGAGCAGATAGAAGAATCAGGAGCAGAAGATTCGGCAGTTTCTGATCAGGCAGCGGCGGATGAAGTTGCAGCATTGATTGATGCAATCTATGTACAGGAGAGAACAGAAGATACCGATGCACAGTGTGCGCAGGCAAAAGCGGCATGGGATGCGCTGACGGATGCTCAGAAAGAATTGGTGGAAGGTGAAGAAGCCGATCCTGATTATTTTGGCAGGGATACAGGCGACGCTTCCAAAGATGATCCGAGAAATCAGGATGATATCGGAGAAAATGAAATTTTGGTAGTCAGTTTCGGCACATCCTTTAATGGCAGCCGTGCCGATGATATCAAAGGAATTGAGGATGCAATACAGGAAGCAAATCCTGACTGGTCTGTAAGAAGGGCTTTTACGTCACAGATTATTATTAACCATGTGCAGGCGCGTGACGGAGAGTTTATTGACAATATGGACCAGGCATTGGAACGTGCAGTGGCAAATGGAGTAAAGAATTTAGCGATACAGCCTACTCATCTGATGCATGGGGCAGAGTATGATGAGCTGATAGAATCTGTGGAGGCATACAAAGATCAGTTCGAAACAGTAAAGATTGCAGAGCCTCTTCTTGGTGAGGTCGGTGCAGATGCCACAGTGATCAATGCGGATAAAGAAGCAGTTGCAAAGGCACTCACGGAAGCCGCAGTAAAAGATGCGGGGTATGAAGATTTAAGTGCGGCGATGGGTGATGGTGTCGCATTTGTATTTATGGGACATGGAACTTCCCATACTGCGAAGGTATCCTATAGCCAGATGCAATCGCAAATGGATACGCTTGGATACGATAATGTATTTATTGGTACTGTAGAGGGGGAACCGGAGGAAACATCCTGTGAGGCAGTGATAGATGCTGTGACACAGGCGGGTTATAAAAAAGTAATACTCCGTCCACTGATGGTTGTAGCAGGCGACCACGCCAATAATGATATGGCAGGAGAAGATGAAGATTCATGGCTTAGTATGTTCAATGCTTCCGGGAATTTTGAAAGTGTGGATGTACAGATCACAGGTCTTGGTTCCATTGATGCTATTCAGAAGCTTTATGTAGAACATACGGCGGCTGTATTAGAAGATTAACAGGCGGGGTAGGAAGCATGAAGAAAAATACAATAATTGTTACTGCCCTTCTTACGGTCATGCTGTTTGGAGGTTGTGGAAATAACAATAATGCACAGGAATCTGATTCTGCGATAAATGCTGTTGCAGAAGAAAATGCACAGGAGTCATCAGAAAATGTATCGGAATCATTACCGGAAGAGTCGGCGGAAAATATATCTGAAAGTGATGAAATAGCTGAGCAGGATCAGGAAATAGCGGAGTTGGCAGATGGGATTTATACAGCAGAATTTACCACGGACAGCAGTATGTTTCGCATCAATGAAGCCTATGAAAACAAAGGAACCCTGACAGTAGAGAATGGGGAAATGACAATCCATATTACGCTCATTTCAAAGAAGATTTTAAATCTTTATCCCGGATTGGCAGACGATGCAGCGAAAGAAGGAGCAGAACTGCTTTTACCAACAGAAGATACTGTCACATACAATGATGGTATGACAGAAGAAGTCTATGGCTTTGACGTACCAGTCCCTGCATTGGAAACAGAATTTGATTTAGCGTTGATTGGAACAAAGGGGAAATGGTATGACCATAAGGTCAGTGTATCCAATCCAGTTCCGCTTGAGGATGATGAACAGGTAAAAGATGCAGTATCTTTGGAAGATGGTACATACAGCATGGAAATTACCTTTGAAGGAGGAAGCGGTAAAGCAGAGATTTTATCTCCCGTAACTGTAACTGTGGCAGATGGAAAAACGACAGCAACCGTACAGTGGAGCAGCCCTAATTATGATTATATGATAGTAGATGGAGAAAAATATCTGCCTATAAATACGGAAGGCAATTCTATATTTGAGATTCCCATTCTTATATTTGATGAACCAATGGATGTTATTGGTGATACTGTTGCAATGAGTAAACCTCATGAAATAGAATATACACTTACTTTCTATTTAGATACAGCGGTCAAAGAATAAAGCGAAAAGATTTTCTAAGACATCAAAGAAAATCTAAGTTTCGCTTCAAGGAATGGGTGGGATAAAATGAGAGGAAGAAAAAAGGCGTTTGTTTTGCTTCTTATGGGGCTGCTATGGCTGTATGGCTGTAGTAGTCCTTCTCTCGATTCTGAAGTGATGACAGATATAGAGGAAGAATCAGGTTTTGATATAGGAGAGGAACTGGTTTATGAGAGAAGCATGGAGTTACAGTATGCGGAAAATTTTAAAGTTGATTATTATGAGGGCGGTTATACCATGCTTACAATAACAATGGATGGTACACAGTTTTTGATTGTACCGCAAAATGGGGATGTACCGCTAACTTTAGATAAAGAAGTTGTGGTGCTTGAGAGACCGATTAAAGACATTTATCTGGTGGCATCTTCGGTAATGGATATTTTTAGTGAATTGAATGGATTGGATTCCATTACTTTTTCAGGGCAAAAGGAAGAAGGCTGGTTTATTGAAGCTGCCAGAGAGGAAATGAACAAGGGTAATATCCTTTATGCAGGCAAATACAGTAAGCCGGATTATGAACTGCTTGTTTCAAACCATTGTGCGCTTGCCATAGAAAACATGATGATTTCGCATTCACCTGAAGTAGTGGAAAAGCTAGAGAGTTTTGGAATCCCTGTTATGATAGACTATTCCAGTTATGAGTCACATCCTCTTGGCAGGGTAGAATGGGTGAAATTATATGGGGCACTGCTTGGAAAGGAAGAGGAAGCAGAAAGGATATTTACGGATCAGGCAGCAATTCTTGAGAGAGTAAGTGCATCTGAGAGAACAGATAAAACAGTAGCCTTCTTTTTCATTACTTCCAATGGTATGGTACAGGTACGCCAATCTTCTGATTATGTTCCGAAGATGATAGAACTTGCAGGTGGCAATTATATCTTTCAAAATTTAGGCGATCCTGAAACGAAGCGTTCTACCATGAATATACAGGTAGAAGAATTTTATGCCAGTGCGAAAGATGCGGATTTTCTGATTTATAACAGCTCTATTGATGGAGGCGTTTCCAATGTAGAGGAGTTGCTTGATAAATGTGAACTGCTTGCGGATTTCAAGGCTGTGGAGAATGGAAATGTGTGGTGTACAACAAACGATATGTACCAGCAGTCTCTGGCAATCGGATATTTCATTGAGGATATTCATGCGATGATACAGGGAGAAAATGATGATATGAACTATCTTTATCATCTGGATAACGTGAGAAGAACTTCTAATGACGTTTCGCCATAGGACGAAACGCCAAGAAGTTCTAAATCTCACGTAGAAGAATGCCAAAGTACGGCATTCTTCCTGTAGGTAAAAGGGTGTGATTATTATGCGCAAGAATAGAAAAAATCGAAACATTACGGTTTTCTTTTTGCTTGGAGTCTGCGTTTTCATTTTTTTCATATTAAATATTTGTATTGGAAGTGTCAGGATCGCATTGCCGGATGTAGCAAGAATATTTAGCGGGCAGGAAAGTAATGAAACGGTAACAAGGATTCTGTGGGATATCAGGTTTCCGAGGGCGACAGCCGTGTTGATTCTTGGAGGTGCGCTTTCTCTTGCGGGATATCTTTTGCAAACATTCTTCAATAATCCGATTGCAGGGCCATTTGTTTTAGGAATTTCTTCTGGAGCTAAAATGGTAGTGGCGCTTGTAATGGTTTTCCTCATGGGAAGGGGAATCAGGGTGACATCGGCATCTATGATTTTTGCAGCCTTTATTGGAGCTATGTTATCTATGGGTTTTGTACTTTTGATGTCCCATAGAATCCATAATATGTCAATGCTGGTAGTCAGCGGCGTTATGATTGGTTATATCTGTTCGGCGGTCACGGAATTAGTAGTTACTTTTGCTGATGATGCGGATATTGTAAATCTTCATAACTGGTCACGAGGGAGCTTTTCTGGAATGACATGGGAAAGCGTAAAAGTTATGACCGTTGTAGTTGCCGCCACGTTTTTAGCGGTTTTTCTGATGTCAAAGCCGCTTGGCGCTTATCAGTTGGGAGATGCCTATGCGCGGAACGTGGGTGTTAATTTACAGCTTTTGCGCGTGTGTATTGTAATATTTTCAAGTATTTTATCTGCGTGTATTGTGGCATTTGCGGGACCGATTTCATTTGTTGGAATTGCGGTGCCGCAGTTGGTTAAGAAATTGCTGAATACAACAGAACCAATTTTGATGATACCTGCCTGCTTTGTTGGAGGAAGTGCTTTTTGCTTGTTTTGTGATTTGCTTGCAAAAACAATACTTGCGCCAACAGAACTGAGTATTAGTACCGTGACAGCAATTTTCGGTGCGCCGGTGGTGCTTTGGATTATAAAAGGAAGAAAAGCATGAAGAACTACTATTTTTCTACGAAAAAGATGTGTGTGGGGTATGACAACAAACTACTGATAAAGGATATGGAAATTAAACTGCGGGAAGGAGAAATCCTGTGCCTGATCGGGCCAAATGGGGCGGGGAAATCTACTGTTTTAAAAAGTATTGCAGGGCAGCTTGGGTTACTTGGCGGAACGGTATATCTTGGAGAAGATGATTTGTCTGAAATGAAGGCAGAGGAACTGGCAAAGAGAATGTCCGTAGTGTTTACCGAGAAGGTAAGGGTAGAACTGAAAAGCTGTAGAGACATGGTTGCAACAGGACGATATCCATATACTGGATGGTTTGGCATATTATCAGAAGAAGATGAGCTGATTGTAGATGAAGTGATGGAGCTTACCCATATAACAGACCTCAGTGAAAAAGACTTTGACAAGATAAGTGACGGTCAAAAACAACGGGTGATGCTGGCAAGAGCAATCTGTCAGGAGCCGGAAATTGTGGTATTGGATGAACCAACGTCTTATTTGGATATCAAATATAAGCTTGAATTTTTGTTGTTATTACAGGAAATGAGGGAAAAAAGAGGGTTGACGGTTATTATGTCCTTACATGAATTGGAACTGGCAAAGATTGTTTCTGATAAAATACTCTGCCTTAAAGGAGAGTATGTGGAACGATATGGGACGCCGGAAGAGATTTTTGAATCGGATTTTATCGAACTATTATTTGATATGAATGAAAAAGACTTTATTGGAAATGAAAGGCTCCATGCGTATATGAAGCAGATTGGAAAATATGAGAGGTAATTATGGCAAAGGTTATTATGATTCAGGGAACCATGTCCGGTGCAGGAAAGAGTTTTTTGGTAGCGGGGCTATGCAGGATAATGAAACGGGATGGATATAGGGTGGCTCCCTTTAAATCGCAGAATATGGCACTCAATTCTTTTGTTACAGAGGAAGGACTAGAAATGGGAAGGGCTCAGGTCATGCAGGCAGAAGCAGCAGGGCTTGCTCCGTTGGTTTGCATGAATCCGATTTTATTAAAGCCGACAGATCATACAGGATCACAGGTAATTGTAAATGGACTGGTTCTTGGAAACATGAGCGCGAGGGAGTATTTTTCTTATAAACAAAGGCTGATTCCGGATATAAAGAGAGCTTTCCGAAAGTTAGAGGAAATGGCAGATATCATTGTGATAGAGGGTGCAGGAAGTCCGGCAGAGGTAAACTTACGCGAAAATGATATTGTCAACATGGGACTGGCAGAGATTGTGGATGCTCCGGTATTGCTGGCAGGCGATATTGATAGGGGCGGTGTATTCGCACAGCTTTTAGGAACGCTGATGCTGCTTACTGAAGAGGAAAGGAAACGGGTAAAAGGACTGATTATTAATAAATTCAGGGGAGACCGCTCACTACTTGATTCCGGCATTGAGATACTGGAAGAAAAGAGAGGTATTCCGGTAACAGGGGTAGTACCCTATATGGATATACAATTAGAGGATGAGGACAGCCTGACAGAGCGCTTTGGGAAAAAAGAAAAGGGAAAGATAGATATAGCAGTAATCAGGTATCCCAGAATTTCTAATTTTACGGATTTTAATGTGTTTGAACAGATACCGGAGGTGTCTGTGCGCTATATTGCTTCAATAGCAGAATTAGGATGTCCAGATATGGTCTTTTTACCGGGCAGCAAGAATACAATGAGTGACCTTGACTGGATGCGTGGAAACGGATTGGAGGCAGCAGTTAAAAAGATGGCGCAAAATATACCGGTTTGTGGTATATGTGGTGGGTATCAGATGATGGGGGAGCATATTTCTGATCCGGAAGGAATGGAAAATGGCGGAACTATGAAAGGAATGGGATTATTACCTGTCACAACAAGGCTGAAACGTGAAAAAGTGCGCCGTCAGGTACATGGTACAGTGAATAAAATGGAAGGTTTTTTTTCCATACTTTCAGGACTGGAGTTTAATGGATATGAGATACATATAGGGGAAAGTGTGCGAAAAGAAGTTCTAACGCTTGCAGCAGAGGCTGCTTCGCAAAGAACTTCTATGTTTCGCACAGGAGAATGCCCAGAAAGTGGGCATTCTCCGCACAGATTTGAGATATTTGACGCAGAAGCGGCGTTTGTGACCGGAAGAAATAAAAATGTATGCGGAACATATATTCACGGGATATTTGACAGGGCTGCGATTGCAAACGCTCTCGTGACTGCATTGGCTGAAAATAAGGGATTATCCATTGAATCCTGCATTGATTATAAGGATTTTAAAGAGAAACAGTATGATAAGCTGGCAGATATCTTATCGGAGTACCTAAACATGGAGGAAATATATGGAATACTCAGGGAGGCACATATTAGATAACCGTACAGAGGAAACATTGAAGAAACTGAAATTGCAGGAACCAGACTGTAAAATATACAAAAAAGTATTGAAAAATTGGGATTCCATAGCCAAGCCCCTTGATGGAATGGGAAGATTTGAAACGATTACTGCACAGATTGGCGCGATTTTAGGTACGGATAAAATTGATATTTCAAAAAAAGCTGTCATCATCATGTGCGCGGATAATGGAATTGTAGAGGAAGGCATCAGCCAGTCCGGTCAGGAAGTCACAGCGGCAGTAGCAGAGCAGATGGGAAGGGGCGCATCATCCGTAGGTATAATGGCGGCGGTGATAGGAGCGGATACGATTCCTGTAGATATTGGAATCAATGGAAAAGAGCAGATCACAGGAGTGATTAACAAAAAAGTCCGTTTCGGAACCAGAAATTTTAGTAAGGAACCGGCTATGACGAGAGAAGAAACTGTCAGTGCAATTTTTACCGGTATAGGAATTGTGGAAGAGTGCAAAAGAAAGGGGTATCAAATTCTCGCAACCGGGGAAATGGGGATTGGAAATACAACAACGAGTAGTGCGGTTGCAGCGGCATTGTTGAGATGTGAGGCAGGTGAAGTGACAGGAAGGGGTGCCGGACTTTGCGATGAAAAATTACAGCGTAAAAAGCAGATGATCACTGAGGCGGTCAAAAAGTATAAACTTTATGAAGCGGAACCTCTTACTGTGCTTCAAACAGTAGGAGGATTGGACATTGCCGGGCTTGTTGGAGTCTGTATTGGCGGCGGCGTTTTTCATATACCGATAGTGCTTGATGGTGTGATTAGCATGGTAGCGGCATTGCTTTCAGAAAGAATTGTACAGGGAACAATACGATATCTGATTCCATCGCATAAAGGCAAAGAACCAGCAGTTGAGAAACTTATGAAGGAATTAGGGATAGAACCTGTGATAGACGGCAGAATGGCATTGGGCGAAGGAACGGGGGCAGTGATGATGCTATCGCTATTGGAAATGGCAATGTGTGTTTATCGCAAAAGAACTCTGTTTTCGGATATTAAAGTGGAACAATATGAAAGGTATTCATAAATATGATGATTTTGGTTGTTGGAGGAAGTGGAAGCGGCAAATCTTCTTATGCGGAGAAAACGGCTGTTTCTCTTGCACAGTCAGGTATGAAAAAATATTATCTTGCAACGATGCAGGTTTTTGATGACGAGGGAAGGAAAAAGGTTGATAGACATAGGAATCTAAGAAATGGGAAAGGTTTTTTCACGATTGAGCAACCCACACGGATTTCCGGCGCACTGGAAAAAATGGAAGATGGAGACAGGACTGTTTTGCTGGAATGTATCTCTAACCTGACTGCAAATGAGATGTTTTCAGAGGAACAAGCTGTGACAGAAATGCAGGTTACGGATAATGTTATACGAGATATAAAGATGTTGAAAGATCAGACAAATCATTTAATTGTGGTAAGTAATAATGTATTTGAAGATGGAATTACTTATGACGATGCAACAACGAAGTATATTCAGGCAATGGGAAAGATTAACCAAAAACTTGCGGCATTGGCTGATCGGATCGTGGAAGTGGTAGCAGGGATTCCGGTAATTTTCAAATAAAATCCCGCTTTGTGGGATTTTCCGCACGCGAACGGACTGCGAAAGCAGTAATTTCCTTTCCGTGAGCTGTGCATAAAAATAAGAGCGGCGAAAGGAACAGTTATGCAAGTAATAAAATCCTTTTTTATAGCAGTATCCATTTATTCTAAAATTCCTGTTCCGCAATTTGAGTGGAAAGAAGATGACATGAAATATATTTTTTGTTTTTTTCCGTGGATAGGGGCGTTGATTGGCGGCTGCATTTATTTCTGGAATTATTTATGCGGTTTGTATCATATAGGGGTTGGGTGTAGGACGGCGATAGGAATGGCTATTCCGATTTTTATTACAGGCGGATTTCATGTAGATGGCTTTATGGATACGATGGATGCGATACATTCTTATAGTCCAAAGGGGAGAAAGCTGGAAATATTAAAGGATTCCCATATTGGCGCTTTTGCAGTCATTATGCTTGCTGCTTATGGGTTGATTTTTTTTGGTACATTTTCGGAAATAGAAAGTGATGCACTGTTAAAGATTGTATGCTGTGGCTTTTTTCTGTCGCGTTGTTTGTGTGGTATTAGTGCCGTTTCCTTTCCGCTCGCAAAAAAAGATGGTATGCTTTATACTTTCGCAGACAGTTCCCACAAAAAGGTTGTGAAAGGCTCGTTATCTTTACAATGTGTACTATGCATTGGATTGATGTGTTTCCAGTCTTTTCCAGCAGGTTTGATTGTGGCAGTGGCGGCTGTCTTAACGCTGGTTTATTATTATTATCGCAGCAGGAAGGAATTTGGGGGAGTGACTGGTGATACGGCTGGATTTTTTGTACTTCTTTGTGAGGGGTGTATTTTAGTAATTGCAGCATTTATTGAAATTTTTATATGGAAAGCGTGAAAAAGATGAAACTAGTAATAGGCGGAACTGCGCAGGGGAAATTGGAGTATGTACTTCTGAAGCATGATGTGCAAAAAAATATGGTGTGGGATGGCGTTTTGCCAAATGATAGGGAATTAAATGGAAACATTGTGATTATCAACCACCTTCATCAGTGGATCAAGAACTGTATGGTAAGCGGGGGATGTCCGGAAGATGAAATTATGTCATTTTTGGATTGCAATGAGGACTGTATTATTATATGTGATGAGATTGGCAATGGGATTGTTCCAATAGATCCGTTTGAGAGAGAATACAGGGAACGTACAGGAAGGATTCTTGTGCAACTTGCAATGAGAGCAGAGGAGGTAGAGCGTATCATATGCGGGATCGGACAGAAAATCAAATAATGCTGGCATTCATCCGGCATGGTGCAACGCAGGCAAATAAAGAACGGAGATATCTGGGAAAAACAGACGAATCCCTTTCGGAAGAAGGGATAGAAATATTGGAATCTTATAAAATGCAGAAACTTTATCCCGATGTGGAGTATCTGTTTACCAGTCCCATGAAAAGATGTACAGAGACTGCTAAAATTATTTATCCCACATTATGCCCAATTGTTATTCCAGAATGGGAAGAAATCAATTTCGGACAGTTTGAATATAGAAATTATGAAGAATTAAAGGATGATGCACAGTATCAGGAATGGCTCCGCAGCAATGGCACATTGGATTTCCCGGAAGGAGAAACCAGAAATGATTTTATGCTGCGATGTAAAGGTGGTTTTTTAAGAATGTGCCATGAATTGAATCATGCTTTCGGACAAAAGGCAAAGAATTCTGTTTTAGTAGGAATGATCGTTCATGGCGGAACTATTATGTCATTGCTGAGTTTGTATGGCAGAAAAGATTATTTTGACTATCAGGTGTCAAATGGTAGAGGTTATGTATGCAGACTGACAGGAGTGAATGTCAGGACAACACAGGAAGATAATGAACAGATAAAGGTGGTAGCGGAAATATGAGGCATTGGATAAATTATCACATGATCGCCTTTTTCATGGGATTTCTTTTAGATTTAGTTTTAGGTGATCCTTATTATTTGCCGCATCCAATCCGTCTGATTGGAAAACTGATAGCAGGAACCGAAAAAATACTTCGTGAAATGGGGATAAGGGGAAAAGATAAAAAGGCAGATAGTAATGGAAGAGCGTTTCGACAGGGAATAGAGCTTGTTCTTATTGTGATTATTAGCGTGGTGGCAGTTACACTAATTCTGCTGTTTATGGCATATTGGCTGCATCCGGTTTTGGGAGTGGCGGTGGAGTGTATTATGACTTATCAAATACTTGCAGTAAAATGTCTTAAAGTAGAGAGTATGAAGGTCTATCAATGTCTGAAAAATGGCAATCTGGAGCAGGCAAGAAAAGCTGTTTCCATGATTGTAGGCAGAGATACGGAACATCTGGACGAAGAAGGAGTTGCAAAAGCAGCAATAGAAACGGTGGCGGAGAATACCTCTGACGGAGTGATCGCACCGATGCTGTATCTGGCAGTTGGCGGTCCGATACTTGGATTTTTATATAAAGCTGTAAATACAATGGATTCCATGATTGGATATAAAAATGACAAATATCTATATTTCGGAAGGGCAGCGGCAAAACTGGATGATTTTGTGAATTTTCTTCCGGCAAGAATCAGCGCCTGCCTTATGATTGTCGCATCTTTTTTTGCAGGCAGACATTTTTCGGGAAAAGGTGCATGGACAATTTATAAAAGGGATCGCAAAAAACATACAAGTCCAAATTCTGCTCAGACTGAGGCGGTATGCGCTGGTGCGCTTTCTATAAGGCTTGCAGGAGATGCCAGTTATTTTGGAAAGATAGTAAAGAAACCGTATATAGGCGAGGCGGTACGAGGGGTAGAATACGAGGATATAAAACGAGCGAATCATTTGATGTACATTACTGCATGGCTGTGTGAGGTGTTATGTCTGTTGGTAATGTACGCAATAGCAATGAGCAGTGCGCATCCGTAATTTGAAAAAATGGCAGCTTGCTGACAATTTTTTCAAATTACGGATGCATAAGGCGAATGCCTGCGAACGAGGGAAACCGCAGGTTTTCCGAGTGTGCACTGCGGAGCCGATAAAATGACAAATGGAGGAACATAGATGAACATTCATGGCGGCGATGTTTATAGGAATTATGTGGATATTGATTTTTCAATCAATGTAAATCCGCTTGGCACACCGGAATGTGTAAAAGAGGCACTTCATAGGGCAGTTGAGATGTGTGGGAAATATCCTGATATGGAAGCGGAAAGATTAGGAGCGGCAGTCAGTACATTTCTTGGAGTGCCAAAGGAATATTTGCTATTCGGAAATGGGGCATCAGAACTTTTTATGGCGATTGTTCATGGCATAAAACCGAAGAAAGTCGTGATCCCGGTGCCTTCCTTTTATGGATATGAATATGCGGCAAAATCAGTGGACAGTGACATTATTTATTATGAGATGAAGCAGGAAAATAATTTTTGTTTGAAAGAGGAAATGAAGCGTATCCTGACAGACGATGTAAATCTTCTTTTTCTTGCTAATCCAAATAATCCGATTGGAAATCTTTTAGACAAAGAGCTGATGAAAGAGCTGATCTTGCATTGTAAGGATAAAGGGATTTATGTGGTAGTAGATGAATGCTTTATTGAATTTTGTGGGAATCAGTTTTCTTTACTGCCTGAGATAGATGAATATGAACATCTGATAATTGTAAGGACTTTTACAAAAATCTTTACAATTCCGGGAGTGCGTTTAGGGTATTTGGTATGTAAAAATAATGCAGTACATACAAAAATAGCCGGACAAATCCCTGAATGGAATCTTTCCTGTTTTGCGCAGGAAGCGGGGTGTATATGTGCTAAGCAGGCAGAGTTTATTGAGAAAACAAAAATTTATATTGAAGAAGAACGACAGTATATGGAAAAAGGACTTATGCAAATAGGATTGAGGACATTTCCGTCTGTGTCGAATTTTATCACTATATACAGTGATAAACCTTTATATGAGAAGTTACTGAATAGAGGAATTTTAATCAGGGATTGTGGTAATTTCAGGGGATTAGGAAAAGGATTTTACCGTATTGCAGTAAAGAACAGAAACGAAAATAAGATTTTACTGGAAAACTTATAACATATGGGAGATGGAACATGGAAGATTCTAAAATAGAATATCTGCCGCCAGAGGAAATTGAAAAGCGAAGCTTTGAGATCATTACAGAAGAACTTTTAAAGAGAAATATCAGTCTCCCCAAAGAGGAGGAGTTAATTACAAAGCGGGTAATACATACCAGCGCGGACTTTGATTATGCTGAAACGCTTTGCTATTCCAAAGGAGCAGTGGAAATTTTGAAAGAGTTGATAAAAAATGGAGCTGACATAGTAACAGATACCAATATGGCATTGTCTGGAATCAATAAAAAGGTGCTTGCAAAGTTTGGCGGAGAAGCGCATTGTTTTATGGCAGATGAAGATACACGGCTTCTGGCAAAGCAAAGGAATGTGACACGGGCAGCGGTCAGTATGGAAAAGGCGGCAGCAATTGCAAAACCAATTGTTTTTGCAATCGGAAATGCGCCAACGGCTCTGATCAAGCTGTATGAAATGATGGAAAAATTGGATTGGAAACCAGCCTTTATCATTGGTGTTCCGGTGGGATTTGTCAATGTGGAAGCGGCAAAAGAACTTATATTGAAAACAAATATTCCATACATCATTAACAGAGGAAGAAAAGGTGGAAGTAATATTGCTGCGGCAATTTGTAATGCTGTATTGTACCAATGTGAAAAGAAGTTCTAAAGACTCATGCCAATGGGCGTTTCGTCAAGAACTTCTAAGTTTCACATGGTAGGAAGGAAAATCAAAATGCGATATGGTTTTACGACTGGAAGCTGTGCGGCTGCGGCTGCAAAAGCCGCAGCTTATATGCTGCTGACAGGATTAAAAAAGACGGAAATTACGATAGAAACGCCAAAGGGTATACTGTACAATGCAAAACTTTTGGATATCATGTGTGGGGAAAATGAAGTAAGCTGTGCGGTAGAAAAAGATGGTGGGGACGATCCGGATATTACAACAGGCACCTGGATTTATGCGAAAGTTTCGTATGCAGAAGAAAATGTGAAAAAAGAAATCGTCATTGAAGGCGGAATAGGGGTGGGGAGAGTGACAAAACCGGGACTTGACCAACCTGTAGGCAACGCGGCAATCAATCGTGTTCCAAGGGAGATGATAAAAAAAGAAGTATTAGAAGTTTGCAGACTGGTGGATTATAAAGGTGGCTTGCGGATTGAGATTTCAGTGCCAGAAGGTGAAAAGCTGTGCGAACGTACTTTTAACCCAAGACTTGGTATTGTTGGCGGTATTTCCATATTAGGGACGAGTGGCATTGTAGAGCCAATGAGCAGTCAGGCACTGATTGATACCATTCGGGTAGAATTGCGTCAAAGACGGATTTTAGGATTTGATTATGTTGCTGTTTCGCCGGGAAATTATGGTTTGGAGTTTATGAGGAAAACATATGGATACGATTTGGATAAAAGCGTGAAGTGCAGCAATTTTATTGGTGCAACCATTGATATGGCAGTAGAAATGGGATTTCAGAAAATGCTCCTGACCGGTCATATAGGCAAGCTGATCAAGGTTGCAGGCGGAATTATGAATACCCATTCCAAAGAAGCGGATTGCAGGATGGAGCTTCTTGCGGCATTTTCCGTAAAGGAGCAGATAGAACCTTTACAGATAAGAAGAATATTGGAATGCCTGACAACGGAAGAGGCAGTTTCTGTTATAGAGGAAAGCGGGAAATTGCAGCAGGTTATGGAACAGATTGCAGAGCGTATCTGCTATTATATGGAAAACCGCGCTGGAGGAAAAATGAAAACAGATTGTATTCTGTTTTCCAATGAGTATGGGGAACTGGCAAAAAGTAAGGGGGCAGAGGAATGGTTTATTTTGTTGGGGCAGGAACAGGCGCAGTAGATTTGATAACAGTCAGGGGAATGCGTTTATTAGAACAGGCAGATGTGATTATTTATACAGGTTCTTTGGTGAATCCCAAACTGCTTACATATGCAAGAAAAGACTGCGAGATACATAACAGTGCAAAACTAACATTAGAAGAAGTGATACAGATTATTTCTGATGCGGAAAACGAAGGAAAAACAACTGTGCGCCTTCATACAGGAGAGCCGAGCATCTATGGTGCGGTCAGGGAACAGATGGATGAGTTGGATGTGCTGGGCATTTCTTATGAGAGCTGTCCGGGGGTAAGTGCCTGTTTTGGCGCAGCGGCATCCCTGAATCTTGAATATACATTGCCGGGAATTTCACAATCCCTGATTATTACAAGAATGGAAGGCAGAACGAAAGTGCCGGATAGGGAAAGTATCAAGAGCTTTGCAGCACATAAGGCATCTATGGCAATTTATTTAAGTGCCGGAATGATTCGGGAATTAAGTAAACAGTTAATTGAGGGTGGGTATAAGGAGACAACACCAGCAGCACTTGTTTATAAGGCAACTTGGGCTGAGGAGGAGGCATACCTGTGTACAATTGAGACATTATATGATGTATCTGTAGCACATAGGATTACGAAAACAGCCCTTATATTGGTCGGAGATGCAATCGCTCATCAGCATTACAGTAAATCAAGGTTGTATGCACCGGATTTTTCGACTGAGTACCGAAAACGAAAAGAATTTCTAAGGCGCTAAAATACACCGCCTAAGAAATTCTAAGTTCGTTTGGAAGAACGCAAGGACGGCGTTCTTCCTGAAAGGAAGGATATGAAACTAAGTGTTATCAGTTTTACGGAAAATGGAAAACAACTTTCGGAAAGTATTGTAAAACTGTTGGAGAAGGAATTAGAAATCAAGTTATATACAAAATGTGAGGCAGGCATAAAGGATGATATTTATTCAGATATCTTATTTCTAAAAAAATCTGTTGGAGATTGGGCAAAGGAACGGATGCAGGAGCAAAACGCCTTGTTGTTTATAGGCGCCTGCGGAATTGCAGTCAGGGCAGTAGCCCCATTTCTTACAGATAAACTACATGATGTTCCGGTGCTTGTAATGGATGAAAAAGGGAAATATGTCATTCCGATTTTATCAGGACATATGGGCGGTGCAAACGATCTTGCAAATCATATAGCAGAGAAAACAGGGGCAGAAGCAGTGATTACTACGGCAACAGATCTTAATAAAAAATTTGCTGTGGATTTGTTTGCAAAAAGAAATAGATTATATATTGCAAATAAAGATGGGATAGTTAAGGTATCATCAAAGGTATTAGCCGGAAAAGAAATTACGATGTCCATAGAAGCGGGGCATGAAATCATTGGGGGAGAGTCAGGTATACGGTTTGTTCCATATCCGCCTATGGGAGTTGTTGATGTTGTGGTAACTTCAAAAGATGATATGTTTGATACTTCTCTTTTGCTGAAACCGCGGGAGTATGTCATAGGAATTGGCTGTAAAAAAGGGAAAAAAGCAAATGAAATTGATGATTTTATCTTAAAAGCAATAAAGAAAAAAGGAATTTCTATCATGCAGATTTTCGCGCTGTCCTCTATTTCGCAAAAGCGAGATGAACAGGGGATTGTTGAATGGTGTCGAAAAGAAGGGATTCCATTTTTTACATATACAGCAGAAGATTTGCGGGAAGTAAACGGAACATTTACAAAGTCTATGTTTGTTAAGAATCAGGTTGGCGTTGATAATGTTTGTGAAAGGGCAGCAGTGAAAGCCTGTGGAGAAGATGGAAAACTGATTCTTCCAAAAGTCGCGGAAAATGGAATGACGATTGCAGTGGCAAAAAGAGAGTGGAAGGTGTGTTTTGATGAAGAATGAAATCTATATTGTGGGAATGGGACCGGGCAGGGAAGAGATGATGACGGGGGAGGCAATCTATGTACTTGAGCAGGCAGATGTCATTGTCGGATATACGACTTATCTGAAGCTGCTTGGACAGCGTTTTCAGGGGAAGGAACTGCTAGATACTCCTATGCGTCAGGAAGAGGAGCGGTGCAGGCTGTGTTTTCAGGAAGCGGAAAAAGGGAAAAGGGTGGCGCTTGTTTGCAGCGGTGATGCAGGGATTTATGGACTGGCATCGTTGATGTATGAGATTGGAAGAGAATATCCGGAAACAGAACTTTTTGTTATTGCAGGAATTACGGCTGCAAGTAGTGGGGCAGCCGCTCTGGGGGCACCTCTTAATCATGATTTTTGCGTGGTTAGTTTGAGCGATTTGCTGACACCGTGGGAGAAGATAGAAAAAAGGCTTGAAGCTGCCGCAGCAGGTGATTTTGTCATTGTGATTTATAACCCATCCAGCCATAAAAGAAAGGACTATCTGATGCGGGCTTGTAATATCCTGCTTCGCAGCATAGAAGAGGAACGTATCTGTGGTTATGTTGAGAATATTGGAAGAGAAGGGACGATGGCAGCAATCTGTACCTTAAAGCAGTTAAAGGAGAGGGAAGTAAATATGTTTACCACGGTATTTATTGGAAGTTCCGGCTCGGAGAACATAAATGGGAAATTTGTTACAAGGAGAGGCTATAAGATTGAAAAAAATATTGATATTTGCAGGGACAACTGAAGGAAGAAAATTATCGGAATATCTTGCAGAGGCTGAAATAAATCATACGATCTGTGTGGCAACGGAGTATGGCGAAATTGTTTTAAGACAGCATCCCTTTGTAAAAGTACATCAGGGAAGAATGAATCAGGAACAGATAGAAAGGTTCCTGAGCAATGGAAAATTTGATGTTGTGGTAGATGCAACACATCCTTTTGCCAAAGAGATTACCTATAATATACAGGCAGCATTGAAAGAAATGGGGCAGATTGGAATATCAATTCCTTATTTAAGGTTGAAAAGAGACGGTATTACAGAGAGAGAAAACGGCATTACCTATTTTGAAACAAACGAAGAATGTGTGAAAGCGTTGGAAGATACGGAAGGAAATATTCTTTTGACTACCGGAAGCAAGGAATTGTACAAATATTGTGTTTCTGAAGGAATAAAGCATAGATTGTATGTAAGGATACTTCCAAGTGTGGAAAGTCTTTCTCTTTGTACAGAGCAGGGGATTTGCGGGAAACAGGTTATCGCAATGCAGGGACCTTTTACTACAGAGATGAATGAGGCTATCATTCGCCAATATGAAATAGCTTATCTTGTAACGAAGGAAAGCGGTGTGCCCGGAGGTTATCAGGAAAAATTGAACGCCGCAAAAAGAACTGGAACGAAGATATTTGTAATTGGCTGTCCCAAAGAGGGAGAAGGGTATTCTTTTTCTGAAATATGCCAAAAACTCGAAGATATGGGAGGAGAAAAATTTAGGGCGAAGAATCAGATAAAAGAGAATATGGAAATTTTTCTAGCAGGTATTGGTATGGGACATGTAAACGGTCTAACGAAAGAAGTAGAGAGGGTGATCAGTGAAGCAGACATTTTATTAGGTGCAGAGAGAATGCTTAATACCGTATGTTCTAAAGCAGAAAAACATCCTTTTTATCAGGCAGAACAGATCATTCCTTATCTGCATGATATACAGAGTGAAAGTTTATATATGAAAAATATAAAAGTTTTGATTCTTTTTTCGGGAGATAGCGGATTTTATAGTGGGTGTCAGTCTTTATATGCGGCACTGGAAAAAGAGATCACAGAAGGACACATAAAGGCATCTTTGCGTATTCTTCCGGGTATTTCTTCCGTAGCTTATTTGGCTTCCTGCATTGGAGAAAGCTATCAGGATGCGGCTGTTTACAGTATACATGGGAAAAAAATATGTAACCTTGTACGCCGGATCAAAAGCAGTCCAAAAACATTTCTGATTACATCCGGTGTGAAAGATATAAATCAGTTGGGAGAACTGTTGATAGATGCGGGAATGCAAAAATGCGAAATCATAACTGGGTTTCAGTTATCCTATGAGGAACAGCGGGTAGAGAATCATACGCCGTTAGAGTGTATGGAATTGAAGGAGGAAGGGTTATATACATGTTTTGTCAAAAATCCGTATGCTATGCAAAGAAGATTGACACATGGTATTGCAGATGGACAGTTTATCAGGGACAGGGTTCCTATGACAAAAGAAGAGATTCGAGAGATTAGTATCTGTAAGCTGCGATTAAGAGAAAAGGCAGTAGTTTATGACATTGGTAGTGGCACCGGTTCCGTTGCAATAGAAATAGCGGGCATTTCTGACGATCTACAGGTGTATGCGGTGGAGCAGAATCCGGAGGCAGTTTCTTTAATTGAAAGGAATAAAAAGAAGTTTGAACTGCAGAATGTAACAGTGGTAGAGTCGATAGCGCCGGAGGGACTAACTGGACTTCCAATGGCAACACACGCATTTATAGGAGGAAGTGGTGGCAGATTAAAGGAAATACTGGCGTCACTCCGACAGATGAATCCCAACATGAGGGTTGTGGTAAATGCTGTCAGTATGGAGACAATTTGTGAAATGAGAGAGATTTTATCAATGGATGATATGATAAAAGAAGAAGAGGTTGTGCAATTACAGGCAAGCAGGGCAAAAAAAGCAGGAAGTTATCATTTGATGCAGTCTGAGAATCCGGTTTGGATTTGTGCATTTGATTTCTGTGACGAAGAGCCTGAAAGAAAGGCGTGATATTTGCATGAAAATAAAAAGAGTTATGATTGCTGCCCCTAAAAGTGGAAGCGGAAAAACAGTAGTCACCTGCGCCTTGCTTCAGGTATTAAAGGATTGTGGCTTGAAAGTGGCTTCTTATAAATGTGGACCGGATTATATTGATCCGATGTTTCATGAAAAGATAATAGATGTTCAGGCAAAAAATCTGGATACATTTTTTACAGATGAAGAAAAGACAAGGAAACTTTTTCAAAAAAGTGCAATGAAAATGGACTTTGCAGTTTTTGAGGGCGTTATGGGACTATATGACGGGTTAGGCGGAGTCAGGAAAGAAGGTTCTTCTTATCATCTTGCAGAAGTGACAAAAACGCCGATTGTACTTGTTGTTGATGCGAAGGGGATGGGGCGTTCCATTATACCATTAATAGCAGGGTTTCTTAATTATGATAAAAAGCATCTGATACAAGGTACCATACTGAACAGGATGTCAAAAGGATATTATGAAACATTAAAGCCATTGATAGAGGAAGAACTGCAAATAAGGTTACTTGGATTTTTGCCGGAAAAGGAGGAACTGCATATTGAGAGCAGGCACTTGGGACTTTTTCTGCCTGATGAAGTGGATCATATTAAAGAAAAATTACAGGCAGTTTCGGAATTATTTTCAGAAACCGTTTCCGTAGAGTGTATAAAAGAAATAGCGGAAAGTGCAGAAGAACTGGAATTTGATGAAACACTGACGGGAAAAGCGCTGCTTGACAGTTGCAGAGACATAAATCATGAGAAAGCAGTCAGTGACGTAATGAAAGGAGTTGCTGTATGGGATAGCCGTCCCACGATTGCAGTGGCAAAAGATGAAGCCTTTTGTTTCTATTATGCCGATAATATTCACTTGTTGGAGGAGTATGGTGCAAAGATAAGGTATTTTTCTCTGTTGCGGGATGAAAAACTGCCGGGAGGATGTCATGCCTTGTTAATTGGGGGCGGGTATCCAGAAGTTTATGCAAAGCAGCTTAGTACAAATACGAAAATGCGTGAGGCAGTCAAAAACGCGGCGGAAAATGAAATGCCAATCGTGGCAGAGTGCGGCGGATTTATGTATTTACATTCTTTCTTGAAAGATAAAGAAGGACTTTGTTATGATATGGCAGGTGTTATTCCGGCAACTTGTTTTTATACTGGAAAACTGGTTCGTTTCGGTTATATAGAACTTTGGGAAAAGAAGAAGCATTTTTTATTAAATGGTGAGGGTATAAAAGGACATGAATTTCATTATTATGACAGTACCTATAATGGAGCGGATGTAATAGCAGCCAAGCCAGTGACAGGAAAAGAATATTCCTGTATTATAGAAAATGAAACAAAGTGGATGGGTTTTCCGCATTTATATTATCCGTCAAATCCTGTGTTTGCAAAAGAGTTTGTTGATAAGGCAAGGAAATATAAGAAAGCAATGATATAGTAGTAGAGGAAGTGAGTAAAAGTGAGTATGCAAAATTCACACCGATTTTTTGAAAACAGAGATTGCCAATATTTTCCCTGTCATAAGAAATTGGGAGACTTCAATTGTTTGTTTTGTTATTGTCCGTTGTATTTAAGGGAGAAGTGTCCGGGGAATCCCTCATATATAGAAAAAGAAGGGAGAAAGATAAAAGATTGTACAAACTGTACCTTTCCCCATCAACCTGAAAATTATGATACGGTAATTCAGATGTTGAAAGAATAAAAAGGCATCGCTGAATGTATGAAACATGAAGTAGGAAATTATAATCCAACAATATTTTGATATATACGATTGTAGTATGCCATTTCATATGAAATAAAAGTAGGGGAATAAAGGCAACTGATGAGCATTGGAATTCGTTTGTAGTTTTGAGGTACACATATATTTTTGTTGGCAGTTACAAGATTGTGTCAAAAGTTTACAAACACACTTGACAATACTTCTCTGAGACGGGAATAGGGAATGCGGTAAGGGAATCTGGAATCAAACGGGAGGAAATCTATATTACAACAAAACTGACGGCCAAAGACCAGGGATACGATAGCGCGCTTAGGGCATTTGATAGAAGCATGAATAATCTGCAACTGGATTATCTGGACTGCTTCTTAATTCATTGGCCGGGAAAATATCTTTTTACAGATACATGGAGGGCGTTTATCCGGCTTTATGAGGAAAAGGCGGTTCGGGTAATTGGCGTATGTAATTTCAACATTCATCATCTGGAAACGGTGGAAAAGGAAACGGGAGTGCTGCCTATGGTAAATCAGTTTGAGTCTCATCCTTATTATCCGCAAAATGAACTGGCGGATTATTGCCTGGGGAGGGGGATTTTGACTGAGGCATGGAGTCCGATGATGTGCGGCGGGGCAATTTTTGCAGATCCTACCATCGGGGCTGTGGCCGGGGAAAGCGGGCGTACTCCGGCGCAGGTGATTTTGCGGTGGCATATTCAGAAAGGGCACAGAATATTTCCAAAATCGGTTCATGCGGACAGGATTGACTCCAACTTTCGCATTTTTGATTTTGCGTTGGATGATGGACAGATGGAAAGGATAAATGCCCTGGAGGGGAAGAATGAAAAAATAGGCCCCAACCCGGATGTGTTTTTTGAGGTATTTCAATGACAGATTTGCCTAATCAGGAACAAAGAGGTTCTAAAGGTTGGGGATAAAGTTTGGGAGGTGATATTGATGAAAGTATGCTTGCAGATGTATTCCGCACGGGAATATATGCATTCGTTTCCTTTGGAGGCATTGCATAGATGTGCAGAAATCTATAATTTCCTGGAACTTCCGGCGCCGCTTTTGGATGATAAATTGGGAATTTACTATGGGCATGGGATTTCCGAATGGAAAAAGGAAATAGAACGGACGGGAAAGAAAGTAATCGGCGGGTATCTGCGTACTGAAACAGATACCTGGGATGTCAGCCTGGATTTCGCAAGTGCGGTAGGGATGGAATATATGATTATTCATGTGGATTACTTTCCGACTTTGGAAATCTTAAGGGAAAAGTGCCGAATGTATAATGAGTTTGGGGCAAAATGCAAGAAAAAGGGCCTGAAACTTTTGTATGAAAATCATTTTCACGAATGGCAGATGTTGGATGGAAAGACTGTGTTTGAGCAGTTGATGGAGTATACGGAACCGGAATATCTGTCTGTACAGTTGAACCAGTATTGGCTTTTGCGGGGGCTTGTGAATCCGTTAAAAGTTTTGGAAAAATATCATGATAGGGTTGAGGCCATCGTTCAGGAGGATTATCCGCTAGAAGAGATTGATAAGTTTAATATGTGGAAATTCTACCGGTATCATCCAATTGCCTATAATATCCAGTATCCGAATGTGCTTCAAGGGAATGAAATAGAAAATATACTTCCTGTTCAATGCGAATTGTTTACGGAAATAGGGGATGGCATGATAGCCCATCAGCCATTGGTAGATTTGGCGGTGAAATATCCCAATATTAAGTATGTTATATTGAAGCAGGATTATACCGGATGTAAAGATGAGTTTGACAGCATCCGAAGAAGCGCGGAAAATTATAAGGCAATACCTTCTTTCCGCAGAAAGCAAAACCGTACTTCCGTATGCGTTTTTCCGGGATTCCTTTGGCAATAAGGCTGGACTGGTAACCCTTTTCTTCTATCTGCCGGAGGGCATTGCGCACCGTATCGGACAATTCCCTCTCGTCCTCATCCTGCACTTTAAACTCCATCAGGATGCCATCGTTAGAGGCAATGCCGCCTTCCGCCATCCGGGGCTCCAGCATGACATCATACCTGCCGAAGCCGCTTTCGCGGTTGGAGGTAATCACATATCTGTCCGACAGCTCCACCATCAGCCCCAGCACGAACCCATGGTAAAAGCATTCCGGCCTTTTCCCTGAAGGCCCCCTCCCGGTATCAAAGCTGCTGAACATTTCTATGGAGACCCTGTTCATGTAGACATTCATCGCCTTTATGTCGTCTAACAGGAGGGCGCGGATGAAGTCATTGTAATCCTCGCTCCCGGAAAACCAGTCCTGCACCATATCCGCAAACATAATATGGACTTCCTTGTTGGTCAGAGCCAGCTCATACCGCATATGCCCTGACCTTTCTTCGAAAGCCTTCCCCGAAACCTTTAGGTAGCCGCTGGCTAAGAGCAGGCTCCAGACCGCGTTCTTCTTCTCGTTCAGCTGGTTATATACAATCTGCTCATCGATTTCCATACAGAGGGATTTTTCATTCAGCAGGTCCTCAAAAGCCTTTTTAATGTTCGGGCTTCCCTCCTTAATCAGCTTCCCAACTAGCTTATTGCTGCTGGAATTGGCCCAGTAGGCACTGGCGGCCTTTTTATCAAGGAAATGGATGATGGACCATGGGTTGTAGATATCTTTTCTTTCCCCGAATGAAAAACCGTCATACCAGTCTTTTACTTTCAGCTTCCAATCAGACAGGCCAAATTCCGTTAGGCATGCAAAAACCTCATCTTCTGTGAAACCAAAACAATCCGCATACTTTTGGGAAGTTGTTGTTACCACTTCAAGGTTATTTAAATCGGAAAAGATGGATTCTGATACTTCGTAAGAAGTATTACTTACCGTTGTAATCCCCGTCATAACCGCCCGTTCCAAATGAGGGTTTGTCTTAAATGTAGAATTAAACAAGCTTCTGGTAAAGGACGCCAGTTCATCCCAATAGCCGTTTACGTATGCTTCCTGCATAGGTGTATCATATTCATCTAAAAGGAAGATAACTTTTTTCCCATAATATCTGTTTAAGAAGTCGGTAAGCATTTTTAATGATAAGGATGCCAAATAATTTTCCATATCTGCCGATATTTTACGGAAATCATTTTTCTCATTTTCATTCAGAATATCCCCTTCCAGCAAGAAGTCAAACTGGTTATACACCATCTGGATTATTTTGCATATTTTTTGACGCGCTTCCAGGAATGTAGTTTCTTTTATATCAGCAAAGCTTAGAGAAATAACAGGGTAAGTTCCCTGGAGTTTTCTGTACTTGTAATCGCCGTCAGGGGATTTTCCTTCCCATATATTCAGTCCTTGAAACAAATCCCCTCTGCCTTGATATTTTACAGAGAAAAATTTTTCCAGCATACTCATATTTAATGTCTTGCCAAATCGTCTGGGCCGTGCAATCAGCGTCACTTCGTCTGCAGCTTCCCACCATTCCTGTATAAATGAGGTTTTATCAATATAGAAATAATTATTTACCCTTATTTTTTCAAAATCCTGATTCACAATCCCTATTACTCCTGTCACAGGCGGCCTCCTCTTCCCCACAGCTTCACACGTAAAACATTTCCTGCCAGTTGCTTTGATTATAGTATATCCGTTTCTTGCACCAAAAGAAATGAATCCTTAATCAAACTGGAAAGTTCTAGTAACAGTTCTGTTCGTATTGAGGGCAGTAGGATTGTGAACCGATTACAAACCAGAGTTATTGCAAATAATGCAACTATGATGCAATTTTGATACAACTATGATGCAAACTTTTACTAATATATATATAAATATATAAAGGAAAGTGGAGCAGTCATGAAAAAAGGGATAGAAAAAACCGGAAGAGTGCTGTTAATCTGTTTGTGTATGGGATTGAGCATTTCGTGTACATCCGGTCAGGGAACGGAGGATGTGGGAAGGACGGTAAAGGAAACAAGTACGGAACAAAAGGCTTTGCCGGAGGAAGATGGAGAGGATCAGGAGGAGGGATTTTCGCCGGAAAAACAAATGAAAGAAAATGAAGAGCTGTTCTTCATGGGAGCGGAAAGGCAGGAAGCAGGGAAGGGCCAGGCAGAGGAATTTTTTGAACGCCTTAAGGAGGGGCAGGTTTTCCAGGGGGGCAGGATGGCGCTGACCGGGCTGGTGATAGATGATATAGACAATAATGGGCAGGCGGATATGCTGGTTATGGTGCAGGACGGGGAGGCAGCGCCTTCTTACGGTTCGGGGGGCTTATGGATTTACATGAATGAGGACGAGCCTTATTGTTTTGCGGAAGAGGACTGTTCTTATGCCGGCTGGTTTGATGTTTTCTGGGAAGATATTGACAATGATGAAAATGTGGAAATTGTATTCAGTGCCCAGGGAACGGGCTGTGGGGCGGTGGGAGATTCCTATAAGGCGATTTTCAAATACAAAGGCAGGAATGAAAACCAAAGTAAAGACTTAAACATAGAGAGGGTGGAATTGCCTTCTGATTTGGAAGAGGATTATGATTGCGGGCTTAGGGTGGAATTGACTCAGGAGCCGGAAGCGGACAGCTACAGCGCGTATTGCCCATATCTTGATGAGAAGATTTCTTTTCATGGAAAAAATGTGGAAGGATGGGAACTTCCTGATTCGTCCCAAGTGACAGGCGGGAATGCGCGGGGGTTTTTCAACTTGTGCCCAGTGGAGTACGAAGGGAAAACGGTATTGCAGGCCTCCGAATACCTTTATGGGGAGGGCGGAATCGTTCATTGTCTGGGTATCGCTCATTTTTTGATTGCCTGGGAAAAAGGCGGTACTCCCAGGATAATCAAGTGGTGGATTGAGGAGGAGAAAAATACATGGGCAAACTGTCATGATTCCCGTATTTGTTATGAGGATGGTTATTTCTATTATGCCAGTCAGCTGGACAATTACTATTTGTACCGGACGGCTGAGGATGGCAGCAGGACAGAGCGCCTGGCAAAAATCCGCCCAGGGAGTATTTTGGTGCAGGACGGGGAAGTTTATTTTACGAATCAGGATGATGAATACGGGAAGATTTACCGGATGAAAACGGACGGAAGCCAAATGGAAAAACTGTGCGAAGACTGGCAGGGAAGTTCGCATAGGCTGTGTGAAGAAGGGCGCGGAATACAGCTAAGTGGGGAGTATGTGTATTTTTGTTCCGGTTATGAGGGAGAATATGATAAAGCGGGATTTGGGTTGGAAGAGGATTCGGAATTCGATACCGGTTTTTTGTACCGGATGAAGAAAGACGGTTCGGAGAGGGAATTGATTGCCAGGGATGTATGGCAGTATACGCTGGGTGACTGGGGCGGCCGGAGGGTTTGGTATAAGGGCTTCATTTATTGGAGCAAATGGGTAGACGGTGAAATTGCTATATGCCGGATGGATTTGGACGGGCAAAATGAGACAGAACTTTGCCGGTTTGATTCCGGGGGAAGACTGATGATATATGGGGGCAGTATATTTTATCCGGGGGATTTTTATGGGGAAAGAGGAAGTTTGAACCGGTATGATTTGGGAAATGGGGAGGTTGAATCTTTGGAAGTGCCGGAGTATACAGATTGCTGTATTTATAAGGGGTATTTTTATGGATTAAATGAGGAAAAGGATGGAGATAAGAAAAGGGTGACGGTATATCGAATGGATATAAATAGCGGAGAGCATAGAGTGATTTATGAAAACTCCTTTGTATGCGAATACTTAGAAGAGGGATATGTATCGGATATTTATGCTTCTGAGGAAGGCGTTTTTTTCCGCACATTTGTGTCCGGGCAGGATGGCTGCCGTTGGTTCCGGCTGACAGAAGGGGGTGAAACTGAAGCCGGGAGGGCGGCGGAATGGGAAGATGAGGAGAATACCCCTGTTGCTTTGCTGGCTCAAAATATGGAATATGGCGAACTGAACAGTGTTATGTACGCGTTGGAAAGTACGGAAGGATATGAGGAATATTTATCGGAAAATCTGGAGTACGAAGAATATTACAGGGAGGATGAAGAGGGAAACAAATATAATCTTTATAAGGTATGTCTGCCTCAGTTTAATAGCAAGATTGCCGGTTATAAAAAAATAAATCAATATTTCCAAAATGTATACCGGGAGGCTGTGGAAAAGAAGGGGGGCTTTTTTGATATGCTGATAGACGACGGTGGGTCGAAGATGGGCTGGTTTCAGAGGATGGATTATAATTATGTGTATATGGGAGAAAAATATATTACGGTTGCGGTGTGCAAGGAAGGTTACTGGGGAGGAATACGCAGCTGGATAACGCCTGTGCCGGTTACATTTGATGTGGATAGCGGGGAAAGGGTTTTTCTGGAAGACATTATGGGAAGGCAGGAGGAGGGAGCGGTGGCATATTTGACTGGCTCGGTTTATAAATATATGGAAGGGGCCGGCAGGGGCGGCTTTCTTTTAAAGGGTGAGGATGTGCTGACGGCAAACTATGATCCGGAGCAGTTTTTTCTCTTTCCGGAAGGTGTGGGCATTTATTATGAAAGATATGCCATTGACTGCGGCGCGGCCGGGGATTATATTTTCGTAATCCCATATGACGTGGGAAATGGTTAGTGTAAAACTACAAATGGAATGGATGGCCGGACTGTTACGATGATTCCTATATTTTGGTAATTTTTCTTGAAAAAAAAATTTAATTTTGCTAAACTAAAGATGGTAAAGACAAATAGAAAAGGAGCGAGTCAGATGAGCAATAAAGTAAGATTTGATTATTCCAAGGCTTCCTCATTTATCAGTGAGCACGAAGTGGAGTTCATGAAAAAGCTTGCCTTGGATGCAAAAGAGGTATTGGTTTCAAAGACAGGGGCAGGCAATGATTTCCTTGGATGGATTGATTTGCCGGTGGATTATGACAAGGAGGAGTTTGCGAGAATTCAGAAAGCGGCAACGAAGATTCAGGGCGATTCCGAAGTTTTGCTTGTCATCGGTATTGGCGGTTCCTATCTTGGGGCAAGGGCAGCCATCGAATTTCTAAGGCACAGCTTCTATAATATTGTGGACAAGTCGGTAAGGAAAACACCGGAAATTTATTTCGTAGGGAATTCTATCAGTTCCACATATATCAAACATTTGATGGAAGTTATCGGTGAACGGGATTTCTCCATCAATATGATTAGCAAATCCGGTACTACCACAGAGCCGGCGATTGCTTTCCGGGTATTTAAAGAAATGATGGAGAAGAAATACGGCAAGGAAGAAGCCGCGAAGAGGATTTATGCCACAACGGACAAGGCGAAGGGCTCTTTGAAGAACCTGGCAACGGAAGAAGGGTATGAGACTTTTGTTGTGCCGGACGATGTAGGGGGGCGTTTCTCCGTTTTGACGGCTGTAGGTTTGCTGCCTATCGCGGTCAGCGGTGCGGATATTACAAAACTGATGGAAGGCGCTGCCAGTGGAAGAAAGCGTGCCCTGGAAGCCTCTTTTGAAGAGAACGACGCGCTGCAGTATGCGGCACTGAGGAATATCCTGTTGAGAAAAGGGAAATCCATAGAGATTCTTGCCAACTATGAGCCCAGCGTGCATTACGTATCCGAGTGGTGGAAACAGCTTTATGGGGAAAGCGAAGGCAAAGACCAGAAAGGTATTTTCCCGGCCAGCGTGGATTTGACCACGGATTTGCACTCCATGGGGCAGTTTATCCAGGACGGCGCAAGGACATTGTTTGAAACGGTGATTGATATTGAAGCCAGCAGAGAGGAAATCGTGCTTGGCACCGAGCCGGTTGATCTGGATGGGCTGAATTATCTGGCAGGGAAGACCGTTGATTTCGTAAATAAGAGCGCGATGAATGGTACGATTTTGGCCCATACGGATGGCAATGTGCCTAACTTTATGGTACATGTACCAGAAGTAAACGAATTCTATCTGGGCGAATTGTTCTACTTCTTCGAGTTTGCCTGCGGTGTAAGCGGATATTTGCTTGGGGTAAATCCGTTTAACCAGCCTGGGGTGGAAAGCTATAAGAAGAATATGTTTGCACTTCTTGGCAAACCTGGGTATGAGGAGCAAAGGGAGGCATTGCTTAAGAGACTGTAATAGCTGCCGGGCGTAAGTTGGGCTGTAAGCGGCGGGTGAGTTTAAGGAATGCTATTGGTTTATCGTATATTTATTTTCGGTTAAGAAAGAACAGTCAATCATTGACAGGAAGGTGTTGGTGATTGGCTGTTTTTGCGTTTGACAAGAAAAACAAGGAAAATATCTATAGATATGCTGCCAGTTATATTTTATAAAAATGGCATAAATTCATTGATTATAAGTTATAGTCATAATATAATGTTACCTATCATAGATAATTGACAACATAAAGAGAAAGGCGTGAATGTTTAAGTAGAGTAAACGGTAGAAATCAGAAAGGCCCGGGAAAGAAACCATGGAAAAAAATTTAACTACAGGAAGTTATGGGATTTGTGTATTTTCATTGGAAGTATTACAGCAATTTTTGAAAAGAGAGAAAGTCAGATCCAAAAAGCTTTTGGATAATTTTCAAAAAAATAATGACAGATATTTGTCTATGCAGAAAGAAGGTATTTGGGTACCTTTCCCGCAAATCGATTCTATAAGCTATAGGATTAAACTAGAAGGCCATGATGAACCTTTTAATGATGAATGGGAGCAGAAGATGGAATATCATGGGTTTAATATTGAAATTAAAGATGCGCTTTGGGTTTCTGACATTGGGGCCTTTTATACATTTCGTGCAAGTGATTATTGTGGAAATGAGCAAACTTATGAAACAGGATATGGTGTAATTCACTATATTTCTAGAAATGAAATTTCTTATCGTTCATTAGATGGAGACATAATATACTCGGCATTTAAATATGATATTCCTTCTGGGAAGTATTTGTTATCTGTGAAAGGATTTGAACGTAAACAGCCTGTAGGAAACCAGGATTCAAATTATGGGTTTTTGTTTGGCCTGACGAAAGTGGATGAGTTTGATGGGTTTAAAAATCCGAGAGAAGAAATTTATGATTTCAATGTGGCTCATATGTAATGAAGGGTGTTATCATCTAACTATGCTTAATTGAATATATGGGGATGTACCTGAATGGGAACATTCCTTGTTGTTAGGTATCCATCCCCCGCTATGCCGGGGATGGAAATTTCTTTCGATAAAAAGAGTTATTCTTCTTTTTGTTGAATATTGTGATAAATCAATGCTTCAAACTCCTGAAATGAACTACAGTTCCGTACTTCTTGAATCATAGTGTCTTCTCCGAATTGGGAGAGCAGCGCTTCGTACAGAAAACGGAAATTTTTCTTGTCAGCTTTATTAATTGCTAACAAAAGTACTAGATGCACCGTATTGCTGCCCCATCGAAATCCTTTTTGGGAAATAGCAAGGGCAATACTGGTCTTTATGGCATCCATATCAACCGAATGAGGAATCGCGATGTTGCCGAAAGCCGTGGTTGCAGCATGTTCCCTTTTAAAAACCTTATCCTCAAAATCCTTATTTATATACTTTTTTTCATAAAGTTTTTTGCACAAACAAGATATTACCTGTTCCCATTCCGTTTCTTCTGGATTAATCGAACTCAAATCCTCCTCAAAATAGGTGTGAAAACAAGTTCTTAATTTATAATTGTTATAGAATAGAGCATATTTTGTTAATGCATCCTGAATAATATGATATTGGGCGCTTAAATTAAAAGGCATAAGCTTCACTACTGTATACACATTATGAATGCCTTCAGGAACCGGAATGGTTGTAAAGAGCATCTTAAAAAGAAACTCTGTTGTGTTCTCGATGAACTTTTCCAATTCCTCTATATTATGTACGGTTCCTATTAACATAATTTGGTTTCCGAAGGAAAGCATTAGCTTGTTGGAAAGTTCCATACAAAGATTCTGGTAATCCGGGCATAGCAAGACTGCTGGTATTTTAGAATTATTTACATTCTGCCGTTCAATTTCCGCTCCGATATGAATGGCAAGAAATGCAATCTCACCCTCCGGAATTGTAATATGATAACGTTCCATCAAATCCAGCCCGATAAAAATTGCCATATCAAAGATTGTAGGGTTGTTATGTTTGATGGATTCGGTCAATGGATTGGCAGCCGGTCTGTTTTCTCTCATCCGAAACAGTAAATTTTTCAAATGCAGGCAAAAAGGAGCAAAAAAAGTTTCCCCTGATAAATCAGATAAATATAAATTGCTGATTTGTTCAATATAATAATTCGCCAGATGTACAATCTCTTCCCCTGCAATTTCCCTCAAATTATCATCGGTGGTAGACAAAGCATAACTTGCATTTGCTTTAATGAGCATATAGATTTCAAATCGTTCCGACTCGTTCAAATGAATCTGGAATGTTTCCTCCAAATCGCTGCAAAGGATATTCAACAATTGCTGTTCCCTTTCGTTCTCTACCGTAAAATCAGATGGGCAGGAATCCAGATAATTGCCATTTAATTCTCTGTCAACTAAAATGACCAGATGAAGCATCATATTGACGGCTGCAAAATCGTTTAAATAAAAATCATTCTTTTTAAAATCCGACACAACAATCTGGTTTAATTTGTCAACATCGATTCCGTAAAAACATTCTTTTAATCGCCTTGTATCCATAAAGCTAGTGCCGGATTCTTCATTCAGTATATAACCAATCAGCTTTCGTTTGTCTTTCTCTTTTCCTTTGATAAAGACACAATCGTTTTCACAGATAAATTCTACCCGATAAGAAACAAAAGCTTTATTCATTCTGGAAATCACTGCTTTAATAGTCGAATAGCTTACGCATAGGCTATCGCATAAATCAAATAGGTCCAAATGAGAAGTATGCCCCAAAATCAATTGCTTAATAATAAAATAAGCCCGTTCGTCCCATGTCTGAGGAATCTTTTCATCCGAATCCTCCATAAGTAAAGCAGGAGAAATCAGGCTGTTGATTAGGTAACCATTACGTGAAGAAAGGATGATTTTTTTGCTATAAAGAGAATTAATTTCTTTTACGTAATTTTTCACAGACCGGACAGACATGGAAAGGGCATTGGCAATCTCCGAACTAGTCTGCGGTTTATTTTGGGCTAACAGATATTTTAATAATGCATTTAATTTTTTCTGCATAGAAATCTCCCTTAACAGTTACCTGGCACTATTTTGATTATTTATTTCCAATTATAAGCGGAAAAGAAAAACGGAACAACTTGAAAATTGCACGTTTCAGTGCAAAATCCTGATAAAAGCAATTGCACCAAACAGTGCAAAATACAGGTTGAAGGAAAAAACAGATTTAGGGATAATAGCCCTAAACAAAATGAACTGCAGACTCAAACAAAGGAGGACGAATATGGAAAACTTAAAAATTTTATTATGCTGCGGTGCCGGCATGTCCAGCGGCTTTTTGGCAAGCAATGCCAGAAAAGTGGCAAAAAAGCAAAAGCTGTCTGTCAGCGTGGAGGCAAGAAGCCATTCAGAAGTGGCAGAGCACCTGAATTATATCGATGTACTTCTGATCGGCCCACATTATGCAATGGAGTTGGATAACTTTAAAACAACAGCCGCCCCGTATGGTGTAAAAGTAGGCATAATACCCCAAGATGTATATGCTTCCCTGGATGGAGCACGCCTTATCGAACTGGCGCAAAAGCTTATGGAAGAAGAATAAAACCAGATTATAAAAGAAAAAGGAGAAAATCATGAAAAAGCTTATGGACTGGCTAAGCGAAAGCTTCGCACCAAATGCCAACAAATTATTTTCAGAGCCCTGGATTGCGGCAATATCATCGGCAATGCAAAAGGTAGTTCCTTTTATTTTGACAGGTTCTTTGATTTATTTTTATAACGTCATCAAATCTTTCGTTCCCATACTGCCCGATTTGTCACCTATTGCAAACTACAGTTTTGGACTTATTTCTATTATAATAGCATTTATGATGGCAAATCAGTGTATGGAAAAACTTCAGCACCCAGCTTATACGATTAATGCCGGGCTGGTTGCAATTTGCATAATGTTTATGGTTTCCATGCCGACGGGCGAAGCGGCGGACAGCTTTTCCGGTTTTCTGGGAAATGTAGGTCCTATGGGTATTGCAGCCGGTATGATATCCGGATTATTTGTGGCTCTTGTGTTCCATTTATGGGCAAAACTTAAATTTCTTGAAAACACCAGCATCCCGGATTTTGTTGTATCCTGGGTTAATGTAATTATTCCAAATGTCATTGTACTTGGTATTACAATGGTTCTGATATTTAAACTGGGTATCAGCATACTTGATATCATTGTCGGTATTTTTATGCCCCTTGCAAGGGTCGCACAGACATTGCCCGGCTTTATTCTGATTTCCCTGCTGTATGCGTTCTTCTATACCCTGGGAATTTCCACATGGCTTTGGAACGCGCTTACGACACCGATTTTCATGGTTGCCATTCAGGAAAACATTGATGCGGTAGCTGCCGGCGGCGCGGCAACCAATATTGTAACCTCAGAGGCATTCTTTACTATGGCATTTATTACAATGGGGGGTGTCTGTGCCACACTGGGACTTAATGTCCTCATGTGTTTTTCAAAATCCAGGCAGTTAAAGATGCTGGGCAGGGTATTTATCGCCCCTTCTATCTTTAATATCAACGAACCTCTGATGTTTGGTGCGCCAATTGTATTTAACCCACTTTTAATGCTTCCGGCATGGATTAATGCGGTTGTAGGGCCTACATATGTATGGATTTTAATGAGTACCGGACTTTTGAAGATTCCTTCCATGATGGTTCAGGTAGGACAAATTCCGGCACCTGCTTCCAGTGTAATGATTACCCAGGATATGAGGGCGATTTTATGGTGGGCTATTTTACTGGTTATTTATACAGCCATATGGTATCCGTTTTTTAAGGTATATGAAAAAAATAAACTTGCAGAGGAAGCAGCACAATAAATCATCAATAATCAGGAGGCAAAATTCATGAGTGAAATGGAAAAAGATATTTTAGCAGAAGAGAGCGAACTTGTTCCGGTTGCAATGCAAATCATCATGCATGCGGGAGATGCCCGCATCAAAATTACCGAGGCGCTGAAGGCGGCAAAAAAGTTTGAATTCGAAAAAGCTGACGGGGGAATGAAAGAGGCTAAGCATGAAATCACCCTTGCCCACAATTCACAGACAGAAATTATTCAGAATGAGGCAAGCGGAATCAGTTACGGTTTTTCACTCCTGTTTGCCCATGCACAGGATACGTTGATGACCATTAATTCCGAAGTGCGGATGGCGGAGGAAATGATTGATATATTGAAAATAATAGCGGAAAGACACAAATAGGAGAAAGAATATGACAAACAAAGAGTTTCCAAAAGGGTTTTTGTGGGGGGCTTCTACCAGTGCCTATCAAGTAGAAGGCGCTGCCTATGAAGATGGCAAAAAAGCTTCCCAGCAGGATGTAATCAACCGCCAGAATTATGAAAAACGTGGTTTTGCCAATGCAGATGTAGCCAGCGATCACTACCACCATTTCAAGGAAGACGTGGCGCTTATGAAAGAGATGGGGTTCACGGCCTACCGCTTCTCCATTGCATGGTCCAGGGTATTTCCGGACGGTGTTGGCCCGGTAAATGAAAAAGGGATCCAATTTTATCGGGAGCTGATAGATGAGTTATTAAATAATGGGATTGAGCCTATTGTAACACTATATCACTATGATTTGCCTTGGGCATTGGTTGAAAAATACGATGGATGGATTAATCGGCAAGTTGTAAAAGATTTTGAGTATTTTGCCCGTTACGTTATAAATGAGTTCAGGAACAAAGTAAAATATTGGACGACTATCAACGAACAAAGCATTATTGTACAGTTTATTGACCAGAAATGTTATATTCCGGAAAAATATCGTGGAAATAACCAGATACGCTATCAGATTAACCATCACATGAACCTGGCTCATGCTATTGCCTGTAAGCTGGTACATGAATTAGTTCCGGGAGGGATGGCAGGTGCCGCTCTTGGATACGCTCCGGTATATCCTCTTACTTCCAAGCCGGAAGATGTGATGGCCGCCCAAAATGCCCATGATTTACGCAATGCATACTATTTGGATATCTATTTTAAGGGAATGTATACAAAATCAGCTATGATTTACCTGAAAAATCATGGGCTTGCGCCAGTAATTGAACCTGGAGATATGGAGTTAATCAAAGAAGGCGAGTCCGATTTCCTGGCATTGAATTATTATTACAGTGATTGCGCAAAAGCCTGTCCGGAAGATTCAGGCAAGCAAATTGGTTATGGAGGAGTGAACTGGTCAGGAGAAAAAGGGGATATTTACGAATTTGAAACTCATCCCGGGTTCTACGAGATGTGCAAAAACCCGAATCTGGACACTACCGACTGGGATTGGGCGATTGACCCTACAGGATTAGAGTACATATTCCGTGATATTTACACGCGTTACAATAAACCATTGATGATTACCGAAAATGGCATGGGGGCCTTTGATACCCTGACAGAGGATGGAAAAATCCACGATGCCTATCGCATTCAGTATCTGCGGGATCACATCATGGCAATGAAGAGGGCTATGGACTATGGTGTAGAAGTGCTTGCCTACTGCCCGTGGTCAGCATTGGATTTGATCTCTACCAGCAATGGCGTAAAGAAGCGTTATGGCTTCATTTATGTAGACAGGACAGACGATGACCCAAAGGAATGTAAACGCTTGAAGAAAGATTCTTTCTACTGGTATCAGAAAGTGATTAAATCTAATGGAACAGAATTAGGGAATTAGGAAGATTGACATTGCCTATTCCCAATGCTATAATGGCTTAAATAATTGAATAGTGGAGATGTCTTCAGGGCAGGGTGAAATTCCCGATCGGCGGTTATAGTCCGCGGGCGCGAAAGCGCGGGGTTTGGTGAAATTCCAAAACCGACGGTATAGTCCGGATTAAAGAAGGTGTATTGAAATTGTCGGAAGTTATGTGCTGTTTCATAAATTCCCGCAGGCAGTGAGCCAAATGAGCGTGCCTGCGGTGGATTTGTGGCCGAGACAGTGCATTAGCCTGGCTGTGATTTTGCACTTTTTTTAATCATTTGCTCTGTAGACATTCTCAATACACCTAAAATATTAACACCTGAAAGGCTTCAGATACTTTCAAGTGTTAATTTTATTTTAGGAGGTATTCCAATGAAGATGAGTAAAACAAAGAAACTGACAACGATAGGCATGCTTTGCGCGCTGTCTTATGCAGCGGTGGTTATCGGCCGTATTCCAATCGTACTTTTTTTAAAGTACGATCCGAAGGATGTTATTATTGTAATTGGAGGGCTGATTTTTGGGCCGCTCACTGCGCTTGCAGTAACAGTGATTGTTGCCGTGGCGCAAATGTTTACAATCAGCGGAACGGGACTTTTGGGATGTTTGATGAATATTGTTTCAAGCTGTTCCTTTGCATGTACTGCGTCATTAATATACAAAAAACGGAGAAAATTGTCCGGCGCCATGTTGGGGCTTTTTAGCGGTTTGGGCTGTCAGGCTGCAGTCATGATGCTTTGGAATTATTTAATCGCACCCATCTATATGGGCTACCCGAGGGAGGCAATCGCCGCATTGCTGCTCCCGGCCTTTTTGCCGTTTAATTTAATCAAGGGGGGATTGAATACGGCAATTACACTGCTTTTATATAAACCTGTTGTCGTTGCTTTGCGCCGTGCCAATTTGATTCCTTCAGAGATCATGCCCGGCGGGGGAGAATTGGGAAAACATGGTTTTGGGGAACATAATGGGAGGGTGCGGTTAAACCTTGGAGTGGCGGCGGCAGCCCTGTTGATTATTGTGGCTTGCGTGCTATTAATATTGTTTTTAAATGATGTAATTTGAGGTTGGTTCTGGTTTGTGATCAAGCAGTAATGCTTATCCTTTATGATGCAATTGCCAGACAGATAAGATGAACGGTCAGGCTTGATCAAGGAACTATTCTGTCTGGCCTATTCCTTTTTCATAATGATAATTCACCATATAAAGCAGATTTATTATTGCCAGGAAATAATCATCTTTTAATAAGTCATTAAGGATTGACAGTTTGAGGAAAGAATCTTTCATGTCGAGTATAATGTCAATTACATCTGATGATAGCCCTGTAGTTTCTTTTACATTGGCCACAATATGCCGCTTTTCATCATATTCACATCAGTTTATCAGGTGAGTAAATGAGCAAGATTTTTACAGATAATGGCAGAATGGAGGTAAGGCGGTGGATTTTGATCAGCCTTAAAAAGCTACTGGCCAGCGGCGGCATGGGGCATTGAATTCGTGAAAAATTAATGAACTTTATAGAAATTAAATACATTTTTGGAAAGTTTCATGTTAAAATGTGGATAAATAATTAATGAGGGCTAGAAGGATAGGTGGAAGGGGGAAATGTTTTCAGGAAAGGAGAGAAGGTACAGTGGAACCAATCAGAGTTTTATTTCAGACGATGGAAGATTGCAAAAGATTTGTAGTGGCTATTGAGGATTATCCGTTTAACATTGACTTGCAAAGCGGAAGGCAGATTATTGACGGGAAATCTATGTTAGGGATTATAGGTTTTGGATTACATCGGGAATTGGAGCTGCGGCTTCATACCGATGATATGAAGGCAGTGGAGGAAATCCTGAATAAGATTGAGTTTTGCATATTGGGGGAAAACATGGATATTGCTATTTAGAAGTAATATGTTCGTGGGGAGGCCGCCGGGTTTGGCTCATAACTGAACCAGGCGGTTTTATTTGCCTTATAAGATTCAGATGCCAAAAGCCCTGGTTGCGGAGTGCGCCTGGCAGCGTATACTGGATAACGCCTTGGCAGCAGTTTAATGATACAAATGGGGAAAGGATGGGAACGTGATATGAAAATAGTAATTCTGGAGAGGGGAAGCGTGGGCGATGATGTTTCGGTGGACTGCTTAAAGGATCTGGGGGAAACGGTAATTTATCACAATACCGTGGCCGGAGAAGTGGAAGAGCGGGTGAAGGAAGCGGATATCATCATTGCCAATAAAGCGCCGTTAAACAGAGAGACTTTAAAGGATGCAGCTTCTTTGAAAATGATTTGCGAGTTTGCTACAGGTTTTGATAATGTGGATCTGGAATATTGCAGGGAGAAGGGAATCCGGGTAGCCAATGTGGTGGATTATTCCACGGCGGCGGTGGCGCAGCATACTTTTGCGCTCTGTTTTTATGTTTTAGAAAAGCTGCATCATTATGACCATTATGTAAAATCCGGGGAATATGCGGCTCAGACAAGATTTTCCAATTTCGACATACCTTTTACGGAACTGGACGGAAAGGTCTGGGGAATTGTAGGTATGGGGAACATTGGAAGGCGGGTGGCGAAGATTGCGGAAGCATTCGGATGCAAGGTTATTTTTTATTCCGCTTCCGGGAACAGTACCTGTACGGATTATGAAAGGGTGGATTTGGATACATTGCTGCAAAAATCGGATTTTCTGTCACTGCACTGCCCGTTGAGCGATAAGACGCGGAAATTAATTGATTTGGATGCCCTTAAGAAAATGAAGAAAACGTCGATATTAATTAATGTAGCCAGGGGGCCGGTGGTGGACGATGAAGCGCTGTATACAGCTTTGACGCAGCATCTGATTGCAGGAGCCGGGCTGGACGTGACCGGAACGGAGCCGATGAAGGAATCCAACCCTTTGAGTAAAATTATGGATAGCAACCGGCTGATTATTACTCCCCATTTGGCCTGGGCCAGTATTGAGGCAAGGAACAGGGTGGTTGAGGAGACTTATAAGAATATTAAGGCTTTTTACGAAGGTGTGGAGAGGAATGTGGTAGGCGGGTGCTAAAGCCTTGCCGGCTGCGGATGACGGAAAAGCGGTGAAGGACGAAATGGGAAATGACGGGGCACAAATGCAGCGCGGAAATGGGGTGAAAAATGGGAAGGAATGGGGAAGAACCGTATATTACTATGCGTATGAACTTCATGTGTCTGGAAGAACTTTGTACAGTTATAGATGTTGATTTTATGCATAAGAAGATATATATTGAAAATAAGACGGATGATATATTGCATCGGGCTTTTGGCATAGTGGAACATCCGGACTGGGAAAGGTTTGAGGAGTTCCTGGAAAGCCGCTGTTTTCCCAGGACTCGTGCACATGTAAAGGAAATATTGAGAAGCATGGGGCTGGATTCCTATGACCCGCTGCAGATTATCGAAAAGACGGGGGGGAGAATGGCGGAGGATAAGCAGTGGATAGAAATTATATATATGCAGCAGTAGAATCTGGCAGACAGGGGAGGTGTACAGATGGATGAAATCGTGTTGGATGAATTTCTCCCATTGGAGTACGCAGGCCATTCTTCGAAGGGAAATCAGCTGAAATGGAAGGCAGATAATATATGGTATAAGGCAGATTATATGGGGTATGAAAGCTTGGCGGAAGTGGTGGTGTCCGGGCTCTTAGCTTATTCTGATGTGGAAAATTATGTACGGTATTTGCCCGTTGAAATTCAATATAAGGGTAAAAAATATATGGGCTGTAAAAGCAATAGTTTTCTCGGGGAAGGTGAAGAGTTTGTGACGGCTGAGCATCTGTTCCGCCAATGGAAAGGCGGGAGTTTATCCGCGGAAATGAGTAAAATCCCTAATGTAGAAGGCCGTATTGAGTATATGGTGGAAAATGTAATTAATTTTACAGGCCTTGTACAATTTGGAAAATATATAGCAATTATTTTGGCAATGGATGCTTTTTTTCTGAATGAAGACCGCCACACCAATAATATCGGGGTGATTTATGAAATGGAAACAAAAACGTACCGATTATCCCCGGTATTCGATAATGGGCTTGCTTTGTTAGCGGATACGATGACAGATTTTAGCCTGGAAAAGAGTTTAGAAGAATGTATGAAAAGGGTAGAAGCAAAACCGTTTAGCAGGAACTTTGATGAGCAGTTGGATGCGGCGGAGAAGCTTTATGGGAGTAACATGCATTTTTCTTTTGGTAAAAAAGAAGTGGATAGGGTGTTGGAAAGCTGCGTTTGTAAATATTCCGATGAGATAATAGGGCGTGTGAGAGATTTGCTTTATTTTCAGATGCGGAAGTATCAATAACAGTTCAGCCTGCAACTGCGCACTTGCTGCGCGGTTAGCAGCCAGTAAATTGGAGTAGCCAGGAATCCGCCCCTTTGCCGTAGGCAAACTTTAAAATGGGCGGATTCAGTGACAGCGAAGCCGGAAGGCTGAACTGTTACAAGTATCAATATATGTTTAACTCCCATAATGTAATAAAATGATGGGAATATGGTACAATATTTAGTAACGAAAAAGTAATGAACGAGTTTGCGTCTGCACGGCGTCCGCAAACTTGCTATGCGTAAAGCCCCGGAAATGCCGGGGCACAAAAGCCGTGCAGAAATGGGGTAAATTATGAAAAAGAAAAAGTATGTATGGTTTTTGTTAGGGGCTGCCATTATAATCGGTGCGGCAGCAGCGCTTGCCTATGGAATGAAGGGAGGGAAAGCGCCTGAGGAAGAGGGAACGGCGATTACGGCTATGTATGTGCCGTTCGGAGAAGGGCAATATATTTTTGTAGGGGAGACGGCGGGCGTTTTCACAGTTACCGCGGAGCCGGGCTCGTATGAGGTTCATGATATTGAAGGGAATCAAATAGCTTTGGATCAATTGTCCAAAGGAAATATGGTAAAAATATATGGGGATAATGTTATGGCCGAGTCCTATCCTGGGCAGTATCCGGGGGTTCATCGGATAGAAGTGGTAGAGGAAGGAAGCCCTTCGGATGCGGATCAATACCAGGGAATCATAGATGAGATTTATACGGAGCCGGATCCTGCGGAACCGCCTACTATGCAGGTGGAATATACTACGGATTTGGCCAATGCTACAGTGCTTGCCAACAGGGGCGGATATGGATGGGTATATACCGATAAAGACGGCCTGAGCAATGCAGTGGTGGCGGATAGCGTCCATGTGCTGGATTGGGGAGATTTGCTGATAGATGTGACATTGACGGATCCATTGGATTTAACCCTTTCTTTTTCCGATAAACCGACGGAAGTGAAGGTAGTGCGTTATGACTCGGCGCTGCGCGGGAAAGCGCAGGAAATGCCGGAAGGGGAAGAGATGCCTGTGGTGGAAAAGGATGGAAAATTCATGCTGGAAGGCGTGGACGGTGATTATGTGTATGAAGTGACAGGCATATGGGAAAACGGAAGGGCAACGTATGGGTTTTATACGGTGCAGAAATAAAGTATAAGGTGGAAAAGCGATGCCGCCCGGTCACGGGCGGCATATGCATTGCAAATAATGTATATATTTTTTCGCTTCAACGAATGTCTGGCTTCTATATCTTCTGTTTTATTTTTATTTCCGCGAGCAATGAGCCAAGCGGCATGCTTAAATCCAACCGAAGGTTGGATTGGACATTTGGCGACTGCCGATTTGATTTCTGTTTCCGGCAATCTGCTCCAGATATTCCAGTCGTCTGCGAAATGCAGTAATAATTGCATTTTTTCTCGCATCTTCCACATATTCCCCTGCCGTATCAAATACGGAGCGCATTACCGCCCCGATATCCTTTAACTGTTCAAATACGATCCAGTCAAAGGAAGTGACCAGCTTTAGTTGTTCTTCATGGATTCTCTTAAAGGGTTTGCACTCAATTCCTTTTCCGGATAAAATCTGAGAAGCCAATTTATCATATCCCAGGGAAGAACCGCTGTCAAAAACGGGTGCCGCCCCAATCCATGCCAGCGTATCCACATTACGGAGCAAACCAAAGTTGCCCTGATGCCGGTCTTCGTTTGCAATTAAATAATCAAGTACGAGCATCTGGTCCAGGGAATGTGCAATTTCTGGAACTTCCAATGCCTCGCAGCAGTTTAAGTAATGGCGATACACAGATACATCATTGTCTCTTTTTTGTGTCTGCATCACCTGCCACGCACTGACTAACTCCGTATTCGCTGTAACAAAATCCTCACATACACTATGCGGAATATCCCCATCCCAAAAAAGTGTGTACGAAACATGAGGGATATTCAGCCGTTCCATGACCGAGGTTGCTATCACTTCGTTAAAGGGCTGCTGCAAGAACGGATTGCTGCCTGCTTTTATCAGACACCGCTTTCCTTCTATCAGCTTCCATCGCTTTTTTAAGCATCCATCCGAGGTATTATCCGGCGACTGGAAATCAAAATCCGGCTTTTTACCCGCTTTTCCAAATAGGACATCCCCAATATCCTCTGAAAAGTTATTTTCAAAAAAATTAATTTCCTGCCAGGAAACAGTACTGTTCTCTGGTTTCATCCAGTATTGGTCTGAGAGGCTTAATCCGAAGCATTTTGCCAGTAGTTGTCTTGTATTCGTAAGTTCCAGTTCTTCTAATGCCCATCGAATCCCGGAACGGGTTGCAGGAATAGAACGTTCCAGCCACCATCGATTCAAAGCAGCCCTGTTCGCAATTCCTTTTTTCGCAGAGACACCTATCGGTAAATGCTTCGGACATAGAGTCTCTACAATTCTTCGAATGCTTCCTGTTGTCTCGTCTAGTTCAACTTTACAAACAGGAATAATTTTATGCATCAGCATATATTTCATTGATATCTGTCTCCTATCCTGATATTGTTTCTGCACTGTTTTATTCCCGCGAGCAACGAGCCAAGCGGCATGCTAAACATTTGGCGACTGCCGCGAGGGTCAAATACCCCGCTGCTCTGCTGCGCTGCAAGTTTGATACCCCGTTACTTGCAGCGGGATCTTTGATTATCATAGCACAGTTTTGCCAGGAAGGCCATATTCCTTTCAGCCATTTCCTTTCAGCCATCCCGCTGAAGTACGTTTGAGCGTGAAATAGAACCCAACGAACTGGATTCTTAAAGAAAATGAATGGGTAAAATATTTCAAAAAGTTCTCCTTGACAACTCGTGCATCTATTGTAAGCAGGAAAGGTATCCGGTGGAGATTGTGGAAGGCCGGTCGGTGAAAAAGCTGAAATTGTAATATTGAAATAAGTAAATTGTAGAAATAGAATGATAAAAATTAGCACAATAGAAAACGTTTGCTATGCACCTAATAAAAATGATAATTTTTTTATCAAGATAGAAAACGCTTGCTATAAGAAAGTAGGGGTAGAAAAGATGCCAATTATATCAATGAAGAATCTATATAGGAACGCTATGAGGGAATCTTATATTTTAGGGGCATTTAATGTGTTCAACTGTGACACGCTGAAGGCAGTTTTAGATGTAGCCCAGTCTGTCCAGTCTCCAGTAATTGTCCAGATTTCCATGGGGTAAGAAAATATATTGGAAATTACCGGAATTTTATCCGGTATATCCATATGATGGCGGAAGATTATGCAATTCCCATCAGCGTTAACCACAATCATTGTTCTTTGGTGGAAGCCGCCATGGAAGCAGTGGATGCCGGAGTAAACGGGGTGATGTTCGATGGATCTGGGCTGCCGTTTGATGAAAATGTGGAGAAGACCGGCCAGGTGGCTGCATATGCAAAACTATAGTCTTACTTCCATGGCATGAAAAGGCTTTTCGTAAAACATATTGCCAGAATATTCAGCCAAAGTTATTACAAAGTTATTAGTTTCGCAATTACCTAAAATATTGAACTTTGAAGGAAGGGGAACATTAAGTTTGTGTCGGTACGGCATCCGTAAACTTGACATGTGTAAAACCCTGGAAATGCCAGGGCACAAAAGCCGTGCAGGAATGGATGAAAAATGCAGTATCGGAGGATGGGAAGCATTGGCGTAATGTTGGGGATTCCTTGCTTCCCTCAAAGGATGGAATTCATTTTGAGCCTTGCTGTGAATTCCCTAACCGGGCGGCGGGTATTTATGTACTGGCAGATATAGAGGAGCAGAAAGAAATCAGCAATTATTGGGGGATTGGTGTAAAAACTCATGACACACATAAAAAAAGATATTTATATAGGTTTGGATTTGGTGATGTTTTGGGGTGGCAGTGAGCGATGACATAAGGAAAAGTAAACGTATTTGCAGGACGGACTGGCAAGTGGAGCGCACAATGGCTACAAAAACGGCATGAAGAGGTTTCAAAAAACTTAATAGAATGAAATGAAAATGGAGGAAATGCTTCCACGTAGAATGCGCAGGCGGCATCGGAAGACGGCGGGAAGACAAAAGTGCGGCTGCAGACGGCAGGTTATGCGGAAGGTAGGGTTTTCCATGTTAAAGCCTGCCATTGTTTCACTGGGGATATTGACATTTATGAACACATGGAATGAGTTTTTATGGCCGATTATCATTACCACAAAAAAGGAAAAATTGACGGTAACGGCGCTGCTGCGCTCCATAGGGGATGTATCTATGAACGGGAACTATGGCGTGCTGTTAGCCGCGGCCACTTTGAGCGCATTGCCGATTATGGTGATTTACCTCATATTTCATAATCAAATGATTAACGGTATTTTGGAAGGAAGCGGAAAGGAATAGATGGTTTTCACCGCACTGTTTTCCGGTAAGAAAGAGGGCTCATCCCCTTTATTTCACGAAATATCCGGTTAAAGCTTCGCTGGCTGGAAAAGCCTGCTTCCGCCCAGATTTCTGTCAGGGATTTTTCGGTAAGCTGCATGGCGCTGCAGGCATAATCCACGCGGAGGTGGTTCAGGTATTGGGGGAAGCTAATGTGAAGTTTTTTGGAAAATATATGGGAAAGATAATATTTATTGATATGGAGCGCTTTGGCCAAGAACTCCAGGGTTAATGTCTCTTTAAAATGTTCGGCCAGAAACAGAATCAGCTGGTAAGTGAGGTCTTCGCTTTCCGGCTGATTTTTTTCTGTAAGCTTCAGGTGGGGGAATGTATGGTTGAGAATAATCTGTATCCAGGCTGAGCCGAGAGTGGGAGCCTCTTCTTCATCAATATGGCTGAGACGGTCAATGGCCAGCAGGATATCAGGATGTACATGCCCGGAGTCAATATAAGGGGATTCCGGGCGTAATTTTCCAAGTTGGTATTGAAAAGAAGCGGCCATGCCGGTATCAAATATAAAAAGGCGCATGCGGTAATTGTTGGAAGAATGGTAACTATGGATCTGGCCCGGGAAAATGATGGCACAGCCCCCTCGCTCCATTTGGTAAACCTTTTTGCCAATGGAAAGCAGAGCCTGCCCTTCCATCATGTATATGAACTCTGTGTGAGTATGCAAATGCTCCGGGAAAGAAAGGTTGTTTACAATGGAAGTGCGGAATATTCCTTTTTGCTGTTCGTAAAACGGATTCATTGGGCGCTCCTTTCGAATAGCAATATTTGGCTATAATTGTTGCGGCTTTGACTATCATTATAAAGGGCTGTGTGATAATATACAAGTAAATATTTTTTATATGGATAGCAGTTCAGCCTAGGATTTTACAAACATCTATGCTACATACGAAAGGAAGGAGATACGGGATGAAATATTATATTTCGGCGAAAGCAGCAAGAAATGGCGATGGTTCTAAAGAAAATCCTTTTAGGACAATTACGCAGGCGGCTAAAATTGCGGTGGCTGGGGATGAAGTGATTGTGATGCCGGGGGTATACCGGGAATACGTGAATCCGGTAAACGCGGGTACGGAAGACGCTCCTGTCATATACCGTTCGGAAATGAAAGGGAAAGCGGTGATTACCGGTGCGGAAGAGGTAAAAAATTGGGAAGCGTATGAAGGCGATGTCTGGAAGGCCAGGATTCCCAACGGCATTTTTGGCAGCTATAATCCATATACGGTACAGGTAAAAGGCGACTGGTATAACGAAACGATAAAACCGGTGCATACCGGGGAAGTTTACCTGAACGGAAAGGCAATGTATGAAGAAGTCACTCTGGATAAAGTGCTTCATCCCGTGGTGGACGATTCTTCCTGGGATCCGGATGGAACGGTGTACACATGGTATACGGAGCAGGAAGGGGAATCCACAGTGATTTATGCCAACTTCCAGGGGGCGGACCCGAGGAAGGAAAATGTGGAAATCAATGTGCGCAGGAACTGCTTTTATCCGGATAAAACAGGTGTAAACTATATTACGCTTTCAGGATTCGTGGTAAAACAGGCGGCAACACAATGGGCGCCCCCTACTGCTTATCAGGAGGGGATGGTAGGCCCGCATTGGTCAAAGGGATGGGTGATTGAGGACTGCGAAATTTCGGATTCCAGGTGCAGCGGCATATCCCTTGGAAAATATCTCCAGCCGAACAATGATAATAAATGGACAACGAAATATTATAAAGACGGAACCCAGACGGAGCGGGACGCTATCTGCCAGGCGCAGATAGAGGGATGGACGAAAGAGAACATCGGCCATCACATCGTGCGCCGCTGTGATATCCATGACTGCGGGCAAACAGGTATCGTAGGCCATCTGGGGGGTGTATTTTCGGTAATTGAGGACAATCATATCCACCATATCAATAACAAACAGGACCTGGCAGGGGCGGAAATCGGCGGCATCAAAATGCATGCGGCTATTGATGTAATCTACAGAAGGAATCATATCCACCATTGTACGAGGGGGCTTTGGTTGGATTGGCAGGCACAGGGGACTCGTGTGACACAGAACCTGTTCCATGATAATGTTCCGCCGAAGGGAACGAGAATTACCAATTCACTTTCTTTGGCAGAAGATATTTTTATAGAAGTATCCCATGGCCCCACATTGGTGGACAATAATATATTATTATCCAATTGTGCCTGCCGCATCAGCACTCAGGGTACAGCCCTGGTACATAATTTCATTGCGGGCTCCTTTACCTGGGTGGGGGATGGTACGGACAATGGTTCTAGTGTGCTTCCCTCCAACCGTTATACGCCGTATCATGTTCCCCATAGGACGGAAGTGGCAGGTTTTATGACTATTTTGCATGGGGATGCGCGGTTCTACAATAATATTTTCGTGCAGCAGCCAATCCGTGAAGATTTGGAGGCATATGCCAAGAGCGTAAATCTGGAAAAACAGTTCACGTTTATCTGCGGAACAAAGCCGTATGACGGATATCCTACAGAAGAGGCTTACCGGGCACAGTTTACTCCAATCACCATCGTGTCTCATGGGGAAAAAGATTTTTATTATGACCATATGCCGGTGTATACAGGGGGGAATGTATATTTCAATGGCGCACAGCCCTGTGATACGGAAGAAAATTATCGGGTGGACACGGAACATACGGTTTGGTGGCAGTTGAAAGAGACGGATGGACGGATGACGCTGGAAACAAATCTTTACGAATTCATGCCGGAACTGGAAACACCGTTTATTTCCACAGAGGTATTAGGCGAAGCCTTTGAACCGGAACAGAAGTTTGAAAATCCGGACGGAACACCCATTTCCTTCGATTATGATTATATGGGAGAGCACAGGGGCATCCATCCTTTGCCTGGGCCTTTTGAAAGCAAAGAAGCTGTGGGGAAGATTTTATTTTAAAATTGAGTAGGGAAGAGCCATCTTCCCCTGCTCGTGCGCCGGGCGTCCGTCAGCTTGCTGACACATTTCATTTGGATGCCCGTGTGCATAAAAAGCCCCGCCGCCTGCGGGAATAAAAAACAACCTCTAAGGAAGTATACAATGTTTGACATGTACTGCTTCTTTAGGGGTTGCTTTTTATGTTATAGGATATTACGCCACAATGTTGTAAGTCGCTAAAAAAGTGGCTTCGCCACTTTTTTATAGATACATTTTTACTTTTGCCGCATTAGTTGTAGTTGTCAATGCAAGGCTGGAACATGCTCTTGTCAATGCCGCAAACAGGGCATACCCAGTCAGCGGGAATATCTTCAAACGCTGTTCCCGGTGCGATTCCGTGTTCCGGATCACCTTTTGCGGGATCATATGTGTAGCCGCAAGGATTGCAAAAATATTTTTTCATTTTGATAATCTCCTTCCATATTATGTAAGTTTTAAAACTGTAAATATTTTAGCATTTGGATGTGCCTGCGTCAAGAGGGAGGAAGCAGGCTCATGTAGAAATATATTGCGAAATCTATTGTGGCCGGCAGCCGTTTAGCCTTTGGAAAAACTGTTATTGCGGCCATTCTTTACCTTTTTGTATATTGTGTGTTATAATTTTTCTGTAATCAAAAATTAATTTACAGTAAAAATTAGAGGGAGAGGTATCGTTATGTCATTAAAAAGAGTTTATGAGTATTTCCGTAATTATGATAAAAATACTTATCATGTAGTAAGCTGCATGGGAAATCAGCCGTCAGAGCGGGATATTAAGAAATTTGAGGACCAATATAAAATAAAGCTTCCCGCAGATTTTAGAGAATTTACCATGTCTCCGTTAGGTGGGCTTTTCATGGATGTGCGGGAAGAAATATGGCCTCAGGCTAAGGCATTTGAGGTTGGCCCGTTTTGGTCATTCTGCCGTGGGATTATAGTCTATGGAATTGCCAAGGGTATACCGGACTTTCTGGATATCCGCGTAAGAACGAAGAAACTGCATGAGGATGGATTTACCGATTTTATTCCGTTTTTATCTGTCATAGGGAATAACGATGAGATTTTTTGCTTTGATAAAGATAATGGAGTTGTTCTTCTTGACTATTATACAACGGGGGAAGCTATACCGATTGAGGAGGATTTTTCGGAATGCCTGATGCAGCAAATTGAAGAACTGGAAGAACGGAAAGATATGAAAATTCAGGGAGAAGATAAAATCTAATAAATAAAAGGTGAAAATATTTGAATATAATGTTATAATGTTTCCGCTAAGTGCTTGCGCCAGGGGATAATATTCGATGTACAAATCTATGCCTGTGCGGTATCTATCAATTTAATATGCGTAACAGCTGCGCAGGAATGGGGGAAAAATGAAGAGCATAAATTCCGTAATTGACAAAAAGATAAAAGTACCTCTGCATTACCAGATATATTTGGACATGCTGAAAAAAATACAGGGCGGTGAATTTAAGCCGGGGGAGAAAATACCATCCGAGGCGGAACTGGAACGAATTTATGATGTGAGCAGAATCACGGTGCGGGGAGCCGTGGAGATGCTGGCGCAGGAAGGCATTGTGGAGAAAAACCGGGGGAAAAAAGGAACGATTGTATGCCGCTCGAAACATAGTTATGATATGGGGAAGCTGACCAGCTTTACCGATGATGTACATATGTATGGGGAAAATGCCAGCTCTGAACTTTTGGAATTTCGGGAATTGATTCCCAAAAAGGAAATTGCGCAGCAGCTGGGGCTCGGGCCACAGGAAGAGGTTTATTATATCGAGAGGAAGCGCTGCCGGCAAAATACGGTGGTGGGCCTTCATAAGGCTTATATCCGGAAGATTTCCGGGCTGAAACTGGAGGCGGGAAGCTTTAAACCAGATGCGTCACTGTATGTGATGTTAAGGGAGAGCGGCATTCTCCCGACTACGGCGAAAGAGACGCTGGAGGTTAAGATTCCTTCAGAACGGGTCTTAAGTATTCTGGGGCTTGCGCCCCGCACAGCGGTATTCCATAAAAAAAGGATTACATGTTCTGAGGACGAGAGGCCTTTTGAATATGTGGAAATGTTTTACAATCCCGATTATTATCAATATAAAATAGAACTGAGGCTAAACTAATTTGGCCGCTGGGTCAACACTTTTCTACATGTGGTTATTGATTGTAGAAGATTTGGGGTTACTGTTCACAGGTCAGGAATGCGCTGAACTGCGCATTCCGTGAGAAAATGTGCAGCTTGAAAAGCAAAAATCCATTTGCGAAGCAAATTTTGTATGGTTTTTTGCCTGTTACTGGAACGGAGTGAACAGTAACGATTTGGGAGGGTTTGGCCGAAAGATTTCGTATAAACAACTTGAATATATAACATTAATCTGTTAAATTAGTAAAAAATGTTCCAATGAAAAGGAAATAATAATACATGAGCAATAGGGAAAGACTCATAGAATTATTAGAGTTGTATGCTTGAGAAGATAGGAGCTTCCTGTATAATTCAAATATAGGGAATTCCAAGAAGGGTGGTTGATAAAAAAATACCTCAGAGTAAAATAAGATTACTGACTTGCAGGTTAGTGAAAATCTTATTGAACAGAGAGGTATCC